>ERZ507546.2-NODE-2-length-521276-cov-17.1033_pt1 | contig 521276 bp, 453 predicted proteins | sample MGYA00248664_ERZ507546 | MGnify/ENA primary metagenome ERZ507546 (study PRJEB26165, sample SAMN02676161) | human gut metagenome | isolation source: stool | host: Homo sapiens | place: USA | study: EMG produced TPA metagenomics assembly of the C.diff FMT (human gut... | reverse complement strand
ACCTGCGACCAATTGATTAAAAGTCAACTGCTCTACCAACTGAGCTAACGACCCGCTCGGGTACTGCCTGAATATTCTTCACTCGTCACCAATTCGAAATTGGTGGGTCGTGCAGGATTCGAACCTGCGACCAATTGATTAAAAGTCAACTGCTCTACCAACTGAGCTAACGACCCGAAGTGGTGGGTGATGACGGGATCGAACCGCCGACCCCCTCCTTGTAAGGGAGGTGCTCTACCAGCTGAGCTAATCACCCGATACTGCGCTGGATACATCTTTTAACGGTGGGTCGTGCAGGATGACTCGGCTTCGCCTCGCCCAACGGGCCGTTGCTGACGCAACGTTATCCTTCACGTTTTACTATCGCGTTCCACCAGAACGATTGGTGGGTCGTGCAGGATTCGAACCTGCGACCAATTGATTAAAAGTCAACTGCTCTACCAACTGAGCTAACGACCCACTATTTTCGCCGCTTTGGGCTTGTTCGATATCCCTTGGCAACGGCGGCATATATTACTGATTTCAGAATTCAGCGCAACAACAATTTAGATAAAGATTGCTTAACTGCTTAGGATTCATGCGACAAGACCAGAAATGATGCGATTTCTGGTCATGCCATAATCATCCGAGTGCGTTAAGGCGTTTTTGCGCTTGTTTGGCCCCGTCGGTGCCAGGAAATTTACTGACCACCTGCTGGTAAACCGCCTTCGCTTTTGCGGTATCGCCTTTGTCCTGCATGATCACGCCGACTTTAAACATCGCGTCGGGCGCCTTCGGGGATTTAGGGTAGTTTTTCACCACGGAAGCGAAATAGTACGCCGCATCGTCCTTTTTACCCTTGTTGTAATTCAGCTGACCGAGCCAGTAGTTGGCGTTCGGCTGATACGTTGAATCGGGGTACTTTTTGACGAAGTTCTGGAAAGCCGCCATCGCATCGTCCTGGCGAGAGGGATCCTTCACCAGCGCGATAGCCGCATTGTAATCGGTATTGGCATCACCGGTCTGCGCCGGGGCGCCTGACGAGGCCGCTGGCGCCGTCCCGCTAGCCGCAGCGCCCTGATCGCCCGCTGACGTCTGGGTTTGCGCTCCCGCTGCGCCGCCACCGCTGCTCAGACCGTCGATCTGCAGCAGGATCTGCTTCTGGCGCTCAACAACCTGATTCAGCTGATACTGGCTTTCCTGAATTTGACCGCGCAGGGAATCAATATCGGACTGATTATCGGAGAGTTGTTGCTGGAGTTGAGTTAAAAGCTGGCTGTGCGCATTAGAAATACGCTCGAGTTGAGTGACGCGGTCTTCGACCGAGCCTGAGCCGACACTACTGATTGGCGCCTGAGCAAAAGCGGCCCAGGGGGCCGCTATGCCAACCAGTAACGACAGACTCAATAGATGATGTCTGAAGTTACTGCTCATGCAATTCTCTTAGTAAACCAGTACGGCGCGACGGTTTTTGGCGTAAGCCGCTTCGTCGTGGCCCAGTACTGCAGGTTTTTCTTTACCGTAAGAAACGATGGAGATCTGGTCAGCAGAAACACCTTTGCCCTGCAGATACATCTTAACGGCGTTAGCACGACGCTCACCCAGAGCGATGTTGTATTCCGGCGTACCACGCTCATCCGCATGACCTTCTACGGTCACTTTGTAGGACGGGTTGCTGCGCAGGAAGTTTGCGTGCGCGTCCAGCATTGCAGCGAAGTCAGAACGGATATCGTATTTGTCCAGATCGAAGTAAACGATATTGTTCTGCTGCAGCTGTTGCATCTGCAGACGAGCCTGCTCTTCGGAAGACATGTTGCCGCCGTTAGCGTTACCGTCCATACCAGTGCCGGCACCCAGCATGCCTTCACCGCTCTGGTCGTTGCTGGCGTTCTTGTTAGAAGAACACGCCGCGATTGCCATAACCGGCAGAGCGATCAACAGCCCTTTCAGCACTTTGTTCAGTTGCATTTCTTTGATTCCTTTAATAATCAATTATTTATTATCACAGATACGGCGACCAGGCAGGTGATTTTACCTGTCCATCAGTTGCCGGAAGACGCGCTTTGAAACGCCCATCTGTAGAAACCAGATTCAGCACGGATCCCATCCCCTGAGAAGAGCTGTAGATTACCATAGTGCCGTTAGGTGCCAGACTTGGCGTTTCATCTAAAAACGTTGATGACAGAACCTGCACACCACCCGCTTCCAGATCTTGTTTGGCAATGTGCTGCTGACCACCGGCCGAGCTTACCATTACCATAGTTTTACCATCAGCGCTCACGTCAGCGTCCTGGTTTTGTGAACCTTCCCAGGTAATACGCTGCGGCGTGCCGCCATTAATATTGACTTTATACACCTGCGGACGACCGGCCTGGTCGGAAGTAAAGGCCAGGTTCTGGCTATCCGGGAACCAGCTTGGTTCGGTGTTATTGCTGCGACCGTTGGTCACCTGACGAATCTGGCCAGATCCCAGGTCCATCACGTACAGGTTCAGGCTACCGGTTTTTGACAGAGCGAAAGCCAGTTTGCTGCCGTCCGGCGAGAACGCCGGCGCGCCGTTATGCTGCGGGAACGAAGCAATCTGACGAACGGAGCCGTTAGCCAGCGTCTGCACAACCAGCGCAGAGCGCCCGCTTTCAAAGGTCACGTAGGCCAGCTTCGCGCCGTCCGGAGACCATGCCGGAGACATCAGCGGCTGAGTTGAACGGTGAACGAGGAACTGATTGTAGCCATCGTAGTCGGACACGCGCAGCTCGTACGGGAACTGGCCGCCGTTGGTCTGTACCACGTAGGCGATACGGGTACGGAAGGCGCCCTTAATACCGGTCAGCTTCTCAAATACGGCGTCGCTGGCAGCATGCGCGGCATAGCGCAGATACTGTTTCGTGACTTTAAAGGAGTTCTGCGCAAGCACGGTACCCGGCGCGCCGCCGGTATCAACCAGCTGATACGCCACGTTGTAGGAACCGTCAGGGTTTTGCGTCACCTGACCCACCACGACGGCGTCAATGCCCAGCGCAGACCATGCCGCCGGCTGCACTTCCTGAGCGCTACCTGGCTGCTGAGGCAGGCGAGAGCGATCGAGCGGGTTAAACTTGCCGCTGTTGCGCAGGTCAGCCGCTACGATACCGCCCACATCTTCCGGCGCAGCACCCTGCCCCGCCCACTGGAACGGCACAACGCCGATTGGGCGTGCCGAGTCGACCCCTTGGGTAATCTCGATGCGTACTTCTGCGTGCAGCACTGCCGCCCACAGCATTAAAAAACCAAATGCTACTCGTAATGCCTGCTTCATCATATCTCCCTTATCCAGGCGAAAAGCCCACGATAATTTAGCAGAATGTTAACAAACTCAAATACACAAAACTACTTGTTAAACCATGCTCTATTGCGGAATAAATTTCACAACAAGCTGATTATTTTTTACTGCATTATAGACCGCATCATTTGGGGGCTTAGGTAAATTAGCTAATCTTGCCGCAGTTTTAGCTGCTGTACATAGAGCCTCATCCCCCCCTTCGGATGTGATACCAATCAGCGATCCATCGGGATTTAGATTCAATCTAAGAACACACTGCTTTCCGATATATGACTTATAGTCATGGAAATTCCTGGATATTGCCCCCGTAATTTGGCTTGCATACCCACTAAGTTCTGCACCAGTTGCCGCCCCAGCCGAAGAGGATTTGCCTGAATTAGCACCACTCCCTTTTGATGGGTTTCCGGTTTTCGGAGCATTCTTACCGGAGCTCAGGTCGCCGAGCAGATCGTCCACGCCGTTGGCCTCTTTGGCCGCAGCGGCTTTCTTCGCGGCTGCTGCCTTAGCGGCGGCGGCTTTCGCCGCTTTGTCTGCGGCGGCCTTCTCTGCTGCTGCAGCTTTGGCTGCCGCGGCTTTCTCGGCGGCGGCTTTTTCCGCTGCGGCGGCTTTCTCGGCTGCCGCTTTCTCAGCAGCGGCTTTCTGCGCGGCGGCTTTTTCTGCCGCTTTTTCGGCGGCAGCTTTTTCAGCAGCGGCCTGTTTCGCCGCTTCCTGCTGCGCTTTTTTCTCTGCCTGCTGCTGCGCTTTCTTCTCGGCGTCCTGCTGAGCTTTCTTCGCCGCATCGGCTTCAGCTTTTTTCTGTGCGTCTGCGGCCGCTTTCGCAGCTTCCGCTTCCGCCTGTTTCTTCGCATCCGCCGCCGCTTTCGCCGCGGCCGCTTCGGCAGCTTTCGCCTGCGCATCGGCCTTCGCTTTCGCGTCAGCGGCGGCCCTGGTGGCAGCTTCCTGCGCCTCTTTCGCCTGTGCGTCCGCTTTAGCTTTTGCCGCTGCGGCGGCTTTCGCCGCGGCTTCTTCCGCCTGTTTCTGCTGTTCTTTCGCCTCTTTAGCCGCTTCCTGCGCCTGTAGACGATCCTGTTCCAGCTGTTTCAGCCGTTCCTGCTCGGCGGCCTGTTTTTCACGTAGCTCTTCCGCCTGCTGCTGAGCCTGCTTTTCACGCTGCTCGGCGGCGCGGCGGGCGCTGGCCTGCTGCTGCTGTTGGCGGTCATAATTCTTCACAACCGCCCCCGGATCGACCATTACCGCATCGATAGAGGAACCTCCGCCACCCCCGGCAGAAGCATCCAGATGCTCGTCAAACGAACTCCAGATCAGCAGCGCTATCAATACGATGTGCAGCGCGACTGATATTATGATCGCTCGTTTAAGCTTGTCGTTTTGTTCGGTTGCCTTTGACACTATCGGTTCCCAAAAACTGTTCGCCTGTTCCCGTTATATGACGTCGGCCACGAGACGCTGTTATCCCAAAGCCGACGTGCTAACGGGCGTGCATATTGCGAGCGATTAGATCGGCTTGGTCATCAAGCCAACCGATTTAACCCCTGCGCTGTGCAACAGGTTAAGCGCTTTAATAATCTCATCGTATGGCACCTCTTTAGCACCGCCGATCAGGAACACCGTTTTCTCATTCGCCTCAAGTCGACGCCTGGCTTCCGCAATAACCTGTTCCGGCGGCAGCTGCGATAACGTTTCCGGACCAACTTTCACGCTGTACTGCCCGACGCCGGAGACTTCAACGATCACCGGCGGCTCATCGTTGCTTTTCACCGCCTGCGACTCCGTTGCGTCCGGTAGGTCGACCTCTACGCTCTGCGTAATGATCGGCGCTGTCGCCATAAAGATCAGCAACAGCACCAACAGAACATCCAGCAGCGGAACGATGTTGATCTCGGACTTCAGTTCGCGACGTCCGCGTCCACGTGCTCTGGCCATGGCTTACCCCTTATTGCTTTCGCTGCTGGTAAACGCCTGACGGTGCAGAATGGCGGTGAACTCTTCCATAAAGTTGTCGTAGTTCAGCTCAAGTTTGTTCACGCGCTGGTTCAGACGGTTATAGGCCATAACCGCCGGGATAGCGGCAAAAAGACCGATAGCCGTCGCGATGAGCGCTTCTGCGATACCCGGCGCGACCATTTGCAGCGTCGCTTGTTTTACCGCGCCCAGCGCGATAAAGGCATGCATGATCCCCCATACGGTACCAAACAGACCGATATATGGACTGATAGAACCCACCGTACCGAGGAACGGGATGTGGGTTTCCAGGGTTTCCAGCTCGCGGTTCATCGAAATACGCATGGCGCGCGACGCCCCTTCGACAATCGCTTCCGGCGCATGGCTGTTCGCACGATGCAGACGCGCAAACTCTTTGAAGCCGCTGTAGAAGATTTGTTCCGAACCGGTCAGATTATCGCGACGACCCTGGCTTTCCTGGTACAAACGAGAAAGCTCGATACCGGACCAGAACTTATCTTCAAACGCTTCGGCCTCACGTGACGCCGCATTGAGGATACGCGTTCTCTGAATAATGATGGCCCAGGAGGCGATGGAAAAACAAACTAAAATCAACATGATAAGTTTAACCAGAAGGCTCGCCTTCAGGAACAAATCAAGGATATTCATCTCAGTCACTGCTTAAACTCCGCGACAATAGACTTGGGAAGCGCACGAGGCTTCATTAAGAGTGGATCAACGCACACGATAAGAACCTCAGCTTCATTCAAAACGACGTTCTCGGCGTTGACGATTCGCTGCGTGAAAACCAGGGTAGCTCCTCGCATTGAGGTAATCTCCGTCTGGATTTCGAGCATGTCGTCGAGTCTGGCGGGCGCAAAATACTCCAGCGTCATTTTGCGAACCACAAAGGCAACTCGTTCAGCCAGCAAAACCTGTTGGCTGAAGTGATGATGGCGCAGCATCTCTGTGCGTGCTCTTTCATAGAAAGCGACGTAGCTGGCGTGGTAAACCACACCACCGGCGTCGGTGTCTTCGTAATAGACCCGAACCGGCCATCGAAACAGCGTTGTATTCACTTTACATCCCGGTAATGCAACAAAAGGTTAGTGCTTTCAAACTTCGCTACTATACGCGCGGGAATCGTGGTTTGGAATGGGGGAAAGTAAACGAGGAGTAAATTTTTATGGGCTTATGCAAGCCCATATGGTTAACAGAGATTTCTTATTCAAAAGAAGAAAAAGAACAGGCCCAAAACGAGCACAATATCAGCGATAAGCGGACAAAAAATTCCCTGCCAGTGAATGGCGCGCGGGCGGAAGCCCACGCCGTGGATAACGCCGGTACAAACCGCCCACATCAGCAGGAAGCCGTGCCAGATTTCCAGCTCGCTGGTTTTAGCCGCAAAGCGCGACGGATCCCAGAAGATGCAGCCCGCTAGCGCCAGCGCCATCAATAAGGAAAGCGCCCTTAACGGGCGCTTGTCCATTATCGCGTAAAGAGTCGCGATAATACTCATCAGTGTTCTTCTTTACCTGCTTTGGTGGCTTCCACGTGCTCAAGCGCCAGCGCGGTAATCACCCCAAAAGCACAGGCAAGAAGCGTTCCCAAAATCCATGCGAAATACCACATATATAGCTCCTTACCTTAGTACAGCGAGTGGGTGTTCTTTTCGATGTCTTCGCGAGTGATGCGACCGAACATTTTCCAGTAACACCAGGCGGTGTAGGCCAGAATAATCGGTACGAAGACAATCGCCACGTAAGTCATCAGGTTCAGCGTCAGCTGGCTGGAGGTCGCATCCCACATGGTCAGGCTCGCGTTCATCGCCGTGCTTGATGGCATAATGAACGGGAACATGGCGATACCGGCAGTCAGAATGATGCACGCCAGCGTCAGCGAGGAGAACAGAAACGCCCATGCGCCTTTATCCGCTTTTGTCGAGATGACGGTCAGCAGCGGCAGCGCCACGCCCAGGGCAGGAATCGCCCACAGCGCCGGCATGTTATTAAAGTTCACCATCCACGCGCCGGCTTCACGCGCGACTTCTTTGGTCAGCGGGTTAGACGGGCCGGTATGATCCATCACCGATTTCACCACATAACCGTCGATACCGTAGTAGACCCAAACGCCCGCCAGCGCGAAGCAAACCAGCGTCACCAGCGCCGCCACCGTAGACACGGAGCGGGTGCGCAGGTGCAGTTCACCCACGGTACGCATCTGCAGGTAGGTCGCGCCCTGCGTCAGGATCATCGCCACGCTGACAATACCGGCCAGCAGGCCAAACGGATTCAGCAGCTGGAAGAAGTTACCGGTGTAGTACAGGCGCAGATATTCATCAACGTGGAACGGAACGCCCTGCAGCAGGTTGCCGAACGCCACGCCAATCACCAGCGGCGGCACGAAGCTGCCAACGAAGATGCCCCAGTCCCACATGTTGCGCCAGCGGTTGTCCTCAATCTTCGAGCGGTAGTCGAAACCCACCGGGCGGAAGAATAAAGACGCCAGCACCAGGATCATGGCCACATAGAAGCCGGAAAACGCGGCGGCGTAGACCATCGGCCAGGCGGCAAACAGCGCGCCGCCGGCGGTGATCAGCCACACCTGGTTTCCATCCCAGTGCGGGGCAATGGCGTTGATCATAATTCGACGCTCGGTGTCGTTACGACCGAGGAAACGGGTGAGCATCCCCACCCCCATGTCGAAGCCATCGGCGACAGCAAAACCAATGAGCAGAATGCCAATCAGCAGCCACCAGATAAAACGCAATACTTCATAATCGATCATTTGACGACTCCTGTCTTAGCGTGCCGACTGAATAGCCGCAGAGGACTGTTCAAAGTGATAGCGACCGGTTTTCAGGCTGCTTGGTCCTTTACGGGCAAACTTGAACATGAGGAACAGTTCAGCCACCAGGAACAGCGTGTACAGGCCACAAATCAGCACCATAGAGAAGATCAGGTCGCCCGCGGTCAGCGACGAGTTCGCGACGGCCGTCGGCAGCACCTCACCGATAGCCCACGGCTGACGGCCATATTCGGCGACAAACCAGCCCGATTCAACGGCAATCCACGGCAGCGGCAGGCCATAGAACGCGGCGCGCAGCAGCCATTTTTTCTCACCGATGCGGTTGCGAATCACGCTCCAGAAGGAGGCGCCGATAATCAACAGCATCAGCACGCCGCACGCTACCATGATACGGAAGGCGAAGTAGAGCGGCGCCACGGCAGGAATAGAGTCCTTGGTCGCCAGCGCAATCTGCTCTTCCGTCGCGTCAGAGACGTTGTCGGTATAGCGTTTCAGCAGCAGACCGTAGCCCAGATCTTTCTTCACGTCGTTAAAGCGATCGCGCACGGCCTGGTCGGTTGAACCGGCACGCAGCTGTTCCAGCAGCGCGTAAGCTTTCATCCCGTTACGGATACGCTCTTCGTGCTGAACCATGAGGTCTTTCAGGCCGGTAACCTGTTTATCCACGGAGCGAGTCGCAATGATGCCCAGCGCGTAAGGAATTTGAATCGCGAAGCGGTTCTCCTGCGCCTTCTGATCGGGAATACCAAACAGGGTAAAGGCCGCCGGAGCAGGCTGAGTTTCCCATTCAGCTTCGATAGCCGCCAGTTTGGTTTTCTGCACGTCGCCCATTTCGTAGCCGGATTCATCACCGAGAACGATAACGGAGAGAATCGCCGCCATACCGAAGCTGGCTGCGATAGCGAAGGAGCGCTTGGCAAAAGCGAAGTCGCGGCCTTTGAGCATATACCAGGAGCTGATGGCAAGAATGAACATCGCGCCGGTCACGTAGCCTGACGCCACGGTATGAACGAACTTAACCTGAGCAACCGGGTTCAGGACCAGCTCAGAGAAGCTGACCATCTCCATACGCATGGTTTCAAAGTTGAAGTCCGACGCAATCGGGTTCTGCATCCAGCCGTTAGCGACGAGGATCCACAGCGCCGACAGGTTGGAGCCCAGCGCCACCAGCCAGGTCACGGCCATGTGCTGAACTTTGCCCAGACGATCCCAACCGAAGAAGAACAGACCGACAAAGGTAGATTCGAGGAAGAAGGCCATCAAACCTTCAATGGCCAGCGGCGCACCGAAGATATCGCCCACATAGTGAGAGTAGTAAGACCAGTTAGTCCCGAACTGGAACTCCATGGTCAGACCGGTTGCCACACCCAGCGCGAAGTTGATACCAAACAACTTGCCCCAGAACTTGGTCATATCTTTATAAATCTGTTTGCCGGAAAGGACGTAGACCGTTTCCATGATGGCCAGCAGGAACGCCATACCTAGCGTCAGCGGCACAAACAGGAAGTGGTACATCGCGGTCAAGGCAAACTGTAAGCGCGACAGTTCGACTATATCTAACATCATGACTCCTTGCTCATCGCATGAAGACTCCGAGAGTGAACCCCGTTAGAAAGGGTCACACGCATGCCCCAATACAAATTTATTTGCTTCTTCTCGCCACGCCCGTTTTCTCTTTCAAGAAAGCGGAAGCACTGAAAAGTTACAAACATGTTAACAAAACACCCAAATTGATCCCGTGATTATATTACGCTGCAAAACCCTTACAATAAATAGGTTTTTATTGTGATAAATTTGCAGTTTTCGACAGTGATCAATTTATAGCGAAAATACCAGATTTCGGTCAATTTGATCCGCGACAATTTAACTCCTTTTCGCGTTCTTTTCCAAGTTTTAAACATTGATTTAAATCAATTTTCATTTTAAATGTTAATTATGTATACCGTGTACCTCACAGGTAAACAGCAGGTTAATAATATGTTTTTCAAGAGTATCATCGGTTACTGAAAATGATAGTCCATTTATTTCGCCGCGGAGGGGAATTTAATGGGCTGAGCGCTGACCGCGTAAATGTGGCTATCAATCGATAATGCCGGGTAGCTCACAGATTTTTTTTATCAAGTTAACGCCATAAATTTTTTCCTTATTAGATTTATCATTGCGTTTACTTTCAATTAACACAGGTGCGTAACTATCTCATTATCAAGTAAATGCGGCGTACATTCTCTTTCTCGCCGTTTTGTGACGCAACGCACCCTGCTCTTTATGCAGCAGACTTTCCCCCTGCGCTTTTATCCACGCCGGACAGCACCGCTCCTGCCCTACCCTGTTCTTCAACAAAAATGAAATATTAAATAAACAAATCACCATTTTATATCTTTATTCTAACAAACCCGCCTTGACGCATATAAAAAACAGCACATAAATTCCGTTACTATGCTCACAGAAAAATTTAAAGAATTGTATTTGCCGCTTATTATCAAAGGCAAAATAAACGCAAAATATGAAATAAGACCTTGCTCACAAACATCGCAATCTATTTATTAAAAAGATCTAAACAGAAATAACCCCAGACAATAAAAAAACCAACAACACCATGATGCAAAAGGATTTTTTAAAGAAAAATCAAAAACAAGACTTTTTTGAAAGATATTCTGAAAATAGATCAATTGCTTCCCCCCTTCGAACCACAGACACTCCAGCCCTATTAACAGGCGGCCATCATCAACGCTGCAAATATTAGAAAGTCGTTTTTATTTTTATACCATCAGCCTTACAGAGGATTACCCATGAAGAAATCAACACTTGTTATTGGCGTCATTGGTGCTGACTGCCATGCAGTAGGCAACAAAGTCCTGGACCGCGTTTTTACTGCCCATGATTTTCGCGTAATCAATCTGGGGGTGATGGTCAGTCAGGATGAATATATCGATGCCGCTATCGAAACCGGCGCGGACGCCATCGTTGTGTCGTCTATTTACGGCCACGGCGATATCGACTGCCTGGGACTGCGCGAACGCTGCATTGAACGCGGTATCGGCGATATTCTTCTTTACGTTGGCGGCAACCTGGTGGTCGGTAAGCATGATTTTGCCGACGTCGAGGCCAAATTCAAAGAGATGGGCTTCAATCGCGTCTTTGCCCCAAGCCACGATCTGGAAGACGTCTGCAGGCTGATGGCGAACGATATCAACCAGCGCCACGGCGTTGAACAGCAGTGTCTGGAAGAGGCTATCTGATGCAAACCGTCTCTGTCGATATCGGCTCGACGTGGACCAAAGCGGCCCTCTTCGCACAGGAGGGGGATGAGCTGACGCTGGTAAACCACGTTCTGACCCCGACCACTACCCATCACCTGGCGGAAGGCTTTTTTGCCAGCCTGAACCGGGTGCTTAACGTTGCCGATGCGCGCCCGTTGCTGCACCGCGGTGACGTCACGCTGAAATACTCTTCATCGGCAAAAGGCGGTCTTGCCGTTGCCGCGATGGGTCTGGTGCCGTCCATCACCCTGGAATCAGCAAAAGTCACCGCCCACTCGGCGGGGGCCAAAATCGCCCAATACTACGCCTACAAACTCAACCGCCACGATATCCAGGCGCTGGAAGCCACGCCGCCGGATATCCTGCTGTTTACCGGCGGAACCGACGGCGGCGAGGAGAGCTACGGCCTGGCCAACGCCCATGCGCTGGCGGAGTCAACGCTCGACTGCGCCATTATCTATGCCGGAAACCGGGATATTCAGGACGAGGTTCAGGCCATCCTTGGCCACAAAGATTTGACCACGGTAGACAACATTCTGCCCGATCTCGATCACCCTAATCCCTACGCTGCCCGCAGGGCGATTTGCGATGTCTTCTTATCCCGAATCGTCAAAGGTAAAGGGCTGGACGTGATTGTCGCGGAAACTGGCGAAGAGCCGATGCCAACGCCGTGGACCGTCTACGAGCTGGTAAAAACCATCAGCCATTACGACAGCGCGTGGAAAGAGTTCATGCTGATCGATATGGGCGGCGCCACCACCGACGTCTACTCCGCCAGCGCCAACACGCTCTCTCCGGATACCGTTCTGCACGGGGTTCCGGAACCGTTTGTTAAACGTACGGTAGAGGGCGATCTCGGCATGCGCGTTTCAGCTGTCGTGGTCGGTGAAAGTACTCAGGAGCTGGTGAACGTGGTGTTTGCCCACCAGCCGCAGCGCCAGGAGGCCTTTTACCGCTACCTGCACCATCTGGTCGCTCAGCCGGATTATCTGCCGCTCAACGAGGAAGAAAAATATTTCGACACCGTGCTGGCCGGGCTGTGTGTCGGCTACGCCAGCGAACGCCACGCGGGCACCAAAAAGCAGGTCTGCACCTGCGTGGGCAACGTCGATTTACAGATGGGCCGCGATCTGACCCCCGTACGCAAAGTCGTCGGTTCCGGTGGATGGCTCTCCCGCGCCAGCGGCTTCGACATCCACCGCTGGCTGAAATACCGCGAACTGGATGACGACGGCAGACGCATTCTTCTGCCAACCCGGTTTGATTATTACCGCGATGCAAAAGGCCTGCTTCCGCTGCTGGCAAACGTTGCCAGGCTCTACCCCGAGCTCGCCGCTCGCACCAGCATTCACTGTTTAACCCTATAAATGAAGGCAGCTACGAATGGAACTTCGAAATAAAAAACTAACCCACGACGAATTCATGACCGAGCGGCATCAGGTATTGCAGACCTGGCATACCGGCAAGGACGTTGAGCACTTCGAAGATGGCGTGAAGTACCAGCAAACCATTCCTGAGAAAAAACGCTTTTCTCACGCTCTGCTTAAGGCCGACCAGGAAGGTAAAACCCTGAGCCAGCCGCGCGCGGGCGTGGCGCTGATGGATGAACATATTGCGCTGCTCAAAACCCTGCAGGAAGAGTGCGATCTGCTGCCCAGCACCATCGATGCCTATACCCGCCTCAACCGTTACGAAGAAGCGGCGGTCGGCATACAGAAATCCATCGAGGCGGGGACCTCCAAACTGAATGGTTTGCCGGTGGTTAACCACGGCGTCGCCGCCTGCCGCCGGATGACCGAAGCGCTGGAAAAACCGGTCCAGGTACGTCACGGTACGCCAGACGCGCGCCTGCTGGCGGAAATCTCCATGGCCAGCGGCTTTACCAGCTACGAAGGCGGCGGTATCTCCTACAACATTCCCTACGCCAAGCGCGTCACCCTGGAGAAGTCGATTCGCGACTGGCAGTACTGCGACCGCCTGATGGGCCTGTATGAAGAGCACGGCATTCGTATTAACCGCGAACCGTTCGGCCCGCTGACCGGCACCCTGATCCCACCGTTTATGTCCCACGCGGTGGCCATTATCGAAGGTCTGCTGGCGCTGGAACAGGGCGTCAAGTCAATCACCGTCGGCTACGGCCAGGTCGGCAGCCTCACCCAGGACATCGCGGCGATTAAATCTCTTCGCGAACTCTCCCACGAATACTTTGGCAATTACGGATTCGACGATTATGAGCTGAGTACCGTCTTCCACCAGTGGATGGGCGGCTTTCCGGAAGATGAATCAAAAGCCTTTGCCATTATCTCCTGGGGCGCGGCGGTAGCCGGGATGTCCGGTGCCACCAAAGTGATCACCAAGAGCCCGCATGAAGCGTTCGGTATTCCCACCGCGGCGGCCAACGCGCAGGGGCTGAGGGCATCCCGCCAGATGCTCAATATGGTCAGCGATCAGAAGTTCCCGCCCTGCGCCGCGGTTGAGCAGGAAGTGGAGCTGATAAAAAGCGAGGTTCGCGCGGTGCTGAAGAAAGTGTTCGAGCTGGGCAACGGCGACATCGCCCGCGGTACGGTGCTGGCCTTTGAAGCGGGCGTCCTGGACGTGCCTTTTGCCCCCGCATCCTGCAACGCGGGCAAAATTTTGCCGGTTCGCGACAATGCCGGCGCCATTCGCGTGCTTGAAGCCGGCGCGGTTCCGCTGCCGAAGGACATCCTCGCCCTGCACCACGATTACGTCGCTGAACGTGCGCATTTTGAAGGACGCAAACCCTCATTCCAGATGGTTGTTGATGACATCAACGCGGTATCCCACAGTAAATTAATAGGAAGACCATAATGAAAATTAAACAGGCCCTTTTCACCGCTGGCTACTCTTCATTCTATTTTGACGATCAGCAGGCGATTAAAAACGGCGCGGGTCATGATGGGTTCATTTATACCGGTGCTCCGGTAACGCCAGGCTTCACCTCGGTACGCCAGGCGGGTGAATGCGTATCCGTCCAGCTGATTCTGGAAAACGGCGCGGTGGCGGTCGGTGACTGTGCCGCCGTACAGTACTCCGGTGCGGGCGGCCGCGACCCGCTGTTCCTGGCGGAGAACTTTATCCCGTTCCTCAACGATCATATCAAACCGCTGCTGGAGGGCCGCGATGTCGATACCTTCCTGCCGAACGCCCGCTTCTTCGACAAGCTGCGCATCGACGGTCATCTGCTGCATACCGCCGTCCGCTACGGTCTTTCCCAGGCGCTGCTCGACGCCACCGCGCTGGCCAGCGGCCGCCTGAAGGCGGAGGTAGTTTGCGACGAATGGCAGCTGCCCTGCATACCGGAAGCGATTCCGTTATTTGGTCAGAGCGGCGACGACCGTTACATCGCCGTGGACAAAATGATCCTCAAAGGCGTTGACGTCCTGCCCCATGCGCTGATTAACAATGTCGAAGAGAAGCTGGGTCTGAAAGGGGAAAAACTGCGTGAGTATGTCCGCTGGCTATCCGACCGCATCTTAAGCCTGCGCACCAGCCCCCGCTATCGCCCCACGCTGCATATCGACGTATACGGCACCATCGGCCTGATTTTCGATATGGATCCGGTTCGCTGCGCCGACTATATCGCCAGCCTGGAGAAAGAGGCGCAGGGCCTGCCGCTCTATATAGAAGGCCCGGTGGATGCGGGTAATAAACCGGACCAGATCCGTATGCTCACGGCCATTACCAAAGAGCTGACCCGCCTCGGTTCCGGCGTAAAAATTGTCGCCGACGAGTGGTGTAACACCTACCAGGACATCGTTGACTTTACCGATGCCGGCAGCTGCCACATGGTGCAGATCAAAACCCCGGATCTCGGCGGCATTCATAACATCGTGGACGCGGTGCTGTACTGCAACAAACACGCGATGGAAGCCTATCAGGGCGGTACCTGTAACGAAACCGAGATCAGCGCCCGCACCTGCGTTCACGTCGCGCTGGCCGCGCGTCCGATGCGCATGCTGATCAAGCCGGGGATGGGCTTCGACGAAGGTCTCAACATCGTGTTTAACGAAATGAACCGCACCATCGCGCTGTTGCAGGCTAAGGATTAAGAGATGGCTCGTACCTTTAAAATCTTATCGCCGACGGCAATCCTCGGCTACGGCTTCCCGGAAGAGAGCTTTCGTAAAGCCATGGAGGAGTCGCCGGATCTGATTGCCGTTGACGCCGGTTCATCCGATCCCGGCCCCCACTACCTGGGGGCAGGCAAACCCTTTACCGACCGGGCCGGGGTGAAACGCGATCTGCGCTATATGATCGTCGCCGGCGTGAAAAACAATATCCCGGTGGTGATCGGCACCGCCGGAGGATCCGGCGCCGCGCCGCATCTGGAGTGGTGCCGGCAGATTATCCATGAGATTGCGCAGGAAGAAAAACTGTCGTTCTCCATGGCGCTGATCCCGTCTGATGTCGATAAAGCCATCGTTCATCAGGCGCTGGATAACGGCAAAATCACCGCCCTGGACTTTGTGCCTGAACTGACCCACGAGGCCATTGAAGAGAGTACCTGTATCGTCGCCCAGATGGGGATCGAACCCTTTCAGCGGGCGCTGGCCGCCGGCGCCCAGGTGGTGCTTGGGGGACGGGCGTACGATCCGGCCTGCTTCGCGGCGCTGCCGATTATGCAGGGATTTGATGAGGGGCTCGCCCTGCACTGCGGCAAGATCCTCGAATGCGCGGCCATTGCCGCCACGCCGGGCTCCGGTTCTGACTGCGCCATGGGGATTATCGACGACAGCGGCTTTACGCTGAAAGCGTTTAATCCAAAGCGTAAGTTTACCGAAACCTCTGCGGCGGCGCATACGCTGTACGAGAAGTCCGATCCGTATTTCCTGCCCGGTCCGGGCGGCGTGCTGAACCTGAAAGGATGCACCTTCAAAGCCGTCAACGAAGGCGAGGTTTACGTCAGCGGTTCTCGTCATGAAGCGACGCCATACGCGCTGAAGCTGGAAGGCGCGCGGCGGGTCGGCTTCCGCTGCCTGACCATTGCCGGAACGCGCGATCCGATCATGATTGCCGGAATCGATAATATTCTTGAAGAGGTACAGACCAGCGTCGCACGCAACCTCTCCCTGAACGATGACAGCATCCGCATGACCTTCCATCTGTATGGAAAGAACGGCGTGATGGGCAATCACGAACCGATGAAAACCGCCGGGCACGAACTGGGCATCTTGCTTGATGTCGTTGCGCCAACCCAGGATATCGCCAACAGCGTCTGTTCGCTGGTGCGCTCTACCCTGCTGCACTACGGCTATGAAAACCGCATTGCCACCGCGGGCAACCTCGCCTTCCCGTTCTCGCCTTCCGATATTCAGAGCGGCCCGGTGTATGAGTTCTCAATCTATCACCTGATCGAAGCCAGCGACGCGCTGCGCTTTGACTTCCATATCGAACAGGTGACGCCAGAAGGAGTTCAGGCATGAAACAATCCCTATGCTCACTGGCGCAGGTGATCCGCTCCAAAAACGCCGGACCGTATGAACTGGTTTTAGATATTTTATTTAAAACCCGGGAAGATTATCAGCGGGTCAAACGTTCTGAGCAATTAACCCCGCAGCTTATTGCTGGTTTATATAACGTAAAGCCTGATTTTATTCATCGCATTATCTGGTTCGATCCGGCCAACGCGGTAAAAATTGTCATGCCGCGGGATATTATTTCCGGCAATGTCGGGGACAATGATGTTTATGGCGCTCAGCAGCATGCGCCGCTATTAAGTATTGAGTTCGATTTCTAATTCTATATCCAATGGATTTCGAGTTGCATTGAGACGGCAACTGAGAGACAAATTCGTCAGGAACGAATTTGAACAGCCGGAGGCTGCCTTCGGTGAGGGACATGGATGTCCCTCATTCATCCCCAGGAGCGTACATCCGTACGTGACTGGGGTGAACAAAGGCAGCCAACAAAAATGCAGCTTGAAAGACGACGGATATAAAAATACAACAACATCCATTGGTATACAGGATTTCGCTGTATCACTGTATTCCAGACAATTTATGCGGTTGGTCACCACAGGCGTACGTCTGCGCTGCTACCTGGCGCAGGCGTACGCCGCCCTACACCACTTCACGACTAACCCTGTTCCGATGGAGTAAATATGAAAAAAATAAGTTTAACCAAAATGATCATATTAGGCCTGATACTCGGCATGATTGCCGGGGTGATCATTAATAATATGGCATCAGCAGATACAGCAAAATCCTATGCTCAGGATATTTCCATTTTTACCACTATATTTTTACGCCTGGTAAAAATGATTATCGCCCCGCTGGTAATATCAACGCTGGTGGTCGGCATCGCCAAAATGGGCGATGCGAAAACGCTCGGGCGTATATTCTCTAAAACCTTTTTCCTGTTTATTTGCGCCTCACTGCTGTCGATTGCGCTGGGTCTGGTGATCGTCAATCTGTTCCAGCCAGGCGCGGGCATCAACTTTGTCCCCCACGATGCCGGAGCCGTGGCCGCCGTTCAGTCCGAACCCTTCACCCTGAAAGTGTTTATCTCGCACGCGGTACCCACCAGCATCGTTGATGCGATGGCGCGCAACGAAATTCTGCAAATCGTGGTGTTCTCCATTTTCCTCGGCTGCAGCCTGGCGGCGATCGGCGAAAAAGCCGAGCCCATTGTGAAGGTGCTCGATTCGCTGGTCCACGTGATGCTGAAGCTAACGGGATACGTCATGCTGTTCGCGCCGCTGACCGTTTTCGCCGCCATCTCCGGGCTGATTGCCGAACGCGGTCTGGGCGTGATGGTCAGCGCCGGGATCTTTATGGGCGAGTTCTACCTGACGCTGGGCATGCTATGGGCGATCCTCATTGGCCTGTCGACGGTGATTGTCGGCCCGTGCATCAGCCGTCTGACCAAAGCGATCCTCGAGCCCGCGCTGCTGGCTTTCACCACATCCAGCTCAGAAGCCGCTTTCCCTGGCACCCTCGATAAGCTGGAAAAATTCGGCGTCTCTTCAAAAATCGCCAGCTTCGTCCTGCCCATCGGTTACTCCTTTAACCTGGTCGGCTCCATGGCCTACTGCTCGTTCGCCACGGTGTTTATCGCCCAGGCCTGTAACGTCCACCTCAGCATGGGCGAGCAGATCACCATGCTGCTGATCCTGATGCTGACCTCCAAAGGGATGGCGGGCGTTCCGCGCGCCTCAATGGTGGTTATCGCCGCGACGCTGAACCAGTTCAACATTCCGGAAGCGGGCCTGATCCTGCTGATGGGCGTCGACCCGTTCCTCGATATGGGTCGCTCCGCCACCAACGTGATGAGTAATGCCATGGGCGCCGCCATCGTTGGCCGTTGGGAAGGCGAGCATTACGGAGAAGGCTGCCGCGGCACCGCCCCGGTCAAAAAACCGGAGCAGGAGCGCCCTGCCAGCGAAACGTCCGAAGTGGCGATGTCCTGACAGCAAAATGGCTATGAGCCCCAGGCCGGATACGTCCGGCCCGGTTCCCTCCAATCATCCCAACGGGACACACCATGAACGTGAAATTTCTTGGCACCTGCATCTTAACCGCCAGCTTACTGTTTAGCGCCGCCGCGCAGGCGCAAAGCGCGCCGGACTACGCCAGCATCATCGAGCAGGCGCATCAGAAATATAAGAGTAACCACGACGGTAAAGTCGCCGACTATATCCCTGCCCTGGCGAGCTATAGCCCGAATAATTTCGCCATTACGCTCGCGACGGTCGAAGGCAAAATTTACCAGACCGGCGACGTGACAAAAGCCTTTCCGATGGAATCATTAAGTAAAGTTTTCACCCTGGCGCTGGCGATGGAGCAGCGCGGGCCGCAGGAGGTGCTGGATAAACTCGGCGCGAACGCGACCGGCCTGCCCTTCAATTCCGGCTTAGCCGTGGAGCTCACGCAAGGCGCGCCGGAGAACCCGTTGGTTAACGCCGGCGCCATGAGCACCGTGAGCCTGATTGCGGCGAAAGACAAAACCGACCGCTGGAACAACATTCTCAACAACCTCAGCGCCTGGGCCGACAGCTCCCTGAGCGTTAACGAGCCGGTATTTCAATCCGAAATGGAGACAAATCAGCATAACCAGGCGCTGGCGATGCTGATGAATTCATACCGCAGCTTTTATGGCGACCCTCAGGAAGCCGTCGAAATCTATACCCGCCAGTGTTCGGTGGATATCACCGTTGAGCAGCTCGCCAAAATGGGGGCCGTACTCGCCAATAAGGGCAAGTCGCCGTTCAACGGCAAGCAGTTGCTTAATGAACGTTACGTCCCGCAGGTGCTGGCGGAAATGGCGATCGCCGGGCTGTACGACGGCAGCGGCAAATGGTTGTACACCGTCGGTATCCCGGCGAAATCGGGGGTTGCCGGCGGAATGGTCGCCGTCGTTCCCGGGCAATACGCTATCGCCGTCTACTCCCCTCCGCTGGATGCAGCCGGTAACAGCGTCCGCGCCCAGCAGACCATCGAGTATGTCGCACATGCGACGCAGGCCAATCTCTTTATAGCGAAATAGTGAGAAGTAAAATGTCGAAACCATTTGTCTGGCAGGAACTTTTTGTTCAGAGTAACGATAGTACCGAATATGAACTGCTAACGAATCAACATGTTAAAGTGACAGAGTTAGATGGAGAAGAGGTCATCAAGGTTGCGCCGGAAGCGTTAACATTGCTGGCTCAGCAGGCATTTTATGAGGCTTCATTTTTCCTGCGCGCCGGGCATTTAAAGCAGATCGCCAGCATCCTGCACGACCCGCAGGCCAGCGGTAACGATAAATACGTTGCGCTACAGCTGCTGCGCAACGCCGAAGTCTCGGCAAAAGGCGTGCTGCCAAACTGCCAGGATACCGGGACCGCCACCATCGTCGCGAGCAAAGGCCAGAACGTCTGGACCGGCGGTAACGACGCTGAAGCTCTGAGTCAGGGCATCTACACCACCTTTCAGGAAAACAATTTACGCTATTCGCAAAATGCCCCCCTTGATATGTATACCGAGGTCAACACCCAGACCAACCTGCCCGCGCAGATTGATATCAGCGCGGTGCCGGGCAGTGAATACCGCTTCCTCTTCGTCAATAAAGGCGGCGGTTCGGCCAACAAAGCGGCGCTATTTCAGGAAACAAAATCTATTCTGCAGCCGGAAAAACTCACCGCCTTTCTGATTGAAAAAATGAAGGCGCTGGGCACCGCCGCCTGCCCGCCGTACCACATCGCCTTTGTCGTGGGGGGCCTGTCGGCGGACCAGGCGTTGAAGGTGGCGAAGCTGGCTTCGACAAAATATTACGACAATCTGCCCACCAGCGGAAACGAACTGGGCCAGGCGTTTCGCGATACGTCGCTGGAAGCGGCGCTGCTCAAAGCCAGCCGCGAGTTCGGCATCGGCGCACAGTTTGGCGGCAAATACTTCGCCCACGACATTCGCGTGATTCGCCTGCCGCGGCACGGCGGCTCCTGCCCTATCGCAATGGCGCTTTCCTGCTCCGCCGACCGAAACATCAAAGCCAAAATCAACAAACACGGCATCTGGCTGGAGAAGCTGGAACATAACCCGGGCAAGTTTATCCCTGATTCTCAGCGCATAGAAAACGTGGCGCAGACCGTCCAGCTCGATCTGAACCGGCCGCTGCGCGACATCCTCCACGACCTGTCAGCCCTGCCCGTGGGCACCCGGCTGTCGCTGAGCGGTCCGATTGTCGTCGCCCGCGACATCGCCCATGCCAAAATCAAAGCGCGTCTGGATAACGGCGAACCGATGCCGGAGTACATGCGCAATCATATCGTTTACTACGCAGGCCCGGCGAAAACGCCGAATAATCTGGCCTGCGGCTCGCTGGGCCCCACCACCGGCGGACGCATGGATGGGTATGTCGATACTTTTCAGGCGGCAGGCGGCAGTCTGATCATGCTTTCCAAAGGCAACCGTAGCCAGCAGGTGACCGAGGCCTGCCATAAACACGGCGGCTTTAATCTCGGCAGCATCGGCGGTGCGGCGGCCCTGCTGGCGCAGCAGTATGTGAAAAGTTTGCGCTGCCTGGAGTATCCGGAGCTGGGCATGGAAGCGGTATGGATGATGGAAGTCGAAAATCTGCCCGCGTTTGTGCTGGTTGACGACAAAGGCAACAACTTCTTTAGCCAGTTCGAGCAGCAGCACCGCTGCGCCACCTGTCCGGCAGGACACTAAGGAGCATTTATGCACGCGCGAGGCAATCCCGACCGCCATCGTCAGCGCCAGCAGAAGCTGAAAACGCAGGTTGCCACCCGCGTGGCGGCGGCAACGGAGCAAAAAGGCATTCTGATCGTCTTCACCGGCAACGGCAAAGGTAAATCCACCGCCGCCTTCGGTACGGCAACGCGCGCCGTCGGCCACGGTAAGCGCGTCGGTGCTGCCCAGTTCATTAAAGGCCAGTGGGATAATGGAGAGTACAACACGCTGCATCCGCTCGGCGTTGAGTTCCACATTATGGGCACCGGCTTTACCTGGGAAACGCAAAACCGGGAGGCCGATATCGAGGCGACGTCGGCCGTATGGCAGGAGAGCAAGCGCATGCTGGCCGACCCGAGCTACGATCTGGTGGTGCTGGATGAACTCACCTATATGCTGGCGTATCACTATCTGGATACTCAGGAAGTGATCGCGGCGATAGAGAATCGTCCGCCGCGGCAGAACGTGATTGTCACCGGCCGCGGCTGCCACGCCCGGCTGCTGGAGCTTGCCGATACGGTTAGTGAGCTGCGGCCGGTGAAACACGCCTTTGACAGCGGTGTTCAGGCGCAGGAGGGAATCGACTGGTAGTTTTACCCGGCTCGCGCTGCGCTTAGCCGGGCTACGGGTTCACAGCGTTCTGCGGGCCGGTAGCCCGGACAGATGCGCAGCATCGCCTCCGGGGAATGTGCCCGGCCTGATACATCGGCGCGGTTTCTTCCCGGTGGCGCTGCGCTGACCGGGCTACGGGCTCACAGTTCTCTGCAAAGCGCCGTCAGGCAGCCGAGACCACCGATTTTTGCAGCAGCCACTCGCGGAATACCTGTAAATGACGGGATTCCGCTTTATCCTCCTGCCACGTCATAATGAAGCGGTTGCCGGTGCGAATCGGCACATCGCAGGGGATCACCATCTCACCGCTATCCAGGTCATGCTGAATGGCAAAACGCGGCAGCAGCGCCACCCCCAGGTTAGAACGCACCGCCGCAATCAGCATTGAGAGCAGGTCAAAACGCGGACCGATGTTGATCTGCGGGCTGGTGATATTCGACAGCGCAAACCACTCCTGCCAGCCGTGAATTCGCGTGCTTTGATGCAGCAGCGGAAACTCGCCCAGCAGCTCCTCGACCGCCAGCTTCTGCCCGGGTTCGGACAGCAGCCCGCAGCCGCACACCGGCAGAATTTCCTCTTCGAACAGATACTCAACCTCCGCCCACGGCGAGCAAAAATCCTCGCGCATAATGGCGGCATCGTACTCGCGGCTAAGAAAATCGCCAATATTAGCCAGCGAATGAATATTAACGATAATGCCCGGATGTAATTTATTAAACTCGCGCAGGTTGGGGATCAGCCAGTGGGTGCTAAAGGTAGGATTGACGGCCAGCTCAAGCACCTGCACCGTCGGTTGCCATGTCATAATGGAGTTGGTATCACGTTCCAGTTTGTTAAGCGTTTCCTTAACGATAGTCAAATAATGCTTGCCAGCCGCATTTAAAAAAATCCTTTTTTTAGCATGATTAAATAATGACGTATGGAGGAAATCCTCCAGCGCCGTGACCTGTCGGAACACGGCGCTTTGTGTTAAAGCCAACTCTTCCGCTGCTCGAGTATAACTTTCGTGGCGAGCCACAACCTCAAAGGTCACCAGTAATTCAGTTTTGGGGATTTTTCCTCTCATAACGTCTTCCATTTACGGCGTGCAAAAAATTGTTTAATAGATAAAAAAAGTGCGCAAGGACATCAGATTAGCCCCGGGTGTTATATTTTATTTTACCTTCAGATGTCATTGATCTATTCCATGATTAATGCACACTGTTATCGATCAAATAATAACCAATAATACCCAGGCACTACAATAAACACAATTTAAACAATGTGATTGCCATGCAAATAACAGCAATAAGTTGTCAATATTTTTTCACATTAACTTGTTTATTTGCGAAGTCAGTCAATGAGACGGTGAAATTTAATTGCCCGCTGATGAGCATAAATGAAAATTTTTCCACGATCGGCCACACATTATGAGCGCTCCAGGAAAAATCTGTATTAACGATAAAACGGCGGCTAATCGACTTACCGTGAAGCGGCTGCGAGATGCCGATCGCGAAACGACTGCGGGCTGGTGCGATGAGCGGCGCGAAACACCCGACAAAAGTAGCTGGTTTGCGCAAACTGAAGCTTACGCGCTACGCTATCTACCGAATATGACGGATCGCCAAGCAGTTCTCCGGCACGCTGCATTTTGCGCTGATTAACCCAGACTTTAAAATTCACCCCCTGGCGTTTTTTAAAAAAACGACTAAAATAATTTGCGCTTAAACAAACGTGAGCAGCGACGGTCTCTAAAGACAGCTCACTATATAAATTTTCATCAATATAGCGCAATGCCGACAGCAGTTTTATTTCATGCGACGATTTTTGTGAATAATAAAACTCTCTCTTATGCCGCAACGGTTTATCGTCCACTTCCCTGTTTTCTGTAATCGCAGACATATTATTAACGATAAAATGCAGTAATCTTATCGCCGCCGCCCGATGCTGGTTGTCGGTCGCGTTATGATGGTCGCAAATAATATAACCGGATAATGTATTGTCCTGAATCAGCGGTAAGGCAAAGAAATTTAACCCACCATAGCCAGCAGGTAATCGATTGTCATTCGCCTCAATCACCGTGGTCTCCAGCCCGGTAGCCCGCGAAAAAAGCGCTGCCAGCGAACTAAAGCCCTCCCATTGTTCATGCCTTTTCTTTCGCACCACATTATTCCCCACAGCCTTTTGCAAGCACTTAATATGCAAAATAGCGCGGATAAAAAGGATGATGCCGGACGCAAAAAATAATCTCATTTGCGCAGATGAATATGATTAAACGGCATGAAATCGCGGGCGAAAACGGCGTAACGCCTGATGGCGCAACGCCAGGCAAAAAAAAGGCCATCATCAGATGGCCAACCATGTCGAAATTGGACCAGCCCTTAACCATGCAGAACGTCAGGGCTGTTTTTTTTACTTATTACTTAATTACGGTTTTCAGCGCTTCGCCGATATCGGCCAGGCTGCGAACGGTCTTCACGCCAGCGGCTTCCAGCGCGGCGAATTTCTCATCCGCCGTCCCTTTACCACCGGCAATGATGGCGCCCGCGTGACCCATACGTTTGCCTTTCGGCGCGGTCACGCCGGCGATGTAGCCGACAACCGGTTTGGTCACGTGATCTTTGATGTAAGCGGCCGCTTCTTCTTCCGCGCTACCGCCGATCTCACCGATCATGACGATCGCTTCGGTCTGCGGATCTTCCTGGAACAGCTTCAGGATATCGATGAAGTTAGAGCCCGGGATCGGGTCGCCGCCGATGCCCACGCAGGTGGACTGGCCGAAGCCGTAATCAGTGGTCTGCTTAACCGCTTCATAGGTCAGGGTACCGGAACGGGAAACGATGCCCACTTTACCCGGCTGGTGAATGTGGCCCGGCATGATGCCGATTTTGCATTCGCCTGGGGTGATCACGCCCGGGCAGTTTGGCCCGATCATGCGCACGCCCGCTTCATCCAGCTTCACCTTCACGGTCAGCATATCCAGCGTCGGGATGCCTTCGGTGATGGTGATAATCAGTTTAATGCCTGCATCGATAGCTTCCAGGATGGAGTCTTTGCAGAACGGCGCCGGAACGTAGATAACGGATGCGGTTGCGCCGGTCGCTTCTACCGCTTCGCGCACGGTGTTGAACACCGGCAGGCCCAGATGGGTGGTGCCGCCTTTGCCCGGCGTTACGCCGCCAACCATTTGCGTACCGTAAGCGATGGCTTGTTCAGAGTGGAATGTACCCTGGCTACCGGTGAAGCCCTGGCAGATAACCTTGGTATCTTTATTAATTAAAACGGACATTATTTCCCCTCCACTGCGGCAACAACCTGCTGAGCTGCATCCGTCAGACTTTTCGCTGCAATAATATTCAGGCCGCTGTCAGCCAGTTTCTTCGCGCCCAGTTCGGCGTTGTTACCTTCCAGACGAACCACTACCGGGACGTTAACGCCCACTTCGGCTACCGCGCCGATGATGCCGTCGGCAATCAGGTCGCAGCGTACGATACCGCCGAAGATGTTAACCAGAACCGCTTTTACGTTGTCGTCAGAGAGGATGATTTTAAACGCTTCGGTGACGCGCTCTTTGGTTGCGCCGCCGCCAACGTCGAGGAAGTTAGCCGGTTCGCCGCCGTGCAGCTTAACGATGTCCATGGTGCCCATGGCCAGGCCCGCGCCGTTCACCATGCAGCCGATGTTGCCGTCCAGCGCGACGTAGTTCAGCTCCCACTGCGCCGCCTGAGCTTCGCGCGGGTCTTCCTGCGACTGGTCGCGCATTTCGCGCAGATCCGGCTGGCGGAACAGCGCGTTGCCGTCAGCGCCCAGTTTACCGTCGAGACAGATCAGGTCGCCCTGCTTAGTGATCACCAGCGGGTTGATTTCGATCAGCGCCAGGTCGCGCTCAAGGAAAATGGTCGCCAGGCCCATAAAGATTTTGGTGAACTGCTGAACCTGTTTACCTTCCAGACCCAGTTTGAATGCCAGTTCGCGGCCCTGGTAAGGCATCGGACCCGCCAGCGGATCGATGGCGATTTTGTGGATCAGGTGCGGGGTCTCTTCCGCCACTTTTTCGATTTCCACGCCGCCTTCGGTAGAGGCCATAAAGACCACGCGACGGGAGCTACGGTCAACAACCGCGCCCAGGTACAGCTCTTTATCAATATCGGTCGCCGCTTCAACCAGAATCTGGTTAACCGGCTGGCCGTTCGCATCTGTTTGATAGGTGACGAGGCGTTTGCCCAGCCAGTGTTCAGCAAATGCGCGAATGTCTTCTTTGCTCTTCACTACTTTCACACCGCCCGCTTTGCCGCGGCCACCAGCGTGAACCTGACATTTCACTACCCACGGACCCGCGCCGATTTTTGAAGCGGCTTCTTCTGCTTCACGCGGAGTAGTACAGGCATAACCCACCGGCGCCGGTAAGCCATAGCGGGCAAAGAGTTGTTTTGCCTGATATTCATGTAAGTTCATGTGTTCAGTCCATCCTTCAGGGAATAATTATAAACCTGTAGGCCTGATAGCGGCGCTCGCGCGCTTTACCCGGCCTACGGTAGGTCATACTCTTGCTGACTACACGTCCAGCAGCAGACGAGTCGGGTCTTCCAGCAGCTCTTTAATCGCAACCAGGTAGCCAACCGACTCACGTCCGTCGATCAGACGATGGTCGTAGGAGAGCGCCAGGTACATCATCGGCAGAATTTCCACCTTACCATTCACCGCCATTGGACGATCTTTAATGGCATGCATACCCAGAATCGCGCTCTGGGGCGGGTTGATGATCGGCGTGGACATCAGAGAACCGAATACGCCGCCGTTGGTAATGGTGAAGTTACCGCCGGTCAGGTCGTCTACGGTCAGCTTGCCGTCGCGGCCTTTTACTGCCAGCTCTTTAATTTTCTTCTCGATATCCGCCATGCCCAGCAGATCGACGTCGCGCAGAACCGGGGTGACCAGGCCGCGAGGCGTGGAAACCGCCATGCTGACGTCGAAATAGTTGTGGTACACCACGTCGTCGCCATCGATAGAGGCGTTCACTTCCGGATAGCGTTTCAGCGCTTCGACGACCGCCTTCACGTAGAAGGACATGAAGCCCAGGCGGATACCGTGACGTTTTTCAAACGCGTCACCGTACTGCTTACGCAGATCCATAATCGGCTTCATGTTGACTTCGTTGAAGGTCGTCAGCATGGCGGTGGAGTTTTTCGCTTCCAGCAGACGCTCGGCAACGCGTTTGCGCAGACGGGTCATCGGCACGCGTTTTTCCGAGCGGTTGCCCAGCTGCGCCGCCGGAGCAGCAGCAGCGGGTGCAGCCGCCGGCGCTTCAGCTTTAGCCGGCGCGCTCGCCAGATGCTTCTCCACGTCTTCACGGGTCAGGCGGCCGCCAACGCCGGTGCCTTTAATGGCCGCCGCGTCGAGGCTGTGTTCCGCCAGAAGACGGCGAATCGCCGGGCTCAGCGCATCGTTGTTTTGTTCTTCCAGAGAAGCCTGCTGGCGCTGGGCCGGCGTCGACTCTTTGGCATCGGCTTTCGCACCGGACTCTTTGCCCGCGCTGTTGCCTTCACGCAGGCGGCCCAGGATCTGACGAGAGAGCACGGTGGCGCCTTCGTCTTCAATCACCGCGTCCAGAATGCCATCCGCTGAAGCCGGTACTTCCAGTACCACTTTGTCAGTTTCGATTTCTACCAGCACTTCGTCACGAACAACCGCATCGCCCGGTTTTTTGTGCCAGGTGGCAACCGTTGCGTCAGCTACGGACTCAGGCAGGTCGGGAACCAGAATATCTACGCTACTCATTATGTATCCTTTAATTAATCGACGTTCAGCGCGTCATTGACCAGATCTTGTTGCTGTTTCTGGTGAACGGACAGGTATCCTACCGCCGGAGAGGCGGAGGCCGGGCGGCCTGCATAACGCAGAGAGGCCCCAAATGGAATCACTTCACGGAAGTGATGCTGGCTGCAGTACCACGCGCCCTGGTTGAGCGGTTCTTCCTGGCACCAGACAAAATCATGCACGTGCGCATACGGTTTCAGCGCTTCCTGTACCGCCTGGTGCGGGAACGGGTAGAGCTGCTCTATGCGAACGATAGCGACATCTTTTTGCTCTTTCTTGCGGCGCTGTTCCAGCAGGTCGTAATAAACCTTACCTGAGCACAGCACAACACGCTTCACGGCTTTCGGGTCGAGATCGTCGATTTCACCGATTGCCGGCTGGAAGGTGCCGTTAGCCAGTTCGTCCATGCTCGATACCGCCAGCGGGTGACGCAGCAGCGATTTCGGCGACATCACGATCAGCGGGCGACGCATACCGCGCAGCGCCTGACGACGCAGCATATGGTAAACCTGCGCCGGCGTGGACGGTACGCAAACCTGCATGTTCTGCTCGGCGCAGAGCTGCAGATAGCGTTCCAGACGCGCGGAGGAGTGCTCCGGCCCCTGGCCTTCGTAGCCGTGCGGCAGCAGCATCACCAGACCGCACATACGGCCCCACTTCTGCTCGCCGGAGCTGATGAACTGGTCGATAACCACCTGCGCGCCGTTGGCGAAGTCGCCGAACTGCGCTTCCCAGATGGTCAGAGTACGCGGCTCTGCGGTGGCATAGCCGTATTCAAACGCCAGGACCGCTTCTTCCGACAGCACGGAGTCCCAGACTTTAAAATGGCCCTGACCGTTGTGGACGTGCTGCAGCGGCGTATAGGTTGAACCATTTTTCTGGTTATGGATCACCGCGTGGCGGTGGAAGAAGGTCCCGCGCCCGGAGTCTTCGCCGGACAGACGCACCGAAATACCTTCATCGACCAGCGTGGCGTAGGCGAGGTTTTCCGCGCCGCCCCAGTCGAACAGCTTCTCGCCGGCGGCCATTGCCTGACGATCGCCATAGATTTTCGCGACGCGCGACTGCATCTCAACGGCTTCCGGCACCGTACTGATGCGTTTCGCCAGCTCCTGCAGACGCTTAGGTTCAACTTTGTCCGGATAGCTCTCATCCCACTCGTGGTTGAGGTACGGGGACCAGGTAAAGGAGTGCATGTTCATCGGACGCCACTCCTGCACCACGCATTCGCCGGCATCCAGCGCGTCGCGGTAGAGGTTAACCTGCTCGGTAGCGTCTTCCAGCGTCGCGACCTTATCGGCTTCCAGCTTGTCAGCGTAGATTTTGCGCGGGGTCGGATGCTTTTTGATTTTCTGATACATCAGCGGCTGGGTTGCGCTCGGCTCGTCGGCTTCGTTGTGGCCGTGACGGCGGTAGCACACCAGATCGATGAAGACATCGCGTTTGAAGGTATTACGGAAATCCAGCGCCAGGCGGGTCACGAAAGCGACCGCTTCCGGGTCATCGGCGTTGACGTGGAAAATCGGCGACTGCACCATCTTACCGATATCGGTGCAATACGGGGTAGAACGCGCATCCAGCGGGTTAGACGTGGTGAATCCCACCTGGTTGTTAATCACGATGCGTACGGTACCGCCCACTTCGTAACCGCGCGCTTTGGACATGTTCAGGGTTTCCTGAACCACGCCCTGGCCGGTGACCGCAGCGTCGCCGTGAATGGTGATCGGCAGAACTTTGTTGCTGCTCGGTTCGTCGAGACGATCGAGGCGAGCGCGTACGGAGCCGATAACCACCGGGCTGACGATTTCCAGGTGCGACGGGTTAAACGCCAGCGCCAGGTGCACCAGGCCGCCTTCGGTTTCCATGTCGGACGAGAAGCCCATGTGATACTTCACGTCACCGGTACCGAGGTGTTCTTTATGTTTACCGGCAAATTCGTCGAACAGGTCCTGCGGTTTTTTACCCAGCACGTTGACCAGTACGTTCAGACGACCGCGGTGCGCCATGCCCAGCACCACTTCGCGGGTGCCGCTCTTACCCGCGTGGCGGATAATCTCTTTGAGCATCGGGATCAGCGCATCGCCGCCTTCCAGCGAGAAGCGTTTTGCGCCCGGGAATTTCGCCCCGAGGTAGCGTTCGAGGCCTTCCGCCGCGGTCAGCTCGCTCAGGAAGCGTTTTTTCTCTTCGGCGCTAAAGCTCGCTTTGCCTGCTACCGACTCGATACGCTGCTGGATCCAGCGTTTTTCTTCGGTAGAAGTAATGTGCATATATTCCGCGCCGATGGAGCCGCAATAGGTTTGCTTCAGGGCAGAGATCAGATCGCCCAGCTTCATCGTGTCTTTACCGATGGCAAAAGAACCTACGTTATAGATCTCCTGGAAATCGGCCTCGGTCAGATCGTGGTAAGCCGGATCGAGATCCGCCACTCTCTCTTGCTGCCACAGTCCCAGCGGATCGAGATTCGCATGCTGGTGACCACGGAAGCGGTATGCGTTGATGAGCTGCAGGACTTTAACCTGCTTCACATTGGTGTCAGGGTCGGAAATCGAAGAAGTGTAACGCGAGGCATCCTTCGCCAGGCGGCGGAAATAATCACGCGTTTTGGAATGAAATTGATCCGGTTTGACTCCGGTGCCAGGTAACTGCTGGAACATAGAACGCCAGTTGGCGTCAACAGAGTCAGGATCGGTTAAGAAGTCTTCATAGAGCTGTTCTATCCAGCTCTGGTTCGAACCAGAGAGGTAAGAAGAGTCCAGCCAGGCTTTCATTGCGCCGTTCTGCATCGTGATCCCTTAAGCATTTATATGCTTATTTCGCCGTAGAAACTACCACGCACAGAAGTTGTACGTGCCGGGGTTCACTTGTTGCGGATGAGTTGTGGTTTCGTCCGCTAAGGAACCTTTAAAAACTGTCTAATAATCTTCTTTGTTCAGGCTGCGACTGTGTTGCGACCCTCACTCACTCCGGTCACATAGTTCACTATGCTCCCGGAGATTCGTTCTGCTCGCGCCTTGTCTCGCGCTGAACATCTCGATTATTACTATTAATGTGGCAGTTTTTAGAGGTTTCCTGCTATATCCCCGGCGGCACAAACGCTACCGGGGTTACTGCTTTTGGTAGCCCGGATAAGCGCTAGCGCCATCCGGGGCAGACCGGGTTACTTACGCACTGCGCTGCAGCAGCATCGACTTAATATGGCCGATGGCGCGCGTCGGGTTCAGCCCCTTAGGGCACACACTGACGCAGTTCATAATGCTGTGACAGCGGAATACGCTGAAAGCATCGCTCAGCCCTTCGAGGCGCTCGCTGGTTTCGGTATCGCGGCTGTCGATCAGGAAGCGATACGCGGCCAGCAGGCCGGCCGGGCCGATAAACTTGTCCGGGTTCCACCAGAACGACGGGCAAGACGTTGAACAACATGCGCAGAGAATACACTCGTACAAACCATCGAGTTTCTCACGCTGCTCTGGCGACTGCAGATGCTCGCGAGCCGGAGGATTTTGCCCATTATTCAACAAGTAAGGCTTAATCTTCTCATATTGTGCATAGAATTGCCCCATGTCTACCACCAAATCACGGATAACCGGTAATCCTGGCAGCGGACGGATAACAATTTTCTTACCCGGCTGATTCAGCGCGGAGATCGGCGTGATGCACGCCAGACCATTTTTCCCGTTCATGTTCAGACCGTCGGAGCCACAAACCCCTTCACGGCAGGAGCGGCGGAACGACAGCGACGGGTCTTTCTCTTTCAGCTGGATTAACGCGTCCAGCAGCATCATGTCGCGACCCTCTTCCGCTTCCAGGGTGTAATCCTGCATGCGCGGAGCATCGTCTACGTCCGGGTTATAACGATAAACTGAAAACTCGAGTTTCATATTCCTGTCTCCGCATTAATAAGTACGAATCTTCGGCGGGAATGCCGGACGCAGCTTCGGTTCCATATTGACGCTACGACGCGTCATGGATTCCGACTCTGGCAGATACAGGGAATGGCACAGCCAGTTTTCATCATCACGATCCGGGAAGTCGAAGCGGCTATGCGCGCCGCGGCTTTCGGTACGGTAGTTCGCAGACATCGCGGTGGCGTAAGCGGTTTCCATCAGGTTATCCAGCTCCAGGCACTCAACGCGCTGGGTGTTGAACTCGCTGGAAGTATCATCCAGGCGGGCGTTTTTCAGACGCTCGCGGATGGCCTTCAGCTGCTCAAGGCCCTTCGCCATTGCATCCCCTTCGCGGAAGACTGAGAAGTTATGCTGCATACACTCTTGCAGCGCTTTGCGGATTTCGACCGGGTCTTCACCATTCCGGTTGCCGTTCCAGCGGTTCAGACGTTCCAGAGAAGCGTCGATCTCGTCATCCGTCGCATCGCGCAGTACGCCCTGCTCGGCTATAGACTCTTGCAGGTGCAGACCCACCGCGCGGCCAAAGACCACCAGGTCAAGCAGCGAGTTGCCGCCCAGACGGTTCGCGCCGTGTACCGATACGCAGGCGATTTCGCCTACCGCGAACAGTCCCGGAATAACCACATCTTCGCCCTGCTCGTTGACGGTCAGCGCCTGTCCGCTCACTTTGGTCGGAATACCGCCCATCATATAGTGGCAGGTTGGGATAACCGGAATCGGCTCTTTTACCGGGTCGACGTGGGCAAAGGTGCGGGAGAGCTCCAGGATACCCGGCAGGCGGGATTCCAGCACTTCTTTACCGAGGTGATCGAGCTTCAGCTTGGCGTGCGGGCCCCACGGACCATCGCAGCCGCGACCTTCACGGATTTCGATCATGATGGAACGCGCCACCACGTCGCGACCCGCCAGGTCTTTCGCATTCGGGGCATAACGTTCCATGAAACGTTCGCCGTGTTTGTTCAGCAGGTAGCCGCCTTCACCGCGGCAGCCCTCTGTCACCAGAACGCCCGCCCCGGCGATACCGGTCGGGTGGAACTGCCACATTTCCATATCCTGCACCGGCACGCCGGCGCGGATCGCCATACCCACGCCGTCGCCGGTATTGATATGGGCATTGGTGGTGGACTGGTAGATACGACCGGCGCCGCCGGTAGCCAGCACGGTAGCGCGAGCCTTGAAGTAAACCACTTCACCGGTTTCGATACACAGGGCGGTACAACCGACCACCGCGCCATCGGCGTTTTTCACCAGATCCAGCGCGTACCACTCGGAGAAAATCGTGGTGTGATTTTTCAGGTTCTGCTGATAAAGGGTGTGCAGCAGGGCGTGGCCGGTACGGTCAGCCGCCGCAGCGGTACGTGCCGCCTGCTCGCCGCCGAAGTTTTTCGACTGGCCGCCGAACGGACGCTGATAAATCGTGCCATTTTCGAGGCGCGAGAACGGCAGACCCATGTGATCCAGCTCCAGAATTGCTTCCGGGCCGGTTTTACACATGTATTCGATGGCGTCCTGATCGCCAATGTAGTCCGACCCCTTAACGGTGTCGTACATATGCCATTCCCAGTTATCTTCATGGGTATTACCGAGCGCGACGGTGATACCGCCCTGCGCGGAAACGGTATGGGAACGGGTCGGAAAAACTTTAGAGAGCAGCGCACAGGTCTGGCCGCTCTGGGAAATCTGCAGCGCCGCGCGCATACCTGCGCCGCCGGCACCAATGACTACAGCATCAAATTCTCTGACAGGCAATTTCATTACACACCCCACACCACAACAAATCCATAAAGAACGTAAGCCACCAGCGCAACAACGATCAGCAGTTGCAGAATTAAGCGCACGGCCAGTGGTTTAACGTAGTCCGTTAATACCTGCCACATCCCAATCCAGGCGTGGATCAGAATGGAAACGAGAGCCAGCAGGGTGAAGACTTTAGTGAACGCGGAGGAGAAAAAGCCCGTCCAGACTTCCCATGAAATTTCACCGGTGGTGGCAAAAAAGCCAACCATATAGATGATGTAGAGGGTCAGAACGATAGCGGTAGCACGGACCAGAATAAAGTCATGTACGCCGTTGCGTCCTAGTGCTGAGGCGTTGCTTACCATACGAGGACTCCTGCGAGAAGTGAAAGCACGACAGTAATAACAAAAGAAATTTTGGCGGAGCGTGTCCCTGATTCAAGGGTTTCTTCAAGGTAGCCAAAATCCATCATCAGGTGGCGAATACCGACCACCGCGTGATACGCCAGTGCGGTCAGGATGCCCCACATGATGAACTTCACAAAGAAGCTATCCATAATGGATGCCGCAGTGAGAAAACCTTCGGGAGAGGAAAGGCTGGTGCCCAGCAGCCAAAGCAGAATCCCGATCGCCACGAAGGTGATCACTCCGGATACGCGATGGAGAATGGACGCTATCGCCGTGATTGGGAACCGGATCGTTTGCAGATCCAGATTGACAGGTCTTTGTTTTTTCACATTTCTTACCATGAATAACGCCCACATGCTGTTCTTATTGTTTCCTTCCTCCGGTCTGCTTGCGGGTCAGACAGCGTCCTTATCTATAACTAAAAGTCATGTTAAAACGCCTTTCCAGGAGTTAAAGCGTGACAAAATAACGCTGGGTGGCTCGGGATTGCAGGGTGTTCCGGAGACCTGGCGGCAGTATAGGCCGTTCACAAAATCATTACAATTAACCTACATATAGTTTGTCGGGTTTTCTCCCGAACAGTGATCCATGTCACGATAACAACATATTTTTAATTTTTAATCATCTGATTTGACAAATATTAAACATTATTGTTACAACCATTACCAGATAAATGCAATAATACGCAAAAGTTATGGGGTCACTCTTTTACCTGAGAATAAGTTATGCAACAGTGAGAGAGTATTGACCGATGTAATCAGGACAGTTATTAGTGGTATATAGTTTTATAATATTCGGGCTGCTAAAACGCTGATTTGCTGTTGTTTCGTCGTAGGCTGAAGACGTACCATCAAGCGCCCTTGCTCTGTACCCTGCCCTTTTCGCGACGCAGAGCGATGTGCAACATAACAAACTGGTAATGTCATCTGCTACGGGCTGAATGCAAATCCACCACCCGGCAGCCTTAAGCAATAAAGGCGCTAAGGAGACCATAAATGTCTGATGCTAAAGCAAAAATCACCCTGGGTGGTGATACTGCTATCGAACTGGATGTGCTAAAGGGCACGCTCGGTCAGGATGTTATTGATATTCGTAGTCTTGGTTCAAAAGGCGTGTTTACTTTTGACCCTGGTTTTACCTCCACCGCATCCTGCGAATCTAAAATCACCTTTATCGACGGTGATGAAGGTATCCTGCTGCACCGCGGTTTCCCGATCGATCAGTTAGCAACCGACTCCAACTATCTGGAAGTATGCTACATCCTGCTGAACGGTGAGAAACCGACCCAGGCCCAGTACGACGAATTCAAAACCATCGTTACCCGCCACACCATGATTCACGAACAGATTACCCGTCTGTTCCACGCGTTCCGCCGCGATTCTCACCCTATGGCCGTCATGTGCGGTATCACCGGTGCGCTGGCCGCGTTCTATCACGATTCGCTGGATGTGAATAACCCACGCCACCGCGATATCGCCGCATTCCGCCTGCTCTCCAAAATGCCGACGATGGCGGCAATGTGTTACAAATACTCTATCGGCCAGCCTTTCGTTTATCCGCGCAACGACCTCTCCTACGCGGGTAACTTCCTGAATATGATGTTCTCCACTCCGTGTGAAAAATATGAAGTGAATCCAATTCTGGAACGCGCCATGGACCGTATCCTGATCCTGCACGCCGACCACGAACAGAACGCTTCAACGTCCACCGTACGTACCGCCGGCTCTTCCGGCGCGAACCCGTTTGCCTGCATCGCTGCGGGTATTGCCTCCCTGTGGGGACCGGCACACGGCGGCGCCAACGAAGCGGCTCTGAAGATGCTCGAAGAGATCAGCTCCGTTGAACACATTCCGGAATTCGTCCGTCGCGCGAAAGACAAAAACGATTCTTTCCGCCTGATGGGCTTTGGCCACCGCGTGTACAAAAATTACGACCCGCGCGCCACCGTTATGCGTGAGACCTGCCACGAAGTGCTGAAAGAGCTCGGTACCAAAGACGATCTGCTGGAAGTGGCCATGGAGCTTGAGCACATCGCGCTCAACGACCCGTACTTCATCGAGAAGAAACTCTACCCGAACGTCGATTTCTACTCCGGTATCATCCTCAAAGCGATGGGCATTCCGTCTTCTATGTTTACCGTTATCTTCGCGATGGCGCGTACCGTGGGCTGGATTGCGCACTGGAACGAAATGCACAGCGACGGCATGAAAATCGCCCGTCCGCGTCAGCTCTATACTGGCTACGAAAAACGCGACTTCAAGAACGATATCGCCCGCTAAGTCAGCTTTCGCAGCGACAAAAAACGCGCCTGAAGGCGCGTTTTTTTATTGCTGACATCCCGGGCACCAGTAAAACGGCCGCGACGATAGCATCGTTCTCTCGATTATTCCGCCGCAGCGCTCGCAGGCCTCACCCTGGCGATGAAAAACCTTAAAGCGAAACAGCGCACCGTGGTGCTTATTCTCGTCCACCAGACCGCGGGTGTTGTAGGACAAGCGCGGGATCTCCAGCAGCGCATGCGCCAGCGCATCGAGCTGATTTTCATCCAGTTCAGCGGCTTTATGCCGCCCGGTCAGCCCCACCTGCCAGAGGATCTCGACGCGCAGATAGTTGCCTAATCCGGCAAGAAACGCCTGATCCAGTAGCAGACCGGAGAACTGGCGGTTGCGGAATTTCGCCGACAGCAGCCGCGCTTTGACCTGTTCAACGCTAAGGCGCAGATCGAGCACATCCGGCCCGACCCGCAGCAAAAACGGATGGCGGGCGAGCTGCTCGGGCGTCAGCATCTCAATATCAGAAGCGCTGTAGAGCAAAATCGCCCTGCGCGCGGTCTGCAGCCGAACGCGCAGAACGCGCGTGGTTTCTGGCTGCGCCCCCGCGTCCACCACTCGCCAGACACCATACAGCTGATTGTGGCTATACAGCGTTAGTCCGCCGGAGAAATGGGTCAGCAGCGCCTTACCGCGAGTTTCAATGTGCGTCACTCGCTGGCCGACCAGCTGAGATTGGTAATGTTGTAACTGCGGGAAGGCGAACCACGCCCCGGTCAGGGGTTCGCCTTTAATCGCCGCTTCCAGGCTATCCGCCGCGCGGCGAATTTCCGGACCTTCCGGCATAATCTTGTCCTTGTGTTAATGCGTTGCCCCACCGCCGACTTTCACATCGCCATCCTGCTGCAGGGCAACGGCGATGGCCGTTTCCAGCGCGGCCTGCACCGTCTCTACCGCCATACTGGCGGCACCGGGGTGAGCCGCGGCCTGCTCCGGCAAATACGGAATATGGATAAACCCGCCCTTCGCACCGCTGCGATGACGCAGGCTGTGCAGCAGGCCGTACATCACGTGATTACAGACAAACGTCCCCGCCGTCTGCGACACCGACGCCGGGATCCCCCGGCTGCGCAGGGCGGTTACGATCGCTTTTATCGGCAGCGTGCTGAAGTACGCCGCCGGCCCGCCGGCTGCGATCGGTACGTCTATCGGCTGCAGGCCTTTATTGTCCGGGATCCGCGCATCATCGACGTTGATCGCCACCCGTTCAACGGTGATATCGACGCGACCGCCCGCCTGGCCAATCGCCAGGGTCAGGACGGGATCCAGCTCATCCAGCGCGGCGTTCAGCGCCGTCAGGGCGTCGCCAAAGACGCACGGCAGCTGCCGCGCCGCCACCGACTGTCCGCAGATAATAGCGCCATCCAGCCGCTTTACCACTTCCCACGAAGGGTTAACCGCTTCGCCGCCGAACGGCTCAAAACCGGTAATCAATACGCCAGCCATGATCCCTCCTTACAGGAACATCAGGAAATAGAGCAAAAATACGTTCACGATAAGCAGCATAACGCCGGTCGGCACCTGGGCTTTGATGACCGCGTTTTTATCCGGCAGCTCCAACAGCGCGGCGGGGACGATATTGAAGTTCGCCGCCATTGGGGTCATCAGGGTACCGCAGTAGCCGGAGAACATGCCAATGGCCGCCATCACCGCCGGGTTCCCCCCGTGCTGCAGCACCAGAATCGGGATCCCGACACCCGCCGTCACGATGGGAAACGCGGCGAAAGCGTTGCCCATCACCATCGTCAACAGCGCCATACCCAGGGTATAGACGGCCACGGCGATAAATCGGCTGTCTACCGCCAGATAGTGCTGGGTCAGCCAGGAGATGCTATTGCCGACGCCCGCGGCGGTAAACAGCAGCCCGAGCACCGCGAGGATCTGCGGTAAAATAAACGCCCAGCCCACTGAATCCAGCAGGCGACGAGCTTCCTGCAACGGCTGCGCCGCGGTTTCATGGGTCATGCGGATAGCCATCACCAGGCCGAGCAGCGTACCTGCGGTCATTGAAAACAGCGTGATCAGCGTGGCGTGATTGCCCGGACCAAAGATAGCGACCTGCAGCGAGGGGAGATTATTAAACAGCAGCACGCCGATCACCGTCACCACCGGTATCGCCAGCGCCGGGAGAAACAGCCGGTTGCCAAGACGCGCGGCGCTGGCGGTACGTTCTTCCTGCGAGCGCTGATGATAGCGGCCGAGGCGCACGCCGCCAAAACCGGCGATCAGCGCCAGTACTACCACCACCACGCCAACGCCGATATTGACGGTGCGCTTGTCGCCAAACAGAAACACCAGACCATACAGTCCCCAGAACAGGCCGGTTGTCAGCCTGCGCGGATTGGCTTTATCGCGCCATGACATCACTGCTACCAACAGCAGAACAACGCCCGCCAGCCAGTACAGCCAGGTTTGCTGAAAATTCATGCGGCACCGCCTTTCGCCTGACCGGCGTTAACCTTGTCCAGCTCGCGCTGGAGATGACGGTCGAGGCGCCACAGGCGGGCGGAGTGGATCAGGAAGGCGCAGACCGCCGTGGGTATCCCCCACAGGGCAATATGCAGCGGCTCGGTCTGAATGCCCCCCGACTCCAGCATAAAGTTATGCATAAAGATAATCGCCCCGAAGGCGACGAAAATATCTTCCCCGAAGAACAGGCCCACGTTGTCGGTCGCCGCCGACATCGCGCGCAGACGATAGCGCACCTCGCCGGGCAAGGCACCGAAGTTTTTCTCCGCCGCCCCTTCCGCCATCGGCGCCAGTAGCGGGCGCACCATTTGCGGATGTCCGCCCAGGCTGGTGAGGCCCATCGCCGCGGTTACTTCACGCACGAACAGATAGACGATAAGCAAACGACCGGCGGTGGCGCTGCGGATCTTCGCGATCCACGTCTGCGCGCGCTCTTTCAGGCCGTGCCGCTCCAGCAGGCCAATCACCGCCAGCGGCAGCAGCAGAATAAACGGCAGGTTGCGGGTATTGAGAAATCCTTCGCCCAGCTTCTCCAGAATGGTCGCGATCGGCATATGCGCCGTCAGACCCGTGATGATCCCGGAGACAATAACCACCAGCACCGGGTTGAAACGCAGAACAAATCCGACCACGATCGCGGCAATACCGATCAGTGGCCAGAGAGATAATGACTCTCCCATAGTTACATCCTGTATGTTGTTGTGAATTGTTGTCTAATTTTAATTGCTTGATAATATTGCTTTTATTGTTCTACTTCCGCACTAACCTGTATATTGCGCCCGGCAAACGCCGCGCGCAGACGGCGCGCAAAATCCAGCGCGTGCTCGCCGTCACCGTGCAGGCAGACGGTTTCCGCCACCACGTGCGCCCATTCGCCGGTGATGCTACGCACCCGGCTGTGCTGCACCATTTCCAGAGTTTGCGCCAGCGACTGCTCTTCGCTCTCGATCAGCGCGCCGGGCTGGGTGCGCGGCACCAGGCTGCCGTCCGCCAGATAGCCGCGGTCGGCGAAGACCTCCTGGCGGGTGGTCAGCTGATAACGCTGCCCGGCGCGAATCAGCTCGCTGCCCGCCAGGCCTACCAGCACCAGACCCGCGTCAACGTCATATACCGCTTTGGCGATAGCGTCAGCAAGCTGCGGATCTTTTGCCGCCTGGTTATAGAGCATGCCGTGCGGCTTGACGTGCTGCAGCTCGCCGCCCTGCGCGCGCACCAGCGCCGCCAGCGCGCCGACCTGATACAGCGTTTGCGCATAAACCGTTTCCGGCGGCAGCTGCATCGCCGTACGGCCAAAATTTTCCCGGTCAGGAAAGCTGGGATGCGCGCCCACCGCGACGCCATATTTCAGCGCTTCGCGGACGCACTGCAGCATCATCACCGCATCGCCCGCATGGAAACCACAGGCGATATTGGCGGAAGAGACCAGCTGCAGCAGCGCGCTATCGTTGGCGCAGCCTTCGCCCAGGTCGGCGTTTAAATCAATCTTCATCGTTCAGTCTCCATGCCAGCTGTTCAAAATAACGTTGTCTGTCGGCGCGCGCCTTCAGCGCCTCCTCCAGGGAGCAGGGAACAAAGTGGATCGGCTGTCCCAGCGGGATCTGCGCCAGCTGGTACATGTCGGCTTCGATAATGGTCGCAATCCGCGGATAGCCGCCGGTGGTCTGCGCGTCGTTCATCAGTACGATGGGCTGGCCATTATGCGGAACCTGTACCACGCCGGGCAGCAGGCCGTGCGAAAGCATCTCGCGGTCGGTCGTCCGCTTCAGCGGTTGCCCCTGCAGGCGATAGCCCATGCGATTGCTCTGCGGGCTAAGCTGCCACGGCGAGCGCCAGAACGAGTCCTGCGACACGCTATCAAACTCCTGGTACTCGGGCCCGGGCAGCGCGCGGATGCGGTTGCCGATGGGGAGCTGCTTCACGCCGCGCGGCCCGCGGAACTGCTTATCCGATTTCCCCAGCTTCAGCCGGTCTCCGTCCTGCAAACGTCGACCTTCCAGACCGCCAATCCCTACTTTCAGATCGGTGCTGCGCGAACCCAGCACCTTCGGCACCGCAATCCCTCCCGCCACCGCCAGGTAGCTGCGCACGCCGTGCTGCGGGTTCTTGAGCACCAGATGCTGCCCGGCCTTGACCGCCGTTCGCCAGCCCACCCATACCGGCTCGCCATCGAGCTTCGCCTCGCAGGCGGCGCCGGTCAGCGCAAACCAGCCGCTGCGTTCAAACTGAATATCCACCTGACCCAGCGTTATCTCCAGCGCCGCGGCGTTAGCGCCGTTACCCACCAGCAGATTAGCGGTGACCAGCGCCGGCTTATCCATAGCGCCACAGCGGCTGATGCCCAGCTGACGCAACCCTTCACGCCCGCCGTCCTGCACCGAGGTATACATACCGGCGCGGATAATTTTTAACATACGCCCTCCTTTTGCGGCACGAAACGCACTCTGTCGCCGGAACGCAGCAGCACCGGCTCCTTGCGCTTCGGATCAAACAGCGCCAGCGGCGTACGCCCCAGCAGCTGCCACCCCCCCGGCGTCGCCAGCGGATAGATCCCGGTTTGCGCCCCGCCAATACCGACGGACCCGGCGGGCACCAGCAGGCGCGGCTCCGCCCGTCGCGGCATCGCCAGCTGCTCCGGCAGGCCGCCGAAGTACGGGAACCCCGGCTGGAAGCCGAGGAACCACACCACGTACTCCACCGACGAATGCAGCTCAACCACCTGCTTTTCGCTCAGGCCGCTGTGGCGGGCAATTTCTCCCAGATCCGGTCCGTATTCGCCGCCATAAACTACCGGGACCGAGACCTCCCGCGATTCCGGTTCGAGCGTATCGCACTCCTCCCACCAGAGCTGCAGGCGCTCAATCGCGTCCCACGCCGTCTGCTGCGGGTTGCGCAATATCACGGTAATGTTGTTCATGCCCGGGATGGCTTCCACCACCTCGGTATGGCCTACCAGCCGCTGGGCTAACCGCCAGATCCGCTTCTGGCTTTCCAGCGTCACCGGAGGCTCAAGCTCCAGTACGACTGCCGTTTCACCTAATAAATAACAACGCGCTCGCTGCACTTTTGCCTCCGTTCATCAGGCCGGGTTCGGGATATCAATAAACGTGACGTCCAGTTCGGTATTTTCCGTCAGCCATTCGCTTAACGCGCGAATGCCGCCGCGCTCGGTGGCATGGTGCCCGGCGGCGTAGAAATGCAGCCCCTGCTCGCGCGCCGAGTGTATGGTTTGCTCTGAAACTTCACCGGTAATAAACGCATCGACGCCAAAGCGGGCCGCGCTGTCGATAAAGCTTTGCCCACCGCCGGTGCACCAGGCCACGCGGGCGACTTTATCCGGCCCGGTGTCGCCGCACCACAGCGGTTTGCGACCCAGGCGCGCTTCAATCCATGAAGCCAGCTCCAGGCCCGATACCGCCATCGACAGTTCGCCCCACGGTACCAGCGGTTCAATTTCCCCCATCACATTGATGCCGAGCAGCGACGCCAGCTGAGCGTTATTGCCCAGTTCCGGGTGAGCGTCGAGCGGCAGGTGCCAGCCATAGAGGTTAATGTCGTTAGCCAGCAGCGTTTTGAGGCGATTGCGCTTCATGCCGCGAATGACCGGCGATTCGCCTTTCCAGAAGTAGCCGTGATGGACGATCACCGCATCGGCCTCGAGGCGGACGGCTTCATCCAGCAGCGCCTGGCTGGCGGTCACGCCGGTGACGACTTTTTGTATCGTTTCGCGCCCTTCCACCTGGAGCCCGTTGGGGGCGTAATCACTGATGGCCGCGCTATTGAGTTTTTCATTAATCAGTTGTTCCAGTTCACTATTTTTCATTGCCGTTCCACCAGGTCATCGTTCTGTACAGAGGAATAACATAACGGTATCCGTCCGGTCAGTCGATAGTTCTGCCGCTTCGCCGTCCATTTTGACTTTTCGCGAAATCCCGCAATTTGTCTACTCCCTCCTTCGCGCATTCGTGTATATTTATGCACTATTACAGCATATTAAATAACCAGAAAACCCATAAGGCCATGAATATCGCTAGTTAATGGCTATTCATGCAGAAAGATCGACTTTCTTTTTTACGGCAGGACAAGGCATTACATGAACACACAATCCTCACAGCCGCGGGCGATTTATTACGTCGTCGCGCTGCAAATCTGGGAATATTTCAGTTTTTACGGCATGCGCGCGCTGCTGATTCTTTATCTCACCAATCAGCTCAAGTATGACGATAATCATGCTTATGCGCTGTTCAGCGCCTACTGCTCTTTAGTCTACGTCACGCCGATTCTCGGCGGCTTCCTGGCCGATAAGCTGCTGGGCAACCGCATGGCGGTAATGCTCGGCGCGCTGCTGATGGCCATCGGCCATCTGGTGCTCGGCGCCAGCGAAATCGCCCCCACCTTCCTCTATCTGTCGCTGGCGATTATTGTCTGCGGCTACGGGCTGTTTAAATCCAACGTCAGCTGCCTGCTCGGGGAGCTGTATGAACCCACCGACCCGCGCCGCGACGGCGGTTTTTCGCTGATGTACGCGGCGGGCAACGTCGGGTCTATCATTGCGCCAATCGCCTGCGGCTACGTGCAGGAAGAGTACAGCTGGGCGATGGGCTTCGCGCTGGCGGCCGTCGGCATGATCGCCGGGCTGGTGATTTTCCTCAGCGGCAATCACCATTTCCGCCACACCCGGGGCGTCAATCGCGAAGCGCTGCGGGCGCGGACTTTCGTCTTACCAAACTGGGGCTGGCTACTGGTGCTGCTGATCGCCGCGCCGCTGCTGATCACCGTGCTGTTCTGGCAGGAGTGGTCGGTTTACGCGCTGATTGTGGCGACGGTTATCGGCCTGGCGGTACTGACGCGGATCTACCTGCGGGCGGAGACCGCCGGGCAGCGTAAAGAGCTGCGTCTGATCATGGTGCTCACCTGCTTCAGCCTGCTGTTCTGGGCCTTTGCGCAGCAGGGCGGCAGCTCCATCAGCCTCTATATCGACCGTTTTGTTAATCGTCATTTTATGGGCTATGAGATACCGACCGCGATGTTCCAGTCGGTCAACGCCTTTGCGGTGATGCTCTGTGGGGTGGTGCTGGCGTGGCTGGTGAAGGAGAATATTAACGGCAACCGTACCGTGCGCATCTGGGGCAAATTCGCGCTGGGCCTCGGCCTGATGAGCGCCGGTTTCTGTATCCTGACCCTCAGCGCACGCTGGTCGGCGGCTTACGGACAATCTTCAATGCCGCTGATGGTGCTGGGCCTGGCGGTGATGGGCTTCGCCGAGCTGTTTATCGACCCGGTGGCGATGTCGCAGATTACCCGTATTGAGATCCCCGGCGTGACCGGGGTGCTGACCGGTATATATATGCTGCTCTCCGGCGCTATCGCCAACTATCTGGCAGGCGTGATTGCCGATCAAACCTCGCAGGGGTCGTTCGACGCCGCCGGGGCCGTCAACTACTCCATCAACGCCTACATTGAGGTGTTCAGCCAGATAACCTGGGGCGCGCTGGCCTGCGTCGGCCTGGTGCTGGCTATCTGGCTGTATCACGCCGTTAAGATCCGGACTCGTCGCCTGGCGATGGAGTCTTAAGCTCTCTGGCGGCTTCCCAGGCCGCCAGCGTCGCCAGCCGCGCCTGCTTGTGGTCAACAATCGGGCGCGGATAATCCAGCGTTACGCCCTGTTTCTCCGCCCACAGCCACGGTTGATGTACCGCTTTTTCAGGTACCCCGGCCAGCTCCGGCAGCCATTGACGAATAAACTGCCCCGCTTTGTCGAAGCGCTCTCCCTGGGTCGTCGGGTTAAAAATACGAAAATAGGGCGCGGCATCGGTACCCGTTGAAGCCGCCCACTGCCAGCCGCCGTTATTCGCCGCCAGATCGCCATCAATAAGCTGTTCGATAAAGTAGCGCTCGCCCAGCCGCCAGTCGATGCGCAGGTCTTTCACCAGAAAACTGGCGACAATCATCCGCAGGCGGTTATGCATCCAGCCGGTCGCATTAAGCTGACGCATCGCGGCGTCGACAATCGGAAAGCCGGTTTGCCCACGCTGCCAGGCCTGAAGCGCGGATTTATCATCCAGCCACGCCACGTTATCTGTCCAGTCGATAAAAGGCCGCCCCTTACATAAGTTTGGGTAGTAAACCATCAGGTGACGATAAAACTCGCGCCAGATAAGCTCGTTGAGCCATACCGATCCGGCTTCGCCATCCAGCGCCCGCGGCTGCTCGACCTGTAAACGGTGCAGGCACTGGCGCGGTGAGAGCGCGCCCACCGCCAGACACGGCGACAGTCGGCTGGTCCCCTCGATGGCGGGAAGATCGCGCTGCTGCTCATAGTCGGCGGCCTTTTGCTGGCAGAAGCCGCGAAGCCGGGCGATGGCGCTTTTTTCATCCGCGGCGAACAGCTCGCTATCAAATGGCGTCTGCGGATAATCTATTTTCACTTCAGACGCCGCAGCGATGGGCCCGCCCGCGCGGACTTTCGGCGCGGCGACGCACTCCGGCAGCGCTTCCTGCAAACGGCGAATAAAGGCATTTTTAAACGGCGTAAAGACCTTATACATTTCACGACTGCCGGTCAGTACGCTGCCCGGCGGCAGCAGCACGCTGTCATCAAAGCCCTGACAGGTCACCTCCGCTAAGGTTTTCTCCACCACCGCATCGCGCTGGCGTTCATTGATTTCGTACTGGTAGTTGTAAAACAGATGGGTCACCTGCCGCTGCCGGCAAATGCTGGCGAGCAGCGCCACGCTGGCGGTGAAATCTGCGGCATGTTCAATCTGCAGCAGGATCCCCTTTTCGGCCAGCGCCGCTTGCAGGCTGTGAAGGTGGCTGACCATAAACGCCGCCTGGCGCGGTGCCATACCGTGCTGGCGCCATTGCCCTGGCGTGGCGATAAATAATCCCAGCACCTCGGCATGGGGATCGCGGCAGGCGGCGGCGAGCGCCAGATTATCGTGGATGCGCAAATCCGCGCGAAACCAGACCAGATGGGTGGCCATAGCATTCCTTTCATCATGAAAATTGATAAGTTCGACTTATATTTAACCCTCCCGCAGGATTAACCTTTGGGGAGTGAATAAGTGTAAGCCACTCATGGCAAAAAAAAACCGCCGGGTAAACCGGCGGCATGATGATAAGGCAATCTGTTGGCACGCTGTGTCGGGGAAAACAGGGTAAATAAACCAGGATATCAAGCCATTAGCTCGTTTCCGCAGCGCGCGCCCGCTGAGCCATAAACCGTTATTAATAAAAATCTGCGGAGACTTTTTCAGCCTGCGCCAGCCATACCGGCTGTTCGCTGGTTTTCGCCCACACGCGGTGCAGCCAGCTGTAAAAACGGGCGCGATCTTTCCAGAACAGCATTACCGGCAGCGCCAGCACGCCAGCCGCCACGGCGAAAGCGCGACGCGCAAAGATGATATGAGCAGGATAAGTTTTGTACAACGCCATAATTTCTCTCCCCTTTGTCAGGCCGGCAGGCAAAGCCGGTAAAGTTAATCTGTTTCTCTGCTTAAAATAGTACCGCTTTGGCTGTAATTTTACTACTCATCCGACCACTAAAAAGCACGTATTTAGCCTTTATTTACATTCACCCGGTAACTTAGTTACAAAAAGGTTAAATTAATACTAACCATTAGTTAAATTGTGGTCTTGGCGATTTTTATATTTTTTTTACACCCCCGCCGCTGATTTTTGCGAAATCTTTGCGCCCGACTGCCTATTCTCCTCGTAAATCAAAAAGACACCCGGAGGTGGATTGTGAGTGCAGGCGTAATCGCTGGCGTAGCGCTGGTGTTCCTGTTGCTGGTTTATCTGGTTTATGCCCTGATACACGCGGAGGCATTCTGATGGCCGCTCAAGGATTTTTACTCATCGCGAGCTTTATTCTGCTGCTGATGATCCTGGCTCGTCCGCTGGGCACGGCGCTGGCGACGATGATCAATGATGCCCCGCTACCGGGCCTGGCCAGCATCGAACGCGGTTTATGGCGGGCGGCGGGCATTCGTTCTCAGGAGATGAACTGGTATCAATATTTATTCGCTATTCTGCTGTTTAACGCGCTGGGTCTGCTGGTCCTGTTCACGCTGCTGATGTTCCAGGGCTCGCTGCCGCTCAATCCGCAGCACCTCCCCGGCCTGTCGTGGGACCTGGCGCTGAATACGGCGGTGAGCTTTGTCAGCAACACCAACTGGCAGGCCTATGCCGGTGAAACCACCATGAGTAGCCTTAGCCAGATGGCCGGGCTGGCGGTGCAAAACTTCTTCTCCGCCGCCACCGGCATCGCGGTGATCTTTGCCCTTACCCGCGCTTACGCCCGGCAGAAAGTCAGCACCCTGGGCAACGCCTGGGTCGATCTGACCCGCATCACCCTCTGGCTGCTGCTGCCCATTTCGCTGCTCATCGCGCTGTTCTTTATTCAGCAGGGCGTGCCGCAGAGTTTTTCCCCGAATCAGGGCTTTACCTCGCTTGAAGGGGTACGCCAGATGCTGCCGATGGGGCCGGTGGCTTCACAGGAAGCGATCAAAATGCTGGGTACTAACGGCGGCGGCTTCTTTAACGCCAACTCAGCGCATCCGTTTGAAAACCCGACCGCGCTGACCAACCTGGTGCAGATGCTGGCGATCTTTCTCATCCCGGCGGCGCTGTGCTTCGCTTTCGGCGAGGTGGTGGGCGATCGCCGTCAGGGACGGGCCATTCTATGGGCGATGACGCTCATCTTCATCGTCTGCGTGGCGGTAGTGATGTGGGCGGAAACCCGCGGTAACCCGCATCTGCTGAGCCTTGGCGCCGACAGCAGTATCAATATGGAAGGCAAAGAGAGCCGGTTCGGTATTCTCGCCAGCAGCCTGTTTGCCGTGGTCACCACCGCCGCGTCCTGCGGGGCGGTCAACGCCATGCACGACTCCTTTACCGCGCTGGGCGGAATGGTCCCTATGTGGCTGATGCAGATAGGCGAAGTGGTCTTCGGCGGCGTCGGCTCGGGTCTGTACGGCATGCTGCTGTTCGTGATGCTGGCGGTATTTATCGCCGGGCTGATGATTGGCCGCACCCCGGAGTACCTCGGGAAGAAAATTGACGTCCGCGAAATGAAAATGATTGCGCTGGCGATCCTCGTGACCCCGACGCTGGTGCTCCTCGGCACGGCGCTGGCGATGATGAGCGAAGCCGGTCGCGCGGGCATGTTCAACCCCGGGCCGCACGGCTTCAGCGAAGTGCTGTACGCCGTCACCTCGGCGGCCAACAACAACGGCAGCGCCTTTGGCGGCCTCAGCGCGGCGACGCCGTTCTGGAACCTGCTGCTGGCGTTCTGCATGCTGGTTGGCCGCTTCGCGGTCATTATCCCGGTGATGGCGATTGCCGGTTCGCTGGTGACGAAGAAAATTCAGCCCGCCGGCAGCGGCACGCTCGCCACTCATGACGCGCTGTTTATCGGCCTGCTGATCGGCACCGTGCTGTTGGTTGGCGCCCTGACCTTTATTCCCGCGCTGGCGCTCGGCCCGCTGGCGGAACACTTTTCCTTACTTTAAGCGATTGCGGAGCAACCTGTTATGAGTCGCAAATCATTAGCCCTGCTGGAGCCGACGCTGGTGCGTCAGGCCCTGCTGGACGCCGTGAAAAAACTGAGCCCTGCCGTACAGTGGCGTAACCCGGTGATGTTTATCGTCTGGATTGGCAGTCTGCTCACCACCCTGCTGGCTCTTGCCATGGCAAGCGGGCAGATCGCCGGCAGCGCCGGATTTACCGCCGCCGTGAGTCTCTGGCTGTGGTTCACCGTCCTGTTCGCCAACTTCGCCGAAGCAATGGCGGAAGGCCGCAGTAAAGCGCAGGCTAACAGCCTCAAAGGGGTCAAAAAGACCGCCTTTGCCCGTAAGCTGCGCGCGCCGCAGCACGATGCGCAAATTGACCACGTCCCCGCCGAAGAGCTGCGTAAAGGCGACGTGGTGCTGGTCGAAGCGGGGGATATTATTCCCTGCGATGGCGAAGTTATCGAAGGCGGCGCGTCGGTGGATGAGAGCGCCATTACCGGTGAATCCGCGCCGGTTATCCGCGAGTCCGGCGGCGACTTCGCCTCGGTGACCGGCGGGACGCGTATTCTCTCCGACTGGCTGGTGATCCGCTGCAGCGTCAACCCCGGCGAAACCTTCCTTGACCGGATGATCGCCATGGTTGAAGGCGCCCAGCGCCGCAAGACGCCGAACGAAATCGCGCTGACTATCCTGCTTATCGCCCTGACTCTGGTGTTCCTGCTGGCCACCGCCACCATCTGGCCCTTCTCCGCCTGGAGCGGTAACGCGGTCAGCGTCACGGTGCTGGTGGCGCTGCTGGTGTGCCTGATCCCCACCACTATCGGCGGCCTGCTGTCGGCCATCGGCGTCGCCGGGATGAGCCGCATGCTCGGCGCGAACGTGATCGCCACCAGCGGCCGCGCGGTTGAAGCGGCGGGCGATGTCGACGTCCTGCTGCTGGACAAAACCGGCACCATTACCCTCGGCAACCGCCAGGCTTCGGCATTCCTGCCTGCGCAGGGCGTGGAAGAGAAAACCCTTGCCGATGCCGCCCAGCTGTCGTCGCTGGCCGACGAAACGCCGGAAGGCCGCAGCATCGTGGTGCTGGCAAAACAGCGCTTTAATCTGCGCGAGCGCGATCTGCAATCGCTGCATGCCACCTTCGTGCCGTTTACCGCCCAGACCCGGATGAGCGGCATCAACATCGACCAGCGGATGATCCGCAAAGGTTCCGTGGATGCCATTCGCCGCCACGTAGAGGCCAACGGCGGCCACTTCCCGGCCGACGTCGATAAACAGGTTGAAGACGTGGCGCGTCTTGGCGCCACGCCGCTGGTGGTCGCCGAAGGCGAACGCGTGTTGGGGATTATCTCGCTGAAAGATATCGTCAAAGGCGGCATCAAAGAGCGTTTTGCCCAACTGCGTAAAATGGGAATTAAGACGGTGATGATCACTGGCGATAACCGCTTGACCGCCGCCGCTATCGCCGCGGAAGCGGGCGTGGACGACTTTCTCGCCGAAGCGACGCCGGAGGCCAAGCTGGCGTTGATCCGCCAGTATCAAGCGGAAGGACGGCTGGTGGCGATGACCGGCGACGGTACCAACGACGCCCCAGCGCTGGCGCAGGCCGACGTGGCGGTCGCGATGAACTCCGGTACCCAGGCGGCGAAAGAGGCGGGTAACATGGTGGATCTGGACTCCAACCCCACCAAACTGATCGAGGTCGTACATATCGGTAAACAGATGCTGATGACCCGCGGTTCGTTAACCACCTTCAGTATCGCCAACGACGTGGCGAAGTATTTCGCCATCATTCCGGCCGCCTTTGCCGCGGTCTATCCGCCGCTGGCGATGCTTAACGTGATGCATCTGCACTCGCCTTCTTCGGCGATCCTGAGCGCGGTGATTTTTAATGCGCTGATTATCATCTTCCTGATCCCGCTGGCGCTGAAGGGCGTGAGCTATAAGCCGCTGACGGCCTCGGCGATGCTGCGCCGCAACCTGTGGGTCTACGGCCTGGGCGGACTGCTGGTGCCCTTTATCGGTATCAAAGCGATCGACCTGTTATTGACCCTGACCGGGCTGCTGTGAGGAAAAAACCATGTCATTCATTCGTCCTGCTGTTGTGCTGTTTATTCTGTTAACGCTGCTCACCGGCGGCGTCTATCCGCTGTTAACCACCGCGCTGGGACAGTGGTGGTTCCCGCAGCAGGCCAACGGCTCGCTGGTGCGGATTGACGGCGAAGTGCGCGGTTCCCGCCTTATCGGGCAGAACTTTACCGCGCCGGGCTACTTCCAGGGCCGCCCTTCCGCGACGGCGGAGATGCCGGATAACCCGCTGGCGTCCGGCGGCAGCAACCTCGCCGCCAGCAATCCGGCGCTGGACAAAGCCATCAGCGAACGGGTGCAGGCCCTGCGCGCCGCCAATCCGGACGCCAGCGCAACGGTTCCGGTGGAGCTGGTGACCGCCTCGGCGAGCGGACTGGATTACAGTCTGACGCCTGCCGCCGCTCTGTGGCAGGCGCCGCGCGTCGCCAAAGCGCGCCAGCTTAGCGTGGAGCAGGTCACGCAACTGGTGAACGAGGCAACGCAAAAACCGTTGCTCAGTTTTCTCGGCCAACCTGTGGTAAATATACTGCAGCTGAATATGTCGCTGGATGCCCTGAAGGATAAGTAAAATGAGTGACGAGCCGCTGCGTCCGGACCCTGACCGCCTGCTGCAACACGCCGCCGCCCCGCATCGCGGTAAGCTAAAGATATTTTTTGGCGCCTGCGCCGGGGTCGGTAAAACCTGGGCGATGCTGGCGGAAGCGCAGCGGTTACGCGCCCAGGGGCTGGATATTCTGATTGGCGTGGCGGAAACCCACGGACGCAAAGAGACGGCGGCGATGCTTGAGGGACTCAGTACCCTGCCCCAGCGCCGCCTTTCCCACCGCGGGCGCTACGTAAAGGAGTTTGACCTTGACGGCGCGCTGGCCCGTCGCCCGGCGCTGATTCTGGTCGATGAGCTGGCGCACAGCAACGCGCCCGGCTCGCGTCATCCTAAACGCTGGCAGGACGTCGAAGAGCTGCTGGAGGCCGGCATTGACGTATTTACCACCGTTAACGTCCAGCACCTCGAGAGCCTGAACGATGTCGTCAGCGGCATCACCGGCGTGCAGGTTCGCGAAACCGTCCCGGATCCGTTTTTCGACGCCGCCGACGATGTGGTGCTGGTGGACCTGCCCCCCGACGATCTGCGTCAGCGGCTCAATGAGGGAAAAGTCTATATCGGCGGCCAGGCCGAGCGGGCCATCGAGAACTTCTTTCGCAAGGGCAACCTCATCGCCCTGCGCGAGCTGGCGCTGCGCCGTACCGCCGATCGGGTCGATGAGCAGATGCGCGCCTGGCGCGACCGTCAGGGCCAGGAAAAAGTCTGGCATACCCGTGACGCCATTTTGCTGTGCATCGGCCATAACACCGGCAGCGAAAAGCTGGTCCGCGCCGCCGCCCGGCTGGCGGCCCGGCTGGGGAGCGTCTGGCATGCGGTGTATGTTGAAACCCCCTCTCTGCACCGCCTGCCGGAGGCGAAACGGCGGGCGATTCTCGCCGCGCTCAGGCTGGCGCAGGAGCTGGGCGCGGAAACCGCCACCCTCGCCGATCCTTCTGAAGAGAAGGCCGTTCTCCACTACGCCCGCGAACATAATCTCGGCAAGATAGTGATTGGCCGCCAGCAGAAAAGGCGCTGGTGGGATCGCAGCGGCTTCGCCGATCGCCTGGCTCGTCACGCGCCGGATCTCGACCTGGTGGTGATCGCGCTGGATGAAAAGGCCGCCTCCCTGCCGGCGCGCGCCAGCGATAGCCGGACGGCGATGGAAAAATGGCGTTTGCAGCTTCAGGGGTGCGTCGTCGCCATCGCCCTGTGCGCGGTTATTACCGTCGTCGCCATGCAGTGGCTGATGGCCTTTGAGGCCGCCAACCTGGTGATGCTGTACCTGCTCGGCGTGGTGATTATCGCCCTTCTGTACGGCCGCTGGCCGTCGGTACTGGCGACGGTGATTAACGTGGTCAGCTTCGATCTGTTTTTTGTCGCGCCGCGCGGCACGCTGGCGGTTTCTGACGTGCAGTATCTGCTGACCTTTGGCGTGATGCTGACCGTCGGGCTGCTTATCGGCAACCTCACCGCCGGCGTACGCTACCAGGCGCGGGTAGCGCGCTATCGCGAGCAGCGCACCCGGCATCTGTACGAAATGTCAAAAGCGCTGGCGGTGGGCCGCAGTCGCGAAGATATCGCCGCCACCAGCGAGCGGTTTATCGCCTCAACGTTTCAGGCGCGCAGCCAGCTGCTGCTGCCCGATGAAACATTAAGACTCACGCCGCTGACGAAGCCCGCGGCGGCAATCACCTGGGATGACGCGATTGCCCGCTGGAGCTTTGATAAAGGACAACCCGCCGGTGCGGGCACCGATACGCTTCCCGGAGTGCCCTACCAGATCCTGCCGCTGAAAAGCGCCACCCGCACCTGGGGACTGCTGGTCGTGGAGCCGGCCAACCTGCGCCAGCTGATGATCCCCGAACAACAGCGCCTGCTGGAAACCTTCACCCTGCTGGTCGCCAGCGCGCTGGAACGGCTGGCGCTCACCGCCAGCGAAGAGCAGGCCCGGCTGAACAGCGAACGGGAAAGCCTGCGCAACTCGCTGCTGGCGGCGCTGTCCCACGATCTACGGACTCCGCTTACGGTGCTATTTGGCCAGGCGGAGATCCTGACGCTCGATCTCGCCAGCGAAGGATCGAAGCACGCGCCGCAGGCCAACGAGATACGCCAGCACGTGCTCAATACCACCCGCCTCGTGAATAATCTGCTGGATATGGCGCGGATCCAGTCCGGCGGCTTTAATTTGCATAAAGAGTGGCTAACCCTGGAAGAGGTCGTCGGCAGCGCGCTGCGTATGCTGGAGCCGGGGCTCGGCGGGCGGCATATTCAGCTTGCGCTGCCGGACCCGCTGCTGCTGGTTCACGTCGACGGTCCGCTTTTTGAGCGGGTACTGATTAATCTTCTGGAAAATGCGGTGAAATACGCGGGAGCACAGGCGCAAATCGGCATTACCGCGGACGTCGATCCGCACACTTTAGTGCTTGAGGTATGGGATAACGGACCGGGTATTCCCGCCGGGCAAGAACAGGCTATCTTTGATAAATTCGCTCGCGGCAATAAAGAGTCGGCGATCCCCGGCGTGGGGCTGGGGCTGGCCATTTGCCAGGCGATCGTTGAGGTGCACGGCGGGACCATTAGCGCCGCGACGCGCCCGCAGGGCGGTGCCTGCTTCCGTGTTACACTGCCGAGGGAAACGCCCCCTGAACTGGAAGAGTTAGCCGAGGAAATGTGATTAACGTTCTGATCGTTGAAGACGAAAATGCAATCCGCCGCTTTCTGCGCACCGCGCTGGAAGCCGACGGCATGCGCGTATTTGAAGCGGAGACCCTGCAGCGCGGGCTGATCGAAGCCGCGACCCGCAAGCCGGATTTAACCATTCTCGATCTTGGCCTGCCCGATGGTGACGGCAACGCGTTTATTCGCGAGGTTCGCCAGTGGAGCCAAATGCCGATTATCGTGCTGTCGGCGCGCACCGAGGAGCAGGACAAAATCGCCGCGCTTGACGCCGGTGCCGATGACTATCTCAGTAAACCCTTTGGTATTGGCGAGCTGCAGGCGCGGCTGAGGGTGGCGATGCGCCGCCATGCCGGCGCCCAGGCCGACGAACCGCGGGTGCGTTTTGCCGATATTGACGTTGATATCCCCGCCCGCCGCATCGTACGCGGCGAGCAGGAGATCCACCTGACGCCGATTGAATTTCGCCTGCTGGCGGTACTGCTCAATAATCCCGGCAAGGTGCTGACCCAGCGGCAGTTGCTCAATCAGGTCTGGGGGCCGAATGCGGTGGAGCACAGCCACTATCTGCGCATTTATATGGGGCACCTGCGGCAAAAGCTGGAGGCCGATCCGGCGCGTCCGCAGCATTTGCTGACCGAAACGGGGATCGGCTATCGGTTTATGCCCTAGCCGTTGTCCCCGGCTCGCGCTTCGCTTAGCCGGGCTACCGCCATCGTCTGCCAGGCGCTAGCCCGGACAGGCGCGTCAAGCGCCGCCTCCGGGAAATGTGCCAGGCCTCATAAATCAACGCTGTTTCATCCCGGTGGCGCTGCGCTGACCGGGCTACGGGTTCACCGTCGACTGCGGGCCGGTAGCCCGGATAAGGCGTTTACGCCGCAATCCGGGGAAGGCAGGCGATTATTGTCCGTAGTAGGCCCCTGCCCCGTGTTTACGCAAATAGTGTTTATCCAGCAGCGTCGCAGAGACCGGCTGTTCGTCAATGCTCAACTGGCGGGTCCACATATTCATATAGGCAATCTCCTCCAGCACCACCGCATTATGCACCGCGTTCGCCGGATCTTTTCCCCATGCAAACGGGCCGTGGCCGTGGACCAGCGCGGCGGGTACGCTGAGCGGATCGGTATGCTGCGCACCCAGCGTTTCAATAATCACGTGACCGGTATTGGTTTCATAATCACCGCGGATTTCATCATCGCTGAGCGGGCGGGTACAGGGGATCGGCCCATAAAAATAGTCGGCGTGGGTGGTGCCCATCGCCAGCAGCGGCCTGCCCGACTGCGCCCAAATCGTCGCGTGGCGCGAATGGGTGTGCACAATTCCGCCCACGCCGCTAAACGCCTTATACAGCTCCAGATGGGTCGGCGTATCCGACGAGGGCTTATAGCGCCCCTCCACCACCCTGCCGGTCGCCAGCTCCACCACCACCATATCCTCGGCCGTCATCACGGCGTATTCCACGCCGGAGGGTTTGATTACCACCAGCCCGGCCTCGCGATCGATACCGCTGACGTTGCCCCAGGTAAAGGTCACAAGATGAAATTTCGGCAGCGCCAGATTGGCGTCAAGAACCGCCTGCTTGAGGTTATCCAACATACTTCACTCCTGAATTCACAATGCCTTCATACTGAGGCGGGCGAAACGCCTGCTGGTATTTATCCGTTAGCCACGCTTTAGCGTCGGCGATTCTCTCGCTGTCCCGCCCGTCATTTTTGGCCCACATCTCAATCAGCCAGGCGCCGCGATAGTTCAGCGCCGAGAGCGTACGAAATATCTCGGTAAAATCGACGCAGCCGGTACCGAATGGCACATCGCGAAACTGCCCCAGCGAAGCGTGGGAAACGGGCTGGGTATCCTTCAAATGAATGGCGGTGATTTTATGAATGCCCTTCCTCAACTCTTCGGGAACGTCGTTTTGCCAGGCGCTTAAGTTGCCAACGTCCGGGTAGACGCAAAACCACGGACTGCAAACCTTACGTTCGAGATCCAGCCAGCGGGAGATATTGCTCATAAAGGCGGTATCCATAATCTCCATCGACAGCATCACCTGCGCTTTCGCCGCTTCAGCCACCGCCCAGTTGATGCCCTCAATAAAGTATTCCCGGGTCTGCGCCGAAGAGGATTCGTAATAGACGTCATAGCCTGCCAGCTGGATGTTGCGAATGCCGACGTGGCTGGCAAAATCCAGCGCATCAAGCATCAGTTCCCGCGCCTTGAGCCGGGTATCGCGATTGACGCTACCAAAGGGATGGCTGCGGTGCGCGGAGAGGCACATGCTCGGCACATCAATGCCGCTGTTAATTTTGTCGGCCACGAACGCCAGCCTCTGCCCCCGGTTCCAGCGCAGCCTGGCCTGGCGTTCGGGGCTTTCGTCAACGGAGATTTCAATAAAATCAAACGCCAGGCCCGCCGCCATTTCGAAGCGTTGCGGCCAGTCCAGCGCCGCGGGGAGCGCTTTTTCGTAGATGCCAAGTCTGGGTTTCATTGCGCCGCTCCCGTCGCCCTGGAGAGGCTTTGCGCGACCGCTAAGTAACGGGCATAGCCTTCACGCAGCTGCTGATGCCGATTGCTGTCGGGTTGGTAGCAGACCACCTCGGGCTGCGTGGCGGCAATCGCTTCGCTGAAGTTAGCGTAGGCGCCGCTGCCGGCCGCGGCGCACAGCGCGGCGGCTCGACAGCCGGCCTGTTCGATATCCACCACTTCCAGCGGAAGATTGGCCGCATCGGCGTACATCTGCGTCCAGCCTCTCGACTGGCTCGGCCCGCCGGTAAAGCGAATTTTTTGAATATCCCGATTGAGTTCAATAATGCGGTCCTGATGCACCAGGTGAGAAAAAACGATCCCGCGATAGATGGCCGCAATAATATCCTTTTTCGTATGATGCCCCGCGAGGCCCACCAGCGCGCCGGGCAGATCCATCGCCAGATTGGAACCGAATAAATAGGGTAAAAAAATGAGGTTGCTGTCGGTATCTTGCGCGATCCAGCTTTCGAAATGGTCATAGCAGCGGTCATCGTCAGGGAAAAACTGCTTCACAAACCAGGAGAGATTGCTCGCCGAAGTGGGGCTGCCCTCGTGAACAAAGTATTTGCCCGGAATGCAGTATTTCCCCCAGATGTAGGGAAAGTCGCTGGCAATAATGCTATCCGTCACCGAGGTGGCGATGCTCCAGGTGCCGGCCACCGCGCTCAGGGTATCCGCCCGGTCAATGCCTGAGGAGACGGCGGAGGCCACCACGTCGAAAAAGCCGCCGAAAACCGGCGTCCCCGGGCACAAACCGCAATCCAGCGAGGCCTGCAGGGTAATGTGGCCCACGCAGTCCGTCGAGTTCACCACCGGCGCGGTTTTATCCGCCACTTCCTCAATGCCAAACAGCGCCATCATGTCGCGGTCATAGCGGGAGGTAAACTGGTTATAAAAATTGCTGCCGGATATATTGGTGATCTCCGCCGTCGCCTCGCCGGTCAGGCGGAAACGAACGTAGTCGTGCACCATTAAAACGGCGTCGATCCTGTCGTAATTAGCCGGTTCATGCGCTTTCAGCCACGCCAGTAGCGACACCGGATGTCCGGTCCACAGCTGCTGCAATCCTTTTGGGTATGCCAGCTTGTCTATACCTTCGCGATACCATTTTTTAACAAACGCCAGCGCCCGGGTATCGGATGAGATAATCCCGTTGCGCACCGGCTCGCCTTTTTTGTCAATCGCGTAGAGCCCTTTGCCGTGTGAGGAGAAACCAATCCCGCCGATGCTTAGCGGCGGTACCTGGCTTTCATACAGCGCTTTTTTTATCACGCTGCAAACGGTATCCCATAGCTCATGCATGTTCCGCTCGGTAAAGCCCGGCTGTTCGGATAATACCTGCGCATATTGCGACGCCACGTGAATCTCTTGCCCTAATTCATTATATATACCGGCTTTGGTGACCGTACCACCGATATCAACCCCGATAAAATTCATATCCCTTCGCCTCATATTTAAAATAAATTAACGTCTGGCTGAGCTAATAAAGGTGGCGCCCCAAATAATAAGCCCTTTCACCACGTACTGAACGTAAGGTGAGATCCCCAGAAGGTTTAAACCATTATTCAGTACGCCGAGCATCATGGCGCCAATCAGCGTGCCGATAATCATTCCGCGACCGCCGGCAATGGATGCCCCGCCGAGCACCACGGCGGCAATGGCATCCAGTTCAAATCCGACGCCGGCATTAGGCTGGCCGCTCATCACCCGCGAGGTGAAAATAAGACCGGCAAAACTGGCGGTAAAACCGCTGATCACGTAAACCAGCAATTTATAATATTTCACCCGCAGGCCGCTCAGGCGCGCCGCTTCTTCATTGCCGCCGAGGGAATAAACATAGCGACCAAACGGCATATGATTCAGGACGATATAAAAGATGAGATATAAAACCACCATCAGAATAATAGGCACCTGAATACCGAACAGATATTCACGGCCCCAAAAAGCGAATGAATCCGGTAAGCCGGAGATGGGATAGCCGCCGGTATAGATCAGCGCCAGTCCCTTCGCAATAATCATTGCCCCGAGGGTCACGATAATCGGCGGCATTTTACCGTAGGCGGTTAAAAAGCCGTTCAGCGCGCCAAAGGCGACGCCGGAGCACAGGCCGATAAGAATGGCTAACCACGGATCTAAACCATAGTACTTCATTAATCCCGCCATCAGGGTACCGGCCAGGGCCATGACCGCGCCGACGGAGAGGTCGATCCCGCCGGTCAGAATGGCAAAGGTCATCCCGATGGCAATGATGGCATTAATCGATACCTGACGGGCGACGGTCGATAAGTTATCGACCGTTAAAAAGTAGTCATTAAAAATAGCCATGCAGGAGAACAGGAGTACCAGACCAACAAACGGCAGGAACGCGGGCATTTTTAATAAACCATGGAGCATCTTTTTATTTTTATCAGGAGATGCGGCGGGCGCTAATGACACGTTTTCATTACTCATTTAATACTCCCTAAATAATATTACCGGCAGCGTGCAGCATAATCACAGTGGAATTAATTTGGTCGTTCTCGAGTTCGGCAACGATATTACCGTCGCGAAAAACCATTACCCGGTCGCTAACGCCAATCACCTCTGGTAGCTCAGATGAAATCATAATTATTGAAATACCCTCGGCGGTGAGGTCGCGCATAATCTGATAGATTTCTGATTTCGCTCCGACATCAATACCGCGAGTCGGTTCGTCAAAAATAAGAATATTGACATCATGATTTAACCAACGGGAAATAACGACTTTCTGCTGGTTACCGCCGCTCAACGTCCCCACCGCGGTCCCGGCATCCGGCGTTTTCACACCAACGTGATTAATTAAACGCTCGGCGGTCAGGCGCTCTTCGTTATCGCGGATAAGCGAGAACTGGCAGGCGTGTTTGTTAAGCCAGATATTATCTTTAACCGAAAAAGGCAGCACCAGCCCCTGCGTTTTGCGGCTTTCCGGCAACAGACCAATGCCCAGACGCAGAGCCCGGTCGGTGGATTTTATCGTCACCTCTTTTCCGGCCAGGCGGACACGCTTTTTGAAGCATTTATCCGCGCCGGTGAGGGCCAGGATCGCTTCGGAACGCCCCGACCCCACCAGCCCGGCGAGGCCTAAGATCTCCCCTTTGCGCAGCGTCAGCCGATTGAGCTGGCTACTTTCGGTAAGCTGAATTTCGGCCTCCAGCAGTATCTCATCATGCGCCAGCGTCCGCCGCTCGGGATAGATATTCTCCACCTCACGGCCGACCATCATCTGGATCATCTCGGCGATATCGATATTGTCGACCTTTGCCGACCCGATATATTTGCCGTCGCGGAGAATGCTCAGGCTGTCGCAGATCTCATATATCTCCTCAAGATGGTGTGAGATAAAGAACATCCCGACGCCTTTAGCCTTTAAATCGCGCATCACGCGGAAAAGATGCTCCGCCTCGCTCGGGGTTAAGGTCGCGGTGGGTTCATCCAGAATGAGAATTCGCGCATCCAGCGACAGCGCTTTGGCAATTTCCACGAACTGCTGTTCGGCGACGCTGAGATGGCAAATTTGCTCATCGGGATCGAGGGTCACGCCAAGATCTTTAAAAATGCGTAACGCCTCGCGGCGCATCGCTTTACGATCCAGCAGGCCAAAACGATTTACCTTTTCGCGATTAAGGAAAATATTCTCATAAGCATTCAGATAGGGAATAAGAGAAAACTCCTGAAAGATAATCCCTACGCCGCAGGCAATCGCGTCACGATAGTTATGAAAATGCTGCTGCTTACCGTCAATAAAAATATTACCGGCGTCAGGTTGATATATCCCGCAAAGGATTTTCATTAACGTCGATTTACCCGCGCCGTTTTCACCTAATAAAGCATGCACCTCCCCTCGGCCAAGGGTGATATTGACATTATCCAGCGCCTTGACCCCGGGGAAGCTTTTACTGACGTTTTTGACTTCCAGTAAGCTGGGCATAAACATCGCTCCATAATGGCTCGATAAAATAGCGAGCCATACTTTAATAAGAATCCGGCACGGCTCACCTGAATAAGCGAGAGCCGCTGTGGCGTAATAATGCGATTACCAGTGGAAATCTTTGGCGTTGGTTTTATCGATAAGCTTCACATCAACAGGGATCTCTTTAGGAATATTCGCCCCCCAATGTTTGGCCAGGGCAATACCTAAACCAATACGCAACTGATCGCGCGGGAACTGAGCGGCGGTGGCAATAAACGGCGTATTACCTTTAGCAATTTCAGCGACCGCTTCCGGAGAACCATCAACGCTCACCAGCTTCACATCGCGCCCTGATGCCTGAATCGCCGCCAGAGCGCCGAGTGAGCCAACATCATTCACGCTAAAAATACCGTTGAGCGTCGGGTTGGATTGCAGCATATTTTCCGTCACGCTCATGGAGGTATCGCGCTCTTGTTTACCATTCAGTTTGGTAATCACTTTAATATTGGGATGCTTTTTCATGGCATCTTCAAAGCCGCGCACGCGCTCCAGAATAGGTACCACCGGAATCCCGTCGAGAATCGCTACGTTGCCTTTATCACCCAGCGCTTTGGCTAAGTGTTCTCCGGCAATAAAGCCCGCATCATAGTTTTTTGAGCCGACAAAAGAATCTATCGGGCCATTAGCCTGAGCATCTATCGCCACCACCACCACGCCGGCTTTTTTAGCGGCCAGCACGGCGGTTTCCGCACCGACGCTATCAGCCGGGTTAATCAGCAAAATATCTATTTTCTTTTGCAGCATATCCTCAACGTCGCTAATCTGCTTGGAGACATCATGCGCCGCATCCGCTGTATAGACGGTGGCGTTAATATCTTTTGCCGACTGCTCAAGCGACTCTTTCATGGTGACGAAATATTCGTTATTCAATTCCTGGAACGACATACCGATAGTCAAAGGTTTGGCATTAACGCAGGCAACCATGCTCATCGCAAGAAGTCCTGAGAGTATTGCTTTAGTCTTAATTTTTACAGGCATTCACTATCTCCTTATTGAGTAATGCGCTGAGAAATAAAATTTATTTATCAGCGTTTTCATGGTACGGATGCTGCCTGATATACTGAGCAATAAATACACCACTGGCAGATAGCCAGAAGCCACTGATATTGATCTCAGTTATCCCCATGATTGAAATCCAGTATTTAATGAACAGCCATCAGCGGTCATTGCGTAATAATTAAAAATGGCGAACTTAACTAATTAAAAAATTTATGGCTTAATGACGACCTTAATCGAATCGAGCGATTTAGCCATCTCAAAAGCGGCTTTCCACTCATCAATAGAATAGAAATGCGTCACCACGCCTTTGGCGGTCAGCAGACCGCGCGCAAAGAGATCGATGGCGATTTCATAGCTGTAAGGCCCCAGATGCGCGCCGCGGATATCCAGCTCTTTACGGTCGCCAATGATCGACCAGTCGGCGGTCGTTTCTTTACCAAACACGCTGAACTCAACGAAGCGTCCCAGCTTACGAATCATCTCCAGACCCTGGGTCACGCCGATAGGGGCGCCCGTCGCTTCGATATACACATCGCAGCCGTAGCCATCGGTCATGGATTTTACGATAGCGATGGCGTCCTCTTGCGCCGCATTGATGACCACGTCGGCACCAAACGCTTTCGCCAGCGCCAGGCGGTCGTCCATCGTATCGATGACCACCAGTTTCTTCGGCGTTTTAAGATGAGCGACCTGCACCATACACAGCCCCAGCGGCCCGGCGCCGGCGATAACAACCATATCATCCAGTTCGATATCACCGCGGCGTACCGTGTGGATTGCGCAGGCCATAGGTTCGATCAGCGCGGCATCTTCTTCACTTAATGATTCAGGAATTTTGTGAATAATCGCCCGTTCGGAAAAACGCATATATTCAGCCATACCGCCATCGGCGACATCCTTCTGGAAACCGTAAATATCATGGGTTTCGCACATCCAGTATTTGCCGGTTTTACAGAAGCGGCACTCGTGGCAGGGGACAATCTGTTCAGCCAGGATGCGATCGCCAATTTTTAATTGATATTTTTCAGCGGAGCCCGGGCCTAATTCGGCAACCCGACCGTAAAACTCATGGCCGGGCACCACCGGCGTTTTCACCCACGGATTATCTCCCCAGAACATCGGCGCGCCGTCCTGGGCCTTGCAGTCGCCGGCACAGATTCCACACCCGTCAACCTTAATGACCACTTCCTTTTCTTTGGCGACCGGACGGGGAATTTTCTCAAAGCGATAATCCTGGGGACCATGGCAGACAACCGCTTTCATATTTTCAGGTAATTGTTCCATCGTAAACCTCTTTTTCGGATAAATAATGAAGAGGGATGGTATTGCTGGCGCAATACCCCTCCATCGGGCACAAGGGCTATTCAATAATAATGCCGGTAGAATATCTGGCAGAGCGGCTATTTAGTCTCGACAATATATACCTGGTGCTGGCGATAGGTATCAGCTGGTAATTCGTTAGTGATCAACACATCAATATCGGCCAGATCGCATATTTTATAGAGTGAATAGCGTTCAAACTTACTGCTATCGACCATCAGGATTTTTTGATCGGCAACTTTCAGCATCTCCTGCTTCAGCCGGACGTTGACTTCATTGCTGTCTTTTATTTCCAGCCCGGCGTCGAGACCCTGGCAAGAAAAAAATAGCTTATTGACCTTAAAGTTGTTGATAATGAACTCAGCGACCGGACCGTGAAAATCACCGTGGCGCTCAGAATATTCCCCCCCCAACGCTGACGATTCTTATTTTCTTACGACAGGCTAAGGTTTGAATAATATTCAAAGAATTGGTAATCACGGTCAGCTCGATGTCAGGCAGCTGGCGCGCTAAAAACCAGCAGGAGCTGCTATTATCCATGATAATGCACTCGTGCTCATGAATAAACTGCAGCGCGCCTTTAGCAATACGCATCTTACGTTCCGGCTGCTCTTTGGTGCGCTTAATAAAGGCCTCGGCTTTATCGACAAAGTTCCCGTGATTTGTCGGCGTATCGGCAGCCAGAAATGATGCATTATTTTCAGAAATCATTGCACCGCCAAAGCTACGAACTATTTTTTTATTTCTCGCCAGCGCGGTTAAATCCCGGCGAATGGTTTCTGGAGATACGCCGAATATCTGTGAGAGCTCATTAACTCTGGCGCATCCTTTTTCTACGACATATTCCACAATTAATGAATGACGTTTAACTTGTAACATAGACGTTCTCAAGAAAGCATTCAGGATTTAATGACATAAATATAACAAAATCGTCCATATCAGTAAGTGACATAAATCATACAAAATCAAAACAAGTTTTTAGCTTTTTTTAGTTTGAAGTTGATCATATATATCAGGCAACTTTCATTTTGGATGGAATAAATTTGTGATTAAAATCGCAGAATTAGCCGTGATTGTTCGTTTGCTTCAGCCGTATATTCGCTAAAACGGGCAAACCCGGTCAAAGCAATAATACCCGTTTATGCCCGATTCAGTCAGCGTAATATCCGCCAGGCCCGTGCCGTCTGGATAACACATAACGTCAAACCTTGCGGCATCGCCATAATGTCACGACTTTTGCCGCTTCTGAAACCAGCAGCAGAGCAATAAAGAAGGCCGCACTTTTCAACGCCACCGCCTGCGCCAGCCAGACCACCAGCGAAAGCGACGGGAGCATAAAGGCCAGACGCAGCGGCGTCTGCGCATAGGCCAGCCACGGCGCATAGCGGCTCTGGCGCCAGAAGAGAATCATCGACGCGGGAATGCTGATAGTCAGAATAAAATGAAGGGTAAACAGCCAGGCGGCCGCGGAGCCCCAGGTTTGCAGCAGCGGTAAAAAGGAGAGGATATCATCGTAAAGCGGCACTCGCTGGTGGTAGATGTTCCAGCCAATAAACTGCAAGAGATAAAAGAGATCCATCCCGCCCCAAAACCAAAAAACGTTTTTTTGTTCCAGTTTCATCGCTATCCCTGCGAAAAAAATCAGGCCCTGAAAAGGGCCTGATTATCATGATGTCACTTACGCGTTTTTCAGCACTTCGCTGACAATCTCTACTGCTTCTTTCTCAATCTGCTGACGGTGTTCAGCGCCGAGGAAGCTTTCGCAGTAGATTTTATAGGCATCTTCGGTACCTGACGGACGCGCGGCAAACCAGCCGTTGTCGGTCATCACCTTCAGACCGCCAATCGCCGCCCCGTTGCCCGGCGCCGCGGTCAGACGCGCGGTAATCGGATCGCCTGCCAGGGTGCTGGCACTCACCATTTCCGGGGAGAGCTTAGACAGCGCCGCTTTCTGGGCAGACGTCGCGGAAGCCTGCAGACGGTTGTAGCTTGGCGCACCAAAGCGCTCTGCCAGCTCGTCGTAGTGCTGCTGCGGGTTTTTGCCGGTGACCGCGGTGATTTCCGCCGCCAGCAGGCACATGATGATGCCGTCTTTGTCGGTAGACCACGGCGTGCCGTCAAAGCGCAGGAACGACGCCCCCGCGCTCTCTTCGCCGCCGAAGCCGAAGCTGCCGTCAAACAGGCCGTCAACGAACCACTTAAAGCCAACCGGTACTTCCACCAGTTTGCGCCCCAGATCGTTGACTACGCGGTCAATCATCGCCGAGGAGACCAGGGTTTTACCGACAGCCACATCTTTGCCCCACTGCGGGCGATGCTGGAACAGGTAGTTAATCGCCACCGCCAGGTAGTGGTTCGGGTTCATTAACCCGGCCGGCGTGACGATACCGTGACGATCGTAATCCGGGTCATTGGCGAAGGCCAGGTCAAACTTGTCACGCAGCGCCAGCAGGCCCGCCATCGCGCACTCGGAGGAGCAGTCCATGCGGATTGCGCCGTCTTTATCGAGGTGCATAAAGCGGAAGGTCTGATCGACATGGTCGTTAACGATGGTCAGGTTGAGATTGTAATGCTCAGCGATACGCTTCCAGTATTCGATACCGGAGCCGCCCAGCGGATCGACGCCCAGCGTCAGTCCGGCTTTCTGGATCGCCGCCATATCGACGATATCCGCCAGCCCTTCAATAAACGGCTGCACCAGATCCTGCTCTGTGACGTGGCCGGAGGCCAGCGCCGCATCAAGAGAAATACGCTTCACGCCCTGCAGACCGGCAGCCAGCAGTTCGTTGGCGCGATTCTCTACCACCTTAGTCACGTTGGTATCCGCCGGGCCGCCGTTAGGCGGGTTGTACTTGATACCACCGTCTTCCGGCGGGTTGTGGGACGGCGTGATAACAATACCGTCAGCCAGCGGGCCGCCCTTCTTGTTGTGCACCAGAATCGCATGGGAAATCGCCGGCGTCGGGGTGAAGCCGTTGTTTTCCTGAACGATGACGTCAACGCCGTTCGCCGCCAGCACTTCCAGTACGGAAATGAAAGCCGGTTCGGAGAGTGCGTGCGTGTCCTTACCGACATAGCATGGGCCGGCGATCCCGTTCTTCGCGCGATCTTCAGCAATTGCCTGAGCAATCGCCAGAATATGCTGCTCGTTGAAGTTGTGGCGCGCCGCGCTGCCGCGGTGACCGGAGGTGCCAAACTTCACTGCATGTTCCGCGTTGCCAACTTCCGGCTTCAGCACATAGTACTGGGCAGTCAGCTGGGCGACGTTAATCAAATCACTCTGTTGCGCAGGTTGACCCGCGCGCTTATCGATTGCCATTGCCTGATCCTTCTGGTGCAAAGTTAACTAACTAGATCGTACCGCAAACCTTTTCGATCAATTCCGCAGGGAACTGCATTGACTGCATGATATGTTCGATCATGCTGCATTTGCGACCGGTATTGGTATTTGTAATGACCCACCACGGCGTCCCCGGTACCTGCTTAGGTTTCGTCTGATTACCGTTTTTCTGCAGCGTGCGTTCATCCTCAGCGAAATAAACGCGAGTGCGCCCGTGCAGGGACTCGGTCGCCTCGGCAAACGCTTTGCTGTCTAAGGCGTAGAGGGTGGTCAGAACCAGCATGAAACGGTTTACCGCGCGCTTTTGTTCGGCGTACTCATCAGATAACAGCAGCTCACGCATCGCGCGAACTTTATCTTTCAGAGGATTGGCGGGTTTCACTTCAACGACAGGCGTTGGCGCAGGGGCCGGAGCGGCTTTCGCTACCGGTGCGACAGGCTGGGAAACGGCGGAAAACTTCAACATGCGCCGTAAAATGTCGGATGCGCTCTCGCCAATATGCTTGGTGTGGCTGGCAATATAGCTATAGAGTTCATCATCAACTTCAATTGTTTTCATCTTAATCCAGTGCGATATCTTTTTCTGAATACAAGTTGTCGGGATTATAGGGACAAATCCCAACCGCGGATAGCGTCAAACCAGGATGGCGGTAAAACTCGGATATCTTCCGGGTCTTGCAGCCGGATGGCAGAATGTCCAACATAATACCCTAACCCGACGGAGCGAAAAAAAGAACTTTGCCATGAAATTAAATAGCCGAGCGCAATCTGCACAGAATCCGCACAATAATCCCCCTATCGTCCTGGTCCACGGCCTTTTTGGCAGCCTGGATAATCTTGGGATCCTCGCCCGCGATCTGGTTCACGATCGCGATATTTTACAGGTCGACATGCGAAACCACGGTCTTTCGCCGCGCTCGCCGGAAATGACCTATTCCGCGATGGCCCAGGATCTGCTTGATACTCTCAATGAATCACAGATTGAGAAAGCTACCTTTATTGGTCACTCCATGGGCGGTAAAGCGGTGATGGCGCTGAGCGCGCTGGCGCCGGAGCGCATCGCGGGCCTGGTCGCCATTGATATCGCCCCGGTGGATTATCACGTTCGCCGTCATGATGAAATCTTCGCCGCCATCAACGCCGTCACCGACGCGGGGGCCGCAACGCGTCAACAGGCGGCGGCAGTCATGCGTCAGCACCTTAACGAAGAGGGCGTAATTCAGTTTCTGCTGAAGTCCTTCGTAGACGGCCAGTGGCGGTTTAACGTACCGGTGCTGTGGGAGCAGTACGATAATATCGTCGGCTGGCAAACCGTTCCGCCCTGGCCGCATCCGGCGCTGTTTATCCCGGGCGGCAACTCCCCCTACGTCACCGATGCCTACCGCGAAACTTTATTAGATCAGTTTCCCCAGGCGCGCGCGCACGTTATCGCCGGCGCCGGGCACTGGGTGCATGCAGAAAAACCGGAGGCCGTTATCCGCGCGATCCGTCGTTATTTGACCTCTACCGCCGCGTAACTGCCTAAAATATACTCGACCGCGCGGCTTAATGCCCGCGGCCGTTGGCGCAGCCCGTCGCCTGATGTATTATGGCGCGCTGTCTGCGTCGGCTATGCCCGATAGCTTGTTTCCCCCGAAGTCACTCTGAATCATGGCAAAAGAACAAACGGACCGTACGACATTAGATTTGTTCGCAACTGAGCGTCGGCCGGGTAGACCGAAAACGAATCCGCTTTCGCGCGATGAACAGCTGCGCATCAACAAACGCAATCAGCTTAAACGCGATAAGAGTCGCGGTCTGAAGCGCGTGGAGCTAAAGCTCAATGCCGATGCTGTCGATGCGCTTAATGAGCTGGCCGAAGCCCGTAACATGAACCGCAGCGATCTCATCGAAGAGATGCTGATGAACCAGCTGGCAGCCCTGCGCGGCCAGGATAAAGCCTAAAACCCTCAAAAAATAAGCTTTCGTGTAGCAGAGTGTGCAGTTGGGCGTGATTGCTGTTTCCGCGCCCTTCTCAGTTCTGCTATCATTGCCCCTATCTGCGGGCATTACGCCACTACCACATCATTAAGTTTCAAGAGGTTATTTTACTCATGGCAATCATCGGCATCTTTTTTGGCAGCGACACCGGCAACACCGAAAATATTGCAAAAATGATCCAAAAGCAGCTTGGTAAAGACGTTGCTGATGTTCACGACATTGCCAAAAGCAGCAAAGAGGATCTGGAAGCTCACGATATCCTGATGCTCGGCATTCCCACCTGGTACTACGGCGAAGCCCAGTGCGACTGGGACGATTTCTTCCCGACGCTGGAAGAGATCGATTTTAATGGCAAACTGGTGGCTCTGTTTGGCTGTGGCGATCAGGAAGACTATGCTGAATACTTCTGTGATGCGCTGGGGACCATCCGCGACATCATCGAACCGCGCGGCGCAACTATCGTTGGCCATTGGCCGACCGCCAGCTACCATTTTGAAGCCTCTAAAGGCCTGGCCGATGACGATCACTTTGTTGGCCTGGCCATTGACGAAGACCGCCAGCCTGAGCTAACTAACGAACGCGTGGAAAAATGGGTAAAACAGATTTCTGAAGAGCTGCACCTCGAAGAAATCAAGAATGCCTGAGCCTGAACGGCGTAATCATCAGTTTTCGCCGAATTAATAGATAAAAGCAATCAAAGTTATAGCTACAAGTTTTTAACTTTTAATCACATATCTGTACAATGTCCTCTGATTTAACGGGGTCGCGTGAAGCACTTTGTAGCGAGTGCCTCGTTTTTGACAGCATACAAGGCCCGATGCTTGCAGTTTTCATTTCACCATGGCAGTTCTATAATGAGACGCATTACATCGGGTGATTCTCTGTATTACTTCCGCTGATGGAAGTAGATCGTTTAGCAACAGGACAGATTCCGCATGACTGACAACAATACCGCATTAAAGAAAGCTGGCCTGAAAGTGACGCTTCCGAGATTAAAAATCCTGGAAGTGCTGCAAGGACCGGATAACCATCATGTCAGTGCGGAAGACTTATACAAACGCCTGATTGATATGGGTGAAGAGATTGGCCTGGCCACCGTCTACCGCGTACTGAACCAGTTCGACGACGCCGGCATCGTCACCCGTCATAATTTCGAAGGCGGTAAATCCGTTTTTGAACTGACGCAGCAGCATCATCACGATCACCTGATTTGCCTCGACTGCGGCAAAGTGATCGAATTTAGCGATGATTCCATCGAAGCGCGCCAGCGTGAAATTGCCGCAAGGCACGGTATTCGCCTGACTAACCACAGCCTGTACCTTTACGGCCACTGCGCAGAAGGCGACTGCCGCGAAGATGAACATGCCCACGACGCGGCAGAGAAATAATCACCGCATCGTATACCGCCAAAAGCCAACCTGAAGGTTGGCTTTTTTTTGCCCGGAATCTGCCGCCTCTTTCTCTCGCGCTGCAATACGTTTACTGTCAGTGCATCCTGACGTGTACGGAGAGTCGACATGGAGCTTCGCCAGCTACGCTATTTTGTGCGTATTATTGAAACCGGCAGTATGGGCCGCGCCGCGCTTGACCTGGATATCGGCGTCTCCGCGCTTAGCCAACAGATGGCGCGCCTGGAGAACGAACTCGCCATTCGCCTGCTGCAGCGGACGTCTCGCGGCGTAATGCCGACCAGCGCCGGCCTCGCCTTCTACTCCCAGGCGCAGCTCGCGCTGCGTCACGCCGATGATGCGGTTCTCGCCGCGCGCGAGGCGCGCCTTTCCGGCCACGTCAGCGTCGGTATGGCCCCCAGCACCGCCTCCGTTCTCGGGGTGCCTTTTATTCACGCGATGCGCGAAAGCTATGCCGACGTCCGCCTGCATTTGGTCGAGAGCCTCTCCGGTAACCTTGAACGCATGATCAACACCCGCCAGCTTGACTTAGCTATCGTGTTCCAGAAGGAGAAGCTTGTGCGCTGGAGCGCGAGGCCGATTCTTGAAGAGCGTCTGTTTCTGATTGGCACCCATAAGGTACTGGCTCCCCTTCCCGACGATAGCATCTCGCCGGACCAGCTCTCCGCTGTCCCGTTGATTATGCCAAGCCTGGGGCATGGGCTGCGCGGCAGGCTGGAGGCGATCTGCCAGGAGCATGCACTTAATGTCGATGTGGTCGCTGAAATCGACGGTCTGGCCCTGCTGATGCGCGCCGTCCGCGACGGCCTCGGCGCCACTTTGCAGCCGGGAGCGGCGATTTCTCATCTCGACGGCGAGCCCCTGAGAGTGATCGGCGTCAACAATCCGATACTCAGTCGGCCTAATTTTCTCGTCAGTCTTTCCGATGATGAACTGACCCCATCGGGTCTCGCCGCGCGAGTCATACTGGCAAAAGTCATGCGTCAGCTGGTCGAATCTGGCCGCTGGCCCGGCGCCAGCCTTTACGCACACTAAACCCCTCTTTAGCAATACGCCATAGCGTCCTGCCGCCCTGGACGCATACATTTCCATTACAAATTTAACAATCAAGCAAACCGTAATGGAGCCAAAAATGGTGGATGTACTGGTGATTGGCGGCGGCAACGCTGCGCTATGCGCCGCCTTGACCGCCCGGGAATCCGGCGCGTCCGTGCTGCTGCTGGAGGCCGCGCCGCGCTATGCGGCCTGGCCGCTACCGCGATGCTCTTCGTACGCCTGGGCCGCGGCTACCAGCCGGCAGAAATACCCCGCTAAAATAGCAACGGGCGGAGTTGACGCTCCGCCCGTTTGCTTGCCGCCGTCTGGCTTAACGCGGCGTATTGTTGCTGTGGATCTCTTTCCAGATCTGATCGCAGCGCGCCTCTACAGCCTGATCGTTCCCGGTTTTGCGCGCCTGGATACACTGCTGGTAATCCAGCACCCGCACGCTTTCCTGGGTCGCGAACTGCTGATGCTGTTTCTCCTGCTTCAGCACGTTCAGTACGCTCTGACAGGCTTCAACTTTATCCGGATTGCCCTCTGCGGTATTAATGCAGGCGCTGTAGGCATCTTTTAACTTTGAGTCTTCCTTAGGCGCTGGCGACTGGGTACAGGCAACCAGACCTGCTGCCATAATGGCGACAAGTATTAACTTTTTCATCATGAACCTCGGGAAATTGCGGCGGGTTTCCCCCGCCGCAGTGGCATCAGAAAATGGTGAACGGAGCGATAACCATGAACTTCACGTCGCGTTCATCCTGGAAGATGTTGCCGTAACCGCCGCTCCAGCTTGGGATATCGGAGTGGTTGTCGTATTGCGTAAAGTGGAGTTTGAACAGCGTGCCCTTAGCGCGTCCTTCCTGAACGGTGTACATGGCATCCAGGCTATAGGCGGACTCTTCCAGGCGTTTATCCGGGTTGTAGTACGCATCAGGCGAGGACATTCTCCCCGGCTTCGCATCCCAGGCATAAACGTAGGAGGCGCCGAAGGCCCAGCCCGGCATGTTCCAGTTCTTCATGTCATACATCGCGCCGAAGAACACCGCTTTTTCACCGTTGGCGTTGAAGTCCGAACGGTTATCCCACCAGATATCCAGTCGCCCGTTAGACGATGCGTAAGTTGGCGTCATACGCTGCAGGAAGTAGCCCTGCTGACCATCAGCTTTAACCCAGGTTCCTTCCAGACGCAGGTCCAGAACGTCGGCAACCTTATAGCCAAAGGTCAGTGCCTGCAGCCACGCGGTGCCGTCATAGATATCGTTAACCCCGCCGTTGCTGACCTTATCGCGGGTGCCGTAGAACTGATAGCTGGTGGTTAACGGCGTGCCTGCAACATCAAACTTATAGCTGGCCTTGGCAAAATACTGGTCGATGTAACCCTGTGCCTGACCAAACGCCGCTTCCAGCACAAGGTCGTTTTTAAAATCATATTTGGCGCCGAGAGAGTGAAGGTAATCCACCTTGGTTTTCTTGTCGTTCTGGTAGAACTCATCCATCTCAATATGCCACGGCGCTTTATATTCGTTCGTCCACATATAGGAGAAACTCAGCGCGCCCGCATCGCCATAGTCAAAGTTCGCACCGGCTTCAGCCCCCTGATAGGTCCCCGGCATAAAGCTCCAGTGCGGCGCCAGCAGCGTCTGGCCGGTTGGCTGAATATAACCCGCGCGCGCCCAGGTCGGGCCAAATTTAAATTTTGCGGCTGCTTTATACAGGCTGATCCCGCTCTTATCGCCGGAATAGTCTTCATCGTAGGTTTTATTGCGCGAGGAGAAAGCGATTTCGTTCGGGTGACCGCTCTCGCTGCTTTCGCCCATTTCGATGGCGGTAAAGGCAGCAACGTCAATACCGAACATATCGGCGGCATAGCCGGACTGGAAGTCGAGGTTGGCGTTCCAGGTGGAGTGCGACAGGTTAGTTTTATATTTATCGCCGTCGGTCACATCTTTACGGTCGCGCTCACGCTGCCAGTAATAGATGCCGCCGGTTAACGTTGAATCATCAATGAACCCTTCTGCTTTTGCATCCGGCACCATTGCAAATCCTGACAGGGCTGTGACACCGGCAATAGCCAGCGCCAGCGTACTACGTTTGCCACTAAACGTACGCATATGCATATCCTCTTTGACGTTTTAAAGTGCGGTTACCAAAGGCAACGCGCAAAAAAATAAAATAAGACTGCTTAAAAAAAGTGGTGCGGTAAAAATTCGCATAACCACTGGGTATAGACTATTTTTCGTGACGCGAATTATCAATCTCTTTCGCCGACCAAAGATGAAGATTATGACAAAGCGCACATAATTTATGTCTTTTTGTTTCAGTCGTAGATGTCACACGTTTGTCGTGTGAAGTGCTTGCAAAAAAAGAGAAAATTAGGGGAAATGAAAGCGATTACATATTTATATGCAATGGATGGAAAGGGTTAAAAAAAGCGGTTATTACAATCTGTAAACAAGATTAATTCGCATCGAAAAAATATGAGGATTTAATTCTCTGATTCTGAATAAAAAAAACGCCGCAGTAAGCGGCGTTCTCAATAACGGCGGGTAGCTACGCGCCGACTTTCGCCCATGTGTCGCGCAGACCGACGGTGCGGTTAAACACCAGTTGGGTTGCGGTTGCATAGCGGCTATCCAGGCAGAAATAACCTTCGCGCTCGAACTGATATGCTTTTTCCGGCTGCGCCTGCGCCAGGCTCGGCTCGGCAAAACCCTGTTTGATCACCAGCGATTCCGGATTCATCACCGAGAGGAAGTCCTCCGCCGCGCCCGGGTTCGGTACGCTGAACAGGCGATCGTACAGGCGGATTTCCACCGGCAGCGCGTGCGCCGCGCTCACCCAGTGAATCACGCCCTTCACCTTGCGGCCGTCGGCCGGATCTTTGCTCAGGGTATCGGCATCGTAGGTGCAGAAGATAGTGGTGATGTTGCCTTCCGCATCTTTCTCCACGCGCTCCGCTTTGATCACGTAAGCGTTACGCAGGCGAACTTCTTTACCCAGCACCAGACGCTTGTACTGCTTGTTCGCTTCCTCGCGGAAGTCGGCGCGATCGATCCAGATTTCGCCGCTGAACGGCACCTCGCGGCTGCCCATTTCCGGTTTATTCGGATGATTCGGCATGGTCACGAGTTCGCTGCCGCCCTGCGGATAGTTTTCGATAACCAGCTTAACCGGGTCGATAACGGCCATCGCGCGCGGGGCGTTCTCGTTCAGATCTTCACGGATGCAGGATTCCAGCGAAGCGATTTCGATAGTGTTGTCCTGCTTGGTCACGCCGATGCGTTTGCAGAACTCGCGGATGGATTCGGCGGTATAGCCGCGACGGCGCAGACCGGAAATGGTCGGCATACGCGGGTCATCCCAGCCCTCTACGTGCTTCTCGGTCACCAGCTGATTCAGCTTACGCTTGGACATCACGGTGTATTCGAGGTTGAGGCGCGAGAATTCATACTGACGCGGATGCACGGGGATGCTGATATTATCCAGCACCCAATCGTACAGGCGGCGGTTATCCTGGAACTCGAGAGTACACAGCGAGTGGGTAATCCCTTCCAGCGCATCGCTGATGCAGTGGGTAAAGTCGTACATCGGGTAGATGCACCACTTGCTTCCGGTCTGGTGATGGTCGGCAAACTTAATGCGGTACAGCACCGGATCGCGCATCACGATAAACGGAGAGGCCATGTCGATTTTCGCGCGCAGGCAGGCTTTACCTTCGGCAAATCCACCGCTGCGCATTTTTTCAAACAGCGCCAGGTTCTCTTCCACGCTGCGATCGCGGTACGGGCTATTTTTACCCGGCTCTTTCAGCGTGCCGCGGTACTCGCGGATCTCTTCCGCTGACAGTTCGTCAACATAGGCCAGACCTTTATTGATCAGTTCAACCGCATACTGGTGCAGCTGATCGAAATAATCAGACGAGTAGCAAACATCCCCGGACCAGTGGAAACCTAACCACTGCACGTCGTTTTTAATCGACTCAACGTATTCGATATCTTCCTTCACCGGGTTGGTGTCATCGAAACGCAGGTTGCATTGGCCCTGGTAATCCTGAGCGATACCAAAGTTCAGGCAAATAGACTTCGCGTGGCCAATGTGCAGATAGCCGTTCGGTTCCGGTGGAAAACGGGTATGAACGGTGGTGTGCTTACCAGTAGCCAGATCTTCATCAATGATCTGACGAATAAAGTTAGTCGGGCGGGCTTCTGCCTCACTCATCGTGGGTTCCTCAAAGCGTAAACAACGTATAACGGCACATGATCTTACAAGCAGGACGTAGAGACAACTATTAGTTACGCAAAATAGCGATCAGAAGGAGATTATGGGGGTGTTTGCGGTAAAAAAAAGCGGCGCAGGTTTCGCTGCGCCGCTGAGGCATAAACGCCACTCAGGAGTCTTATTTGCCTTTAATTTCGTACAGCGGCGTCTGGCCAGCAACCACTTTACCGGTTGCCTGAATAACCAGGGCGCTGTAGTCGTCGCTATTGCTGCATACGACCGGGCTAATCATCGAGCGCGCGTTAGCGTTCAGGAACTCAAGATCCAGCTCCAGAATCGGCTGACCCGCTTTCACTTCCGCGCCCTCTTCCACCAGACGTTTAAAGCCCTGGCCGTTAAGCGCGACGGTATCGATACCCATATGGACGACGATTTCCGCACCGTTTTCAGTTTCCAGACAGAAAGCATGGTTGGTGTTGAAAATCTTCACCACGGTGCCTGCCGCCGGCGCAACAACAATCTTATCGGTCGGTTTCACCGCCACGCCGTCGCCGACGGCTTTGCTGGCGAACGCTTCATCCGGTACCTGCTCCAGCGCTACAATGTCGCCAGTAATCGGCGAAACCAGCGCTTCGACGGTTTTCGCGTTAGCGACAGCCTGCGGTTTAGCAGCCTGAGCGGCTACGGGGGCGCTGTGAGACGCTGCAGCCGCCGCGGCAACCGGGCCACGGGCAACCACTTTCTTCATTTCATCGCCGACGGATTCGGCTTTCGCACCCACGATAACCTGGATGGTCTGCTTGTTCAGTTTAACCACACCGGAAGCACCGAGGCGCTTACAGGCCGCGTCGTTAACCAGCGCAGAGTCCGCCACGGTCAGACGCAGACGGGTAATACAGGCATCAATCGCTTTCAGGTTATCCGTACCGCCGACCGCCGCGATGTAGTTGGTCGCCAGCTGGGTTAAACCTTCTTCAGTATTGCTGTTGGCCTCTTCAGTGACCACGTCATCCACTTTATCTTCACGACCCGGCGTTTTCAGATTGAACATGCGGATTACCGCGCTGAACAACAGGAAGTAGATAACGAAGAACACAACGCCCATCACAATCAGCATCCAGACGTTTTTACTGGCTGCCGGCAGGCTGTACATCAGCACATAGTCGATGGCGCCTGCGGAGAAAGAGAAGCCCGCGTGGATACCCAGCGCCGTCGCAACGAACAGACTGATACCGGTCAGGATGGCGTGCAGGAGATACAGCAGCGGCGCCAGGAACATGAACAGGAATTCCAGCGGCTCAGTCACACCGGTCAGGAATGCGGTGATGGCAACCGACAGCAGCATACCGCCGACCATCGGACGACGCTCTTTCGGGGCCGCGAAATACATCGCCAGCGCCGCACCCGGCAGACCGAACATCATGATCGGGAAGAAGCCGGACATGAACATCCCCGCGGTGCCGTCACCCGCATAGAAGCGGTTGATATCACCGTGGAACACGGCGCCAGCAGCGTTGGTGAATTCACCAATCTGGAACCAGGCGATGGTGTTCAGCACCTGATGCAGACCCGTCGGGATCAGCAGACGGTTGATGAAACCGAAGATACCGGAGCCGAGCGCGCCAGCGCCCACAATCCATTCACCACCTGCATGGATGGCGTTCTGCACCGGCGGCCAGACGTAGCCGAAGATGGCTGCCAGCACCAGGCAGAAGAAGCCGGTTGCGATAGGTACAAAGCGTTTGCCGCCGAAGAAGCTCAGGAAGTCAGGCAGTTTGATACCCGACCAGCGGTTATACACGGCACCGCCAACCAGACCGGTAATGATACCCGCCAGGACACCCATATTGATGGCCGGGTTGATAGTGACCATCGCTTTGGTCAAAACGAAGTAACCTACCGCCCCCGCCAGCGCTGCGGCGCCGGCGCTGTCTTTCGACCAGCTGGATGCGACGCCGATAGCGAAAATCAGCGCCAGGTTGTCAAAAATTGCCCCGCCCGCCTGGGCGATAAACGAAATGTTAAGCAGATCCGGTTGACCGAATCGCAGCAGCAGCGCCGCGACCGGCAGCACTGCGATAGGGAGCTGTAACGCCCTACCGAGTCGCTGAAAAAAACCTAAAATATTCATCTTATTCCCCCTATGAGACCCCGATAAGGCTCATTAAAGCCACTTTATTATTGTGTAACCTGGTTAAATTTTTAACTTACCTGCAAAGTGTCTGAAAAATTAATTCGTCTCGCAAATTAAATGGGTATTTTTTGTGACAATAGTCACCAAATATCGTATTCACCTCCGCCTTTGACTGGCTAACAACGAAAACTTATTTTATCATTCAAAAAATCAACACGGATTGACCCCGCTCGGCGCAGTTGCTGCGATACTCTTAATAGTATGCTGGCGCCAATCCGCCAGGTTCTAATTTAACTATAGAGGTGAACAATGAGACTGATCCCCCTGGTAACAGCTGAACAAGTCGGTAAATGGGCTGCCCGGCATATCGTTAACCGCATCAATGCGTTCAAACCGACTGCGGACCGTCCGTTTGTCCTCGGTCTGCCTACCGGCGGTACGCCTCTGACCGCTTATAAAGCCCTGGTTGAGATGCACAAAGCAGGCCAGGTTAGCTTTAAGCATGTTGTCACCTTCAACATGGATGAGTACGTTGGCCTGCCGAAAGAGCATCCGGAAAGCTATCATAGCTTTATGCATCGCAACTTCTTTGATCACGTTGATATCCCGGCGGAAAACATTAACCTGCTGAATGGTAACGCACCGGATATTGATGCAGAATGCCGTCGCTATGAAGAAAAAATTCGTTCTTACGGTAAAATCCACCTGTTTATGGGCGGCGTGGGTAACGATGGCCACATCGCTTTTAACGAACCAGCCTCTTCTTTGGCTTCACGCACACGCATCAAAACCCTGACCCATGATACTCGCGTAGCGAATTCCCGTTTCTTCGACGGTGACGTTGACCAGGTGCCTAAATACGCGCTGACCGTTGGCGTGGGTACTCTGCTCGACGCGGAAGAAGTGATGATTCTGGTGCTGGGTCATCAGAAAGCGCTGGCGCTGCAGGCGGCGGTGGAAGGCAACGTAAACCATATGTGGACCATTACCTGTCTGCAGCTGCACCCGAAAGCGGTTGTCGTCTGCGATGAGCCGTCCACCATGGAACTGAAAGTTAAGACACTGAAATATTTCAACGAATTAGAAGCCGAAAATATCAAAGGTCTGTAATGTAGTCTCGTCCCGCGGCTGCCCCCGCGGGACAACCATTTTTGACAACCGGGGGTCGTAATGTATGCATTAACCCAAGGCCGGATTTATACCGGTCATGAAATTCTGGATGACCATGCGATTGTTATCGCCAATGGCCTTATCGAACGTATCTGTCTTCAGACTGAACTGCCCACCGGGATCGAACAGCGCTCGGTTGATGGCGCGATCCTTGCCCCCGGTTTTATCGACGTCCAGCTTAACGGCTGCGGCGGCGTGCAGTTCAACGACACGGCGGACGCGGTCACCGTTGAAACGCTGGAGATTATGCAGAAGGCCAATGAACGCTCCGGCTGCACCAGCTATCTGCCCACGCTGATCACCTCCAGCGACGACCTGATGAAACAGGGCGTACGCGTGATGCGCGAATACCTGCAAAAACATCCTAACCAGGCGCTGGGTCTGCATCTTGAAGGCCCGTGGCTGAATATTGTTAAAAAAGGCACCCACAACCCGGACTACGTACGCAAACCGGATGCCGCGCTGGTGGATTTCCTGTGCGAAAACGCGGACGCGATAACCAAAATCACGCTTGCGCCGGAACGGGTGGAACCGGAGGTTATCCGCAAACTGGTGGCCGCCGGCATCATTGTCTCCGCCGGTCACTCCAACGCGACGCTTAAAGAAGCGAAAATCGGTTTCCGCGCCGGGATTACCTTTGCTACCCATCTGTTTAACGCCATGCCGTATATTACCGGCCGTGAGCCGGGCCTGGCTGGCGCGATTTTCGACGAGCCGGATGTCTACTGCGGCATCATCGTCGATGGTATGCACGTCGATTTCGCTAACGTGCGCCTCGCTAAACGTTTGAAAGGCGACAAGCTGTGTCTTGTTACCGACGCGACGGCGCCGGCGGGTGCCAATATTGAGCAGTTCATTTTTGCCGGTAAAACAATATACTACCGGAACGGCCTGTGCGTAGATGAGAACGGTACCCTCAGCGGCTCTTCATTGACCATGATTGAAGGGGTGCGTAACCTCGTTGAGCACTGCGGCATCGCGCTGGATGAAGTGTTGCGTATGGCGACGCTCTACCCTTCCCGCGCCATTGGCGTAGACAAACAGTTAGGCAGCATTGCCCCGGGGATGGTCGCTAACCTGACCGCATTCACCCGTGATTATAAAATCACCAAGACCATCGTTAATGGTAACGAGGTCGTCACTGAGTAAGTAAAAGTATGACAGCAGGCGGACAGGCTCAAATTGGTAACGTCGATCTCGTAAAACAGCTGAACAGCGCGGCCGTCTATCGGCTCATCGATCAGCACGGCCCCATCTCGCGTATCCAGATTGCGGAACAAAGCCAGCTTGCCCCTGCCAGCGTAACCAAAATTACGCGTCAGCTTATTGAACGCGGACTGATCAAAGAAGTCGATCAGCAGGCCTCCACCGGGGGCCGCCGCGCCATCTCCATTGTTGCCGAAACCCGCGGCTTCCACGCCATCGGCGTACGCCTTGGCCGCTACGACGCCACCCTGACCCTCTATGATTTGAGCAGCAAGACTCTTGAAGAAGAGCACTACCCGCTGCCGGAAAGAACTCAGGAAACGCTGGAGCACGCCCTGCTTAACATCATCGCCACCTTTATGGAGAGCTGTCAGCGTAAAATCCGCGAGCTGATCGCCATTTCAGTGATCCTGCCGGGGCTGGTCGATCCGGAAAGCGGCGTCATTCGCTATATGCCGCATATTCAGGTGGAAAACTGGGGGCTGGTTGAAGCGCTGGAAAAACGCTTTAAAGTTACCTGCTACGTCGGCCACGATATTCGTAGCCTCGCGCTGGCGGAGCACTACTTTGGTGCGAGCCACGACTGTGAAGACTCCATTCTGGTGCGCGTACACCGCGGGACCGGCGCAGGGATCATCTCCAACGGGCGGATTTTTATTGGCCGTAACGGTAACGTCGGGGAAATCGGCCATATCCAGGTCGACCCGTTAGGCGAGCGCTGCCACTGCGGTAACTTCGGCTGTCTGGAAACCATTGCCGCCAATGCCGCTATTGAACATCGCGTTCGCCATCTGCTGGAACAGGGGTATCAGAGCAAAATCTCCCTCGATGACTGTTCGATCAAAACGATCTGCAAAGCCGCGAATAAAGGCGATGCGCTGGCCTGCGAGGTAATCGAGCACGTTGGCCGCCATCTGGGTAAAACCATCGCTATCGCCATTAACCTGTTTAATCCGCAAAAAGTGGTGATTGCCGGAGAGATCGTGGAAGCGGAAAAAGTCCTTCTGCCGGCAATCGAAGGCTGTATTAATACCCAGGCGCTGAAGGCGTTTCGCAAAAACCTGCCGGTAGTGCGATCCACGCTCGATCATCGCTCTGCCATTGGCGCTTTTGCCCTGGTAAAGCGTGCGATGCTCAACGGGACTCTGCTCCAGCGTTTGCTGGAAAGCTAAAGCCGCTTTATAGTTTCGCCTTTCTCCAATGATGTCGGACAGTTCATGACCATTCAAAACGTAATTTGTGATATTGACGGCGTGCTGATGCACGACAATGTGGCCGTGCCGGGCGCCGCTGAATTCATCAAACGCATACTCGAGAAAGAGATGCCGCTGGTGATGCTGACTAACTACCCTTCTCAAACCGGGCAGGATCTGGCAAACCGCTTTGCGACGGCGGGAATCGATGTTCCTGATACCGCCTTTTATACCTCAGCAATGGCCACGGCGGATTTTCTGCGTCGCCAGGAAGGCAAAAAAGCCTATGTGGTCGGGGAAGGCGCGCTGATTCACGAACTGTACAAAGCAGGCTTTACCATCACCGACGTCAATCCTGATTTCGTTATCGTCGGTGAGACGCGCTCCTTTAACTGGGAGATGATGCATAAGGCCGCTTTTTTTGTCGCCAACGGCGCGCGCTTTATCGCCACTAACCCGGATACCCACGGTCGCGGCTACTACCCGGCATGCGGGGCGCTGTGCGCCGGTATAGAAAAAATCTCAGGTCGTAAGCCGTTCTACGTGGGGAAACCGAGCCCGTGGATTATCCGCTCCGCGCTCAATAAAATGCAGGCGCATTCGGAACAGACGGTGATCGTCGGCGATAACCTGCGAACGGATATTCTGGCAGGCTTCCAGGCCGGTCTGGAAACCATTCTGGTGCTTTCCGGGGTTGCCACGCTCGATGATATCGACAGCATGCCGTTCCGCCCTTCCTGGATTTATCCCTCCGTTGCGGAAATCGATATCTTCTAAATAAAACCACGTCCTGCGACGTGGTTTCTTATTTCTAAGCCTCTCCTGAACGCTTTTATCTAAAAAAAAAGCGTTATCACTAAATATTCAGCAACAAAAGTGCTCAAAACGTACTCTTTTTTCACTATTCGACAATCACAATTGCATTATTTCCTTTTCCTGCCGTAAACCCCTTGCGCCCTCCGCGCCTTTGCGGCATTTTCTAAAGCATGCACTGAGGCTTCGCAATAAGACGAAGTCTGCACAACATCAAACAAGACAGGGTAACGGAGAAGGCTATGTGTTCGATTTTTGGCGTACTGGATATTAAAACTGACGCGGGTGAGCTGCGTAAAAAGGCACTGGAGCTTTCCCGACTGATGCGCCACCGTGGTCCGGACTGGTCCGGCGTCTATGCTTGTGATAAAGCCATCCTGGCGCATGAACGCCTGTCGATCGTCGACGTCAATGCCGGCGCGCAGCCGCTGTATAACGCCGCTAAAACTCACGCTCTCGCCGTCAACGGTGAAATCTACAACCACCAGGCGCTGCGCGCGGAATACGGCGACCGCTATGCGTTCCAGACCGGTTCCGACTGCGAAGTTATCCTCGCGCTGTATCAGGAAAAAGGCCCGGACTTCCTCGACGATTTGCAGGGGATGTTTGCTTTCGCTCTCTACGACAGCGAAAAAGACGCGTATCTGATTGGTCGCGACCACATCGGCATCATCCCGCTGTATATGGGTCACGACGAACACGGTAACTTCTACGTTGCCTCTGAAATGAAAGCGCTGGTTCCCGTTTGCCGCACGATTAAAGAGTTCCCGGCAGGCAGCTACCTGTGGAGCAAAGATGGCGAAATCCGCGAGTACTACCAGCGCGACTGGTTCGACTACGACGCGGTCAAAGACAATGTCACGGACAAAAACGAACTGCGTCAGGCGCTGGAAGAGTCGGTGAAAAGCCACCTGATGTCCGATGTTCCGTACGGCGTACTGCTCTCCGGCGGCCTGGATTCATCGGTGATTTCCGCCATCACCAAAAAATATGCCGCGCGCCGCGTCGAAGATCAGGAAAAATCAGAGGCCTGGTGGCCGCAGCTGCACTCCTTCGCCGTCGGCCTGGAGGGCGCCCCCGATCTGAAAGCCGCGCAGGAAGTGGCTAACCATCTGGGTACCGTGCACCACGAGATCCACTTTACGGTGCAGGAAGGCCTGGACGCGATTCGCGATGTTATCTATCACATTGAAACCTACGACGTGACGACGATTCGCGCGTCAACGCCAATGTATCTGATGTCGCGTAAAATCAAAGCCATGGGCATCAAAATGGTGCTGTCCGGCGAAGGTTCTGACGAAGTATTTGGCGGCTACCTCTATTTCCATAAAGCACCCAACGCCAAAGAGCTGCACGAAGAGACCGTGCGCAAACTGCAGGCGCTGCATATGTTTGACTGCGCTCGCGCCAACAAAGCGATGTCCGCCTGGGGCGTTGAAGCGCGCGTCCCGTTCCTGGATAAAAAATTCCTCGACGTGGCAATGCGTATTAACCCGCAGGATAAAATGTGCGGCAACGGTAAAATGGAAAAACATGTCCTGCGTGAATGTTTTGAATCTTACCTGCCGGCGAGCGTCGCCTGGCGCCAGAAAGAACAGTTCTCTGACGGCGTTGGTTACAGCTGGATCGATACCTTAAAAGAAGTGGCCGCTGAACAGATTTCCGATCAGCAGTTGGAAACCGCCAGCTTCCGCTTCCCGTACAACACGCCTTCCTCGAAAGAAGCGTATCTGTACCGTGAGATTTTCGAAGAGCTGTTCCCGGTACCGAGCGCGGCCGAATGCGTTCCTGGCGGCCCTTCCGTCGCATGCTCTTCAGCAAAAGCGATTGAGTGGGACGAATCTTTCAAAAAAATGAACGATCCGTCGGGACGCGCGGTTGGCGTACACCAGTCGGCCTACTAACCGACGCTGTTTTCAAAACGGACTCTTCGGGGTCCGTTTTTGTCTTGTGCCTTATTTAAGCCGTTAAAAACGATAAATAACCAATAATTGCCGATTATTGCACCACGCTGTTCGCAACCTAACCAAACAGTTACGTTCAGTCCATTTTCGATGAAAAAGGGGTTGACGCTTCAAGGCTCAATACGCATAATGCGCCCCGCAACGCCGATAAGGTAACGCGCAAAAAGATGGCTACGTAGCTCAGCTGGTTAGAGCACATCACTCATAATGATGGGGTCACAGGTTCAAATCCCGTCGTAGCCACCATCTTTTTTGCGGGAGTGGCGAAATTGGTAGACGCACCAGATTTAGGTTCTGGCGCCGCAAGGTGTGCGAGTTCAAGTCTCGCCTCCCGCACCATTTACTCGTTCGCGTTGCGGTAAAAGATTTTTGTTGGGGTATCGCCAAGCGGTAAGGCACCGGTTTTTGATACCGGCATTCCCTGGTTCGAATCCAGGTACCCCAGCCATATTTTCGATGTTTGCGGTTCACCGCGACGGTATTGGGGTATCGCCAAGCGGTAAGGCACCGGTTTTTGATACCGGCATTCCCTGGTTCGAATCCAGGTACCCCAGCCATCGAAAATAGAGTAAGATTTTGGCTACGTAGCTCAGCTGGTTAGAGCACATCACTCATAATGATGGGGTCACAGGTTCGAATCCCGTCGTAGCCACCATACAAAGGAATTATTGATTCAGTTCGATAAATCCAAAAGAATTGTTGGGGTATCGCCAAGCGGTAAGGCTCTGGTTTCTGATACCAGCATTCCGAGGTTCGAATCCTCGTACCCCAGCCAATTTTAAAAGTCGCCCACGCTGTGCGCGCACCCGTTGGAGTATATCCAGGCGCTAAGCCACCGGTTTGACCCCGGTACGAAATGGTCAACGTAAAATTGGGGTATCGCCAAGCGGTAAGGCACCGGATTCTGATTCCGGCATTCCGAGGTTCGAATCCTCGTACCCCAGCCAACAAAAAGCAAAAAGCTCGCTTCGGCGGGCTTTTTGCTTTATGGATTTTAGCTACGCCTGTTAGCATACCTACCCGGCCGCGCCTTCGCCAGCCGGGTCGTCCAGCGTTACAATCCCAACGCGTATTTCAACGCCTGACGCTTCAGTCCGCCGGCGCGCTCGGCCGCCATCAGCCCAATGTTTCTCAGCATACGCACCGGGGGCAGATCGTTGCTAAACCCGGCGTAAAACAGATCCATCCCAGACTGCATAATAAAGTTGTCCGCCTGACGTCGCGTCTGGTAGCGCTTAAGTACCGGCAGGCTGGCCCACTCTTCGCCGTGGGCTTTTGCTCTGCCAAGAATATCGAGCAGCGCATCGACATCGCGATAGCCGAGGTTAACCCCCTGCCCCGCCAGCGGATGAATGGTGTGCGCAGCATCGCCCACCAGCGCCAGCCCCGGCTTAACATACTGCAATGCGTGGCGGCGGGTGAGCGGGAAGGCGCCCGCGCTCAGCGGCGTAATCTCTCCCAGCCGCGACGGGAAGTGGCGAGTAATTTCCTGCTGTAGCTGAGCCATACTCATGCCCTGCAGCTGGCGGATCCGCGCTGGCGCGTCGTACCACACCAGCGAGGCCCAATGATCGAACAGCGGTAAAAACGCGCGCGGCCCCGCCGGAGTGAACTGCTGCCAGGTGCTGTCGCCGGGATCGTCCGCACACTGTACGCTGATCAACATACAGGATTGCTGATACTGCCACGCGTGGATGCCGATTCCGGCCAGCTGACGCACCTGCGAACTGGCGCCGTCCGCGCCCACCACCAGCCGCGCATCAAGCTGGCTGCCGTCGGTCAGCGTTAAGGTGGTGTACGTTTCTCCCCGCCGCATCTCCTGGAGCGATGTCCCCACCTGCAGCGATATGCGCTCATGGGCTTCCAGCGCCTGCCACAGGGCTCGCTGCAGGACGTTATTCTCCACCATATAGCCCAGTTCCGGCAGCTTCAGCTCCGCGGCATTGAAGACAACATGGGCGCTTTCCCACTCCCAGGTTTCTAGCTGGCGGTACGCATGGGCGCGCATGGACCGCACGCTGTCCCAGACGCCGAGGCCTCTCAGCAGCCCTACCGATGATGCGCTGATTGCCGAAATGCGCACGTCAGGCGGTGAAGACGCATCAAAAACCGGTGGCGCGTTTTTTTCAATGACCGTCACCGTAAAGCCCTGCTGCGCCAGGCCAAGCGCGAGGGCGCCGCCAACCATCCCGCCGCCGACGATAACGACATCTGTTGCATGAATTGTCATGGCTATTATCCTTAAACCCGAATCCCCTCAGTTTACCGGATTTTTATTCGGCTTGTGGTGATTACGGTCGTACTGGTCAGGGCGCGGTCAAAGCATTACAATACGCGCCCTGCAATCCTGGCTTTATATCCGTCACCCTTCACATTGCAGAGCAACATCCGGTGAAGACGCTGACTTTGGGTATACCTAATTAAGCATGAGCAAGTCGATGACAAAAAAACTCCATATTAAAACCTGGGGCTGTCAGATGAACGAATACGATTCATCAAAGATGGCCGATCTGCTGGATGCCACCCACGGGTATCAACTCACTGAAGTGGCGGAAGAAGCGGATGTGCTGCTGCTCAATACCTGCTCAATCCGTGAGAAGGCTCAGGAAAAAGTATTCCATCAGCTAGGACGCTGGAAGCTGCTGAAAGAGAAGAATCCCAACCTGATCATCGGCGTCGGGGGCTGCGTGGCCTCTCAGGAAGGCGACCATATTCGCCAGCGCGCCCACTACGTCGATATTATTTTTGGGCCGCAGACCCTGCACCGTCTGCCGGAAATGATCAACTCGGTACGAGGCAACCGCAGCCCGGTCGTCGATATCAGCTTCCCGGAAATCGAAAAATTCGACCGCCTGCCGGAACCGCGCGCCGAAGGTCCAAGCGCCTTTGTTTCCATCATGGAAGGCTGCAACAAGTATTGCACCTACTGCGTGGTGCCTTATACCCGCGGTGAGGAAGTGAGCCGTCCAAGCGACGATATCCTGTTTGAAATCGCCCAGCTTGCGGCTCAGGGCGTGCGTGAAGTCAACCTGCTCGGGCAGAACGTAAACGCCTGGCGCGGGGAAAACTATGACGGCACCACCGGTAGCTTTGCCGATCTCCTGCGTCTGGTTGCGGCGATCGACGGTATCGACCGGATCCGCTTTACCACTAGCCATCCCATCGAGTTCACCGACGATATCATCGAGGTTTACCGCGATACGCCTGAGCTGGTCAGCTTCCTGCACCTGCCGGTACAGAGCGGCTCCGACCGCGTGCTGAACCTGATGGGCCGAACCCACACGGCGCTGGAATATAAAGCGATTATCCGCAAACTGCGCGCGGCGCGTCCGGATATTCAGATCAGCTCCGACTTCATCGTCGGCTTCCCTGGCGAAACCACCCAGGATTTCGAGCAGACCATGAAGCTGATTGCCGATGTGAATTTCGATATGAGCTACAGCTTCATCTTCTCCGCGCGCCCGGGAACGCCGGCGGCCGATATGGTCGATGACGTACCGGAAGAGGACAAAAAGCAGCGTCTGTATATTCTCCAGGAGCGCATCAACCAGCAGGCGATGGCCTGGAGCCGCCGTATGCTCGGCACCGTGCAGCGCATTCTGGTGGAAGGCACCTCACGTAAGAGCATCATGGAGCTGTCTGGCCGCACCGAAAATAACCGCGTGGTGAACTTCGAAGGCTCGCCTGAGATGATCGGCAAGTTTGTTGATGTCGAGATCACCGACGTCTGGACAAACTCCCTGCGCGGTAAAGTGGTGCGCACCGAGGACGAAATGGGTCTGCGCATCGCGGAAACCCCGGAGTCGGTGATTGCCCGCACCCGTAAAGAAAACGATCTTGGCGTCGGTACCTACCAGCCATAATCCGTTCAGGCCTGCCGGCTCCGGCAGGCCTTGTATTTCCTCTCCTGAGCCCAATATCTATAGCGATGCTTGCGCCATATTCCGATGACGTGAATAATTTCCTGACCGGCTACCTTCCGGCTATCTATGTATAAGAGGAACAGTTTGAATACAGACACTCGCGAAATCACCCTTGAGCCCGCGGACAACGCCCGTCTGCTGAGCCTGTGCGGCCCGTTTGATGACAACATTAAACAGCTGGAACGCCGTCTCGGTATCGAGATTAACCGTCGTGACAACCACTTTAAACTGACCGGTCGGCCGATTTGCGTCACCGCTGCGGCGGATATCCTGCGCAGTCTGTACGTCGATACCGCGCCGATGCGCGGCGAAATCCAGGATATTGAACCGGAACAAATTCACCTGGCGATCAAAGAAGCCCGCGTGCTGGAGCAGAGCGCCGAAAGCGTGCCGGACTACGGTAAGGCCATCAATATCAAAACCAAGCGCGGCGTGATTAAGCCGCGTACGCCGAATCAGGCGCAGTACATCGCCAATATTCTCGACCACGACATTACCTTCGGCGTCGGACCTGCCGGGACCGGGAAAACCTACCTGGCGGTCGCCGCCGCGGTAGACGCGCTGGAGCGCCAGGAGATCCGCCGTATTCTTCTGACCCGTCCGGCGGTTGAGGCCGGCGAAAAACTGGGCTTCCTGCCCGGCGACTTGAGCCAGAAAGTCGATCCGTATCTGCGTCCCCTTTACGACGCGCTGTTCGAGATGCTCGGCTTCGAGAAAGTGGAAAAGTTGATTGAGCGCAACGTGATTGAAGTCGCGCCGCTGGCCTATATGCGCGGCCGTACGCTGAACGATGCGTTTATCATTCTCGACGAAAGCCAGAACACGACCATTGAACAGATGAAAATGTTCCTGACCCGTATCGGCTTCAACTCTAAGGCGGTCATTACCGGCGACGTCACGCAGATTGACCTGCCACGCAGCACCAAATCGGGCCTGCGCCACGCGATTGAAGTGCTGGCGGAAGTCGATGAGATCAGCTTCAACTTCTTCCATAGCGAAGACGTCGTGCGCCACCCGGTGGTGGCTCGCATCGTTAACGCCTATGAAGCCTGGGAAGAAGCAGACCAGAAACGTAAAGCAGAACTGGCCGCCGAGCGCAAACGCGAAGCCCAGGAACAGGAGCATAAATGAGTCAGGTCATTCTCGATTTACAGCTGGCTTGCGAAGATAACAGCGGAATGCCGGATGAAGCCCTGTTTCAGCGCTGGGTCGATAGCGTTATTCCGCAGTTTCAGGAAGAGTCGGAGCTGACGATCCGCCTGGTTGATGAAGCGGAAAGCCACGAGCTGAACCTGACCTATCGCGGGAAGGACAAACCGACTAACGTGCTCTCTTTCCCGTTCGAAGCCCCGCCGGGTATCGAAATGCCGCTGCTTGGCGACCTGGTCATCTGCCGTCAGGTGGTTGAACAGGAAGCGAAAGAGCAAGGTAAACCGCTGGAAGCGCACTGGGCGCATATGGTGGTCCACGGTAGCCTGCATCTTTTGGGCTATGACCACATCATTGATGAAGAAGCGGAAGAGATGGAATCCCTCGAAACAGAGATAATGCTTGCTCTGGGCTATGAGGATCCGTACATTGCCGAGAAGGAATAACCCGTTGCCGGCTTTGCCGGCGACTGGCCGCTATGCCGGGCGCTGAGTATACGCGTGACGAGCGACTATTTAACTAACATGAGAACCCATACGACGCCATGAGCGACGACAATTCACACAGTAGCGACACAGTAAACAGCAAAAAGGGATTCTTCTCCCTGTTACTCAGCCAGCTCTTTCACGGTGAACCCAAGAATCGTGACGAACTGCTGGCGCTGATCCGTGATTCCGGGCAAAACGACCTTATCGACGAAGATACGCGCGATATGCTCGAAGGGGTAATGGATATCGCCGACCAGCGCGTTCGCGACATCATGATCCCCCGCTCGCAGATGATTACCCTGAAACGCAACCAGACGCTGGACGAGTGCCTCGATGTGATCATCGAATCGGCCCACTCGCGTTTCCCGGTGATCAGCGAAGATAAAGATCACATCGAAGGGATTCTGATGGCCAAAGATTTGCTGCCGTTTATGCGCAGCGATGCCGAAGCCTTCAGCATGGAAAAAGTGTTGCGTCCGGCGGTTGTCGTGCCCGAGAGCAAGCGGGTTGACCGCATGCTGAAGGAGTTTCGCTCCCAACGTTATCATATGGCTATCGTTATCGATGAGTTTGGCGGCGTCTCAGGCCTGGTGACCATTGAAGACATCCTTGAGCTGATCGTCGGTGAAATAGAAGACGAATACGACGAAGAAGAAGATATCGATTTCCGTCAGCTGAGCCGCCACACGTGGACGGTGCGCGCGCTGGCCTCAATCGAAGATTTCAACGAAGCGTACGGCACCCACTTCAGCGATGAAGAGGTCGACACCATCGGCGGTCTGGTCATGCAGGCGTTTGGTCATCTGCCTGCCCGCGGCGAGTCTATCGACATTGATGGTTACCAATTCAAGGTCGCAATGGCTGACAGTCGACGTATTATTCAGGTACATGTAAAGCTTCCTGATGATGCCCCGCAGCCAAAGCTGGAAGACTAATCCAACGGGACGATTAACCTAAATGGTATTTGCCTCTCTTATTGAACGCCAGCGCGTACGTTTGCTGCTGGCGCTGTTATTCGGAGCCAGCGGAACGCTGGCTTTTTCACCTTATGACTTCTGGCCCGCAGCGATTATTTCGTTAATTGGCCTGCAAGGTTTAACCCTCAACCGACGTCCCCTGCAAAGCGCCGCGATTGGCTATTTCTGGGGATTAGGGCTATTCGGCTCCGGTATTAACTGGGTCTACGTGAGCATCGCGCAGTTCGGCGGTATGCCCGGTCCGGTCAACGTTTTCCTGGTGGTTCTGCTGGCGGCCTATCTGTCGCTCTATACCGGATTATTTGCCGGCATTCTTTCGCGCCTGTGGCCGAAAACCAGCTGGATACGCGTGGCTATCGCCGCGCCGGTGGTGTGGCAAATCAGCGAATTTCTGCGCGGCTGGGTGCTCACCGGCTTCCCGTGGCTACAGTTCGGCTACAGTCAGATTGACGGCCCGCTAAAAGGCCTGGCGCCCGTGATGGGCGTTGAGGCGATTAACTTCCTGCTGATGCTCGTTAGCGGCCTGCTGGTATTGGCTATCGCGCAGCGTAACTGGAAGCCGCTGATCGCCGCCTTCGTCCTGTTCGCCCTGCCCTTCCCGCTTCGCTACATTCAGTGGTATCAACCGCTGCCGGCGCGCGCGACCACGGTTTCGCTGGTACAGGGCAATATCCCCCAGGCGATGAAATGGGATCAGAATCAGCTACTCAACACCCTGAAAACCTATCTGGATCTCACCCAGCCGCATATGGGTAAATCGCAGCTGATCGTCTGGCCGGAGTCCGCGATTCCGGATCTGGAAATTAACCAGCAGCGCTTCCTCAGCATGATGGACGACCTGATGCGGTCGAAAAATAGCTCGCTGATCACCGGCATCGTCGATGCGCGTCTGAACGCGCGGAATCGCTACGATACGTACAACACCATTATTACGCTGGGCAAAGATAACCCGTACAGCTACGACTCAAAGAATCGCTACAACAAGAATCATCTGGTGCCGTTTGGTGAGTTTGTACCGCTGGAATCGATTCTGCGTCCGCTGGCGCCGTTCTTCGACCTGCCAATGTCCTCTTTCAGCCGCGGGCCGTACGTGCAGCCGCAGCTGGTGGCGCATAATATGCGTCTGACGGCGGCCATCTGCTACGAAATCATTCTTGGCGAGCAGGTTCGGGATAACTTCCGCCCGGATACGGATTTCCTGTTAACCATTTCGAATGACGCATGGTTCGGCAAATCTATCGGCCCGTGGCAGCACTTCCAGATGGCGCGAATGCGCGCGCTGGAGCTGGCCCGTCCGCTGCTGCGCAGCACCAATAACGGCATTACCGCGGTCATCGGCCCACGCGGTGAAATACAGGAGATGATCCCGCAGTTCACCCGCGCCGTATTAACCACCAAAGTGACCCCAACGGCAGGACTGACGCCGTACGCGCGTACGGGGAACTGGCCGCTGTGGGCGTTAACCGCCTTGTTTGGCTTTGCTGCGCTGCTGATGAGCCTGCGCCAGCGTCGTCAATAATTACTTCTCCCGCGGCGGCATTCGTCGCCGCGGTCATCTCCCCTTCTTATCCATTCTGGCACGACCATTGCTTAATAAATTCATGTCGCAACGCGATCCTCGGGGGTACAACCCGGTTGCACCACCATCGATCGTCAGGCGGCGCCATTTTGGTGCAATGGGGGATTTTTGCCTTTAAATGGTGCGGTGCGCTTCGCAAAAATCAACAATATAAGAGCAAAATCTTTACATTAAGCCAAACTAAATGCTAACAAACACATACAAATGCTGCGCGCAAAGACGGCAGCGATAAAAAAGCACATACATTCACAATGGGTATCAATAGCGTCTGACGGCGCTGAGGATAAGGAGTCGGATATGCAATTACGTAAACTGGCCGCAGCAATGCTGGTCATGGGCCTCACCGCTGGGGTGGCGCATGCAGAAGAGGCGGCATCCACCGCAGGTCAGAGCACTCTGGATAAAATTGCCAAAAACGGCGTTATCGTCGTCGGTCACCGTGAATCATCCGTTCCGTTCTCTTACTATGACAACAAGCAGCAGGTCGTTGGCTACTCTCAGGACTATTCGAATGCGATCGTTGATGCCATCAAGAAGAAGCTGAACAAACCGGATCTGCAGGTCAAACTGATCCCGGTCACCTCACAAAACCGTATTCCGCTGCTGCAAAACGGCACGTATGATTTCGAATGCGGCTCCACCACCAACAACCTTGAACGCCAGAAACAGGCGGCCTTCTCCGATACAATCTTCGTCGTCGGTACCCGTCTGCTGGTGAAAAAAGGTGGCGCGATTAAAGATTTCCCGGATCTGAAGGATAAAGCCGTCGTCGTCACCTCCGGCACCACCTCCGAAATTCTGCTGCACAAGCTGAACGACGAGAAAAAAATGAATATGCGTATTATCAGCGCAAAAGATCACGGTGACTCTTTCCGTACTCTGGAGAGCGGTCGCGCGGTGGCCTTTATGATGGATGACGCGCTGCTGGCGGGCGAACGTGCGAAAGCGAAGAAACCGGATAACTGGGAGATTGTCGGTACCGCTCAGTCTCAGGAAGCCTACGGCTGCATGCTGCGCAAAGATGACCCGCAGTTCAAAACGCTGGTCGATGAGACGGTCGCCCAGGTTCAGACCTCCGGTGAAGCCGAAAAATGGTTCGATAAGTGGTTTAAAAATCCTATTCCGCCAAAGAACCTGAATATGAACTTTGAACTCTCTGACGAGATGAAAGCGCTGTTCAAATCACCTAACGACAAAGCTCTTAACTAATTAAAAAAACAAAGGGCGGGGAATCCTGCCCTCCCGATTGTTGCCACGGCGCGGACAGACTATACGGCGGCTGGTCGTTCCCCAGCGGCCGCGAATACCGAAACAGGCTGAGCAATAATCTTCGAGGGTAGCGCTGCTACCCTTTTTTTTCCAGGAGTCATTTATGTCAATAGACTGGAACTGGGGGATATTCCTGCAACAGGCCCCGTTCGGCAACACCACCTATTTAGGCTGGCTGTGGAGTGGTTTTCAGATCACCGTCACCCTGTCGGTAACGGCCTGGATTATCGCGTTCTTTGTGGGTTCGCTCTTCGGTATTCTCCGTACGGTCCCGAACCGTCTGCTGTCGACTATCGGCACCTGCTACGTTGAACTTTTTCGTAACGTTCCGCTTATCGTTCAGTTTTTCACCTGGTATCTGGTGGTGCCTGAACTGCTGCCGGAAAACCTCGGCATGTGGTTTAAGTCCGAGCTGGATCCGAATATTCAGTTTTTCGTTTCTTCGATGCTGTGTCTGGGATTGTTTACCGCCGCGCGCGTCTGCGAGCAGGTTCGTTCCGGTATTCAATCCCTGCCGCGCGGCCAGAAAAACGCCGGGCTGGCGATGGGGCTAACGCTCCCGCAAACCTACCGTTACGTTCTGCTGCCCAACGCCTATCGCGTTATCGTGCCGCCAATGACTTCTGAAATGATGAACCTGGTGAAAAACTCGGCCATCGCTTCCACCATTGGTCTTGCCGATATGGCCGCGCAGGCGGGCAAGCTGCTGGATTACTCGGCCCATGCCTGGGAGTCGTTTACCGCTATCACCCTCGCCTACGTGTTTATCAACGCCGTTATTATGCTGATCATGTACGTGGTCGAACGTAAAGTCCGCCTGCCGGGCAATATGGGGGGTAAATAATGTACGATTTTGACTGGAGCTCCATTATTCCTTCCATGCCGTACCTGCTGGCAGGGCTGGTGATTACCTTAAAAATTACCGTGACCGCGATTGTTGTCGGGATTGTCTGGGGGACGATTCTGGCCGTCATGCGCCTGTCGAGCTTCCTGCCGCTGGCGTGGTTTGCCAAAACCTACGTTAACGTCTTCCGCTCCATTCCGCTGGTGATGGTACTGCTGTGGTTTTATCTGATTGTTCCGGGGTTTCTGCAGAACGTGCTTGGCCTGTCGCCGAAAACCGATATCCGCCTGATTTCAGCGATGATCGCCTTCTCCATGTTTGAAGCGGCCTATTACTCGGAAATTATCCGTGCCGGCATTCAGAGTATCTCGCGCGGCCAGTCCAGCGCCGCGCTGGCGCTGGGCATGACCCACTGGCAATCCATGAAGCTGGTGATTCTGCCGCAGGCCTTCCGCGCCATGGTACCGCTGCTGCTCACGCAGGGCATCGTCCTGTTCCAGGATACCTCGCTGGTTTATGTTCTGAGCCTGGCCGACTTTTTCCGCACCGCCTCAACTATCGGCGAGCGTGATGGAACCCAGGTAGAAATGATCCTGTTCGCAGGCGCCGTATATTTTGTGTTTAGTCTCAGCGCATCGCTGTTGGTCAGCTGGTTGAAGAAAAGGACTGTGTAATGATTACCCTGAAAAATGTTTCAAAATGGTATGGTCACTTTCAGGTGCTGACCGATTGCTCCACGGAAGTGAAAAAAGGCGAAGTGGTGGTGGTCTGCGGGCCTTCGGGTTCGGGTAAATCAACGCTGATTAAAACCGTAAACGGCCTGGAGCCCATTCAGCAAGGTCAAATCATCGTCGACGGCACCACCGTCAACGATAAAAAGACCAACCTGGCCAAACTGCGTTCGCGCGTCGGGATGGTATTCCAGCACTTTGAGCTGTTCCCGCATTTATCGATTATCGAGAACCTCACCCTGGCGCAGGTCAAGGTGCTCAATCGCGACAAAGCCGCCTCCCGGGCGAAAGGGCTTAAGCTGCTGGAACGCGTGGGGCTTTCCGCTCATGCCGAAAAATTCCCCGCCCAGCTCTCGGGCGGCCAACAGCAGCGCGTGGCCATCGCCCGCGCGCTGTGTATGGATCCTATCGCCATGCTGTTTGATGAACCCACTTCCGCGCTGGATCCGGAGATGATTAACGAAGTGCTGGACGTTATGGTTGAACTGGCAAATGAAGGGATGACCATGATGGTGGTCACCCATGAAATGGGCTTTGCGCGTAAGGTAGCCAACCGGGTTATCTTTATGGATGAAGGAAAAATTGTCGAAGACGCCGATAAAGAAGCGTTTTTTGCTAACCCGCAATCTGAACGCGCCAAAGACTTCCTCGCCAAAATTCTGCACTAATCTTCCGGCGTGTACGGTACCGTACACGCCTTTTATCTCTTCCCGCTCCTGTCTCTCTCCATAGTTATGGCAATAGCTTTGCCGCTCTCAAATACGCGTCATAAATATATCCAGCCTCACGCCAAATAATTCACGACCTGAAACGCTCAATTCAACAAAAATTCACTCTTTACATCGTGGATTACATAATCTGTCATAGATAACATGGCGCGAATTTGACAACAACGCTGAGCGCCGGCAGCGGCTTTTTTTTGATTTTAGAAAATTAAGATTCTTAAGATTGAGAACCCGGCTTCGTTAACCCGGCTCAGTTAACGCTAAACATTCTTGACAAGGCTATAACGGACGAGTGAAACAAATGGATATTGCTTCGTGAATAATAAAAGTCTCATAACCGCCCTTTATCTTTATATTCTGTTAACCGCATCGACATTGGCGAATGTATCGATTAGCAATACCCATCAGGTGGAACAGGATAAGGCGCGGCAAAGCGCATTGGCACCAGCACAGCAGGAATATTCGGCATCAGGTACAGGATCGCAAAAATATAAACTCGCCTTTCCACTTGAAGCAACCTGCCGATATATCAACCATGTTGAAATTATTTCCGCTGACAACAAGTTGACCCGCGGTCTGCTAGGTAATATCGCTCGCCAGGCAGAAAAAAAGTGCCTGGGTATTGAAGGTATACGTCTACTCACCACAACCTTGCAAAATGAACTCATTGCCCGGGGATATATCACTTCGCTTATTGATGTACCTTCACAATCCCTGAATGATGGCATTCTGAGCATCACGTTGAGCTATGGCTATATCGGTAATATCAGCTGGGCTTCGGGCAATAGCGCGACAACCAGCCTGTGGAATGCCATACCGGCTAAAACAGGGGATATTCTGAAGCTAACCGAACTGGAACAGGGGATGGCTAACTTGCAACGTCTACCCGGCTCATCGGCGCAGATGAAAATCATGCCGGGTAAGAACCATGCGGAAAGCGATATCCAAATCTCCCGGCATCTGGCACGAAACTGGCAAGTAGGCGCATGGCTGGATGATGCAGGAAGCCGTAGCAGCGGGCGTTACCAGGCCGGTGGCGCGCTTTATCTTTATGACCTGACGACGCTAAATGACATTTTCTATTTATCCATGGGGGGCGATGTCGAGTTTAATCAACATAACGATGGCAACCAGAATAAAAGCCTCTATTATTCTATTCCCTTTGGATTTTGGTCACTCAATCTTTACGGTTCACAAAGTGAATATCGTCAGCAGTTCAATGGCAGATACTCCACCATTGAATATAAAAGCAAAAATGATTATGCCAGCGCAACCTTAACGCGTCTAATTTCGCACACCCGCCAGCAAAAAACAACCATAGATACGCGAATAGCAAAAAGTACCTCACATTATTATTTTGGTGGCAGCGAACTGAACGTTATGCGCAAACAGAATCCTGCCTGGGATATTACGGCACATCATCAGCGATATTTTGCCCATACAATCGTAGATGCCAGCCTGGGCGTACAGCGTAGCCTTCCCTGGCTCAGTTCAATGCCAACTCCGGAGGAAAAAGCCGGTCTATACAGTAAGCTTTCGCGCATTATTCATGCCGACCTTCAAGCCTTAATGAAGTTTGAATCAATGGGGGATAAATTCAGCTATGCTCCGCATATTAATATACAAATTAGCCCCGATATCTTATCCGCAGATAATAAATTTAATATAGGCAATCGTTGGACGGTACGAGGTTTTGACGGTGAAAGAACCCTTTCAGGAAATCAAGGCTGGTACTGGCGCAATGATTTCATCTGGGATATGCCCACCCCGGAACGACAGCTGTACTTAGGCATAGACGTTGGACGCATTACAGGAACCGAGCAGTACGGAAATGGCAAAGTCATCTCTGGCGCCACTGCCGGAGTGCGCGGAAGCATCATTGCCACTCAGTATGATTTATTCATAGGAACGCCGCTGGCAAAACCAAACGGTTTTCATACCGATCCTGTCAGCATGGGATTTTCTTTACAATGGAGGTATTAAAGTCATTTTTTCAAATAACCGGTTAATTTTTTTATTTTAAAGGACTCAGTTAAATGTTTAAATTCAAATTATCCTATGTTGCACTAGCAGCAGCTTTAAGCTCAAGCTTTGTTTATGCCGACCCGAATAGTTATACCCATCTATCAGGTGCCAAGGTTATTGATATTGAAAAACCCAATGCCGCCGGTGTCTCACATAATATGTATCGTGAGTTTAATGTTAATAGTAATGGCGTCGTTCTTAACAATAGCGCCAGCGATCTCACCCACGCGACGTTGGGCAATATTGCGAAAAATAACAATCTTACTAACGGTAGCGCTTCTGTTATTCTTAATGAAGTCACCTCAAACCGTGCAAGCTCGCTGAACGGATTTATTGAAGTGGCGGGTCAAAGAGCTGATGTTGTTATTGCTAACCCCAATGGTATTTCCTGCTCAGGTTGTAGCTTCATCAACACCAATAAGGCGGTTTTAACGACAGGGAAAGTGACACTTTCCGATACTGGCGCTATCGCCAGCTATAACGTTACCGGTGGTAAACTGTCCATCGAAAAAAACGGAATGAATGCCAGCAATAGCTACGCTGTTCTCCTCGCCGATGCAATAGCCATTAACGGTGCGGTTAATGCGAAGAACGCGATAGTAGGCGCTGGAAACTTTACCTTTGATAACGGCTCAGGTGCAATGACCCCGGCTGGTAAATCTGCGACGGCGCTGCAGACCTTATTCCCTGAATACAGTATCGACATTAGTAATCTGGGCGGCATCAAAGCCAATAGCATTACCATGGTTGGCAATAATTTAGGTTTTGGCGTACGAAATAAAGGCGCGATTGTTGCTAACTCTGGCCTCTCCTTGACTAGCTTAGGTTCACTCACCAACGAAGGCTCTATCGCCAGTAATGGTATGATGACTCAGGTATTCTCTGCAGGCAATTTTAAAAATACGGGAAATATATCCTCGAATAATATCGCCTTACTGAACAGCCTCAGTTCGATAAGCAATAGTGGAACCATTTCCAGCACAGGAAATTTATTAGTCAACGCATCCGGAAATATCGAAAACACGGGTAAATTCAAAGCGGCCTCCACATTGAGCGTAATGACTAACGGTAACCTGAAAACGACATATGGTTCCAATTTACTATCAGATAATCAGTTGACAGTCACCGCCGCCGGTAACATTGAAAACGGAGGCTCGACCAGAGGTAAAAACACAACGGTCACCTTCGGAGGAGACACGCTTAAAGTCACTGGCAATATTTTTGGCTACGATACTCTGCTGGTTCAGGCGAAAATAAATGACCAGATAACATCCGGGGAAATTACCAACGCGGGTACCACCTCCGGCGGCAACGTGACCGTAAAGACCAATGGTACTCTGGCGTTAACCAAAGGTAGCTTTATGGAAGCGACTGATACGCTGACGACAAAAAGCTATTGGCTTAAAAATGAAGGTTATATGGGGGCCGATACGATAGCTATTGATAACTATGTCATCCACAACTATGGGGCTATTGTTGGTCAGGATAATGTTGGCATTAAAACCTATCATGAGTTTTATAATGAAGGCGAAATTTTAAGCTCATCAAATATGACGCTGGATACACAAAATCACGGTAATATTACTAACCGTTCTCACATAGGAGCTGGCGGCACTTTAACCATGTCAGTTAATAAAGTGGTTAACGGAGGATACCGCTGCGGTTTCCTGGGGTGGGCAACCTGTGGCAAAGGCACGATTACCACGACCAATCTGGTTTTAAATTCCTCACATAAATACGCCAGTGAAATGGGCGGCACTCAGCAGTTTAAGAGCGCGACCATTAACACCATCAAATAACATGAAGTTATCATTGAAAATGCGCGTCTTTTTTTAAAAGAAAGTTAATGCTGGTGCTTCGGCACCAGCATTTTTACGCATACAGATGAAAGGGTTAGCCTGCCCTTTAAAAGGAAGGCCAATATATTAACGCGCTTTATATTGGCCCTCGGGCTGGCTTAACGCCAGTGTAAAGGCTCCGCAAATATCTCTCATGTATTTACGGCTCGAATGGCCGGCGCTGGAACTGATCGTGCCCGCATTTTGGACAACGCGGTAGCACATCCGGCGTATAAACCGGCAGATGGTAATGGCACTTCTCACACACCAGATTGCCGAGCCCCACGACTTCGCCGCTGTGATAGACGCCGTGGTGGCTGAGATCCTGGAACACCTCGCGCCACTCAAGCTGAGTTTTATCGGTAATATCCGCCAGCTCCTGCCACAGGCTCTCTTTGATCACCCGCATAAAGACGCTATCAGTCAGCTCATCCTGACTCTCTTCATAACTGAGCGCGAACTCTTCCAGATCGCGTCTGACAGCGCGGATCACATTCTCGATTTCGCTCTGCGTTAACTCGCCGGACTGGCTAATCCTGACCCTGGCCTGCTCCACCAGCGCATCAATATCGCGTTCTCCATTGCGTAACCGCTCGCTGAGCGTCGACACCAGCTCTCGGTAGAATTGAGCAACCTTGTTCATCTTTTCGCCTCCGGTGTGGTTAACTTCTTCTTATGGTAGACGTTATCTGCGGATTGCTCTGCCAGCCAACCCACAGAGTCGCGAAATATTCTCCACCGCTTTCATCTCTGTAAGTGTGTGAAAGGCTGTTTTGACGTTGGCGTTTGGGCTATGCTATGCCGATCCGAAATAACACATCCATTGGCTACATTTTGTAGCTGTATTGAAAACAGGACCACTGGCTGCCATGCAAGAGCAATACCGCCCGGAAGAGATAGAATCAAAAGTCCAGCAACACTGGGACGAGAAGCGTACCTTTGAAGTTACCGAAGACGAGAGCAAAGAGAAGTATTACTGCCTGTCGATGCTTCCCTATCCTTCTGGTCGACTACACATGGGCCACGTGCGCAACTACACCATCGGCGACGTGATTTCCCGTTACCAGCGTATGTTGGGCAAAAATGTCCTGCAGCCTATCGGCTGGGATGCGTTTGGTCTGCCTGCGGAAGGTGCCGCGGTGAAAAACAATACCGCGCCGGCCCCGTGGACCTACGACAATATCGCCTACATGAAAAACCAGCTGAAAAAGCTGGGTTTCGGCTATGACTGGAGCCGTGAAGTGGCAACCTGCACCCCGGAATACTACCGCTGGGAGCAGAAGTTCTTCACCGAGCTGTATAAAAAGGGGCTGGTCTATAAAAAAACCTCCGCGGTAAACTGGTGCCCGAACGATCAGACCGTTCTGGCGAATGAACAGGTTATCGACGGCTGCTGCTGGCGCTGCGACACGAAAGTTGAGCGTAAAGAGATCCCGCAGTGGTTTATCAAAATCACCGCCTACGCTGACGAGCTGCTGAACGATCTGGATAACCTGGATCACTGGCCTGATACCGTTAAAACCATGCAGCGCAACTGGATTGGCCGCTCCGAAGGCGTCGAAATCTCCTTCGACGTTAACGACTACGCCGACAAGCTGACCGTCTACACCACCCGCCCGGACACCTTTATGGGCTGTACCTACCTGGCCGTCGCTGCGGGTCACCCGCTGGCGCAGCAGGCAGCAGCCAATAACCCCGCGCTGGCGACGTTTATCGACGAATGCCGTAATACCAAAGTTGCCGAAGCCGAAATGGCAACCATGGAGAAAAAAGGCGTCGATACCGGCTACAAAGCGATTCACCCGCTGACCGGCGAAGCGATCCCAGTATGGGCGGCAAACTTTGTGCTGATGGAGTACGGCACCGGCGCGGTGATGGCCGTTCCGGGTCACGATCAGCGCGACTACGAGTTTGCCAGCAAGTACGGTCTCAACATCAAGCCGGTCATCCTGGCCGCTGATGGCTCCGAACCCGATCTCTCCGAACAGGCGCTGACCGAAAAAGGCGTGCTGTTCAACTCCGGCGAATTCGACGGTCTGGATCACGAAGCTGGCTTTAATGCCATCGCTGATAAGCTCGCGTCTCTTGGCGTCGGCGAACGTAAAGTGAACTACCGTCTGCGCGACTGGGGCGTTTCCCGTCAGCGCTACTGGGGTGCGCCGATCCCAATGGTGACCCTTGAAGACGGTACCGTGATGCCGACGCCGGAAGATCAGCTGCCGGTTATTCTGCCGGAAGACGTCGTGATGGACGGCATCACCAGCCCAATCAAAGCCGATCCTGAGTGGGCGAAAACCACCGTTAACGGCCAGCCGGCGCTGCGCGAAACCGATACGTTTGACACCTTTATGGAGTCTTCCTGGTACTACGCGCGCTACACCTGCCCGCAGTACGATCAGGGTATGCTCGACCCCGAAGCGGCAAACTACTGGCTGCCGGTCGATATCTATATCGGCGGTATCGAACACGCCATTATGCACCTGCTCTATTTCCGCTTCTTCCACAAGCTGATGCGCGACGCGGGCATGGTGAACTCTGACGAACCGGCTAAACAGCTGCTCTGCCAGGGCATGGTGCTGGCAGATGCCTTCTACTATGTTGGCGAAAACGGCGAGCGTAACTGGGTCTCTCCGAAAGAGGCGACCACCGAGCGCGACGAGAAAGGTCGTATCGTTAAAGCCTTCGATCCGCAGGGTCGCGAGCTGGTCTATACCGGCATGAGCAAGATGTCTAAGTCGAAAAACAACGGCATCGACCCGCAGGAGATGGTGGAACGCTACGGCGCGGACACCGTGCGCCTGTTTATGATGTTCGCTTCTCCGGCCGACATGACGCTGGAGTGGCAGGAATCCGGCGTGGAAGGTGCAAACCGCTTCCTGAAACGCGTCTGGAAACTGGTTTACGAACACACAACCCTGGGTGAAGCCCCTGCGCTGGACGTTACCAGCCTCAGCGAAGATCAAAAAGCGCTGCGTCGCGACGTGCACAAAACCATCGCGAAAGTGACCGATGATATCGGCCGTCGTCAGACCTTCAACACCGCGATTGCGGCGATTATGGAGCTGATGAACAAGCTGGCGAAAGCGCCGCAGGAAAACGATCAGGATCGCGCGCTGATGCGTGAGGCCCTGCTGGCCGTGGTTCGCATGCTCAACCCGTTCACCCCGCACGCCAGCTTTACCCTGTGGCAGGAGCTGGGCGGCGAAGGCGATATTGACAACACGCCGTGGCCGGTCGCTGATGAAAGCGCAATGGTTGAAGACACGACTCTGGTCGTGGTCCAGGTAAATGGTAAAGTTCGTGGTAAAATTACCGTTGCGGTGGATGCAACTGAAGAGCAGGTTCGTGAGCGCGCGGGTCAGGAGCATCTGGTCGCGAAATATCTCGACGGTGTGACCGTACGTAAAGTGATCTACGTTCCGGGTAAACTGCTCAATCTGGTCGTTGGCTAAGCGCAGGAGGAAGCGTGCGATATCTGGCAACATTGTTGTTATCTTTGGCGGTGTTAATCACCGCCGGTTGCGGCTGGCACCTGCGTAGCACTACGCAGGTTCCGACCGCAATGAAAACCATGATCTTCCAGTCGGGCGATCCCAATGGACCATTAAGTCGTGCTGTCCGTAATCAGCTGCGTCTGAACGGCGTTGAACTGGTCGATAGCAGTACCCTGCGCAAGGATATTCCTTCCCTGCGTCTGGAGACATCGTCCATTCAGAAAGATACAGCATCTATTTTCCAGGACGGCCGTACTGCGGAATATCAGATGGTGATGACGGTAAATGCCAGCGTCCTGATCCCAGGCCATGATATCTATCCCATCACGACCAAAGTCTACCGCTCGTTCTTCGATAACCCGCAGGCGGCGTTAGCGAAAGATGCCGAGCAGGACATGATCGTTCAGGAAATGTACGACAAAGCCGCGGAGCAGCTGATCCGTAAGCTGCCGAGCGTACACGTTGCGGATGTCGAAGCCACCAAAGAGGATGAGAAGCCGGTCACGACGACCCCAGCCGCTTCAACCTCCGGCAATCGCGTCTCCACCACGCTGGGTAACTGATGATTCGGTTGTACCCGGAACAGCTCCGCGCGCAGCTCACTGAAGGACTGCGCGCGGCCTATCTGCTGCTTGGCAACGATCCGCTGCTGTTGCAGGAAAGCCAGGACGCCATCCGCGAAGCCGCTGCCGCCCAGGGCTTTATCGAACATCACACCGCTACCGTTGATGCCAGTACCGACTGGCCTGCCCTCTTCTCGTTAAGTCAGGCCATGAGCCTGTTTTCCAGCCGCCAGACGCTGCTGCTCATCCTGCCCGATAATGGCCCTAATGCGGCAATTAACGAACAGCTCGCGACGCTTGTCGGCATGCTGCATGACGATTTATTGCTCATCGTTCGCGGTAATAAGCTGACGAAAGCGCAGGAGAACGCCGCATGGATGACGGCGCTAACCAGCCGGGCGGTGCAGGTAAGCTGCCAGACGCCGGAATATGCCCAGCTGCCGCGCTGGCTCGCCGCGCGCGCAAAGCTGAATAATCTGCAGCTTGATGACGCGGCCAGTCAGCTGCTGTGCTACTGCTATGAAGGTAATCTGCTGGCGCTGGCGCAGGCTCTGGAGCGTCTGTCGCTGCTGTGGCCGGACGGTAAACTGACGCTGCCGCGGGTTGAGCAGGCGGTGAATGATGCCGCGCATTTCACCCCCTATCACTGGGTTGATGCGCTGCTGGCCGGAAAAAGTAAGCGCGTACTCCACGTTCTGCAACAGCTGCGTCTGGAAGGCAGCGAGCCCGCCATCCTGCTGCGCACCCTACAGCGCGAGCTGCTGCTGCTGGTCAACCTGAAGCGGCAGTCGGCCCATACGCCGCTGCGTTCGCTGTTTGACAAACATCGCGTGTGGCAGAACCGCCGCCAGCTGGTTAGCGATGCGCTGGCCCGCCTCAGCGCCGACCAGCTGCGCCAGGCCGTCACGTTGCTGACCCGTGCCGAACTCACCTTCAAGCAGGATTACGGGCACTCCGTATGGCCCGAGCTGGAAAGTCTCTCTTTATTGCTCTGCCATAAAGCGCTGGCAGACGTTTTTATTGATGGTTGATATGACTCAGTTACTGGCAATGTACGGCGGCACCTTCGATCCGGTGCATTATGGTCACCTTAAACCGGTGGAAATTCTGGCCAACCAGATTGGCCTTAATCAAGTCACCATTGTGCCCAACAACGTGCCGCCGCACCGCCCGCAGCCCGAAGCCACCAGCGACCAACGCAGGCATATGCTGGAGCTGGCCATCGCGGATAAGCCGCTGTTTATCCTCGACGATCGCGAACTCAAGCGCGACACACCGTCATACTCCGCGCAAACCCTGCGCGAGTGGCGCCAGGAGCAAGGGCCAAAACGGTCGCTGGCGTTTATTATTGGCCAGGATTCGCTGCTCACCTTTACCACCTGGCACGACTATGAAAGCATTCTTGATAACGTGCATCTGATCGTTTGCCGGCGCCCGGGCTATCCGCTGACCATGGCGTGCGAGCAGGATCAGCAGTGGCTGGACAAACATCTCACTCATGACGTCGAGCGGATGCATAGCAGCCCGGCGGGCGTTATCTACCTGGCCGAAACGCCGTGGTTTGATATCTCAGCCACCCTGATTCGCCAGCGTCTTGAATCCGGCGAATCCTGTGCGGACATGCTGCCGGAAACCGTACTCGACTATATCCATGAGCAGAAGCTCTACTGCTAGCCTTGCCACAAGGACAGTCTCATAGACTCCTTTCGAGAGGGTCATCATGAAGTTATGGTTAGTTCGTCATGGCGTAACCGAGGCCAACGTCGCGGGCCTCTATAGCGGGCACGCGCCCACTGCGTTAACCGAGCGCGGAACCAGACAAGCGCAAACGCTGGGAAAGCGGCTGCGGGCCGTCCCGTTTCAGCGCGCGTTTTGCAGTGAGCTTGAGCGCACCCAGCGCACGGCCAGCCTCCTGCTGGGCGACCGTAACGTCCCCCTCCAGTCCTTCGCCGCGCTCAATGAAATGTTCTTCGGCGACTGGGAAATGCGCCACCACCGCGATTTACAGCAGGAAGATGCCGAAAACTACGCCGCATGGTGCGCAGACTGGCAGCACGCGGCGCCCACCAACGGGGAGGGCTTCCAGGCGTTTGCCGAACGCGTTCGCGGCTTTACCGTCACCCTCTCTCAGTTTCGGGAACTTGACCATCTGCTTATCGTCGGTCATCAGGGCGTGCTTAGCCTCTTAGTCGCGCAACTTCTGAATATGCCGGATTCGGCGATGTGGCACTTCCCCATCGAGCATGGCGCGTGGAGCCTTGTCGATCTCCAGCCTGATTTCACCACGCTGCGCGTACTAAATAGCCGGGCCGTTTGGCTGGCGGAAGAAGAATTGCGCGCAGACCATTGACAGTGCAAAGCAGGCTGTTATTCTCCGCAGCCAGGCTGCATCCGCCATTTGAACTTTGCAGAAATTGTTTTACAAAAATGGCGATGCAATCATCGGCGATGGATGGGATGATAGCCGCCTTCACCGCCCGTTTATCGACATTTATCCCGACTTTGCCAACAGTTCGGGTATACTGTCAGGCTGTTTATTGTTATCACTCTTCACACACCCAGGGGGAACTCTTGCAGGGTAAAGCACTCCAGGATTTTGTTATCGACAAAATTGATGACCTGAAAGGTCAGGACATCGTAGCCATTGACGTTCATGGCAAATCCAGCATTACAGATTGCATGGTTATCTGCACAGGCACTTCCACGCGCCATGTTATGTCCATTGCCGACCACGTTGTGCAGGAGTCTCGCGCCGCCGGGATGCTGCCGCTGGGCGTTGAAGGCGAAGCCGCCGCGGACTGGATCGTGGTCGATCTCGGCGACGTTATGGTTCACGTCATGCAGGAAGAGAGCCGTCGCCTGTACGAGCTGGAAAAACTCTGGAGTTAGCGCGTGAAGCTGTACCTGGTAGCCGTTGGCACCAAAATGCCGGACTGGGTTCAGACCGGCTTTAGCGAATATCTGCGCCGTTTTCCAAAGGATATGCCGTTCGAACTGGTGGAAATTCCCGCCGGTAAACGCGGCAAAAACGCCGACATCAAGCGCATTCTCGAAAAAGAAGGTGAAATGATGCTGGCGGCTGCAGGCAAAAACCGCATCGTCACCCTGGATATTCCGGGGAAACCGTGGGATACGCCGCAGCTGGCGCGCGAACTGGAACGCTGGAAACAGGATGGCCGCGACGTTAGCCTGCTTATCGGCGGCCCGGAAGGCCTTTCACCCGCCTGCAAAGCGGCGGCAGAACAAAGTTGGTCGCTCTCAACGCTCACCCTACCTCACCCGCTGGTTCGCGTACTGGTGGCCGAGAGTCTGTATCGGGCGTGGAGCATTACCACCAACCACCCTTACCACCGTGAGTAATGATGACCAGGGTAGACTAAGCAGCGAATGAAATTACAGAATTCTTTCCGCGACTATACGGCTGAAGCCTCGCTGTTCGTGCGCCGGGCGCTGGTCGCTTTTTTGGGGATTTTGCTGCTTACCGGCGTACTGATCGCCAACCTTTATAACGTGCAAATTGTTCGTTATACCGACTATCAAACGCGTTCAAACGAAAACCGCATCAAGCTGGTCCCGATTCCGCCGAGCCGCGGCATTATCTACGATCGCAACGGCACGCCGCTGGCGCTCAACCGTACGATTTACCAGCTGGAGATGATGCCGGAGAAGGTCGACAACGTTCAGCAAACGCTGGATGCGCTGCGCGATGTTATCGACCTCACCGATGACGATGTGGCGAACTTTAAAAAAGAGCGCGCCCGCTCGCACCGCTTTACCTCTATTCCAGTGAAAGTTAACCTCAGCGAAGTGCAGGTTGCCCGTTTCGCGGTGAACCAGTACCGTTTTCCCGGCGTGGAAGTCAAAGGCTATAAGCGCCGCTACTATCCCTATAACTCCGCCCTGACCCACGTTATCGGCTACGTCTCTAAAATTAACGATAAAGACGTCGATCGCCTGGATAAAGAGGGGAAGCTGGCTAACTACGCCTCCACGCACGATATCGGCAAGCTGGGCATCGAGCGCTATTACGAAGATGTCCTGCACGGGCAAACCGGCTATGAAGAGGTTGAAGTGAACAACCGCGGCCGCGTGATTCGCCAGCTGAAAGAGGTCCCGCCGCAGGCCGGGCGCGATATCTATTTAACGCTCGACCTGAAGCTACAGCAGTATATTGAAACGCTGCTGGCCGGCAGCCGCGCGGCGGTCGTGGTCACCGACCCGCGTACCGGCGCAATCCTCGCGCTGGTCTCGACGCCAAGCTACGATCCCAACCTGTTCGTTGACGGTATTTCCAGCAAAGACTACTCCGGACTCCTCAACGATCCCAATACGCCGCTGGTTAACCGCGCGACTCAGGGCGTTTACCCACCGGCGTCGACGGTTAAGCCATACGTGGCCGTCTCGGCGCTCAGCGCCGGGGTTATTACCCGCAACACCAGCCTGTTTGACCCCGGCTGGTGGCAGCTTCCCGGTTCGGATAAACGCTACCGCGACTGGAAAAAGTGGGGCCACGGCCATCTGAACGTCACCAAAGCGCTGGAGGAGTCGGCCGACACCTACTTCTACCAGGTCGCCTACGACATGGGCATCGATCGCCTGTCGGAGTGGATGGGCAAATTCGGCTATGGCCACTATACCGGCGTTGACCTGGCGGAAGAGCGCTCCGGCAATATGCCGACCCGCGAATGGAAGCTCAAGCGCTTCAAGAAACCATGGTACCAGGGCGATACTATCCCGGTCGGCATCGGACAGGGCTACTGGACGGCGACGCCTATCCAGATGAACAAGGCGCTGATGATCCTGATTAACGACGGCGTGGTTAAAGTACCGCACCTGCTGCAGAGCACGGTGGAGGACGGCAAACCGGTGCCGTGGGTTCAGCCGCATGAACCGCCGGTCGGCGATATTCACTCCGGTTTTTGGGAAATCGCCAAAGACGGGATGTTTGGCGTAGCCAACCGCGGCAACGGTACCGCGCATAAATACTTCGCCAGCGCGCCGTATAAAATTGCGGCCAAATCGGGTACCGCACAGGTCTTCGGCCTGAAAGCCAATGAAACCTATAACGCGCACAGAATCGCTGAACGCCTGCGTGACCATAAACTGATGACGGCGTTTGCCCCTTACAACAACCCCCAGGTTGCCGTGGCGATTATCCTTGAGAACGGCGGCGCAGGTCCGGCAGTCGGTACCATTATGCGTCAGATTCTCGATCATATAATGCTGGGTGATAACAACACCAATCTGCCGAGTGAAAACCCGGCGGTAACGGCTGGGGAGGATCAATAATGACTGATAATCCAAACAAAAAATCGCTATGGGATAAAATCCACCTCGACCCCACCATGCTGCTTATCCTGCTGGCGCTGCTGACCTACAGCGCGCTGGTGATCTGGAGCGCCAGCGGTCAGGACATGGGCATGATGGAGCGCAAAATCGGCCAGATTGCCATGGGGATTGTTATCATGATCGTTATGGCGCAAATCCCGCCGCGGGTCTATGAAGGCTGGGCGCCTTATCTCTATATCTTTTGTATTATCCTGCTGGTGGCGGTTGACGCCTTCGGCGCCATCTCCAAAGGGGCGCAGCGCTGGCTGGATCTCGGCATCGTCCGTTTCCAGCCGTCGGAAATCGCTAAAATAGCCGTACCGCTGATGGTGGCGCGCTTTATCAACCGCGATGTTTGCCCGCCATCGCTGAAAAATACCGCTATCGCACTGGTGCTGATTTTCCTGCCTACGCTGCTGGTCGCCGCGCAGCCTGACCTCGGGACCTCGATTCTGGTCGCCCTGTCCGGTCTGTTTGTCCTCTTTCTGTCTGGCCTGAGCTGGCGTCTGATTGGTATTGCCGTGGTGCTGGTCGCCGCCTTTATTCCCATCCTCTGGTTCTTCCTGATGCATGATTATCAGCGCCAGCGCGTAATGATGCTGCTCGACCCGGAAACCGATCCGCTCGGCGCGGGTTACCACATTATTCAGTCAAAAATCGCCATCGGCTCCGGCGGACTGCGCGGGAAAGGCTGGCTGCACGGAACCCAGTCGCAGCTGGAGTTTCTGCCTGAGCGCCATACCGACTTTATCTTTGCCGTCCTGGCGGAAGAGCTGGGGCTGATCGGCGTGCTGATTCTGCTGGCGCTCTATATTCTGCTGATTATGCGCGGGTTGTGGATTGCCGCCCAGGCGCAAACCACCTTTGGCCGGGTGATGGCCGGTGGTTTAATGTTGATTTTATTCGTTTATGTCTTCGTAAATATTGGTATGGTAAGTGGTATTTTACCAGTGGTGGGGGTACCTTTGCCGCTGGTCAGCTACGGGGGCTCTGCCCTAATCGTATTGATGGCCGGGTTTGGTATCGTCATGTCGATCCATACTCACAGAAAAATGTTGTCGAAAAGCGTGTAAGGGGTTCGCGATGCGTAAGCAATGGCTGGGGATCTGCATAGCAGCAGGGCTGCTGGCGGCATGTTCGAGTGAAGACGTTCAACAGAAAACGGTCAGCACTCCGCAGCCGGCCGTTTGCAATGGCCCAACGGTGGAGATTAGCGGCGCCGATCCGCAGTACGAAACGCCTAACGCCACGGCGAATCAGGATTATGAACGCGACGGCAAAAGCTACAAAATCGTCCAGGATCCGTCTAACTTCACCCAGGCAGGCTTCGCAGCCATCTATGACGCCGAGCCTAACAGCAATCTGACCGCATCGGGAGAAGCGTTCGATCCCACGCAGCTTACCGCGGCCCATCCTACGCTGCCGATCCCAAGCTACGCGCGGATCACCAACCTGGCGAACGGCCGCATGATCGTCGTGCGCATCAACGATCGCGGGCCTTACGGTAACGATCGCGTGATTTCACTGTCCCGCGCCTCAGCCGATCGTCTGAATACCTCGAACAATACCAAAGTGCGCATCGACCCAATCGTCGTCGCACCGGACGGCTCGCTTTCCGGTCCGGGTATGGCCTGTACCACCGTGGCCAAACAGACCTACGCGCTGCCCGCCCGCCCGAATCTTGACGGCGACAGCGGCGCGGCAATGAGTCAACCCGCGCAAACTGACGTGCACGCCATCAGTAATTCAACGCTGAAGCCGGAAGACACTACCGGCGCGCCGGTCAACAGCGGCGGTTTCCTCGGCGCGCCGACGCCGCTGAATAATGCCGTGCTGGAAGGCAGCGAGCCTGTCGTTCAAAGCGCGCCGGTTACCGCCCCGGGTTCAGTACAAGGCAGCGTTGCGCCCGCCGTAGCCGCCACCGCTGCCGCAGCGCCTGTCGCAGCGACCAGCGCCAGCGGCGATTTCGTCGTACAGGTCGGCGCCGTCAGCGACCAGGCCCGCGCGCAGCAGTACCAGCAGCGTCTGAGTCAGCAATTTTCCGTCCCGGGCCGCGTCACGCAAAACGGCGCGGTATGGCGTATTCAGCTCGGCCCATTCAGCAGCAAAGCGCAGGCCAGCACGATTCAACAGCGTCTGCAAAGCGAAGCTCAGCTGCAGTCATTTATTACTCGCGCCAACTAAAGGCATCGCACCCGCGTCCCCCGCTCGTTGCGCATGACAAAGTCATTAACAAAGTCGTGCGCAATGTCGGATGCTGGTTTGTAGTGCGTTTGTTATAGTAAGGCACTTTTTTTAACTCCATCACGGATGCCGTTGTTCAGACCATGAAGACCTCTTTTACCGCTCGCTTACTCGTTACTGCGCTCTCCGTGGCAGCGCTGTCCTCCGCTGCCCGCGCCGATGACCTGAATATCAAAACGATGATCCCAGGCGCCCCGCAGATTGACGCCGAATCCTGGATTCTTATCGATTACAATTCAGGCAAAGTCCTGGCAGAAAACAACGCCGACTCCCGCCGCGACCCGGCGAGCCTGACCAAAATGATGACCAGCTATGTGATTGGTCAGGCCATGAAAGCGGGCAAGTTTAAAGAGTCCGATCTGGTCACCGTGGGTAACGACGCGTGGGCGACCGGCAACCCGGTCTTTAAAGGCTCCTCGCTGATGTTCCTTAAACCGGGTATGCAAGTGCCGGTTTCGCAGCTGATCCGCGGCATCAACCTGCAGTCCGGGAACGACGCCTGCGTGGCGATGGCCGACTACGTCGCCGGCAGCCAGGATGCCTTCGTCAGTCTGATGAACAACTACGTGAACGCCCTCGGCCTGAAAAACACCCACTTCCAGACCGTACACGGCCTGGATGCCGATGGTCAGTTCAGCTCCGCGCGCGACATGGCGCTTATCGGCCAGGCGCTGATCCGCGATGTCCCGAATGAATACACCATCTATGATGTCCCGAATGAATACACCATCTATAAAGAAAAAGAGTTTACCTTCAACGGTATTCGTCAGCTCAACCGCAACGGGCTGCTGTGGGATAACAGCCTGAACGTTGACGGGATTAAAACCGGCCACACTGACAAAGCGGGCTATAACCTCGTGGCGTCGGCAACCGAAGGCCAGATGCGCCTGATCTCCGCCGTGATGGGCGGCCGCACCTACAAAGGCCGCGAGTCTGAAAGCAAAAAGCTGCTGACCTGGGGCTTCCGCTTCTTTGAAACCGTTAATCCGATTAAAGCCGGTAAAGAGTTCGCTTCAGAACCTGCCTGGTTTGGCGATACCGATCGCGCCTCGCTCGGCGTGGATAAAGACGTTTATCTGACTATCCCGCGCGGTCGCATGAAAGATCTGAAAGCCAGCTACGTGCTGAATAACGCGGAGCTGCACGCGCCGCTGCAGAAAAATCAGGTGGTAGGCACCATTAACTTCCAGCTGGATGGCAAAACGATCGATCAGCGCCCGCTGGTCGTGCTGCAGGAAATCCCGGAAGGCAATTTCTTCGGTAAAATCATTGATTACATTAAATTAATGTTCCATCACTGGTTTGGTTAAAAATCGACCACTTGAAAGTGTGATTTAGATCCCCATATACTAGTTATCCTGATAACTCCCACACGTCGTGGGAGTTATTATTTTTTGTTGTAACACCGGAGCTGACATGAAAACCAAACTTAACGAACTGCTTGAATTCCCTACTCCATTTACTTACAAAGTAATGGGACAGGCGTTGCCGGAGCTGGTTGACCAGGTGGTTGAAGTGGTACAGCGCCATGCACCAGGTGATTACTCTCCCACGGTAAAACCCAGCAGCAAAGGCAACTACCACTCAGTCTCTATCACCATCAATGCAACCCACATTGAGCAGGTAGAAACCCTCTACGAAGAGCTGGGTAATATTGAAATCGTACGAATGGTGCTGTAAATCTCTTCCCCTGACCCGGCATCCACGCCGGGTCATTCTCGCTTTCTCGCTGTGATATACTTTCCCACTCAAATCATTCTCTCTCTGCGGAGACGTTGTTTTGCAGCACAATAAAATCCTCATCCGCCAGCTCGGCCTGCAACCTTACGAACCTGTCTCGCAGGCAATGCATGAATTTACCGACACCCGCAACGATGCCACCCTGGATGAAATCTGGCTGGTAGAGCATTACCCGGTGTTCACACAGGGTCAGGCAGGAAAGGCCGAACATGTCCTGGTTCCCGGCGAGATCCCGGTTATTCAGAGCGATCGCGGCGGACAGGTCACCTATCATGGTCCCGGACAGCAGGTGATGTACGTTCTGCTGAACCTGAAACGGCGCAAGCTGGGCGTACGTGAGCTGGTTACGCTGTTAGAGCAAACCGTTGTGAATACCCTCGCGGAGTACGGTATTGAATCGCACCCGCGAGCAGACGCTCCCGGCGTTTACGTGGGCGATCGAAAAATCTGCTCCCTGGGTTTGCGCATCCGCAAAGGTTGCTCATTCCACGGCCTGGCGCTGAATATCAACATGGATCTGTCACCGTTCCTCAGGATTAACCCCTGCGGTTATGCCGGAATGGAGATGACCCAGATGCACCAGTGGCTGCCCGATGCTCGTACGGAGACCGTGTCTCCACGCCTGGCCGCCAATCTGCTGGCGTTGCTCAACGATCCACCAGCGGAATATCTTCAAGGCCGCTAGCCATCACGTCCCGCTACCGCGGGACGTCACATTTATCCCTCAGGCGCGATTAAGCCTTTATTTTTGCAATCAATTATCACTAATAAAATAATTGTGACCGCTATAATGGTGCTAATCATCACTAGCGGAAATACAGAGTGGAAGAAAATAACGCTCAGAGCGTACCAACTGAACGAGTTGACGATCGCTACGATCGGCAGATGTTTCGCATTTTGCGCAACATAGACCTCAATTTACTCACTATTTTTGAAGCGGTTTACGTCCATAAAGGTATCGTTAACGCGGCAAAAGTACTGAATATCACGCCGTCGGCGATTAGTCAGTCCCTGAACAAACTGCGTGCCCTCTTCCCTGACCCGCTCTTTATTCGCAAGGGCCAGGGCGTGACGCCAACGGCCTACGCCACGCATCTGCATAAACATATCAGTCAGGGGATGGAGGCGTTTCTCAACGCCCTGGATTTAACCGGCAATACGCAGCGGGAACGGGTGATAACCGTTGCCACCTCTCCGGCTATCGGCGCGCTGATCATGCCGGTTATCACCAAAAAGCTGCGGAGCGTCTTTCCCCAGATTTTGCTGCACAACGTCGCCATTACCGACGCGGCCAGCCAGTTAAACCAGCGTCAGGTTGACCTGCTGATCGACAGTTTCCCCCACAGCGGGCAGGCGATTGCGCACCATGTGCTATTTCAGGATAGCGTACATATCTTCTGCCGGGCAGGGCATCCGGCCCTCGCGCTCCCCGCAAACTCAGCAAACCTGAGCCAATATGAATTCGCTCTCCTGCAGCCCGAAGGGCAGCGCTATACGACAATTCTGCGTCACCTGGAGGAGCATCTCGGCGAACGCCGCTATGGTTTCAGTAGCTACAATCTGTTAACCCAGGCAGCCCTGGTCAACGACAGCGACATGCTGGGTCTAATTACTTCCGGGATGTTTTCCCTGGTCGAGAAGATTTGGCCCTTAAAAGTGCTCGATTTTCCGCCGCTGCGGGAAGAAAAAATTGATATTGCGCTCCACTATAACAAGCTCAGCGTGCAGGAGCCCTTACTGAAAGAGATCGTAGAGACGATTCGTCAGGCTTTTTAGCCGATAAGGCACGAGAGGGAAAAGCCTAAAACAACAACTATTTTACAATTTGCCCAGCCAGCAGGCTGCTTTATGCCCCGTATCAATGATATACTGCCTGCGTTTAATTCAAAAATAGTTGATAAATGCAACATTTACTTGAATTGATTCGCTTTCCTTCGTCACTCGCAACTGGAACACGCACGCTATGAGTAAACCCATTGTGATGGAACGCGGTGTAAAATACCGCGATGCCGATAAAATGGCCCTTATCCCGGTGAAAAACGTGGCAACTGAGCGTGAAGCTCTGCTCAGAAAACCGGAATGGATGAAAATCAAACTTCCGGCTGACTCGTCCCGTATCCAGGGGATCAAGGCAGCGATGCGTAAGAACGGCCTGCACTCCGTGTGCGAAGAAGCCTCTTGCCCTAACCTCGCGGAATGTTTTAACCACGGAACGGCAACCTTTATGATCCTGGGCGCCATCTGTACCCGTCGTTGCCCGTTCTGCGATGTTGCCCACGGTCGCCCGGTGACGCCGGACGCCAACGAACCGCAAAAGTTGGCGCAAACCATCGCGGATATGGCGCTGCGCTATGTGGTGGTGACTTCCGTGGATCGCGACGATCTGCGCGATGGCGGCGCTCAGCACTTTGCCGACTGCATCAGCGCGATTCGCGAAAAAAGCCCGACGATTAAAATTGAAACCCTGGTGCCGGACTTCCGCGGCCGTATGGATCGTGCGCTGGAAATCCTTCAGGCGACGCCGCCGGACGTGTTTAACCATAACCTGGAAAACGTGCCGCGCCTGTATCGCCAGGTCCGCCCGGGGGCCGATTACAACTGGTCCCTGAAGCTGCTGGAACGTTTTAAAGAAGCCCACCCGGAGATCCCGACGAAATCGGGCCTGATGGTGGGGTTAGGCGAAACCAATGCTGAAATCGTAGAAGTGATGCGCGATCTGCGCCGTCACGGCGTCACCATGCTGACGTTAGGCCAGTATTTACAGCCGAGCCGCCACCACCTGCCGGTACAGCGCTACGTCAGCCCGGATGAGTTCGAAGAGATGAAAGCCGAAGCGATGGCCATGGGCTTTACCCATGCTGCCTGCGGGCCGTTCGTTCGTTCCTCCTATCATGCCGATCTACAGGCCAAAGGCATGGAAGTGAAGTAATCTCTGCCTCGACCGCGGCGTTATATTTTTAGCGCAGCGGTCCGTTCTGCCGATGCGTTTCGTTACCCGCTAAAATTCCCCCCCGGTAACAGTTGGTTGCATCTTTTTCATCAAAACCCAGTGCCAATAACAAAAAGAGGCCGCAGCGCTATCGCTGCAGCCTCTTTGCCGACGCGGTTTATCCCCGTCGGTAGCGAGCCCCCTCGTTCAGGAAACTCGTCGCGAATTACTCTTTATGAGAGAGCTTCTGTGCCGGCGCTTCTTCAGCACTGGTCTTTTTCGCACTGTCATCGTCATCGTTCATGGCTTTTTTAAAGCCTTTGATAGCCGAGCCCAGGTCTCCACCCAGCGTGCGTAACTTTTTGGTACCAAACACCAGGATAATCAGCGCTGCGACTACCAGCAGTTTGGTAATACTAATCTCACCCATAGCTAACCTTCTTCTCTAATACAAGCTGCGAATACGCCATCATACACGCATACAATTAACGGCTATTTGACGCGCGGACACAATAGCAATCTGTAACAAGGTGAATCAAGCCTTGTTTAAAAAAACGTCATAATAATTGCGGTGGCGCAAAGCGGCGATTCTGCAACACCGGCAGACGCTCGCGTACCTGCTGAATATAATCAGCTGAAAGTTCGGCAAAAATCAACTGCGGCCGCTCTCCTGCCCCGGCAAGCGTGGTTCCTAAGGGATCGACAATACGACTCTGGCCGATATTACGCGTCCCGCACTCCCCGGCGGCGACAATATAACAGGTAGTATCCAGGGCCCGCGCCGCCAATAGCGTCGCCCAGTGATGCTCCTTCAGCGGCCCTTTTACCCACGCGGCGGGCAACACGATGAGCTGCGCACCGCTGAGCGCTAACGACAGCGCCAGCTCAGGGAAACGTAAATCGTAGCAGGTCATCAGCCCGACGCGCATCCCATCCACCTCGATAAGCGGCGGAATCTGCCGCCCGGCATCGACCCGCCGGGATTCCTGAATATTGAAAGCATCATACAGATGCAGTTTCTGATATTGCGCAATAATCTTGCCCTGACGTAGCGCCACCAGCGTATTCGCTGCCCGTCCTTCGCCGGAAGGTATATGCAAGGTCAGCACCGTCGTCAACGCGCTGTTTTCGCTCTCTGCCAGCAAGAGCCGTAGAAAGCCGCCATCAAGGCGCTGGGCGGATTTAACCGATAAGTCCGCATCATTATCGTCTCGCGCCAGCAGCGCTTCCGGGAGAACCAGAAGCGCAGCCCCCCGCTCCGCGGCCTGACGCATCATGCTCACGCAGGTCTGCGCGTTTCTCGTCCAGTCCGGCGTTACGGCAAATTGTCCGGCAGCAACAAGCATCTTTTCTCTCCCGTCAGGTTAGTCATAGCCAGTGAGGCCTTTCGCGCGCTACACTCGAAGTTTAGTCTCGATCAATAAACAGGGAATGACCGTGTTGCAACTCCTTTTGGCTGTGTTTCTTGGCGGCGGCACCGGCAGCGTTTTGCGCTGGTGGCTGGGTATGAAGTTTAACCCCATGCATCATGCTATCCCCATTGGTACGCTCACCGCTAACCTGCTGGGCGCTTTTATTATCGGCGCCGGGCTGGCATGGTTTAACCGCCTGACGGATATCGATCCGATGTGGAAGCTGCTTATCACCACCGGCTTTTGCGGCGGGCTGACCACCTTCTCCACGTTTTCCGCCGAAGTGGTGTTTCTACTCCAGCAGGGGCGCTTTAGCTGGGCGTTACTCAACGTACTGGTCAACTTGTCAGGCTCATTTACCATGACGGCCGCCGCGTTCTGGCTGTTTTCACATGCGGCCAGCCGCTAGCCCCTTGACCACAGGCAAAAAAAAACCCGCCATAAGCGGGTTTTTATATTCTACTGACGCGTTGCTTAGATAGGCATTACGTTTGCAGCAGAAGGGCCTTTGGCACCGTTAGTGATTTCGAACTCTACGCGCTGACCTTCAGCCAGAGTTTTGAAACCGTTGGACTGGATTGCAGAGAAATGTACGAATACATCTTTGCTGCCATCTTCCGGAGTAATGAAACCGAATCCTTTGGACTCATTAAACCACTTAACGTTACCTTTAATCTTAGACATCAAAATTACCTTTATATGAAAAAATCGACACTAATACTGTGTCGGGTATCAGTACACCAATTGTGGTACCTTTTGTCCAGCGCAACTTTGCTAAAAAGTGATAAAAGTCTCTATCTTTTTGCACCGGACTCACGTTAGTCATTGTTTTTCAACAAGACAGTCCGCTTATCTCATTTATTGCTATAAAAAATCGCCTCAAAACTGAATGCGCGCCCAGGCAAAGTAAACGTTTCCGTTGTTATAGGTGCCCGGGATATAGGTCATCTGGAACGTGGCCGGGCCGTAACCGATAGAAGCCAGAGGCAGCACGACCGGAATCGGGATGTAGTTCCAGTTATCGCGCGCCGTCACGCCAAGCGTATAACCTAAACCCAGATGGAAATTATCGTCTGCTAAGGGACGCCAGGTTTTCTCCCAGCCATAGCCGCCGATAGGCTCCCACTTATTATAAGAGTCTTTGAAGGCCATCAAATAGATGCCATGCCAGTTCCCTTTATCATCCCAGCGCGAGACGCCGAAGCCGGCGCCCCATGGACGTTCGTTGTAGCGGTCCGTTTTCTCTTTGTCGTAGGCGAAACGGGCGTGCCAGGTCACCGCTGGGATGTAAAGATCATAGTGCTCAGGCTCATTCCAGGTCTGCGCGACGTTATCGCTTAGCGTATTGTAGCCGTCGCGAAGCGTCGAACTAAACGATGCATTAGCGGAGGTGGATGATAGCAGCAGGCCCAGGCATCCCAGAAACAACCCTATAATTCGACGTCGCATTACACTTTTCTCTTACCAGTAACATTTTTAAAGCGGAGTAAGATAACAAAGATAATCTTAATACTACCTTAACGGTATTAGGCAAACTCTTGATTTATCCGGTACAAAAAATCTGAAAATCTCTGGCGTCCTGGCTTTGACCAGGCGGGCATGGCACCGTCTGACAGGGATTCTCATCGATTTATTGATTTGCGTCAGCGAGTTTTGCCCGTTTTTTAGGCACATTCCCTCACTAAATTTTTTCTTCGTTTCATTTATTAGTAGATTCTTTGGGTTAATGGTTTAGGGGTAAAAGAATGCTTACGCTAGTAGAAATCCTTATTGGGATTGTGGTCATTGTGGGCGTCGCCCGCTATATCATTAAAGGCTATTCCGCCACCGGCGTGCTGTTCGTCGGCGGCTTAGTATTACTCATCGCCAGCGCGCTGATGGGGCATAAGGTTTTACCAGGCGACGTAAAGAGCACCGGTTATTCTGCAACCGATATTGTTGAATATATTAAGATACTGCTCATGAGCCGCGGCGGCGACCTTGGCATGATGATCATGATGCTCTGCGGTTTCGCGACTTATATGACGCACATCGGCGCCAATGACATGGTGGTGAAGCTGGCGTCAAAACCGCTGCGCTTCATTAACTCCCCCTATCTACTGATGATCGCCGCTTATTTCGTTGCCTGCCTGATGTCGCTGGCCGTCTCCTCTGCAACCGGTCTGGGAGTACTGCTGATGGCGACGCTGTTCCCGGTGATGGTCAACGTTGGCATCAGCCGCGGCGCTGCCGCCGCTATCTGCGCTTCTCCGGCGGCGATTATTCTCTCCCCCACTTCCGGGGATGTCGTGCTGGCCGCCAAAGCCGCCGAAATGCCGCTGATTGACTTTGCTTTTAAAACTACGCTGCCCATTTCCATTGTGGCCATTATCAGCATGGCGATCGCTCACTTTTTCTGGCAGCGCTATCTGGATAAAAAAGAAAACGTCGCCCATGAAATGCTCGATGTAAACGAGATAACCACCACCGCGCCCGCTTTCTACGCCATTCTGCCGTTTACGCCGATAATCGGCGTACTGATTTTCGACGGCAAATGGGGGCCGGAGCTGCACATCATCACCATTCTTGTGCTCTGCATGCTGCTGGCGGCGGTTCTGGAATTCTGCCGCGGCTTTAACACCAAAAATGTATTCAATGGCCTGGAAGCGGCGTATCGCGGCATGGCTGACGCGTTTGCCGGTGTGGTGATGCTGCTGGTGGCCGCCGGTGTCTTTGCTCAGGGGCTGAGTACCATTGGCTTTATTAACGGTCTGATCTCTATCGCCACGTCGTTCGGCTCCGCCAGTATTATTCTGATGCTGGTGCTGGTCATCCTGACCATGTTGGCGGCGATGACTACCGGTTCCGGTAATGCCCCCTTCTATGCTTTCGTTGAGATGATCCCGAAGCTGGCGCACTCTTCCGGCATCAATCCGGCTTATCTCTCGATCCCGATGCTGCAGGCATCTAACCTTGGCCGAACCATTTCTCCGGTCTCCGGCGTCGTAGTCGCCGTCGCCGGGATGGCAAAAATTTCGCCGTTCGAAGTGGTGAAGCGGACCTCTGTCCCGGTGCTGGTTGGTTTGTTAGTGGTGATTATCGCCACCGAAGTTCTGGTTCCCGGCAGCGCAATCCGCTAACGCTGAAACCGTGTGAAAAGGCGCCTGTTGGCGCCTTTTTTATGCTTTAATAACTCAATATTATCAATGACCATTTGTCATCAGGAATAAAAATGTTCAGGAAGGATTTCGTTGCTATTGCCCTTTTGCTCAGCGCCGCCCAGGTCAGCGCAGATCCGCTGCTCGCCACGCAATACGGTGATTTTGACCGCTACGTGCTGGCTCTCTCCTGGCAAACGGGGTTCTGCCAAAGTATGCAAGACCGAAATCGCAGCGAACCGGAAGAGTGCCGCCTGCAGCAGGAACTCAGCAATAAAGCCGATTTCCTCACCGTTCACGGCCTGTGGCCGAGCCTGCCAAAATCTATTGCCGCGCGCGGGGTGGACGAGCGCCGCTGGATGCGCTTTGGCTGTGCGACCCGCCCTGTTCCCAATATGCCGGAAGCAAAAGCCGGGCAAAAATGTCGGGCGGCTGAAACCGGGCTCTCGCTGGAAATGGCCAATAAGCTTAACGGCGTGATGCCGGGTTCGGGCGGTAACTCATGTCTCGAACGGTATGAATATGCCAAGCATGGCGTTTGCTTTGGTTTCGATCCTGACAACTATTTCGGCACCATGGTGCGCCTGAACGGCGAGATCAAACAGAGCCATCTGGGCGCTTTCCTGGCCAGGCACTATGGGCAAACCGTTAGCCGGGATGACTTCAACGCCGCGGTTGCTGAGGCCTATGGAAAACAGAACGTCAGGGCTTTCAAGTTAACCTGCAACGGCAACCCCGCCTATCTGACTGAGATGCAAATCTCCATCAAAGCCGCGGCTATTAATGCCCCTCTCTCCGCTGATTCATTCTTACCCCAGCCCCATCCGGGGAACTGCGGTAAGCAATTTCTGCTGGATAAAGCCGGCTAGATTTCATACACCTTCGCTATGGTTCGTTGATGAATGTGCGTTTAATCACTTCAAACCACCAGCAAGTCTCAGTATGATGAGAGGACATTAACCCTTGCCATTTTCGGTGAGGGTTTTCTTTTACGGACAGGTTCCTGGATAACATGGAGTATGAGATGACCAGACCCGCAATTATCATTAATGAACTGGATGCAGAACGCATCGACAGGCTGCTGGAACAACCGGCTTTCGCCAACTCACCGGTAGCGGACGCGCTGAATCACGAGCTTGACCGCGCGCAGATGCTGGCCCCGGAAGCCATGCCGCATGATGTTGTCAGCATGAATAGCCAGGTCAGATTTCGCGATTTAACCACTGGCGAAGAGCGCATCCGCACGCTGGTTTTCCCGGCGCAGGTCACGGATAGCGCCACCCAGCTATCGGTGATGGCGCCGGTTGGCGCAGCCCTACTGGGCCTCAAAGTCGGCAGCACCATTCACTGGGAATTACCAGGCGGCACCTCAACGCACCTTGAAGTGCTGGAATTGCTGTATCAGCCGGAGGCCGCTGGCGATTTCCACCGTTAATCTCCCTGCTGCCTGAAGCGTTTCGCGCTTTATCCAGAGGATGTTACTGCATCCTCTTTCTGCATCTTTTCGCTCTTCTCCTCTCTTTTGACAAACTTTTACGCCGCCCTCGTACCGTTCTGACAATTTTGCGACCTGAATGGCACAATACTTTCCTATAATGTGTTGATATAAAAGCAGACGAACAAGGAGGAATGCATATGTATAAAACCATCATTATGCCCGTTGATGTCTTTGAAATGGAGTTAAGCGATAAAGCCGTTCGCCATGCGGAGTTTTTAGCCCAGCAGGACGGGGTTATCCATCTTCTCCACGTACTGCCCGGTTCATCAAGCTTCACAATGAGTCGTTTTACCGCCGATCTGCGCCGCTTTGAAGAGCATTTACAGCATGAAGCAGAAACGCGCCTGAAAACGATGGCCGGCCATTTCAGCATTGACCCGTCGCGAATCAAAATGCACGTCCGCTTTGGCAACGTGCGCGATATGGTCAATGAACTGGCCAATGAAATTAAAGCCGATGTGGTGGTGATAGGCTCCCGTAACCCTTCGATCAGCACCCATCTGCTGGGTTCCAACGCCTCAAGCGTGATTCGCCATGCGCATATTCCGGTGATGGTGGTCAGGTAGCACGTAAGGTAAAAAAAGAGGCTACCCCAGGGTAGCCTCTTTGCTGTGCAGGTTTGGTCTTACTTTATTATGAATTATGCAGTCTTAGTGCGAATCAGGTAATCGAACGAGCTCAAAGACGCCTTCGCACCTTCGCCGGTGGCGATAATAATCTGTTTGTACGGAACGGTCGTGCAGTCGCCGGCAGCGAAAACGCCCTTCACGTTGGTTTCACATTTCGCATCAATGATGATTTCACCCATGCGATTGCGCTCAATCGCGCCTTCCAGCCAGTTGGTATTCGGCAGGAGACCGATCTGCACGAAGATCCCCGACAGCGCCACGTGATGCTCATCGCCGCTCACGCGGTCGCGGTACTGCAGGCCAGTGACTTTGCTACCGTCGCCCACCACTTCCGTGGTCTGCGCGTTGAGAATGATATCGACGTTTTTCAGGCTGCGGACTTTATCCTGCAGAACCTGGTCGGCCTTCATTTCCGGCGCGAACTCCAGCAGAGTAACATGTTCAACAACGCCTGCCAGATCGATTGCCGCTTCCACGCCGGAGTTACCGCCGCCGATAACCGCCACGCGCTTGCCTTTAAACAGCGGGCCGTCACAGTGCGGGCAGTTGGTCACGCCCTTGGTACGATACTGATCCTCACCCGGCACGTTCATGTTACGCCATTTCGCGCCGGTGGCAATGATAACGCTACGCGCTTTCAGCACCGCGCCGGAGGCGGTCTCAACCTGATGCAGGCCGCCTTCAACCGTCGCCGGGATCAGTCTGGAGGCGCTCTGAGAATCGATCACATCAACATCGTATTCGCTGACGTGCGCTTTTAAGGCGCCAGCCAGTTTCTGGCCTTCCGTTTTGGGTACTGAAATATAGTTTTCAATATCAACGGTATCCAGCACCTGGCCGCCAAAGCGTTCACCCATCAGGCCGGTACGAATGCCTTTACGCGCGGAGTAAACGGCTGCCGCTGCGCCGGACGGGCCGGAGCCGACGATTAAGACATCATAGGCTTCACGTTTATTCAGCTCTTCCGCCGCGCGTTTTTCCGCGCCGGTATCCACTTTGGCAACGATTTCCGTCAGCGTCATGCGACCCTGACCAAATTCCTTACCGTTCATAAATACCGCCGGTACGCCCATCACGTTGCGTTCGGTGATTTCATTCTGATACGTTCCGCCGTCAATCGCCGTGTGCTTGATGCGCGGGTTCAGTACTGCCATCAGGTTCAGCGCCTGAACCACATCCGGGCAGTTATGGCATGAAAGCGAATAGTAGGTTTCGAATTCAAAATCACCGTCGATATTGCGGATCTGCTCCAGCAAGGTCTGCGCTTCTTTTGAAGGATGACCGCCGGTCCACAGAAGAGCCAGAACTAAAGAGGTGAATTCATGTCCCAGCGGAGAGCCGGCAAAGCGCGGCCCCTGGCTGGAGCCGGGGTTGGTAATCAGGAATGACGGCTTACGCACCGCCAGGCCGTTATCTTCTTTGAAGGTGACTTTATCTGACAGTTCAGCAATTTCAGCCAGCAGTTCCCTGATTTCTGCCGATTTAGCGCCGTCATCCAGCGTGGCAATCAGCTCAACAGGTTTGGTCAGCTTCTCAAGATAAGCCTTGAGCTGGGTTTTCATGTTGGTGTCGAGCATTTTTATCTCCTGGGCTTAAAACATCATCATGCAAGCGGCCTCGTCCAGGCAGCCTGAATACGCTTGCATCATGGTGTTGGAATGAAATGGGCGCCGGTGCGCCCATGACTGAAATAATTTCCCAAATATTTCGCGTCAGAGCAAGGCGACTAGCCTGAGAATCCCCGGGAGCTACTGAAGTAAGCGACCGGGGTGAGCAGGCGACGCCAACGCAGCTATGGCGTGAAAGGCGAAGGAAATTTAGATTTTGCCGACCAGGTCCAGAGATGGAGCCAGAGTCGCTTCACCTTCTTTCCATTTAGCCGGGCAAACTTCGCCTGGGTGAGAAGCTACGTACTGAGCTGCTTTGATTTTACGCAGCAGGTCAGACGCATCGCGGCCGATACCTTCAGCGGTAACTTCGATAGCCTGGATGATACCCTGCGGGTCAACAACGAAGGTGGCACGATCTGCCAGGCCTTCATCTTCACGCATGTTGTCGAAGTTACGGGTCAGGGCGCCAGTCGGGTCGCCGATCATCGCGTATTTGATTTTCGCGATGGTTTCAGAGCTGCTGTGCCACGCTTTGTGGGTGAAGTGAGTGTCGGTAGATACGGAGTAAACGTCTACGCCCAGCTTCTGCAATTCTTCGTAGTGGTCTGCCACATCGCCCAGTTCGGTAGGGCAAACGAAGGTGAAGTCAGCCGGGTAGAAGAAGAAGACGCTCCAGCGGCCTTCAGTATCTTTCTCGGTAACTTCGATGAATTCACCGTTTTTGAACGCCTGGTTTTTGAAAGGTTTGATTTTGGTATTAATTAAGGACATCTATACTTCCTCCGTGTTTTCGTTGAGGTCTAAGTTAACGAATTTTTCCTGGCTCGACCAATGCGTTTGCATTATCGAATCAATAAGCGTTATCTAACAACCGGAACAAGACAACTTTGTGAACCTGTCAACGCGATGACAATCTTCAACCGCGTTTCGCATTATATGCGCTGAAAAGTAAAAAGGCCGCCCTCGCAGGCGGCCCCGTTACCTGAAACACCCGCAGGTAGGTTCAGCGCCAGTAGCTGGCAATGTGTTGCGCTCTACACCTTAATGTAACAGCTAAAGGATTACATCACCCACTGAACGAAAGGGCAATCCACGCGGCGGCAGGTCTTACCTATGGCTGTAATAGGTTTTACCGCACCCCATACCTGTTCCGGTGATTTCCCCGGGCATAGCTATGTTGAATTGCCCGTCCTTTCTGACATGTTTCTCGTGCTACCGCGATTCAGCCTGCCCCCACTTCCGCTCTTCCACTCGTCATACTTGCCCACAGGATCTCGAGAAAGCGGGAAGATAAAGATATTGAATTCCCCCCTCGGTTGATAAACGATCGCGGCACCAACAACGTATCAGTAAATGACAATATGAATAACAAAACAGGCTTCAATAAGCGTTCGGGCTTCCCGTTAAAGAAAAACCAGAGATGATAAGCGGGGCAAGGCAAGCATTTATAAATGACCTCCTCCCCTGACTTTAGCGGTACAAAAGGTTCTGGTAGAATGCGCAACGCTGGTATATATTTAGATAAACTTAATGACTACGCCAGTATTAAATAATAAGAAACAAACATTCACGCAATGAATATAACACGGATATATAATCAGTTATTTCCCTTACCGCCAGCTTAACAGGACGTTGATAATGGCTAATCTTTACGATCTCAAGAAATTTGATCTGAACCTACTCGTTATTTTCGAATGCATTTACCAGCATTTAAGCATCAGTAAAGCGGCGGAAACGTTATTTATTACGCCCTCCGCCGTCAGTCAGTCGCTTCAGCGGTTACGCACCCAGCTGAATGATCCGCTATTCGTTCGTTCAGGTAAAGGAATTACACCTACCACCGTAGGTGTAAATCTCCACCATCATCTTGAACAAAATCTTAATCAATTAGAACAAACTATTTATCTCACCAATCGTTCTGAATTAAAGAAACGTCTGGTTGTCTATGCGCCGCAGCTTTTTATAAACCCTAAAACAACCAGCCTGATCCATATGTTATTAGATGATTCAAACCTTCACGTTGAACATCATGACCTGCTGGCGTCCGGAGAGTCGGTAGAAAGCCTGTTGGCCTACCGTAAAGCCGACCTGATATTCAGCACCACCCCCCTGTCATCGCGAGCCACGGTGTGTAAACGTATCCAGGATTTGGATATTTCTCTGGTCTGTAGTGAAAATCATCCTCGGCTGGCATCGCTAACAACGACAAAAGCCATACTGCAGGAGCGCTTTACTTATTATATTTGTAGCGATCAGGGAACAAAGTCTTTTCAAAGCCAGGCGGCCGGCATACTGTCTGACAGGAAAATTTCTTTCAGCAGCGATTCATACATAGCAATCCTTAATGTTATTCAGCAAACTGATATTATTGGGTTTGTACCCACCTGTATTTTAGAGCACATCAGCTTCCATAATAAATTCAAGATTATAGAGGCGCCGTTTAAGATCCCCTCCATCGCTATTTATATGATTTACAATCGGGTAAACCTTGACGATCCAAACTTTGCAAACTTTATCGACGAGTGCCAAAAAAATAAGATCATTGAATAGTTAAAGCTATTTTATTTAATTGATGAATGATAACTAATCTCTTGATTAAGAAATAAATATGATATAAGTACACAGTATCTCTTAGCTTTAAAGGAATAATGGCAGTGTCTTTTATTAAACTTCCATTACCCGAGTCCGTTCTGCAGGCCAGTCAGCAGCGAATAGAATGGGTAATGGAAAACTTCTCCCGTATTTGCGTCTCTTTTTCTGGCGGTAAAGATTCTACAACCATGCTGCATCTCACGGCGCAGCAGGCCCGCCGTACAGGCAAAAAGATTTGCGTTCTGTTTATTGACTGGGAAGCGCAGTTCTCCTGCACCATTGCGCATTGCGAAAAGATGCGCGCAGAGTATCGCGACGTTATTGAGCAATTTTTCTGGGTCGCGCTGCCTCTCACCACCCAGAACTCTCTGACTCAATATCATCCCGAATGGCAGTGCTGGGAACCCGGCGCGCGCTGGGTGCGTCAACCGCCGGAGGACGCGATTACCGACCCCGGCTATTTCCCGTTTTATCAAGCGGGTATGAGTTTTGAAAGGTTCGTTCGCGAATTTGCCGATTGGTTTTCGCAAAACCGTCCCGCGGCGGTGATGATCGGCATCCGCGCCGATGAATCGTTACATCGGTTTATCACCATCTCCTCGCAGCGCAAGCTTCGCTTCGCCGACGATAAACCCTGGACCACCTCCGCGCCGGGCGGACACGCGTGGTACATCTATCCTATCTACGACTGGAAAACCGCCGATATCTGGACCTGGTTCGGCAAAAGCGGCCTTTCCTATAACCCGCTCTATAACCTGATGTATCAGGCTGGCGTTCCGCTGCGCTATATGCGTATCTGCGAACCCTTTGGCCCGGAGCAGCGCCAGGGCCTGTGGCTCTACCATGTGCTGGAGCCAGAACGCTGGGCCGCCATGTGCCAGCGCGTCAGCGGCGTCCACTGCGGCGGGGTTTATGCCGGTCACGATAATCAGTTCTACGGCCATCGAAAGCTGGATAAACCCGCGCAGCATACCTGGAAAAGCTACGCCCTGTTTTTACTCGACAGCATGCCGGAGAAAACGGCGGAACATTACCGCAATAAAATCGCCGTCTATCTCCACTGGTACCAAAAAAAGGGAATGATGGATATTCCGGACACGCAACCGGCGGATATTGGCTCTAAAGACGTCCCGTCCTGGCGGCGCATCTGTAAAGTTCTGTTGAACAATGATTACTGGTGCCGCCAGCTCTCTTTCAGCCCGACCAAAGCGACACAATATAAACGCTATCGCGAACGGATGAATAAAAAGCGCCAGCAATGGGGAATACTATGCAACGACAATTAATCCAGGATCTCGAACGCTATCTGCAATCGCTGGAAAATGAAGAGGAAAAGATTACTGCGCTTAACGCCTTTCGCCAGATTCTGCATGAATATAGCCCATTCAAATCACAACCGGTTGATTGTGTATTGTGGGTAAAACAGGACGCCGTTTTGCCTAATGATTACAACCCAAATAACCTTGCGCCACCCGAAAAAAGACTGTTGTTCACCTCGCTGGAAACGGACGGCTTCACGCAGCCCATTGTGGTAGTGAAACAGGATCAGGAGCGCTATTCCATTATCGACGGTTTTCACCGTCATGAGCTGGCGAGCGGCAGAGCGGCGCTGAAGAAACGGCTGAAAGGCTACCTTCCTGTCACCTGCCTGGAAAAGAGCAGCCCCAGGCGTGATTCTCTGATGGCCGCCACCATCCGCCACAACCGGGCGCGCGGACGTCATCAGATTCATGCGATGTCGGAAATCGTCCAGGAGCTGGCGCATCTCGGCTGGTCTGACGAGAAAATCGGCAAAGAGTTAGGGATGGACTCAGACGAAGTATTACGCCTGAAGCAAATCAACGGCCTGGTGGAAATGTTCGGCGACCGTCAATTTTCTCAGGCGTGGACCGTTAAATAACTACAGACGACACAGTCGTTCCGCCGCAGCCAGCAGCGTGGCTGGCTGTTTGGCGAAGCACAGGCGTATCAGCTTATGCGGGAACGGATCGGCGCAGAACACCGACAAAGGAATCGCCGCGACGCCGATTTCGGTGGTTAACCAGCAGCAGAAGCTGACATCATCCAGATCCGAGACCGCGCTGTAGTCCGCCAGCAGGAAGTAGGTCCCTTCGCAGGGCAAAATGTCCAGCCGACTGGCGCGCAGCGCATCAATAAACAGGTCCCGACGCTCGCGGTAAAACGCCGGCAGCTGGCGATAGTGCTCCGGCTCACTGCGCAGCATATCGGCAATCGCCAGCTGAGCGGGCGTATTGACGGCAAAAGTCAGATACTGATGCACTTTACGCAGCTCGGCGCTAATGGCGGCAGGCGCCACGCAGTAGCCCACCTTCCAGCCGGTCATATGGAAGGTCTTGCCAAACGAAGAGACCGCCACCGCCCGCTCGCGCAGCTGCGGATGCGCCAGCACGCTGGCATGCCCTTCGGCGGCAAAGCAGATATGTTCGTAAACCTCATCGCTCAGCACATAGATTTCACGATCGGCAATCGCCTGCCACAGCGCGGCAAAATCTTCCCGCTGCCACACCGTCGCTGACGGGTTGTGCGGCGTATTGAGGATAACCAGCCGGGTTTTGTCGCTGAGGCTCGCGGCGAACTGCTGCCAGTCAACGCGAAAATGCGGCGGCTGGAGAGCAATTCGCTTCAGCACGCCGCCCGACAGCTCAATCGCCGGGGCATAGCTATCGTAGCTTGGGTCAAAGCAGATAACCTCGTCGCCAGCGCGCACCAGGGCGGTAATCGCCGCATACAGCGCTTCCGTCGCGCCGGCGGTCACGGTCACGTCGCTGTTGGCATCGGGACGGTAGCCGTACAGCTCTTCCGTTTTATCGACGATGGCGTCGCGTAGCGCGGCCACGCCGGTCATCGGCGCGTACTGATTCGCCCCCTGCGCCACGTGATACGCCAGACGCTCCTGCAGATAGCGCGGACCATCGAAATCCGGGAACCCCTGCGACAGGTTAATCGCCTGATGCTGCTGGGCCAGAGCGCTCATTTGGGTAAAGATCGTGGTGCCCAGTGAAGGAAGTTTACTCTCAGGAATCAGTGGCTTATTGCTCATTCTTTTTGTACCGTCCGTCATGCTGTTGTTGAAGCCACTATAACACGATGTTAATATTTGGCAATCAAGACGCTTAGACGTCTAAATGATAATGTTATTTCGCTTATGCTTATGAGTGGAAAACAGCGAGCAGCACAACGCCACCGTCAGCACGACCTACCGCTCACTCTGGAGAACTCATGATCCGCGCTATCGTGACCGATATTGAAGGCACCACCAGCGACATTCGCTTCGTCCACAACGTCCTGTTCCCGTACGCTCGCGAACGCCTGGCCGGCTTCGTGACCGCCCAGCAGTTTGTCGATCCGGTAAAGACCATTCTCGATAACCTGCGCGAAGAGATCGCCCAACCGGCGGCCAGCGTCGAGCAGCTTATTGCTACCCTGTTCGCCTTTATGGATGAAGACCGCAAATCCACGCCCCTCAAGGCGCTCCAGGGAATTATCTGGCGCGAAGGCTACGTCAACGGCGACTTCACCGGCCACCTGTATCCTGACGTCCTGCCGGCACTGGAAAAATGGAAGTCACAGGGTATTGATTTATATGTATATTCCTCAGGCTCCGTCGCCGCGCAGAAATTGTTATTTGGCTACAGCGACGAAGGTGATATTACTCATCTGTTCAACGGCTATTTCGATACCCTGGTAGGCGCCAAGCGCGAAGCGCAGTCCTACCGCAATATTGCTGAGCAGCTGGGACAGCCTCCTGCCGCCATCCTGTTCCTGTCCGATATCCATCAGGAGCTGGATGCCGCCGAAGAGGCCGGCTTCCGCACCCTACAGCTGGTGCGCGGCGACCGTGACCCGGCCAGCCACCATCCGCAGGTTCAGCGTTTTGACGATATTCACCCGGAGCAGATCCCAGCATGAGCGCATTAACCATTTTTTCCGTGAAAGACCCGCAAAACTCTCTCTGGCACAGCACGAACGCCGAAGAGATTCAGCAGCAGCTCAACGCCAAAGGCGTCCGCTTCGAGCGCTGGCAGGCCGACCGCGATTTAGGCGCGGCGCCAGCCTCAGAAACGGTTATTGCCGCCTATCAGCATGCGATTGATAAGCTGGTGGCTGAGAAGGGTTACCAGAGCTGGGACGTGATCAGCCTGCGTGCGGATAATCCGCAGAAAGAGGCGCTGCGGGAAAAATTCCTCAACGAGCATACCCACGGGGAAGACGAAGTGCGCTTCTTCGTCGAGGGGGCCGGCCTGTTTTGCCTGCATATTGGCGACGAGGTATTCCAGGTGCTCTGTGAAAAGAACGACCTGATTTCCGTTCCGGCACACACGCCGCACTGGTTTGATATGGGCTCGGAGCCCAACTTCACCGCCATCCGCATCTTCGACAACCCGGAAGGCTGGATTGCCCAGTTTACCGGCGACGATATCGCCAGCGCCTACCCGCGGCTGGCGTAACGCCGCCGTTTAAGCGGTAGCAGGTTTGCCATCGGTCTGAAACCGCTTTGCGCGCGCTTTCCCGGAGGCGGCGCATAACGCGCCGTGTCCGGGCTATCCGCCCGCGGAGGGCTTTGATTCCGTAAGCCGGGAATACCGGGCGCCTAACCCTGAATAAACCTCGGCGGGTCGAAAGCGGTCACCGGCGGCAGCGCCTCGCGCCATAGCTCAATTTCCACCCAGCAACTCTGCGCGCTACAGCCCTGCCCCAGTCGCGAACTGCCGCGATCCTCGGTCAACACGTTGGGATTGCCGTGCTTATCCAGAGACCCCTTTTCAGCCGGATCCAGCGGATCGTACCAGGCGCCGGTCGACATCTGCACCACTCCTGGCAAAATCTGCTCGCTGAGGTGCACCCCGGCAAGAATGGCTCCCCGGGTGTTATAAACCTTGACCACGCTGCCTTCGCTGATATCCCGCGCCTGCGCATCCTGCGGATGCATCCACAGCGGCTCGCGGCCCTGGATTTTCGTCGCCCGGCTCACGCTGCCGTGATCGTACTGACTGTGCAGGCGGGTGCGCGGCTGGCTGGAGAGCAGATGCAGCGGCCAGCGCGCCGCCTCCTGCCGCTGCCAGGCCGCCTCCTGCTCATCCCACCACGGGTGGCCGGGACACTCGCGATAGCCAAACCCGGCGATGGTTTCGGAGAAAAGCTCGATCTTGCCGGAAGGCGTAGAGAGCGGATAGCGCTGCGGGTCGGCGCGAAAATCCGCCAGGAAAACCTGCGGTTTCTCCGGCGCGCTGTATTCCAGCACCCCCTGCCGCCAGAATTCATCAAACGACGGCAGCGCGATCCCCTCTTCCCGCGCGCGCGGCCGCGACGCTTCGTAGATCTCCCGCAGCCACTGCCCGGCGTCGCGCCCCTCGCTAAAGCGCTCACCGCAGCCCAGCCGCTCGGCAAGGTCGCAGAAGATGGCGTAATCATCGCGCGCTTCGCCCACCGGCGGGATCTGCGCGCTCATGGCGATCATAAAGCCGTCGTGACCGCCGCTGCCGATATCTTCCCGCTCCAGCGACGTGGTGACCGGCAGAACGATATCGGAAAATTTGGCCTGCGCGGTCCAGAACTGTTCATGAACGACCACCGTTTCCGGCCGCCGCCAGGCTTCACACAGGCGGTTAATGTCCTGATGATGGTGAAACGCATTGCCGCCGGCCCAGTAGACGAGGCGGATGTCGGGATAGCGCAGATGCTGGCCGTCAAACTCGTATGCCTCGCCCGGATGCAGCAGCATATCGGAAAGGCGCGCCACCGGAATCACCTGGTTTACCGCGTTCTCTCCGGCGGGAAGGCGCGGCCCGGAAAAGGCCTTACGCGCCGCCCCCGCCAGATTGGTGCAGGCGTAGCCAAACCCCAGGCCGCCGCCCGGCGTACCGATTTGCCCCAGCAGCGCGGTGAGCGCCACCGTCGCCCAGTAGGCCTGCTCGCCCTGGCGCGCCCGCTGAATTGACCAGGAGATATTGACCATCGTGTGCTGGCTGGCCATCTCGCGCGCCAGCGCGGCAATCCGCTGCGCCTCAATACCGGTTATCGCCGCCGCCCACTCCGGCGTTTTTGCGACGCCATCGCTCTCCCCCATCAGGTAGGCGCGATAGGGCGCGAAACCCACGGTATGGCTGGCGATAAAACCGCTGTCGTAGAGGGATTCATTAATCAGCACATAACAGAGCGCCAGCAGCAGCGCGGTATCGGTTCCCGGACGAACCGCAAGCCACTCGGCGCTCTCCACGGCGCTCAGGTCATTGCGCACCGGGCTGATATTGATAAAGCGCGTCCCCTGCGCCTGCATCTTTTCCAGCCAGTATTTCAGCATATGGTCGTTGGCGCCGCCGCCGTTGACCTGCGCATTACGCAGCGGCAGGCCGCCGAATGCGACAAACAGCTGGCATTCGCGCGCCAGCTCGGAAAAATGGGTGTGCTGGCGGTGCAGCGGGCTCAGCGGCCCGAGAATATGCGGCAGGATACGCTCGCCCGCCGCGCTGCTGTAGGTGTTAGTGCTGGCGGTATAGCCGCCGAAGCACTTGAGGAAGCGGTGCAGCTGGCTTTGCGCGTGGTGAAAACGGCCGGCGCTGGCCCAGCCGTAGGAGCCGCCGAAAATCGCCTCATTGCCGCAGCGCGCTTTGACCGAATTCAGTTCGCGGGCCAGCAAATCGAGCGCCACCTCCCAGCTCACCTCAACAAACGGCTCTTTACCGCGTCCCTCGCGCGAAGCCGGGCCATTTTGCAGGTAGCCCGCGCGCACCGCCGGACGGCGAATGCGCGTCTTGCTGGTGATCGCATCGGGGAGCGACTGACCAATACGTGAGGGATTTTTATCCCAGGGCACCGGCGTCACCGCCTCAATGTTGCCGTCACGGGCCTGGACCTGCCAGGTTCCCCAATGCATTACGGTCAGATTATGTTGTTTTTTCATCTTGCCTGTTTTCTTCTCACCCGATAAAAGCCGCCATAATAAAGCGTGCGAATCCTGGGAATAAAATACGTATCACCATACAATCTGCTGCAGAGAAAGGATTTTCCACGCAGAATAGTTCTACGCTATTCCGGGATGCGATATATTACAGCGACAGAATAATTTTAATTAAGCAGCAATCTTTATTTGAATAAATAAGAGTTGCAAGCAAATTAAACCCACAAAATAAAAATGGATTAAGCTGCATCATGAAATATTTTCAGGTTACATATAACAAATTTACGTTTTCCTCAGGCAAATCTGCGATATAACATTGTTGATATAACTTAGACATATTTTGTATTTGAGGTTGTGTAGTTGTTGTTGTCATGCTACTGCTCCGCACAGCCACCTCCATCACAGGACCATAATAAGAATGTCGCAGAAAATGAAATTATTGCCCATCGCCCTGGGTCTGCTCTCGCTCGCCTCCGTCAACGCTCTGGCGGCGGATGCCTTATCACTTCAGGGGAAAACTATCGGCGTCGCCGTGGTCGGGACGCAGCACTTCTGGGATCGTGAAGCCTATAAGGGTGCGACCGAAGAGGTAGAGAAACTGGGGGGTAAAGTAATCGGCGTCGATGGCGGCCGCGATAACCAGGTTCATGCGAATAACCACGATATTTTACTGTCGCGCAAGGTCGATGCGGTAATTAGTATTCTGGGCGACAGCGCCGTTGAGCCTAAATTCAAAGCGCTACGCGATGCCGGCATTCCGGTATTTACCGTAGACCACGTTTCAAAATATTCGGTCAATAACACCACCTCCGATAACTACACTCTGGGCTCGACCATCGGTCGCTATATGGCCGATGAACTGGGCGGCAAAGGTAACGTTGCGGTATTTAACGCATTCTCCAGCTCCCTGCGTATTTGCGGCATTCGTTATGACCAGTGGAAATATGTCCTCAAGGATTATCCGGATATTCACATTATTCAACCGGAGCTGGCCGAGCAGTTTGCCAACTCGCCGGAAGATGCGCGTAAGAAAACCCTCGAACTGCTGAGCCAGTATCCAAAAGGCAAACTCGACGCCATCCATGTCGCCTGCTGGGATCAGCCGGCTATCGGTATTGTCCAGGCGCTGGAAGAGACCGGCCGCGATAAAGACGTCAAGGTCACCGCCATCGACGCCGGCCCGGAAACCCTGGAGATCATGGCCGAGCCGGGCAGCCCGTTCGTCGCCAACGTCGCCCAGCAGCCGCACCTGATCGGCCAGACCTCCGCCGATAACGTCGCGCGCTACTTCGATAAACAGAAGTTGCCCCTGCAGACCTTTATTCCGGTAGTGCCGGTGAAAGGCCCGCAGGAGGCAAAAGCGGTCTACAAACAGCTGGGATATGGCGAACTGCAGTGATCACTCCATCCTCCGGCGGGGTTAACCCCGCCGCTGGTCTGGCAATGAACCAGATCGGCAAAAGCTTTGCTAACGTGACTGCATTAAATGCGGTCACGCTGCTTCTGAATCCCGGTGAAATTCACGGCCTGATCGGCGAGAACGGCGCGGGAAAATCGACGCTAATAAAAATCCTCGCAGGCGTCTACCGGGCCGACAGCGGCAGCGCCACCCTTGACGGCGCGCCGCTGCCGCTCGGCAATCCCGCAGCGATTGAAGCGCTGGGTATCCGCGTTATTCACCAGGAACTCAACCTGATCCCGCACTTTACGGTGGCGGAATCGGTGTTTCTCGGCCAGGAGTACCGCACCCGCTGGGGCGCGCTGGACCGGCGGCGAATGAACGCGGCCACCCGGGCGTTTTTCCGCGACAGCTGGCAGCTGGACATTCATCCCCGCCGCCTGATCCGCGACCTCAGCCTCGCCGAACGCAAACTGGTGCAAATCGCCAGAGCGCTGATCGACGGCGCGGCAAAGCTGGTGGTATTCGATGAGCCCACCGCGCCGCTGGAAGCGCAGGAAGCCGGCCTGGTCACCTCCGCGATTCTGCGCCTGCGAGAACAGGGGATCGCGATTCTCTACATTTCCCACTATCTCAACGAAATCGCCGCCCTTTGCGATCGCGGCACGGTGCTACGTAACGGCGAGGTGGTCGGCTACCCCGACCGGGCGCTTCTGCAGAATACCGACGCGTTGATCAAAATGATGGTCGGCCGCGATATCGAACAGCTCTATACCCCACGCCAGAGCAGCGCGCATCAGGTCGATGCCGCTGCCCCGGTGCTGTCGGTTCGCCATCTCAGCGACGGGCAGCAGTTACGCGATATTACCTTCGATATTCAGCCGGGCGAGATCGTCGGCGTCGCCGGACTGCTGGGCGCCGGGCGCGACGTGCTGATCGATCTGCTATACGGGCTACGCCGCGCCCGCAGCGGCACGATAAGCGTTGACGGCCAGCCGAAGCGGCTGCGGACGCCGTATCAGGCTACCCGGGCCGGACTGGCCCTGGTGCCGCGCGACCGCCGCCATCAGGGGCTGATTCTCCCCTTCACCACCGCCGACAATATCAATCTGGCCTCGCTACCGGAGACCGCCACTTTCGGCTGGGAGCACCGCGGCCGGGCGCTGGAAAAAGCGTGCAGCTGGATCGACCAGCTCTCTATCCGCCCCGGCCGTCCGGAGCTTCCGGTGCGCTTTATGAGCGGCGGCAACCAGCAAAAGGCGATTCTCGCCCGCTGGCTGGGCACCGATGCGCGGCTTTTTATTCTTGATGAACCCACTCTCGGGGTGGATATCGGCGCGCGCCGCGATATTTATCAGCGCACCCGCGAGCTGGCGGATCGCGGTCGCGGCGTACTGGTCTCATCCAGCGACGCGCCGGAGCTGCTGGGCCTTTGCGACCGCATCCTGGTGATGTGGCGCGGCGAGCTGGTGGCCAATCTCCCGACCCGGGGGCTGACGCTGGACGCGCTGCTGGTGACGATTAACGGTGGACAGGAACAACAGGTATGAGTGCAGGTATCCAGCGCCGCCCCCTTCCGGGCATCACGACGCTTATCGAAAAATTTCCCCTGATTCTCTTTTTTGCGCTGCTGGTCTGGCTCAGCCTGCAGTCGCCTTTCTTTTTAAGCTGGCAAAATATCAGCATGATGCTGGTGCAAAGCGTGCCGCTGGCGATCCTCTGCTTCGGCCTGGTCTGCGTAATTGCCGTCGGCGGCGATGATGTGGTCTCCGGCGGCATCGACCTGTCGCTGCCCGCCATCGCGGTGCTCGGCGTCGCGCTGCTCAGCCTCGGCATGGCGGAGTGGAACACTCCTTACCTGGCGCTGCTGTTACTGCTGATTGCCGTGAGCCTGGCCTGCGGCGCCGTCAACGCCACGCTGGTGCTGGCGGCGGGCCTGCCGCCGCTGCTGGCGACCCTGTCAACTTCGGTGGCCTTCACTGGGCTGACCGACCTGCTGACCGGCCAGCGGCGCATCGCGGTGAGCGACCCGCTGATGGTGGCCTTTCGCGATAACGATCTGTTCGGCATTCCCTGGCCGCTGATCTATCTGCTGGCGGTATTCGCGCTGTTTCAGTTTTTGCTCCACCACTCCCGCTTCGGCCAGCATTTACAGGCGGTGGGCGGTAACCGCGATATGGCGCAGATGAGCGGACTCAACGTTCGCCGTTTGACCATTATCGTCTGGCTGCTGGCGGGCATCGCCGCCGGCCTGGCGATTTTGCCGCTGCTCAGCCAGGGCTCAGGCAGCTCCAGCGGCACGGCGACGCCGCTGCTGCTGGAAACCGTCCTCGCGACCTTTATCGGCGCGGCGTTCTCGCGGCGGCGCGTGGTCACCATCTGGGGGGCGCTGCTCGGCGCGGTGCTGGTCAACGCGCTCTCTAACGGGCTCGGCCTGCTGGGGGTGAATATTTTCTGGATGGGCGCGATCAAAGGCGGCCTGATCCTCGTGGTGCTGGCGGCTTCGGCGGTCAGACATAAAGGAGGCAACTCATGAGCCAACTGACGCTCAAGACCCCCTCAACGGGGCAAACCGGCAGCGGTCCGCTGGCGTGGCTATCGCGGGCAGGATTCGGCGTCATTACCCTGCTGGCGATTGCCCTGTTCGGCTGGGCGAACCCGGTATTTCTGACCTTCGATAACTGGGCCAATTTGCTGCAGGGCAGCGCGATTCTGCTGATCGTGGCGATGGCGATGACCCTTATCGTTAGCGCCGGGGCGATTGACCTCTCCGTCGGCGTGGCGCTGGATTTCGGCGCCGCTTTTGCGCTGGTGGCGCTGAAGACCTGGCATCTGCCGTGGCAGGCGGCGGTGGGCTGCGCTCTGCTCGGCGGGGTGATTATCGGCCTGCTGAACGCCTTTCTGATCCTTGTCTGCCAGATTCGTCCGTTCCTCGCCACCCTCGGCACCTGGTTTATCGCCAGCAGCGCCGAGCGTATCTATACCGACGGCGGCGGCTCTATCTCCTACCGCCGGATGGCGCCGGAGTATCACGATCTGGCGGTCGGCAATATCGCCGGTATTCCGACGCCGGTGGTGATTGTGCTGGCGCTGTGGCTGGTAGCCTGGCTGCTGACCGAACGCACGCTGTTTGGCAAGTACGTGCGCGCTATCGGCCAGAACGGCGAAGCGGCGCGTATCGCCGGGATCCGCGACCGCCGGACCATGCTGTGGGTGCTGGTGGCGGCCTCCGCGCTGTGCGCCGTCGGCGGCGTCATTCTCTCCGCCAACCTGCGCCAGTTTACGCCGCTGGCCGGCCAGGCCTACCTGATGGACGCCATCGCCGCGGTCTTTATCGGCACCGCCTTTAACCGGCTGGGCCGGGTCAGCATCGCCGGCACCCTCGGCGGGGTGCTGTTTCTCGCGATTATTGATAACGGCCTGAACCTGATGGGGCTGAACTACCTGGTGAAGGATGCGCTGGTTGGCGTGATTCTGGTGGTCGCGCTGGCCCTCTCCTTCTGGCAGGCGCGTCTGCGCCAGACCCATCGTTAAACGGAGCACCTATGGCAGCTTTTGACGCCGTCTTTGTCGGCCTGACTATTCTTGATATCGCCGGTCGCCCGGTGATCGACATCCCGCCGCGCGGCGGGGTAGCCTTTATCGAACAAATTCGTCTTAACCCCGCCGGAACCGCCGCCGGGGCCAATATTAACGCCGCGAAGCTGGGCATTCGCACCGCCGCGGTGGCCTGCCTCGGTGAAGATGAAAAAGCCGATTTTATCCTCGCCAGCTACGCGCGGCTGGGGATCGACTGCACGCTGGTCCAGCGCACGGCGCAGCAGGAAACGTCGGCGACGATCCTGCCCATCCGCCCCAACGGCGAGCGCCCGGCGCTGCACTGCCGGGGCGCTTCCGATGCGCTTTTTATCCGCGAAGAAGAGTTTGACGCGATCCTCGACTGCCGGTTCCTGCACCACGGCGGTACCGGCCTGCTGGCGGCGATGGATAGCGGGCAAAGCGCGCTGCTGCTGCGGGCGGCGAAAGCCCGCGGCGTCACCACCAGCTTTGATTTAATCGCCCCCGACGCGGGCACCCTGGATCTGCTGCGCCCGCTGCTGCCGTCGGTGGACTACTTTATGCCTTCCCTTGAAGAAGCGGCGTATCTCTCCGGGGAGACCCAGCCGGAAGCGATTGCCCGCGCCTTCTTTGCGCTTGGCGTCGGAACCTGCATTCTGAAGGACGGCGAAAACGGCTCCTGGCTGCTGACCCGCGACGGCGCCGTCGAGCATATCGCGCCGTTCCGGGTCGATGCCGTGGATACTACCGGCTGCGGCGACAGCTACTGCGGCGGCTTTATTGCCGCGCTGGCCCGGGGGTTAAGCGTCAAAGCGGCGTGCGAGGTGGCTTCCGCCGTCGCCGCGCTGGTGGCGACCGGCATGGGATCGGATGCCGGCGTGGTGGACTGGCAGCATACGCAGGAGTTTATGGCGACCCACCGTCGCCGATAACAAGCTTCGCCGCCGCATTGCGCGGCGGCAAGCACGGCTTAACGCCACTGATAAAGCAGCGGCTCTCCGGCGACATAGCGCTGGAGGTCGGCGGCAATCATCGCCGTATGTTTAGCAATGCTCTCCCGCGTCGCCCCGGCGATATGAGGAGTAATAATCACGTTATCAAACTCGGTGACAAACGGATGGTCGCGCCACAGCGGCTCGCGATGGTAAACATCCAGCGCCGCGCCGCCCAGCGGGCCGTGGCGCAGCGCGTGAATCAGCGCTTCTTCGTCCACGACCGCCGCGCGCGAGGTATTGATCAGCAGCGCGCCCGGCTTCATGCTGTTCAACAATGGCGCGTTCACCAGCCCATCGCTGTGCGGGCCGCTGCTCAGATGCAGGCTCACGATATCCGCCTCGCGGAACAGCCCCTCAAGGGTCGTCTTTTGCAACCCCGGTTCGTTAATATCCTCGGCGGCGACAAACGGGTCCACCACCAGTACCGCCATGCCAAAGGCGCGGGCGATACGCGCCACCCGTCGGCCAATATTACCGTAGCCAATCAGCCCCAGGGTTTTGTTGCGCAGCTCGCTGCCTTTAAAGACTTCATAAGGGCTTTGCGGACTGACGTCCCACACCACATCGCGGCGCAGCCCGCTCTGGGTGGCCTGCGCGGCGTTTTCGGCGTGGGTGAATTCGCCGCGCTTCAGCGCCGCGTGGGATTGCGGAATATGCCGCGCCAGGCTCAGCATCAGCCCCAGCGTCAGCTCGGCGGCGGCGTCCGCGTTGCGCCCCGGCGTATAGAGCACGCGGATGCCGCGCGCCTGGGCGGCTTTGGTATCAATGTTCACCGGATTGGCGCGGGTGCAGGCGATCACCTGTAAACGCGGGCAGGCGGCGATCACCGCTTCCGTCACCTCATCGTAGCTGGTCACCAGCACCTCGGCGTCGTGAGCCAGTTCGATCAGCTGGCCTGCGCTCAGCTTCGGCTTGCCCAGCGCCCAGCCTTCTACCCGCAGTTCGCCCAGTTGCTGAAAAGCGCTGAGGTCGCCGGCGTGTTCGGCGGTAAAAACAATTTTCATATGCGTTGTTCCTGAGAAATACGTTGAAGCGCCTCGCGGCGGGCCTGCCACACCGGGAGCATCTGCTCGCGCAGCAGGCGATACACCGGATAGAGCGCGGCGTAGCGGCTGTACGCCTGCGGATGGGGTCGATAGCGGGTCTGCTCCAGCGCCGGATAGCGGCTCAGGGCATCGACGCTGCGCGCTGCCAGAATCGCCGCGCCGCGCGCGCTAAGCTCGTTGAAAGGACTGGAAACCACCGTTCTGCCGGTGCAGTCGGCAATGATTTGCAGCCAGGTCGCCGAAGCCGCGCCGCCGCCGGTCAGGTACAGTTCGCCGCCCTGCGGGTAGCCCTGAAGCGAGTCGACGATAGCGTAAGCCAGCCCTTCAAACACCGCCCGCAGCAGCTCCGCGCGGGTGGTGTGCTGGCTAATGCCGAAATAACCAGCCCGCGCCTCGGGGCTAAAGAACGGGGCGCGTTCGCCGTTGAGGTAGGGCTGCCAGAATACGCCGCCGCTGCCGGGCTCAACGCTGGCGATATGCTGTTCCAGCTGCTGTAAATCCGGCTCCAGCGCAATCTGCTGCTGGAGCCAGTCGATGTTCGGCGTCCCGGCCTGCATCGGAAAAAGGTTAATAAAGCTGCCCGCTTCGGTGTGGGTGACGTAGCGCGTCCCCTCATTGACCGTCTGGCGACCGTGGCAGACGATACCGGTGCAGCAGGTAGTGCCAAGAATGGTATAAATATCGCCATCGTTGACCGCGCCGCAGCCCAGCGCCGCGCTGCACACATCCAGCGCGCCCGCCGCAACCGGCGTGGTGGCGGGAAGCCCGGTCAGCGCCGCGACCTCTTCACGCAGCGTTCCAGCCTGAGCGTCCGGCGCCAGCAGCGGTGGGAACAGAGATTGTAAATCTGCCAGGCCCATCTCATTGAGCACCACCGTGGATAGCTTCCCGCTCTGCTGATTCAGCAAAGAGGTGCTGGCATCGGTAAGATCCAGCGCCGCGACGCCGGTGAGGCGAAAGCGGATCCAGTCCTTGGCGAAAAACAGATAGCGGGCCGCCGCCAGCCGCTCCGGCCGGTGATGCTTGAGCCAGTACAGCTGCATACTGGTGTTGCAGGGCTGCAGATGGGTACCGGTATCGTCAAAGAAGCGACGGTCAAAACCGGGGCGACTGAGCAGTTCGCTCATCAGGTCGCGGCTGCGGGTGTCGCTCCACAGGATACCCGGCCCGACCGGTTCGCCTTCGGCGTCGCTGAGCCAGACCCCTTCGCCCTGCCCGGCAAGGCCGATGGCGCGTAAACGCCCGCTTTGCAGCGCCGGATACCGGGCGATATCGCGTAAAATCGCCACCACCGACTGCCACAGCTGGGCCATATCCTGCTCGGCGTGACCGTTGGCCGACAGCCGCGGGCCGGTGTTCTGCGCCGCGCTGGCGCACGCCTGAAAGCGTTCATCAAACAGCACCGCTTTCACGCGCGAGGTGCCGATATCGATTCCGAGATAAAAATCCATGCCTGACCCGTTGGTGAAGAGAAATTAGTCGCGCTCGTAGCGGCGGCGCATCAGTTCACATTCGAACAAAAATTCCAGTCCTTCCAGCTGGCGACGGGCTTCTTGAATGTCTTTTCCCCAGCAGGTCAGGCCGTGGCCGCGCAGCAGGAAGCCGTAGCGCAGCGGGTGAGTCTGCGCATAATCTTCAATGCGCGCCGCCAGGGCATCGATATTCTGGTCGTTATCAAAAATGGCGACCGGCACGGTATCGAGATGGCTGTGCTGGCCGGTCAGGGTTTTCTGCATCTCATAGCCCTGCAGCGCCAGGGTGGCGCTTTTTTCAATCCGCGACAGCACGGTCGCGTTGACGGTATGCACGTGCAGCACGACATTCGCTTCCGGGAACAGGCGATACACCAGGGTATGCAGGCCGGTTTCAGCAGAGGGTTTACGTCCGGAAGGCGCTTTATTGCTGGCGATCTCCACCTGCAGGAAATTTTCCGTCGTCAGGCTGCCTTTATCGCGCCCCGACTCGCTCAGCCAGCACCAGGTCTCATCCTGACGCACCGACATATTGCCGCCGGTGGCCGGTGCCCAGCCTTTCGCGCCGATCCAATGACAGGTGGTGACCAGTTGCGCGAGTCTTTCTTGCCACATAGCAGTTCCTTAGTTTAGCGATATTGTATTTAGCCGTCTAAATGGCTATTTACCCGATACTAACACCGCCAGCGTAAGCGAACAATATTTCAGGAAAGACTTACATTGATAATGGTTATATCAGAAAGGCATATGAAATTACTATTTTTAACAACAATACAACTAGACATTTTCATGACGCCAAAATTACCGCCTGCGAGCGGTTAAAAAGATGGGGGATCGTGTCGCCGGGAAACGGCATAAAATTGGCATCATTTGTCGATTCTGACCTGCCCCCCGGGTCGCATAACACGCCAGCCATCGTCCGACAAAAATGCGGGGCAGGAGTCACATCCCACTGCCCCACGGCGGTGCAAAACATGGCACTGTGCACACATTTATGGCAAACGATGTCCGTTTAACGTCGTTTTATGTGCATACTGCCCACCCCATTGTGTTACCCCTGCCCCGCTTTTTCTGGCACACCTCTTGCTACCCCTCTGCCATCGCTATTTGGATAGCCACTCAGAGGTTCCACCATGTCAAACAGCAATGATTTTCCGCTCGTCGAAGCGCCTGCCGCCGGGCGCAAGGGCGTTTTTTCCATCTCGATGGTTCTGTTCAGCTTTACTTTTTTCACCGGCACCATGTTCGCGGGCGGCAAGCTTGGCGTCTCTTTCTCCATCGTTAACCTGCTGTGGATTGCGGTGATCGGTAACTTTCTGCTGGCCCTGTACGCCGCCTCGCTCGGCTGGATTGCCGCGCGCAGCGGGCTAAATACCGTGCTGATGGGCCGTTTTTGCTTCGGTGAAATCGGCAGCAAGCTCGCCGATTTTATTCTCGGCTTCGCCGAGCTGGGCTGGTACGCCTGGGGGACCGCGACGGTCGCCATCTCGCTGGTCAAAATCCTCGCCCTGCCTGAGGCGATGACGATTCCGCTGATGATCCTGTTCGGCATCCTGTTCTGCGTCACCGCGCTGGTGGGCTATAAGGGGCTGGATGCGCTGTCGCGCGTATCGGTACCGCTGATGTTTATTCTGCTGGTGGTGTCGATGTACCTTGCCGCCCATCACGCCGGCGGCTGGCAGGCGATGACCCAAATCGAACCGGGTGAAACCATGACCTGGTCGGCGGCCATTACCATGGTATTCGGCACCTTTGCCAGCGGCGCGACCCAGGCGACGAACTGGACACGGCTGGCCAACTCCAGCCGCACCGCCATCGTCGCCAGCATGAGCAGCTTCCTGATCGGCAACGGGCTGATGATTATCGCCGGCGCCTGGTGCGCCATCGTCTACCAGCAGGCCGATATCGTGGAAGTGCTGATTTTGCAGGGGCTGTCGGTCGCCGCGGTGGTAATGCTGTGCCTCAACCTGCTGACGATTCAGGGACCGACGATCTACAACGTTTCGGCGGCGGCCTGCCATCTGCTGCGCAGCGAGCGTCGCCGCACCCTGACCGTGGTTGCCGCCGGAGTCGGCATTCTGCTGGCCATTGGCGGTATGTATGAAATGCTGATCCCTTTCCTCGTGCTGCTGGGCAGCATCATTCCGCCCATCGGCGGCGTGATCCTCGCCGACTACTGGTTTTATCGCGGCGGCCGCTATCCGCTGCTGCACACCGCCCGTTTGCCGCGTTTTAACTGGCTGGGGCTGGGCGCCTACGCCGTGGGCGCGGCGGTGGCTTACCTGTCACCGTGGATCGCCCCACTGGTTGGCATTACCGTTTCCGCGCTGGTCTATATCGCGCTGACGCGTCTGAGCAAACGTCAGCCCGCCGCTGATTCGGTCGCGGAGCAGTAGCCGTGAGCCTGACGGTCAGCGAAATCCTCGCCCTGGAGGGGCTCTCCGCCATGCGCCTGCGCGCCGGTAAGCAGGGGCTGCAGCTGGCGGTTCGCTGGTACTACGTGGCGGAAAATGAAAATATCGCCGAATGGATCATGGGCGGGGAGCTGGTGTTTATCACCGGGATCAACCATCCCCGCGATGAAGAAAACCTGATCCATTTGCTGATGGAGGGCAAGCAGCGCGGGATCGCCGGCATGGTGATCCTCACCGGCGACGCGTACATTCAGGCGATCCCGCCGCGCCTGATTGCGCTGGCCGACGAGCTGGGCATTCCGCTGATCGAACAGCCCTATCTGCTGAAAATGGTGATCGTGACCGAACGCATCGGTACCGCGCTGGTACGCAGCGAAAACGCCCTGCAATCGCAGCGCGATATTCTGCTGCAGCTGTTAACCGGCGACTATCCCGACCTGCAAATCCTGCATCAGCGGGCGCTCCACCAGCAGCTGGATTTTACCCGCCCGCTGCGGGTGGCGGCGCTGCGCCTTGAGGGGATCCCGCGCCTGTTTCGCCAGTTTCCGCCGGAGCAGGCCGAGGCCTGGCTGCAGCAGGCCCGCCGCACCGTACGCCAGCGGCTGCAGCAGCAGCTCAATCAGCAGGGCAATCCCTTTCCGCTGGTCGAGCGCAGCAATATGTTTCTCTTTCTGCTTCCGGATGAAGAAGGCGAATTTTATCAGCAAAAAACGTGGCTCCAGGCGTGGCTGATCGCGCTGGCGGAGGGCGACGACGGGCTATCGCTGCTGTGCGGCCTTTCGGCGCCGGTGCAGCAGCTGCAGGGATATCAGCGCGCGCTGTCGCAGGCGCGTCAGGCGCTGGACCTCAGCGATAACCTGCGTCCGGCCCAGCGCATCAGCGACTACCAGCAGTTGGGGTTTATCAAGCTGCTCTCCGCCGTTAGCGACCCCGCCCTGCTGAGCGACTTTATGCACGACACCCTCGGCTGTCTGATTGAGCCGGATCGCAAAAGCCCCTGGCTGCTGATGGAGACCCTGGAAACGCTGCTTCAGGAGAGCGGCAACGTGGTCAGAGCCGCCGAGCGGCTGGGCATTCACCGTAACACGCTGCATCAACGCATTCAGCGTATTGAAAAGCTGACCGGCTATCCGGTCAGCCACCCGCAGTTTCATCTCAACGCCTCGGTCGCCTTAGCGATCTGGCGTATGTCGCAAAACCATTTACGGGAACAACCATGAAAATTATCAACGCGCGCCTGCGCCATCAAGAAGCGCTCTATACCCTCGACTTACAGGACGGCGTGATTAAAAGCATCACCGCGCAGGCCGCGGCGCAGGCGGCTGGCGCCGACGATATCGACGCTGAGCAAAAGCTGGTCATCCCGCCGTTCGTCGAACCGCATATCCATCTTGACGCCACCCTGACGGCGGGCGAGCCGGAGTGGAATATGAGCGGTACCCTGTTTGAGGGCATCGCCCGCTGGAGCCAGCGCAAAGCGAGCGTCACCGTCGAAGATACATGCCAGCGGGCGCTGAAAACCATCGGCATGCTGCGCGACAACGGCGTGCAGCACGTGCGCACCCACATTGATGTCACCGACCCTTCCCTGACGGCGCTTGAGGCGATGCTGAGAGTGAAAAAAGAGGCGGCCCATCTTATCGATCTGCAGATCGTCGCCTTCCCGCAGGAGGGCATTGAGTCCTTCCCCGGCGGACGCGAGCTGATGACCCGCGCCATCGAAATGGGCGCCGACGTGGTGGGCGGCATTCCGCACTACGAAAACACCCGCGATAAGGGCGTCAGCTCGCTGGTTTTTCTGATGGACCTGGCCCAGCGCCACGGCTGCCTGGTGGACGTGCACTGCGATGAAACCGACGACCCGCAGTCGCGCTTTCTGGAGGTGCTGGCGGAAGAGGCCCGGGTGCGCGGCATGGGCGCGCAGGTCACCGCCAGCCATACCTGCGCCATGGGCTCCTACGACAATGCCTACTGCTCGAAGCTGTTCCGTCTGCTCAAAGCGTCTGGCATCAATTTTATCTCCTGCCCGACCGAAAGCATTCACCTGCAGGGGCGCTTCGACAGCTGGCCTAAACGCCGCGGCGTGACGCGGGTAGCGGAGCTGGACCGCGCCGGGATCAACGTCTGCTTTGCCCAGGACTCCATTCAGGATCCGTGGTACCCGCTGGGCAACGGCAACATCATGCGCATCCTCGACGCCGGGCTGCATATCTGCCATATGCTGGGATACGAAGATTTGCAGCGCTGCCTCGATCTGATTACCGATAACAGCGCCCGCACCCTGTGCCTCGGCGACAACTACGGCATTGCCGAAGGACGCCCGGCGAACCTGCTGATCCTCGATGCGGAAAACGACTACGACGCGCTGCGCCGCCAGGCCAGAGTGCTGACCTCCATTCGTCACGGCAAAGTTATTTTGCAGCGCCAGGCGGAGCAGATTCGCTATCCGGCATAAGCCTGACGTTGACGCGGCCGCGATGCCGCGTCAACCCACTGCTCGCCCGGGGATTTATGTGGTACCTTTTAACGACTTTTTCCGTGCCGACGATGGGCTCCAGCGTCGGCGCGGGCTCACTGAGGATAACCCGTACCCTGATACTATGAGCGAAAAAAAATGGATTAAGGCAGAGGACGTTGCCCGACTCGCTGGCGTCTCCCGTTCCGCGGTTTCCCGCACCTTTACGCCCGGCGCATCGGTGGCGGAAAAAACCCGCCAGAAGGTCCTCGCCGCGGCGGAAACGCTGGGCTATCAGGTCAATATTATCGCCCGCACGATGAACACCGGCAGCAGCAATTTTATCGGCATCGTCACCGCCGGTTTTGATAACCCCTTCCGCAGCAAGCTGCTGTCGCCGCTGGTCCACCAGCTGGCGCTCAACGGTTTTATGCCGCTGCTGATGAACGCCGACGATCCGCAGCAGCTCGCCCCGTCGCTCAGGCAGCTGCTGAGCTATCACGTCGCGGGGGTCATTATCACCTCCGGGGCGCCGCCGCTGTCGCTGGCGGAGGAGTATCTGGAGCGAAAAATCCCGGTGACCCTTATCAACCGCCACGCCGAGCTGGCCGGCTGCGATCGTGTGTGCAGCGACAACGCGCAGGGCGCGAAGCTGGTGGCCGACCTGTTTGCCCAGCGCCAGTGGCGCCAGGCCGGGTTTATCGGCGAAAGCCTGGATAACTTCAGCACCCGCCAGCGCTACGAAGCGTTTGTTGCCCATACCCAGGGAATGGAGGTCGCCGCGCACTTCTGCGACAGCAGCGGCTATCAGGCGGGCTTTGCCGCCGCCAGGCAGCTGCTTGCCGCGCATCCGCAACTGCAGGCGCTGTTCTGCGCCACCGATATGCTGGCGCTCGGCGCGCTGGACGGTCTGCGGGCGGACAACCCCACGGCTTCGCTGCCGGCGATTATCGGCTTCGACGATATCCCGCAGGCGGACTGGCAGCCCTATCAGCTAACTACCGTGCAGCAGAATACCGCCCTGCTCGCCCACCACGCGGTGGATCTGCTGGTGACGCGGATCGCCAAATTCAGCCTGCCGTCACGCCATCGCGAAGTGCCGGTGAAACTGATCGTTCGCCAAAGCGCGAAATGAAAAATTCATTTTATGCCGGAGCGATCACAGAATAATATTTTTAATCCATCCACACTCATTTTGCCCTTCGGGGCCGTTTTTTTCAGGCAATTTGCACACGTGTGCAAAATAGGGAGTTATGATGAAATCACTGGAATCAAATGAACTGCAGGCCCGCTACCGTTTAGCCTGCGAGCTGGCGAAGGCCGGCGCTGAACTGGCGTTCGAATACTATCAACAGCGCGACCGGCTGGCGGTGGATCATAAAGGCGACGACCTGCAGGATGTGGTCAGCATCGCCGATAAGCGGGTCGAAGCGTTTGTTAAGCAGCGCATTACCGACGCCTTCCCGCAGGACGGTTTTCTCGGCGAGGAGAGCGGGACGCAGATGCCGGACGCGCGCGTGCTGTGGGTTGTCGATCCCATCGACGGCACCAGCTGTTTTCTTAACGGCCTGCATACCTGGTGCCTGTCGCTGGCTATCGTCGCCGACGGGGAACCGGTTATCGGCGTGGTGTACGACCCCAACCATCGCGAGCTGTTCCACGCCCTGAAAGGCCAGGGCGCATGGCTTAACGATGCGCCTGTCGCGCCGCATCCGGCAGCGACGGTCAAAGAGGGCGTGATGGGCGTCGGCACCTCGCACCGCGTGACGCCTGCGGTCTTTCTGCCCTTCCTCGATGCGCTGCTGAGCGACGGCGGGATGTTTATCCGCAACGGCTCCGGGGCGCTGATGAGCGCCTGGGCGGCGGCGGGCAGGCTTATCGGCTACTACGAACCGCATATGAACCCCTGGGACGGGCTGCCGGGGCTGGTGCTGATGCGCGAAGCGGGCGGCCTCAGCAACGACTATCTGGCAAACGACGGGATCCGTCACGGTAATCCGCTGCTGCTGGCCAGCAAGACGCTCTATCCACAATTAAAAAAGATGCTTTGTCACCCCTTACCTTAACCGCATCGGGTCAGGCTTTATCTGATTATGTACTCTACACAACGACAATCTACCCTCACGGACGAACCACACTAATCAGTCAGGCCTCCGACCTTCGGAGATACCATTATGTCTGGAAGAATTATCGCATTTTTTCGCGCTTCGCCGCCCAAAGCGGGCGGAGAGTTCGATGAGCGGCGCTTTCGCAGCGTGCGCTGGCAAACCTTTATTACCATGACCCTGGCGTACGTCACGTTCTACGTTTGCCGGCTGTCGTTCACCGTCGCCAAAAGCGCGCTGGTGGAGCTCGGCATTACCCCGACGGAGCTGGGCATGATCGGCTCAACGCTGTTTTTCAGCTACGCCATCGGCAAGCTGGTCAACGGCTTTATCGCCGATCATGCCAACGTGGTGCGCTATATGAGCCTCGGGCTGCTGCTAAGCGCCGGGATGAACCTGATGATGGGGATGACCAGCAACGCTATGCTGCTGGCTATCTTTTGGGGGATTAACGGCTGGGCGCAGTCGATGGGCGTCGGCCCGTGCGTGGTATCGCTGGCGCGCTGGTACGGCTGTAAAGAGCGAGGCACCTTTTACGCCATCTGGTCAACGGCGCATAACATCGGCGAAGCGATGACCTATATGGTGATCGCGGCGGTGATTGCCGGATTCGGCTGGCAGATGGGCTATCTGTCGACCGCCGCGCTCGGCGCCGCCGGGGTGGTGCTGATGCTGTTGTTTATGCGCGACTCGCCGCAAAGCTGCGGCTTCCCGTCAATCAACGTGATTCGCGACGAACCGCTGGAGGAGACGGAAGCCCGCGGCTCGGTGTTTAAAAACCAGCTGCTGGCGCTGCGCAACCCGGCCCTGTGGGCGCTGGCGCTGGCCTCGGCGTTTATGTATATCGACCGCTACGCGGTGAATTCATGGGGGATCTTCTTCCTGGAGCAGGATAAAGCCTACTCTACCCTCGAAGCGTCCGGGATTATCGGGGTCAACGCTATCGCGGGTATTGCCGGAACGATTATCGCCGGGATGCTCTCCGACCGCTTCTTCCCGCGCAACCGCAGCGTGATGGCCGGTTTTATCAGCCTGCTCAATACCGCCGGCTTCGCGCTGATGCTCTGGTCGCCGCACGGCTACTACACCGATATTCTGGCGATGATTATCTTCGGCGCCACCATCGGGGCGTTGACCTGCTTCCTTGGCGGACTGATCGCCGTCGATATTTCGTCCCGTAAAGCCGCGGGCGCCGCGCTCGGCACCATCGGTATCGCCAGCTACGCGGGGGCGGGACTCGGCGAGTTTCTGACCGGCATCATCATCGATAAAACATCGATAATCGAAAATGGCAAAACGCTGTATGACTTCAGTACGCTATCGCTGTTTTGGGTAGGCACCGGCCTGATGTCCGCGCTATTCTGTTTTACCACCGCCGCGATTGTCGCCAGGCGACACGCGATAGAGCGTCAGACCTCATTCTCGTCATAACCTTTTAACTTATAAGGAAGATTTTATGATGCCTGTACGACATCAGGTTTTGCTACGCCTGCTGCTCGCCTGCGCCCTGCCGCTGCTGGCCGCGCCGGGCCACGCCGCCGCGCAGTTTACGCTGGAAAAAGTGGTTGAACTCAGCCGCCACGGCATTCGTCCGCCGACGGAGGGCAACCGGGAGGCCATCGAAGCCGCGACCCAGCGTCCGTGGACGCAGTGGACCACCCACGACGGGGAGCTGACCGGCCACGGCTACGCCGCCGTCGTCAATAAGGGGCGCGATGAGGGCGCGCGCTTTCGCCAGCTCGGTCTGCTGACGGTGGGCTGCCCGGCGAGTGGAGAGATTTATGTTCGCGCCAGCCCCCTGCAGCGCACGCGGGCCACCGCCCAGGCGCTGGTGGACGGCGCCTTTCCCGGCTGCGGCGTGATGATTCATCACGTCAGCGGCGACGCCGACCCGCTGTTTCAGACCGATAAATTTGCCGCCACGCAAACCGATCCCGCCCGCCAGCTGGCGGAAGTGAAGAAGACGGCCGGCGATCTGGCGCAGCGTCGGCAGGCGCTGGCTCCGGCAATTCAGCTGCTAAAAAACGCGGTCTGCGTATCCGATAAGCCCTGCCCGGTGTTTGATCTACCGTGGCAGGTGGAGCAGAGCAAAAGCGGCAAAACGTCGATTAGCGGACTGAGCGTGATGGCCAATATGGTTGAGACGCTGCGTCTGGGCTGGAGCGAGAACCTGCCTCTCAGCCAGCTGGCGTGGGGCCATATTACCCGTTCCAGCCAGATAACCGCCCTGCTGCCGCTGCTGACGGAGAACTACGATCTGAGCAACGATGTGTTTTATACCGCGCAAAAACGCGGCTCGATTCTGCTCAACGCCATGCTTGAAGGGGTAAAAGAGGGTGCCGCGCCGAACGTGCGCTGGCTGCTGCTGGTGGCGCACGATACCAATATCGCCATGGTGCGGACATTAATGGACTTTAGCTGGCAGTTGCCGGGGTACAGCCGCGGCAATATCCCGCCGGGCAGCAGCCTGGTACTGGAACGCTGGCGCGACACCCATAGCGGAAAACGCTACCTGCGCGTCTACTTCCAGGCGCAAAGTCTGGACGATTTACGCCGCCTGCAAACGCCGGATAGCCAGCATCCGCTGCTGCGCCAGGAGTGGCATCAGGCGGGCTGCCGGACCACCGCCGTCGGGACGCTTTGCCCTTACCAGGCGGCGCTGACGGCGCTTGGCCGCAATATCGACCCGCAGTCCGCTCCGGCAGTAGAGATGGTGCTGCCATAAGTTGAAGGCGAAGCGAGGGAGGTCGCTTCGCCTTTTTCACTCAGGTTCAGGCCTTTTCTGGCTTGAACGCCCCGGCAGCGACCTGCTCCGGGGTCACCACGCCGCTGTCCAGCACCCAGCCGCTGACTAACGATGCGGGCGTGACGTCAAAGGCCGGGTTGTACACCTCGGCCTCTCTCGGCGCCCACTGTACCGCGCCAAAGCTGCCGGCGACGCCGGTGACTTCAGCGGCCGCCCGCTGCTCAATCGGGATCGCCGCGCCGTTCGGGCAATGGCGGTCCAGGGTAGTCTGCGGCGCGGCCACGTAAAAGGGAATGTGATGGTACTTCGCCAGCACCGCCAGCGAATAGGTGCCGATTTTATTCGCCACATCGCCGTTGGCGGCAATACGGTCAGCGCCCACCCAAACCGCGTCGACCTGGCCCTGTGCCATCAGGCTGGCGGCCATCGAATCGGTAATCAGCCGATACGGCACGCCCAGTTCACCCAGCTCCCAGGCGGTCAAACGTCCGCCCTGTAACAGCGGGCGCGTTTCATCCACCCAGACGTGCGCCACGTTTCCCTGCTGATGCGCCAGCGCAATTACCCCCAGCGCGGTGCCGACGCCCGCCGTCGCCAGGCCGCCGGTATTGCAGTGGGTCAACAGGCGGCTGCCCGGCGTCACCAGCGCGCTGCCCGCCTCGGCGATGCTGGCGCAAAGCTGTTTATCCTCTTCGATCAGGCGCAGCGCTTCCGCTTCCAGCGCCTGCGGAAAGCGCTCCTCCGCCAGCGCCAGCTTCATGCGATCCAGATTATTCATCAGGTTTACCGCCGTCGGACGCGCGGCGCGCAGCGTTTCCAGCGCCTCAGATAGCGCCTCGCGGGTCAGGCCGCGCTGCGCCAGCAGCGCCAGCAGCAGGCTGGCCGACAGGCCAATCAGCGGCGCGCCGCGTACCCGCAGGGCGTGAATATGGTCCACCAGCAGCGCCACGTTATCCGCCGCCAGCCAGCGTTTTTCCTGCGGTAAAGCCTGCTGGTCAAGAATAAAGAGCTGATTTTCGCTTACCCGCAGGCTGGTGGTCTGTAGTGTCTGCATTTAGTTAAATCCCTGTTGCGTTGTTGTATCACATTGTGTCAGGATGGAATCCAGAAGTATAGACGTCTGAACGGCTTAATCAGAATTTTGAGGATCGAGGCAATGTCGCAATACCATACTTTCACGGCCAGCGATGCGGTGGCTTATGCCCAACAATTTGGCGGTATCGAAAACCCGTCAGAACTGGTGTCCGCGCAGGAAGTGGGCGATGGTAACCTCAACCTGGTGTTTAAAATTTTCGATACCGAGGGCGTGAGCCGGATTATCGTTAAGCAGGCGCTGCCCTACGTGCGCTGCGTGGGAGAATCCTGGCCGCTGACCCTTGACCGCGCGCGTCTTGAAGCACAAACCCTGGTGGCTCACTATCAGCACTGTCCGCAGCACACGGTGCGGATTGTGCATTTCGATCCCGAGCTGGCGGTGATGGTGATGGAAGATCTCTCCGATCACCGCATCTGGCGCGGGGAGCTGATCAATAACGTTTACTACCCCCAGGCCGCCAGCCAGCTGGGGGAATACCTGGCCCAGGCGCTGTTCCACACCAGCGACTTTTATCTGCATCCTCACGAGAAAAAGGCCCAGGTGGCGCAATTTATTAATCCCGAGATGTGCGAAATCACCGAGGATCTGTTCTTTAACGACCCGTATCAGGTTCACGAGCGCAACAGCTATCCAGCCGCGCTGGAAGCCGATGTCGCCGCCCTGCGCGACGATGCCCAGCTGAAGCTGGCGGTGGCCGCGCTCAAGCATCGCTTCTTCTCCCATGCCGAAGCCCTGCTGCACGGCGATATCCACAGCGGCTCGATTTTCGTCGCCGAAGGCAGCTTTAAGGCCATCGACGCCGAGTTCGGCTTTTTCGGCCCAATAGGCTTCGATATCGGTACCGCCATCGGCAACCTGCTGCTCAACTACTGCGGTCTGCCGGGGCATCTGGGCATTCGCGATGCCGCCGCCGCTCGCGAACAGCGCCTCAGCGATATCCAGCAGTTCTGGAACACCTTTGCCGAGCGTTTTCAGGCGCTGGCGGCGGAGAGATCCCGCGACGCCGCGCTGGCCTGGCCCGGCTATGCCTCCGCGTTCCTGCAGAAAGTGTGGGCCGACGCGGTGGGCTTCTGCGGCACCGAGCTGATTCGCCGCAGCGTCGGACTCTCGCACGTGGCGGATATCGATACTATCCAGGACGAAGCCATGCGCCATGAATGCCTGCGCCACGCCATCACGCTGGGTAAAGCGCTTATTCTCATTGCCGACCGTCTCAACAATGTCGAAGAGCTAATTGCGCGAATTCGCCAGTACGGTTGAATCTCCGTCCAGCCTTTCCCGGCTCGCGCTGCGCTTAGCCGGGCTACGGGTTCGCCACCGTCTGTGGTCCTGTAGCCCGGGTAAGGCGTTTACGCCGCGACCCGGGAAGGCAATACCCACAATCCCCTACCCCAGATACTCAATAACCGACAGCCCGCCGTTATAATCGGTGCTGTAAATAATTCCCTGTGCGTCGACGAAGACGTCGCAGGACTGGATCACCCGCGGGCGACCGGGGCGGGTATCCATCATTTTCGCCGGCGCGGCGGGCACCAGCGCGCCGGTTTCCACCGGTCGATAAGGGTTGGAAATATCGTAAGCGCGAACGCCCGCATTCTGATAAGTGGCGAAAATCAGCGTTGAGCTGACAAAGCTGCCGGGACGATTCTCATGCAGGTTATGCGGGCCAAAGTGCGCCCCTTTCGCCACGTAGTCAGCTTCGTCCGGCTGCGGGAAAGTGGCGATACTCACCGGATTCGTCGGGTCGCGAATGTCGAACAGCCAGATCAGCTTCTCGCCATCCTGCTGGTTATCCAGCACCGCCTCATCAAGCACCACCAGCAGATCCCGATCCGGGAGCGGCAGCGCGGTGTGGGTGCCGCCGCCAAACGGCGGGCTCCAGTTACGGTGGCTAATCAGCTTCGGCTGAGTGCGGTCCTGCACATCGAGCAGGGTCAGGCCGCCGTCGCGCCAGCTGCCGTAGGCGGTGTCGCCGGCGATAATCGCATGATGAAGGGCATAGCGCTTGCCTTCCGGCCACTGCGCGGTCTCCCCTGCCGCCTGGTTCATCCCCGGCAGCCACCAGCGCCCGGCGACCTCCGGCTTGCGCGGGTCGGCCAGGTCGATAGTCAGGAAAATGTAGTCGCTAAAGCCGTCAATCAGCGCGGAAACGTAGGCCCAGCGTCCGCCGACGTACCAGATTCGGTGGATACCGATGCCGTTAAGCGACAGAAAGGCGATCTCTCGCGGTTTATCCGGAGTGGAAATATCAAAAATCCGCAGCCCGGCGCTCCAGCCCCTATCCCGTACGTCGCTGACCGTCTCGCCCACCGAACGGGTGTAGTAAACCTTTTCGTCGGCGAAGCGGGCATCGGCGAACAGATCCCGGGCGTTGATCACCAGCAGCAGATCGTCGTGCGCCTGTAAATGGACGTTCCAGGTACCGGGCGGCGCGGCGATGTAATTGACCGTTTGCGGATGTTTAGGGTCGCGCACGTCCACCACGGAAAAGCCCTGCGAGACCATATGGCCGATATAGGCAAAACCACGATGGACCATCAGCTGAACGCCGTCCGGGCGTCCTCCCTGATCGCTATGCCCGATCAGCCGCATATTGCGGCTGTATTCTGCTGTTGGCAAAACACTCATTTGTTTTTCGCTTCCAGGGTAGCGAACCACGGGGCGATAAAGTCTTCGGTCTGGCCCCAGCCCGGGATAATTTTACCCAGCGAGGCGACGTTAACCGCCCCCGGCTGCGCCGCCAGCAGCGCCTGCGGGATCGCCGCCGCCTTAAAGTCGTAGGTCGCAGGCGTCGGTTCCCCGGCAATCTTATTGGCGATCAGGCGCACGTTGGTGGCGCCGATAAGCTTCGGATCCACCGCTACGCTCACCTTCCACGGGCTGCCGGATTCGCGCATCAGCTGCAGATCCTGGTTGGAAATGTCGATGCTGTAGAGTTTGATCTCGGTGCGGCCGTTCTCTTTCAGCGCTTTATAGGCGCCCTGGCTGAACGCATCCCAGGTTCCCCAGATGGCATCAATTTTACCTTTCGGGTATTTCGCCAGGATCGCGCCGACCTTGTTGGCGGTATCGCCCTGCACGTCGGAAGAGACCGCGCCGATGGATTCCAGCTCTTTGATGCCGGGGTTTTGTTTAAGCAGCGTCTGGTAGGCCGCCTGGCGGCGCTCCATCGGCGGGAAACCCGCGACCCACAGTTTGACGATATTGGCTTTGCCGTTGAAATCTTTCACCAGCTGGCCAAAGGAAAGCTCGGTCAGCGAAGCATCATCCTGCTGGGTGACGGTGACGCCCGGGATCTGGCCGTTTACCGCGGTATCGAAAACCGAGACTTTGATCCCGGCGTCCACCGCTTTTTTCACCAGCGCGGTGGCGTAGGGGTCGCGCCCCTGAGAAAGGATAATGCCGTCGTATTTCTGGCTAATCGCCTGGTTAACGAAGTCCTGGAATTTGGCGTCATCACCGTTGCTGAGGAAGGTACTGATTTTAAAGCCGAGCTTTTTCCCCTCCTGGATCGCTCCGGAGACAAACTGGGTGGTGTTATCGTCCGAGCCCAGGTTACGGATCACCGCGATGCGAATCGGCCCACTGTGTTCGGCAATCGCCGCCGGAAGCGGCGTCGGGGTTTCGGCAAAGGCCGCCGTGGCGTTGAACAACCCCAGTGCGATGAGTGAAAATGTTATCTTTTTCATAGTGTTTCCTTTTTGTTACCCTAAATAATCCGAATTGCAGGACGGCGGCAAGTAAACGAATCCCGATGAGCTTACATAAGTAAGTGATTCGGGTGAGTGAACGCAGCCAACACACCTGCAATTTGAAGAATGACGGGTAAAATTTTAGGTACGGCGCTGAAAATAAGTCAGTGCGAGCGCGCCAGCCAGCACCAGCCCTTTAATAATGTCCATCGCGTAATAGGGCACCGAGAGCATCACCAGGCCGTTGGAGAGCACGCCCAGAATTACCGCTCCCACCAGCGTACCGAGCGCGTTCGGCTTACCGGAACCGGCCAGCGAGAAGCCAATCCACGCCGCCGCCACCGCATCCATCAGGTATCCACCGCCGGCGTTCACCTGCGATGAGCCGATGCGCGACGCCAGCAGAATGCCGCCGAGGCCCGCCAGCAGAGAGGCGATGACGTACGCCGCCACTTTGTAACGGGTGATGCGCAGGCCGGAGAGGCGCGCCGCTTCCGGATTGCCGCCGATGGCGTACATCCGCCGTCCGTGGGTGGTAAAAGAGAGCGCCAGCTGAGCGATAACGGTCACCACCAGCATAATGATCACTATCGTTGGCACCTGCCCCAGCGAACCGAACGCCGCCGGAATCACCCCTTCCGCCATATCGCCGCTCGGCAGCACCATGTTTTCGGTGATCGACCCGCCGTAGCTGTAGGTCATCGCCACGCCCTGAATCACGAACAGGCTGGCAAGCGTCGCCAGCATATCGGGAATACGCAGGATCACGATAAGAAACGCGTTGAACAGCCCCACTAAGGTACAGAGCGCGAGGGTGATAAGGATCGCCTCGGTGGTGCCGAAGCCGTGCCAGACAAACAGCGAAATCACCAGCGCATTGGCCAGCGAGGCTGTGGAGCCCACGGACAAATCGAAGCCGCCGATGGTCAGCGATATCGATACGCCGATGGCGATCACCGTCACGATGGCGATGGAACGCAGGATGTTGATGATGTTAAACGGGTCGAGGAAGTTGTCCGACGCCAGGCCAAAAACGGCAATCAGCAGGACGACGGTCAGCAACATGCCCCATTTGTAGAGAAAATCGAAAAATCGCTGACGGCCCGATACCGTCACGTTAACTGCCAGGGCCTTACTCACGCTGCTGCTCCTCCGGTGGAGTAATAAAGAATGTTCTCTTCCCGGGCCTCTGCGCCCGGAATTTCCGCCACGATGCGCCCGTCCCACAGCACGCAGATGCGATCGCACAGGCCGACCAGTTCGGCGAACTCGCCCGAGGCGTAAATCACTCCTTTGCCTTCCCGCGCCAGGCCGTCGATCGCGTTGAAGAGGTCCGTTTTGGCTTTGACGTCGACCCCTTTGGTCGGCTCATCGAAAATCAGGACGTTGGCGTTGCCGCGCAGCCATTTGCCTATCGCCACTTTTTGCTGATTGCCGCCGGAGAGCCGGCGCAGGGTTTGCGCCGGACCCGATGTCCTAATGCCCACCCGGGCGATCACCTCTTCCGCCCAGCGCCAGGCCTGACGATGGCCAAACAGGCTCCAGCGGGAGAAGCTGCTATCGGCGCTGACCGCCAGGTTCATTGCCACCGGCTCTTCAATAAAAATGCCCTCTTTGCGCCGCTCTTCCGGCACCAGCGCCAGACCGCGCGCCACCGAGTCCGCCGGGTCGCGCGGTCGCCACGGCTGGCTGTTCAGCTCGCCGCGGGTCAAACGGCTTTTGCTGGCGCCAAACAGCGCCTTGCACAGCTCGGTTTTCCCGGCGCCCGCCAGCCCGGCGATCCCGAGAATCTCCCCCTTGCGCAGACGCAACGAGATATCCTGCAGCAGCCCTTCGTCGTGCAGCCCTTCAACCTGTAGCAGTATCTCCTCGCTATGCGGCGGCCGCTTCGGCGGAAAGATATCGCTCAGCTCATGCCCGAGCATCTTCTCGACGATCTGCTCGCCGCTCAGGTCGGCCATCGGCCCGCTCTCAATCAGCCGGCCGTCGCGCAGCACCGTCAGTGTGTCGCAGACCGCGTTTAATTCATGAATGCGGTGCGAGATAAACACGATCCCAATGCCCTGCCGCTGCAGGCGGCGAACCACCGCAAACAGGCGCTCGCTTTCGTTTTGGTCCAGCGGCGCGGTCGGTTCATCGAGGATAAGAAAGCGGCAGTGATGCGACAGCGCGCGGGCCAGCAGAATTTGCTGTTTTTCCGCCAGCGTACAGCTGTCGATGGAGCGGCGTACGTCGAGGCTGACGTCAAGCTGGGCCAGCGCCTCGCGCGCCAGCTGGCGCAGCCGCCCCCAGCGGAAGGCGATCCCCGGCTCCGCCAGCCTGTCGAGCATGATGTTTTCCGCGATGCTCAGGCCCGGGACCAGCGCGACGTCAACCTCCTGCTGCACCAGATGGATCCCCAGCTGTTTGGCATCGCGCGGCGAGCGAATGCTTACCGGCTGGTTGTTAATCACCACCTCGCCTTCGTAATGGGCGTGCGTGCCGCACAGCACCGCCATGAGCGTGGACTTACCCGCGCCGTTGGCGCCGGTCAGCGCATGCACCGATCCCCCCGTCAGGGTGAAAGCCACATTGCTGAGCGCCCGAAAGCCGGAAAAGGCCAGGCTAATATTTTGCATCTCAAGGCGATTGCCGGTCATCCCCTGCACCCTGTCGATTAATGTTCTGATTTAACGAATTTTTCATAGCTCTCCTTGACTGACAAATGCATAAAAGGCATAAGATAAAGCGAAATAATATTAGCCATCCGGATGTCCAGACATAACATCGGGTTAGCGAAACAGCACAAGGACAGCATTGATGAGTCACAGCGATATCCGCGTGGTCCCCGGCCCCGCCAACTACTATTCCCATCCCGGCAGCCTTGCCCGGCTGCAGGATTTTTACAGCGAAGAACAGCTTTCACGCGCGGTGTGGGTTTACGGCGAGCGGGCTATCGCGGGCGCGCAGGCTTTCCTGCCGGCAGCGTTTAACGCGCCTGGCGCCAAAAAAATATTATTTAAAGGCCACTGCAGCGAAAGCGACGTCAGCGAGCTGGCCCGCGCATCCGGCGACAATCGGTCGGTGGTGATTGGCATGGGCGGCGGCGCGCTGCTCGATACCGCGAAGGCGCTGGCCCGCCGCCTCGGCCTGCCGGTGGTAGCCATCCCCACCATCGCCGCCACCTGCGCGGCGTGGACGCCGCTGTCGGTGTGGTATAACGATGCCGGTCAGGCGCTGCAGTTTGAGATTTTCGACGACGCCAACTTCCTGGTGCTGGTGGAGCCGCGCATTATTCTTAACGCGCCGGCGGAATATCTGCTGGCGGGCATCGGCGATACGCTGGCGAAATGGTATGAAGCGGTGGTGCTGGCCCCGCAGCCGGAGACGCTGCCGCTCACCGTGCGCCTTGGCATCAACGGCGCGCTGGCGATCCGCGATGTGCTGCTGGAAAGCAGCGAAACCGCGCTGGCCGACCAGCAGCGCGGCGAGCTGACCCAGGCTTTCCGCGACGTCGTGGATGCGGTTATCGCCGGCGGCGGTATGGTCGGCGGGCTGGGCGAGCGCTATACCCGCGTCGCCGCCGCCCACGCGGTGCACAACGGGCTGACGGTACTGCCGCAGACCGAGAAGTATCTCCACGGGACCAAAGTCGCCTACGGCATTCTGGTCCAGAGCGCCCTGCTCGGCCAGGACGACGTGCTGGCGCAGCTGGTGCAGGCGTACCGGCGCTTTAATCTGCCGACTACGCTGGCGGCGCTGGAGGTGGACATCAACAACCGCGAACAGCTGGATCGGGTGATTGCCCATACCCTGCGCCCGGTGGAGTCCATCCATTTTCTGCCGGTTGAACTGACCGCCGAAACCCTGCGCGCGGCGTTTGAGAAGGTCGAACGTTTCGCCGGTTAATCCCCCGTTTTATTCGCCTCTGCCGCCCGGCGGAGGCGCTTTCGAGCCGCCTCGCAAAGCTGATGCTTCTGTCTTTATTCCGCATAAAATCTGCATTATCGTCTGCTATAAGATAAATTAAATTTACTTATAATCTTATTATTTACTTATGGTGAGCTTTGACTTAAAGTGGAGGTCAGGATGATCGTTTTTTGGTCAAAAAGCGCAGAAAAACAGCTCGCCGCAATAGATTCCCGCTATCTGGAGAGAATCAAAGAAAAGCTACGCACCATGGATGATAAAAATGCGCCGGCTCCGGACATTAAAAAACTCAAGCAGTCGGGATCCGAAGATCATTATCGATTGCGTGTCGGTGATTATCGAATCATCTTCACACAGTTTGAGGGGGTATCTGAAAGCTGCTATGTCGTAGCAATAAAACGCAGAACCTCAACAACCTATCTTCACGAGGAGGCAACGCTTTATGGCAGTGCAACTCATTAAGGATGACGAGGGCAATCCACAGTATGTGGTGATCCCCTATAACGAATACTTCCAGATGCGCCTGAAAATGGCGGAATACGATGATGAAAAAGAGGAGGAGTGGGAAGACGTTCCCTACGAATCTGATGAATACGACGATATTCCATTGCCTGACAGCGTTTGCGACATCATGCATCGTGAGAAAGTCAGCCTGCAGGCGGCCTGGCGCATTTTGCGCGGCCTGTCGCAGCAGGAGGTGGCCAATAAGCTCGGGATTAGCCAGTCGGCGGTATCCCAGCTAGAAGCTATCGACTCCCGCCCGCAAAAGCGCACCCGCGAAAAGCTGGCGGCAATATACGGCTGCACCCAGGAGCAGATCAGCCTGTATCTGCCAAAAGAGGGTTAACAGCACTTCGCGCCGCCTTTACCGCCGTAGCGCGCGTCCTGACGCTCGCGAAAAAACTCTTCATAGGTCATCGGCGTTTGTTCCGGGTGGGTCGCGCGGATGTGCTCCACGTAGTTGTCGTAATCCGGGACGCCGATCATCATTTTCGCCGCCTGGCCTAAATATTTTCCGGCTTTCGAAAGGGTATCAAACATTTTCAACTCCCATCATCGCCCCCCTTCTCGCAAAGGAGGGCGATAACGTCATGGCTTAGTGGGCGCGTTTCGCCTGGGTCACCAGGCTATCAGCATCAGCAGGCATCGCCTGGTAAGGGGTCTCTTTCGCCGTCGGTTTGTCCTCTTTCAGCGCCGCCAGCGCGGTCTTAATCGAGAACAGCGCCAGCACGACCACCACCACCATAAAGAAGATGGTCAGCCCGGCATCCAGACGGTTGTTAAACACCAGCTGCGCCAGCTGCGACTCGGTGTACTGCGGCGGAATATTGCCGCTGTCAATCATCGCCTGGAACTTGTTGGCAATCGCCAGGAAGCCCACTTTGGTATCGGTGCTGAACGACTTCTGCCAGCCCGCGGTCAGGGTACAGATCAGCAGCCAGGAGGTCGGCAGCAGCGCGACCCAGGCATAGCGCTGGCGCTTCATCTTAAACAGTACCACCGCGCAGAGCATCAGCGCCATCCCCGCCAGCATCTGGTTGGCAATACCAAACAGCGGCCACAGCGTGTTGATGCCGCCAAGCGGGTCAACCACGCCCTGATGCAGGAAGTAGCCCCACGCCAGCACGCACAGCGCCGTGGCGAGAAGGTTCGCCGGCAGCGAGCTGGTTTGCTTCAGACCCGGGCTAATCACCCCGAGCAGATCCTGCAGCATAAAGCGCGCCGCGCGCGTGCCGGCATCCACCGCGGTCAGGATAAACAGCGCCTCGAACAGAATCGCGAAGTGATACCAGAAGGAGACGTCCATCAGGCCGCCCAGCGAACCGTGCAGAATATAAGCCATGCCCACCGCCAGCGTCGGCGCGCCGCCCGCGCGGGAGATAATCGACTGCTCTCCCACTTCGTGAGCGATCTGGTTAAGGGTATCCGGCGTCACGGTAAAGCCCCAGCTGCTCACCACCTGCGCCGCCGACGCCACCACATCGGTCACGCCCGCCGGGGCCAGCACAGCCATCGGGCTGTTCATCGCGAAATAGACGCCCGGGTCGATAATACAGGCCGCCACCAGCGCCATAATCGCCACGAAGGACTCCATCAGCATGCCGCCGTAGCCGATAAAGCAGGCCTGGCCTTCATTAGCCAGCATCTTCGGCGTCGTGCCGGAGGCAATCAGGGCATGGAAGCCGGAAACCGCGCCGCAGGCGATGGTGATAAACAGGAACGGGAACAGGCTGCCGCTCCATACCGGGCCGGTGCCATCGATAAATTTGGTCAGCGCCGGCATCGTCAGCGTCGGGCGCATAATCAGAATACCAATCGCCAGACCGACAATGGTGCCGATTTTCAGGAAGGTGGAGAGGTAGTCGCGCGGCGCCAGCAGCAGCCAGACCGGCAGCACCGCGGCGATAAACCCGTAGCCCACCAGAATCCAGGTGAGCTGTACGCCGGTGTAGTCAAACCACGGCGCCCAGGTCGGGCTTTCCGCCACCCAGCCGCCGGAAATGATGGCGAACACCAGCATCACCAGGCCAATCACCGACACCTCGCCAATGCGCCCGGGGCGCAGATAGCGAATATAGATCCCCATGAAAATCGCCAGCGGGATGGTAAAGGCTACGGTGTAAGTCCCCCACGGGCTGTGGGTCAGCGCTTTCACCACGATCATCGCCAGTACCGCGAGGATAATCACCATGATCATAAAGCAGGCCACCAGCGCCAGCACGCCGGCGGTCGGGCCCATCTCCTCTTTCACCAGCTCGCCGAGCGAACGTCCGTCGCGACGAGTGGAGACAAACAGCACCATAAAGTCCTGTACCGCTCCGGCCAGCACCACGCCCGCGAGGATCCAGATCATTCCCGGCAGATAGCCCATCTGCGCCGCCAGCACCGGACCAACCAGCGGCCCCGCGCCGGCAATGGCCGCAAAATGGTGACCGAACAGCACTTTCTTGTCGGTTGGAACGTAGTCGAGGCCGTCATTGTGACGCACCGCCGGAGTCATGCGCGTCGGGTCAACCGCCAGCACGTTTTTAGCGATATAGAGGCCGTAAAAGCGATAGGCGATCAGATAGACGCAGACTGCCGCGACGACAATCCACAGCGCGTTGATCTGTTCACCCCGGTTTAGCGCGATATAGCCCAGGGCAAAGGCTCCGATAACGGAGAGCAGTGTCCAGATGAGGTATTTCCCTGAATTATTCATCATTGTGTTCCACAGGTAGGGTAATCAGGATGTTACAAGTTGTTTCTAGAACATAATGTGAATTTTAACAACTTTGAAACGTTGCGGATGTCGCCTGACGGCAAGGATTTATCTCACATTGCAAGCGAGATCACTTCTGGCAGGAAAATGGATGAAAACGGGGAGGGATAATCTGTCACTGTATCGCATCCTGCTTCCCCGGAGGCGGCGCTTGACGCGCCTGTCCGGGCTACCGGCCCGCAGACGACGGTGAACCCGTAGCCCGGGTAAGCGCAGCGCGACCCGGGAACAGGCTATGCCTCATCCGAGGACCGCCGTGCCCAGACGGCAGGTGCAGCAGCGTCGTCCCCGCTCGTCGAACACCGCAATTTCCCAGCTCTGGCCCTGACGCCCCAGGTGCAGCGCCCGGCATTCGCCGCGGACTTTGCCGCTGGAGACCGCCCGGTGGTGGGTGGCGTTGAGCTCGGTGCCCACTACGCACTGCCCCTCTTCGGTCATCAGCCATCCGGCCATTGAACCGAGGGTTTCCGCCAGCGCCGCGGAGGCGCCGCCGTGCAGCAGCCCGAACGGCTGGTGGGTTCGCGCGTCGACCGGCATTTCCGCTTCCAGCACGCCCTCCTCAAGCCGGGTATAAACGATGCCCAGATGCGCCACCATCGTATTGACGCTGGTCGCGTTGAGTTCATCCAGCGTCAGCTGACGTTTCCAGGCCATTTATGCCCCCAGCGTCGAGCCGCCGTCCACCACGATATCCTGCAGCGTGATATGGCTGGCGTGGTCGGAGGCGAGGAACAGAATGGTATTGGCAATCTCCTGCGGGCGGGCGATTTTGCCCAGCGGAATGCCCAGCTTAAACTGCTCGCCGAAGCCGCGAATGCGCTGCTGCTCAGCGTCATCGCTCACCCACAGCGTCCGCTGCATATCGGTGTCGGTCGAGCCAGGAGAAACCAGATTACAGCGTACCCCGCTGCCCGCCAGCTCAAGGCCAACGGTCAGCGCCAGGCTCTTCAGCGCCGCCTTTGATGCGCCGTAGGCGCTCATGCCAATGCGCGGGGTATGCGCAGCGTCGGACGCCACGGTGACAATCGCCCCGCCTTTCTGACGGCGGAACTGCGCCATCGTCTGCTGGAACAGGTTAAACGCCCCGCCAACGTTAACGGCAAAGGTCTGCTGCCAGTCTTCCTGGCTCAGCGCATCGGTCGCCCCCATCCGCAAAATACCGGCGGCATTGACCAGCACATCCAGCCGCGCGATCCCTGCCAGCAGGCGGCCGCACGTCTGCGCCACCTGCTGCGCGTCGGCAACGTCCAGCGTCTCGGTGGCGAACGGATAGCTTTCGCCGTCGAACGCCAGATCAAAGCCGGTTACCTGCGCGCCGGCCTCAACGAACGCCAGGGCGGTAGCGTAGCCGATCCCCTTGCCCGCGCCGGTGATCCACACGGTCCGGCCGTGAAAATCGAGTCCGTTCATTATTTCACCTCGCGGGACAGCAGGGCCCACCAGGCATCAATGGTCGGGTTTTTCGCCAGCACCACGAAGTCGATATCGCCGTGCGCTTTACGCCAGCGCGCGGCAAGCGCCATCATACGCACCGAGTCGAGGCCGTAGTCGATCAGGTTTTCATCGTCCATCGGCTCGTCGGTTTCATCCAGCAGCGGCAGCACCAGCGCGCGCAGCGCCGCTTTTGACGCCGGCAGCGGCAGCAGCTCTTCGGTCATCACCACGCGACCGGAGCGGCCCGCCACGTAGTTGAGCGCCATCAGATGCTCTTCACGGCTGAAATCGGCCAGCGCATCGGCAACGAAAAACGGCTTAATATCGCGCATAAACGCGTCAGTCGCAGTGGTCATACAGCCGATATGGGCGTAAACGCCGGTGATGATCAGCTGATCGCGCCCCGCCTCTTTCAGCTTCTCCTCCAGCGGCGAGCGATGAAACGCGCTGTAGCGCCACTTCACCAGCACGGTGTCGCTGTCGTCCGGCGCAAGCGCGGCAATCACCTGCTGCTGTTCCGGCGAACGGGTCAGGCCCGGTCCCCACATATCGTTCAGCAGCGCGCGGTCTTCGTCGCTCTGCTCTTTCGGCTGAGCGGTGTAAAAGACCGGAATATGGTTCTGTTTGCAGAACTCGCGCAGGGCGGCGATGTTGGCCACCACTCTCTCCATCATCGCGCTGTTTTCGCCCCAGAAGTTGAGGAAATACTCCTGCATATCGTGGATCAACAGCGCGGCACGGGACGGCTCAAATGCCCAGTTCACTTTGTTCGCCGGGATATCGCTGGCTTCCGGCAGCGCGTAAGCCTGTAATTTGGGGATTGCCATTCTGTCTTCTCCTTCAGCCCAGCTTGCGTTCAGCCAGCCACTGACGTAATTGTTTTTTATCGACTTTGCCCACCGGCGTCAGCGGCAGCGCATCAACGCACTCCACGCGGTCCGGCAGTTTAAATTCAGCGACCCCTTGTTCACGCAGGAAACGGCGCACCGCCACCGCGCGCAGAGGCTCTTTCACTACCAGATACGCACAGCTTTTTTCACCGAGCAGGCTATCTTCCATGCTGACCAGCGCCGCGTGGATCGCCGCCGGATGGCGCAGCAGCAGGTTTTCGATCTCTTCCGCCGCGATCTTCTCGCCGCCGCGGTTGATCTGATCTTTTTCCCGCCCCTGCACGGTGATGTAGCCCTCTTCATCGATCGAAATCAGATCGCCCGAACAGTAGAAGCCCTCGGCATCAAAGGCTTCGGCATTATGCTGCGGGCTCTTGTAGTACCCGCGGAAGGTGTAAGGCCCGCGGGTCATCAGGCGTCCGACTTCGCCGCGAGGCAGCGGATTACCGTCGGCATCGGCCACCCACACTTCGTCATCCGGGCACATCGGGCAGCCCTGGGTGTTGATGATGCGCTCGGGGCTGTCGTTGAGGCGGGTATAGTTCACCAGCCCCTCCGCCATGCCGAAGACCTGCTGCAGCTGGCAGCCGATTTCCGCCGGAATGCGCGCGGCGAGGGTCGCTGACAGGCGCGCTCCGCCCACCTGCAACAGCCGCAGCGATTGCAGCTGAGCATTGCTGCCGGCGTGATGGATCTCCTGTAGCCACAGGCTGACCGCGGGGGGAACCAGCGAGGTCAGGTTGATCTGGTGCTTTTCGATCAGCGGGAAGCAGAGGGTCGCGCTCGGGTCGTGTGCTAACACCACCACGCCGCCGGCATGGAACACGCCTAATGAACCCGGCGAGCTCAGCGCGTAGTTGTGGGCGGCGGGAAGCGCGTTCAGGTAGCGCGTTTCGGCGCTCACGCCGCACAGCTCGTTGCTGCGGCGAATGCTGTAGTCGTAGTCGTTATGCGTACGTGGGATGAGCTTCGGCGTCCCGGTACTGCCGCCGGAAAGCTGGAAAAAAGCCACTTCGTCGGCAGGCGTCGGATGCGCAACGAAACTATCGTCAGCGCGCTCGATGGCCGCCGTCAGGCTCTGCTCGCCGTCGTCGTTCAGCAACAGCGCCACGCGTACCGACGGATGCTGCGTAACAAAAGCGTTAAGAAAATCATCATCGGCAAACAGCGCATGTGCGCGGTCGGCAATCAGTAAGGCGGGTTCAATTTGCGCGGCGTAGGCGTTCAGCTCGCTACGCTGGTGGCTGAACAGCGCGTTGACCGGCGCCACGCCAATGCGTAGCAGCGCGAAAAAGGTAATATAGAATTCCGCGACGTTGCCCAGCTGCACCAGCGCCGTTTCGCCGCGCTTCAGGCCAAGACGCTGCAGCGAGGAAGCGAGGTTATCCACCAGGCGGTTGAATTCACGATAGCTGTAGCTTTTGTCGCCGTCGATAATCGCCGGGGCGTCGTTTTCCGCATGACGGGTAATCAGATGGGTTAACGGCAGATCCTGCCAGTAACCTTTTTGCCGATAGCGGGCCGCGAACGCTTCCGGCCAGCGGGTAAATTCGATCATCATCGTCCCTTATTGCAAGCCGAATACGTTCAGCATGGTGGTCAGTTTGACGCCGGTTTCGCGCCATTCGCCCAACGGCGAAGAGGCCGGAACGATACCTGCGCCGGCAAATAGCCGCAGGGTGCGCTGCTGCAGGCGCGCGCAGCGGATGGTCACTACCCACTCGCCGTTGCCTTCATCATCACACCAGCCGACAATGCCGCCGAATAGCTGGCGGTCGAACGGCTCCAGTTCGCCGATCATGCGTTTCGCCGCCTGATGCGGGAAACCGCTCAGCGCCGGCGTCGGATGCAGCAGGCAGGCCAGCGACATGGCATTCTCGTTTGCCAGCGCGGTGCCCTGAATCTGCGTCGCCAGATGCCACAGGGTCGGCGTCGTGATCAGTTGGGGCGTGTCCGGCAGAGAGAGTTCGCTGCTGCGCGGCGCTAATACGGCCTTCATCGCCTGAGTCACCAGCTCATGTTCATGGCGGTCTTTTTCCGACGCCAGCAGCCTGTGCCCTGCTTCACGATCCAGCACATCGTCCGGCTGGCGGCGGGCGGAACCGGCCAGCGGAAGAGAACTGAAATGCGCGCCTTCTTTACGCAGCAGCAGCTCTGGGCTTGCGCCCAGCAGCACGCCGCCGTCTGAGAGCGGCACGTGGAAGTTAAAGCTGGCCGGGTTCTGGGCGATCAGGCGCTCGAGCAGCGCCCCGCTATCGACCCGTTCGCGGGTGGTGATATCAATCAGGCGCGACAGGACCACCTTGTCCACTTCCGGCGTCGCGGTGAGAGCCGCCGCGCGCGCCACCATCGCCATAAAGGTGTCCTGCTCAGGGATCTCCCGGCGCTGCACGACATCCATCGGATTTTGCCCCGACGCATAGCGCGCGGAGTGCTGCTTTTCAGTGCGGGAGAATGCTGTCCAGCTCGCGGGGATAAACAGCTCGGAGGGCTCGCTGGTATCGAACGGAATGGCGCCGACCATCACAGGTCTGGCGATCCCGGCAGTTCGCGCCGCTTTAAAAGCAGCGGCCATTTTTTGCTGAAACTCTCCATTCGGATCATCGCCGTCGGCGGCGGGATGAGAGAATCGGCTAAAGCAGCCCGCGGTGGTGAAACTGCGGTACGGCGACATAAAGAAGAAGCTTTCCGGCGGCAGGGTCATTTTTTTCTCCCGAACTTCCTCAGCCAAAGACGTTTCCATATCATCCTCCAAAAACGATAAAGATATTACGAATAATTATCATTTATATTTTGGTTGGCTAACCTAAAAGGTATTGCGCGCTATGTCAACCGTACAGGTAGCATGTTGTGCGACTTATACCCGTCATACTTCAAGTTGCAGGTGTGTTGGCTGTGTTCGCTCACCCGAATCACTTACTACAGTAAGCTCATCGGGATTCGTTCACTTGCCGCCTTCCTGCAACTCGAATTATTAGGGCATAGACTTGCATCCACGCGGCGCAAAGCTGAAAATGAGAAGCATTTATCACTACTTAACCAGGATGCGAATACGTGAATTTCTCCACCTTTTGCCGCCGTACCCTCCTCGCCAGCGGCCTGGCGATTTTCGGAATTAGCTCAGCGCTGGCGGCAGACTGGCCGCGCCAGATAACCGACAGCCGGGGATCCCATACGCTGGAAAGCCAGCCGCTGCGCATTGTTTCCACCAGCGTGACGCTGACCGGCTCGCTGCTGGCGATTGACGCGCCGGTGGTGGCCAGCGGGGCCACGACGCCCAATAACCGCGTCGCCGACGGTCAGGGATTTTTACGCCAGTGGAGCGATGTGGCGAAAGCGCGCAAGCTGTCGCGCCTCTATATTGGCGAACCGAGCGCTGAGGCCGTCGCCGCGCAAATGCCGGATCTCATTCTGATTAGCGCCACCGGCGGCGATTCGGCGATGATGCTCTACGACCAGCTTTCCACCATCGCCCCGACGCTTATCATTAACTACGATGATAAAAGCTGGCAGGCCCTGCTGACCCAACTGGGGGAGATTACCGGCCACGAAAAACAGGCGGCGGAGAGAATCGCGGAGTTTGATAAAAAGCTGGCGGCGCTGAAAGAGAAAATGAAGCTGCCGCCGCAGCCGGTCACCGCGCTGGTCTACACCGCCGCGGCCCATAGCGCCAATATCTGGACCAAAGAATCCGCTCAGGGACAGCTGCTCGAGCAGCTGGGCTTTACCCTCGCCGACCTGCCCGGCGGGCTGCATGCCAGCCAGAGCCAGGGAAAACGGCATGATATCGTGCAGCTGGGTGGGGAGAATCTGGCCGCCGGGCTTAACGGCCAGAGCCTGTTCCTGTTTGCCGGCGACCAAAAGGACGCCGACGCGATTAACGCCAACCCGCTGCTGGCGCATCTGCCCGCCGTTGAAGCCAAACGCGTTTATCCGCTGGGGACGGAAACCTTCCGCCTGGATTACTACAGCGCCGTACTGGTGCTGCAGCGCTTAGCGGCGCTCTTTGCGTAAGCCGATCTCCCGGGGCGGCGCGATGCGCCTTGCCCGGGCTACAGGACCGCAGACCGCTGGGGACGCGTAGCCCGGACAGATGCGCAGCATCGCCTCCGGGAAAACCCGGCTGAATTAATTTTCGCTCGCCGTCTCCGGGCGCTGAAAGCGGCGCAGCTCGCGTAGCAGCCCCACCAGCACTGCGCCTACAATCACCAGCGCCCAGCCGCTGGCGCTCGCCGAAGCGGCCGGCGTCAGGATCGCGCCCAGTCCACCGAGCAGCGCCGCGCCTATCGCATCGCCGGTTACGTTCTGCGCGGTCCACAGACCGTTGATGCGCCCGAGCATATTTTCCGGGGTCTGGGTCTGAATCAGCGTATATTGCAGCAGCGAGCTTATCGCGCTCAGCCAGCCAAACAGCGCCAGACACAGCGCGCCCAGCTCCCACACCGGCATCAGGCTGAACAGCGCAATCGCCACAAACGAGCCGACGGTGGTCGCCAGCATCAGCACGCCCGGCCTCGCCGTCTGCGCCAGTTGCCCGCTGGTCAACGCTCCGAGCGCCGCGCCGAGAGGGATCGCGGCATACAAAAGGCCAATCTGCGACGCCGACATCTGCCAGCTTCCGGCCAGCGCCGGATAGAGCACGCGCACCGCGCTGGCCATCGTCAGCAGGCCGCCAAGCAGCGCGATGCCGCCGATAAGCGGGCTGTTAAACAGAAACTTCAGCCCCGCGTTCAGCGATTTCAGCGGGTGCTCGCGCGGCTGCGGCGGCGGCGCCAGCAGCGGTAAACGCAGGAGGGTCAACGTGGTGATAAAGGTTCCCGCCGCCGCCAGGCCATAGTTCCAGGCCACGCCGCCGGTTGCCAGCAGCAGACCGCCAATCATCGGCGAAATCACCGAGCCCAGCCGCACCGTCAACATGGTGATCGCCCCGGCCTGCATCAGATTTTCCCGGCCAACCAGCGCCGGCGTCGCCGCCAGCAGCGCGGTCACGCCAATAGAAGCGAACAGACCGTCCCAGATACCGAGCAGATAGATGGCGATTAACGACGGCTCCGGCAGCATGGCGTTGAGACACAGGCCGACGAAGCCTATCCCGCAGGTGCCGCGCGCCAGCAAGATCAGACGTTTACGCTCATAGCGGTCGGCAAGCACGCCGCCGATCATCAGACCGACAAACATTGAAGCGCCGGTCAAGGTCACCGACAGCCCCACTTGCCAGGTGGAATGGGTCATCAGCTGGATTTGTACCGGGATCGCCACGCCCAGCAGGCCAAGCGACAGGATCGAGATAAAGCGGGCGATAAAGACGGCGCGAAAGGCCGGGTGGGTTTTCAGCAAACTGAGATTCAGCAGCCAGGATTGTCGGTTCATGACAGCGCCTTGTTATTATTTTCCATACCATTTTTATGGGTGCACATGCTAACATAACCGGATAGAATCGATAACGATAATTACTATCATTATCATGTCAGGGATGTAAGCCATGTCGTCTTCCACGACCGCGGCGCGCGCCTTTGCCGTGCCGGGTCTTTTAATCGTTTTAATCATCGCTGTTGCGCTCAGCCTGCTGGTCGGCGCCAAACCCCTGCCGTTTAGCGTCGTCATTGATGCCTTCACCGGCACCTGCCAGAGCGCCGATTGCACCATCGTCCTTGATGCCCGACTGCCGCGAACCCTCGCCGGGCTGCTGGCCGGCGCCGCGCTGGGTCTGGCCGGGGCGCTGATGCAAACGCTGACCCGCAACCCGCTGGCGGACCCGGGGATCCTCGGCGTCAACTCCGGCGCCAGCTTCGCTATCGTGCTGGGCGCGGCGCTGTTTGGTCTCTCCTCGCCGCAGGAGCAGCTGCTGATGGCTTTTTGCGGCGCGTTCGGCGCCTCGCTGCTGGTGGCCTTTACCGGCAGCCAGGGCGGCGGCCAGCTGAGCCCGGTTCGCCTGACCCTCGCGGGGGTCGCCCTGGCGGCGGTGCTGGAAGGACTTTCCAGCGGTATCGCCCTGCTTAACCCTGACGTCTACGACCAGCTGCGCTTCTGGCAGGCGGGCTCGCTGGACGTGCGCACCCTGCAAACCCTGAAAATCGTGCTGTTCCCGGTACTCATTGCCGGCCTGGTGACGCTGCTGCTGAGCCGGGCCTTAAACAGCCTGAGCCTCGGCAACGATACGGCCACCGCGCTCGGCAGCCGGGTCGCGCGTACTCAGCTTATTGGTCTGCTGGCGATTACCGTCCTGTGCGGCAGCGCCACGGCGGTGGTCGGGCCCATCGCCTTTATCGGCCTGATGATGCCGCATATGGCCCGCTGGCTGGTGGGCGCGGATCATCGCTGGTCGCTGCCGGTGACCCTGCTGGCTACCCCTGCCCTGCTGCTGTTTGCCGACGTGCTGGGGCGCCTGCTGGTGCCCGGCGAACTGCGGGTTTCGGTGGTCAGCGCCTTTATCGGCGCGCCGGTGCTGATCTGGCTGGTACGCCGCCAGCCGCGCGGAGGTGGCATGTGATTGCGCCTTCTCATCGCCTGATTTTTAGCTGCCTGCTGCTGCTGGTCGCCAGCGCGCTGGTCTCCCTGTGGGGGCTGGGCACTGGCCTGGTGCCATTGAGCGTTGAGCAGGTTATCTCCGCGCTGCTCGGCGATGCGCCGCGCAACGTCGCCATGGTGGTGACCGAGTGGCGCCTGCCCCGCGTGCTGATGGCGCTGCTGATTGGCGCCGCCCTCGGCGTCAGCGGCGCGATTTTCCAGTCGCTGACCCGCAACCCGCTGGGGAGCCCGGACGTGATGGGGTTTAACACCGGGGCCTGGAGCGGCGTGCTGGTAGCGATGGTGATGTTTGGCCAGAACCTGGCGGCCATCGCCATGGCGGCAATGGCTGGCGGGATCCTTACCGCGCTGGCGGTCTGGCTGCTGGCGTGGCGCAACGGGATTGAAACCTTTCGCCTGATTATTATCGGCATCGGCGTGCGCGCTATGCTGGTGGCATTCAATACCTGGCTGCTGCTGCGCGCTTCGCTGGAAACCGCCCTCTCCGCCGGGCTGTGGTATGCCGGTTCGCTTAACGGTTTGACCTGGGGAAAAACCTGGCCCTCGGCGCCGCTGATTCTGCTGATGCTGGTCTGCGGGGCGCTGCTGGCGCGGCGCATGCGGCTGCTGGAGATGGGTGACGATACCGCCTGCGCCCTGGGCGTGCGGGTTGAACGCTCGCGGCTGCTGCTGATGCTGGTCGGGGTGGTGCTGACCGCCGCCGCTACCGCGCTCGCCGGGCCGATTTCGTTTATCGCCCTGGTGGCGCCGCATATTGCGCGCCGCCTCAGCGGCACCGCGCGCTGGGGGCTGGCCCAGGCGGCGCTGTGCGGCGCCCTGCTGCTGGCGCTGTCTGACTACTGCGCGCAGCGTCTGTTTATGCCCTATCAGTTACCGGTGGGCGTGGTGACCGTCAGCCTCGGCGGTATCTACCTTATCGGGTTGTTAATTCAGGAGTCCCGCAAAAAATGACCGCTGTAACCTCCCGTTTGCGCGGCGACCAGTTGACCCTGGCGTATGGCAAAAAAACCATCGCCGAATCGCTGAACGTCACCATTCCCGACGGCCACTTTACCGCCATTATTGGCCCCAACGGCTGCGGTAAATCGACGCTGCTGCGCACCCTGAGCCGCCTGATGACCCCGACATCCGGTCATGTGTATCTCGACGGCGAGCAGATCCAGCGTTACGCCAGTAAAGAGGTGGCGAAGCGGATCGGCCTGCTGGCGCAGAACGCCACTACGCCGGGAGATATTACGGTTCAGGAACTGGTGGCCCGCGGGCGCTATCCGCACCAGCCGCTGTTTACCCGCTGGCGCAAAGAGGATGAAGAGGCGGTCAGCAGGGCGATGAAGGCCACCGGCATTACCGACCTGGCGCTGCAAAGCGTCGATACGCTCTCCGGCGGCCAGCGCCAGCGGGCGTGGATCGCCATGGTGCTGGCCCAGGAGACGGCGATTATGCTGCTCGATGAGCCCACCACCTGGCTGGATATCAGCCATCAGATCGACCTGCTTGAGCTGCTAAGCGAGCTGAATCAGGAGAAGGGCTATACCCTGGCGGCGGTGCTGCACGATCTAAACCAGGCCTGCCGCTACGCTACCCATTTGATTGCCCTGCGCGAGGGTAAAATCGTCGCCGAAGGCGCGCCGAAGGAGATTGTCAACGCGGCGCTGATCGAGAAGATTTACGGCCTGCGCTGTACAATTATTGAAGATCCGGTGGCGCATACGCCGCTGGTGGTGCCGCTGGGTCGCAAGTAGATACTCCCGGTTCGCGCGACGTTTAGCCGGGCTACCCAGGCTGGCACAAACGGTAGCCCGGGTAAGGCGTTAGCCGCAACCCGGGGGTTCATCTGCCCCTAATCCAATATCTCCCTGAGCACCGGGCCGATCGCTTCAAAGGCCTGCGGAGAGATAATATCCACGTGGGCGCAATCCTGGCTGAACACCTCCAGCTCGCCGACCCACGGCCCCCACACCACCTGCGGGTCCATCCCCGGCTGACGGGTTTTCTCCGCCACGAACAACGTCGCCTTACCGTCAAACTTCGCGCTGTGCGCGGTGGTCAGCAGGCGCACCGCATCGGCATAGTTGCCTTCGATAACGCTGAACAGCTCGCCGGAAGCCTGTCCCTGCTGGGCGGCCAGAAACGCCTCGCGCTCGCGGGCAATCTCCGCCAGCACCTCAGGATCCAGGCCGTTCGCCTCTTTTTCCGCCCAGTTCTGCGTCTCCGGCGGCCAGGTATCGAGCAGCCCGAGGAAGGCCACCGCTTCGCCGCGCTGGCGTAACCGGGCGGCAATCCCCTGCGCCAGGGTGCCGCCGAGCGAATAGCCCAGCAGATAATAGGGGCCGTGGGGCTGCTGCGAAAGCAAGGTTTGCAGATGAAGCTCGCAGACCGCATCCAGATCCGCCGCCGTGGCCATCGGCCCGTGCGGTCGCGGCGACTGAATACCGACGATCGACCAGCGCGGGCTTAAATAACGCGCCAGCACGCTGAACTGCCAGGCAAAACCGGAAGCAGGATGGAAACAAAACAGCGTCGGGCCGTCGCTCTCGCGCAGCGGCAGGAGAGCGTCGAAGCCCAGCCGTTGCGCCTGCTCATCGCTGAGATCCGATGCCAGCAGTGCGCTCAGCTTGCCGACGGTAGACGCGACCATCACCTGCCCCGGCGTCACCTGGCGTTCCAGCTCGCGGCCGAGCGTCGCCGCCAGACGCATCGCCAGCAGCGAATGGCCGCCGAGGGCGAAGAAATCGGCGTCGATATCGTTCACCTCGCAGCCCAGCAGCTGGCTGAACGCTGCGGCAACGGTAGTTTCAACGCCCGGCTCCGGCGGACGACCGCGGCTTACGCGGCTCAGCGTCGGCAGCGGCAGCGCTTTACGATCCAGCTTGCCGTTAGCGCTCAGCGGCAGCGCCGGCAGCTGAATCAGCACCACCGGCACCATATGCGGCGGCAGCTGTTCGCCAAGCCGCGCTTTAAGCGCGACGGCGTCCAGCGGCAGGCCGGAGTCAGAAACCAGGTAGCCCACCAGCTGACGGGCATCGCCGCCGGTTGCCGCCGCCTGATTGAAGACGCAGGCGTGAGCCACCGCCTGCGCAACGTCCGGCAGCGCGGACATCGCGCGGTCAATCTCGCCCAGCTCAATCCGCTGGCCGCGAATTTTTAGCTGGTCGTCGCTGCGCCCGAGATACTCGACGGCGCCGTTATCCAGCCAGCGGGCAACGTCCCCGGTGCGGTACATGCGCTCGCCCGGCGCGTAAGGGTCGGCAATAAAGCGGCTGGCGGTTAAATCGGGACGCCCCAGATAGCCCTGCGCCAGCTGAATGCCGGTCAGGTAGAGATCCCCCGCCACGCCCGGCGGCACCGGGCGCATGGCGGCATCAAGAATGCGCAGCCCGGTATTCCACACCGGCCAGCCAATCGGCACGCTGGTGCCGCTTACCGCCGCCAGTTCGGGCCCACAGGCCGGATACCAGCTAACGTCCACCGCCGCTTCCGTTGGGCCATACAGGTTATGCAGCGGCGCGCCGGTCAGTTGCTCCCATTCCCGACACAGCGCCGTCGGCAGCGCTTCGCCGCTGCAAAATACCCGGCGCAGGGTTTGGCAGGCGCCGACGTTCTCCGCCTCCAGCGAGGCGACGAATGCCGCCAGCATCGACGGCACAAAGTGGGTGGTGGTGACGCCATAGCGGGCAAAGAACCGCTGCATCGCCAGCGGATCGCGATGGGCCTCCGGCTCGGCCATCACCAGCTGCGCGCCGGCGATAAATGGCCACCAGAACTCCCAGACCGACACATCAAAGCTGCACGGCGTTTTCTGCGCCACTACGTCGTCAGCGCAGAGCGGATAGTGGTCCTGCATCCACAGCAGGCGGTTGACGATGGCGGTTTGCCCGACCATCACCCCTTTCGGTCGCCCGGTAGAGCCGGAGGTAAAGATGATATAGGCAGTATGCTCCGGCCGTGAGAGCGCCAGCGGCGCGGCATCCGCCGCCGCCAGCGGCTGCTGGTAGCACAGGGTTTCCAGGCCGGGAATATCGTTAAAGCGCGCCCGCTGATCTTCAGAGGTAATCAGCAGCGACGGCCGGGCGTCTTCCAGCATCATCCGCAGACGATCGTCGGGATAGCCGGTATCCAGCGGCAGCCACGCGGCGCCGGCCTCAACAATACCGTGCAGCGCCAGCGTCAGGAATACCGAGCGCGGCAGCGCGACCGCGACGCTATCGCCCGGCTTGACGCCCCGCGCGCGAAGCTGTTCAGCCAGCGCCACCACCTGCTGGCGCATCTCGCGGTAGCTAAACTGCCAGCGGCCGTCCGCCAGCGCAGGGGCATTCGGGGTTTTCGCCGCCTGCTCCGCTACCAGCGCGCTCAGGGTGGTGAGCGGCAGGTCGACAGCGGTCGCGTTGACCTGCCGCAGCTGTTCCGTTTCCGCCGCCGACAGCATATTCGCCTCGCCGCAGCGCAGGGTCGGATTATCGGCAAACTGGGCCAGCAGCGCGGAGAGTCGGGAGATATGGTTACGCAGCGTCCGTTCCTCGTATCGCTGCTTATTCGCCAGCACCTCCAGCGACAGACCGCCAGCTTCATCCGGGAAGAGCGCCAGCTCCAGGTCATTGACCGGGCCGGTGGCCAGAGTGTGGGTAATGGCCTCCACGCCGTCGATATCCAGCTGATAGTCGAAGACTTTAATATTGAGCACCGGGCCAAACAGCGGTTCATCGCCCGCCGCTCTGCCGCTATCGCGCGCAATCTGTTCGGCATCATAGCGCTGATGGCGGCGCATTTTCTTCAGCTGCCCGGCAAGACGCGTGGCCAGCTCCGGCAGCGTTTCCCCGGCGTCAATAGTGACCGCCAGCGGCAGAACGTTGAGCACCGGGCCGGTAGCGGTGAGCGCCGCAGAGCCCATGCGGCGCATAAAAATAAAGCCCGCGGCGTAGTCCGTTCGGCTGCACAGCCGTCCCAGCCACAGGGCGGTCAGCGCCAGCGCCAGATCGGCGCGCTGGCACTGCGGCGCGCCTGCCGCCAGCCGGCTCAAGACCCCGGCATCCACCTCCAGCTTCATGCGCCAGATATCGCTGCTGGTCGCCCTTCCCGCCAGCGGCGCGTCCGACAGCGAGGCCGGTGCCGGCAGCGCCTGACGCTGCGCCTGCCAGAACTGTTTGTCGCGCTGCCAGGCGTCGCTGCCGTAGTAGCGCTGATACTCTTCCACCACCTCGGCAAACGGCGTAAACGGGGAATCAGGCGTCGCTTCGCCGCGCTGCCAGGCGCGGTAGATCGCGGCGATCTGGCGGGTAATCGCCGGGAAGCTGAAGCCATCGACCAGCAAATGGTGGTAACGCTGATACCAGTACCAGCGGTTATCGCCCACCCGCAGCAGCTGATGGCAGACCAGCGGATTGCCGCCGTCCACCCGCAGGTTTTGTCCGAGGTCGGCCTGCATCAGCGCCAGCGCGGCCGCGTGCGGGTCGCTCGCGGCACGCAGATCCCGGTAATCCGGTTCGGCAAACGCGCGATGTTCATCGACCCACTGCCAGGCTTCGCCGTTATCTTCGCAAAAACGCATGCTGAGGGTGTCGGCCTGCGACAGCCCGGTGACAATAGCCCGGCCGAGCAGTATCGGGTCGATATCACCGCGCAGCTCAACATAGTGGGCGACGCTCCAGGCGCCGGGCAGCGTCGAGAGGCGCTCCGCCATCCAGATCCCCGGCTGCGCCGCAACCAGCGGTAAACGTGTGGTCATCGTGGGCTCCTCAGGATGCATGGTGGGCGGGGGTCAGCGTTGACCAGTTTGCCGCCAGCCAGGCATTGCACGCCGCTAACGACTGCGGCGGGCACTCCACCGACCAGCCTTCCGGCAGCGCGCAGGAGTGTGGCCACAGGCTGAACTGCTGCTGGCCATTGCGCAGGATGTAAAACTGCCCTTGCGGATTGTCGAAGGGGTTACTAAATTGCATGTCTAATTCCTCGTAAAGCGCGCGTTGTCACTCATCACGGCATAAAGGCTGCCACAGCTGGATAAGCCCGGCTGTCAGCCCGCCGCGCCAGCACAGCGCATCATGCCCGCCGTCAACCTGACGCCAGAAAATCGTCTGCTGTTCCAGATGCGCCAGCAGCGCCTGGTTGGCGCGAAAAATGATCGGCTCGCGAATACCGGCTTCCAGCCAGATACGTAGCCCTTGCGGATGTAATTCGCCGCGGCTGAGCCGCTCAATCAGCAGACCCGTCTGCGCGCCGCCGCGATGCGGCCACCAGTAAGAGCCGGACTGGCTGAGCACACAGCCAAAGCGCCGGGGCCAGTAGAGCGCGGCGAACATCGCGGCCAGGCCGCCAAAGCTCTGGCCTGCCACCACGGTTCGGTCGGCGCTATCGCTGAAAGGTGCTATCCGGTGAACCATCGGCAGCAGCTCTTCCTGAACCGCCAGCCAGAACGTTTCATTGCAGGGAAGCTCTTCGGCGCGATGCTGGTTATCGATAACGTCAATCAGCAGATAAACCGCCGGCGGGAGCCGTTTTTCGCGGGTTAAGCCCGCCAGCGGCGCCCATACCGGCATGCTTTCGGCCCAGAACTGGCCATCCAGCAGGATCGCCAGCGGGCGCGCCTGCGGCTGCGCGTCGCCGGTGGCGTAAACCCATATCCGTCGGCGGTTGCCGAGGCGCTGGCTCTGCCATTCGATGCAGAGCGGAGGCGGATAAGATTCATCGCGCAGCGCCCAGCCGGGCTGTTCGGGGGCGTCCGGCAGCTCCAGCGCGGAGACCGCGTGGCCGCGCCCGCCCTTCCAGCTTTGCGGATTGAGCGGGTCGGCAATCGCCTGCGGCAGCAGCCTGCGCCAGCCTTCGCGCAGCAGCGCGCGGTCCGGGCCGTCACCGTTAAAAAGCTGGGGGGAAAAGTCGTCGTCGCGGGCGGTAGGGATAAAGCAATAGCTGCCGCGCCAGGTCGGAGAAAGCGTGGTTTGCCAGCACCAGGCATCGGTACCGGGAATGCGCTGCAGGGTTTGCGGTACGGCGTTTTTATGATGGTCAGTCACGCCGGTGATATAAATCCATACCCGCTGGATGGCCGAAGACGTTTCGTTGCCCGCCGGATCGCGCCACCAGAAGGTTACCCGATACGCGCCGTCAACGGCTTCGATTTGCGGGCCGGAGATATGCTGCCACCAGTCGTCACTTCCTGTCTTATGCATTCCTTTTCAACCCTATGTTTATCGTGACATTTATCAACAAACGTATTAATAAACGCAATATTTATTGATAATATTATTGATAACTATTTTCATTTGCAATAGCGTATTAGCGCGCTGTGGGAAGCGCGTCTTTCAAAATTAAACATGTCTGAGAGGGCTCATTTAGTCCGCGACGGAGCGCCCTTTGCCCTCGACTGGCAACATTGATACCGCCTCCCCTCCCGACGGGAAGGGGCCTTTGGGGAAGGTGGCGACAAAAAGCAGGAATTACAATGAATAACAGGATCAAATCCCTGGCCTTGCTGGTCAATCTGGGAATCTACGGGGCTGCGTTTCCGCTGAGCGCGGCGGAAACCGCCTCCGATAGCAAAACCGCAACCGCTGATGAAACCATGGTCGTCACCGCCGCCGAGCAGAACCTGCAGGCGCCCGGCGTTTCAACCATTACCGCAGATGAAATTCGTAAACGCCCGCCTGCGCGCGACGTGTCGGAAATTATCCGTACCATGCCCGGCGTTAACCTGACCGGCAACTCCACCAGCGGCCAGCGCGGCAACAATCGCCAGATTGATATTCGCGGCATGGGCCCGGAAAATACCCTGATCCTGATTGACGGCAAGCCCGTGACCAGCCGCAACTCCGTGCGTCTGGGCTGGCGCGGCGAGCGCGATACCCGCGGAGATACTTCATGGGTACCGCCGGAGCTGATCGAACGTATTGAAGTCATTCGCGGTCCGGCGGCCGCGCGCTACGGCAACGGCGCGGCGGGCGGCGTGGTCAATATCATCACCAGGAAAAGCGACGGCGAATGGCACGGTTCATGGAACACCTACATGAACGCCCCGGAGCATAAAGAAGAAGGCTCGACCAAACGCACCAACTTTAGCCTCAGCGGCCCGCTGGGCGGCGATTTCAGCTTCCGCCTGCTGGGCAACCTCGATAAAACGCAGGCCGATGCCTGGGATATCAACGACGGGCATCAGTCAGAGCGTACCGGTGCGTACGCTAATACCATGCCTGCCGGGCGTGAAGGGGTTAAAAATAAGAACATTAACGGCGTCGTGCGCTGGGATTTCGCCCCGATGCAGTCGCTGGAGTTTGAATCCGGCTACAGCCGTCAGGGCAACCTCTACGCGGGCGATACGCAGAACACCAATACCAACGATCTGGTGAAAGAGAACTACGGAAAAGAGACGAACCGCCTCTATCGCCAGACTTACTCCGTCACCTGGAACGGCGGCTGGGATAACGGCGTGACCACCAGCAACTGGGCCCAGTACGAACATACCCGCAACTCGCGTAAAGGCGAAGGGCTGGCGGGCGGTACGGAAGGTATCTTCAACAGCGATCAGTTCAGCGATATCGACCTCGCCGACGTGATGCTGCACAGCGAAGTTAACATCCCGCTGGATCTGGTGTTTAACCAGAACCTGACGCTGGGCACCGAGTGGAACCAGCAGCGGATGAAGGATCGGGCGTCAAATACCCAGACCTTTATGGGCGGCGATATCGACGGCTATGACAGCACCGGCCGTAGCCCATACTCGAAGGCCGAGATCTTCTCCCTGTTTGCCGAAGACAACGTGGAACTGACCGACACCACCATGCTGACGCCGGCGCTGCGTTTCGATCATCACACGATCGTCGGCAACAACTGGAGCCCGTCGCTCAACCTCTCTCAGGGTCTGGGGGATGACTTCACGTTAAAAATGGGCATCGCCCGCGCCTATAAAGCGCCGAGCCTGTACCAAACCAACCCGAACTATATTCTCTATAGCAAAGGCCAGGGCTGCTACGCCAGCGGCACCGATACCGGTTGCTACATGATGGGTAACGATGACCTGAAGGCCGAAACCAGCATCAACAAAGAGATTGGCCTTGAGTTTAAACGCGACGGCTGGCTGGCGGGGGTGACCTGGTTCCGCAACGACTACCGCGATAAAATCGAAGCGGGCTACGCGCCGATTTCACAGACGACGAACGGTAAAGTGAAAACTGATATCTATCAGTGGGAAAACGTGCCGAAAGCGGTGGTTGAAGGTCTGGAAGGCACCCTGAACGTGCCGGTCAGCGAAACGGTGAACTGGACCAACAACATCACTTATATGCTGCAAAGTAAAAACAAGGAAACCGGCGATCGTCTGTCAATTATTCCGGAATATACCCTGAACTCCACCCTGAGCTGGCAGATTCAGCAGGATATTTCGGTGCAGTCGACCTTCACCTGGTACGGCAAGCAGCAGCCGAAGAAATATAACTACAAAGGTGAGCCGGCGGTGGGTTCTGAAACGGATGAAGTCAGCCCATACAGCATCGTTGGCCTGAGCGCCACCTGGGATGTGACTAAAAACGTCAGCCTGACCGGCGGCGTGGATAACGTCTTCGACAAGCGCCACTGGCGCGCGGGGAATGCGCAAACCACCGGTAGCCTGACCGATGTTTCTTATATGGCTGGCGCGGGCGCCAACACCTATAACGAATCTGGCAGAACCTGGTATATGAGCGTCAATACCCACTTCTGATTGTCTACCGTTCCCCCCGCCCTCTTGCCATAGAGGGCGGCGGGGAGAATCTGTTAACATCCCCCTATGCAAACCCAACGCGCTACCATTCAGCTTGCCGGTCACTCGCTGCAGCGGGTCGATTTCGACCCGGCGACCTTTCAGCCTGAAGATCTCCTCTGGCTGCCGCACTATGCCCGGCTAAGCGACTGCGCCCGCAAGCGGCAGACCGAGCACCTCGCGGGGCGTATCGCTGCGGTTTACGCGCTGCGGGAAGTTGGTGAAAAAGAGGTGCCTGCCGTTGGCGATCGGCGCCAGCCCCTGTGGCCCGCGCCGTGGTACGGCAGCATCAGCCACTGCGAACGCTGCGCGCTGGCGGTTGTCTCCCCCGGGCCGGTCGGCGTTGACATTGAGCGCATCCTGTCTCCCACCCTGGCGACCGAGCTGGAAAGCAGCATCGTCAATAACGCGGAAAAAAGCCTGCTGGACGCCAGCGGCCTGCCGTCGGCGCTGGCGCTGACGCTGGCGTTTTCGGCAAAAGAGAGCGCGTTTAAGGCCAGCCCGCCCGAAATACAGAGCGGCGTGGGTTTTCGCGATTTTGAGGTGACGTATATAAAGGAAGAAAACCTGCGGCTTCAGCTCTCCGCCGTGGCGTATCGGCTGCAGTGGATTAAGGCCGGTGACTACGTCATCACGCTCTGCGCATCGTAATAAACAAAACCCGCGCGGCAGACCGCGCGGGTTATCGGTTTAAGCCGGCGTAAAATCAGCGCATTTTCTGCGCCAGCCCGGCGACGGAAGCGGCATCGAAACCGTGGTGTTTACGCAACCAGTCGCGGTCCGCCGCCGCCGCATACTCGCCATCCGGGATCCCCAGACGTTTGAGTGGGATTCCCGCGCCGGCTTCGGCCAGCACTTCCGCCACCAGGCTCCCCAAGCCGCCGTTGACGTTATGCTCCTCCACCGTTATCACCGCCTTGCACGGTTTCAGCGCCGCCAGCAGCGCGGCGGTATCGCAAGGGCGAATGGACGGCACGCTCACCACTTTAGCCTGAATCCCCGCGTCGGCCAGCCTCTGCGCGGCATCGACGATTTCATGCACCGTCGAGCCGGTGGCCACCAGCGCGATATCCTCGCCTTCCCGCAGGGTGATGACCGCCCCCGGCACAAAGCGATAGCTTTCATCATGCAGTTCCGGCAGCGCCTTGCCGTCAAGACGAATATAGACCGGCCCCTGATAGCCGATGGCGTAATCGATAATCTGCCGACATTCGCGCGGCGAAGACGGAGCGAAAATCTGGATATTACCGAAGCCGCGCATTACCGCCAGATCGTCAATCGCATGATGGGTGCTGGCCAGCGGGCCGTAGCTGGCGCCGGCGTTAAGGCCAAATAGCTTAACGTTGGTGTTGTTATAGCAAACGTCGACTTTAATCTGCTCATTGGCGCGGGAAATCAGGAACGGCGCGGCGTTACAGGTGACCGCCACTTTGCCCCCCAGCGCCAGACCCGCCGCCGTCCCGACCATGCTCTGCTCGGCGATGCCCACGTTCACCAGACGACCGGGGAACTGCTTAATAAACGGCGCGATTTTAGCCGTTGAGGTGGAGTCAGCGACGACCGGCACCAGATCGACGCCGCGGTCAACCGCATCAATAAAGGCCTGAACCATCACGCTCGCCAGGTGTTCTGCATTACTCATCTTTCAGTTCCTCCAGTGCCAGTGCAATTTCTTCGCCTTTCGGTACCCGGTGGTGCCACTCCGGGCGCCCCTGGATAAAGGAAATACCGGCACCTTTCGTGGTGTTGGCGATAACGACGTTCGGTTTACCTTCCTGCTTCAGCCCTTCCAGGGTCGCCACTACCGACGCCATGTCGTTGCCCTGGCATTCGGTGACCGTCATCCCGAAGGCCTTCCATTTGTCGGCCAGCGGATCGGTATTCATGATTTCGCGCGTCGGCCCCGCCAGCTGGAGATTGTTCTTGTCATTAATAATGATGAGATTATCAAGGCCGTAGTGCGCCGCGGCCAGCGCCGCTTCCCAGTTGCTGCCTTCAGCCAGCTCGCCATCGCCGGTAATTAAAAAAATGCGGCGGGAGCTGTTGCTTTTTTTCGCAGCCAGCGCCAGCCCCACCGCAACAGGCAAACCGTGGCCCAGCGCGCCGGTATTGAGCTCAATCCCCGGCGTTTTCTGGCGCACCGGGTGACCCGGAAGATGGGAGTTCGCATGCTGATAGGTTTCCAGCCACTCAACCGGGAAAAAGCCCGCCTCGGCCAGCACGCAGTAGTAGCAGCCCACCGCATGGCCTTTCGACTGGATGTAGATATCGCGCTGGTCGTCAGCAAGACGCTCCGGCGCGACGTTCAGAATGCGGAAATAGAGCGCGGTGAGCAGTTCAACCTGCGACAGGTCGGCGCCGGTGTGCCCGCCCGCAGGGCTGTTGGCGTTCAATCTGACGATATGGCGACGTACGGCGCGGGCTTTACGCTCAAGGGCCTGGACATCATAGCTATAGGGATTCATTTAATACCTCTGAATTTATTTTCAACTTGGAATATTTATTCCGTCAGGGACTAAAAAAACCAGACATCCCCAGGCAACGCATCGTAAGGCTTACGCCGCTGCATCATACTCAGGAACATTCTGCCTCCTTACCACCGGGCGTGACGTCACCCGGGCACTTTTCAGTTGACCTGAAATCGCTATGAATATATATTCACTAACGACTCTTTATTCAATTATGCGGCTACTGTTCTGTTTTTGTCCATAGCTGATTTTGAGGATTGGCGAAAGTTAGATATCCATCACACTTAACTGTCTTTTCTTTTCGCGTATGATAATGAGCTCTAACATAATGGCTGCACGTAAATGATTTTCGGGGAAATATATGGCTAAGCAGGATGAACAACGGCTATTAGTTAAGATTGCCACGCTCTACTATCTTGAAGGACGAAAGCAGTCAGATATCGCTCAACTTCTCTCGCTTTCTCAGTCATTTATCTCCCGAGCGATCGCCCGCTGCCAGAAAGAGGGCGTGGTCAAAATCAGCGTTGTTCAGCCATCGAATATTTTCCTCAATCTTGAAAAAGGCCTCGAGGATCGCTACGGAATTAAACAGGCCATCGTCGTGGATACCGAAGAGGACGCCAGCGATCACACCATCAAGCGCGCCATCGGATCCGCCGCGGCCCACTATCTGGAAACGCGATTGCGGCCGAAAGATCTGATTGGCGTCTCGTCGTGGAGTTCAACTATCCGCGCAATGGTTGATGAGGTTCACGCGCAAAACCTGAAGGCCAACGGCGTGATTCAACTGCTCGGCGGCGTGGGTCCTAACGGTAACGTGCAGGCGACCATCCTGACCCAGACCCTGGCGCAGCGTCTGAACTGTGAAGCCTGGCTGCTCCCTTCCCAAAGCATTGAAGGTTCTACGGAGGAGAAAAATCGCCTCGTGGCCAGCAAAGATGTCGCCGATGTGATTGCGCGCTTCGACGAAGTCGATATCGCCATCGTCGGGATTGGCATTCTTGAACCTTCGCAGCTGCTGAAAACATCCGGTAACTACTATCACGAAGATATGCTGCAGGTGCTGGCGGAACGCGGCGCCGTGGGCGACATTTGCCTGCACTACTACGATAAAAACGGCAAGGCGGTGTTACGCGATGATGAAGATCCTGTGATCGGCATGGCGCTGGAGAAAGTGAAGAAGTGCCCTAACGTGGTGGCCCTTGCCGGCGGTAGCGAGAAGGTGGCGGCTATCAAAGGCGCGCTTTCAGGCGGTTATATCGATGTTCTGATCACCGATTATCCAACGGCCAGGCTGCTTATCGCCGGGTAATTTCCTCATTCAAACACTTTCCCACAGCCTTTACGCTTTCCTTCAGGCGTAAAGGCTTCGCCAATAAATTTTTATATTTCAATCATATATAAGCATACGACCGCGCTCTTCCCCCCCGACATCCGCAAGCTTCACTAAACGGATAAGTGTGATTGCCAGCACAATTGATAACTTTTCCTGTAGCCCGACGGGAAGTTTCTGGCTAAGGTAACAAATAAATAATCACTATCGAATATATATTCAGTGATTAAAAAAGTGAAAACGAATTGTCACATCATGGCCTGCTAAGAAGCAATGCGATAAAGAGGAATGCCAACTTCCCCCTCCGCGCCAGGACGAAGTGTGACTCAGGAGACTACCTAATGCAGGCAACACGTAAAGAGTTCATCATTGCGCTGGACGAAGGCACCACCAATGCCAAAGCCGTCGTACTCGATAGCCGCGGCAAGGTCGTGGTGAAATTCTCTCAGCCGCTGGCGATCCAGACGCCGCGTGAAGGCTGGGTCGAGCAGTCGGGAGAAGTGCTGGTTGACGCTTCGCTGGCGGTTATCGCGAAAGCGGTAGCGCACGTTGGCGCAGAAAACGTCGCGGCATTAGCCATCAGTAACCAGCGCGAGACCGCGATCGGCTGGTATCGCCAGAGCGGGAAGCCAATTAACGCCGCGATCACCTGGCAGTGCAGCCGCAGCGCCGCGTTTTGCGATGAACTGCGCCACAGCGATAAAGAGCAGCAAATCAAGGCCGTGACCGGCCTGCCGATTGCGCCTCTGTTTTCGGCCTCGAAAATGCGCTGGCTGCTGGAATCCCTTCCTGAGGGGCGCGCGCTGGCTGAGCGCGGAGAAATCTGCCTCGGTACTATCGACAGCTGGCTGCTGTGGAACTTAACCCAGGGCGATGCGTTCTACTGCGATTACTCTAATGCCGCACGTACCCAGCTGCTGAACCTGCAAACCGGCCAGTGGGATGACGACATGCTGGCGCTGTTCCAGATCCCGCGCGCCGCGCTGCCGGAGATCAAGCCCTCCAGCGGATTGTTTGGCTATACCCGGGGGTTGAACGCTATCCCTGACGGTATTCCGGTGATGGCGATGGTTGGTGATTCCCACGCTGCGCTGTTTGGCCACGCACTGGGTGAACTCGGCTGCGTGAAAGCCACCTACGGTACGGGGTCATCGGTGATGGCGCCGGTAAAATCCGCACAGTGCGATATCGACGCGCTGGCCACCACCATCGCCTGGCACGACGGCGACAGCATCACCTACGGACTCGAAGGTAATATTCCGCATACCGGCGATGCCGTGGCGTGGATGGCGGACAGCACCGGCCTGAGCGAACTTTCCGATGCCGAACTAGCGCATGAACTCAACACCCTGCCCGCCTCCGTGGACTCCACGCTGGGCGTCTATTTTGTACCGGCGTTAACCGGCCTGGGCGCCCCATGGTGGGATGACAGCGCCCGCGGCGTGATTTGCGGCCTGAGCCGCGGCGTCAAGCGCGCCCATCTGATTCGCGCCGCGCTGGAATCTATTACCTATCAAATCGCCGATGTCGTGGTAGCGATGCGCCAGCAGGACGACTTCCACTTAACGGCGCTGATGGTCGACGGCGGCCCAACCAGGAACGACTGGCTAATGCAGTATCAGGCTGACCTGCTCGGCTGTCCGGTGATGCGCAGCGACGTTGCCGAGCTGTCGGCGATTGGCGCGGCCCTGCTCGCGCGCAAAGCCCTGAATCCCGGATCGGTGACCGACCTGAACGCGTTTTTAACCGAACACAGCGAATTTATACCCGATATGGCCCGCCACCAGCGCCTGCAGAAAAGATGGCAGGAGTGGCGCCATGCGGTGAACAGAACATTATGGAAACCGGCAACGTCCGCCTGACGCCCACCAGGGAATCGAACGCGTGACGCACCTTAGAGCCTATCCCAGTAGGCGTTATTGGCGCAGGCAGTTTGAACACGGACAGCGCGGAAGAACCGGAGCGTACACGTAGTACGTGAGGATTCTGAGCACTGCCCTGGTTCAAAATGGCCAGTAAAATAGCCCTAATGGATAGGCTCTTAATCATCAACAAAAGGAGACCCCCGGCCCATAAACTTGATTTACAGGCCTTACGTTGTTTCACCGTACACGACAATAACAACCAAGAGAGAAAATTGTCATGAAATTACGTTTAACGCTTTTAACCGCTGCTACCCTGACCGCCTTTTCTTTCGCTGCCCAGGCGGCAGAAAAAGGCACCATCATGATCATGGTTAACTCGCTGGATAACCCCTATTACGCTTCTGAAGCCAAGGGCGCCAGCGAAAAAGCCAAAGAGCTGGGCTACCAGACCACCATTTTGTCGCATGGCGAAGATGTCAAAAAACAGAATGAGCTGATCGATACCGCCATCGTTAAAAAAGTTCAGGGCATTATTCTGGATAACGCCGACTCCACCGCCAGCGTCGCCGCCATTGAAAAAGCGAAGAAAGCAGGTATTCCGGTGGTTTTAATTAACCGCGAAATTCCTGTCGATGATATCGCGCTGGAGCAAATTACCCATAATAACTTCCAGGCCGGTTCTGAAGTCGCCAACGTATTTGTCGAGAAAATGGCGGAGAAAGGCAAATATGCCGAACTGACCTGTAACCTTGCGGATAATAACTGCGTGACCCGCTCTAAATCTTTCCACCAGGTGATTGACCAGTACCCGGATATGGTCAGCGTCGCTAAGCAGGACGCGAAAGGCACCTTAATCGACGGCAAGCGCATTATGGACAGTATTCTACAGGCGCACCCCGACGTGAAAGGCGTAATTTGCGGCAACGGTCCTGTGGCCCTCGGCGCCATTGCCGCGCTGAAAGCGGCGAATCGTAACGATGTGGTGGTGGTCGGTATCGATGGCAGCAACGATGAGCGCGACGCGGTAAAAGCCGGCACCCTGCAGGCCACCGTGATGCTTCAGGCGCAGGCCATCGCCGCTCAGGGGGTGACCGACCTCGATAACTACCTGCAAAAAGGTGAAAAACCGGCCAAGCAGCGCGTGATGTTCCGCGGCATTCTGATTACTCAGGACAATGCAGACAAAGTGCAGGACTTCAATATCAAATCCTGATTTCGGGTTGTTGCGCCCCGTCCGGGGCGCACAGGAGCGTATTATGTATAAAAAAATCTCGCTGACGCTGGTTATTCTTGCGCTCGGGGGCTGTCGTATCGTCTCTCAGCAGGAGCTGGCCGATCTTAAATCTCCGCCCAACCCGCATATGGCGGATATCGATCGGACATGGCAAGACCAGCTGGTTCCCCAGGTTGTGGCTAAAGCCCGCCCCGTTGCCGGGCTGATGACCGCCCTGCGCGCGGCGAAAGATATCGATAGCGCCTGCAAAACCTTAGGCTATCGCGCTCAGGACGAAAACCCCTGCGTGTTTTACGTCAAAGTCGAAGGCAATATCAGCAAAATTGATTCCGCTTCGCGCAGCGGAAAAATGACGATACAGGATATCAGCGGCGGCAACGTGGTGGTGCAAATTGGCCCAACGCTGCGCGGCACACTATTACGCGACGGCTACCAGGGCGCCAGCTATCAGGACTTTAACGATCAGGTGCTGTTTGGCGAATATAGCCGGGCGATTAACGAACATGCGGTCAAGATGATCCAGACGGCGCAGGTGAAAACCGGCGAAGCGGTACAGGTGTACGGCGTGTTCTCGGCCTGGGATATTCCGCAGACCGTGCCTGATATTACGCCAGCCAAAATTGTTCGTTTGGGAGGGCAATAACATGCAGCGGCAAGAACTCGTCAATTCCCAACCAGTCGACTCTGAAGTTATTATCGAAACCCGCGAGTTATCCCGCGTATATCCCGGCGTTGTCGCCTTAGATAGCGTGAATTACCGGGTCTATCGAAATAAAGTAAACGTTCTGATCGGTGAAAATGGTGCGGGTAAATCCACCATGATGAAAATGCTTGCTGGCGTTGAAACACCCTCTTCCGGTCAAATTATTCTTGATGGCGCCCCGGTGACCCTTAGCTCGACGCACCAGGCTGAAAAGCAGGGAATCAGCATCATTTTTCAGGAATTAAATTTATTCCCGAATATGAACGTCATGGATAATATTTTTATGGCTAACGAATTCTTTCAAAAAGGGAAGATTAACGAAAAATATCAATATGAGTTAGCCAAATCATTACTGGAAAGACTGGAGCTGAATGTCGATCCCTACACCCAGCTTGGCGAATTAGGCATTGGTCATCAGCAGCTGGTGGAAATTGCGCGCGCGCTTTCTAAGGACACCCGGGTATTAATTATGGATGAACCCACTTCCGCGCTCAGCCAGTCGGAAGTCAAAATCCTGTTTAACGTGATCGAACAGCTTAAACGCCGCGGCGTCACCATTATCTATATTTCCCACCGTCTGGAAGAGCTGATGGAAATTGGCGACCACATCACTATTTTCCGCGACGGGCGCTTTATCAGCGAACGCGAGGTCAGCGACGCCAGTATTCCGTGGATTATCGAACAGATGGTCGGCGATAAGAAAAAACATTTCGACTACCGGCCGGCGCCGAAAGGCGAAGCGGTCCTTGCCGTTGAAGGTCTGACGGCGCTGCACCCCAGCGGCGGCTATAAGCTCAACGATGTGACCTTTACCTTAAGTAAGGGAGAAGTGATCGGCATCTACGGCCTGCTCGGCGCCGGACGCACGGAGCTGTTTAAAGGCCTGGTCGGCCTGATGCCCTGCCAGAACGGTAACGTCCATCTCAACGGCGAAAATATCGAAAAGGCCCCGTTCCAGGCGCGGCTGAAAAAAGGGCTGGCGCTGGTACCTGAAGACCGTCAGGGCGAAGGCGTGGTGCAGATGATGTCGATTCAATCGAATATGACCCTCTCTGATCTCAGCCTGCAGGGATTTCGCCGGGCGTGGAAATGGCTGAATCCGCAGAAAGAAATCGCCTGTGTCAAAGAGATGATTCGCGAACTGGCGATCAAGGTGAGCGACCCCGATCTGCCTGTCACCTCGCTCAGCGGCGGCAACCAACAAAAGGTGGTGCTCGGCAAAGCGTTGATGACGAAGCCGGAAGTGGTGTTTCTCGACGAGCCCACTCGCGGTATCGATGTCGGCGCGAAAACCGACGTTTATCACCTGATCGGCAAAATGGCCCAGCAGGGTCTGGCAGTGATGTTCTCTTCATCGGAGCTGGATGAAGTGATGGCGCTGGCGGATCGCATCCTGGTGATGGCCGATGGCCGGATTACCGCCGATTTACCGCGTCATGCGGTGACCCGCGAAAAATTAATCGCGGCTTCAACACCTCAAGATTAATCAGGCTGGAACCCATCATGAACCAGAAATATATGATTTATATGTACCTGCTGAAGGCCAGAACGTTCATCGCTCTGCTGCTGGTTATCGCGTTCTTCAGCGTGATGGTACCGAATTTCCTGACCACATCTAACCTGCTGATTATGACCCAGCACGTGGCCATCACCGGCCTGCTGGCCATCGGCATGACGTTGGTTATCCTGACGGGCGGTATCGATCTTTCCGTCGGCGCCGTGGCCGGCATCTGCGGCATGGTGGCCGGGGCGCTGTTAACCAACGGCCTGCCCTTATGGAACGGCAGCGTTATCTTCTTCAACGTACCGGAAGTGATCCTCTGCGTGGCGCTCTTCGGCGTGCTGGTCGGCTTCGTTAACGGCGCGGTCATCACCCGCTTCGGCGTCGCGCCCTTTATCTGCACCCTGGGCATGATGTATGTCGCCAGAGGCTCGGCGCTGCTGTTCAACGACGGCAGCACCTACCCCAACCTCAACGGTATGGAAGCGCTGGGCAACACCGGTTTCTCCACCCTGGGATCCGGGACGCTGTTAGGCATCTATCTGCCAATCTGGCTGATGATCGGCTTCCTGCTGCTGGGCTACTGGCTCACCACCAAAACCCCGCTGGGCCGCTATATCTACGCCATCGGCGGTAACGAATCCGCCGCACGCCTGGCCGGCGTGCCTATCGTCAAAGCAAAAATCTTTGTTTACGCCTTCTCCGGCCTGTGCTCGGCGTTCGTTGGCCTTATCGTCGCCTCCCAGCTACAAACCGCGCACCCGATGACCGGCAATATGTTCGAAATGGACGCCATCGGCGCCACCGTGCTCGGCGGAACCGCGCTGGCGGGCGGTCGCGGTCGGGTGACCGGCTCAATCATCGGCGCGTTCGTCATCGTCTTCCTCGCCGACGGCATGGTGATGATGGGCGTCAGCGATTTCTGGCAGATGGTCATTAAGGGGGTGGTTATCGTCACCGCCGTCGTCGTCGACCAGTTCCAGCAAAAACTGCAGAACAAAGTCATCCTGATGCGCCGTCATGAGGAGAAGCTGGCTGCGGCAGGAGCCACCAGTTAATCACGTCTTTATTACCCCGCCGGACGCTCTGCCGTCCGGCCTCTATAAGGGATGAAAAATATGCAAAGAAATTTCACAAATAAAACGGTGGTTATCACCGGGGCCTGCCGCGGAATTGGCGCCGGTATTGCCGAGCGCTTTGCTCGCGACGGCGCGAATCTGGTGATGGTCTCTAACGCCGAGCGCGTCCACGAAACGGCGGAAACCTTACGCCAGCGCTATCAGGCCGATATCCTGTCGTTGCAGGTTGATGTCACCGATGAAGCGCAGGTGCAGTCGCTGTACGAGCAGGCGGCGGCGCGTTTTGGCACCATCGACGTCTCTATCCAGAACGCGGGGGTGATCACCATCGACTATTACGATCGTATGCCGAAGGCCGACTTTGAAAAAGTGCTGGCGGTTAACACCACCGGCGTCTGGCTGTGCTGCCGCGAAGCCGCCAAATATATGGTCAAACAGAACCACGGCAGCCTGATCAACACCTCTTCCGGCCAGGGCCGCCAGGGGTTTATCTACACCCCGCACTATGCCGCCAGCAAAATGGGCGTGATCGGCATCACCCAGAGCCTGGCTCACGAGCTGGCGCCGTGGAATATCACCGTCAACGCCTTCTGTCCGGGCATTATCGAAAGCGAGATGTGGGATTACAACGACCGCGTCTGGGGCGAAATCCTCAGCACCGAGCAGAAGCGCTACGGTAAAGGCGAGCTGATGGCGGAGTGGGTCGAAGGCATTCCGATGAAGCGCGCCGGCAAACCGGAAGACGTTGCCGGGCTGGTGGCATTCCTGGCTTCCGATGATGCGCGTTATCTCACCGGGCAGACCATCAATATCGACGGCGGCTTGATTATGTCGTAGTTGGGCTGTTTCCCCGGGTTGCGGCTGACGCCTTACCCGGGCTACAGATCGGCACGGTTTGGTCGCCTGGCGTGCCGCAGGATATTTATTCAGAGAGAAATGACTATGATCGCAAAAGATTTTGCCCAACAGCTGTTTAATCTGCAGGACCGCGTAGCCTTTGTCACCGGCGCGGGCAGCGGCATCGGCCAGATGATCGCTTACGGGCTCGCCAGCGCGGGGGCTCGGGTCGTCTGCTTCGATCTCCGTGAAGACGGCGGCCTTGCAGAAACCGTCAAAAATATTGAAGCCATCGGCGGAGAGGCCTGCTTCTACACCGGCGATGTGCGCCAGCTCAGCGACCTACGCGCCGGCGTGGCATTAGCGAAAAGCCGCTTTGGCCGCCTTGATATCGCCGTCAATGCCGCCGGTATCGCCAACGCCAATCCGGCGCTGGAGATGGAAACAGAGCAGTGGCAGCGGGTGATCGATATTAACCTCACCGGCGTATGGAACTCTTGTAAAGCGGAAGCCGAGCTAATGCAGGAAACGGGCGGCGGTTCGATTATTAATATCGCCTCGATGTCCGGCATTATCGTTAACCGCGGCCTCGATCAGGCGCACTATAACTGCTCCAAGGCGGGCGTGATCCACCTGTCAAAAAGCCTGGCGATGGAGTGGATTGGCAAAGGGATTCGGGTCAACTCCATCAGCCCCGGCTACACCGCCACGCCGATGAACACCCGGCCCGAGATGGTTCATCAGACTCGCGAATTCGAAAGCCAGACGCCGATCCAGCGCATGGCGAAGGTTGAGGAGATGGCCGGCCCGGCGCTGTTCCTCGCCAGCGATGCCGCATCGTTCTGTACCGGCGTTGACCTGGTGGTTGATGGTGGTTTTGTCTGCTGGTAGAACGGATTTAGCGTAGAAAAATGCCGGTAAGGGTGAGGTTAACGTCAGCGAAGCAGTATGCAGGGTGGCGGCGCGATTGTTTTAACCGGTCGATGTTCTCTCGCCGTCCATCCTGCCCCCATAAGCAGAAAAAAGGTGCCTTAAGGTTCCTTACCCAGCCTGCGGATAAGCGGGGATAGCTCCCCGCATACCGGCTACTTCTTCGTTTCGTAAGCGAGAACGGCCTTGAACTCCATACTACGTTCTTTGATGCTCAGCTCGCACAGCGAATCGCGCACCATTAACGTCAATCCCAGCGCTGTCAGACACAGCACGATGATTGCCACCAGGGCGTATGTTGTCAGCATCTCGTTGCCTCCATGCGAAGAAGAGGCTACTATCCAACGTGCTAGGGTTGGATCGTGAGCCTCAGGTTGATGGGAACATCTCCTGGGGCTTCGTCTTTCTGAATCCTCACCTAAGCCTGAACGCAGAAAGCCTCAGGCACCCGCCGCCATCATACGCTTCCCTGCGCAACTCACTGTATATTTAACCAGCTAAATCCCTTTTTCAGAAAACGTTTAGACGGCCTACATTCCGGGGAAGGTCACGCTGTTGCCCGGCGCTTCGCGATGCAGGTGGATAAAGTTCAAATGACGCTCGTACTGGTCAAGAATATCGGTAATGACCTGTTCTTTGCTGTAGTCCATCAGGTCGTTGCCCTGACTCCCTTCCAGCAGGAAGGTCTCCAGACGATAGTAGGTCGACTTCCCGCTGCGCGCCCGGTAGGTAAAGCCGGGAATGGCGTACTGCTGCGGCCAGATCTGATAAACAAAGTTCTGCTCATCGCCCATATGCACCAGCAGGTCAAGATGGCCAAGGCTGTCTCCCTCTTTCGGCGGCAGGCTTTTCAGCTCGACGTAAGCGCCGCGCAGCTTCAGCTCCTGCGCCACCTCTTCCATCGCAGGGAAGCACACCGTCTCCATCATCTGGCGGGTATAGCGCGTGCCGGGGTAGTTCATCAGCCGCGACAGGCGCTTCTTCCAGCTCAGGCGATCCTGCACGCCGAGCGGTCGCGGGGCGGTGTCGCGGTTGGCGCTCTCGCGGCGATAATCCTCAACCTTCAGCGACTTATATAACCCCGCCATCACGAAGAAGATCACGAAGCTAAACGGCAGCCCCATAATCACCGTTGCGTTCTGCAGGGCGGAAATGCCGTTAGTCATCAGCATCCCCAGGGTCAACAGGCCGATAACCACCGACCAGAAGATGCGCAGCCAGTTTGGCGCATCGCTGTTGATATCCTTCAGCTTCGAGGTGAAGTTACCCAGCACCAGCGCCCCGGAATCCGCGGAGGTCACATAGAACAGCAGGCCGGTAATGGTTGCCACCGAAGCGCTAAAGGTAAACGCCGGATACTGCGCCAGCAGGTTATAGAAGCCGCGCTCCGGGTGGGCGACCGCCTCGGCGGCGAAGGCCGCGTTGCCGTGGATGATTTCATACAGCGCGCTATTGCCGAACACCGACAGCCACAGCAGGGTAAAGGTGAACGGGATAATCAGCGTTCCCACCACAAACTGACGAATGGTGCGCCCGCGTGAAATACGCGCCAGGAACAGGCCGACAAACGGCGACCACGCCACCCACCACGCCCAGAAGAACAGGGTCCAGTTATTCATCCACTCTACCGGACGATCGAAGGCGAAGCTGTTAAGGGTCATGCCCATAAAACGATTCACATAGTCGCCAACGTTGAGCACCAGCGCGTTGAGCAGAAACTCGGTGTCGCCCATAAACAGGATGAACAGGATCAGCCCGAGGGCCAGCACCACGTTAAGCTCGGAAAGAATACGGATGCCTTTATCCACCCCGGAGGTCACCGAGATAGTGGCGATTATCACCGACAGTACGATCAGCGCCGCTTTCGCCCCCAGCGAGTCCGGAATATCAAACAGCACGTTGAGGCCGTAGTTTAGCTGCACCACGCCAATCCCGAGGGTAGTGGCGATACCGAAGATGGTGCCGATAACGGCGGCGATATCCACGCTGTGGCCAATCGGACCATTAATCTTCTTGCCGAAGATCGGATAGAGCGCGGAGCGGATGGTCAGGGGTAAATTATAACGATAGCTAAAGTATCCCAGCGCCATCCCCATCAGGGCATACATCGACCATCCGGTCAGCCCGTAGTGAAACAGCGTCCATACCATCGCCTGGCGCGCCGCCTCCATGGTCTGCCCCGCCCCTTCCGGCGGCTGCATATACTGGGTCACCGGTTCGGCGACGGAGAAGAACATCAGGTCGATGCCGATACCGGCGGCGAACAGCATTGCCGCCCAGCTGAGCACGCTAAATTCCGGCTTCGAATGTTCCGGCCCGAGCTTCACCGAACCGAAACGCGAGCAGGCGATGCACACCACAAACACGATATACAGCGTCGCGGCCAGCAAATAGTACCAGCCGAAGGTGCGGGAAACCCAGTTCAGGGTACGGCCAATCCAGGCCGCGGAAAAATCGCTGAAGAAAAGAGTCATCAGGGAAAACAACAAAATCAGTCCGGCGGAAGTGTAAAAAACCACCGGATTGATTTTGTCCTTTTCTCTGCTCGGCGAAAGGTCTGTCATCCATTCTCCTTACTGTTTTTGCAACTATTAAAACCAAAATCCGCAACAATTAAGACACATTTTATATTGAACGTCCAATCAAAAACCGCTTTAATAGATAAACAAAGCTGATGAATGGAGTCTACGAAATGCCCAAACTGGGGATGCAACCGATACGGCAGCGGCAGCTGATTGACGCCACCCTGGCCGCCATCAATGAAGTGGGAATGCACGATGCCACCGTCGCGCAGATCGCCCGACGGGCTGGCGTATCGACCGGCATCATCAGCCACTATTTCAAGGATAAGAACGGGTTGCTGGAAGCGACGATGCGCGATATTACCGGCCAGCTGCGCCAGGCGGTGTTGAGCCGCCTGCACGCCCTGCCCGACGCCGGCCCGCAGGAACGCCTGCGCGCCATCGTGGCGGGCAACTTCGACGACAGCCAGATAAGCAGCGCGGCGATGAAGGCCTGGCTCGCCTTTTGGGCCAGCAGCATGCATCAGCCGATGCTCTATCGCCTGCAGCAGGTCAGCAGCCGACGCCTGCTGTCGAATATCGTCTATGAGTTCCAGCGCGCTCTGCCGCGCGAAGAGGCGCAGGAGGCCGGATACGGTCTCGCCGCGCTGATCGACGGGCTGTGGCTACGCGCGGCGCTGAGCGGTAAACCGCTGGATAAAGCCCGCGCCGAAACGCTCGCCGAGCACTTCATCAGCCAATACCTGCCACCGACTTCTCACTAATGGAGGACCCATGTCCCGAATGGCCGAACAGCAGCTTTACATCGACGGTGGTTATGTTTCCGCCACCAGCGGTAAAACCTTCGAGACGATTAACCCCGCCAGCGGGGAAGTGCTGGCGGCCGTCCAGGCCGCCGGGCGCGAAGACGTCGACCGGGCGGTAAAAAGCGCCCAAAAAGGGCAAAAAATCTGGGCGGCGATGAGCGCCATGGAACGTTCGCGCATTTTGCGTAAAGCGGTAGATATTCTGCGCGCTCGCAACGACGAACTGGCGCGTCTGGAAACCCTCGATACCGGCAAACCGCTGAGCGAAACCGCCGCCGTCGATATCGTCACCGGCGCGGATGTGCTGGAGTACTACGCGGGCCTGATCCCGGCCCTGGAAGGGAGCCAGATCCCGCTGCGCGACAGTTCATTCGTCTACACCCGCCGGGAACCGCTGGGCGTCGTCGCCGGGATCGGCGCCTGGAACTATCCGATCCAGATCGCCTTATGGAAATCAGCCCCGGCGCTGGCGGCCGGTAACGCGATGATCTTTAAGCCGAGTGAAGTCACCCCGCTCACCGCCCTGAAGCTGGCGGAAATTTACCGCGAGGCGGGACTGCCGGCGGGGGTATTTAACGTGCTGCCGGGCACCGGCGCCGAAACCGGCCAGTATCTCACCGAGCACCCGGACATCGCCAAAATCTCCTTTACCGGCGGCGTCGCCAGCGGCAAAAAAGTGATGGCCAACGCCGCCGCTTCTTCACTGAAAGAAGTGACCATGGAGCTGGGCGGTAAATCGCCGCTGATCGTCTGCGAAGACGCCAGCCTCGACCTCGCCGCCGACATCGCGATGATGGCTAACTTCTATAGCTCAGGACAGGTCTGCACCAACGGCACCCGGGTATTCGTTCCGGCGCGCCTGAAGGCGGCGTTTGAAGAGAAAATCCTCGCTCGCGTGGCGCGTATCCGCCCCGGCGATCTGTTTGCTGAAAGCACCAACTTCGGACCGCTGGTGAGCTTTCCACACCGCGAGAACGTGCTGCGCTACATCGAGACGGGTAAACAAGAAGGCGCGCGCCTGCTCTGCGGCGGCGAGGTGCTGAAAGGCGAAGGCTTCGACCGCGGCGCGTGGGTCGCCCCGACGGTGTTTACCGACTGCGATGACCAGATGACCATCGTCCGGGAAGAGATCTTCGGCCCGGTGATGTCGATTCTGAGCTACGACGATGAAGAAGAGGCCCTCCGCCGCGCCAACGCCACCGAATATGGCCTCGCCGCCGGCGTCGTCACGCCGGATTTAAACCGCGCCCATCGCCTGATTCATCAGCTGGAGGCCGGGATCTGCTGGATCAACACCTGGGGTGAATCCCCGGCGGAGATGCCGGTTGGCGGCTACAAGCACTCCGGTATTGGCCGCGAAAACGGCGTACAGACGCTGCACAGCTACACCCAGGTCAAATCCATCCAGGTTGAGATGGGTCCGTTTCAATCCATATTTTAACCAGGAGGTCATTTTTGCAGTTTGACTACATTATTATTGGTGCCGGTTCCGCCGGCAACGTACTGGCGACACGATTGACGGAAGATCCCGATACCACCGTCCTGCTGCTGGAAGCGGGCGGCCCGGATTACCGTTTCGACTTCCGCACCCAGATGCCCGCCGCGCTGGCCTTTCCCCTCCAGGGTCGGCGCTATAACTGGGCTTACGAGACCGAGCCTGAACCGCATATGAACCATCGCCGCATGGAGTGCGGACGCGGAAAAGGCCTCGGCGGATCCTCGTTAATTAACGGCATGTGCTATATCCGCGGCAACGCCATGGATCTCGACAACTGGGCCTCGGCGCCGGGGCTGGAGCACTGGAGCTACCTCGACTGCCTGCCCTACTACCGCAAAGCGGAAACCCGCGATATCGGCGCCAACGACTACCACGGCGGCGACGGCCCGGTCAGCGTCACCACGCCAAAGCAGGGCAATAATCCGCTGTTCCACGCGATGATTGAAGCCGGCGTACAGGCCGGCTACCCCCGCACCGACGATCTCAACGGCTATCAGCAGGAAGGGTTTGGCCCGATGGATCGTACCGTGACGCCGCAGGGACGCCGCGCCAGTACCGCGCGCGGCTATCTCGACCAGGCGCGCGCGCGTCCCAATCTGACTATTCGCACCCACGCGCTGACCGATCATATTATTTTTGCCGGCAAGCGCGCCGTCGGCGTCGAATGGCTGGAGGGCGACAGCGCCGCGCCGTCAAAAGCCACCGCCAATAAAGAAGTGCTGCTCTGCGCGGGCGCTATCGCCTCGCCGCAGATCCTGCAGCGCTCCGGCGTCGGCAACCCGGAACTGTTGCGCCAGTTCGATATTCCGCTGGTTCACGCCCTGCCCGGCGTCGGCGAGAACCTGCAGGATCATCTGGAGATGTACCTGCAGTACGAATGTAAAGAGCCGGTGTCGCTTTACCCGGCGCTGCAGTGGTGGAACCAACCGAAAATCGGCGCCGAGTGGCTGTTCGGCGGGACCGGCATTGGCGCCAGCAACCAGTTTGAAGCGGGCGGATTTATTCGCAGCCGGGAAGCCTTTGCGTGGCCGAATATTCAGTACCACTTCCTGCCGGTAGCGATTAACTACAACGGCTCAAACGCGGTGAAAGAGCACGGATTCCAGTGCCACGTCGGCTCCATGCGCTCCCCAAGCCGCGGCCACGTGCGTCTGAAGTCGCGCGACCCGCACCAGCATCCGGCGATCCTGTTCAACTATATGTCGCATGAACAGGACTGGCAGGAGTTCCGCGACGCCATTCGCATCACCCGTGAGATCATGAGCCAGCCGGCGCTGGATAACTATCGCGGCCGGGAGATCAGTCCGGGCATTGAGTGCCAGAGCGATGCCGAACTGGATGAGTTCGTGCGCAACCATGCGGAAACCGCCTTCCACCCCTGCGGTACCTGTAAAATGGGCTACGACGAGATGGCGGTGGTCGATGGCGAAGGTCGGGTTCACGGGCTGGAAGGCCTGCGCGTCGTCGACGCCTCGATTATGCCGCAGATTATTACCGGCAACCTTAACGCGACCACCATCATGATTGGCGAAAAAATGGCTGACGCCATTCGCGGCCGTCAGCCGCTGCCGAAGAGCACCGCGGCGTATTACGTGGCGAACGGCGCGCCGGTTCGCCGGTAAGAGTAAGCCCCCGCCCCTCTCCCTGCGGGAGAGGGTTAGGGTGAGGAAAAACTAGCGAAAATCTTCCAGCCGCTTTATCTGCCGTCCACCAGCATCAAAGTTCTCCGGCGCCAGCCACGCCCGTAGCGCCGCGTCGCGCGCGGGCCATTCGCTATCAATAATCGACAGCATATCGCTATCGCGGGTGCGTCCTTTGCGCACCATCCTCTGGCGAAGACGCCCTTCCCAGGTAAACCCCAGCCGGTCGGCGGCGCGGCGGGAGGCGAGATTCATCGAGTCGCACTTCCACTCCAGCCGACGATAGCCGTGAGCAAAACCATTTTGCAGCAGCAGCCATACCGCCTCGGTGCCGAGCGGCGTATTTTTCATCGCCCGCGACCAGGTGACGTGGCCAATCTCCACCGTGCCCATCGCCCGTTCAATCGCCATATAGCTGACCAGCCCGACGGCCCGCTCGGCATGCAGATCGATAACCGCATACGGCACCAGCCCGTCGTCCATGACCTTGCCGGTGATCCAGTGCGCCGTTGACTCCACGCTCTGCGGGCAGTTGCTGGCAAGCCACGTCCAGTCGCTGTCATCGCCGAGGGCATACGCGGCAAACAGATCCGCCGCGTGCCGCTCGGTATCCAGCGGCTCCAGCCGGCAAAAGCGGCCATTTAACGCCGTGCGGCGCAGAAGCCCCGCGCCCTGCCAGCCGGGCACGCGATCGTTGACCTGCTGACCAAATTCATTGATTTCCGGCACGCTTATCTCTCCCGTAGTGTTATCAGGTTGTTATATCAAGAAACCCGGATTGCAGGAAGATACTGGCAGAATAAGCTATTAAGTTAAGATGGGTTGAAAATTAGCCCCGCTTGCGCGAGGCTTAGCGGGGCTACGAGTGGATGGCCCCGGTAAGGCGTTTACGCCGCGACCCGGGAAATCATCCTCTTACTTCGCCAGGCTCGCGAAGCGGGCGAATACCGCATCAAAAATCGCCAGCCCTTTTGCCACCTGTTCGGCGCTGATGGTGCACGGCGGCACCACGTGAATGCGATTTTCCACGACAAACGCCAGCAGGCCGGCTTCGGTCAACGCGCCTTTAATGGCCGCCATATCGGCCGCGCCCAGCGGCGTTTTATGTTCGCGGCTGCTGACCAGCTCCAGCGCCTGGAACAGACCGCGGCCGCGCACGTTGCCGATAATCGCGTGCTTCTCCGCCAGCGCTTCCAGCCCCGGACGCAGCACCTCATTGCCGATGGTCGCCGCGTTTTCCACCACCTTCTCTTCTTTCATCGCGTCAATGGTGGCGACAATCGCCGCCATCGCCAGCGGATGGCCGGAATAGGTCAGCCCCCCGGCAAAGAAATGGTCATCAAAGTAGCGGGCGATTGGCTCGCTAATCAGCACGCCGCCGGCCGGGACGTAGCCGGCGTTAACCCCTTTGGCGAACGTCACCAGATCTGGCACCACGCCATCCTGCTCAAAGGCGAACCAGCTCCCGGTACGACCAAAACCGGCCATCACTTCATCGAGGATCAGCACAATACCAAACTCGTCGGCCAGCGCCCGCACGCCCTGCATATAACCCTCCGGCGGGACAAGAATCCCGGCAGTGCCCGGAATCGACTCCAGCAGAATCGCGGCTATCGCGTTCGGGCCTTCGCATTCGATCATCCGCCGCAGATGGGCCAGCGCGCGCTGGCACTCCTCCTCTTCCGTCGTGGCGTTAAATTCGCTGCGGTAGAGATAGGGGTTAAAGAAGTGAACGTGACCGCGCGAATACTCGTTCGGCACGCGCCGCCAGTCACCGGTGGCGGCAATCGCGCTGCCGGTATTACCGTGATAGGAGCGATAGGCGGAGAGCACTTTATCGCGCCCGGTATAGAGCCGCGCCATACGGATGGCGTTCTCGTTGGCATCGGCGCCGGCGTTGGTGAAGAACACTTTGCTAAAGCCTTCCGGCGCCAGCTCGACAATCCGCTTCGCCGCTTCGCCGCGGGCGAGGTTGGCAGTGGCGGGCGCGATGGTCACCAGCTCTTCCAGCTGGGCTTTCATCGCCGCCAGCACGCGAGGATGCTGATAGCCAATGTTGACGTTGACCAGCTGGCTGCTGAAATCCAGGTAAGTATTGCCTTCGTAATCCCACAGCTCGCAGCCTTTCGCTCCGGCGATCACCAGCGGATGTAAATTGCCCTGCATCGACCATGAATGAAACACATAAGCGCGATCCAGCTGCCGAACTTCATCATTGCTTATCGCTACCTCGTTCTGTAGTGCCAGCTTCATACCCTGCCCTCTCTCATGTCGTTGTTGTTGGCCTCATCATTGGTCGTTCAGAGGAGAAACGGATAGAGCCAGTCAGGCGAAAATGATGTGACACCGTGTCACATCGCCGCGCGCCGACTGGCCCTGTGCCCGCGCGCGAGGGGTTTCTATAGTGGGAGCGACAACCTGCACAGGAGAATGAAATGGCAACGAGCAAAGTGGTGTTTATTACCGGGGCGACCTCGGGTTTTGGGGAAGCGGCGGCGCAGGTCTTCGCCGATGCGGGCTGGTCGCTGGTGCTGAGCGGACGCCGTTTTGAGCGGCTAAAGAAGTTACAGGACAAGCTCGCCTCGCAGGTGCCGGTGCACATTATCGAACTCGACGTGCGCGATAGCGATGCGGTCGCCGCGGCCGTGGCGGCCCTGCCCGCGGGCTTCGCCGATATCACGGCACTGATTAACAACGCCGGGCTGGCGCTGTCGCCGCAGCCCGCGCAGAAAGTGGATCTGGACGACTGGAAAACGATGATCGATACCAACGTCACCGGGCTGGTTAACGTGACCCACGCGCTGCTGCCGACGCTGATTAACCACGGCGCGGGCGCGAGCATCATCAATATCGGCTCTATCGCCGGGCAGTGGCCCTATCCCGGCAGCCACGTCTACGGCGCCAGCAAGGCTTTCGTGAAGCAGTTCAGCTATAACCTGCGCTGCGATCTGCTGGGGACCGGAGTGCGCGTGACCGATCTCGCGCCGGGGATTGCCGAGACGGAATTTACCCTGGTGCGTACCAAAGGCGACCAGGCGGCGTCGGACAACCTGTATCGCGGCACCACGCCGCTGAGCGCGCGGGATATTGCCGAACAGATGTTTTACATCGCCACGCTGCCGGACCATATGAATATCAACCGGGTCGAGGTGATGCCGGTGCGTCAGGCCTGGCAGCCGTTCGCGATCGATCGGGATTAAGGTTTGGTAGAGCGGAGAGGCGCGTAAGCGCCGCTTCCGGGAGAGTTTCATGCCGCGGCGGATATGCCTCTGAAACAACGGGATATACAGCGATGCCCTGGTGCCCGCTGAAATCGGCGAACCGGAGGGCCGAAGACAAGGGCTGTCCGCCAGGGATGGCGGACAGAGGCGAATCGAGACAGTGATGTCGAGTTGAGCCGACCGCAGGCTGAGGTCCGGGAGGTGAGCGTAGTGCGCAGCACCGATTTCTTTGCGGGACCGCGGGGATTGTAAAGGGGGAGACGGTTTTCTCCCCCTTTACCCGTTCACCTACCACGGTGAGACATTTTCTGCGGGATAGCGGTGAACGGAACCCCTGCACGCTTTCCCGGAGGCGGCGCTTAACGCGCCTGTCCGGGCTACCCAATCTGCCTCCCTCAGGCACCGGGCCCGGAAATCCCGGGTCGCGGCGTAAACGCCTTACCCGGGCTACTCCCCGCTGACGGCTGGAAACCCGTAGCCCCGGTAAGCGCAGCGCGACCGGGGAGAACGGCCCTGATGCTTACCGGCTGCTCTGCAAAAACTGCCTGACGCGCTCGGAATCCGGATTGGTGAAAAACTTCTCCGGCGGCGCCTTCTCTATCAACAACCCTTTTTCGAGAAACACCACCTCATCCGAGACCTGGCGCGCAAAATCCATCTCATGGGTCACCACCACCATCGTGTAGCCCTCGGCGGCCAGCGCCTTCATTACCCCCAGCACCTCATTGACCAGCTCGGGGTCCAGCGCCGAGGTCGGCTCATCAAACAGAATCACCTCCGGCGACATCGCCAGCGAACGGGCAATCGCCACCCGCTGCTTCTGTCCGCCGGAGAGCGTAATCGGATAAACGTCGGCTTTATGCGCCATCCCCACTTTCTCCAGCTGCTGCATGGCGATGGTTTTGGCTTCATCACGCTTCATCCCCTTCACGTGCAGCAGCGCTTCGCTGACGTTCTGCTGCACCGTCAGGTGCGGCCACAGGTTAAAGCTCTGGAACACCATCCCAACCCGCTCGCGGATTTTCGACAGCTGGCGATGGGACATCGCGCGGCCATTATGCTCATCAATCCCCAGCCGCTGGCCGCTGATGCGGATCTCGCCGCGATCCGGCTGTTCCAGCCAGTTCATGCAGCGCAGCAGCGTCGATTTACCCGACCCCGATGAGCCGAGAATGCTCACCACGGTCCCCTTCTCTACCGTCAGGTTGATATCACGAAGAACTTCAATGTTATCAAACTGTTTAGAGACGTTTTTGACGCTTACAGCAGTAGTATCAGACATGACTCATTCCTCTTCTGACTCCCCAGGCGCTCAGACGCTTAATCAGCAGCTCCAGCAGGATGCTGATCGCCCAGTAGAGCCCAATCGCGACGATAAAAGCGTTAAACGGGATAAAATAAGTGGCCTGCACGCTGTTAGCCGCAGCGGTTATCTCCTGGACGGTGATAATGCTGAGAAACGCGGTATCTTTCAGGCAGATAATCAGCTGGTTCCCCATCAGCGGGAGCGCGGAAGAGAGAATATTGGGCAGAATAATGCGGCGGAATATTTTGTAGCGCGAAAACCCCTGCGCGACCGCCGCCTCAATATAGCCACCGGAAAATACCCGCCGCTGGCTGCGCAAAATCTCAAAGAAATAGGCGCCGTGGTAGATAATTAAGGCAATTAAACCGGCGGTCCAGGGCTCCATACTAATACCCACTTGCGGCAGCCCGTAATAGAGCAAATAGGCGAGGATCAAAAAGGGAATCGCCCGCATTAAGCTGACAAAGGCAATAATAACCCGGTTAAGGGTTTTCTTTTGATATTCGGTTAAATAGCACAGGACAACGCCGATAATTAATCCGGCAATTGCCGCGGTAATAAAAAGCTCAAGGGTGGCGAGTAAACCGGCAATAAAGCTGTCGCGCACCGACCAGATAACGGCCCACTGATTCATAGCACCTCCCGTGTTTATCGCGCCAGACGCTTCGCTTTACGCTCGGCCATTCCCTGCAGTTTCAGCAGCAGGCCAATAATCACCACGTACAGCAGACCCGCCGCCAGAATCGGCGAAAGGGGTTCATAGGTGACCGAAGAAATCCGGTTGGTGACGCGCGTCAAATCCACCACGCCAATCACCGCAATGGCCGGACTGCCCTTAATCAGGAACGACATCTCGTTAACCAGCGCGGGCAGGCTTTCAATCCACATCTGCGGCAGCATGATGTAGCGGAAGTAGGCCCAGCGGCGCATCCCGACCGACTCCGCCGCTTCCCGCTGTTCGCGGGGAAAAGTGCGAAAGGCGTTGCGCCAGATTTCGGCGTTAAAGGCCGAGGTATTGAGCGTCAGCGCCACTATCGCTGCGACGTTTTTGTCGAGGTTAATCCCAACGGTCGGCAGAGAAAGAAACAGGAACAGCACCAGCGTGACCAGCGGCGTCGCGCGGGCGAGGCTGATATAGACCACCAGCAGCTGATCGATAACCGGAATGCGCAGCATGCGCACCAGCGCAATCAGCAGGCCAATCACCACCCCAAAGGCAATGGCGATGGCCGAAATCCAGAGGGTCGTCCATGCGCCTTCAATCAGTAACTGCCAGGAAATTGCATCCATGAAGCCCTCCTTCACTCAACGGGCGGCGGTTACCCGCCGCAAAACGCATTACAGACCGGCCAATTTATGGAACTGTTCCGGGCTGGTGATTGGCACGTTCGGAAGATCGTCATAGGTTTCGCCAAACCACTTTTTCTGGAGTTCCGCGAGCTTGCCGGTCTCCTTCATGTGGTTCATAAACTTGGTCATATAGGCCAGCAGCTGCGGCGAGTTTTTCGGGATCGGCCAGGCCATATAGCCCGGGCCGGATACCGCCAGACCTTTGGCGAACACCTTCGGTTTGGCCTTCGCCAGGTCGTTGACCGAGATAACCACGTTAATCACGTAGTCCAGGCGTTTGTTGGCAAGATCGGCGTAAGCTTCCGGGTAGGAGGGATACTCCACCACAGGCCCCAGCTTACCGCCGGTTTTCTCCAGCATCGCTTTCAGTTCCGGCAGCCTTGCCAGCAGCGCGCTGCCCGCCTGCACGCCCACCTTTTTCCCGCTCAGTTCGGCAATGGTGTTCAATGAATTATCGCCCGCGCGTTTGACAAAATAGTGCTGCGCTGACGCCCACGGCGGCGTGAAATCAAAGACCTTGAGACGATCGTCGGTAATTACCGCGCCGGTTAAGGCCATATCGTATTGCCCGGTAGAAACCGCCGCCAATAATCCGGTCCACGGCAAAATGCTCTGGTCGACATTGAATTTCGCATATTTGCGTAATTCATCGAGCATATCTTTGTTGAAGCCATCCGCCTGGCCGTTATTCATAAAGTTAAAAGGCGCGTAATCATCTTCGGTTGCGACTTTCAGGGTGCCAGATTTTTCTATTTCCGGAAGATCCGCGGCGGCTGCGTGATAAGAAAAGGCCATCGCCATGATGGCGCCCAGACAAATTGAACCTAATGATTTTTTCATTAATTCACCCCTAATTAATTCGCCAGACGTGTTCACTCCAGAACATGAAAAGGTTTTGCAAAATATGTGCCGACGGAAGTTCCGGTCCGCGACTGATGAATACGTTTTTACTGTAGGGAGCGTTTTTAATTTCCGGATAGAGCCAGATTCACCGCGCGGATGTGTCAGTCATTCTCAGGGTGGTATGGAATTTGCTCCAGTGTCTGTACTGAGCGTTTGAGTAAGGAGCCAGGCATGATCCGACACCTGTTACACGTTGATTTCGACCCGCGCCGCGGTTTGCAGGAGCAGGTGCGCGAGACGCTGATTAACGCCATTCTGGGCGGCATTTTTTCCGCCGACACGCCGCTCCCCTCCTGCCGCCAGCTGGCCAGCCAGCTGCGGGTCTCGCGCAACACCACGGCGCTGGTTTTTGAGGGTCTGGTTAACGAGGGATACCTCGTGAGTCGCCCGCGCAGCGGTTATTACCTGCATCCGGATTACCAGCACGCCAGCCCCGCTTCGGCGCCGGAAGCTGCACCGCAGGACGAGGGTTCTGCACCACGCTGGGGCACGCGGCTGCAAATCACCCCCAGCCAGCAGGAGTCGATTCTGAAGCCGGCCGGCTGGATGAACTACCGCTATCCGTTTATCTACGGCCAGCCGGATACACGCCAGTTCCCGCTGGCGACCTGGCGCTCGGCGGCAAACTGGCTGCACGGCGGGGTTCGCGACCCGGAGTGGGTGGTGGATCACATCGATCGCGACGTGCCGATGCTGATTGAGCAGATCCGCACCCGGGTACTGCCCAAACGCGGCATTGTCGCCTCGCCGGACGAGATTCTGATTACCCTCGGTTCGCAAAACGCGCTGTACCTGCTGACGCGCCTGCTGATGTCATCCAGCACGCGCGTTGGCGTGGAGAATCCCTGCTTCCGCGAGGCCATTAACACCTTTCTGCTTGCCGATACCGATATTGTGCCGCATCCGGTGGATGAACAAGGGATCGTCCTCAACGACGCCCCCTGCGATTACTACTACGTCACCCCCGGGCACCAGGTGCCAACCGGGGTGGCGATGAGTAAGGCGCGGCGCAGCCAGCTGCTGGAGCATGCCGCTCGCCATGATGCGGTGATTATTGAGGACGATTACGACTCTGAAAGTAACTTTATGCTCAACCCGCTGCCGGCGCTGAAGGCCAGCGATCGCTGCGGTAGAGTGATCTACGTGAGTAGCCTGTCAAAAGCGCTATCGCCGGGCCTGCGGCTGGGCTTTATGGTCGCTGACCCGGATCTGATTGATGAAGCCCGGGCGCTGCGCCGGCTGGTGTACCGCCATCCGCCGACCAATATTCAGTATCAGATGGCCCATTTCCTCGCCCAGGGCCACTATGAAACCCACCTGCGGCGCTACCATTACGACTCGGCCCAGCGCTGGGACCGTCTCAACAACGCGCTACAGCAGCATCTGCCGGAGTGCCAAATCATCCCCGGCAGCGAACACGCCAACGCGTTCTGGCTGGCCACGCCGGAGCAAATCAACACCCAGCAGCTGACCTGGCGCGCCGCCCACGCCGGGGTGCTGATTGAGCCCGGCGCGCGGCATTTTCTCAGCGACGCGCCGCCGGCTAACTTCTTCCGGATGGGGTTCCACGCCATTCAACCTGACGCCATCGAACAGGGCGTGGAGGTGCTGCGCGGCCAGCTGGCGCAGATGGGCTGAACGCAGGGCCCCTTGCCTTAACGCGGCGCCCTCACGATGATAGCGGCAAATAAGGATGAACGGCGGAAACAATAAGACCGACGGCAAAACACACAAACACGATGCCACCGGTTTTATTCAGCTTAACGAAGGCATTCCCGGACGACATTTTCGTTTTTACGCTGTGTGCGAAAAGGCCGTAGAGTGAATGAATGACAACCACCAGAATACAGAAGGTTATCGACAGCACGCTGAACTGCGGAATAAAGGGCTGCTGCGGATGAATAAACTGGGGAAACAGCGCCATAAAAAACACAATGGGTTTGGGATTAAACAACGACACCAGTACTCCCTGACGAAACCGCTGGCTGGCGGAAGGCATCGTTGAATCGGCAGAAGAGAGAGGTTGATTCAGCGCGCGGGGCACCGAGCGAAAGAGCTTTACGCCCAGATAGATCAGATAGGCCGCCCCAACCCCCTTGACTATCAACAGCGTCAGCTGAGAGGTGGTAATCATCACGCCAACGCTGCTGGCAGCAATAATCGATATGACGCCCATCCCCACCGCCACGCCGATAATCCCCGCCATTGCATTACGCAGATTATAATTCAGGGTGTTGGTCAGCGTCAGAAGCACTCCTGGCCCGGGGCTGGCAATGGTCAGGCTGGCAATCAGTATATAAAGGTAGAGCTGCTGCATTGAAAAAGGATCCTGTACAGAACAGGGCGCGGCTCCGCCCCTGAAATGATTAACAACGCGGTATCTTCAGGACGTGCGCTCGCTCAGCGTCAACAGCACAACCGTACTTGATGTGTTTTGTACACTACCGTAACAATTTTACATTGTCATCAAATTTAAAATTAACCATATAAATCATAATAATAAAAAACAAACATTTATTTTAAGGCTATTAACCCGCTATTTACCCCACAAAACGTTACTAATAAGTCACCCTATCGCTCGCCGCCGAAACGCTAGCGATATTGCTCATACTCCACGGCTTCGCGAACCTGGTTCAGCGCCGCGCGCAGGCTATCGAAGGGAACGGAGCCGAGGGCGATGCGAATCGCCTGCGGAACGTTCGCTGTAACGCAAAAAGGCTCGGCGGTCGACACGGAAATATGGCGTTCCATCAGCGTTTTCGCCAGCCGATCGGCCCGACTCTCCTCGCCCAGAGGCAGCCAGACAAAATACGAATCCGGATGGCTGACGAAGGGAAGCGCGCCGAGAACCTCGCGGGCAACCCCCTGCCGCCGCCGCGCATCCTGCCGTTTCTGCGCTTCAAAACGCGCCACCGTGCCATCTTCAATCCAGGCGCAGATCAGCGAACTCACCAGCGAAGGGGTGTTCCACGTGGTGGCCCGTATAGCGCGCTCAATCTCCGGCCGATAGCGGGACGGGCAGACAACCGTCCCCACGCGCAGTCCGGTGGCGACGTTTTTCGAAAAGCCGGTGATATAAACCGTGCTTTCCGGCGCATAGCTGGCCACCGGCGGCGGCGGTTGGCGAATCAGGCTGGCGTAGGCGGCATCTTCAATAATCAGCAGGTCGTGCTGGCGCGCGAGATCCGCCAGCGCCTGCCGCTGGCGGGCGCTGAGCACCCAGCCCAGCGGATTGTGTAGCGTCGGCATGGTATACACCGCCCGTACGCGCCGCTGCTGGCACAGCACGTGAAGCGCCTGCAGATCCGGCCCGTCCGCGCGGCAGGGGATCGCCGCCAGTTCCAGATGGTAAAGCGCGGCCAGGGCCTTAAAGCCCGAGTAGGTTAGCGCATCCACCGCCACCACATCGCCCGGGCGCAGGAGCCCCATCACGATCACCGCCAGCCCGTGCTGGGCGCCGTTGACGATCAGCACATTTTCCGCGTCAGGCGCAAAACGATTGCCGGTTAAATAGCGGGCGATAATTTCGCGCTCGGAGAGCCGCCCGGCATGAGGCTGGTAGCGCAGATGAGCGTCAATATCCCCCGCCACCGCCAGTCGCCTGAGCGCCTCGCGCAGCGCATCCCCCTGCGCCGGCAGCGAAGGATAGTTGAAGTTGAGGTCGACAACATCACCCGCCAGCGCCTGCTGATCGACGCCGTGGCCCGGCGGGAGCGTGATATCCCGTACAAAGGTGCCGCGCCCGGTTTCACCGCTGACCAGCCCCATTGCCTCCAGTTCACGATAAACGCGCGTGGCCGTGGCCAGCGAGATCCGCTCCGCGGCGGCAAGCGTACGATGCGTCGGCAGGCGGGTACCGGCCACCAGCTGTCCGCGATGAATCGCCTGCGCGTAGCTGTCGACAATGGTTTTGTATCGGGCTTTCATCTTGAAATGTATCTATGACAATAATTTGATTGTATTAGATTACGCACACTACCATCGCCTGAAACATTGCTCAAGCGGGCACGGCACGGTCAATATAGCGAGGTTAGCATGGTAAATTCTGCGGTTCTCAAAACGGCGCCCGGGCCGTGGTCCGGGTGGTTGAATGGTTTACTGGGCGTCATCATTTTTAGCGGTTCGCTGCCCGCGACGCGTCTGGCGGTGCTCGATATGGACCCGTTCCTGCTGACCTTTCTGCGCGCCTCCATCGCCGGGCTGCTGGCCATCGTGCTGGTTGTCGGCTTTCGCCAACAACGCCCGCGCGTGTCGCAGCTTATGCCGCTGGCGATTGTCTCGTCAGGGGTGGTGATCGGTTTTCCGCTGCTCACGGCGCTGGCCCTGCGGCACGTCACGTCAGCGCATTCGATCGTTTTTATCGGGCTATTGCCGCTGATGACGGCCATTTTTGGCGTACTGCGCGGCGAAGAACGTCCGCGCCGCGCTTTCTGGATCTTTTCGGTTATTGGCAGCCTGCTGGTGGTGGGATTCGCCCTGACGCAAAACGCGGCGGCGTCGCTCAGCGGCGATCTGCTGATGCTGGCGGCGACGATCGTCTGCGGCCTCGGCTATGCGGAGGGCGCGAAGCTGACCCGGGAGCTCGGCGGCTGGCAGGTGATTAGCTGGGCGCTGATTATGGCGCTGCCTTTTATGCTGGTGGCCTCGTGGATGACCCGGCCAGCGTCATGGGGCGCTATATCGCCTTCCACCTGGATAGCGCTCGGCTATGTGTCGCTCTTTAGCATGCTTATCGGCTTTATTTTCTGGTACAAAGGGCTCGCCGCTGGCGGTATCGCCGCCGTCGGCCAGCTCCAGCTATTACAGCCGTTCTTCGGGCTTGGCCTGTCAGCCGCGCTGCTGCACGAAACCGTCAGCCCACTGATGCTGGCCGTGACGCTGGGCGTGATTCTGTGCGTTATCGGTTCGCGCAAATTTGGCCGCTAAAGTCGTTCCCGAAGGGGGGCGCTAATATTGCCCTTGTAGCCCGGACAGGCGCGTAAGCGCCGCCTCCGGGAAAGCGTGCAGGGGTTCCGTTCACTATTATTCCGCAGAAAATGTCTCAACGTGGTACGTGAACGGGTAAAGGGGGAGAAAACCGTCCCCCCCTTTACAATCCCCGCGGTCCCGCAAAGAAATCGGTGCTGCGCACTGCGCTCACCTCCCGGTCCTCAGCCTGCGGTCGGCTCAACTCGACATTACTCGTCCCATCCCTGGGACTCGCCCCTACGGGGCCAGCGCAAGCGCTGTTCAAAATTGCTCCAGGCAATTTTGTCGTGTCTCGATTCGCCTCTGGCCGCCATCCCTGGCGGCCAGCCCTTGTCTTCGGTCCTCCGGTTCGCCGATTTCAGCGGGCACCAGGGCATCGCTGCATAACACGTCGTTTCAGAGGCATATCCGCTGCTGCATGAAACTCTCCCGGAGGCGGCGCTTACGCACCTGTCCGGGCTACCCAATCAGCCTCCCTCAGGCTCCGGGCCCGAAAATCCCGGGTCGCGGCGTAAACGCCTTACCCGGGCTACCGCCCCTACTCTCCGCAGGCGGCTGGAAACCCGTAGCCCCGGTAAGCGCAGCGCGACCGGGGGGGACAACCGGTTACACTACCCGCGCGTACTGCAGCATCACCTGCAGCAGCACGTTCGCGCCGGCCTCAACGTGCTCCGGCGACGCATACTCAATTTCGTTGTGGCTGATCCCGTCCCTGCAGGGGATAAAAATCATCCCGGTTGGCGCCAGGTAGCTCATATACACCGCGTCGTGCCCGGCGCCGGAGACAATCTCCCGCGCCGGATAGCCCAGCCGCTGCGCGGCGTCGGCGATCGCCGCCTGGCAATCCGGGTGGAACGGCGCCGCCGGATAGTGGCTCACCTCTTTCAGCGCCACCTTCAGGCCGCTCTCCCGCTCCACCCCGGCGATAAACGCCCGCAGCTGGCGGTCCATCTCATCCACCAGCGCATCGCTGAGATTGCGCATATCAATCGAAAAAGTGACCTCCCCAGGCACCACGTTACGGCTGTTTGGATAGACCTGCACCCTCCCTACCGTACCGCGCCCTTCCTCGCTGCGCCCGGCGATCGCCACAACCTCCTGCATAATACGTGTCGCCACCTGCAGCGCATCCTGGCGCAGACGCATCGGCGTCGGTCCGGCGTGGGACTCCTGGCCGGTCACCACGCAGTCATACCAGCGGATCCCCAGCACGCCCTGCACGATACCGATAATTTTCTCTTCGTCCTCCAGAATCGGTCCCTGTTCAATATGCGCTTCGAAGTAGGCGCCAATCGGATGATCGCCCGGCGTCTGGCTACCGATATAGCCGATGCGCGCCAGCTCCTCGCCCACGGTTTTACCGTCCGCATCCTGCGCGGCATAGATGGTTTCCAGCGGGAAAACCCCGGCAAATACCCCGGAGCCCATCATCACCGGCACAAAGCGCGATCCCTCTTCGTTGGTCCAGAACACCACTTCAATCGGCGCTTCGGTTTCGATATCCCGATCGTTCAGGGTGCGTACCACCTCCAGCGCCGCCAGCACGCCGTAGTTACCATCAAATTTGCCGCCGGTCGGCTGGGTATCAATATGGCTACCGGAGACAATCGGCGGCAGCGCCGGATTACGCCCTTCCCGGCGCATAAAGACGTTGCCGATTTTGTCGACGGTGACGCGCATCCCCGCCGCCTGTGCCCAGCTAATCACCAAATCCCGTCCCTGGCGATCGAGATCGGTGAGCGTCAGACGACAGCAGCCGCCCTTCGGCGTGGCGCCAATTTCCGCCAGCGCCATCAGCGACTCCCACAGGCGTTCGCCGTTAATCCTACAGTCGGTGGTTTCGGTCATCGGGGTAAAAAGGACATCACTGCTCATTTCGGTCTCCTTGCATAAACGCGGCGGCCAGCTCGACCAGCAGACGATCGCTGCCGCGCGGCCCTAAAAATGAGATTCCCAGCGGCAGACCGCCCGTCTGGGCGACCGGCAGCGTCACCTGCGGACGTTGGGTCATCACGGAAATTAACAGCAGGTCGTGAGACAGGCGTCGGACCGCCTCTATCTCTTCGGCCTGCGCCGTCAACAGCGGCGCACCATCGGGAACGGTCGGCATCACCAGGACCGCATCGCCCAGCAGCGCGTCCCACCAGGCGGTAAAACGCTCGCGCAGCTGGCAGGCGGCGTCAAACTGCGCGCGGGTGACCGCTTTGCCCCAAAAAAAGCGCTCGCGGACGTCCGGGCCTAGCTGCAGACCATAGCGCTCAATGGTTTCGCCCTGCGCCTGCCACGCTTCGTAGCCCTGAATCTGGCGGAAGGCGAGATAAATATCGTCCGCGTCGGGCAGAGGCGCGTCGAGCGGCGCTAACGGGCCGAAAAAGCGCGCCAGCCGTTGGCGGACCGGCAGCAGCGCCTGCTGGCTGCGCAGCGGCAGGCGGGAAAACAGCCCTTCATGGTTGGCCAGCCGCACGCCGGTGATATCCGCTCGCTCATCGTCGAACAGACAGGCGGCGACGGTGGAAAAGACCTCCGGCGAGCGGGCAAAGAAGCCACAGGTATCCATGGTGGCGCACAGCGGCTGGCAGCCGTCGAGGGAAAGACGGCCGTGGGTCGGACGCAGGCCGAACAGTCCGCAGTAGCTCGCCGGGGTGCGTACCGAGCCGCCGGTATCGCTGCCGAGGGCAAAGTCGCACACTTCGTTCGATACCGCCGACGCCGAACCGGACGAAGAGCCGCCAGGAATATGATTCGGCGCGGCGCCGTTGCGCGGGGTGCCGTAATGGACGTTGTGCCCGCTCATCGAATACGCCAGCTCGCTGGTATGGGTTTTGCCGATAAAGCGCGCGCCGTTATCTAACAGCTTTTGCACCACCGGCGCGGTGCGGTTTTTAATCCCGGACAGCGCCAGCAGGTGCGGATTACCCCCGCCGGTTGGGTAGCCCGCCACATCGAACAGATCTTTGACCGCAAAGGTTAAGCCGCTCAGCGGCCCGCTGAGCGCATGCGCTACCGGATGCGGCGGATAGGGCATAAAGGCGCGAATGTCGTCCTGCATGATGGTTTCCTCCTGGCCTCAGGCGTAAAGCGCCTGGTTTTCAACGGACGGGCTCAGCTCACGCCAGCGATGGCAGCTTACCACGTGACGCGGCCCGGCCGGTTCGGTCGTCGGCTGGCTTTGCGCGCAGGCGGGGCGCGCGTGCGGACAGCGTTCGGCAAACGCGCAGCCCGGCGGCAGGCGCGAGAGATCCGGCGGTGAGCCGGGGATACAGTGCAGCACGTCGCCCTTTTTCAGCCCCTCTTTCGGCCGGCTGCCCAGCAGCACCTGGGTATAGGGATGGCGCGGACGATACAGAATCTCCTCGATCGACGCCTCTTCCACGATGCGTCCGGCGTACATCACCGCCACCCGGTCGGCGATCTCCACCGCCGCGCCGATATCGTGGGTCACAAATATAATCGACAGATCGCGCTGCTTTTGCTGCTCGCGCAGCAGAATCAGGATCTGGATTTGCACCGTGGCATCGAGGGCGGTGGTCGGCTCATCCGCCAGCAGCAGCTGCGGGTTACAGGAGAGCGCGAGGGCAATCATCGCCCGCTGGCGCATCCCGCCGGACATCTCGTGCGGGTATGCATCCAGCCGCCGCTCGGGGCTCGGAATGCGTACCTGGCGCAGCGCCTCGAGCGCCCTTTCCCGCGCCGCCTGTCGCGACAGGCCTTCATGGCGACGCAGCCCTTCGACAATCTGCTGGCCCACGGTATAGACCGGGTCGAAGGCCAGCAGCGGCTCCTGGAAAATCATCGCGCAGCGCGCGCCGCGGTAGCGCCGCAGCTGCCCGGCGCTCATCTTCAATACCTCCTCTTCCCCGACCCTCAGCGTGCCGGAAAGCACGCTGCTTTTCGGCGGGTGCAGCCGCATCAGGGCGCGCAGGGTGACGCTTTTCCCGGAGCCAGACTCGCCGATCAGCGCCATCACCTCGCCTTTTTGCACATCAAAGGAGACGCCGTTGACCGCGTTGACCGTCTGACCGTCGCGGCGAAACTCAACCCGCAGGTCGCGGATATGGACGTAGGCTTCATGCGACATGGCTGACCTCCTGAATGGCGATATTTTGATGCCAGGGCGACGCGGGCTGCGCCATCAGGCAGGCGCTCTGGTGCCCCTCGCCGACGCTTTCGAGCGTCGGTTTCACCTCGGCGCACACCGCTCTGGCATGCGGGCAGCGGGTATGAAAACGGCAGCCGGAGGGCGGAGAAATCGGGCTGGGCGGATCGCCGCTCAGCGGCGAGGTTAAGGTGCGATTGTGCGGGTCCATCGACGGCATCGAGCTTAACAGCGCCCGGGTATAGGGATGGGCCGAGGCGGTAAACAGCTGCTCCGCCGGGCCAATCTCCACCACCTCGCCAAGATACATCACCAGAATGCGGTCCGACAGCCAGCGCACCACGTGCAGATCGTGGCTGATAAACACATAGGTCAGCGCCAGCGTCCGCTTCAGCTCCTGCAGCAGCTGCAGCACCTGAGCTTCCACCGACTTATCCAGCGCCGAAACCGCCTCATCAAGAATCACCAGCCGGGGCTTCATGGCCAGCGCACGGGCGATATTCACCCGCTGGCGCTGGCCGCCGGAAAGCGCGTGCGGATAACGATGGGCAAAACGTTCCGGCTCAAGGCCGACGTGCGCCAGCAGATAGCGGGCGTACTCGCTGGCCTCTTTGGCGCTGACGCCGTGTACCCGCTGGCCGAACGCAATGCTCTCTTCCATGGTCATGCGCGGGTTGAGCGAGGCGTAGCTATCCTGGAAAACCATCTGCACCTGGCGGCGATACGCTTTCATCGGCAGGCGCGATGAACCCACCTCCAGACCATCGAAGATAAGCTCCCCGCTGTCCTGCTTAAGCAGCTGCATCAGCAGCCGCGCGGTGGTGGATTTACCGCAGCCCGACTCCCCCACCACGCCGAGGGTTTCGCCTTTGATCACCGAAAAACTGACATCGTCCACAGCCTGCACCACTTCGCGCGCTTTGCCGCCGCCGGCGGGAAAATGTTTCAGCAGATTGTTGACCTTCAGCAGCGGCTGCGCCGGTCCGCCGAGGTCGATATTGATAAAGGGTTGCATCGCTTACTCCTTAATCGCCATTGCCGCACGCAGGCGGTCCGCGAGGATATTGAACGAAATGGAGGTGATAAAAATCATCAGGCCGGGCAGCGCCGCTACCCACGGCTGGGTATAAATCGCCGTGCGCAGGGTGTTCAGCATCAGCCCCCATTCCGGCTCCGGCGGGCGAACCCCGAGACCGAGAAAAGAGAGCCCGGAGGCAAGGATCATGCACACCGAAATCAGGCCGGTGGAGAAGACGAAAATCGGCCCCAGCACGTTGCCCAGCACCTGGACGCGAATAATGGTGAACGCGCTGGCCCCGGTGGCCCGGGCGGCGTCGATATAGTCCATATGCCGCACCTGCGCGGTGACGCTTTCGGCGATACGCGCCACCTGCGGCACGAACACCAGGGTCAGCGAGAGCAGCGCGTTACCGATGCCCGCCCCCAGCGCGCCGGAGAGCGCGATCGCCAGCAGCACCGAGGGAAAGGCGTAAAACACGTCCACGGTGCGCATAATCAGGGTGTTGGTTTTACCGCCCGCATAGCCGGCGATAATGCCGATCGCCCCGCCGATGAAAAAGGCGAACACCACCGGGACAATCCCCATAAACAGCGACAGCCGGGTGCCGAGAATCAGCCTTGATAGCATATCGCGCCCGAGCTCATCGGAGCCCAGCGGAAAGCCGTCGGTGCCAATCGGTTTGAGGCGTAAAAACATCGACGTTTGGTACGGATCTTTCACGATTAGCCAGGGTCCGAACAGCGCCAGCGCCAGCAGGATGAGAATGATCGCGCCGACGAATACGCCGCCCGGGTCGCGCAGCAGGCGGCGAAACACGCCGCGCCAGTAGCCTTGTCGGGCAACCGTCGCGGCAGAGACGGTAATGCCTTTGGTCGTCACGGTATCCACCATCGTCAGCTCCTCTTAATTCGCGGATCGAGACTGGTTTGCAGAATATCCACCAGCAGATTGAGCAGGACAAAGAACAGCGCCAGTACCCAGATGGTGCCCTGCAATAGCGGCAGATCGCGCTGGAAGATAGCGGTGTTCAGCAGCAGACCGGTGCCGGGCCAGGAGAAGACGGTTTCCACCAGAATCGAGCCGCCCATCAGATAGCCGACCTGCAGCCCCATCACCGCCAGCGCGGTCGGGGCGGCGTTTTTCACCACGTGCAGAAAGATCCGCGACTCGTTGAGCCCCCGGGCGCGCAGGCCGACGATAAACTCCTGGCTGAGAATGTCCGCCACCTGCGAGCGAACGGTGCGGGCGATAATGCCTGTCGGGATCACCGACAGCGTGAAGGCCGGCAGCAGCATAAACTGCAGGTGTTCCCAGTTCCACTGCCAGCCCACCTCGCCGATTGGCCCGCCGCCGGTCGCCGGCAGCAGCGCGAATTTGACGCTAAAAACGATGACCAGCAGCATCCCCAGCCAGTAGTGCGGCACGCTGACGCCGAACACCGATAGCACCGAGGCCAGACGGTCAATAATGCTGTTACGAAAGTAGCCGGCGACAAAACCGAACAGGCTGCCCAGCGCAAACCCGATCGCCGTCGCCAGCAGCGCCAGACGCAGAGAGTAGGTGACCGCCGTCATCACTTCATCGATGACCGGGCGCCCGGTGGCGACCGACATGCCCAGATCGCCGTGCAGTGCCCGCCATAGCCAGTGCACAAACTGCAGCGGCAGCGGTTTATCAAAGCCGTAGGCCTGCATTAAGGTCTGACGCAGCGATTCCGAAGCGTCCGGCGGCATCACCGATACCAGCGGATCGCCCGGCGCTATCTGCACCAGCATAAAACAGATCACCGCCACCCCGAGCATGGTGGGGACGGCCAGCAGGATGCGATATAGCAGCGTATTGATCATCTCTTGCTCCCGTGTCGATTACTCTTTTTTGCTCACCAGGCTGAGGTCGATAAACCAGCTTTGCGGCTGTACCACACCGGTGACGGCTGGCGATATCGCCCTTGGTCCGACATCGTGGGCGACGAACAGGAACGGCACCTCATCGACCAGCGCGGCGTGCAGTTCACCCGCGGCTTTATCCATTTCAGCCGGGGTAAACGCGTGTTTCACCGCCGCCGCCAGCTTTTCGGTTTCCGGGGTCGAGAAGTAGCCCCAGTTGGTCGCCACCGGCGGGAAGGCCTTCGCGGTGGAGAAGCGGATCATGCCGAAATAGGGATCGTTAACCGCGGCGCTGACGTTGATCGCGTCGATCCCTTTCGCGGAGGGATCTTTCGCCCCGAGGCGCCAGTTGGTAAACAGGGTGTTCCATTCGTTGACCTTAATATCGACGTTAAAGAAGCAGCTTTTCAGGCTCTGCTGGATGTACTCATTCATCGGCAGCGGCTGCATCTGCCCGGAGCCGGAGGCCGAGGTGGCGACCGTGACGTGCAGCGGTTTCCCGGCGCTATACCCGGCTTCGGTCATCAGCTTACGGGCGGTATCCGGGTCATATTTTATCTGGAAGGTGGGTTTACCGTGCCACGGGCTGCCGGCCTCGTAGACGCCGGTCGCTTCGGTCATATAGCCGCCGAGATAGCTTTTGAGCTCCGCGCGGTTCAGGCACAGGTTGGCGGCTTTGCGCACGCGAATATCTTTCCACGGCGAGCCCTCTTCGAAGGAGAACTGCCACGGCCACAGGTGCGGCTGGGTGTTGGCATAGATTTTAAAGCCCTGGGCTTTTATCTGATCGACCGCGTCCGGGGCAGGGGCTTCGATCCAGTCCACCTGCTTCGAGAGCAGTGCCGCCGTGCGGGCGTTAGCTTCAGGCAGCGGGATCAGCACCACTTTGTCCACTCGCGGAATGCGATCTTTGTTCCAGTAATCGGGGTTCTTATCGAGGATCAGCTGCTGGCGGGGAACCAGCTTTTCCATTTTGAACGGACCGCTGCCCACCGCGTGGGCGGCGAACTCGGTCCACGCCTGCTTACTGCGCGCGGCGGCATCGCCGGCGTTTGCCGGCACCGCGTCATACAGCTTCTGCCACGCCGTCGGCGAAACGATAAACAGGTTGGTAAGGTTATACGGCAGCAGCGCGTCCGGTTCGGAGGTGATCAGTGCCACGGTGTGGTCGTCAATCTTTTCCGCGCCGGTCAGGGTCGGCATGCGTGAGAGGGTGTTGCCTATCTGGCCCGGGGCGTACTGCGGCGCGGCTTTATTCAGCACCTTATCCACGTTCCAGACGATGGCATCGGCGTTGACCGTTGAACCATCGTGAAACTTAACGCCCGGGCGCAGGGTGAAAATCCAGCGGCTTTGATTTTGCGGGTCAACGTGCCACTCTGTGGCCAGCCCCGGCACCAGGCCGCTGGGCTTTTCTCCCTGTGAGAGATCCCATTCAACGAGGGCGTCGTAGAGCGGAATGCCGGTGAAGCGGTTGCCCTCAAAGCCCTGATCGGGCTGTCCGAGGGTCAACGGGATATCGGCGGCGGTCATGGCGATCCGCAGGGTTGAAGCCTGAGTCGGCACAGAGGCAAACAGCGCCAATGCCCCGCTAACAGCAACGGCGAGATGGCGTTTACGCGAGAATAATTTTTTCTTCAGCATCACATTGTCCCTGTTAAATAAAAGTCGCTATTTAACAGGCAAGATACATACCAGTTCTGAACGCGCGGAAAATAAGTGTGAAATGGCTTATAAAATAAGAATGACTTATAATATCCATATGATTTTACTTGAAAAAATAAAATCACCTTATCTTTTTGCACCACCGGCGGGAATTCTGTTGCAGGATTGCACCAGCCTTAATTTTTACGGCAAGGAATAATCACGCGGCGTCACTTTTTATAAAATAAATTCATAATCTTCGGTAAATCATCAGTTTGAGGCGTTGTCTTCTATACTTTCTGATAATGAGAAAGAGGGAGTCGCCATGCCGTTACCTGATTTTCACCGATCCGAGCCGTTTACCCTCGGCATCGAGCTTGAGCTCCAGGTCGTCAACCCGCCGGGCTTTGATTTAAGCCAGGACTCTTCCGCGCTGATTGACGAAGTCCAGGGCACGCTGAAAGCGGGCGAGGCCAAGCATGACATTACCGAAAGCATGCTGGAGATCGCCACCGGCGTCTGCCGCGATATCCACCAGGCCACGGCGCAGCTGAGCGCGATTCAACAGGCGGTGCTGCGCGCCGCCGCCCGCCATCATGTGCAGATCTGCGGCGGCGGAACGCATCCGTTCCAAAGCTGGCAGCGCCAGCAGATCAGCGATAACCCGCGCTACCTGAAAACCGTCGAGCACTTTGGTTACCTGGCGAAGCAGGCGACGATCTTCGGCCAGCACGTGCACGTGGGGTGTCAAAATGGCGATGATGCCATCTATCTTCTGCACGGCCTGTCGCGATTTGTACCGCATTTTATCGCGCTGAATGCGGCATCGCCCTGGCTCGACGGGACCGATAGCGGCTTTGCCTGCTCGCGGCTTAACCTGTTTGCCGCCTATCCTGATAACGGCCCGATGCCGTGGGTGAATAACTGGCAGGCTTTTACCGGTCTGTTTCGCCGTCTTAGCTATACCAACATGATCGATAGCATGAAGGATCTGCACTGGGATATTCGCCCCAGTCCGCGCTTTGGCACCGTCGAAGTCCGGGTGATGGATACGCCGCTGACGATTAGCCAGGCGGTGAATATCGCCGGTTTTATCCAGATCATCGCCTGCTGGCTGCTGACGGAGCGGCCGTTTAAGCATCTGCCCGAGGATTATCTGCTCTACCCCTTCAACCGCTATCAGGCCTGCCGCTATGGGCTCGACGGGATCAATACCGATGTGAACAGCGGCGAACAGCGAACATTGCGCGAAGAGATTTTACAGCTGGCGGATAAGCTGGCGCCCAGCGCCCATAAGCTCAACGCCGGCAGCGCGCTGGAGGCGATGGTGCGCCAGGCGAAGCAGAATCGCAGCGAGCCGCAGCAGATGCGCGAGTTTGTCGCCAACGGCGGTTCGTTGATCGGGCTGGTACAAAAGCACTGCGAAATCTGGACGGCGTAGCGGCGATAAAACGCTATACTGCACGCTCTCTTTGGTTGTCTGGAACCCCGCCGTGCGCTTGTCATCGCTTCTTCCGCTGCTGCTGTTATCCCTGCCCGCTTTCGCCAGCGGGAAGTGCTCGCTGACCGACCCGTCGCTGACGCTGCAAAGCTATACCGCCGATCCGCAGCGCGAGCGCATCGTGATGTACTGGCAAAAAGAGGACGGCAAAGCCTGGGGATCGCTGCGCGCCCTGCTGGCGGATATCGACCACAACGGACAGGTACAGATGGCGATGAACGGCGGAATTTATGATAAAGCCTACGCGCCGCTGGGGCTGTATATCGAGAAAGGCAGACAGCTGACCCCGCTTAACCGCGCTTCCGGCGGCGGCAACTTTTTTATTCGTCCCGGCGGGGTGTTTTATCTGCGCGGGCAAAACGCGGGGATTGTCAGCATCGATAAATTCAGGCCGTCGCCGGCCATCCGCTACGCCGTGCAGTCAGGGCCGATGCTGATTGAAAACGGCAAAATCAACTGGCGGCTGAAGCCGTCCGCCAGCTCGCGCAAGCTGCGTAACGGCGTGGGCATCACCGGCGATGGCAAAGTGGTCTTTATGCTCAGCGAGCGCGAAACCAATTTCTATGATTTTGCCTGCTACGCGCAGTCCAGGCTCAACGTGCGCCAGATGCTCTATCTCGACGGCACCATATCGAAGATGTACCAGAAAGGCGGCAGCGTGCCGTGGCAGTACCATCCGTTCGTCACCATGATCGCGGTGGAGAGCAGGTAGTCGGCATAACATCGTTTGCGGGGAGTAGCTCGGCCCCGGGGAGATTTTCATGCCGCTGCGGATATGTCTCTGAAACAACGTGATATGCAGCGATGCCCTGGTGCCCGCTGAAATCGGCGAACCGGAGGCCTGAAGACAAGGGCTGGCCGCCAGGGATGGCGGACAGAGGCGAATCGAGACACGACAAAATTGCCTGGAGCAATTTTGAACAGCGCTTGCGCTGGCCCCGTAGGGGCGAGTCCCAGGGATGGGACGAGTAATGTCGAGTTGAGCCGACCGCAGGCTGAGGACCGGGAGGTGAGCGCAGTGCGCAGCACCGATTTCTTTGCGGGACCGCGGGGATTGTAAAGGGGGAGACGGTTTTCTCCCCCTTTACCCGTTCACGTACCACGGTGAGACATTTTCTGCGGAATAATAGTGAACGGAACCCCTACCACACCGTCCCGGAGGCGGCGCTACCGCGCCTGTCCGGGCTACCAAACCCGCAGCACATCTCCAGACACCAAACCCCAGCCCACCTACATCCGGCGGTGGGCCCACTCGCGCAGCCGCTGGAACAGCACGTACAGCGACGGAATAAACAAAATGCCGATTACCGTCGCCACCAGCATGCCGCTGAACACCGTGGTGCCGATAATCCGCCGGCTCTGCGCCCCGGCGCCGGTAGCGAGCATCATCGGCACAATGCCAATGATAAAAGAGACCGCCGTCATCATTACCGCGCGGAAGCGGCGGGTTGCCCCTTCGCGGGCGGCGTCGACGATCGACATCCCCTCTTCGCGCTTCGCCCTGGCAAACTCGACGATCAAAATCGCGTTTTTCGCCGCCAGCGCGATCAGCAGCACCAGGCCTATCTGCACGTACACATCGTTGGCGTAACCGGCCCACCAGAGCCACAGCAGCGACCCGCCGATAGCGAACAGCACCGACAGCATCACGCTCGCCGGCAGCGTCCAGCTCTCATACTGGGCGACGAGGAACAGCCACGCCATCGCTACCGCCGCCAGCACAATCCACACCGCCTGGTTACCGGTCTGCTGCTCCTGCCAGGAGATGCCGCTCCAGGCGTAATCATACCCGTGCGGCAGGTTCGCTTGTAAAATCTGCTCCATCACCGCCATTGCCGTCCGGCTGCTGACGCCTTCGGCCGCCGACCCGCTCACCGATACCGACGGGAACTGGTTATACTGCTGAATAAACGGCGCGCCCACCGTCGGCGTAATCGTCACCAGATTACTCAGGCGAACCCGCTCGCCGCTGTCGCTGCGCACGTACAGCTCGCTTATCTGCTCTGCCCGCTCGCGCCACTGCATCTCGTTTTGCATCACCACGTGGTAGACACGATTGTTGATGCTGAAATCGCCGGCGCGGGTGCCGCCAAACGCGGTTTGCAGGCTGCTGAAAATCCTCGCCACCGGTACGTTCAGCCGGGCCGCCTGATCGCGATCGACGGTGAGCGTCAGCTGCGGCACGTTGCTGCTCCAGGTGGTAAATACCCGGCTCAGCTGCGGGTACTGATTAGCCGTCCGCAGCACCTGATGCGTCACCTGCTCCAGCTCCGCCGGCGATTGTCCGGCCTGGGCCAGAATGCGTAAATTAAACCCGGAGGCGTTACCCAGCCCCGGCAGCGTCGGCGGCGCAAAAGTCATGATTGTCGCCTCCGGTAGCCCCATCAGCTGGCCCTGCACCTTTTCCATCACCGCCTCCAGCGGCGGCCGCTGGTGCCAGTCCTTCAGCATCACCGAGATAAATCCGCCGTTTGAAGCGCTGGTACCGTTGAGAATATTAAAACCGGAGACCTGAATCACATCCTCAACCGCCGGATTCAACAACAGCAGCTCGCGCGCCTGGGCCATCACCGCTTCGGTACGCTCCAGCGAGGCGGCTTCAGGCAGCTGCACGCTGGCAAAGAAGTAGCCCTGATCTTCCTGCGGCAGAAAACCCTTTGGCATGGTGGTAAAGCTAAACACCACCACCCCGGCCGCCGCCATCGTCGCCGCCAGCGCCAGCCAGGGGCGACGATTCATCCTCCCGACCAGACGCCCGTAGCCATCGCGCACCGTATCCAGACCGCGGTTAAAACCGCGCCAGATGGCGGCTGGCTGCTGCGGCCGCGGACGCAGCAGCAGCGCGCACAGCGCGGGCGTCAGGGTCAGCGCCACCACGCTCGACAGCGTCACCGCCGTCGATAAGGTCACCGCAAACTGGCGATACAGCTCGCCGACGATCCCCGGCAGCATCGCTACCGGCACAAACACCGCCAGCAGCACCAGGGTGGTGGCGATCACCGGCCCGGCGATTTGCCGCAGCGCCTCGGCGGTCGCGGCGCCGCGATCCAGCCCCTCCGCCATTTTGGTTTCCACGCTCTCCACCACCACGATGGCGTCATCCACCACCATCGTCAGGGCGAGAATAATCGCGAACAGGCTCAGGGTATTGGCGCTGTAGCCCAGCGCATAAAGCACGGCAAAGGTGCCGATAAGCGACACCGGGATCGCCAGCGCGACAATCAGCGTTGCCCGCCAGCTCTGGAGGAACAGCGAGACCACCACCACCACCGCCAACAGGGTCAGCCCCAGCGACACGCCGATCTCTTTGATCGTCGCCGCCACAAAGCGGGTGGTATCAAACTTCACTTCCCAGGTGAGATCCGCCGGGAAACGCGCGTGCAGCCGGGTCAACTCGGCGCGCACCGCGCTGGCGACCTGCAGGGCGTTGGCGGTGGGCGTCGGATAGATACCGAGATAGGCGGAATCTTTACCGTTGAGCTGCGCGCCGGAGCTGTAGCTGCGCGCGCCCAGCTCAATGGTCGCCACGTCAGACAGGCGTACCAGCTGGCCGCGTTCCCCGCTGCGAACCACAATTTGCCCGAAGCCGGCGGCGTCGCTGAGTCGCCCGATACCGTTGATGGTCAGCGTCTGCTGCTGGCCGTTAAATACCGGCGGCGTCCCCACCTGCCCCGCCGCGCCCTGTACGTTCTGCTCGCGCAGCGCCTGGGCAATATCGTCGGTTGTGATATTCAGCGCGTTCATGCGGTCGGGGCGCAGCCAGATGCGCATGCTGTAGTCGCGCGCGCCGAACATCTGCACTTCCCCGACGCCGGGTAGACGCGCCAGCGCCTCGCGCACCTGAGTGCTGGCGTAGTTGCTGACAAACAGCGGCGATAGCGTGCCGAGCGGCGAATAGAGACTCACGCCCATCAGCAGGTTCGTCGCCCGCTTACGCACCTGCACGCCGTTCTGCTGCACGTCGGCAGGCAGCTGCGCCACCGCCTGCGACACGCGGTTCTGCACATCGATCGCGGCTAAATCGGCATCGGTCCCGGCGGCAAAAGTCAGGCTCAGGCTGTAGGTCCCCTCATCGGAACTGGTGGACTCCATATAGAGCATATGATCGACGCCGTTGAGCTGGGTCTCCAGCGGCGCGGCAATGGCTTCCGCCACGTCCGCCGCGCTGGCGCCCGGCCAGCTGGCGCTAACGTTGATGACCGGCGGCGTAATCTGCGGATACTGCTCGACCGGGATCAGCTTCAGCGAGACCGCGCCGACAAAGGTCATCAGCAGCGCAATCACCATCGCAAAGCGCGGGCGACGGATAAAAAATGTGAGCATCGCCTCTCCCTTATTCACTCAGAAGCTGAACGGCCGCGCCGTCACGCAGGCGCTGGGCGCCTTCCGTCACTACGCGCTCCCCCGCTTTCAGGCCATCGGCCACCACGAAGCTCTGGCCATGCTGACCGGCGGGCGCTATACGGCGCATCGTCACGGTGTTGTCCGCCGTCAGCACCCAGCTGTAAAAGCCCTGCGCATCCTGCTGTAGCGCAGAGGCTGGGATCATCGGGCTCTCCTTAAGCTGCTGCGGCCGGAAGAAAACCGTGACGTTGCCGCCGGGCAGCAGACGGTGCTGCGGGTTAGCGAATTCAGCGCGCAGCGCCACGCTGGCGGTGCGGCTATCAATACGGTTATCGACGGAGGTCAGGGCGCCGTCTTCACGCCGCCCATCGACATCCACCTGCGCCAGCCACGCCTGCTTCAGCGCGGCGATATCCGTGTGCTGTCCCGCTTTCGCGAAAAAGGCGGTTTCATCCAGCGAGAACGCCACGCGAATGGGATCAAGCTGGACCACATCGACCAGCACGCCGCTGGCGGGATTCACCAGACCGCCGACGTGAAAAGGACTATGGCCGACGCGCCCGGTGACCGGCGAGGTAATGCGGGTGTAGCCGAGCGTAATCTGCTGGGCGGCAATGCGCGCCCGGGCCTGTTCCACGGCGGCGGCGGCGACATCGCGCTGCATCTGCGCGGTGTCTACGTCGTTGCGGCTGATTGCGTGGTTATTTTTCAGCTGCTGGTAGCGGCTCAGCAGCTGCTGGGCCTGGCGTAGCGAAGCCTGCGCGCTCTTCAGTTCAGCCTGGGCCAGCGCCAGCGCGGCTTTCGGCTGGGCGTCATCCAGCGTAAACAGCGGATCGCCCTGGTTGACGTACTGCCCATCCTGGAAGTGGCGCTGCACAATCTTTCCTTCGGTGCGGGCGCGAATATCGACGGAGTGAATGGCCTCGACGCGGCCGGAGATTTGCCGTTCATCGGCATGCGACGCGTGTTCCACGGTGGCGACGCGCACCGGAACGGCCGGCGCGGCGGCGGCGGTGAGCGCGTAGCCTGCCAGGCCGCAGGCCAGCAGGGCGGAGCGGATAATCTTGTTCATGGGGAATTCCTTACGACGATGCGGCGTCCCTCCCCCGCAGGAGAAGGGACGCCGTGCGGGTCAGACACGCTATGCGGCTTTGCGGAAACGACGGGTCAGGCGCTTCTCAACTTCCACCACCAGGAACATCGCGATACCGATGACCAGCGTGATGAACCAGTAGCGCAGCGGCAGCCCTTCGGTGCCAAACATCGTCTGCATCACCGGTACGTAGATGATGGCCAGCTGCATCAGCAGCAGCACGCCGCTCACCAGCCAGATGCCTTTGTTGCGCAGCAGTCCCATGTTCAGCGAGAAGCTGTCGCTGCTGCGGCAGTTAATCATGTACACCCACTGTGCGGTGACCAGCATCTGCAGCAGGACGGTGCGGATAAACTCCGGACTGTGGCCGCGCGGTGCCAGCCAGGCTTCAAGCATAAAAGCGGCGACGGCGATCATGGTGCCGACGAAGGCGACGCGCCAGACGGCGAAGGCGTCCATAACGTGCTGGCCGGTTTTACGCGGCGGACGGTTCATGGTGTTGCGCTCTGCGGCTTCAAACGCGAGGCCGAAGGAGAGCGTCGCGGAGGTGGCCATGTTCATCCACAGAATCAGCACCGGCGTCAGCGGAATGATGTTCCCCGCCAGCAGGGCGATGATAATCAGCAGCCCCTGTGCCAGGTTGGTCGGCATGATGAACAGAATGGTCTTCTTCAGGTTGTCGTAGACCCGACGCCCCTCTTTGACCGAACTGGCGATGGTGGCAAAGTTGTCGTCGGTCAGGACCATGTCGGCAGCCTCTTTGGTCACCTCGGTGCCTTTAATCCCCATGGCGATCCCGACGTCGGCCTGGCGCAGCGCCGGGGCGTCGTTAACGCCGTCGCCGGTCATGCCAACCACTTCACCGTTATCCTGCAGCGCTTTCACCAGGCGCAGCTTGTGCTCCGGGCTGGTACGGGCAAAGATATCGTACTCAACGGCGGCTTTCGCCAGCTCGGCGTCGTCCATGTGCTCCAGCTGATAGCCGGTCATCGCCTGGCGGCTGTTGGTGATCCCCAGCATCTGGCCAATGCTCATCGCCGTCTGCGGGTGGTCGCCGGTAATCATCTTCACGCGGATCCCCGCGTTCTGGCAGGCGTGGATAGCGTCAATCGCTTCCGGACGCGGCGGGTCCATCATTCCGGCAATGCCGAGGAAGACCAGACCTTCGCGCAGATCGTCGTGGGTCAGCGTGGTGCTGCCGACGGTGGCCGGTTTGTAGGCGGCGGCGACCATACGCAGGCCCTGGCGAGCAAAGCGCGCCATCTCCTCTTCCCAGTACTGCGGCTCAAACGGCACCGCCCCCTGCTTGCTCAACTGCTGGCGGCACAGGGCAAAAATCACGTCCGGTGCGCCGGTAATCAGCACCTGCTCGACGTCGCCCATTTTCTGGTGGGTCGCCATGTACTTATACTGCGAGTCGAACGGTATCTTCGCCACCAGGCGGGCATCGACGGGCGCAAGCTGCGCTTTCGCCGCCAGCACCTTCAGCGCCCCTTCGGTCGGCCCGCCGGTAATGCCCCACAGGCCGCGCTCGTCCTGAATCATCTGGCTGTCGTTACACAGGTCGATGGTGCGCAAATAGGTTTCCAGCACGCTGCCCGCTTTAATCTGCACCGGCTCGTTGCTGCCTTCCAGGCAGATGTTACCCTGAGGCTCGTAGCTGTCGCCCTCGACGCGGTAGCAGCAGTCGGCGGTGATGATCGCTTTGACGGTCATCTCGTTCATCGTCAGGGTGCCGGTTTTATCCGAGCACACTACGGTCATGGCGCCCAGGGTTTCCACCGTCGGCAGCTTGCGGATAATCGCCCGCTGACGCGCCATCGCCTGTACGCCCAGAGAGAGAATAATCGAGATAATCGCCGGTAAGCCTTCCGGCACGGCGGCCACCGCCAGGCTAATCAGGGAGAGCAGCAGCTCGCCGAGAGGAATGTCGCGCAGCGCGAGGCTGAAGACGAACAGCGCGGCCATCATCGCCAGGATGATAACGAAAATCGCTTTACCGAGCTTATCCATCTGCACCAGCAGCGGCGTGCGGTGCTTCTCAATGCCCGCCATCATCTGGTTGATGTGGCCGAGCTCGGTCTCCTGACCGGTTGCGGTCACCACGCTAACGCCGCCGCCGGCGCTGATGGTGGTGCCGGAGAAAAGCATATTGGTACGGTCGCCCAGCGGCAGTTCGCCTTCCAGCGCATCGGTGGTTTTATCCACCACCGTCGACTCGCCGGTGAGAATCGCCTCTTCGACCCGCAGATTATGGCTCTCAATCAGGCGCATATCGGCGGGCACGCGGTCACCCGCGCGCAGTATCACGATATCGCCCGGCACCAGGTCGCGGGTCGGGATGGTTTCATGCTTGCCGCTGCGCTGTACGCGCGCGTCGCTGGAGAGCATATTGCGGATGCCCTGCAGCGATTTTTCAGCGTTGCTCTCCTGGATATGGCCGATCAGGGCGTTGATCACCGTGACGCCAAGGATGACGAGCGTATCGACCCAGTGACCCATGACCGCGGTGAGCGCGGCGGCGGCCAGCAGGACAAAAATCAGTACGTCGTTAAAATGGGCAAGGAAGCGCAGCCAGGCCGGCTTGCCTTTTTTCTCCGGCAAGGCGTTGGGGCCGAAGGTTTTCAAACGCTCGGCGGCCTCGGCGGTGCTGAGGCCGTTGGCATGGCTTTTAGTCTGCGCCAGCACCGCATCAACCGTCTGCTGATATGCGCGGCGTGGCGCAGCATCCCCTGAGGGGGTGGTATTATTAGTTTTAATCGCTTTGGTCAAAATATATCTCCCTTAAAATTCCGTGAGGCGGAAAGCCTGGAATCATTCCGGGCCAATGAGAAAAATTTTAAACAGCGGAGATAATTTAAGCTTGCGCAATATTTAATCTCTCGCAAATACAAAATTTGTGGTAAGTTAATTCTATAAATCAACTATTGCAGAATATTAATAAACCAAAACTAAACGAGGTCTACTATGTTTGGAATCTACCGCGGACGCCGTCTGGTACTGTACATCCTGCTGGCCATTATCATCGCTACTTTGGTGGGATATAGCACCTATACTTTTGTAAAAGCGCTGGCTTAATAATGACGTTAATTTACATTGCAATGTAATTAACTTAATCACAAATATTACCAAAATAATTAACATGGGAATAATTGAGGACGTTTAAATATAATATCCAATGCGTATTATGATTACGTACGAAACGATATTGCATTGATTCTCTTTTTACCGGACAATATGTTTTTAACTGATGATTAACAAATAATGAAACATCCGCTAGAAACGCTCCTCAGTGCCGCCGGCATTCTGCTGCTGGCTTTGCTCTCCTGCCTGCTGCTGCCGGCGCCCTCGCTGGGCCTGACGCTGGCGCAAAAGCTGGTTGCGACATTCCATCTGATGGATCTCAACCAGCTTTATACCCTGATCTTTTGCCTGTGGTTTTTAGCGCTGGGCGCGGTTGAATATCTGCTGCTGCGCTGGGTCTGGCGTCGCTGGTTTTCCCTTGAGCGCTAAGCCGGCCAGGTCGCGCATGCCGCTGACCAGCGCTTCGCACCAGGCGGCGTAATCGTGGCCGCTGGAAGAGGGATGGAAGCTCACCGTATACCCCTTCTCTTTTAGCACCCGCTCAAATTCAAGCGTATTGGCATAAATGCCGCCGTCCGGCCCGCTGGTTTCGAATTTCCCCGCCTGCAGCCAGAAGCGCACCGGATAGCGCGGCGACTGCTGGTACTGGCGGGTCAGCCAGCCGGCCTCCTCCCCTTGCGGTGCCCACCAGTATGACCCGGACAGGCTTAATACGTTGCCAAACTGTCGCGGATAGCGCAGCGCTACCCAGGATGCGGCTAGCCCGCCGTAGCTGGAGCCGGCGACCACGGTTTTTTGCCGGCTCAGGCTGAGTCCCTGACGACGCAGCCACGGCAGCAGCTCATGGGCCATAAAATCGGCAAAGTGCGGATTTGGCGGCAGCTCCTTCGCCCGGCGCGGATGATCGAGACTATCGATAAACACCACGTTGATCGGCGGTAGCCGATGGCTGGCGATCAGGGCATCCAGCACGTTGGCGAGGCGGTACTCGTGCTGGTAAGTTTTGCCGTCAAAGAGCAGCAGGGTCCAGCGCGCGGGCTGCGGCAACCGCGGGCGATAAATCAGTACTTCCCGCGTATTTTGCAGAAAGTCACTGCGCAACTGATGGCGGGTTAAGGTTCCGTAGCGTAGCGGCTGCGCCATACGCTGGGCGGTGCAAAAACGCGCGGCGTTGAGGGCCAGCAGAGAGTGGCGATTCCAGCGGTCGCGGGCGGCATTGATGCTGTTCGGGTTGAGCGGGTCAGCCTGGGCGCTGACCAGAATTGCCCGCCGCTGCTCCCGCTCGCTGCCGTTTACCTGCGGCACGTCCGGGGCCAGCTTATACTGCATGAGGGTATCGGCGGGCACCACGTAGCTGCGAAACCAGACGTCAGAATCACCGAGGCGAAACAGCGGATCGTGATCCCCCGCCGGCGAACCCAGAATAAACACGTTGCGGCTCGCCCCGCGCCACAGGAAAGTTACCCGCTTATGGCCGGCGTCCACCGGTTCCACCATTGGCGTCCCTTCCCGCTCGCGCTCCTGCCAGAAATGCGCCGTTGAACCTCCCGCCGCCAGTTCACGCTTTAGCCGCTGCAGGCGCGGGCTGACCGGATCCAGCGGCTGAATTTTGGCCAGCGCAGTGGTTTCCCGCATCTGCCACTGAAAGCGCCAGCGCGCCCCCTCTTCGCCGTGCAGCACCAGCGAGGAGGCGCGGTTTACCGGCAGAGAAAATAGCAGGGTTTGCTCGCCGTCCGCCGGACCGCCCGCCAGCAGCGTGCGCAGACGGCGGTTATTGTCATCCAGCAGTCGGGCATCGGTGACGCCGGAGAGGGTCGCCGCGACGTAGTTCTCGCCCAATGTCGGCAGGTCAAAACAGACCTCGCCGCTGGCGTCGAATTTCCCCTCCAGTTCCCCCTGTAACGAAGGAGATTCGCAGTTCATTGCCGCCGCCGGTAGGGTACTCATGCCAATCAGCAGGCCGCTCCACGCCGTCTTCATTAGCCGATAGTTCCTTGTAAGAATTTGTTAATAACGCTAATGCAAATAATAACTATTTGCAATAACATTAACGCCGTTAATGTTAGCCGCCGGTCGATTCCCCTCGACGCGGGCGTTTTTTGATGGCGATTCAACCAAGGATAAAAAATAAACATGTTTAAATATAATAAGATAACAGCTTTCTGGGCCGCGGGCGTTGCGGCATCTCTGTTTGGTGGACCGGCGCTGGCGGCGGAGGAAACGATCGTCGTCACCGCCGGCAGCGGCGAGGATCCCACAGCGCCGCTGAAGGGAATCGTGGCAACAAAAACGCTGTCGGCAACAAAGACCGCCGCGGAAATCGTCAAAACGCCGCAGTCGGTATCGGTGGTCACCCGCGATCAAATGCGGTCGTTGGACGTCACCTCGGTTTCACAGGCGCTGCGCTATAGCGCGGGCGTTTTTACCGAATACCGCGGTTCATCTAACCGCAACGACGAGGTATTCGTACGCGGCTTCAGCTACGTGCCCAAATTCCTCGATGGCCTGAGCTACGGTGCCACCGCCTCGTCACAAACCGGCACTTTCGACCCGTGGCTGCTGGAACGCGTCGAACTGGTGCGCGGCCCGGCCTCGGTGCTGTTTGGTCAGGTCAACCCCGGCGGGCTGATTAGCATGACCAGCAAACGCCCGACCAGCCAGCCGATTCATGAGGTGCAGTTCCGTACCGGTAATAACCATCTCGCCGAAGGAGCTTTCGACATTGGCGGTCCGCTGAGCGATGACGGCCACCTGCTCTATCGGCTGAACGGGATCGCCCGCACCCAGAATAACCAGATCGATGACTATAAAGAGACGCGGATGGCTATCGCTCCCGCCCTCACCTGGTATCCTGGTGACGCCACGCGCTTTACCCTGTTAACCAGCTATCAGAAAGACCCGGACGCCGGCTACCGTAACTTCCTGCCGCGTTACGGTACCGTGGAAAGCGTCGACGGCAGCTATATTCCGCGCGATTTTAACGTCAGCGATCCCAACTACAACCAGTCGTGGCGTGAACAAACGATGATTGGCTATGAATTTGAGCACCAGCTCAACGATACCTTGACTCTGCGCCAGAACGCCCGTTACGCCACCATTAAACAGAAGTATCGCTACCTGGTTTATTCCACCAGCGCCGCCAACAGCTCGGTACTCTCCCGCCGCGCCCAGCATGAACAGCGCCAGACCGATGAGTTTGGTATCGATAACCAGCTTGAAGCGCAGTTTGCCAGCGGTCAGGTGGCGCATACGGTGATTGGCGGTGTGGATTACAAAACCAGTAAGGATAAGCAGTACCTTGGTCGGGCCGGCGGCTCGCAGTACGATATCGACTGGCGCAGCCCGACCTACGGGGTTAGCGTCGATGAAAGCGCCTTCAGTCCCGCCACTAATGAACAGCAAAATCTCGACCAGGCTGGGGTGTATGTTCAGGATCAGCTAAGCTGGCGAAACTGGGAACTGTTAGTTTCCGGGCGCTACGACTGGGCGGAAGTACGCACCACCGATTTTACCGACGCCAGCAGCACCCAGCAGAATGATAATAAGTTCACCTGGCGCACCGGCCTGCTGTACGCCTTTGATTCCGGTCTTTCCCCCTATATCAGCTACAGCACCTCCTTCGAACCTAACCTGCAAACCAACCGCGCGCCGGGCGTCGGACCATTCGATCCCAGCGAAGGCAAACAGGTAGAGGTGGGTCTGAAATACCAGCCTGACCCAAACGCGTTAATGACCCTCGCGCTGTACGATCTGACGCAGAGCAACGTCGCGACCTACAACAGCGCGGCCGGGTGGTTTGAAAACAGCGGTAAAGTGCGCTCGAAAGGCGTTGAAGCGGAAGCGCACGCGACGGTCTTCGATAACCTCAATCTGATCGCGTCTTATACCTATACCGATGCGGAAACCGTCAATACCACCGTCGTCGGTACCGAAGGGAAAACGCCGGCACGCATTCCGACCCATATGGCTTCGGCGTTCACCAGCTATACCCTACCGGACGGCGCGTTAAAAAGCCTGACCGCGGGCGTTGGCGTACGCTATATCGGCACCAGCTACGGCGATGCGAAAAACACGTTTAAGGTACCGGCAGTGGATCTGTACGACGCCATGGTCAGCTATGAGTTAGGCGAGCTGAATTCAAGCCTGAAAGGGGCGAAAGTGCAGTTCAACGTCAACAACCTCGCCAATACCAAATACGTGGCCTCCTGCGCCAGCGATAGCGCCTGCTTCTACGGCATTGGCCGGACGGTGACGGCGACGGTCAACTACGCCTGGTAAGAAAAGCATCCGCCGGTCTTCCCCCGGCGGACGCTTTTCAGTGCGCGCGGCTGTGATTTTCTTTACGGTAGGCACCCGGCGGCTGATTAAACGTGCGGGTGAAGATGCGGGTAAAGGTTTGCTGCGAGTCAAAGCCGTATTTCAGGCAAATATCGTAGACCCGCTGATCGGTATCGCGCAGATCGCGGGCCGCCAGCAGCAGCTTACGCTCGCGGATATAGCGCCCCAGACTCTCCCCTTTATACTGTAAAAACAGTCGTTGCAAATGCCACTTCGAATAACCGGCGTGGCGCGCAATATCGTCAATACGTAGCGGCTGATGCAAATTATCATCAATCCACTCGACGATAGTATCAATGACCTGAGCGGAAATAGTCATATGTCCTCTCTCCTCCTGAACCACTCTCATCGTTAGCGCCACCAGGCGTTAAATGATTGCGTTTTATCGGCGACCCAAACCGGCTCACCCAACATTGGCGTCAGCAGTCGCCACGGTCGCCCTGTGCTGGCCTCCGCCAGCCTTTTGTACGGATCGTCCCATGTATGTTTTGCCAGCACGAAGCGCCCGGCGTGACCCGGCAGCACCGCGCGTGCATGAACATCGTCAGCGGCTTGCGCCGTCTCTTCCGGCATCATGTGGATGTACTTCCAGTCCTGGTCATACTGACCGTTTTCCATGATCGCCAAATCCACTTCGCCAAACTGTTCGCCGATGGCTTTAAAGTGCGGGCCGTAGCCGCTGTCGCCGCTGTAGTAGATTTTCTGCTGCGGGGTAACGAACATAAAGCTGGCCCACAGGGTCTGGTTGCGCTTGAGGCCGCGGCCGGAAAAGTGGCGCGCGGGCAGGACGTGTACCGTCAGCTCATCGCTCACCTGTACCGACTGATTCCAGTCCGCCTCGCTGATTATCGCGCTCTCCATTCCCCAGTAGCGCAGGTGCGACCCCACGCCCAGCGGCGTCACCACGCGCTTGACCTTCGGCATCAGAGCTTTGATGGTGGCGTAATCGAGGTGGTCGTAATGATCGTGCGAGATAATCAGCAGGTCGATCTCCGGCATGCCCTCAGCGTGCCACGGGTAATCCCCGGCAAAGGCCTTATTAATAAACGAGAACGGAGCGGCATAGTTGCTAAATACGGGATCGATCAGGATGCGTTTGCCCGCCAGCTGCAGATACCAGGAGGAGTGACCCAGCCAGACCATCACGTCCTGCCCTGACGGCAAGCCCGCCAGATCGGTGTTCACCAGCGGCAGCGGCTGGGCCGGTCTGGCATTTTCACGTTTGGCGACCAGAAACTCCCACCACGCGGCCAGCATATTTTTTTGCCCGGTAAACCCCGGCGTCGGAAGCTGATTGTGAAACTGACCGTCGTGATAGTGCGGCGACTGCTCCACCAGGCTGAGCTGTGCGCCCTGCGGCGCCTGACCAAATCCGGCATTTAACACAAACGGCAAAGTTGTTGCTGACGCTAATAACATGATGGCGACCACGCTGAAAGTGACACGGTTCATATCCTGACCTGGCGAAATCCTCCTTCCTGGAGGTTTTTGTTATAAGGCTTGATTATGAGTGAGTAAGCACTCATTATTAGGAAGAAGCTGAAAGTCGTCAAGACGATTTTCAAATTTTGACAGACAGCGTTGCAGCGCCCATGCCGGGCGTGCTTAGATCGTGGTTTTATTATGAGTGAGGTAAAGTGTAGTGGCTCGTCCTAAGAGTGAAGATAAAAAGCAAGCGTTACTGGAGGCCGCAACCGCCGCCTTTGCCCAATCGGGAATCGCCGCCTCAACCTCCGCCATCGCCCGCAGCGCGGGGGTTGCCGAGGGTACGCTGTTTCGCTACTTTGCCACCAAGGACGATTTGCTCAACGAGCTTTATCTGACCATAAAAGCAGACCTGGTTCAGACAATGATCGCGGGTCTCAACCCGAACGAGACCCGGCCAAAAGAGAACACGCGCAATATCTGGAATAGCTATATCGGCTGGGGCGTGCGTAACCCCATGGAGCATAAAGCGATTCGCCGGATGGCGCTGAGTGAATGGATCACCGACGAAACACGCAACCGCGTCCAGGAGATGTTTCCCGAGCTCAATGAACTGTGCCAGCGCTCAATCAAACCCGTTTTTCAATCCGATGAGTACCGTACTTTCGGCGATGCGTTGTTTCTTTCGCTGGCCGAAACCACCATTGAATACGCCAGCCACGAGCCGGAGCGAGCCATCCGTTTTGTCGAGCTGGGCTTTGAAGCTATGTGGCAGGCCCTTGCCGAGGACAATAGCTGATGGATCACCGCTCGCTGCATGACAACGCGCATCGTATCGCGCTGGAGCTCCCCTTTACTGAGCACTGCTGGCCGTTTGGCCCGGAGTACGATGTGTTTAAAGTCGGCGGGAAGATTTTTATGCTCACCGCGACGGTACGCGGCCGCGCGCTGGTCAACCTGAAGTGCGATCCGCAAAAATCGCTGCTTCATCAGACGATTTACCGCAGCATCGAGCCCGGCTATCACATGAACAAAAAGCACTGGATCACCGTGGTTCCCGGCGAGGATATCAGCGTGGATCTGCTGGCGGAGCTGATCGATGATTCGTGGAATCTGATCGTCGATAAACTCAGCAAAAAAGAGCAGCAGCGGCTACGTCCAGGGTGATTTTCAGCGCTGCGCGATAAGTGTTATCGCATTTTTGCCCCTTATCATTTGCCCGCCATCGCTGTACTCTTCCTTCACGAAACGCACCCGCAAGGGGTTGTAAACAGTGAGGAAGAGTATGGATATCGTATCGGTTGCCTTAAAGCGCTACTCCACCAAGGCATTTGACGCCACTAAAAAGCTAACTGCCGAGCAGGCGGAAAACCTGAAAACGCTGCTGCAGTACAGCCCGTCAAGCACCAACTCCCAGCCGTGGCACTTTATCGTTGCCAGCAGCGATGAAGGCAAAGCGCGCGTCGCCAAAGCGGCGAGCGGCACCTATGTGTTTAACGAACGTAAAATTCTTGATGCCTCCCACGTGGTGGTGTTCTGCGCCAAAACCGCAATGGACGACGCCTGGCTCGAGCGCGTGGTCGATCAGGAAGAGGCCGATGGCCGCTTTGCGAACGCCGACGCCAAAGCCGCGAACCATAAAGGCCGCACCTTCTTTGCCGATATGCACCGCAAAGAGCTGCACGACGACGATCAGTGGATGGCGAAGCAGGTTTATCTCAACGTCGGCAATTTCCTGCTTGGCGTCGCGGCCATGGGTCTGGATGCCGTGCCGATTGAAGGTGTCGACTTCGCGATTCTCGATGCCGAATTCGGCCTGAAAGCCCAGGGCTACACCAGCCTGGTGGTGGTACCGGTCGGCCATCATAGCGTCGAAGACTTCAACGCCGCCCTGCCGAAATCACGCCTGCCGCAGGCGACGACCATTACCGAGATTTAATTCTCTGCTTTTCTTTTACGTCAGGATGATCCCCGGATTGCGGCTGTCGCCTTATCCGGGCTACAAAATTACACACTGTGGGTACCCGTAGCCCGGGTAAGGCGCGTCAAGCGCCGCCCCGGGGATAGCCCGCAGTATTTTGCAGCCAGGATACCCCCTCGTGCCAGATGCGCTCCGCATAGCGGCCAATGACCGCCAGGCGTTGAGCGTACGCTGAATAATGCGCTGCTCTTTTCGGGCTACGTTCATAAGCATTCCCTGCCGTTAATGTTTTTCCAGCCACGCCAGCGCCCGTTCGCCCATTTCATCCATCGGCAAATAGACCAGCAGGCGCGAGCCGTTGCGCGGGGCCGAGTACCAGTACATCTGCTGCAGGCTGAAGCGTCCGAGCTGCGGATGGTTAAAGTGTTTCACCTGATTTTCCACCCCGCGCACCTCATAGCGCTGATGCCAGAGGGACTCAAACTCCGCCGACGCGGCAAAAAAGCGCGCCAGCTTATTCTCCCACAGCGGATCGCCGCGGTGCTCCGCCATCGCCGCGCGGAAATAGGAGACAAACGTCGCCAGCACATCGCGATTCTCGATGCGGCTGCGCCAGGTTTCATTGGTCAGATACAGATAAATGCAGTTGCGATCCTCTTCCGGAATGGTGGCGAAATCGATGCCCATCAGGCGGCAGAAGCTGTCGTTCCAGGCCACAATATCAAAGCTCGGCTTCTGAATACTGGCGGGCTGCGGCATCAGGCTATCGAGCATCCGCCGGGTGCCGGGGCTGATGCCTTCGCATACCGTGACCTGCGCGGCTTCCGGCGGCGTCAGTCCGGCCAGGACAAACAGGTGTCGGGTCTCCAGCGGGCTGCACTGCAGCGCGTTCGCCACCGACACCAGCACGGCCTCGGACGGATTCACTTCCCGCCCCTGCTCCAGCCAGGTGTACCAGGTGACGCCGACCTCCGCCAGCATCGCCACCTCTTCCCGCCGCAGACCCGGCGTGCGTCGTCGGCCAACGCGCGGCAACCCCAGGCGCTGCGGATCGAGGCTCTCACGCCGGGCGCGCAGAAATGCCCCCAGCTGTTTACGGGCATCATCGGGCGCGGCGATCGTCGATTCACGTTGCGGCATGGTCGTCATAAAACCTCCAGCATAGTAGTGCCAATACCAGTATAAGCAGGAACTGGTACCCGTTTAATTTATCGGTGATGCTACGGCCATCCGCTGAATGACGCAATGGAGAGATCCGATGAATTCGTCTGCTGTTTCACCCGGCCGAGCCGGTTTATTCCTTCTGTTGACCGGCCAGATGCTGCCGCTGATCGACACCTCGATCGCCAACGTCGCGCTGGACTCCATCACCCAGTCGCTGAACGCCAGCGCCACCCAGCTGGAGCTGATCGTCGCGCTGTACGGCGTCGCCTTTGCCGTTTGCCTGGCGATGGGCAGCAAGCTTGGCGATAACTATGGCCGCCGCCGTCTGTTTATGTGGGGCGTGGCGATTTTTGGCGTCGCCTCTCTGCTGTGCGGGATGGCGAACTCCATCACCACGCTGCTGGCGGCGCGCGCGGTCCAGGGCGCCGGCGCGGCCCTGATCGTGCCGCAGATTCTCGCTACGCTGCATATCACCCTCAAAGGCACAGCCCACGCCCGGGCCATCAGCCTGTACGGCGGCATTGGCGGTATCGCCTTTATCGTCGGTCAGATGGGCGGCGGCTGGCTGGTCTCGGCGGATATCGCCAGTTTAGGCTGGCGAAATGCCTTCTTTATTAACGTGCCGATCTGCCTGCTGGTGCTGGCCTTCAGCCCGCGATACGTCCCGGAGACCCGGCGTGAAGCGCATTCGCGCATCGACTGGCAGGGCACCTTCAGCCTTGCGCTAATCCTCTGCTGCCTGCTGTTTCCGATGGCGCTGGGGCCGGAGCTGCACTGGCCGTGGACGCTGCAGCTGATGTTAGCTGCGGTGCTGCCGCTGCTGGTCTGGATGCGGGCCAGCGCGCTGAGCAAACAGCAGCGCGGCGAGCAGCCGCTATTGCCGCCTCGCCTGCTGAAGCTCACCAGCATTCGCTTTGGCATGGCCATCGCCCTGCTCTTTTTCAGCGCCTGGTCCGGGTTTATGTTCTGCATGGCGCTGACCATGCAGGCCGGTCTGGGGATGGCGCCGTGGCAGTCCGGCAACAGCTTTATCGCGCTCGGCGTGGCCTACTTCATCTCCGCGCTGTACGCGCCGAAGCTGATTGCCCGCTACAGCATGGGGCGCATTTTGCTGACCGGCCTGTCGGTGCAGATTGTCGGCCTGCTGCTGCTGAGCGCGACCTTTTATCGCCTTGGTATCCACACCACCACCCTGGCGCTGGTCCCCTCCACGGCGCTTATCGGCTACGGGCAGGCGCTGATCGTCAACAGTTTTTACCGTATCGGGATGCGCGATATCAGCGCCTGCGACGCCGGTGCCGGGAGCGCGATTCTCAGCACTCTGCAGCAGGCGACGCTGGGTCTGGGGCCGGCAATTCTCGGGTCGCTATTCTTAACCCTTGCCCAGCGCAGCGGCGGCGACTATCCCCGGGCGCTGATCGATTTCCTGGCGGTGGAAGTGGTGATGATGCTGGTGCTGGGCGCCATCGCGCTGTGGCTACGCCGACACCTTAACGTCCATCCGGCGGTAGCGACGCCATAATTCACATCGGCGTAACCTGCGATTTGCATAATAGACATCCAGCGGTCATCATAACCGCTGGATGTAAAGGAGACGTTATGCAGGAATTCATATCGCAAATCGCCGCATTAGGCATCAAAATTACCCCCACCACCTCACTCATTATTATCTTCGGCATTATTTTTCTGACGGCGATTGTCGTTCATCTTATTCTGCACAAAGTGGTGCTGCGCACCTTCGAAAAGCGGGCGCAGGCCAGCAGCCACCTGTGGCTGCAAATTATTACCCAGAACAAACTGTTTCATCGCCTGGCCTTCACCCTGCAGGGGATTATCGTCAACGTGCAGGCGGTGTTGTGGCTGCAAAAAGGCAGCGAGGCCGCGGAAATACTCACCACCTGCGCCCAGCTGTGGGTGATGATCTACGCGATGCTGTCCTTCTTTTCGCTGCTGGACGTGGTGTTCAATTTATCGCAGAAATTCGCCACCGCTTCTCAGCTGCCGCTTAAAGGGATATTTCAAGGAATTAAGCTGGTCTGCGCGATTATTGTCGGCATTCTGGTTATCTCCTTACTGATTGGCCAGTCGCCAGCGATTCTGATTAGCGGCCTCGGCGCGATGGCCGCGGTACTGATGCTGGTATTCAAAGACCCTATTCTTGGCCTGGTGGCGGGAATTCAGCTCTCCGCCAACGATATGCTCAAGCTCGGCGACTGGCTGGAGATGCCAAAATATGGCGCCGACGGCGCGGTGATTGACATCGGCCTGACCACGGTGAAGGTGCGCAACTGGGATAACACCATCACCACCATTCCAACCTGGTCGCTGGTTTCCGACTCGTTTAAAAACTGGAGCGGGATGTCGGCATCCGGCGGTCGCCGCATTAAGCGCAGCCTGAATATCGATACCACCAGCATTCATTTTCTTGATGAACAGGAGCAGCAGCGCTTAATTCAGGCCAGACTGCTGAAGCCGTATATGGATTCACGTCATCAGGAAATCAGCCTGTGGAACCAGCAGAACGCCGCCGATCAATCGATACTGAATCAGCGCCGGATGACCAATATCGGCACCTTCCGCGCCTATTTGCAGGAGTATTTGCGTAATCATCCGCGCATCCGCAAAGATATGACGCTGATGGTTCGCCAGCTGGCGCCGGACGCCAGCGGCCTGCCGATTGAGATTTACTGCTTCACCAACACCGTGGTGTGGGCGGAATATGAAAGCATTCAGGCGGATATATTCGATCACGTCTATGCCGTGGTTGACGAATTCGGCCTGCGGATCCATCAGTCCCCTACCGGTAACGACATTCGTTCGCTGGCGGGCGCGGTGTCTCGGTAATATCCTCAGGCACTGGCGCGGGAAATGACGCGCCAGTCCATCATCACCCGCTCGACCGCGGCGTCGGGATTGTCGATTCTTTTCATCAGCAGCGTGACCGCCGTACGGCCAATCTCGCGCGAAGGCTGTTCCACGGTGGTCAGCTGCGGCGATACCACTTCAGCCAGTTCGGTGCCATCAAAACCGACTACCGCAATATCTTCCGGCACCCGCAATCCGGCCTGAGCGATAGCCCGCAGCGCGCCCGCCGCCAGCGAATCTGAGACCGCAAATACCGCATCCGGTTTCTCTTTCTGCGCCAGCAGCGCTTCCATCGCCCGGGTACCGGCGGCGGCGCTCAGGTCGCTGGCGTAGGTGACCTGTTGATACGCCAGTTCGCGAACGTGCAGCACGCTTTTGTAGCCGCGCTCGCGCAGGCGCGAGTAGCGATAGCTGAGATCGTGGTTGATTAAAGCAATGCGCGTTCGCCCGCCGTCAACCAGCAGGGAAACGGCACCCTGCGCCGCGTCGACGTCGTTGATGCCGACGCAGGAGACGCTGCCGTTATCGGCATATTCCGCGCACTGCACCCAGGGCGCGTCGCCGATCATGGTGGTGAGTTCCGGCAGGCTGGAGAGCGCATTCATGGTGATGATGCCGTCGACCATTTTGCCGGAGAGCAGCTGCAGACCCGAGGTTGAACGGGCTAAATCCGAGCCGGAATTACACAGCAGGATCCGGTAGCCGTTCTTTTCCGCCTCTTCTTCAATACCCTTGACCACCTCGGCGCAAAAGGGGTTGGCGATATTAGAGACCATCACCAGAATCATATTGCTGCGGGCCGTTCGCAGCTGGCGGGCCAGCAAATTCGGCTGGTAGTTACTCTCTTTGATCGCCTGCAGCACACGTTCGCGGTTCTTCGCTTTAACGGTATCGCTGTTATTCAATACCCGCGATACCGTCGCCACCGAGACGCCCGCCAGGCGAGCGATTTTCTGAATTGACATAGAGGCTGCACTTCCCGCATAGACGTTATATTTCGCAGGCTATCATAAATGAGCCCCGCCCGCGCCGTCAGCAGGTTTTGCGAGAATTGACGGGATTGATTAGCACGCTAAGGCGGTTATCATTATGGCGTCGGCGTTGTTTCGCTAGAGGCGAAGCAAACGCGGGTCGTTGAACACTAGCGGCATATCACTGGGGTATCTCTTGAACACCATAAAAAATATTCACATCGCGGCGGCGGTGATCGTCGACGGTCAAGGACGCTGTCTGTTAGTACGCAAACGAGGGACTGAGTACTTTATGCAGCCCGGTGGAAAACCTGAAATCGGGGAAGCCCCGGAAGCGGCGCTGATCCGCGAGCTCGAAGAGGAGCTCAACTTCATCGTCTCATCTGAAGAACTGGTTCCGGTCGGCCGTTTCACCGATACGGCGGCAAACGAGCCGGGCCATACGGTCTCTGCGGATATCTTTCAGATAGCCACCAACAGAGCGAGCTTTACGCCGATGGCCGAAATAGAAGAAGTTATCTGGTATACGCCGGGCCAGGATCGGCATATTAAGCTTGCTCCTCTTACCGAGAATCACCTGCTTCCTCTGCTGAAAGGGGCGTAAGCACCCGGGCGCATCGAAAGTATTGGCTCATTTGTCTGCAAATTCACGCTGCCATCGTCCCGGTGGCGCTGCGGCGGCCTGCAGGCAGTGCCCGTTCAGGCTGCCGTAGCGCCCCGTCTCCCCAAGAAGCATTTGTCCGCTTCTTCCGGTTAAGATTTAGCACATCCTTCTGATTCGCTCCTTTTCAAGCGCCGACGCGTTTTAGTTCTTAAAAACGCCCTGTTTTGTACGCCAGATCATATTTCGCCAGATAGTCCTTTCCCCCATAATCCAAAATATCGCAACTTTCCCTCACAAATAATAGGTCATTATAAAATAAACCCCACAAAACAAAACACAAACAAAACATGTTTTTAACAATTAATGGTGAGATAGCAGTTTTTTTGACTTTTTGTGCTGTTTTTTTTTAACCAATTCCCACTCATTCAGCGAGAAAATTCCTGGTCACCATGGATAATTCTTAAAGAGGGATCGACATAAAACTCCGCGCCTTCAGATTTTTCTTATTCATTAGAGTAGGTTAGTATAAACGCAGATAGTTTTTGGCATTAAGAATTTACACATTTTTCATCTATATAACCATCCAGAAATTAAAGTTGTCACATTTATTAACTAGCCATAATATAGCCACATCATTGAACGATAGGGTAAGACAATATAGGGAAATAAATCGACATATGCTTCCTCAGAAATATGAGAAGGTATACTGCATAAGCTGTCAGTATCAGTGCGAAATCTATCCACGACCTACGATAAAATCGATTAACTGCACTGAAACTCACTATTGCGTATGGCCTGATAAAAACATCTACTTAAAAAATGGTGTGCATTATTTTTTAATTAACAAGCACTACAACTTCTCTAATTCTGGATATATTTTTGTTGATTTTTCTCGCTACAACATCAGATTATTCACCAATGACAAATGGATTGAATATATTCTCAAAACAGGATTGCGGGTAGTTTTGATTGCCGACAGATTAGCGCAGCCTCTGGCGCTGTACTGGAAACACCGCTGTCAGCAGATAATTTCGATTATCAACACCAGCGATACCCGAAATGAGATTGAAAAGAAAATACAGCTTTCGTTTCTCGGCCAAAAAGATGGACGAGGCTATCGTCAAAAGCTCAGCAATCAGGAGGTATTGGTGCTCGATCTTTTACTCGCAGAGAAGTCGGTTAAAGAGATAGCAACAGAATTGCAGATGGCAGAAAAAAGGATCTACGCAATCAAGCTCAGCTTGCAGAATAAGATGGGAGGCAGAGGGAAGTTAAACATTATTCTATCTGGATAAAGTCATTATCAGTATTTGTAGCAATAACTCCATAAATGGAACTAACTTAATTATTCTCAGGAAATTTAAAATGAAAAAAATCGTATTAGCGGGTGTTGTGGCTGCGGCTCTTATCTCTACCAACGCAATGGCTAACGTGACCACTTCCGCCACTGCCAGCTGGGATGCAAGCGCAACCAAAGACACCACCAGCGCGCTGGTTGTCACTCCGCTGAAATCCCTGAACTTCCAGTACGCTGAAGGGATTAAAGCGTTTAACTCTCAGAAAGGCGCTTTTGACATCACCATCCAGGGCCAGTCTGGCGCGACTGACTTCACGCTGACCTCTCAAATCGTTAGCAACACCCTGAGCCGTACCACTGATGCCTCTACTCTGGCGGTCGGTGTGAGCTGGAACGGCAACGCGCTGAACAAAACCACCCCGGTTAAGATGATTGATACCGCCAACAACATCTCCGCAGGTCTGGATGCGCTGGCTGTCGCGACTGCCTTCGCAGGCGCCGATCGCGTCAGCACTCAGGGTAACTTCGATTTCACTATCGACTCCGCGACATCTGACGGCAGCACCGCCGCTGAATTCAAAGATTTAACCGACGGTTACTGGAGCGGCGACGTTCGCGTTCAGTTCAACGCGGAATGGACTATCTAATCAGGTGTAGCCAACACCTGTCCGGTATGACAAGGAGGCTTCGGCCTCCTTATAAGGATGCGCCATGAAACTGAATCCATTATTACTCTCTCTCTTCTTTTTCACCGTGACGCCCTCCTCCCATGCAATTAATGTCGGAGACGTCACCTCAATAATGGGGCCGGATGCCTCGACGCTGGCAAAAGAAATCATTAATACCACCGATACGGCGCGTTACGTTAGTGTCAGCGTGGAGCGTATTTCATCGCCGATGGCCGGCGGCAAGGTTATCCCGATGGCGAGCAGATCGGAATTATTGTCAACGCCAGCCAGTCTGATATTACCAGGAAATGCCAAAGAGAACTTTCGTTTTTTTTACAAAGGACCACAGGATAATCAGGAACGTTATTACCGCATATCCTGGACCGATGAGCCGGTGACCGAGTTTGAAGCCAGTAAAAAGAAAAAACAGGGTGAGGCAACGACCTCTGCCATTATTGGGACCATTCTGGTAGTCGCGCCGCGTGAAGAAAAATTTGACTATCGTCGCGATAATGACACGGTAACCAATACTGGCAACGCTTCATTCCGCGTTATCTCCTACGGGCCTTGTCGTGATAAAGCGAAGGATGAGGGGCAAGGCTGCCGTGAACACTATTATGTCATGCCTGGTGTCAGCGTAAAAATAAAGCATACCGATCTCACCAACAAAAAAACGCGAATTGGAATATGGCACGGTGAGCAATATATAAATGTAAACTGAGTAACATTATGGATAATCTTGGTTATGTCAAAGGGACGTTGTTCGCTGGGTTATTGATTACGGTAAACCAGGGTTGGGCAGCTAATGCTACAGCGCCAGTTAAAGTCAGTAACTATGTTATTCCTTCGGTATTTGCTAACGCGTTATATCAGGGCATGTCGGTCCCTGTTTTTATTCGTTATGAAGGCGATAATAGTACCCAACGCAGCCAGCAAAAAATCGCTGATGCCATCCTTACCATCAAGGATAATGAGTTTCGCCTGAACCAGATCACCCTCAGCGATCTCCCTGAGCGAACTGAACTATCGCCGCAAATAAAATCGCTGATTAACGAGATGCAGGACAAAAGCATCGGCGACGGTCAGCGCGTTTATATCAACAAAGACGCCTCACTCTCACTCGATACGCGTTCCTTTTATCTTGAGCTGACGGTTAACCGGGAAGCCATGCAGGCCGCTATTTTGCCGCGTACCAACGTACTTGGGGAGTCCACGGCTCAGAATCTCTCGAGCGTGCTGAATTACTCGATGGGGAGCTATTACAACAAATATGAGAATACCGATAGCGCCAGCAGCTACCTGACGCTGGACAATACCTGGTCGTTGCGCGAGCACCATCTGAACTTTAACGGTTCCCTCTACGGTATTGGTACCGGCAACCAGCAGGGTAAACTGTATCGCTCGATGTACGAACGTGACTATCAGGGACGCCGCTTCGCCATGGGGATGGTGGATACCTGGAACCTGCAATCGATCGCCAGCATGAGCGCCCTGAACTCCAGCCGCATTTACGGCATCAGCTATGGCAATAAAAGCAGTTCCCAGACGCAGGACAACACGCTTGCTCTGGTGCCCGTAACGGTGTTCCTGCCGGCCGCCGGTGAAGTGCACGTTTACCGTGACGGTAAACTGCTCAGCATTCAAAACTTCTCCATGGGCAGCTACGAGCTCGATACGTCGCGCCTGCCGTTTGGCATCTACAACGTTGATATACAGGTGGTTGTTAACGGGCGTGTGGTCAGCAGCCGGACGGCGAACATCAATAAAACGTTCGCCCGAAAATCGAGCGTGACCGGCGATCTCTCGTGGCAAACTTTCGCGGGCAGCCTCGAATACAACAAAATGGACTATCGCCATCAATACAACATCAATTATGGCACACGGAATACGTGGATAGCCGGGGTCGCCGCTGCAACCAGCCAACCCTGGCTTTCCGGCGTGAATCTGAAAACCACGCTCTACGGTTTTGACAATAACGGCGTCAATGAAACGGAAGCGAACGTGATTTTCAACAACGCGTTCAGCTTTAACCAGCAGGGACTGCTCGCTACCGACGGCAGCTGGCAGAGTACCTCCACCTTCAATATGAGTTTACCGGACGGGTATGGCAACCTGTGGGGATCGCGCCAGTACAGTTCCATCGGTAATGCGCTACCGATGCAGCAAAACGACTACTTTACCGTAGGCGCTAACGCTAACCTGCGCAAAATAGCGCCGTTCCTCGGTACGCTGAGCGTCAGCCGAACTAATAACAAATATACCGGGAGCACCTATACCAACGTCGATTACGATCAATCCCTGTTAGCTAATCGCTACGCAACCGTCACGCTACGCGCAGGCATTCAAAACTATCAGTACAACAACCACGAAAATCTGCGCGATAAGTACGTCAATATTGACGTCTCTATCCCCTTCTCCACCTGGCTCAGCACCGGGGTGTCCAGCCAGAACGGTAATATGCTGGCTAACGCCACGCTGCGCAAGAGCTTCGACAACAGCGCCATTACCCAGGTGGGAGCATCGGTTTCGAAGCAGATTAAACAGAATAAAAATGACGATAGCCGCTATCGTTCCGATGATTACGCCGCCAATGGTTACGTCAGCTATGACACCAAATATAACGCTGGCACCGTCTCCGTTAGTCGCTCATCGCAGCACAGTTCAAACTACAGCCTGAGCTCGCAGGGCAGCGTGGCCTGGACGCAAAAAAATATCTATGTCGGCAAAGGCACCCAAACCGCAGGCCTGGTGGTCAACACCAATTTCAACGGCAAGGGCAGGATGATGGCGCAGATCAACGGCCAAAACTACCCGCTGACCGGCAAAAGCAACTTCATCAGTCTTCCGCCTTACGCGGAATATAAGGTGGAGCTGATGAACGACAAAAATTCGGAAGACAGCGTCGACATCGTTACCGGCCGCCGTAACAAAGTCGTGCTCTACCCCGGCAACGTCAGCGTGATTAACCCGGAAGTCAAACAGCTGGTCACCGTCTTTGGCCGGGTGAAAGATCGCCGCGGAGGTTACTACGCCAACGCCGATATACATAACCATATTGGTAAAACGCGCACCGACGAACTCGGCGAGTTCGCCATGGACGTCGATAAGCGCTATCCGGTGATCACCCTGGTCGATAAGTTCGGCGGCATCTGCGAAGTAGACCTGGATCTGACAGAGGCGAAAGGCGCCGTATGGGTCGGTGAAATCCCTTGTGAGATCCAACAACAAACGGCATCAGTGACTGGAGATGTTAAGAATGTCTATTAAACCCCAGACCATCATGCTGCTGGTCGGCTGGCTGCTGGCCGCGCCGGCTATGGCACTTACCGCGACCAACGATGGTAGCGGCAGCAACACCTATATGTTTATCGACAACGATGTCGATGATGAATATTTCATCACCACCAGCTCCCTCTCCCCACGCTTCACCGGGGCCAATATCTGGACAAAATATAAAACAAACCAGCGTAGCCTGGGGTATTTGGGCAACTCAGGCTGGAGTTACAGTAACCGCTATTTTGATCTGTGGATCGACAACTCCCCCATTAACCAACCGTTTCTCGGGCTTCGCTGCATGTCCACGGGAGCAAACTGCCCGGCTTCCGGCATTATCCCTGCCGATGTACTCGACAAAGACGGTTACTATCACGCGATGTCCGGCAACAGCGTAGCGAACGGTTACTACGGTGCCGGAGTGCTTAGCCAGTCGGCCTATGAGTATTTTCGCGATCGGCCGGTGGGAACTATCGATAGTTTGCAGCTTAATCTTTGCTACATGGACTCCAAAGCCGATTATGACTTTGCTTCCGGCGTTCGCTGTAAAGATCTCCCCAGCGGAGGAAAGTGGGTTTACTACACCATGAATCTCGAAAAGGTCTCGCATCTGGCCTTGAACAGTACCGGAGCGATGGCGGAAGTATGGATTGCCAGTGATGGTACGCCAAGCGTTAACCTCGGCTCTGAATTGTGCCAGATGGGCGTGGTCGGAAGCGCTTCAGGGATCATTTGTAAAATGGTGTCTTACAGCTTTCAGGAGACTAAAACCCTCACCACCTCACTTGATTTCCGGATGGTTATCGACACGGCGATGTTGGGATTCTCTCCTTCTTCGTCTGACGTAAAATACAGCGGTGATGGCGCAAGCTGGACCAATTTTGGTACGGTCAGCACCTATAACAAGGTCTTCAAACCATCAGGCGAGTACGTGTACGTATTCCTGTCCAACGCCTTTTTCCAAAAAGTCCTCAAAGCAGGCACGGATTTAACCAACAAGGATGCGCTGTTTACCTTCTATTTTGATAACTCCGTTACCCCGCAATCGGGTTATTATCAGTTTACGCCATCAACATTAATTAACATTGTCCCACGGGAATACGGCATCAGCATTATCGCCAGCGACGGGAGCGCTCATCCAAAAGCATCTGGCAAGATCGGTAGCGAAGAGCCCATCACCTTTGAGTATAAAGTCACCACCTCCGCGTCGCGTCAGGCCGACAGTATCACCGCCCAGGTCATCGGCGACGCCATCAACATGTATGGTCTTCCGTACTGCCTGTTTACCTCAGCGGACGAGACGCTAAAAGTACCTGTCCCGGCCTACCTCGAATGGACGTCCGCCGCCGGTAAAGCCGTAAGAGTGCGCAACAGCTGCGGTGAGAATCCTGTCGATATGACCAACGCAGCCTGGGTACAGACGGCCTGGAACGCCAACGTCAACGATGGTTTCTTTTTTACCACCACGCTGAAACTGCTGTTTCCGATGGATGACCCCCATTCACAGTTCACCACCAATGGTCATGACTGGATGGGTGTGGTCAACGCTACCGGAGATGTGAAAGTGACCGCCACCTGGATTGGCGTCGATCGGGGGGTATGATGAAAAAAATCCTTGTCATCGGGTTATGCGGGCTATGGATGCCGCCCGCATCTGCGGTGTACTTTGACTCTATTATCTATGATATGGATGCCAGGAAAGATTTTATCTCCCGGCCGCTGGTCAACGATACGAAAAGCACTAACTTATATACCATTTCGGCTTATAAAATCTCGCGACCGGGCAACGGTAATGAGCGACCGGTGCCCGGTCAGGATAAAGACCTGGTCTGGTCGCCGCTGCAGTTCATCGTGCAGGCCAATGGCCAGGAATATTTTAAACTCTATTATCGCGGGCCTAAAGATGCTGTTGAGAGATATTATCGGGTAATTTTTAAGGAAACCCCGGTTACGATTTTCCCCTGGCGTCAGGATCAGAAAAAACTGAATGTTGTCCCTTCGGTATCGATGAGTACGATTCTCATCGTGCGCCCGCGTAAGACCCGATTCCAGTATGAAATTAATGAAGCCACAGGCACCATTAAAAATACCGGCAATACCTATTTTAGAGTCATCCTGCAGAAAGGCTGCAATGGTGACGATGAAAGTTCAACGCAATTTTATATGCTGCCAGGGGAGAGCTGGACAGGCCCCGAGGCGAAGAATAGCAACAGGAAATACATTGTCGCATTAGGCCGCTATCATCAGTTAGGAGAGGGCTGTTTTATGAATTCGCCGGGCTAACCGCCGCTAATCCAGAGCAGGGATATTATGCCTGAAGCGCAGCTCGCGCAGGCGATTGAGTCCGCCGAACTTCTTGCATAAAGAGTATTGAAAGCGGTAGACGCTGCGGGTATCGCACGCCATGATGCGGGCGATATCCTGGCTGGAATGCCCGTCCGCCAGCAGGCGCAGCGTCTTCATTTCATGCTCCGTCAGCGACGGCGTGCGCCGGCAGCGAAGATTTCGCCCCAGCATGATGCGTTTTATTTTCTTGATTAAGCTGCTTAAGCTATCGTTGACTTCCACCACCGACCATAGTAATCCGGAGCGCAGCATCCAAAAATTAGCCATGGGCAGCATGCTCTTATCCGCGAGTAAAATAACTTTCAGCCCGGTCTCCTGCAGTTTTTCAGCCCACTCCTCATGCAGAAAATACAAAATATTGTCGAGGGAGAAATCCACCACCACCATTCCTTCAGGCAGAAAACAGGTAATTTCACGAAAAACCAGGTCATTAACTGCTCGCTTAAAAAAATAGTTTTTATCTGGCCATACAGAAAATTTCCTCTCTCCGCAAAGGGATCGCTCCATTTTTTCTTCCGCTTCAATAGGACAGTTTAAACCACACGCCATACATTTAATCTCATGGTTACCTGCCGGCATTACGCTTACCTCCTGAGTGGCTAAAAAATATTTTCAAAAAGATACATATGGAATATCAAACATACTATAAACAAAAATTTTTGCCGCTATTATATTTACTATAACTATAGAAAACAAAAGACTAATTTATAATTCCAGACCTTCGGAAAAATAACGCTAACACCTTTCATTAAATATTTTAATAGGACCCTCATATAATTTAACTATATCATATATAGCAATACATCGCGGCCCTGACTCCCTTACTCGAAGCGAGCATACAATTTTGTGACTTAATTTATCATCACGCGATACGTAATATTCGCAGGCAATCGTCATTCTCTGGCTCCTGCGGGCAGGGCCCACTCGCCGCCGCCAGAAATGCTTCCGCCAGCCAGTCGATAAATACGCGCAGTCGATATAGCCGCTGATAAGGTCCGAGGGGGTGTCAGCAACCACCAGACTATGTTGATGGCGGGCTGGCGCAGATCTAAAAAATGCTGCCTGAAGGCCCCTGGATTCATGGGTCTTCAGGTGCTACCGTACAGACATAATTAGCCGTTTTGTTCTGTAGCCGAATGAGTGGTGTACCTGTTCTAATAATTATGGATGATGATATCAATGAAACTAAAAATAGCGTTTATCGCGCTTGGCTGTTCGCTTGCCGCCCTTTCCGGCTGTACCTCCTCAAAATCTTCCCCGGAACGCCACGCTTACTATTTTGTCTCACACCGCAGCGATTTCGTCGGCGGTAACTTCGTTAGTAACCGTCAGGAAAACTACCGCTTAAATCTGCCGAACTTCACCGACATCTATGTCCGTGGCCAGCAGGACAGAAAGTCGGGGATGAGCGAAAGCAACGCCCGCCGTACCGCCGACGCAATCAGGCAGCAGGTGGCAGAGGGCACAAAAACCCAGCACGCATTTACCGGCAACGTCAGCGATAAATGGGATAACGAAATGGAGAATAAAGACGCCGTGCTGTTCGGTAATGAACTGGCCGGAACGTATCTCGACGGCTATTTTGGCGTGAAATAACCCAGCGGGTGCGCGAAATGCGCACCGCGCCTTCGGCTTACCTTTCCACCTTCACCCAGCGCTGCTGCTGATGGCTTTTCACTATCGCCGCAATGATGTACATCACGTCCGCCCCCTCGTAGAACGAGGCGAAACGCCGTGACGATGCCGGCGGCATCTCACCGGCGCGCACCGCCTGATAAAAGCTCAGCATCATATTTTTAAACGCATCGGGCCAGCCTTCATTATGTCCGCCGGGGAAGTGGGCGCTGACGGCGGCCTCGCCGAGCATCAGGCTAGGATCGTCGCTCAGCAGCTGGTTTGGCCCCTGGCGATGGCCAATCCACAGCCGCTGCGGCACCTCCTGATCCCAGGCCAGCGAACAGCGGCTGCCGCCGATCTCCACCGTCAGGCCGTTTTTTCTCCCGGCGCTGACCTGCGAAACGATAAAGCTCCCCTTGCTGCCATCATCGAAGCGAAACAGGACCGACCCCAAATCTTCGGTATCGACGGGCCGCGCTTCATACGCGATATCATCGCGATGCTGGCTGAACGTCGCGTCGCCGGCCACGGGCGCCTGGCGCGTCGGCCAGACGATGGAGAGATCCGCCATCACCTCCACAATGCGTCGGCCGGTCATAAACTGCACCGTATCGCACCAGTGGGAACCAATGTCGGCCATCGCCCGCGAGGCCCCGCCCTGCGCCGAATCCACCCGCCAGTTATAGTCGGTCTCCAGCAGCATCCAGTCCTGCAAATAGCTGCCGTGCACCGCAAACAGCCTCCCGACGTCGCCGTTGCGCATCATCGCCGCCGCCTGCTGCACCATGGCAAACTGGCGATAAACAAAGCTGACGCCATGAATCACCCCGGCGCTTTCCGCCAGCGCCACCAGCTCACGGGCCTCCTCCGGGGTCATGCAGAGCGGCTTTTCCGAAAAGACGTGCAGTCCGGCGGAGAGGATCTGTCGGTTAATCCGCGCATGCAGATGGTTCGGCGTACAGTTATGCACCACCTGCAATCCGGGATGCGCCAGCAGCGCCTCAATGCTACCGTAGGCGTGCGCCACGTTGAGCTGGCGCGCTTTCTGCTGCGCCATCTCCAGCGAACCGTCGCACAGCGCCACCACCTCGATGTCGCCCACCCGGCGCAGCGCTTCCAGATGCGCCGGCCCGATAAACCCGGAGCCAATAATGCCGACCTGAATCATTCTCCTCCCTCCTTGCCTGCGGCGAAATCATCAAACGCCCGCCCGGAGACCGGGATGATATGGCGGCGGATAAACTCGCTGCCTTCGCGCGCGCCGACCTCCGCGTCCTTCAGGCAGCACTCCCACTCCAGCACCGCCCAGCCGTCAAAATCATACTCGGTGAGCTTGCTGAAAATCGTTTTGAAATCGATCTGCCCATCGCCCAGCGAACGAAAACGTCCCGCCCGCTGCTGCCAGTTCTGATAGCCGCCGTAGACCCCGCTGCGCCCGTCGCGGCGGAATTCGGCATCTTTGACGTGAAACGCTTTGATTCGCGAATGATAGATATCGATATATGCCAGGTAGTCCATCTGCTGAAGATGAAGGTGGCTGGGGTCATAGAGCATATTGCAGCGCGGATGGTTATCGACCCGCTGCAAGAAACGCTCGAAGGTCACGCCGTCATGCAGGTCTTCGCCGGGATGGATTTCGTAGCAGACATCCACGCCCTGTTCGTCAAAAACGTCCAGCAGCGGTCGCCAGCGCCGGGCCAGTTCATCAAAGGCCTCATCGAGAAGCGGCTGATTATGCGGCGGCCACGGATAAAAATAAGGCCACGCCAGCGCCCCGGAAAAGGTGGCATGCGCCTTCAGCCCCAGACGCGCCGAGGCCACCGCCGCCTGGCGTACTTTCTCTACCGCCCACTGCTGGCGCGCCTGCGGGTTACCGCGCAGCGCGGCGGGCGCAAACGCGTCAAAGGCCTTATCATAAGCCGGATGAACGGCCACCAGCTGCCCCTCAAGATGGGTGGACAGCTCGCCGATCGCCAGGCCCTGTTCCGCCAGGATGCCGCTCACCTCATCGCAGTAGGTCTGGCTCGCGGCGGCGCGTTCAACGTCGAAAATCGCCGGATGGTTACAGGGGATCTGCAGTGCCTGATAGCCCAGACCGGCGGCCCACTGCGCCAGGCCCTCCAGGGTATTAAACGGCGCCTGCGCGCCGATAAACTGCGCCAGGAAAATGCCCGGTCCTTTGATTGTTTTCATACCACCTCCTGAAAAATTAACGCTGCTCTTTCTCGTTGTACTGGAAAGAGAAAAGGAAAATCAGCGCGATAAATGCAGCGGCTACCGCCGGGATCCACCAGAAGGTCACCCACGCCTGCGGTACGCTCTGGCCTGCCACCAGATGGTTGTACAGCGCGCCGGAGATCTGCGACCCCAGCAGCATGCCGATACCGTAGGTGAACATCACGATCATGCTCTGCGCCTGGCCCTTCACTTTTTCACCGGCCACGCGGTCGGTATAGATAAAGCCGACAACAAAGAAAAAGTCATAGCAGACGCCGTGCAGCAGGATGCCGAGATAGAGCAGGAAGCGTCCCTCTTCGCTGACCCCCAGCGCAAAGAAGGCGTAGCGCACAAACCACGCCGCCATGCCGATCAGCAGCATGTATTTCACCCCGAGGCGGCGGAACAGCAGCGGGATCACCAGCATAAAGAAGATTTCTGACATCTGGCCGAAAGACATCGCGGTGCTGACGTCGGCGATACCGGCATCCGCCAGATAAGAGGCGGTATAGGCGTAGTAGGTCCCCAGCGGAATCGAAATCAGCGTCGCGCAGAGGGAGAAAATCAGGAAGTGGCGCGTTTTCAGCAGCGCAAAGGCGTCGGCGCACAGCAGGTCCCGAAACTGGACCGGCGTCCCTTTCGCCGGCGCCGGCGTGTGCGGTAGCGTCAGGCTATAAACGGCCAACGCCGCCGAGCAGAGCGCCGCCAGGGTAAAAATGCCGGTGGTATCGGAGATACCGGTGACGCCGATGAAGATACCGGCGATAATCCAGCCGATGGTGCCGAAGACGCGCACCACCGGAAAGGTTTTATCGACGTTCGCCAGGCTGTGGAAAGCGATGTTGTTGGTCAGCGCCAGCGTCGGCATATAGCACAGGGTGTAGCCGAACAGCAGGCCAATCAGCAGCGCGCCGTTTTGCGCCACCAGCGCCTGCGGGACAAACCACAGAATAACCGCTCCGGCCAGATGCATCACCGCCATCACCTTCTGCGAAGCGAAAAAGCGATCGACCAGCATTCCCAGCACAAACGGCGAGAGAATAGACGCAATCGGCCCGGCGGAGAAAGCATCGCCGATCAGCAGCGACATCTCGTAGCGGGTCATCACCAGCCCCAGCGTCACCGACCAGCTACCCCAGATAAAGAACTGCATAAACATCATTAACGACAGCCGCGGCACCAGAAAACGGTGGGCTACGCGGGGACTTTCACGACCTTCGGTTGTTGTGACCATTTCGACCGCCCTCAAAAAGTAATCGATTACAAATATGCTCAAATGAAAAGTAATCGATTACAAAAAGAAGATCGCGGGCAAAATACGCTAAGCGCGAAGAAGATCACAATAAAAAGAGATAATGCCCCGCCGGACGACGGGGCGATCGTGCTACGCCGAACGGCGCAGGGTTTTAAAGGCCACAAACAGGAACAGAATCCACACCGGCAGCAGAATCGCCGACAGGCGCATCCCGTCAATGGTGCACATCAGTACCAGGATCAGCCCCAGAAAGGCGATACAGATATAGTTTCCGGCGGGCGACAGCAGCGCTTTAAACTTCGACTCGCGCCCCTTGCGCCGCTGGGCGGCGCGGAACTTGAGGTGCGCCAGGCAGATCATAATCCAGTTCAGCAGCAGCGTCGCTACCACCAGCGCCATCAGCAGGCCGAGGGCTTTCTGCGGCAGCAGATAGTTAAGCAGCACCACCAGGGAGGTGATAATCCCCGAGAGCAGCAGGGAGTTAACCGGCACGCCGCGCTTGCTGACGCGGGCGAGAAACTTCGGCGCATTGCCCTGCACCGACAGACCGAACAGCATCCGGCTATTCGAGTAAACGCCGCTGTTATAAACCGACAGCGACGCGACCAGAATCACGAAATTTAGCGCAGAAGCCACCACGTTGCTGTCGAGATTATGAAAGATCATCACGAACGGGCTGCTGTCGGATTTGATTTCCACCCACGGATAGAGCGCCAGCAGAACTACCAGCGAACCGATATAAAACAGCAGGATACGATATACCACCTGGTTAACCGCTTTCGGGATGCTCTTTTCCGGGTTCTGCGCTTCCGCGGCGGTAATGCCGATAAGCTCCAGTCCGCCGAAGGAGAACATAATCACCGCCAGCGACATAATCAGGCCGTGCCAGCCGGTGGCGAAGAAACCGCCGTGTTTCCACAGGTTATCAATTCCCGCCTTGCTGCCGCCGTGGCCGCCGAAAAGCATCCACAGGCCAAAGCCGATCATGCCGATAATCGCCAGCACCTTAATCAGCGCGAACCAGAACTCCGCTTCGCCGTACAGGCGCACGTTCACCAGGTTTACGGCGTTGATAATGATGAAGAACGCGGCGGCCCAGATCCACGTCGGCACGTCCGGCAGCCAGTATTGCATATAGATCCCGGCGGCGGTCAGCTCCGCCATCCCCACCAGCACGAACATCACCCAGTAGTTCCAGCCGGAAAGAAAACCGGCGAACGGGCCCCAGTATTTATAAGCAAAGTGGGCAAAGGAGCCTGAAACCGGTTCTTCGACGACCATTTCGCCCAGCTGGCGCATGATCAGAAAGGCGACGATCCCGGCGACGGCATAGCCGAGCAGTACGGCCGGTCCCGCCATTTGAATCGCCGGTCCGATGCCGAGAAACAGTCCGGTACCGATGGCGCCGCCAAGGGCGATAAGTTGAATATGTCGGTTCTGTAAACCGCGGTGAAGCGTCGGGCCGCTTTCCTCTACGGCATCCGACGACGTTGACGCGTCTTTCACGTCGATCCCCTGTGTGTTTATATGAAGGGGCACCTTTTAACACTAAGCCGGGCCGGTCGCAACCCGCAGGAAACGAGCCGCCCTGCCCGCTCCTGCGGTTTTGCCTTAAAATTCGTAGCCGACCGAAACCTTGAACGCGCGCGGCTCGCCGCAGAACAAACAGGCCACTTACGCGCTGGCGCTGTCCAGACGCGCCAACTGGTCAGCGCTCAGGCTCAGCGCGGCGGCGCGAGCAAAGCTCTCCACCTGAGCGAGGCTGGTGGCGCTGGCGATGGGCGCCGTCACGCCGTCGCGGCTCATCAGCCAGGCCAGCGCGACTTCGGCAGGTTTAGCGCCGCTTTGCTCCGCCACTTCAACCAGGGTATCGACAATACGCAGCCCGCGAGGATTGAGATATTTGCCGATACCGCCCCCGCGCTGGCTTTGCGCCAGGTCGGACTGCTGGCGGTATTTGCCGGTCAGGAAGCCGGACGCCAGGCTGTAGTAGGTCACCACGCCGATATCGCGGCTGATGCACAGGTCGCAGAGCGCGCCCTCAAAACCCGAGCGATGATAAAGATTGTATTCCGGCTGCAGCACCTGCCAGGCCGGCAGGCCGCTTTTACGCGACACCTCCAGCGCGCCTGAAAGCTGCTGCGCATCGAGGTTCGAGGCGCCCATGGCGCGGATTTTCCCCGCCTGCTGTAGGGCGTGGAAGGCGTCGAGGGTTTCGGCGACCGGCGTTTCCGGGTCCGGCCAGTGGGCGAAATAGAGGTCAATATAATCGGTATTCAGGCGTCGCAGGGAGTCGTCCACCGCCTGCTGGATCCAGGCTTTTTTCAACCCTTTATGACCGGGAAGGCCTAAATCGGAACCCACTTTGGTGAAGAGCTTTACCTTATCGCGCATGCCTGGCCGCGCCTGTAGCCAGCGGCCGATAATGGTTTCAGACTCGCCGCCCTGGTTGCCATCCGCCCAGCGGGAGTAGACATCCGCCGTGTCGATAGCATCGAAGCCGTGGTCTATAAATGCATCAAGAATGGCAAAACTGCTTTTTTCATCGATGGTCCAGCCAAAAACGTTACCGCCAAACACCAGCGGGGCGATGGAAAATCCGGTTTTGCCCAAGGGACGTGTCATCATGCCGTTCACTCCTTATCGCTTATATTCAGTATCCTTCGGAACGCCGTGAGGGCCAGAAAAGGACAATTACGGGATAGTAAGAAAAGGAAGCTTGAAGCGGGCTATCCGTGCCCGCTGAATGCATAACAACATTATGTCCCGGAATAGACGTCAAAGCTAAAATATTTCCCGGCTAACTTTTTATAGGTGCCGTCGGCGAGAATAGTGGCAATCGCGCCGTTAATCTCCTGGCGCAGGGCATCGTCCTCTTTGCGCAGGCCAATCGCCGCGCCGGCGCCGAACAGCTTGTCGTCCTTCAGGTGGCCGCCAACGAAGGCAAAATCTTTACCCTGCGGCTGCTGCAGGAAGCTGTAGTCGGCCATCATCCCGGAAAGCACCGCGCCGTCAATACGCCCGGACTCCAGATCCTGAACCACGCGATCCGCCCCCTGATAGGCGACGATATTGATCCCCGCCGTGCGCCAGTGCTGGTTAACGTAAGTCTCCTGCGCCGAGCCCTGCTCTACGCCGATGGTTTTGCCCTTCAGCTGCTCGACGGTATTCCCGGCCAGGGTGTTTTTACGCGCCACGAGGAATACCGGGCCGTTGTACAGCTTGTCGCTAAAGCCGATCTGCTCTTTGCGCTTCTCGGTCATATACATGCCGGAGAGGATCGCGTCGAACTTACGCGCCTTAAGCGCCGGAATAATGCCGTCGAAGTTGCTTTCCACCCACACGCACTTCGCCTGCAGCTGGGCGCAAATCGCGTTGCCGAGGTCAATATCAAAACCCGCCAGCTTACCCTGCGGATCTTTCCATTCAAACGGCGCGAAAGTCGGATCGACGCCAAAGCGAATTTCCTTATTTTCTGCGGACAGGGCTGAAGTTGAGGCCATCAGCGCGACCCACAGCAGAAGAGATTTTTTCATTATTTACGGACTCCAGAGATCAACGGCAGTGTGTTTCAACTAACCGGGCGAACAGCGTCGCGCCGGTAGAAATAATGTCATCATTAAAGTCATAGCCGGGGTTGTGCACCATACAGCTGCCCTTCCCGCCTTTCTCGCCGTTGCCCAGCAGGAAGTAGCAGCCGGGGCGCTGCTGGAGCATAAAAGCGAAATCTTCACTGGCGTTCATCGGCGAAATGGATTCCAGCACGCCCTCCTCGCCAAAGACGTCCAGCGCCAGCGCTTTGGCGAATTCGGTCTCTTCGACGCTGTTGGTCAGTACCGGATAGGAGTCAAAAACCGCTACCTCGCTGCTGGCGCCGTAGCTTTTGGCGGTAAAATCAGCGAGCTCCTTGATCCGTTTAATCAGCAGGTCGCGAATTTCCGGCTTCATCGCCCGCACGCTCAGCTCCATCACCGCGTTCTCGGGGATGACGTTGGAGGCGATACCCGCCTGGAAGGTGCCGACGCTCACCACCGCGGTTTCGCCCGGCGGTACGTTACGCGCAACGATGCTTTGCAGATTCATCACTAGCGCCGCGCCGGTGACAATCGGATCGACGGTGCGCTCGGGGTGCGCGCCGTGGCCGCCGTAGCCGGTAATGGTGATTTTTACCGTGTCCGCGGAGGCCATAAAATTCCCGGCGTAAAAGCCGATTTTCCCCACCGTCAGGCCCGGCATATTGTGCAGGCCGAAGATGCGCTCGCAGGGAAAGCGCTCAAACAGGCCGTCTTTGATCATTAAATCCGCGCCGCCGATCGCTTCTTCCGCGGGCTGGAAAATCAGGTGTACCGTGCCGTTGAACTGGCAGGCTGGCGAGGCGATATATTTCGCCGCCGCCAGCAGAATGGTGGTGTGGCCGTCGTGGCCGCAGGCGTGCATTTTTCCGGCCACGGTGCTGGCCCAGGGGAGATCGGTCGCTTCGAAAATCGGCAGCGCGTCCATGTCGGCGCGCAGGCCGATAGTGCGCGGCGAGTCGCCCTTGCTTAACGTTCCTACCACCCCGGTTTTCGCCAGCCCGCGGGTCACCGTATAGCCCCACTCGGTTAGTTTTCCGGCCACCAGCTCGCTGGTATTAAACTCTTCCAGGCTTAATTCCGGATGGGCGTGCAAATAATGACGGATTGCAATCATTTCATCTTCGGTGGCTTTAATTTCAGGAATTACACAGTCGGTCATGCCGGTCTCCGGGAGATAGAATCAGGTGCTAAGCTTTAATAACTTAACGTGCTAAGGGTTTATTGCAAGCAGGATTTCTTATTCCGCGCGAGGTTTTCATCTGATTTATTCATGGCGATTTAACGGCGAAGCGGACGAATTTTACTATCACCTGAACCAGCAAACGTCTTACATTCTCTGCCTTTTATTAACAATGAAGCACAATACTCATTTATAAAGCCTAAATAAGCAGATAAAACATCAAAGAAGAGGCGCAAGGATGATATTTTCAACTTTGCGGTTTTTAAGCGGATTTGACGTGAGAACAAGGACGGGTGGGCAGTGCCCGATAGCGCTACGCTGGACGATCTACCGTCCCTCAGACGTAGAGAAATCGGTAGCCCGGACAGTTGCACAGCACCGCCTCCGGGGGAGGCGGTCGCGAGGTTAAGGCAGAAAAAGGTTAGTGGCTCAGCGCGCCGTTAATCAGGATCGACGTAATAATCCCGGTCGCGGCGGCAATCAGCACATAGTTGCCGTCAATATAGGACCAGTGCTGCCCGCGCGGCGGTGCCGGTAATCCGCGATCGTTCCAGTCATTTATCCGGTAATCATTGCCGCGATAACGTTCCGGAGCCGGCTGACCTTTGCGAAAATCATGGCCGTTCCACGCGAAGTGATCCCGCTCATGGCGCTCCTGATGAGGGTTGCCCTGCGGCCCCTTGTCACCGCGAGACGGGCCACGGTTATCGCCATTACCCTGATGGTTGTTGGCCTGCGGCCCCTGCTGACGGTTACCGTCCGGGCCGCCGCGGCCGGCGTCTTGCTGCCAGACCTGCTGCTGACCACGGTTGTTGCCGCCTGGACCATCCGCCCAGGAGACGGAAGTCAAAGCACAAGATAGAATAATCGCCAGTGAAAGAATTTTTTTCATAATACACCTCCTGATATATTTCCTTTGTACCGGGAAAATGTGGAGGAATCGTGAGTAATAATATAACCAGGACAATTCCTGGTATATACCCTTAGTCTTTCAAGGCGCATTTTTATTGGCTGCACTCATTTAACCCAGCCACAGGGTTTACTATGCTCCTGGGTATACCGCAAGCCGGCTAGATATCCATGGGGGATAGCATTATCACCTGTTAAAAATATTAACCCGAGGCTGAACAATACGCGCTAAATAATAAAAAAGGCCGCTTTCGCGACCTTTTTTAGCAATGAGTCAGTGATTACTCAGTGACTTTGGTTTTTAGCTCTTCGGCACCCTGCTTGGTTTTATCCCAGCCTTCTTTGCTGACCTCTTTGGTCTTATTCCAGCCTTTTTCGGTGCCTTCTTTAGTCGCGTTCCAGCCCTTCTCAGTACCTTCTTTGGTCTTATTCCAGGTTTTCTGCGCGCCTTCGCTGACTTCGCTGCCTACGCTGTCGCTTTTGCCTTCTGCCGCGTGTTTGGCTTTCAGCTGCTGCTCTTCACCCTGGTGCTGGGCCTCGTGCAGTTTTTCTTTCGCGGTGTTCGCCCCTTCATGGGCCGCCGCGACGGTATCGTCGGTTGCGTGTGTCGTTGTTGCAGCAAAAACAGGAGCTGCTACCAGAATCGCCGATAATGCAATCATTGCTTTTTTCATAATATCCTCTCTCGCTAACGAACTTAATGTTATGAGTCGCATTTAGCATGGCACAAGATTTTGCCGTCTGGCTTTAGGGATTGTTCTTAAAACTGATTTCAGACTTTTCTATCGACTTTTGGTCTGCCGCGTCCCGCTTCTGAATGCTCGAATAAATTCCAACAAATTTGTTACATTTTAAGTCATTTGCCGTTGATATACTTGCCGTTTAGGTTTACACGAGAATAATTCTCAGAATCATTATATTTATAAATTAGCAAACGGAACGCATATTATGGCAAGAAAATCAGTAGGTTCGTTCATCCTTACTGCCCTGATTTCCACTCCTCTCTGTAGCTTTGCCGCGCAATATCCGCTCACCGTCACCGATCTCGATGGCCGCGCGATTACGCTCCAGCATGAGCCACAGCGCATTATCCTGCAGGATGGTCGCGATATTATGGCCATGGCTCTGCTCGACCGCGACAACCCGTTCAGGCGCGTCGTGGCATGGAATAACCTGGCCAGAAAACAGGACATCAATACCTGGAAAATGCTGCAGGAGAAGTGGCCGCAATCCGCTCAGATCCTCAATATGGGCTTTAGCGATAAGGGCAACGTTGACCTTGAGAGCGTCATTTCCCGCCAGCCGGACCTGATGATCGCCCAGCTTCGCGCGAAGCCCGCGCTGGAGGAGAGCGGTATCATCAGCAAGCTCAGCGCGCTGAATATTCCCGTGCTGTTCGTCGATTATGAAATCAACCCCGGCAAAGACACCGCCCCGAGTATCGATCTGCTGGGGAAAGTCCTTAACCGTGAAGAAAACGCCAAAGCCTATACCGACTATTACCGTCAGCAGCTGGACGCCATCCGCCAGAAAACCGCGAACATCACGCCGAAGGCTAACGTTTTTGTTGAGGCGCTGGCGGGTAATAGCGATGCCTGCTGCTTTACCCACGGCCACAACGGCTGGGGCGGTCTGGTCGAAGCCGTCGGCGCGAACAATATCGGCTCGCAGCTGCTGCCGGGCGCTTCCGGCTTTGTGTCGCTGGAAAAAGTGATTAGCATGAAGCCGGATGCCTATATTATGACCGGTTCAAAACGCGGGAATAGCCAGGTGCTGCCGCTCGGTTTACAGGCCGATCCCCAGGAGGTCAATCGTCAGGCGGAGCGGCTGCTGTCGCGCACCGGCGTGAGCAACATCCCGACGATTGAAGCAAAACGCGCTTACGGCATTTACCACCACTTCTACAACCATCCGTGGAATATCGTCGGTATGGCGTATCTGGCGAAGGATATCTATCCCCAGACCTTCAGCGACCTGAACCCTGACGATAGCTGGCACTACATTGTCCGTCATTTCACCACCCTGCCGGATCTGCCGTTTGTTTTTTCCTGGCAACAAGGTGAGTAATTAGCCATGAGTCTCTCTCCTGAATCCGATATCGTCACGTTCGGCGTCGATAGCCGTGACGTCATGGCAAACTACCGTCACATTGTGCGCCGCCGCGCCATCATGCTGCTGCTGCTGACGCTGTTGATTGTCGCCTCGCTGCTGCTCGACTTCGTGATGGGGCCATCCGGCCTGTCGCTGCAGGCGCTTTGGCAAACCCTTACCGACCCGGCCAGCGCCAGCGCCGGGACGCGGGCGATCGTCTGGGATATCCGCATGCCCTATGCGCTGATGGCGATCGTCGTCGGCCTGGCTCTCGGCCTCGCCGGGGCGGAAATGCAGACCATCCTTAACAATCCGCTGGCGAGCCCGTTTACGCTCGGCGTCTCCTCGGCGGCGGCATTCGGCGCGGCGCTGGCTATCGTGCTGGGGATAGGGATTCCCGGCGTTCCCGGCCAGTGGTTTGTCTCGGCCAACGCTTTTATCTTCGCCCTGCTGGCGGCGCTGCTGCTGGACGGCATTACGCGCTGGACCCAGGTCGCCACCTCCGGCGTCATTCTGTTCGGGATCGCGCTGGTGTTTACCTTCAATGCGCTGGTATCGATGCTGCAGTTTGTCGCCAACGAAGATACCCTCCAGGGACTGGTGTTCTGGACGATGGGCAGCATTGACCGCGCCTCATGGCAAAAGGTGGGGATCCTGCTTGCGATACTGGCGGTCGTCATGCCGCTATCAATGCGCAGCGCGTGGAAGCTGACCGCGCTGCGCCTCGGCGAGGACCGGGCCGTCAGCTTCGGCATCAACGTGCGCCGCCTGCGCCTGACCACCCTGCTGCGCATCAGCGTTCTGTCGGCGATTTCGGTGGCGTTCGTTGGCCCAATCGGTTTTATCGGCCTGGTGGCGCCGCATATCGCCAGGCTGGTTTTCGGCGAAGATCACCGTTTTTACCTGCCGGCCAGCGCGTTAATCGGCGCCCTCGTCCTGTCGCTGGCTTCGGTTGCGGCAAAAAACCTGATCCCCGGCGCAGTGATTCCGGTTGGCATCGTGACCTCGCTGGTGGGGGTGCCTTTTTTCCTGAGCATCATTTTGCGCCATCGGGGGCACGTATGAGCCATGTTGTATCCGGACTGGCGCTGACCCATTTCAGCGCCGGTTATCCCAGACGCCAGGTGATCCGCGACCTGACGGTACCGCGGCTGCAGCGTGGTAAAATCACCGCGCTGCTCGGCCCCAACGGCAGCGGAAAATCCACCCTGATGCGGGCGATGGCCGGGCTGGGGCCGTCCGCGGGCGAGCTGTCGCTGGACGGTGAGAATCTGCTTGCCCTCCCCTTTGCCCGGCGTGCGGAAAAAGTGGTCTACCTGCCGCAGACGCTGCCCACCGGCGTGCACTTGCGGGTGCTGGAGTCGATTATTGTCGCTCAACGCGCCGCCGGAGGAGCGCACAGCCCGGAAAATCAGGCGCAGGTGATGTCGCTGCTGCGCCAGCTAGGCATTGAACATCTGGCGCTGAGCTATCTCGACCGGCTATCCGGCGGGCAGAAGCAGCTCGTCGGCCTGGCACAATCGCTTATCCGTCAGCCAGCCCTGCTGCTGCTGGATGAGCCCCTTAGCGCGCTGGATTTAAACTATCAGTTCCACGTGATGGATCTGGTGCGTGAGGAGACGCGGAGGCGCAACATCATCACGCTGGTGGTGGTTCACGACATCAATATCGCCCTGCGCCACGCGGATCACGTGCTGATGTTGAAAGAGGGACAACTGCTGGGTGACGGCGCGCCGGCCGAGGTGATTACCCCGCAGGCTCTGGCGGCGGTTTACGGCGTGCGCGGGCGCATCGAACCCTGTTCTCAGGGGGTGATGCAGGTGATTATCGACGGTCTGGCGGCGGGGGCTTAAGCGGCTACGGCGTTGAACATCAAACCCTGAGGACCTCTCTCTGCCAGGGCTTGCCGGAGGCGGCGCGCTGCGCCTCTCCGGCCTACCGCGTTATGCCGCTATCTCGCCCGCGGCCACCGGACGCCCCTCCCGCCAGGTCGAATCATCACACTTTTGCTAACCAGCTCACGTTTTTATGCCCTGACTGGCACTTTTCCGCCCGTGACGTTCCCCTCATTCTGTCACTATGCTTTAATGTGCTAAACCGGTTTAATTAAGTTTAGCTATGGAGAATTTTCAACATGAATGCAAAAGTTTGGGTTCTGGGAGACGCGGTAGTGGACCTGCTGCCCGAGAGCGAAGGCCGCCTGCTGCGCTGCCCCGGCGGCGCCCCGGCTAACGTGGCGGTCGGTATCGCCCGCCTTGGCGGCGACAGCGGATTTATCGGCCGCGTCGGCGACGATCCGTTTGGCCGCTTTATGCGCCATACCCTGCAACAAGAGCAGGTCGACGTCAGCCATATGCGCCTCGACGGCCAGCACCGAACCTCCACCGTGGTGGTCGACCTGGACGATCAGGGGGAACGTACCTTTACCTTTATGGTGCGCCCCAGCGCGGACCTGTTCCTGGCGGAAGAAGACCTGCCGCAGTTTACCGCCAACCAGTGGCTGCACGTCTGCTCCATCGCGCTCAGCGCCGAGCCCAGCCGCAGCACCACCTTCTCGGCGATGGAAAGTATCAAACATGCCGGCGGCCGGGTCAGCTTTGACCCCAATATCCGCCCGGACCTCTGGCAGGATCAGGAGCTGCTGCACGCCTGCCTCGATCGCGCCCTGCGCATGGCCAACGTGGTGAAGCTGTCGGAAGAGGAGCTGGTATTCATCAGCGGCAGTGATGATTTAGCCGGTGGAATCGCCAGCGTGACCGAACGCTATCAGCCTGAACTGCTGCTGGTGACCCAGGGCAAAGCCGGCGTACTTGCCGCCTTTCAGCAGCAGTTTACCCATTTCAGCGCTAAGCCCGTTGTCAGCGTAGACACCACCGGCGCGGGCGACGCTTTTGTCGCCGGACTGCTCGCAAGCCTTGCTGCCAACGGGATGCCGACGGATATCGCTGGGCTGGAACCGACGCTCACGCTGGCGCAAACCTGCGGCGCCCTGGCGACAACGGCGAAAGGCGCCATGACCGCCCTGCCATACCAGCGCGATCTTAATCGCCAGTTTTGATCCTTCAGGCCGCCGCGCGCGGCCCACTTTGTTGCATCCATCACATTTATTAAACCGGTTTAGCAAAATCCATTTCAAAATGTTAAAGGTCATGCTTAACATAGCACCTAAACCGGTTTAGCAAAAAACAACATTTTACATTTTCCTTTCGGGATGCAACCAGCATGTATAAAAAAAGCACACTCGCCGTCCTTATCGCTTTGCTAACCGGCGCCGCCTCAGCCCACGCGCAAACGGATCTCAGCACGATCGAAGCCCGTTTGATCGCCCTGGAAAAACGCCTGCAGGAGGCGGAAAACCGGGCGCAAACTGCGGAAAACCGCGCCGAGTCGGCGGAGAAACAGGTCCAACAGCTCACCGCGCAGCAGCAGAAAAATCAGGACACGACGCAGGAAGTGGTTCAACGTACCGCCAAACTCGAGAAGAAGGCCGATGAGAAAAGCGGCTTTGAGTTTCACGGCTACGCCCGCTCCGGCGTGATAATGAATGATTCCGCCGCCAGCACCAAATCCGGCGCCTACATGACGCCAGCGGGGGAAACCGGCGGGGCTATCGGTCGTCTGGGAAACCAGGCCGATACCTACGTTGAAATGAACCTTGAACATAAGCAGACCCTGGATAATGGCGCGACGACCCGTTTCAAAGTGATGGTCGCCGACGGACAAACCACTTATAACGACTGGACGGCAAGCAGCAGCGATTTGAACGTTCGTCAGGCCTTTGTCGAACTGGGTAACTTGCCCACCTTCACAGGGGCGTTTAAAGGCTCCACCCTGTGGGCCGGGAAACGCTTTGACCGCGACAACTTTGATATTCACTGGATTGACTCTGACGTTGTGTTCCTCGCCGGTACCGGCGGCGGTATTTACGACGTCAGGTGGAACGACAGCATCCGCAGCAACCTCTCGCTTTACGGGCGCAATTTCGGCGATATTGCTGACTCGAGCAACAGCGTGCAGAACTATATCCTCAGCATGAACAACTTCATCGGTCCGGTGCAGGTGATGGTCAGCGGGATGCGGGCAAAAGACAACGACGACCGTCAGGATACCAACGGTAACCCGGTCAAAGGCGATGCGGCAAATACCGGGGTACATACGCTGCTCGGCCTGCACAACGACAGTTTTTACGGTCTGCGTGAAGGCACCAGTAAAACCGCCCTGCTCTACGGTCACGGCCTGGGCGCGGAAGTTAAAGGTATCGGCTCTGACGGCGCGCTACGGTCGGGAGCCAACACCTGGCGCTTCGCCAGCTATGGCACCACCCCGCTCAGCGAAAACTGGTCTATCGCCCCGGCGATCCTGGCGCAAAGCAGTAAAGGCCGTTATGCCGATGGCGACAGCTATCAGTGGGCCACGCTCAACATGCGCCTGATCCAGGAGATCAACCAGAACTTCGCTCTCGCTTACGAAGGCAGCTACCAGTATATGGATCTCAAACCCGAAGGTTATAACGATCGTCATGCGGTAAACGGTAGCTTCTACAAGCTCACCTTCGCCCCGACATTTAAGGTCGGCAGCATCGGTGATTTCTTCAGCCGCCCTGAAATCCGCCTTTACACCTCGTGGATGGACTGGAGCAAAAAACTGAATAATTACGCCAGCGATGACGCGCTGGGCAGCAATGGTTTTACCTCGGGCGGCGAATGGTCGTTCGGTATGCAGATGGAAACCTGGTTCTGACGGTGAACGCCTGACGACAGGCCCCTCCGGGGCGACGACGCGCCTTTCGTCGCCCCGGACACAATAACGACGCAGAGACTGCGCCCCCGTTAACGCGGGACGACAACACGAATTTTTTTACGCATTCAGAGGGTACTATGGATTTTGAACAGATTTCCCGCTCGCTGCTTCCGCTTCTGGGAGGCAAGGAAAATATCGCCAGCGCCGCGCACTGCGCCACGCGCCTGCGCCTGGTGCTGGTCGATGACGCGCTGGCTGACCAGCAGGCTATCGGCAAAATTGAAGGGGTTAAGGGCTGTTTCCGCAATGCCGGGCAGATGCAGATTATTTTCGGCACCGGGGTGGTGAATAAAGTCTACGCCGCCTTTATTCAGGCGGCGGGTATAAGCGAATCCAGCAAATCGGAGGCCGCCGACATCGCGGCGAAAAAGCTTAATCCTTTCCAGCGCATCGCGCGCCTGCTGTCGAACATCTTCGTACCGATTATCCCGGCTATCGTCGCCTCCGGCCTGCTGATGGGCCTGCTGGGGATGGTCAAAACCTACGGCTGGGTTGATCCGAGCAACGCCCTCTACATCATGCTGGATATGTGCAGTTCGGCGGCGTTTATCATTCTGCCGATCCTGATTGGCTTTACCGCGGCCCGCGAATTCGGCGGTAACCCCTATCTCGGCGCGACGCTCGGTGGCATTCTGACCCACCCGGCGCTGACTAACGCCTGGGGCGTGGCCGCCGGTTTCCATACCATGAACTTCTTCGGCCTCGAAATCGCCATGATCGGCTATCAGGGGACGGTGTTCCCGGTGCTGCTGGCGGTGTGGTTTATGAGCATCGTTGAGAAGCAGCTGCGCCGCGCGATCCCCGATGCCCTGGACCTGATCCTGACGCCGTTCCTGACGGTGATTATTTCCGGTTTTATCGCCCTGCTGATTATCGGCCCGGCCGGTCGCGCGCTCGGCGACGGCATTTCGTTTGTCCTCAGCACCCTGATTAGCCACGCCGGCTGGCTCGCCGGGCTGCTGTTTGGCGGTCTCTATTCGGTTATCGTCATTACCGGTATTCACCACAGTTTCCACGCCATCGAAGCCGGGCTGCTGGGCAACCCGTCCATCGGGGTCAACTTCCTGCTGCCGATCTGGTCCATGGCCAACGTCGCCCAGGGCGGCGCCTGCCTGGCGGTATGGTTTAAAACCAAAGACGTCAAAATCAAAGCCATTGCGCTGCCCTCGGCGTTTTCCGCTATGCTGGGCATCACCGAGGCGGCGATTTTTGGTATCAACTTACGCTTCATGAAGCCGTTTATCGCGGCGCTGATCGGCGGCGCGGCGGGCGGCGCGTGGGTCGTGTCAGTGCACGTCTATATGACCGCAGTCGGCCTGACGGCGATTCCCGGCATGGCCATCGTGCAGGCCAGCTCGCTGCTGAACTACATTATCGGCATGGTCATCGCCTTTGGCGTCGCTTTCGCCGTCTCTCTGCTGTTGAAATACAAAACGGACGCTGAATAATGTCACTACCATCACGTCTGCCTGCGATTTTGCAGGCCGTTATGCAGGGCCAGCCGCGCGCGCTGGCCGATAGCCATTATCCGCGCTGGCACCATGCGCCGGTGACCGGGTTGATGAACGACCCCAACGGGTTTGTCGAGTTTGCCGGGCGCTATCATCTGTTCTACCAGTGGAACCCGCTCGCCTGCGATCATAAGTTCAAGTGCTGGGCGCACTGGAGTTCAGAGGATCTGCTGCACTGGCGGCATGAGCCTATTGCGCTGATGCCGGATGAAGAGTACGACCGCAACGGCTGCTACTCCGGTAGCGCGGTGGATAACAACGGTACGCTCACCCTGTGCTATACCGGCAACGTGAAGTTTGACGACGGCGGCCGAACCGCGTGGCAGTGTCTGGCGACGGAAAACGCCGACGGTACCTTCCGCAAAATCGGTCCGGTCCTGCCGCTGCCGGAGGGCTATACCGGCCACGTACGCGACCCGAAGGTCTGGCGGCATAAAGACCGCTGGTACATGGTACTGGGAGCGCAGGATCGGCAAAAGCACGGTAAGGTGCTGCTGTTCAGCTCCCCGGACCTTCATCAGTGGCGCAGCGAGGGCGAAATCGCCGGCGACGGCATTAACGGCCTGAGCGACGCGGGCTATATGTGGGAGTGTCCGGATCTGTTTCCGCTCGGCGACCAGCATATTCTGATCTGCTGCCCGCAGGGGATTGCCCGCGAAGAAGAGCGTTTCCTCAATACCTATCCGGCTGTATGGATGAGCGGCGATGTCGACTACGAACGCGCCGCGTTCAAACACGACGAGCTGCACGAGCTGGACGCCGGATTCGAGTTCTACGCCCCGCAGACTACGCACACCAGCGATGGCCGCCGCCTGCTGGTCGGCTGGATGGGCGTCCCGGACGGTGAAGAGATGCTTCAGCCGACGCTTGCCAGCGGCTGGATCCACCAGATGACCTGCCTGCGCGAGCTGGAATTTATCGACGGTCAGCTTTACCAGCGTCCGCTGCGCGAGCTGACCGCCCTGCGCGGCGAAGCGCACGGCTGGCCGGGGAACGCCCTGCCGCTGGCGCCGATGGAAATCGCGCTGCAAACCGCCGGCGACGACGCGCTAAGCCTTGATTTCGGCGGTGCGTTAACCCTGCAGCGCGACGCCAGCGGTATCCGTCTGGCGCGACGCAGCCTCGCCAGCGACGAAATGCACTATCGCTACTGGCGCGGCGAGGTGCGCTCGCTGCGGATTTTCATCGATCGGTCGAGCGTGGAGATTTTCATCAACGACGGCGAGGGGGTGATGAGCAGCCGCTGCTTCCCGGATTATCCGGCGCAGCTGATTTTCTCCGGCAGCGCGCCGGATGCATTCTGCTACTGGCCGCTGCGAACATGCATGATAGAATAAGCGTTTTGCTTTCAGGCTCATGGCGTCGTAATGAAAACCAAACGCGTAACCATTAAAGATATCGCCGAACTGGCGGGCGTTTCCAAAGCGACCGCCAGCCTGGTGCTGAACGGTCGTGGCAAGGAGCTGCGCGTGGCGCAGGAAACGCGCGAGCGCGTGCTGGCGATTGCCCGCGAGCAGCACTATCAGCCGAGCATTCACGCCCGCTCGCTGCGCGATAACCGCAGCCACACCATCGGCCTGGTGGTGCCGGAGATCACCAACTACGGCTTTGCGGTCTTTTCCCATGAGCTGGAGATGCTGTGCCGCGAAGCGGGCGTCCAGCTGCTGATCTCCTGTACCGACGAAAACCCCGGTCAGGAGAGCATGGTGGTCAATAACATGATTGCCCGCCAGGTTGACGGCCTGATCGTCGCCTCTTGTATGCACAACGATGCCGACTATCTGAAGCTCAGCGAACAGCTGCCGGTGGTGCTGTTTGACCGCTGTCCTACTGAAAGCGCGCTGCCGCTGGTGATGACCGATTCGATTACCCCGACGGCGGAGCTGATTTCCCGCATCGCGCCTCAGCATCACGATGAGTTCTGGTTTTTAGGCGGCCAGCCGCGTCTGTCGCCCTCTCGCGATCGCCTGGCCGGGTTTACGCAGGGTCTGACTCAGGCGGGCATTGCGCTGCGCCCGGAGTGGGTCATCAACGGCAACTATCACCCCAGCTCCGGCTATGAGATGTTCGCCGCCCTCTGCGCGCGCCTGGGCCGGCCGCCAAAGGCGCTGTTTACCGCCGCCTGTGGTCTGCTGGAAGGGGTGCTGCGCTATATGAGCCAGCACCATTTGCTGGATTCAGACATCCACCTGGCAAGTTTTGACGATCACTATCTCTACGATTCGCTGTCGCTGCGTATTGATACCGTCCAGCAGGACAACCGCCAGCTGGCCTGGCACTGCTACGATTTAATCAGCCAGCTGATTGACGGCAATACGCCCGAGCCGCTACAGCGCTACCTGCCGGCGACGCTGCAGTTTCGGCATCGGTGATTCACGCATCCAGTCCCGCGATCCGTACCAGATGAACGGTGAGCCACAGCAGCTCGTTACCGCCGAGGGTGATATCGAGCTGGGCTTTAACGTAGTCGCGGATTAGCAGCGCGCAGCGGTATGCGTCCGGATACGCCTTAATCACCTGCACCAGCAGAAAACTGTCCCGCCCGTCGTCCAGCTCTCCCTCTTGTAAACGCTGGAGGAAAAACTGCATATGGACCAGAAAGCGCGAGTAGTTTATCGATTCGGTGTCTATCTGCTGCTTAAAGTGGTACTGCACGAGATTAAAAATATCCTTCAGCATTTTCACCGACTGCATGGTCTGCGCCACGTCGTCGCCCTCGCTCTGGCCGTTTACCAGATGAAAGGCGATATTCCCGGCTTCCTCCTCCGGTAGTTCAATCCCGTACTGCTGGCGAATAATCGTCACCGCCTCGCTGGCGACGCGGAACTGCTGCGGATAAAAACGCCTGACTTCCGGCAGCAGGCGATTTTGAATAGCGATCCCTTTACGGCTGCGCTCGATGGCAAAGGTCAGGTGGTCGGCGAGGGTAAAGAAAATCTGCTCGCGAACCTTGCCGGCGAGCTGCAGATTGGCGCGGGAAATAATCATCGCCGCCATTTCGATGACCTCATCCGGAATGGCGGAGAGCGCTTCAAGATAGCCGCTGCGCGCGCCGAGCGTCTGGGTCACGAACAGCTTCTCAATCTTCTCCGGGGCGATCTCGTCCCCGGGTCTGCTGTTGAAACCAATGCCTTTCCCCATGACGATAACCTCCCTGTTATCGTCATCCGTAGAGAGCACGAGGCTATTATTGAGCACTTTCTGAACAATCATCTCTGCGACTCGTCGTGGTTGCCGTTCTGCGCGATGACATCCTTATACCACCAGAAGCTGCGTTTGCGGATCCTTTGCAGGCGCTTCAGGTCATCCTCGCCGCGATCGACATAAATAAAACCGTAGCGCTTGGCGTATCCCTGGTGAGTGCTGACCACGTCAATTGCCGCCCACGGGCAGTAGCCCATCAGCTCGACGCCGTCGGCTATCGCCAGCCGCATTTGCTCGATATGCGCCTGTAAGAAGGCGATGCGATAGTCGTCATTTACCGTCCCGTCATGCTCCAGCTTGTCCGGCGCGCCCATCCCGTTTTCGCTAATCAGGATCGGCAGGCCGTAGCGTTCGCACACTTTACGCAGCGTCAGGCGCAGCCCCACCGGGTCAACCACCCAGCCGTAGGGGGTTTTGCCAACCCACGGATTTTCCGCCGGACGATAAACCCCCTCTTCGCCCAGCATAATTTGCTTGTCCCCGGCGCGGGGCGCAACGTCGCCGCCGTCGCCCCGGCTGGCGGCAATGGTGGCGGTGGAGTAGTAGTTAATAGCAATAAAGTCCGGCCTCCCCTGCTGCAAAATCAACGCATCTTCCGGCTGCACCTCCGGCGCAAGGCCGCGATCCTGTAAATATGCCCACGCCAGGGCGTTGTAGCGCCCATGCACCGCAACATCCAAAAAGCTCCAGCAGCGCAGCGTCTCCCAGTTATGCGCGGCGATGGCGTCCTCCGGTTTACAGCTTTCGGCGTACATCGACGTGGTGTTTATCGCCGGGCCGATGCGCAGCCCGGGGAACTCGCGGTGGCACAGGGCGAAGATCTGCGCCTGGGCCAGCATCATCTGGTGATTCTGCTGGTACAGCGCTTTCTTGTCCGGCAGTTCGCAATCGGCGGGAACGCCAATCGCGCCGGGATGCAGGATCATGGTGTTCTGTTCGTTAATGGTCAGCCAGAGCGGAACTTTGGCGGCAAATTCGCTGAACAGCAGCCGGGCATAGCGCACGAACGCCTCCCCGGTTTTGCGGTTCAGCCAGCCGCCTTTTCGCTCCAGCGCCCACGGCAGGTCGAAGTGGTAGAGCGTCACGATGGGGGTAATCCCGTGGCGCGTCAGGGCGTCGATCAGGCGGTGATAAAAGGCCAGCCCGCGCGGATTCACCGCGCCGTCGCCGTCCGGTATCACCCGCGACCAGGCCACCGAAAAGCGGTAGGCCTTCAGCCCCATCTGCGCCATCAGCGCAACGTCTTCCTCCACCCGGTGATAGTGGTCGCTGGCGATACGGAAGTCCGCCGTTCCCGGCGGATGGCTGAGCATATCGACCACCGAGGGGCCTTTACCCTCTTCATTCCACGCGCCCTCGACCTGATAGGCCGAGGTGGACGCGCCCCACAGAAAACCGTCCGGGAACCGGGCCTGCTGTTGATAAATCATACCTGCGCCTCCTTAGCGGATTGCACCATCAGGGGTTCGCCGTAATCCACCTGCGCGGCGGCGGTGAGGCGCAAAGCGCGCTGCGCGTCGCCGTTGACCACAATCACCGGGGTAATCAGGTCGTATCCGGCCTGTTCGATGGCGGGAATATCAAAGCGGATCAGCGCCTGTCCCGCTTCCACCCTATCACCCACCTTCAGCGTAGAGCTAAAATGCTGGCCGTTAAGATTGACGGTGTCGATACCGATATGGATCAGTAGCTCAAGACCGCTGTCGCTCTGCAGGCCAACGGCGTGGCAGGAGGGCAGAAACATCATTACCGTGCCGCTAAACGGCGCGCGCAGTACCCCTTCTTCGGGACGAATCGCCAGCCCCTCGCCCAGCAGGCCGCCGGAAAAGACGTCGTCGTTGACGTCGCTGAGCGCCACCACCTGGCCGCGCAGCGGGCTGAAGACTTCCGTCTCCCCATCGCTTGTCGGGCTGACCGCAGGCTGCGGCGTCTCGCTCACCGCGTCTTGTTCCTCAGGAACGTCTTTAAAAGCGATAAACCAGGTCAATGTAAAGGTCACCACGATGGAAATCGCGCAGGTCACCAGCGCGTGGACGATGTTCATCGGGTTTTCACCGATAAACGCCGGCAGCGCCGCGAGGCCTGGCGAGACAAACGCATAGCGCACCAGCCCGCTCACCCCGGCGTAGACCCCGGCGCAGCCGCCGCCGATCATCGCGGCAATCAGCACCCGGCGGAACTTGAGCAGCACCCCGTACAGCGCTGGTTCGGTGATCCCCAGCAGCGCGGTAAAGCCCGACGAAGAGGCCAGCTGGCGCAGGTTGCTATTTTTGGTTTTCAGCGCCACGCACAGCGTCGCCGCTCCCATCGCCACGTTTGATGCCAGCATCCCCGGGCCGTTAATCATCTCGTAACCGCTTTTACTCAGCTGACCGGTGGCGATCGGCGTCATCGCCCAGGCGGTGCCGGTGATGATCAGGAAGGGCTGCAGGGTGCCCATCAGCATCGGGATTAACCAGCTGGCGTGGCGGTCGATAGCGCCCGCCCCGGCGGCGACCAGATCGTTAAGCAAAATGCCCGCCGGGCCGACCACCACCAGCGCCAGCGGCGCGGTGATCAGCAGAATCAGCATCGGCTTAACGAAAAACTTGATAATCGATGGCGACACTTTTTCGGCGAAGCGCTCCACCCACGACATCAGCCACACGGTCAGAATAATCGGCAGCACCGAACCGGCGTAATCGGAAAGCAGGACGTTGATGCCGACAAAATCGACCGCTTTACCGGCCGCCAGCATCTGGCCGATGCCCGGATGCAGCAGCACGCCCGCGAGGGTCATCGCCAGAATCGGATTGCATTCAAACTTCAGCGACGCGCCGTAGGCCAGCAGCACCGGCAGGAAGAAGAAGGCGGCGTCGGCAATAATATTCAGCAGCTGATACGTCGAGCTGGTTTCGCTAATCACCCCCGTGAGCTTGAGAATGGCCAACAGCGCTTTAATCATCCCCGCACCGGTAATCGCCGGGATCACCGGGGTAAAGGTGGTCGAAATGACGCTGATAATCCGGGCGACGATGCCGGCCGGCTTCGCGTTTTTATCGCCGCCTGCCGGGCCTTTTTTCTCCGGCAGCGCCTTATTGAGCCGCCGGTAAACCTGCTGTACCTCGTTGCCGATCACAATCTGGAACTGGCCGCCCTTCTCCACCACGCTGATCACGCCGGGGAGGGAGCCAATCTGCGCATCGTTAACCTTTGCGCGGTCGTTGAACTCCATGCGCAGCCGGGTCGCGCAATGGGTAAGCATGCGGATATTTTCCGCACCGCCCACCGCGTGGAGGATTTTGTCTGCTGTTTCGTTATAGTTCATAGTGTTCCCTGGTGTTGGGGCAAAAAAAAAGACCAAAACAGAGACGCTCCCCTTGGCGGGAGAGCATTCCTATTTTGGTCTTGCCTGCTTTCGCAGTAGCACGCCATCATAAAAATGGGTTATTTCGGCGGATTATCTAAGCGCCCCTGCGTAATGACAATGGCGACCGAACAAAAGTGTGAACTGGATTAAGTAAATTCTTATTTAAAATAATTTATGGCCTACGGCGATAGCGGCTGCAGGCCATAAAAAATCAATGCTTTTTGCGGTTGCGGCGCATATCGATAGTCACCGCCGCGACGATAATGATGCCTTTGATAATATCCTGCACGTAGGCATCGACGCCGACAAAGGTAAACCCGCTTTTAATCAGGCCGAGGATCATCGCGCCGATTAAGGTCCCGGTGATGCGCCCCACCCCGCCCATCAGGCTGCTGCCGCCGATAACCGCCGCGGCGATAGCATCCAGTTCGTAGGACATGCCCATGCTCGACTGCCCGCTGCTGACGCGCGCCGCCAGCACCACGCCCGCCAGGCCGGAGAGCGCCCCGGCGATGGCATAGACGATCACCAGGTATTTATTCACGTTGATACCGGAGACCTTGGCCGACGTCATGTTACCGCCGATAGCGTAAACGTATTTACCGTAGCGGGTATGCTTCAGGGCGATATGGAAGACCGCGGCGACGACGAAGAAAATAATCACCGGCATCGCCCCCTGGCCGATGGCGGTAAAGCTGTCGGATAAGAAGCTGATTGGGTTGCCCTGAGTGTAGTACTGCGCCAGACCGCGCGCCGACACCATCATTCCAAGCGTCGCGATAAACGGCGGGATGCCGGTGCGGGTCACCAGAAAACCGTTGGTTAAGCCGCACAGAAGACCGACGCCGATGCCGGCGCCAATCGGGATAATCGCCGGCATATTGACCAGCGACGGGAACATCGGCGACAGGCTATCGGAGGTTTGCGCGAGGCTTGCCGCCACCACGGCGGCGAGAGCGATCACCGAGCCGGAGGAGAGGTCAATGCCGGTGGTAATAATGACCTGGGTGACCCCGACGGCGATAATACCGATAATCGCTACCTGTAAAACAATTAATATCAGGCGATTGGTGTTTAATAAAAAGGACTGGTCGCGGACGTACCAGCCGGCAATTTCAAACGTCAGGGCAATCACCAGCATGACGATAAATATCCCGGTATCTTTCGGCAGCCGGTGGCGTAATTGCCCAAAGAAAGAGGGTTTCTCAGTGATCGGGGTCGCCGTTATTTTCATATTGCTCATTCTCTGTGCCTCAATGGGATGCCAACGACAAAATGGTTTCCTGGTCGGCGTCCTCTTTATTGAGGATGCCGGTAATACGCCCTTCATGCATGACCATCACCCGATCGCTCATCCCGAGAATCTCCGGCAATTCTGAAGAGACCATAATCACCGCCACGCCGCGGTTGGCCAGCTCGCTGATCAGATGGTAAATTTCCGCTTTCGCCCCGACGTCGATTCCGCGCGTCGGCTCATCGAGAATCAGTATTTTCGGCTGGGCCAGCAGCCAGCGGGCAATCAGTACCTTCTGCTGATTACCGCCGCTGAGGTTATTAATAATCTGATCCATGGTGGGGGTTTTAATATTCAGGCGGCGGATCTGCTCCATGCAGTCTTCGGCCATTTTGAGGTGCTGAACAAAGCCGGTTTTACCGATATATTCCGGCATTTTGACGATGCTCATATTCTCCAGCACCGACAGCACGAGAAACAGTCCGGACTTTTTGCGGTCTTCCGTCAGCAGCGCCATCCCTTTTTCAATCGCCGTCGAAGGCGAGTCAATCGTGACCGGCACTCCCTCAATCAGCACTTCGCCGCTATCGGCTTTATCCATGCCGAACAGGCTCTCCATCACTTCGCTACGCCCGGCCCCCACCAGCCCCGCCACGCCGAGGATTTCGCCGCGGCGTACGCTAAAGTTGATATCGTGAAAGACCCCCTTGCGCGACAGATTGCGGACGGTCAGCACCTCTTCGCCAATGGCGTTATTGAACTTGGGAAAGAGCTGGGTGAGCTCCCGGCCGACCATCTGGGTGATCAGCGACTGGCGGGTAAACTCGGTGGTATGTTTACTGCCGACCCAGGTGCCATCGCGAAATACGCTGATCTCATCGGTAATCGCGAAAATCTCATCCATTTTATGGCTGATATAAATAATGGCTTTTCCCTGCTGGCGTAAATCGCGAATAATGGTAAACAGATGCGCCACTTCGCTTTCGGTTAACGCCGAGGTCGGCTCATCCATAATCACAATATCCGCGTTCCACGAAACCGCTTTGGCAATTTCCACCATCTGCTGGGAGGCGATACTTAACTCCCCCACCAGCCGGTCGGCGGATAGCCGGATATTGAGTTTATCCAGCAGATCCTGCGTCTGGCGGGCAAGCTGGCGATGATCGACAAAACCGTATTTCATCGGCTCGCGGCCGAGCCAGATATTTTCCGCCACCGTCATATGCGGCACCAGATTCAGCTCCTGGTGGATCATCGAGATCCCGGCGCGCAGCGCGTCCATCGTATCCTGAAACTGGACCGGCTCCCCTTTAACGCGAATCGCGCCCTTATCGGGACGGTAGATCCCGATCAGGCATTTCATCAGCGTGGATTTTCCGGCGCCGTTTTCGCCCATCAGCGCGTGCACCGTCCCCGGGCGCACGCGTAATGAGACGTTGTCGAGCGCCTTCACGCCGGGGAAGAATTTGCTGATCCCTTCGGCTTCAAGTGCAAAAGCGTTCATACTTCACCTCCGTACCCTGAGCGACTATTTCTGGTTGCGATTAACGAACTCAGCCATGTTGTCTTTGGTGATCAGCTGGTAAGGGACGTCGATGATCTTTTCCACTTTCTCGCCGTTGGCCAGCTTAATGGCGGCATCCACCGCGCCTTCGCCCTGCCCTTTGGCATCCTGGAAAATCGTGGCGATCATCTTGCCGTTTTTGAGCATTTGCAGGGCATCCGGCGTCCCGTCCACCCCGGCTATCAGGATATGGTTCGGGTTTTTACCCAGCGCCTGCAGCGCGCCGATGGCCATTTCATCGTTGTTGGAGGCGATGGCCTGAATGTCTTCGCCGCTGGTCATCCAGTTGCTGACCACGTCAACGGCATCGTTGCGGGTAAATTTCGCGGTCTGCTTCTGCACGATTTTGATATCCGGGTACTTCGCCACCACCTCTTCGACGCCTTTGGTGCGGTCACGGGTCGATTCATTCGCCAGGTCGCCGAGCAGAATGGCGACGTTCCCTTTACCGTTCATCGCTTTGGCTAACGCTTCCATCTGTAAGCGCCCCGCCAGCACCGAGTCGGAGCCAACGTAGGCCATTTTGTCGGTCAGCTGCGCCTGCGGGCGGCGGTTAACAAAGATCAGCGGAATGCCCGCTTTGGTCGCCTGGTCCATAATCGGTTTGACCGCGTTGGTGTCGACCGGGTTGACGATAATCGCGTCGACGCCCTGGCCAATAAAGTTCTGCACCTGCTGTAGCTGCTGGGAGACGTCGCCTTTGGCATCTTCCACCTGCGCCTTAACGCCATCTTTTTGCATCTCTTTTTGCATTGCGGTGCGCAGAATCGTCAGGAAGTTGTCATCGAATAGCGCCATGGAAACACCGACCGAAATATCTTTCGCCATCACGACCGCTGGCAGCATGCAGGCTATCAAAGAGGCAACAACCGTTTTCTTAATATTCATCGTGGATCCTTTATTTTCAGGTACATCGGTTAGGTAAGATAAAATGAAAAAATAGTTTCATTAATTGAGCGTTAAGCGCCTGCTTTTCCAGCTTTTTGAAAAAACAGCCCGCGCGCTGGTGCATTTTTTGTTGTTGATCGAAATCACAAAATTCAGTTGTTTTAAAATGGTTTTTTGAAACATTAGTCCATTTATAGCGGAAGAAAAATTCCAGACCATTTATTTCATTAACAACACATATGAAACTTTTATAAGTAAATAACTGAAATGAAAATTTTAAAACTGCGTGTTAACAGAACTTTGACACACATCTAACATTGACGCATAAATGCGCAAAAAATGAGAGGCAGGCGACGGTTTGCCGCGCGGCGCGCCGATAGCGGCAGCGGTTTAAAACGAGACAGGAGATAGGGTGTAAAAGGGGATGTCGCCCCGCGGGCGGCGGGCGCTCAGTCGACGTTTTCAGCGCTGTAAAGGATAAATTCGACCTTGCCGTCGCTGAAGAGATGCGGCTGATAGCCGGTTTCCAGGTGGCGCAGGGCCAGCTCCACCGCCAGACGGGCATGCTGGCGCGGGTTTTGATCGATCGTCAGCGCCATTCCACCCAGGGCCAGCTGTTCACGGGTGGTGCTGTAGCGCTCATGGGTCATCCAGCAGCACTCGCCGTAGCGGCGGTGGCGAGCCAGCGCCTGCGCCACCTGCGTGTTGCCCAGCCCGGTATTGTAGATGCCCACCACGTCGCGGTTGCGGCGCAGGGCCTCTTCCAGCAGGCGGTCGATTCGCTGTCGGTTGTCCTCCCCCGCCAAAACCTCGCCCAGCAGCAGATGCGGAAAGCGCTGGCTAATCACCTCGCGAAATCCCTGAATCCGTAAGCGATGAGCGCTGAAGTCCTGGCGCCCGCTGAGCATCAGCACTTCTCCAAGACGGTGCGCCATTAACCCCATCATCCTGCCCGCGGTGCGGCCGGCCTGCTGCTGATCGATCCCGACGTGACAAAGCCTCTGCGCGCCGGGGAGATCGGTGACCAGCGTAATCACCGGCACGTTCGCCTCGCGACACTGGCGCAAGGCGTCATAGACCCGCGGATGTTCGTTGCCAAAGACAATTATCGCATGGCGCTTTTTGCTGCTGCGGATAAGGCTTTTCGCCAGCTTTTCCGGCGCGGACTCCGCCACCAGCGTGCGGTGCAGCGTCAGCCGGCGATAGCCAAGGCTATCCGCCACGTCGGCGAAATCCTGCGTCAGACGGGAGAAAAAGCGCGAATCGTTATCGCTGAGAAACACTTCTATTTGCCACGGGAGACGGCGTTCTTCCGGCAGAATGCGCTTCAGCCCGGCCTCCCGCGCGGCCTGCAGCACCCTGCGCGTGGTTTCCGGCGACACGCCGCCGCGTTCGTTAAGCACCCGGTCAACGGTCGCGACGCCCACGCCAATCCGTTTAGCCAGCGCCTCCAGCGAAATGCTTTTCATCGTCTCCCCCATGATGGAAATCCATCAAAACGCGTGTGTCGGTCAGTGTAGCAAACGGATTACTTTGGCAACGCTAAATCCCTCTTTCTGGAGAAAAAAATGACCTGCATTCGTTTTGCATTGTTGGGCAGCGGTTTTATTGGCCAGGTTCACGCCGCCAGCCTCGCTCGCCATGAGCGGACCGTTCTGGCCATGGTGGCCGATGCCGATCCCGAGCGGGCGAAAGCGCTGGCTTCCCGCTACGGCGCGCGGGCGGTAACCGTCGCCGAGGCCATCAATAGCGACGCCATTGACGCGGTACTGATCGCCAGCTCGACGCCTTCACACGCGGCGCTGCTGGAAGCCGCCGCGCGCGCGGGAAAAGCGGTCTACTGCGAAAAACCGATCGATCTTTCGCTGGCCCGCGCCCGCGAGGTCGTCGAGAAAGTACTGCCGCTAGGGGTACCGGTGACCGTTGGCTTTAACCGCCGCTTTGACGCCAGCCACCAGCAGCTGCGCCGCCAGGTCGAGGCCAGGGTGATTGGCAAAATCGAACTGGTGCAGATGGTGTGTCGGGCATCGATTATGCCGCCGCTGGAATATCTGCGCAGCTCCGGCGGCCAGATGCGCGACCAGGCGATCCACTTTTTCGATCTGCTGCGTTTTCTTACCGGCGATGAAGTGACAACCGTCGCCGCCATGGGGGATGCGCTGGCGCTGGCGGAAATTGCTGAATTCGACGATGTCGATACTTCCATTCTGATGCTGCGGATGCGCGGCGGCGCGCTTGCGCAGCTGGACAACACCCGGCGCACCGGCCACGGCTACGATGAGCGCATTAGCCTGCTTGGCCCGGATGGCGTACTGGAGTCCGGCAGCCAGACAACGCGCGGCGTCACGCTGTGGCAGGGAGAGCGCCGCATTCAGCCCGGCCTCTACCCGGACTGGTTCAGCCGCGTCGAGGGGTCGTACTACGCGCATCTGGATGCTTTTGTCTGCTCGCTAGGCGGAGAAGAGGTGGCGGACCTGCCGGGGCTGCTGGACGGCCTGCGGGCGCAGGCCATCGCCGAAGCCGCTGTGCTCTCGCTGCAGCAGGGACAATTTGTCAGCGTCGAAACGCTGGCGTAAAAAAGCCCCGTATGCGGTTGGCATACGGGGCCACTTCACTTAGCGCTCTTCGTTAAATACCACGCCAATCTGCCGCCGCACTTCATCCATCACGCTCAGGTTTTCCAGTACCCTGGCCAGCGGGCGGATCGGCGAGTCCGTCAGCCCCTGACCGACGCACCAGGCAAAATGCTCGGCCTGATAAAACAGCTGGTCGTAGCGGTTTCGCGGCTCCTCCCAGCGCAGCATCTGCCCGCCCTGGCTGGCAGCGAGGGTAAAATTCCCCGGCGCGTAGAACTGCCCGTCGAGGGTAAGGGTCGCATCGCGCCCCGCCACCACCGCGCCGCCCGGCGTGTTGCTGAACAGGGTGGTATTGAGCAATCCCTGTAAGCCGTTTTCCCAGTTAAACAGCATCGAAATCTGCCCGTTGACGCCTCTTTGGGCGGGACGCCCGCGGGCGATAATGTCCTGCGGCACGCCGCCGACCATCACGCAAAATGAGGTCAGATAGCTGCCGAGATCCATCATCGGCCCGCCGGCGAGATCGGCATTAAAAATACGATGATCCGGAGTAAAGAACTCGCCGTGATCGGCGAGCAGCGTGTGCAGATCGCCCAGCACGCCGTCCTCCAGCAGCTGGCGAATCACGTCATACTTCGGTGCGTAGTCGCACCACATCGCTTCCATCGCCAGCGTCCCCTGCTTCATGGCCTCCGCTTTCAGCGCCGCGCCTTCCCGCCGGTTCAGCGCAAACGGCTTTTCAATCAGCGCATGTTTGCCCGCCTGCAGCACCCGCAGCCCGTCGGGAAAGTGGTGGTTATGCGGCGTGGCAACGTAAACCGCATCAATATCCGCTCGCGCCAGCATCTCATCCACCTGATCATAAGCCTGCGGGATCCCCCAGCGGGCGGCGAAATCGTCGGCTTTTTGCTGCGTGCGCGAGGAGACGGCAACCACCTGCTGGCGGCTGAACTCTTTTAACGATTTCACAAAGCGCTCGGCAATCCAGCCGGGGCCAATAATGGCCCAACGCAGCGAGGGGATCGCCGAGGCGGCGGGATGGCGCGGTTTTGGTAACTGTGACGGGAACATAGCGGCTCCTGATTTTATTTTGCCGGGGAGGGACACTATAAGCAGGCGCAGAGGAGGACGAATAACGAATTTATGATGGAATTCCATCATCGACATAGTGCTTGTCAAAAGCGCGGGAGTCGCGGATAGTCCGGGCAGCTCATCACTATCAAGGAGTCTGAAATGTTGAAAAGTTCGTGGCGTAAAACCGCCCTGATGGCCGCCGCCGTTCCGCTGCTGCTGGCGAGCGGTTCATTATGGGCCAGTGCCGATGCTATCCAGCAAAAGCTGGCTGATTTAGAAAAACGTTCCGGCGGTCGGCTGGGCGTAGCGCTGATTAATACGGCAGATGATTCGCAAACCCTCTATCGCGGCGATGAACGGTTTGCCATGTGCAGCACCGGTAAAGTGATGGCCGCCGCCGCGGTGTTAAAACAGAGCGAAAGCAATCCAGAGGTAGTGAATAAAAGGCTGGAGATTAAAAAAGCGGATTTAGTAGTCTGGAGCCCGATTACCGAAAAACATCTGCAAAGCGGAATGACCCTGGCGGAACTCAGCGCGGCGGCGCTGCAGTACAGCGACAATACCGCGATGAATAAGATTATCGGTTACCTTGGCGGGCCGGAAAAAGTCACCGCATTCGCCCTGAGTATCGGTGACGTTACTTTTCGTCTCGATCGCATGGAGCCGGCGCTGAACAGCGCGATTCCCGGCGATAAGCGCGATACCACCACCCCGTTGGCGATGGCCGAAAGCCTGCGCAAGCTGACGCTGGGCAATGCGCTGGGCGAACAGCAGCGCACCCAGTTAGTGACGTGGCTAAAAGGCAACACCACCGGCGGGCAAAGCATTCGCGCAGGCCTGCCCGCAAGCTGGGCGGTCGGGGATAAAACCGGCGCCGGAGATTACGGCACCACCAACGATATCGCGGTGATCTGGCCGGAAAATCATGCCCCGCTGGTGCTGGTGACTTATTTTACCCAGCCGCAGCAGGATGCGAAAAGCCGCAAAGAGGTGTTAGCCGCGGCGGCAAAAATCGTCACCGAAGGGCTTTAACCCGGGAACAGGCCCGTTCTGCAACACTCTGCGCTTTGTTTCCCCGGTGGCGCTGCGCTGACCGGGCTACGGGTTCCCCGCCGTCTGCGGGCCGGTAGCCCGGACAGGCTCAGCGCGCCGCCTCCGGGACAGCCTGAATAGACAGCCGCCAAATATTAGTCGGTAATTTTAAACTTCAGCGCGTAAGCGCTGGTTTTCCTTTCATCGCGCGCGCCGCCCATCTGATAAACCCGCACCGTATATTTACCGCTGCTCATCAGACGTTGCTCAAAGGTATCACCGCTCAGAGAACCGTTAAAAATCGAATTATTATCAGGAGCGATAACATTGAAATAAGGATGCGGCCGCTGGCTGTTCATATTGATATGCATCATCTGGCCCGCTTTCGCCTCCAGCGTATAGTCGTTAACACCGTCACCGGTCACGGTGCTTTTTATTATCGTGCCGTTGCTGCCTTTATCAAAATGAACGCTATGGTTGTTGATATTATCACTTGCCATTGATAACACTGACGTAAATAAATAACTTGCACAGATCACGCCACCAACAATTAATTTTATTTTTTTCATTTAATTAACACCTTATGTTTTTTATGCGCGCTGTTATAGCACATAAGGTGTCCGGAGTAAGCTGATTCGCAATTATTACTCGTCGGAATTAAACACGTCGAAATAAAGGCCCCCCGGTTCAGAGAAACGAGGGACCTGGTTTTAGCGGGATTTACTTCTGCGGACGCATTGCCGGGAACAGAATCACGTCGCGAATGGTATGGCTGTTGGTAAACAGCATCACCATGCGGTCGATACCGATGCCCAGGCCGGCCGTCGGCGGCAGGCCATATTCCAGCGCGGTGACGTAGTCTTCGTCGTAGAACATCGCTTCATCATCCCCCGCCGCTTTGGCGTTGACCTGATCCTGGAAACGCTGGGCCTGGTCTTCCGCGTCGTTCAGCTCGCTAAAGCCGTTGCCGATTTCACGCCCGCCGATAAAGAACTCGAAGCGATCGGTGATTTCCGGGTTCACGTCGTTACGGCGCGCCAGCGGCGAAACCTCCGCCGGATACTCGGTGATAAAGGTTGGCTGGATCAGATGGGCTTCCGCTACTTCGTCGAAAATCTCGGTGACGATACGCCCCAGCCCCCAGCTCTTCTCAACGTGAATACCGATGGATTCCGCCAGCGCTTTTGCCGCCTCAAAGTTATCCAGATCCGCCATCTCGGTTTCCGGACGGTATTTTTTGATCGCTTCGCGCATGGTCAGTTTTTCAAACGGCTTGCCGAAGTCGAACACCTGGTCGCCGTACGGGACTTCGGTTTTCCCCAGCACGGTCTGCGCCAGCGTGCGGAACAGAGATTCGGTCAGTTCGATCAGATCTTTGTAATCCGCATACGCCATATAGAGTTCCATCATGGTGAACTCAGGGTTGTGGCGCACGGAGATGCCTTCGTTACGGAAGTTACGGTTGATTTCGAACACCCGTTCAAAGCCGCCGACCACCAGCCGTTTCAGATACAGCTCCGGCGCGATGCGCAGATACATATCCAGATCGAGCGCGTTGTGATGGGTGATAAACGGACGCGCGGAGGCGCCGCCGGGGATCACCTGCATCATCGGAGTTTCGACTTCCATAAAGCCGCGCGCGACCATGAACTGACGCATGGTGGCGAGGATCTGCGAACGCACCTTGAAGGTGTGGCGCGACTCTTCATTGGAGATCAGATCCAGATAGCGCTGACGATAGCGCGCCTCCTGATCCTGCAGGCCGTGAAACTTGTCCGGCAGCGGGCGCAATGCCTTGGTCAGCAGGCGCAGCTCGGTGCAGTGAATGGAGAGTTCGCCGGTCTGGGTTTTAAACAGCTTACCGCGGGCGGCAATGATGTCGCCAAGATCCCATTTCTTAAACTGTTCGTTGTAGACGCCTTCCGCCAGATCGTCGCGCGCGACGTACAGCTGAATGCGGCCGCCGACGTCCTGTAAGGTGACGAAAGAGGCTTTCCCCATAATCCGGCGGGTCATCATGCGGCCAGCCACGGCGACCTCGACGTTCAGAGAGGTGAGCTCGTCGTTTTCCTTACCATCAAATTCCGCATGGAGCTGGTCAGAAGTGTGGTCACGGCGAAAATCGTTCGGGAACGCCACGCCCTGCTCGCGCAGCGCGGCCAGTTTTTCACGACGGGTTTTCAGTTCATTATTAAGGTCAATTGCCTCATCGGCACCTTGTGCTTGTTGTTCAGACATGTTGGTTCCTCATAACCCTGCTTGCAAACTTGCTTCGATAATTGAACCAGGTCACTCTCCAGCGCGGCCTGTTCCGGCGTCGACGCCAAAGAACAATCTTAAGGAGCCTGGCTTCAATTCCGGCTGATTTCGCTCAGCCATCGCTTCAGTAACAGTTTTTTATCTTCGGCTTCCGCGCCTGCCAGAATATCCTCCTCCTGTTCAGTAAACGGTGCAAGGAGCGGCTTGTCGCTCCACTGTTGGGGTTACCGATCCCCGGCTCGCGGCGTCAACGCCTTAGCCGGGCTACCAGGCAGCACGATTTTGTAGCCCCGGTAAGCCGGACCTGTCGCCAGGGGGGGCTAGGCGCCGCCGCCGGGAAGTTCACCGGCGGCCGCGCGGCGTTTGCCGACGCTAAACGCGGCGGCGAAGGCGACGACGACAATCACCGCCACGCAGCCCAGCGTCCATTCGCCCATCTGGGCAAAGAAGTGCTGATACGCGGCAATCGCCGTATCGCTGATCTGCGACTCGGTGGTCTGCTGCGCCACCACGCCCGCCAGCCAGTTGGCTACCGCGCCGGTCGCCAGCATATAAATCCCGGTCAGTACCCCGGTGACGCCGGGCATATTGAGGCGGGTGATCTGCGCCATCGCTACCGGGTCGATAAACAGTTCGGCAAAACCCATCAGCGCCAGGCCGGCCACCATCATGCCCATTGATGCCTGCCCTTCCGCCGCGCCGTGGCGCGCGTTAAGCGCCAGCAGCATAAAGCCGCAGCCCATCAGCACCAGACCAAAGGCGAACTTCAGCCACACGCGCAGCGCCGAGCGGGTCGCGCCTTCCGGCCGCATCAGCCACGCCAGCACGACGCCCGCCGCCATCACCGCCACGGCGTTAACCGACTGGAACAGCGCGGTCGGCACCTCAATATTCAGCAGGCGACGGTTAACAAAGTGGTCGATGAACAGGCTGATCGAACTCCCGCCCTGCTGCGCCAGAACCCAGAACAGAGTCCCGGTCAGCATCAGCAGAACGATTTGCCACAGCGCGCGGCGATGCTCCGGCGATTTGACCATAATGCGCGCCACCATCTGGGCGGCGAACACGCACACGATCGCCAGCAGGTAGCCGGACCAGTTATTCTCCAGCAGCAGCGTGAAAAACACCGGCGCAACGCAGAGCATCACCACCAGCCAGCCCCAGGTCGGCAGCGCAAACTTTACCGCCCGCAGCGCCTGTTTATCGACGCCGCGCGCGTGGCGGAAGTAGCGGCTACCGCTGAGGAAAATCATCAGGCCGACAAACATGCCGATTCCCGCCAGCGCAAAGCCGATATGCCAGCCGTACCACTGCGCCGCCAGCCCGCAGGCGATAGGCGCGGCGATGGAGCCAACGTTACCGGCGGCGTACAGCAGCGAAAAACCGCCGTCGCGGCGAGGGTCGTCAACGGCGTAGAGCTCGCCCAGCAGGCAGCTGATGTTGGATTTGAACAGGCCGTAGCCGCAGATAATGATCGCCAGCGCGAGGTACAGGCTCCAGGTGGAATCGGATTCGACGCCCAGCACCACGTGGCCAAGCGTCATTAACAGCGCGCCGGCAATCACCGCCGTACGGTTGCCGAGCAGGCGGTCGGCAAGCCAGCCGCCGAGAATAGGAGTGACGTACACCAGGGAGGCGTAGGCGCTGAACAGGCTGATAGCGTGGCTGTCATCAAAGCCGAGCTGATGGGTGAGATAGAGGATGAGTAAGGCACGCATGCCGTAAAAGCTGAAATATTCCCAGATTTGGATCGCAACGATGTAATAAATCGCGCGCGGCTGTGAGGGTGTTTTCATGTGTTCTCCTTGCAGCGTGAAAAAGGGAAGTGGCAAGCCACTTCCCTGTTGTGCATCGATTATTTGTTATTTTCTTCTTTCAGCACTTTAACGGTGTAACGACCATCCGCCTGACGATAGGCGCCGTGGATATCGGTTTCGAAGCCCGGATAGTGGGCGCCGATTTCGCACAGCATCTGCAGGAATTCCAGCACCGGACGGCTCTCTTCGGTGATCATTTCACCCGGCATCACCAGCGGCACTCCCGGAGGATACGGCAGGATCATATTGGCGTTGACGCGGCCCACCATCTCTTCGAGATACACCTCTTCGGTCTGACCGTGCAGCTCTTTCTGGAACGCGGCGTACGGCGTGATCATCATGGTCGGCAGCACTTCGAACGCGCGGAACATCAGGTCCGGCAGGTTGTGGTGCTCAATCAGTTTATGAATGTTCTGCGCCAGTTCCTGAACGCGCATGTTTTCGTAGAATTCCGGATCTTCACGATACAGCGACGGCAGCATGTTTTTCACCCGCAGGTTCAGGTCGAACGCGCGTTTGAAATCGGTCAGCGCACGCAGCAGGCTCAGCGCTTTGGTTTTGTCGATACCGATACTGAACAGGAACAGCAGGTTGTACGGACCGGTTTTTTCGACCACGATACCGTGCTCGTCAAGATACTTCGCCACAATGCTCGCCGGAATACCGAACTCATCCATAGTGCCGTCTTTCTTCATCCCCGGAGTCAGCAGCGTGACTTTAATCGGGTCGAGGTACATGTGCTCGTTATCGATGTTTTTGAAACCGTGCCACGCGCTGTCGGAGCGCAGCGGCCAGCATTCAGGACCATCGATATGTTCCGGCTGCCAGACGTCGAAGAACCAGCCGTCGGACTCGCCTTTCAGGCGTTTAATCTCTTTACGGAACTTGATTGAACGTTCGATAGAGCCGTCAATCAGGCGCTTACCGGCGTTGCCTTTCATCATCGCCGCCGCGGTTTCCGTCGAGGCCACCACGCCGTAGTGCGGAGAAGTGGTGGTGTGCATCATGTAGGCTTCGTTAAAGGTTTCTTCGTTCACGTCGCCTTTAACGTGAATCATCGAGGCCTGAGAGAACGCCGCCAGCAGTTTGTGGGTGGACTGGGTTTCGTAAATCACTTTCCCTTCGACGCGGCCGCCGCTCATCCCGCATTTGCCTTCATAAATCGGCGAGAAGTTGGTGTAAGGCACCCACGCGGAGTCAAAGTGGATGGATTTCACATCCAGGGTTTTCTTGATGTAGTCCGTGTTGTACAGCAGACCGTCATAGGTGGAGTTGGTGATAACCGCGTGCACCGGCCAGGTCGCGTTCGGGGTTTCTTTCACGCGCTTCGCGATGGTCGCATGCTGGAATTCGCTCTGCGGGATACCGCCGAGGATACCGTAGGCGTTGCGGGTCGGGCGGAAGTAGATTGGCGTAATGTCGCTCATCATCATCAGATGGGTCAGCGATTTATGGCAGTTACGGTCAATCAGCACGGTGCTACCCGCCGGGGCGGAATACATGCCGACAATTTTGTTGGCGGTAGAGGTCCCGTTGGTCACCATGTAGCTGCGTTCCGCGTTGAAGACGCGGGCGATGTACTCTTCTGCTTCTTTGTGCGGGCCGCTGTGGTCCAGCAGAGAACCGAGCTCAGAAACCGAAATCGAGATATCGGATTTCATGGTATTGGAACCAAAGAAATCGTAGAAGATGCTGCCGACCGGGCTTTTCTGGAACGCGGTACCACCCATGTGGCCTGGGGTACAGAAGGTGTATTTGCCTTCGCGCACGTATTTAAACAGCGCTTTGGTCAGCGGCGGCAGAATGGTGTCGATATACTCGTCGGTATTCTGTTTGATTTTGTTGGCAATATCTTCCGCTGCGCCCAGCGCATATTCGAAGAAGCGAACCTGCATGCGCAGATCGTTGAGGCTCACGTCCAGCGTTGAGTAAGTGTTCGCGAAGGCGTACAGCGGCATGTATTCGTTCATTTTGCTGATGTCTTCGCACAGTTCGAGATTGTATTTATCCCAGTCGAAGATCACGCCGCACAGACGCGCATTGTTTTCGATAAGTTTTAATAAGTCTTCACGGTCGTTCGGGTAGACAATACGGAAGTCCAGGCGTTCGAGGGCGCGATGCAGTTCACGGATGGGTTCTTCTTTGAAGTAGACACCCATGTGATTCATGATTGCGATAACGTTCATAGTCAAATCTCCAGATAAAGAAAGCCCCTCCCGCCACGTCGTGACAGGTGATGGAAGGAGCCTCAGGAATAGGGTTGCTGATTAATGCGCGCTGGCGGTACTGCTATCAGCGGAGTTGTCGTTGTTCTGGCGCTGGTGCATTTTGCGACCGTAGAACATCAGGATAATCAGGCTGACGATAAAGGTACCGGCCAGTTCGAAGGAGCTTGCCCCCATCAGGGCGATGAAGCAGAACGCGCAGCCGAGTACGGAGCAAATCAGGCTGACGAAGTTGCGTACATTGATGCCTTCGAAGCGAATCAGGTCAACGCAAGAGTAGAAGTAAGGCAGCATGGTCAGCAGTACCGCGATACCGGTCAGCTCACCGAACAGGTCAGACGCTTTGCCGCCGGTAGAGTTCATCAGGGTAATCAGCACCATCAGCGCGGTCATTTTCACCGCGGCCAGCAGCAGGCCTTTTTTCGGAATACCGTTGCTGTCGAGTTCGCCATACACTTTCGGGAAGTTACCGTCATTGGCGGCACGTACGCCAGCCTGACCCACCAGCATCATCCACGAACCCAGCGAAGTCAGGCAGGCAAAGGCGGTGAAGGCGGAAACCATCGGCGCAGCCCAGCCGCCGAGAATGGTGGAGGCGCTCACTGCAAACGGCGCACCGGATGCGGCCATCTGAGAGGCAGGATACATTCCCGCAATCACCTGGGTCGCAGCGATGTAGACGATACCGGCCATCGCGGTGCCCAGCATGGTGGCCAGCGGCACGGTGCGTTTCGGGTTTTTCACCATTCCGGTACTTACGGCGGCAGATTCTACCCCAACAAAGGCCCACAGGCAGAGCAGGATACTTTTGATTACCGCGTGGCTGTCAGTGGTGCTGGAGGTGTTCCAGTTTGCCTGATAGGTTGCGGCATCAAACCAGTGCCAGCCGACCACCGCGGTCATGACCACCGGAATAAGTACCAGTACCAGGCCAATTGTTGTCAGGCGGCTCACCCAGGTCCCGCCGAGCATATTCACGAAGGTGAATATCCATACGATGGCGATACAGGCAATACCTGCAGGCACCGGGTTATTTAAAATTGGGAAGAATGTTGATAAATAAGAGACGGCGGTAATACCGATTGCCAGGTTACCGATCCAGTTGGCGTGATAATAAAGCACGCCGGTCTGGAAGCCGAACGCTGGGGATATTTCACCGGCGTAGGCAATTGGGCCACCCTGCTGCGGATTCTTGGTCGCCAGCCGGGCATAAACATAAGCCAGAGACATCGCGCCAATAATAGAAATCACCCAACCCCAGATGGCAATACCACCGATGCTAGCGAGGTTTGCAGGTAATAATGCAATACCGCTCCCCATCATATTACCGGCGACTACGCCGGTACAGGCAAATAGCCCGATCTTCTTGGCAGAACTCATGTTTGCTTTTCTCCTAAGTTTATTTGGGAGGTACAGATCATGATGATGAACCTTTTATTGACCCGACCAACTGCCAACAAGATTACGGATTAGTACGAGATAAGTCCTAAAGATAAAGTGAAATAACTGCAAACATCAGACAAATGATATTTTGACCTTTTTCGCGCAACATATCAGGATGACATATTGAGGTCAGGAAAAGATAAATATTAATAAATTACATGAAGTTACCAACACAATTTCGTGTTGAAGATGTGTTAAAAACAAGCAGGGAAAGGATATAAAATATAACAACAGAGACGCTCATGAGAAACATAAGTTTAACCTCATCACGGCCAAAACCATGACCATGATGAGGGTTTACTTATTCTGAAGCGAGGAAGTTATCGAGATACGGAACCACGCGGGTCACGGAGGTCTGGAATACCGCGTTTTCAATCCAGTAAAATGTATTCTCACCCGGGCGTAAATTAAACGCCGTCAGGTAAGCATCGGCAGCTTCCCGGTTCTGCCCTTTCATTTCGTAGACCTTCCCCAGCAGCACATAATTCATCCACGACATTTCCAGATCAATGCCGCTATTAATCGCGCTGTAGGCTTCATCGACTTTCCCTTTACCCAGCATATCCACCGTTTTAATCTGATAAAATATTGCCATGTCTTTAATCCCCGGCATATTACTCACCCGGGTTATTTCGCTGTAAAGATCGGCAAGCTGTTTATCATCCAGCGGCTGCTGAGAATGGCGCAATACATCAACCAGCGCCTTTTCCGCCCACGCATAGGTGAAGTCAGGCGACTGCTTATTCACGTCGGCAAGCAGGCTACTGGCTTTGCCGAGCGAATCCACGTCCCCGTTCATTAATAGCTGATGCGCCTGATAGAAATGGGTAAGCGCGATACTTTGCGACGGCTGATACTGCTTTAACATCTCCTGCATCCGCGCCGGCCACGGCTGCTTCAGCGCCTCAGAGAGGCTGCTCAGCAGGTCGTTTTGAATCGACAGTTGGTTGTCGCTGGTGACAAAGTAACGCTTATCCATCATGGTCGAGCCGTCGGCGTTATCCACCACCTTCACCGACATGAAGCACTGCTGTGCGCGATAGTGCCGCTGGTTGACGAACTCAATGGTCAGGGTTTTACCGGAACTGCTCGGCTCATTGATGTTGTAGTTGGTTTTGTCGTGCACCATAAAGGTGGAGAAGGTGTTCAGCGAGGTGGTAATCAGGCTCCCCAGACCGATGGCATAGGAGTGCTGCGATGACCAGTTGTTGCAGGTGTTGCCGCTGAGCAGGTGAATATCGACATCACGCGGGTTAAGCAGCAGCCGGGTTTTCGTGACCGGCGGGCGCGACTGCAGGGTTGACAGGGCCACCAGCGCCACGCAGCTCGCGAGGGCCAGCAGGAACAGACCCCAGACGATAAACGTGCTCAGCCGCTTGCGTTTTTCCGGCTTCGCCACCGCTGTGCCGTCTGGCGCAGCCGCATCGGGCTGCGGGGAGGTCAACGGCGCGTCAAACCCGACCGTCTGCGTTTCTGCGGGAATAACCGGCGTCGGCTCCTCCCCCTCTTCGGTACACCAGATCACCGGCACCGTCAGCTTATAGCCGCGTTTGGGTACGGTAGCGATATATTCAAGGCTGCCATCGTCGCCATCTTTCAGCGACTTACGTAGCTCGGAAACGCTTTGCGTGACGACGTGGCTGGTGACAACGTTGCGGGTCCAGACATTATCGATGAGCTCATCCCGACTGAGTACTTCGCCGGGATGACGGGCAAAGAAAACCAGAAGATCGATTAAGCGCGGTTCGAGAGTTAGCTGACGCCCCTTGCGGCTAATTTGGTTAACTGAGGGAGTAACCAGCCATTCTCCAACGCGAACAACAGGTTGTTGCATAAAAAAGAGCCCCAGGACGAAAAGGGAAAGGCGCGATGATACCACATTTACCCTACCTATTAATGATAGGGGTCATGACCATGAACGCAATATATTCCTCTTCGTTTTTGATGACTGGCAAACTTTCATTTGCTAAAGGCGTCTTTTGCCTGAGGGCGATGTTCCCTGAGGCGACAAAAGCGCGCCATTTTTAGCCCTATTTTCCCCGAATGTGTGACCTGAGCAAAGCTTAGGCGCGACAATCATCGCCCATCCGTGGGGATATGCTATTTTTAGCTCGCCCGACAGAGATCGGACCGCCGAACAGATGGCCGAAAACAGTGCCTCACCCGCAGCGTAAGGAATGTCGACGATGAACTACAAATTAGATAAGCAAATTGTGCACAATGACGTGTTAAGAAATAGCTTCATTGACCTGGCGATTAAAACCTTCGATCTCTCCTTTAAAGAGTGGTACCGCAAAGGGTACTGGACCGACGCCTATATTCCCTACGCCCTGGTGAGCAACAATAAAGTGATTGCTAACGCCTCCGCCAATATTATCGATCTGATCTGGCAGGGCGAACCCCGCCGCTATATTCAAATTGGCACCGTGATGACCGATATCGATCATCGTGATAAGGGCCTGGCCGGGCAGCTCGTCAGGGAGATTCTGAAGGACTGGCAGGATAAGGCAGACGCCTTTTTCCTGTTTGCTAACCCGACGACCGTTGATTTTTATCCGAAATTTGGCTTCGAGCGCACCGCCGAGCATCAATATATTATGCCGGTGGTACCGGCAGCGGGCGACTTCCGCAAGCTCGATATGGACCAGCCGGAAGAGGTTGCGCGATTACAGCGGTACTATCAAAAATCGAATCCGTTTTCACAGCTGCGGGTACAGGATAACTTCGGTTTATTGATGTTCTACTGCTCCGCCTTTATGAAGCACTTCGTCTATTATTCCGACAAAAACCAGGCCATCGCGATTGCGATGCAAAACGGTCCGGCGCTGATCTGTTTTGATATTTTCTGCGACAGCGGACGCTCCCTGTCGGCCATTATTAACGAGCTCGCCGATGAAAATACGTACCAGGCTATCCTCGGCTTCACCCCCAAAGAGAATCGGACCGGCGAGTATGAAAAAATCGAAGGCGAAGATATTCTGTTTATCTACGGGCAAAAAGAAAATATCTTCAAAGAGAATAAGCTGATGTTCCCGCTTTTATCCCACGCCTGAGGCTACGCTTAACGCGTCTGCGGCCCGCGACCGGGCCTTATTGCGCCAGTAACCACTGTTCAAACGCCTGTAGCGCCGATTCGTTGACGCCGTTTTCCAGCGGCTTCACCAGGCAAAAGCGCTTGCTCAGGCTGCGGGCAGGCGGCCAGGGCGCAGCCAGAGACCCGTTTTCGAGCGCTTTTTCAACGTACACGTGCGGTACCAGCGCAACGCCCTGCCCGGCCAGCGCGGCGGCTATCGCCATCTCATGCAGATCGTAGCGCACCCCCTGCACCGGATTATCCAGCGCAATCCCGCACTCTTCAGCATAGCGCGGCCAGGCGTCAGGATTCTGCCGTCGATGAATACGCGGCAGCGCGTTCAGCTGGCTGGCGAGATCTTCTCCCGTAAGTAGCCCGGCGTGGCATACCGGCACCAGTCTCTCTTCAAACAGAAACCGCAAGCGCATTCCTGCCCATGCGGGATGCTCGAAATGAACCGCCGCGTCAAAACCGCTGCCGGCGAGGATAAACGGGTCGGTTCTGACCGCGATATTCAGCGTGATATCCGGATTCCGGCGCTGAAAATCCCCCAGTCGGGGAATGAGCCAGCGGCTGGCAAAGGTCGGCGGCGCGGCGATTTCCAGGCTTCGGCTGCCGTCCGCAGCCCCCATCAGATACTGCGTATCTCGCTCAAGACGCTCCAGCGTCTCGCGGACATGGTGCGCATAGCGCGCGCCGTTGGGGTTCAGCCGCACCCGACTCCCCGTCCGCTCAAACAGCTTGCAGTTTAACAGCGATTCCAGGCGGGCGATTTGCCGGCTGATCGCGCCTTCGGTAAGCGACAGCTCTTCCGCCGCGCGGGCAAAGTTACCGTGCCTGGCGGCAGCCTCAAAGGCCTGCAGCGAGGTACTGCTGGGGAGTTTTTTTCGCACGAACGCCGCCTCTGCTGAAGGTTTATCAATGACGAAATGTCATTGAGTGGTGAAATAATATCGTTTTATAGCGCTTAATGCCCAACGTAGCATGAGCAAACGTCAATAACTTCATTCCATCATGCAGAGATCAGCCCATGTTATATATCGTTGAGTGCAGCTACGCCGACCCAGAAAGCGAAGCCGGCTGGAACAGGTTTTACAGCGAGGACAAGCTGCCTGCGCTGGTGTCCGTCAGCGGATTCCGCGCCTCGCAGCGCTTCAGGGCGCTCTCCTCCGGCTGCCCGGTCTATCTTGCTATTCATACCATAGAGCATGGCGATACGCTCGCCAGTGAAGCGTATCGCCAGAAAGGCGGCGGCAGCTTTTCCCGCTGGCAGGCGCATATTCGCGACTGGCGGCGAAACCTGTATCGCTACGGCGGCGTCTTTCCTGCCGTCGCTGAGGGGTATGTTTTGCTGCTGAGCCCGGAGCCGCTGGACGTCGTTGAGTCGGAACTGGGATATCCGCCGACAAAACTTTCGGCCGCCGGGCTGGATAACAACCCGCCGCAGCGCGTGGCGTACGTTCTGCCGCGCCGGGAAGCCATGCTGCTTGCGGGACGGGAGAACGTCTCGATTTATGAGCCCATGGCCGGTCAGCTACAAAGCCCGACTGAAATACAGCCCCCATCACGCTAAGAGGTTGATATGCACAAACCCGCTTTTCTCTCCCGCCAGATTGGCGATTTTCAGGTGGCGCCCCTCAGCGACGGCAGCATGGCCGCTGGCCTGGCGCTGCTGTCCGGTATTAATATTGACGATGCTGCAGACATTCAGCGCAACGCGGGCGTCATCGACCCCGGCAATATCGACATTAGTGGCTATCTTATTCGCGGTCGGGGAAGAACGATTCTGGTCGACGCGGGTACGGGAGGCGGCGTGCTGGAAACCAGTCTGCGGGCGGCGGGGAGTGCGCCAGACGACGTTGATACCGTCCTGCTGACCCATGCTCATCCGGATCATATTGGCGGCCTGCTGGATACCAACGGCGCGCCGCGCTATCGCAATGCCCGTCTTTATCTGCACACTCTGGAAGCCGAATACTGGCAGGACGACGCCATGCTAAACCGGGCCAATGCGCGGGGGCAGCGCAACTTCGCTCTCGCCCGCCGCACCCTGGACGCCTATTCCCGCAGCCTCGGTTTTCTGGAGGATCGTGAAGTCGTCACGGGTATCCATCCGGTCTGGTTACCCGGACATACGCCGGGCCATAGCGGGTTTCGCATTGACGCCGCCGGGCAAAGCCTGCTGATTTGGGGCGATATCGTCCACTTTCCGCATATTCAGGCCGCGCGGCCCGCCGCCGCTATCGCTTTTGATTGCGATCCCGTACAGGCCAGAGCGACGCGGGAAGCCATTCTTGCCCAGGCCGCCAGCGAAAACCTGCTGATTGCCGGTATGCATCTTGGCGGGTCGGGGTTTGTCCATATCGTACCGACCTCGCACGGCTATCGTATTCAATATTCCGCGCCGTAAAGAGAAAGCAGGCCGGAGGTTAACGCCCTGGCCGCCTTTTCTTATCCAACAACGCTTTATTTTTCACCTGCTGAAAGATTGAACTGACTCGCGTTTATTTTTTGTCATATATATAAAATGTCATTTTATTTTAAATGAATTTGTATTTCGTTTTTTTACAGGCGATATGACATTAAGGGAAATTTATGCGCAATACCTTTGGACCTTCACGCAGTATGCTGGCGCTGGCTATCGCGCTGGCTGGCCTCGCGGGCGGCTGTAATGACAGCGGCGGCCCCCGCGACAATCAGCAGGATGCGCCCGCCTCCGCGCCGCAGAATGTCTTCGTTCCCGCGCTTTCTGCCGATGAAAACAGCCTGGTGCTGGTCTGGGAAAAACCGGAGTCGGAAACCGAGCAGGTGGTGGACTACGCCGTCTATCGTCAAGGCCAGCGGCTGGGTCAGGCGCGTGAAAATCAAAACCATTTCTCCCCGGCAAAGCCCTATATTGATAACTTCTATCAGCGGGTCGCCAGCGACGGCTGGCAGCAGAAAATCGATCTGCGCAGCTTTACGGCCACCAACCTGCAGCCGGATACGGAGTATGCCTTTACGGTCCGCGCAGTCTATGCCGATGGCAAAGAGTCCCCGGATAGCGCGGTGATTAAAGCGCGGACCAGCAAAACGCCGCACATCATCGAAGCCAGCACATTCGGCGCGAAGGGTGACGGCACCACGCTGAATACCCAGGCGCTGCAGCAGGCCATCGATAGCTGTACCGTCGCGCACTATCCTCAGGGCTGCAAGGTACTGATTTCCGGAGGCGAATTCAAAACCGGCGCGCTCTTCCTGCATAGCGATATGACCCTGGAGATTGCCGCTGGCGCCACCCTGCTGGGTTCGGACGATCCGGCCCACTATCCGCTTGATAAAGGCTATTACCTCTATCCCTACAGCGATCATCCGCAGCCCCGCCGCCCGCCGTCATTAATTAACGTGCTGGAAGCGGCCGATAAGGGCGAGTCTCCGGCCGGAACGTTTCGCAATATTCGCATCGTCGGTCAAGGCACGATTGACGGCAACGGCTGGACCCGGGGCGTCAAAAGCGGCGGCGAGGCCACCATCATCGACGAAATGGGGAACGCGCTGCCGCAGTACCGGGCCAGCAATGCCAAAAAAGTCGGCGCGGACGGTATTCTGGCAAAGCACCAGACCGAAGCGGCCATTGCTGAAGGGATTGAAAGCAATAGCGCCTATAAGAACCGCCGCTCCAGCCTGATGACCCTGCGCGGCGTGCAAAACCTCTACCTTGCCGGGCTGACGATCCGCAACCCCGCATTTCACGGGGTGATGGCGCTGGAGTCAGAAAATATTACCCTGAATGGGCTTGTGCATCAGACCTTTGACGGCAATAACGCCGACGGCGTCGAGTTCGGCAATAGTAAAAACGCGCTGGTCTTCAATAACTTCTTCGATACTGGAGATGATTGCGTTAATTTTGCCGCCGGGTTTGGTAAAGGCGCGGAAACTTTTCATCAGCAGCCGCAAAGCGGGGCGTGGATTTTTAATAACTATTTCCGTAAAGGCCACGGCGCCGTGGTGACGGGTAGCCATACCGGCGCGTGGATCGAAAACGTTCGCGCCGAAGATAACGTCATGTATATGACCGACGTTGGTCTGCGTATGAAGAGCCGCCCCTACTACGGCGGCGGCGTGCGGGATGTACTGTTCCGTCATAACGCGATGAAAGATATCGCCAAAGAGCCGTTTGTTTTTACTATCAAATACAGCGCCGACGTGAATGATACAACCCCTGCCGACGAACCCGCGCAGTTCCGCGACGTTCAGGTGCAGGACGTGACCGTCGATGGTACTTCGGCTAAGCACAGCATCCTGATTGACGGCATGACGGTAGCCGAAATGGCGGAGTCGTTTGGTGTTACCTATTCTCGCGATGCCTATCACCAGAATCTGCGTTTCTCCAACGTCAGCTTCCGCAACACCAAAGCGACCAATATCTCTTTCCTGCACGACAGTCAGTTCGACGAGGTGACGTTCGCCAATACGCCGCAGGCCTGGGCGTTTTTCGCCGTCAATGACGTGACGCTCGCTGACAGCCTTCATCAGCAGAGCATTACCCGTGAGGAGAATGACAAGATTATTCTTGAGGGCGCAACGAAGTAATGCCGTTTCCGGCGGCGGGGTTTATCACAGGCTTAAAATCGGCTGATATCTATTAAGATTAAAGCCCTCTTTAAGCCTTACTTTAGTCGATTATTTCGTCGCCATAAAAGCCGGCGCAGAGAGCGTCGGCGCGCTGCGCCACCAGATAAGCAGCGCCGCCAGAGCGATAACGCTCAGCACGCTGAACGCCGTCGCGAACGAGTAATAACCGGCAATCATTCCCGTCAATGCCGGACTCATCGCCGCGCCGGCACCCTGCATCAGCATTACCACGCTTTGGCCAGCATTGACGTGCCCGCTGCCGCGCAGCAGCGCCACAATAAAGCTCGGCACCACTACGCCCAGTACCCCTGCGGCGCAGCCGTCCAGTATTTGCACCGGCACCATCATCCACGGTGCCGCCGTGCTTGCCGCCAGCGCAGCCCTGACTGGCATGATCAGCAGAGCCAGCATAATCAGTCGCCAGTACCCATATTTATCGATTCGACCTACGGTCCAGATGGCCACCGGGATCATCACCAACTGGGAAATAATCACCGTCGCCGCGGCATACAGGCCGGGATTGATCGCGCCTGGTGCCGCAGCGATCCGCATGCTGAGCATGGGCAGCAACGCGGCATTGGCTAAATGAAAAAGCAGCAGCGTCAACCCAGTAATTAAAAGCGCCCTGTTTTTGGTCAGCACCGAGAAGTCAGGTATCTGGGGGGAGTCCGTCGTTTCAAGCCCGCGCGCCCGCGCGTTGTCGATATCATCACGACGAATAGCCGTCAGGGCAAAGAGCGTGAGCAACATGGTCGAGGCCATCAGGATGAAAATACCGCCAATACCCCAGCGCCAGGCGATCCCGCCCGCAATCAATGCGGTCGTAAAATTACCCGCATGGTTGAAAGCCTCATTTTTACCCATCTGGGTACTAAAGCCGTCTTGCCCCGTCAGCCCCAGAGTGATCCCGGTAATAAGCGGGCCAATAAATGCCGCACATATGCCGCTGACGATTTGCGAGATGGCGACGACGCTGCTGCCCTGGCTGAACCAGAGCAGCAGCGTCGTCCCGGTAATCATGATGCACAGTATCGCGAGCATAAGACGCTTGTTCCGCGAAGCATCGGTGATGAACCCTGCGGGAAGCGTCGCCAGCAATCCGGCAACGCCGCCCGCGGTCATCAACAGACCGATGTCATCCGGTCGCCAGTGATGTTGCGTCAGGAAAATCCCCAGAAAAGGCCCGAGCCCATCGCGAACGTCGGCAATAAAAAAGCTGGTCAGGCATAGCGCCTGCAATGAACGAAGAGACATACTTTTCACCCTAATACATCCTTAACCCACTTGATCCGGTCGCCTGTAAAAACAAAATCTTCCCCGCAAAGGGCATCACTCAGGGCTATCGATTTTCTCTCCGTTAAGGAATTGGTTAAAACGCCCCGATAAAGGGGCACCGTTCCATCAACACCATTGTTTATAAATTTAAAAGCGATCTTTATCAATCTCTAAGGATTATTTTATTTGATTATTTTGGTACTGTTAAAGCTGACGGTGTTGCTTATGTTATTTTAGGGCTCATTGATGAAGCAATATCATTTCCTTTGCTTCAGGCGTACAGCACGTCTTCAGACATAAATATGATATCGGAGAGCGAAATTTCAAGCGCCAATGCCTTTCTTCACCTTAAGCATATAGTCAGCCAGCGCAACGGACTCTGAGGATTGGCTGTTGATTAACCCCTGTAGCGTTCCTCGCTGATCGGCCTGAGAACGATGCTGCCCAAGCTTTTCTTTGACCTGAAACTCCTTAATTTCAACTTTGAATCCAATAATACCTTTCAATTTCCTTTCAATAAACGCCCTGGGCATAATTTCTTTCTGCGCCTGAAGCGTCGGTTCAAATTTATGGACCAACGCTTCCATCACAATGCGTAATTCATCGACAGATAAAAGGCTTACGTTGCCATAGCAGTGAACGGAAGTATAGTTCCATGTGGGAACCGCGGGAGCGGTTTGATACCAGGTAGGGGAAACATAACTATGGGGCCCTTGAAATATGGCGAGCACCCTCTTCCCTGCGATGAAGAGCTACGATCGAGGATAAAAGGAAGATGACTGGCATTGAGGGAAGGCGAAACGACTAATCCAAAGCTATAAGCGTCAATAAAATCAAAAATAGGTTTTTATCTGATAGCTTCATTGCATCAGGCGTGTACATTTTTTACCTCATAATATTGATCCGCCTGTAGTTTCTTTGAAAAAGATAACTTCCTCTTTTTATTAAGCAATGATTTAGTATATTAATGCGTTAGCGCCAGTGTGTGCCATTTACTTCGTTTCCCCTTATTGCACTGGTTAGTAATATTTTTTGTTGTTTTTATCGTTCTGGTTAGAGTTGTGTAATGTTATCATGTGTTTTTAATGGCATTAATTACCAACTCCTTTTTTAACTAATTGAATATAAGAATATTACATAAATATACACATTCTGTGTTCGTATTATCTACATAATTGATCTCTTGCCAGACTATTGTGTTTTTTTGATGTACGGGGAAAGCATCGAAATGGTACGCCGTTATGCCCAGCTGGCGCCTCCCCATTTAACGGAACACGCAAGGCAAATTGACTCGGTCTTTGCAGAAGATGTCCCAAATGTGTCACATGAGAAAAAATCAGGGAGAGGAGGAAGTTGATAACTCTTTGAGTTTAAATGGTACGCCCTACAGGGTTCGAACCTGTGACCTACGGCTTAGAAGGCCGTTGCTCTATCCAGCTGAGCTAAGGGCGCATTGAGAAGCAAGCTTCATGATGTGCAATCGCCGGAATTATACGGTCCACGCCTGATGAGTCAATGTATTTTGCCGCGAAACTGCGCTTGCCCGTGCAGGCTGGCGGCTTATGCCGCAAAAGCAGTATAAAGTTTATCCAGGTTTATGTTTCTGCACGTTAACTTTTCTTCGGCTCCCGGGCTCCTTTTTGCGCCATTCGCAGCGCGGTCAGGCCCATTTTTCAGCCGCCGCAGCGTCAAAGCAAGATAAAATCTTAAACGAAGACTGACAGCGGGGCTGGCTTCTGACAAAATATCGCCATCCCCCTTTCGTAAAGATACAGATGGAATCCTCTCTCTGATGGCAGCAAAAATTATTGACGGTAAAACGATTGCGCAGCAGGTACGCTCTGAGGTTGCGGAAAAAGTGAAGGCGCGCGTTGCGGCCGGATTTCGTGCCCCAGGGTTGGCCGTCGTACTGGTCGGCAGCAACCCGGCATCGCAGATTTATGTCGGCAGCAAGCGCAAAGCGTGTGAAGAGGTAGGCTTCGTCTCCCGCTCGTACGATCTCCCGGAAACCACCAGCGAAGCGGAGCTGCTGGAACTTATCGACACGCTGAATGCCGATGAGGCTATTGATGGCATCCTGGTTCAACTGCCGCTTCCCGCCGGCATTGATAATGTCAAAGTCCTTGAGCGCATTTCGCCGGACAAAGACGTTGACGGCTTCCACCCGTATAACGTGGGTCGTCTGTGCCAGCGCGCGCCGCGCCTGCGTCCGTGCACGCCGCGAGGGATCGTCACGCTGCTTGAGCGTTACAATATCGATACCTACGGCCTGAACGCGGTAGTCATTGGCGCTTCTAACATCGTTGGCCGCCCGATGAGCATGGAGCTGCTGCTGGCAGGCTGCACCACCACCGTCACCCACCGTTTTACCAAAAACCTGCGTCATCACGTCGAAAACGCCGACCTGCTGATCGTGGCTGTCGGTAAACCGGGCTTTATTCCGGGCGAATGGATTAAAGAAGGCGCGATCGTGATCGATGTCGGGATTAACCGCCTGGAAAACGGCAAAGTGGTTGGCGATGTGGTCTATGAAGATGCCGCCGCGCGCGCGTCGTACATCACGCCGGTTCCCGGCGGCGTCGGCCCGATGACCGTAGCCACCCTTATTCAGAACACGCTGCAGGCGTGCGAAGAGTATCACGATATTCAGGAGGCCTGAGATGGCGAATTTTTCTTTAGGCAAACACCCGCACGTTGAGCTTTGCGACCTGCTGAAGCTGGAAGGCTGGAGCGAAAGCGGCGCGCAGGCGAAAATCGCCATTGCCGATGGTCTGGTCAAAGTCGACGGCGCGGTCGAAACCCGCAAACGCTGTAAAATCGTCGCCGGCCAAACGGTCAGCTTTGAAGGTCAGAGCGTTACCGTCACCGAGTAAAACGTTCAGGCGCCGCAACTGGCGCCTTAACTTTATCCCCATCCAGGACATTAAACACGACGGTCAGCGTCGGGTGTACTGATCTGGGTATGGGCAAAAAAATGCCGGGGATAACCCCGGCAAAAAGAGAGAATGAGACTACTTCCGGCGCCAGGTGGTACCCTGCGGCCCATCTTCCAGCACGATCCCCATCTCGTTAAGACGGTCACGCGCGGCATCCGCCGCCGCCCAGTCTTTCGCTTTACGCGCGTCCAGACGCTGCTGGATTAAAGACTCGATTTCCGCCACTTCCCCGTCGTCCGCCTGCGCGCCGCTCTGCAGGAACGCATCTGGCTCCTGTTCGAGCAGCCCCAGCACCGAAGAGAGTTTGCGCATATGCGCCGCCATCGCGTTGGCCGCGGCGGCATCTTCGGTTTTCAGGCGGTTAACCTCACGCGCCATATCAAACAGCACGGAATAAGCCTCCGGCGTATTAAAATCGTCGTCCATCGCTTCAATGAAGCGCGCTTCAAACGCTTCGCCGCCGGCCGGCTCTGCGGTTTTATCGGTTCCGCGCAGCGCGGTATACAGACGCTCCAGCGCGGAACGCGCCTGTTTTAAGTTCTCTTCGCTGTAGTTCAGCTGGCTGCGATAGTGGCCGGACATCAGGAAGTAGCGAATGGTTTCCGCGTCATAGAACTTCAGGACGTCGCGCACGGTAAAGAAGTTGCCCAGCGATTTTGACATCTTCTCGCGGTCAACCATCACCATCCCGGAGTGCATCCAGTAGTTCACGTACTCGCCGTCGTGGGCGCAGGTGGACTGGGCGATTTCGTTTTCATGGTGCGGGAACATCAGATCCGAACCACCGCCGTGAATATCAAAATGGTTGCCCAGCTGTTTGCAGTTCATCGCTGAACACTCAATGTGCCAGCCTGGACGGCCCGCGCCCCACGGCGATGGCCAGCTCGGCTCGCCCTCTTTCGACATTTTCCACAGCACAAAGTCCATTGGATTATGCTTGACGTCAACGACATCAACGCGCGCGCCGGCCTGCAGTTGGTCGAGATCCTGACGCGACAGCTGGCCGTAGTTCGGATCGGTCGGCACATCGAACATAACGTCGCCGTTGTCGGCAACATACGCGTGGCCTTTAGCGATCAGCTGCTCGGTAATCTCAATAATTTCCGCAATGTGATGAGTCGCTCGCGGCTCCATATCCGGGCGCAGGATATTCAGCGCGTCGAAGTCTTTGTGCATCTCGGCAATCATGCGGTCTACCAGCGCAACAAAGCTCTCGCCGTTTTCATTGGCACGCTTGATGATTTTGTCGTCAATGTCGGTGATGTTGCGCACATACTTTAGCTTGTAGCCTAAAAAACGCAGATAGCGCGCAACCACGTCGAAGGAGACGAAGGTACGGCCATGGCCGATGTGACAGAGGTCGTAAACGGTAATACCACACACGTACATGCCAACTTCCCCGGCATGGATAGGTTTAAATTCTTCTTTTTGGCGCGTCAGTGTATTAAAAATTTTTAACATCGAAGATTCCGTGTAGACGTGTGTGGATATAAGTCGCGTATTCTAACCTTAATTCAACCCCGAAGCAGCACACATTGCAAGGTGATCCAACCTCGCGGTTATGCTATAACAGCCCCCTATATCTCACCCGACACCGGGTGCAGGCACCACAATCATCGGAACAGGATGCAAAAATGGTTACTTTCCACACCAATCATGGCGATATCGTAATCAAGACGTTTGACGACAAAGCGCCGGAAACAGTTAAAAACTTCCTGGACTACTGTCGTGAAGGTTTCTACGACAACACTATTTTCCACCGTGTAATCAACGGCTTTATGATTCAGGGCGGCGGTTTTGAGCCGGGCATGAATCAGAAAACCACCAAATCTCCTATTCAGAACGAAGCGAACAACGGTCTGAAAAACACCCGCGGCACCCTGGCGATGGCCCGTACTCAGGCGCCCCACTCCGCCACCGCGCAGTTCTTCATCAACGTCGCCGATAACGACTTCCTGAACTTCTCCGGCGAAAGCCTGCAGGGTTGGGGCTACTGCGTATTCGCAGAGGTCGTTGAGGGTATGGACGTGGTCGACAAAATCAAAGCGGTCGCCACCGGCCGCAGCGGCATGCATCAGGATGTGCCGAAAGAAGATGTTGTGATCAAAAGCGTCACCGTTAGCGAATAATTCGTGGCGACGCTTTTTATTGCGGATTTGCATCTGCAAACGGAAGAACCGGCGATTACCGCCGGTTTTCTGCGTTTTTTACAGGGGGAAGCCCGCCAGGCGGACGCCCTGTATATCCTCGGCGACCTGTTTGAAGCCTGGATCGGCGATGACTATCCGAACCCGCTGCATCGGCAAATTGCCTCTGCGCTCAAAGCGTTAGCCGAGTCCGGCGTCCCCTGCTACTTTCTCCACGGCAACCGCGATTTTCTCGTCGGTCAGCGCTTTGCCCGCGAAAGCGCCATGACCCTGCTGCCGGAAGAGAAGCTTCTCGACCTCTACGGACGCAAAGTGCTGATTATGCACGGCGACACCCTCTGCACCGACGACGCGGGCTATCTGGCGTTTCGCGCGAAAGTCCACAATCCCTGGATCCAGCGCCTGTTTCTGGCCCTGCCGCTGTTTATCCGCCGCCGTATCGCCGCCAGAATGCGCGCCGACAGCAAAGCGGCCAACAGCAGCAAGTCGATGGAAATTATGGATGTGACCCCCCAGGCGGTCGTTGACGTCATGGAGAAACATCGCGTCCAGTGGCTGATTCACGGGCATACGCACCGCCCTGCCGTCCATTCCCTGGAAGCCAACGGCAAAACCGCGTATCGGGTGGTGCTCGGCGCATGGCACAGCGAAGGTTCCATGGTCAAAGTCACGCCAGAAGACGTCGAGCTGATTCATTTCCCTTTCTGATAGCCTGCAAGCACTATTCTGAAAAATCCCCTCAGGCAACTGAATTGCTGTCTTTCCTTGCTCCCGCCAGGTTAATTTTCCAGCAAACCTCTCTCAAGGAACGAGCATGCAAAAATGGAGTCAGCCCCTGATTTGGGGAATGGTCATCGCCGTCATCGGCCCGATTATGGCCAGCTTTTTTGGCCTGGCGTTTACCTATTTTGGAACGCTGAGCGTAGTCTGGTTCGCGGTTTTATTATGGTTCCTCTATTTTTACGCGATTTATCTGCTCTGTACGCGACCGCACGATGAGCGCTTTGTGCAGGTATACATGCTGATTATGAGTATTCTTATGCTGCCCTGGGGGCTGGTGCTGATTTTTACCTTTTTCGCCAGCGCGACCGCCGCTCATAACCGACGAGTTTCATCCAGTAACGACGATACATAAGACGGCTAGCCATGCGCACGCAACCGTTTTCCTTGCCGGAAGTTCATGCTATTCTCTGTGGCCTCTAAAGCAGTGTGCAACACACCCACAGGAGTTTTAAGACGCATGTCTTCCCGCAATAATTCGGCGCGTATCGCCATCGTGATGGGGTCCAAAAGCGACTGGGCTACCATGCAGTTTACCGCAGAAATCCTTGATGCCCTGAACGTTCCGTACCATGTCGAAGTGGTCTCCGCCCACCGCACGCCAGATAAACTGTTCAGCTTCGCCGAAGGCGCGGAAGAAAACGGTTTTCAGGTGATTATTGCCGGTGCCGGCGGCGCGGCGCATCTGCCGGGCATGATTGCGGCGAAAACGCTGGTGCCGGTGTTAGGCGTGCCGGTTCAGAGCGCGGCGCTGAGCGGCGTAGACAGCCTCTACTCCATCGTCCAGATGCCGCGCGGCATCCCGGTGGGTACGCTAGCCATCGGCAAAGCCGGGGCCGCCAACGCCGCCCTGCTGGCGGCGCAGATCCTCGCCCAGCACGATGCGGAACTGCACCAGCGCCTCAGCGCCTGGCGCCAGGCGCAAACCGATGAAGTGCTGGATAACCCGGATCCGCGGGGTGCGGCATGAAGCAGGTTTGCGTTCTCGGCAACGGCCAGCTAGGCCGGATGCTGCGCCAGGCCGGCGAGCCGCTGGGTATTGCGGTCTGGCCGGTCGGTCTGGAAGCCGACCCGGAAGCGGTGCCGGTACAGCAAAGCGTGATTACCGCAGAGATTGAACGCTGGCCGGAAACCGCGTTGACCCGCGAGCTGGCGCGTCATTCCGCCTTCGTTAACCGCGACGTTTTCCCGATAATCGCCGACCGCCTGACGCAAAAGCAGCTGTTCGATAAGCTGGCGCTCGCCACCGCGCCGTGGCAGCTTCTGGCGGATAAAAGCGAATGGCCTGCGGTCTTCGCCCGCCTCGGCGAGCTGGCTATCGTTAAGCGCCGCGTCGGCGGCTACGATGGCCGCGGTCAGTGGCGTTTGCGGGAAAATGAAACCGCGCAGCTGCCGGATGATAACTACGGCGAGTGTATCGTTGAGCAGGGGATTAACTTCTCCGCCGAAGTCTCGCTGGTCGGCGCACGCGCCCGGGACGGCAGCACGGTCTTCTATCCGCTGACCCGCAACCTGCATCAGGACGGTATTTTACGCGCCAGCGTCGCCTTTCCGCAGGCCAACGCCCGCCAGCAGGCGCAGGCGGAGCAGATGCTGTCGGCGATCATGCATGAGCTGGGCTACGTTGGCGTGATGGCGATGGAGTGTTTTGTCACCGCTGATGGTCTGCTGATTAACGAACTGGCGCCGCGCGTGCACAATAGCGGCCACTGGACGCAGAACGGCGCGTCCATCAGCCAGTTTGAGCTGCATCTGCGGGCGATTACCGATCTGCCGCTGCCGCCGCCGGTGGTAAACAGCCCGTCGGTGATGATCAACCTGATCGGTACCGCTCTGAACTATGACTGGCTGAAGCTGCCGCTGGTGCATCTGCACTGGTACGACAAAGAGGTACGTCCGGGTCGTAAAGTCGGGCACCTGAACCTGACCGACAGCGATACCGACCGCCTGAGCGCGACGCTGGAAGCGCTGAAGCCGCTGCTGCCGCCGGAATACGCCAGCGGTATCTTCTGGGCGCAGGCGCAGCTGGCGTAATCCTTTCTCTTTTATCCCGGCTTGCGGCGCGCTGCGCCTTAGCCGGGCTATCCAACTTGCCAGCCCCACGGATGCTTAAACCCAGCCATTCCTGACACTATTCAGCGATACACCGTGAAAAATCAATTCAGCCTGCCGCTCACCGCGTACAATAGAAGAATTATCGCGTCGCGTGACGCGCCTGGATGGCTTAACGGTTTAAATGATGGAATTAGTACCACAGAATATTCGGCAGATTCTCGCCAGCGATACGCCGCTGATTGACGTACGCGCCCCGGTTGAATTCAGGCAAAGCGCCATGCCCGCGGCGATCAACCTACCGCTGATGAACGATGACGAGCGCGCCGCCGTCGGCACCTGCTATAAGCGTCAGGGGCCGGACGCCGCCCTCGCGCTGGGCCATCAGCTGGTCAACGGCAAGATTCGCGCCCGCCGCCTCGCCGCCTGGAAAGAGGCCTGCGCGCGCTATCCCGAGGGCTACCTGTGCTGCGCTCGCGGCGGCCAGCGTTCGCATATCGTCCAGCAGTGGCTGAAGGAAGCGGGCGTGGATTATCCGCTGATCGTCGGCGGCTACAAAGCGCTGCGCCAGGCGGCGATACAGCTTACCGAAGAGCTGGTTCAGCGCCCTATCGTGCTGATCGGCGGCTGTACCGGTAACGGTAAAACCCAGCTGGTCTGCGCTCAACCGGACGGTATCGATCTCGAAGGGCTCGCCCATCATCGTGGCTCTTCATTTGGCCGTACCCTCCAGGAGCAGCATCAGCAGGCTACCTTTGAAAATCACCTGGCAGTGGTAATGCTCAAAAAGTCAGAGCGGCAGACGCGCTGGGTGCTGGAGGATGAGGGGCATATGATTGGCGCCAATCATCTGCCGGAGTGCATGCGCCTTCGTATGGCGCAGTCGCCGCTGGCGGTGGTGGAAGATCCGTTCGCTGTCCGTCTTGAACGGCTGCGCGAAGAGTATTTTGCGCGCATGCATCATGACTTCCTGGCGGCCTACGGCGAAGAGCAAGGCTGGCAGGCGTATAGCGAATATCTGCATCATGGTCTGTTCGCAATCCGCCGCCGCCTCGGGTTACAGCGTTTTGCCCAGCTCACCGCCCGGCTTGATGAAGCCCTGCTTGAGCAGCAGCGAACCACCAGCACCGAAGCCCACTTCAGCTGGCTGGTTCCCCTGCTGAACGAGTATTACGATCCGATGTACCGCTACCAGCTCGGCAAAAAAGCGGAGAAGATTATTTTTCGCGGCAGCTGGCAGGACGTCGCCGCCTGGCTGGCGGAGTAATCACATCCTCTCCTGTCCCGGCTTGCGGCGTAAACGCCTTAGCCGGGCTACGGGTCCGCAGACGGCAGTGAACCTGTAGCCCCGGTAAGCGCAGCGCCACCGGGGAAGTGTCAGCGCTTAGAAGTCGTAGCGCAGACGCACCAGGTTCATATCGCCCAGGTTGTCGGTGCTCGACGTGAAGACGTGTTCATAGTCAACGCGGAAACCATAATCCAGCTGGAAGCTCACGCCGACGCCGTTATCGATCCGCTGATAGTTGCGGCCGTTCACGTACTGCAGGCGGTCGCCCATAAAGTACGGCTGAATAGATTTTACCGCATACTGACCAATCGGGAATTTATAACCGGCAAAGTACTCAATACCCCAGGCATCGCCCGCGAAATAGTTATGAACATCGGTTTTTTTGGTGGTCAGGAAGTTCTGATACCAGCCGCCGCCGAAGGAGAAGGTCCAGTTATCCGGCGTCCAGCTTAGCGCGGTACCGACGATATTCTGATCGTATGATTTACTGTCTGAACTGGAGGGGTTACGCATATCGGCGCGGGTATAGTTCCACGCTGCGCCCCAGGTCAAATCCTTCATGATGTGGTAATCGGCGCCGATGGAGCCGCCGCCTTTACGCTTGTAGCGCAGGCCGTTGCCCGGCAGATATTCGCTGTCCTCAAACAGATAAGAGGCGTAAAGATCGACATCGCCAACGGTTTTCTTATATTTCAGCATATTGCGTGAGCGATAGGAGCCATCGTAGTCGCCGTTGATGCCGTTACCCGGCGCCTGGCCTATCATGTCGTAATCCCAGATATCGGTTTTTACCCCGACCACGTCGTAATAAACGCTGTTCTGCTGACCGTAGGTTAACGTCCCCCAGGTATCGCTTTTCAGGCCGGTATAGAGCATACGGCGGTTGGTGTTATTCGCGCCTTCGGCGTAGTGGTTATCCCAGTCGAAAAGCGCCGGAATATTGACGCCCAGTTCGTAGTAGCTGATCCAGCTAATATCATCGAACAGATAGTAGTCGGCGGCGAAGCGGAAACGGGTGCCGCCGTCAAAACCGTTACGTTTATAAGAGCCTTTGTCTCCGTCGCCGGACATCATGTTGAACTGGGGACGGATACTCCCGCCGACGGTGAAATTAAGCCGGCTTAACGGATCGCCCGCCTGCGGATCTTGTTTTAAAAGCGTAATTTCCGCCTGGGATGCAAAAGAGGTTAACGCCAGAGCTGCGCCGATCGTTATCGCCAGCGCTTTTATTTTATGTGCCATACTTTTCCTTGATTAATAAGCAACCTTATATTTGCCAGTTGAATATTAACTGCGATTGAGTATGGCGTGTTGTTGAGTTTTTAATGTTTCGTGCGGTTAAAAATCAGTGACTTACCATTTTGTGCCGTTAAAAAAACTGTGGTTATCTTTTCATCGCCATGTCATTAAAATGGTCTATTACCGCGCAAACATCATCCATGGAGGAAGTATGTCGAAAAAACTACTGCAGCTGCACTTTGCCTTTAACGGTCCCTTCGGCAGCGAGATGTCCCGTCAGCTCGTGGAGCTGGCCGAGTCCATCAATCAGGAGCCGGGGTTTATCTGGAAGGTCTGGACGGAAAGCGAAAAAAATCAGGAGGCGGGCGGGATCTATCTTTTTGCGAATGAAGAAACCGCGCTCGCTTATCTCAACAAGCACACCGCGCGTCTGAAATCTCTCGGCGTGGCTGACGTTATCTGCAAAATCTTCGACGTCAACGAGCCGCTCACCGTCTTGAACCACGGTCATGTGTAATAGCCCCTGGCATCCGTACCGAGTCCCCCGGGTTGCGGCTGACGCCTTACCCGGGCTACTTTCCCGCAGACAGCGGTGAAACGGTAGCCCGGCTAAGCGCAGCGCAAACCGGGTGAAAACTCCGAGTTGCGGCTGACACCGTACCCGGGCTACTTTCCCGCAGACAGCGGTGAAACGGTAGCCCGGTTAAGCGCAGCGCAAACCGGGTGAAAACTCCGGGTTGCGGCTGACGCCGTACCCGGGCTACTTTCCCGCAGACAGCTGTGAAACGGTAGCCCGGCTAAGCGCAGCGCGAGCCGGGTGAAAACTCCGGGTTGCGGCTGACGCCTTACCCGGGCAACATAGCTAACCCTATCCCTGACTAAACTGGCGGAACAGCGCCTTCCCTTTCAGCAGACGCAGCCCCAGCCAGCCGCCGCACAGCGACAGCAGTATCGCCCCGCAGAGCGGCAGCATCACCCACAGCCGCCAGTCCGGAGACCACGGGAAGTCAAAGATTTTGCTTTGCAGCAGCGCCAGCGCCACCTCAGCGCCAATCGCCGCCACGACGCCGGACACCACGCCCAGCAGCGCGAACTCCGCCCACAGCGTGGTGCGCAGCAGAGACTTCCCGGCCCCCAGCGTGCGCCAGACCACCAGCTCCTGATAACGCTGACGCATCCCGACCTGTACCTGCGCCAGCAGCAGCAAAACGCCGCAGGCAGTGACCAGAATCACCATCACCTCAAGCGCGCGGCTTACCTGGGTCAGCACCTGGCCAATCTGCTGCAAAATCGCGCCGATATCCAGCAGGCTGACGGTGGGGAATTCGCGGTTGAGCTGCGTGAGCATCCCGTTGCCGTTATCCCAGCGGAAGCTGGTCAGCCAGCTTTGCGGCTGGCCGTCGAGCGCCCCCTGCGGGAAGATAAAGAAGAAGTTCGGCCGCAGGCTCTCCCAGTCGACTTTACGCACGCTGGACACCTTCGCGCTAAAGTCCTGAGTATCCCCGGTAAAGGTCACGCTATCGCCGAGCTTGACGCCCAGACGCTGCGCCAGCCCCTCTTCAATCGACACCTCGCCCGCCTTCGGCGGCCAGCTACCGGCAACCAGCGGATTATGATCCGGACGCTCGCGGCTCCAGGTGAGGTTAAGCTCCCGGTTCAGGGCTTCATCTTTATTGCCCTCCGTCACCTGACCGTTAATTTGCGTCAGGCGGGCGCGCACGATGGGGTAGAACTCGGTGGCGCGGGTCTGATGTTCGGCGAGGAAGGTTTTCACCGGCACCACCTGCTCCGGCGCAATGTTAATCAGGAAATAGTTAGGACTTTCCGGCGGCAGCTGCTGCTGCCAGCGATCAAGCAGATCGCCGCGCAGCACCAGCAGCAGGGCCAGCAGCATAAACGACAGCGAAAAGGCCGCCAGCTGGCTCAGGGTAGACCATGGCTGGCGCAGCAGACGGTTCACCGCCAGGCGCAGCGGCAGCGCTTTTAACGTCAAACGCTTCAGCAGCCACAGAACGCCCCATCCCGCCAGGCCGCACACCAGCGCCAGCACCACGGCGCCCGCCAGCACCGCCCATAGCAGAGGGCTGCCGCCCATCAGCAGTGCCAGCAGCGCCACCACGACCAAGCACACCACGGGAACATAGAACTTGAGCGGCCAGACGTTAGCGACGACATCCTGGCGCAGCACCCGCAGCGGCAGCGTCGCCAGCAGCAGTCGATAGGGTCGCAGCCCGACCAGCAGGGAAATCACCACCATCGCGCCGATCGCCCACAGCCACGGCCAGCCGCTCGCCGCCGGCAGCGCCGCCGGGAGCACCGGCTTAAGCATCAGCAGCAGAATATGCTCCAGCCCGACGCCCATCGCCCCGCCGGCGACCACCGCCAGCGCCAGCAGCATCAGCCACTGGCCGACAATCAACCTGCGCAGCTGCGCCCGCCCGGCGCCGAGGGTTTTGAGGATCGCCACCAGATCGTAACGACTGCGGCAGTAGTGGCTCATCGCCACCGCCACCGCGGCCACCGCCAGCAGCAGCGTTAACAACGCCGACAGCAGCAAAAACTGCTGCGAGCGCTCCAGCGATTTACCCAGCGCGCTGTCGTCCTGCTCCAGGCCGATCCAGCGGTGTTCAGGCCCCAGCTTCGGCAGCAGCCACTTTTCGTAGTCCGCCAGCTGCTGCGGGGTTCCGGCATACTTATAGCGCCAGGAGACGCGGCTCCCGGGCTGCACCGCGCCGGTCTTCGCCACGTCTGCGGTATTCATCATCAGCCGCGGCGCCATCTGGAAGGGGTTAAATCCGGCATCCGGCTCCTGAATCACCTCGCCGGCGATGCGCAGCGTGGCGTCGCCCACGTCGATGGTGTCGCCGGTTTTCAGATTCAGCAGCGCCATTAATCGCGGCGCCAGCAGCACCGTGCCGGCGTGCGGCTTCAGCCCCGGCGGCTGGGTCTGCAGCTGACCATATAGCGGATAGGTGTCGTCAACCGCTTTGACGTCCGCCAGCTGCGGCGTATCGCCGGAAAACGTCATAGTGGCGAAGCTCAGCTGTTCGCCGACGGTTAAGCCAAGGCGACGCGCTTCGTCAATCCATGCGCCCGGGACTTCGCGCGAGCTGCGCAGCGTGCGGTCGCCGGCCATAAATTCCCGGCTCTGCTGGCTGAGTCCTTTCTCCATGCGGTCGCTTATCGAGCCCAGCGCCAGCACGCAGGCCACCGCCAGGCTCAGCGCCAGCCAGACGATCAGCAGCGACGGCGAACGCCATTCGCGCCAGAACCAGCGGGCGATCATGCTTCCTCCCGCAGCTGGCCATCCACCAGCCGCAGCCGTCGGTCGCAGCGCGCCGCCAGCAGCGGGTCGTGGGTGACGAGGATCAGCGTGGTGCCGTGCTCGCGGTTCAGCGAGAACAGCAGGTCGGCGATTTTATCCCCAGTGTGACGGTCGAGGTTGCCGGTGGGTTCATCGGCGAACAACAGCTCCGGGCGGCCGTTAAATGCGCGCGCCAGCGCGACCCGCTGCTGCTCGCCGCCGGAGAGTTGTACCGGCAGGTGATGCAGGCGTTTGCCCAGCCCCAGTTGCTCCAGCAGCGCCCGGGCGCTGCCGCGGCTCTGGCTGTCGCTTTCGCCGCGCAGCAGCGCCGGAAGCTCAACGTTTTCCAGCGCATTGAGGGTGGGGATCAGCATAAAAGATTGAAACACAAAGCCGACGTGCTTAGCGCGCAGCTTCGCCCGCGCCTCTTCGTCCATCTGGTGCAGCGGTTGTCCGAGCAGCGAAACCTCCCCGCTGCTGCCGTCGTCCAGCCCGGCGAGGATCGCCAGCAGCGTCGATTTACCGGACCCCGACTCGCCAATCAGGGCGATGGTCTGCCCCTGTTTGACAACCAGCTCAACTCCGGTAAGGATGGAAAGCTGATGCTCACCCTGACCGACGGATTTCTTAAGATGATGAACTTCAAGTATGTTTTCCGCTGGCATTTGCCTTTCCTGTTTCTGGTCCTGTTTACCTGCCGCGCGATGGCGGCCGACACGCTGTTGGTTCTCGGCGACAGTCTGAGCGCCGGTTATCGCATGGCGGGCAATACCGCCTGGCCTGCGCTGCTTAACGATAAGTGGCAGACCAAAACGCCGGTGGTCAACGCCAGCATCAGCGGCGATACCTCGCAGCAGGGGCTGGCAAGGCTGCCGGCCCTGCTTAAGCAGCATCAGCCGCGCTGGGTGCTGGTAGAGCTGGGCGGTAACGACGGGCTGCGCGGTTTCCCGCCGCAGCAGACGGAGCAGACGCTGCGTACCATTATTGAGCATATCAAAGCGGCGAACGCCCAGCCGCTGCTGATGCAAATTCGCCTGCCCGCCAACTATGGCCGCCGTTATAATGAAGCCTTTAGCGCAATTTATCCGGCACTGGCCAAAGAGTTTGATATTCCTCTGCTGCCCTTTTTTATGGAAGAGGTTTATCTGAAACCGCAGTGGATGCAGGACGATGGAATTCACCCTAATCGCGACGCCCAGCCGTTTATCGCTGACTGGATGGCGACGCGTTTGGCTCCCTTAGTTAATCATGACTCCTGATAACAGCGAGTCATTTGCAGGTAAAGTTATGCAAAAATCGGTTTTAGTTACAGGATGTTCCAGCGGAATTGGTCTTGAAAGCGCCCTTGATTTAAAGCGCCAGGGCTTTAACGTGCTGGCCGCCTGCCGCAAAGCGGAAGATGTCGCACGGATGCAGGAGCTGGGGCTGACCGGTGTGTTGCTGGATCTTGACGATCCGCAGAGCGTTGAACGCGCCGCCGCCGAGGTGATTGCCCTGACCGACAACCGCCTGTACGGCCTGTTTAACAACGCGGGCTACGGCGTCTACGGCCCGCTGCCGACCATCAGCCGCCGGCAGATGGAGCAGCAGTTTTCCGCCAACTTTTTCGGCGCCCATCAGCTAACGATGCTGCTGCTTCCGGCAATGGAGCCGCACGGCGAAGGGCGTATTGTGATGACCTCATCGGTGATGGGAATTATCTCCAGCCCCGGCCGCGGCGCCTATGCCGCCAGCAAATTCGCGCTGGAAGCCTGGTCCGACGCGCTGCGCATGGAGCTGCGCCACAGCGGAATTAAGGTCATCCTGATTGAGCCGGGCCCGATCCACACCCGCTTCACCAATAACGTCAACCAGACCCAGGCCGATAAGCCGGTGGAAAACCCCGGCATCGCCGCCCGCTTTACTCTCGGGCCGGAAGCGGTGGTGGAAAAAGTGCGCCATGCTTTTGTCAGCGATAAACCGAAGCTGCGCTACCCGGTCACTCTGGTGGCGCATGCGGTCGCCCTGCTGAAACGCCTGCTGCCGACCCGCGCGATGGACAAAATTATCCAGGGCTAAGTTGAAGCGCCTGCCGTCGCCCCCATATATCTATACAAATATCGATTAAAGAGACTTGCTCATGTCCGCACAGAATATTGTCAATATTACCGAAGCTAACCTACACCAGACGCTACAGCAGTCCGCGACAACGCCGGTGCTGTTCTATTTCTGGTCCGCGCGCAGCCAACATTGCGAGCAGCTGACGCCGGTACTGGAGAGCCTCGCCGCCCAGTACAACGGCCTGTTTACCCTCGCTAAAGTTGACTGCGATGCCGAACAAATGCTGGCTTCGCAGTTTGGCCTGCGCGCAATCCCTACGGTTTACCTGTTCCAGAACGGTCAGCCGGTCGACGGCTTCGAAGGCCCGCAGCCGGAAGAAGCGGTGCGCGCGCTGCTGGATAAGTTCCTGCCGCGCGAAGAGGAGCTCAAAGCGCAGCAGGCGCTGGCGCTGATGGAGGAAGAGAACTACGCCGAAGCGCTGCCGCTGCTGAAAGACGCCTGGCAGCTGTCGAACCAGGAGAGCCAGATTGGCCTGCTGCTGGCGGAAACGCTGATTGCCCTGCACCGTTCCGATGAAGCGGAAACGGTGCTGAAAACCGTGCCGCTGCAGGATCAGGATACCCGCTATCAGGGGCTGGTAGCGCAGATCGAGCTGCTGAAAAAAGCCGCCGACACGCCGGAAATTCAGCAGCTGCAGCAACAGGTAGAGCAGAACCCGGAAGACGCGGCGCTGGCCTCCCAGCTGGCATTACAGCTGCATCAGGTTGGGCGTAACGAAGAGGCGCTGGCGCTGCTGTTCAGCCATCTGCAAAAAGATTTAGGCGCCGGAAACGGCGAGGTTCGCAAGATGCTGCAGGAGATCCTCTCCGCACTCGGCACCGGTGACGCGCTGGCCGCGAAGTACCGCCGCCAGCTCTACTCTCTGCTGTACTAATTGCAACAACCCCGGCTCGCGCTGCGCTTAGCCGGGCTACAGGCTCACCGCCACCTGCGGGCGGGTAGCCCAGGTAAGGCGTTTACGCCTCAACCCGGGATACAGGTTCACCGCCGCCTGCGGGCAAGTAGCCCGGGTAAGGCGTTTACGCCGCAACCCGGGGAAAGGTTACGCGCGTTTTTTCAACTGCGTCACCACCAGCTGATGGCGAGCATTAAAGAACTTCAGGTAGGTCAGATACCCGGCGATAATCGTTGACAGGCTGGCGGTCGACAGCAGCATAAACGTCACCATAATCTGGTACTTAATCGCTTTTACCGGATCAATCCCGGCGAAAATCAGCCCCGACATCATCCCCGGCAGGCTCACCAGCCCCACCGTTTTCGCCGAATCTACCGTCGGGATCAGCGCGGCGCGAATGCTATCGCGGATAAGCCTTGCGGAAGCCATCTTCGGCGTCGCGCCCAGGCTCAGCTTCTCCTGGATCTGCTGCTGCTCGCTGCTGAAACGCTGCCCCATGTTGTTGTAGCACAGCCCGACCGCCACCATCGCGTTACCGGCCACCATCCCGGCAATCGGAATCACCTGCATCGGCACAAACGCAATCGATCCGGAAAAAACCAGCACCGCCAGGGTTAATCCGGCGCCGGTGGTTATCGCGATAAACGAAGAAACAAAGGCTTTATCGATATATTTGCTGCGCTTTTTCGCATTCCACGCCGCGTTAAAGCAGATAAACAGCACCATCAGCAGCGTCAGCACGGCGTGATTAACGTTAAAGATATATTTCAGCACGTAGCCGACGATAATCAGTTGCACAATCGCCCGGCAGATACTCCAGATAATATCTTTTTCCAGCGCCAGCTTTTCCCGGTAGCTGACCACGATCGCCACCAGCACCAGAACCATGGAGAGCGCCAGCGATTCGTTAGTAATATTATGCCCGTTCATTTTTTTTTCTCCTCCTGCGCTTTTCCGCCGGCAGGCTTTAGGGTAATCACTTCATCCGCATGGGCAATTTCATTGCTATCGTGAGTGACCCACAGAACGGCGATATTTTTTTCGGTCGTGTAGCGATGGATAATCTCATTCACGTTTTTTTTATTGCTCTCGTCCAGCGCGCTGGTAATTTCATCGAGCAGCAGCACCTGCGGTAAAAACTGCAGATTGCGAATCAACGAAACGCGCTGCTTTTCCCCGCCCGAAAGTTCATTGATTGACTTTTCCAGCGTATTCTCCGCCAGCCCGAAGCGCAGCAGATCGGCGACCAGCGCGTTGGGATCCGGCTGTTGATGACGGATCTGCCACGGGAAGACCAGGTTGTCATACACTGAATCGCCGAACAGCGCCGGGGTTTGCGCGCAGTAGGAAACCTGCTGACGATAGGTTTCCGGGGTTAAGTCATTAATGTTTTTACCGGCGAAGAAAATGCTTCCCGCGGTGGGGCTCAGCAGCGAAGCGATTATTTTTAATAACGTGCTTTTTCCGCAGCCGGAAGGGCCGGTAATCAGCTTAAATTCCCCTGCCCTGAGCTGAAAACTCATCTCATTAAGGATGGTCACTCCATCGGCCTGAAAACCCACATTATCCAGGCGCAAAATAGCGTTACTTTCGGTCATTATTATTCCCAGTTTTTCGACAACGCCTCTAGTTTACTCCACTTTTCTTTCACCCGGATGCGCGGAAAGATATACTCTGGTTAAACGCGCGCCACTCTCCCGGCGCATCAACAGGCAACAAGACAGGAGGTTTTTGATGCTGATTTTTATCCCCATTCTTATTTTCGTCGCGCTGGTTATCGTCGGAGCGGCGGTAAAAATCGTTCCTCAGGGCTACCAGTGGACGGTAGAGCGCTTTGGCCGCTATACGCAAACGCTGCAGCCGGGGATGAGCCTGGTGGTGCCCTTTATGGATCGTATCGGGCGCAAAATTAATATGATGGAGCAAGTGCTCGATATCCCTTCGCAGGAGGTGATTTCGCGCGATAACGCCAACGTCACCATTGATGCGGTGTGCTTTATTCAGGTCATCGACGCGCCGAAAGCCGCCTATGAAGTCAGCAACCTCGAGCTGGCGATCATCAACCTGACCATGACCAACATTCGTACCGTGCTGGGCTCCATGGAGCTGGACGAAATGCTCTCCCAGCGCGACAGCATCAACACCCGCCTGCTGCATATTGTCGATGAAGCGACCAACCCGTGGGGCATCAAAATCACCCGCGTTGAGATCCGCGACGTACGCCCACCGGCGGAGCTTATCGCCTCAATGAACGCCCAGATGAAAGCCGAGCGAACCAAGCGCGCCTATATTCTTGAGGCCGAAGGGATACGTCAGGCGGAAATTTTAAAAGCCGAGGGCGAGAAGCAGTCGCAGATCCTCAAAGCCGAAGGCGAGCGTCAGTCGGCGTTTTTACAGGCAGAGGCGCGCGAACGTTCCGCGGAAGCGGAAGCGCGCGCTACGCAGATGGTCTCATCCGCTATCGCCTCCGGCGACATTCAGGCCATCAACTACTTTGTCGCGCAGAAATATACCGATGCGCTGCAGCAAATTGGCGCGGCCAACAACAGTAAAGTGGTGCTGATGCCGCTCGACGCCAGCAGCCTGATGGGCTCCATCGCCGGGATCGGCGAGCTGCTTAAAGAAGGCGCTGGCGCGCAGAAAAAATCATGATCGCGCTGATTCTCGCCCACCCGCATATTTTCTGGCTCAGCCTCGGCGGGTTGCTGCTGGCGGCGGAAATGCTCGGCGGCAACGGTTATCTGCTGTGGAGCGGCATTGCCGGCGTCGTAACCGGGCTACTGGTCTGGATGCTGCCGTTGAGCTGGGAGTGGCAGGGTACGCTGTTTGCCGTCCTGACCCTGCTGGCGGCCTGGCTGTGGTCGCGCTGGCTGCGTAACCGCATTAAGCGCCAGAAGCCGGCGGACGCTCAGCTTAATCAGCGCGGGCAGCAGCTGCTTGGCCGCCGCTTTACGCTGGAAACGGCGCTGGTTAACGGCCGCGGACACGTTCGCGTGGGCGACAGTTCATGGCCGGTCATTGCCGATGACGACCTCGCGGCGGGCAGCAAGGTTGAAGTGGTCGCCATCGAAGGCATCACCCTACATATAAGAGCCGTATCACAATAATAACGCCACAGGACATCCGTCATGGTCAGGAAGACAACGTTTACCCTTTCGCTCTGCGCCCTGCTCGCGGCAGCCGCTCAGGCATATGCTTCTGCTGATATCGAAGATTGCTCGTGGAGCGACCCGCTATGCCTGCTAAAAGGCGACCCAGTCCTCGCCCCGGGAAACGATTCTCGCGATAATCTGTTGCGCCTGCTGAGCGAAGCGAAATCTTTCGCCCTGCCCGTTCAGGCCATTCCCGCTGATGTCAGCCGTACCCGCGATGTTTACTTCGCCTGGCATCCTGAGTGGGATAGCGCGTCGCTTCCTCCCGCGCCGCCGGCGCAACGCGAAGATGAAACCTTCATCCAACAAATGGCGGCGCTGAATATCGATCCGGCGCAGGTCATGCCGGCCGATTCGGCTGAACGGCTGGGAACATCCGACTATGAACTGGAAAACCGCTTTGTCAGCAACACCCTTGCCGCCGTCAGCCAGTTCAACGCCGCCCTGCTCGCCGCGCCCTCTGTGACCCCGCAGCAGCGCCATGACCTCGCGCTGGCGCGGCTGAAACTGTTTTATGGCGCCAATATCACCGCAGTTGCTGATATCCTTAATAGCTTCCCGGCAGATGCGGACGCCGACTTATTCGCTTATTACCTTTCCGGCATCGCCCACTTCTACGGCGGCAATTACCCCGCCGCGACCCACGATTTCACCCTGTTGCTGGAGAGTCAGCAGCCCTGGCTGAGCGAGACCGCGCAATATATGCTGATGCGCACGGCGCTCAACAAAAGTAGCCAGAACAGCGTCGGGCAGTACGGCGATTTTGATATTGCGCGGATCAATCGTGATGATGCCGCACAGGCGCAAAAAGAAGCTCAAGCCTATTTGCAACGCTGGCCCGCAGGGCTTTATGCCGACTCCGCGCGCAATATGCTGCGCCGCATTAACTGGTATCTGCAGGCGTGGCCGCAGCTGGCCGGACTCTATGAGCAGGCCTTCCGGCAGGCTGCCGACGCCGGGGAGCTGCGTAGACTGGTGAGTGAATATGATAATGTCTTCGGCATGCCGTTCTACGCGCAGCCCGTTCTGGCAGCATTCCCGGACGCGCCGCAGGTCAGCTATGTCGAACTTCTCCGCGCCCTGCGCCTGAATGCTGACAATAAGCCAACCTTAACCCAGACACAGCTTGACGCCAGCAAAGCGGCGTTTGAGAAGAGCGGAAATCTGCCGCTGTGGCGCGACCTGCAGCTGCAGCTGTGGAGCGCGACGGGCGACGATGCCGCCATCCTGCAGGCTGTCACGCCGGCGAAAACGCTGCCGGCGAATGATATTCTCGCCTTCAGCGAACAGGTCCTTTACGGCGAAGCGCTAATGGGACAAACACAGTGGCCCGCGGCGCGCGATTTTTGGCAGCAGCTGCTACAGCTTAGCCAAAACCCCGAGCAACAGCAGTATATCCAGGCAAAACTGGCGGCAACGCTGGTCTACAGCGGTAACGCGGCGGCTATCTTTGCCGCCGATAGCCCGGTGACCAATCTACGCTTTCGCTCCCGAGTGCTGAAAACCCAGGCCTCGCCTGAACTGCTACGCCAACAGGCGGCCAACGGTCCCAATAACGAAGAACGTACTATCGCTCTGCATACGCTGCTGGTGCGGGATCTCACGGAAAGCCGTTTCAGCGACTGGCTGAACGACAAAAAGCTCGCCACAGCCATTACCCAGCCGGTAATTAGCGAGGCCTTTAACGACGTCAACCTTAGCAGCTTCGACTGGGATGGCGAGGCGGCCGAAGCCGGTTATGCCTGCCGCAGCCTGGATGATACCGTCACCGTGCTCAGTAAAAACGCCGATGATGCCCATGCGCTTAACTGCCTGGGCGAGTTCTTCCGCACCACGCGGACGCATGTTGATCTGTGGAAAGACCACGCCGGCAACGATATGCTCGAGGCCGCCATCAACCGCCAGCAGCCTCTGGGACAGTACGATCGCCAAAGCTATTACCAGCAGATTATCACCTCGCCGAAAGCGGAGCCGGAAGATAAAAGCTATGCGCTCTATCGGGCGATTCTCTGTTACGCCCCCTCCGGTAGCAACGAATGCGGCGGCGAAGATGTCGAAAAACTGCAGCGTAAGGGCTGGTTCACGCAGTTGAAAACGCAGTATCCGGGAAGCCCGTGGGCGCAAAAACTCAAATATTACTGGTAATCGCGCTGCTGTCCGGGTCAGCGCAGGCGGCGGAGCGCGTGGATGCGCACCAGCATTCCGCCTTCTGGCTGTGGTCCGGGGTGAAAGCCAGCAACGATCTGCAGAACGCGCAGACGGTGTATCTGCATCAGGGCGAGGTGCTGACGCGCGCGGGCGAGGTCATATTCCAGCGCCTCGGCCTGCCGGTCAGCCGCCTGACGTTTCCCGCAATCTGGCTTACCGTCCGGTTTACCACACTTGATGTACCACAGACGATTGTGCCGCGGATCGTACGCCTGATGCAGCGCTGGCGGGCGGCTGGCAATCAGGTGATTGGTCTGCAGGTTGATTTTGACGCAGCCACATATCAGCTCGCCGACTACGCCCAGTTTTTGCAACAGCTACGCCAGCAGCTGCCGCCAGAGTTCGCGCTGGGGGTAACGGGACTGCTGGACTGGGCTAAAACCGGCGATATTGCCACACTGAACGCGCTTGCAGTTGATGAACTGGTGGTGCAAAGCTATCAAGGACGCCGCACGGTGGCGAATTATCAGGACTATCTCCCCGCGCTCAGCCGGCTGCGTATCCCGTTCAAACTCGGGCTGGTGCAAAACGGCAGACGCGATCGGCAGGCGGAAATGCAGCTGAATGACTCCCCCTACTACCGCGGCACGGTGGTCTTTATGCTCAACCCGACGCGGCGTTAAGCCTGCACCTTGCGGTGACAGCAGCCTGAGAGATTATCAATGATCGGGCAATCCGCGCTGTCATCGCCGGGGCAGGAGTCCGCCAGCGCCAGCAGCTGCGTACGCATGCCCTGCAGCTCGCTGATATGCCGCTCAATTTCCGCGACTTTCTCCAGCGTCCGGCGTTTCACGTCGGCGCTGTGCCGCGAGGGATCGTTGAACAGGAATATCAGCTCGCGACACTCTTCCAGATTAAACCCCACCTGGCGCGCCTGGCGCAGCAGGGTCAGTTCATCCAGATGCTGCTGGCTGTAGCTACGGTAGCCGTTTTCGCTACGCAGCGGCGGCGTCACCAGCCCCTTCTCCTCGTAAAAACGGATCGCTTTGCTGGTTAAGCCGGTCTTTTTCGCCACATCGCTAATATTCATCTTTCCCCCTTGACCTTCCCCTTGCTGGAAGGTTTAACCTTGTTAATACTCGATGAAAGAGTGTGTTCGGTCAATCATTAACCGGAAATTTATTCAGGAGTTATGTATGTCTACCACTATCGACCTCGCGCTTGATGGCCTCTCCTGCGGCCACTGCGTTAAACGGGTGAAAGAGAGTCTGGAGCAGCGTCCCGACGTTGAGCAGGCGGAAGTCACCGTTACCGAAGCCCACGTCACGGGCAGCGCCAGCGCGGAAGCGCTGATTGAGACCATTAAACAAGCCGGATACGGCGCGGAGCTCAGCCACCCAAAGGCTAAACCGCTGGCAGAATCATCAATCCCGCCGGAAGCGCTGACAGCGGCCACCTCTGAGCTTCCGGCAGCCCGTGACGAAGATGACAGCCAGCAGCTGTTAATCAACGGCATGAGCTGCGCCAGCTGCGTATCCCGGGTACAACACGCGCTCGCCGCGGTGCCGGGCGTCTCGCAGGCGCGGGTCAACCTGGCGGAACGCACTGCGCTGGTGATGGGCAGCGCGTCCGCCGCAGAATTAGTCCAGGCCGTAGAGAAAGCGGGCTACGGCGCGGAAGCTATCGAAGACGACCTCGAACGCCGCGAGCGCCAGCAGGAAACCGCCGTCGCCACAATGAAGCGCTTCCGCTGGCAGGCTATCGTCGCCCTGCTGGTTGGTATTCCGGTCATGGGCTGGGGAATGATCGGCGACAATATGATGGTCAGCGATGATAACCGCTCCCTGTGGCTGGCTATCGGTGTTGTCACCCTGGCGGTGATGATCTTTGCCGGCGGCCATTTCTACCGCAGCGCGTGGAAAAGCCTGAAAAACGGCACCGCGACCATGGATACGCTGGTGGCGCTGGGTACCGGCGTCGCCTGGCTCTATTCAATGAGCGTCAACCTGTGGCCGCAGTGGTTTCCGATGGAAGCCCGCCACCTTTATTATGAAGCCAGCGCGATGATTATCGGTCTGATTAACCTCGGCCATATGCTGGAAGCCCGCGCGCGCCAGCGCTCTTCGAAAGCGCTGGAAAAACTGCTCGATTTAACCCCGCCGTCAGCGAGGGTGGTCACCGACGAAGGCGAAAAAGATCTGCCGCTGGCTGAGGTTCAGGCGGGAATGATCCTGCGTCTGACCACCGGCGATCGCGTACCGGTCGACGGGGTCATTAGCCAGGGCGAAGCCTGGTTCGATGAAGCGATGCTCACCGGCGAGCCGGTGCCGCAGCAAAAAGGCGACGGTGACCCCGTTCATGCCGGGACCGTAGTGCAGGACGGCAGCGTACTGTTTACCGCCAGCGCCGTCGGCAGTCAAACCACCCTGGCGCGCATTATCCGCATGGTGCGCCAGGCGCAGAGCAGTAAACCTGAAATCGGCCAGCTGGCGGACAAAATCTCCGCCGTGTTCGTCCCGGCTGTTGTGGCGATAGCCCTGTTCAGCGCCGCAATCTGGTACTTTTTTGGCCCGGCGCCGCAAATTGTCTATACCCTGGTGATCGCCACCACGGTGCTGATTATCGCCTGTCCGTGCGCCCTGGGGTTGGCAACGCCGATGTCGATTATCTCCGGCGTGGGCCGCGCGGCGGAGTACGGCGTACTGGTGCGAGACGCCGATGCGCTGCAGCGCGCCAGCACCCTCGATACGCTGGTCTTTGATAAAACGGGTACCCTGACCGAGGGTAAACCGCAGGTGGTGGCGATAAAAACCTTTACCGCCATGGATGAGTCCACCGCTCTGCGTCTGGCGGCGTCTCTGGAGCAAGGTTCCAGCCATCCGCTGGCGCGCGCCATTCTCGACAAAGCCGCTGACCAGCGCCTGCCTGCGGTAGAAAACTTCCGTACGCTGCGCGGGCTGGGGGTCAGCGGCGAAGCCGAAGGCCGCCGTCTGCTACTCGGCAACCAGGCGCTGCTTAATGAGCACAAGATTGCAACGGCTGAAATAGAAGACGACATGACCGCCCAGGCGTCACAGGGTGCCACGCCGGTGCTGCTGGCGGTGGATGGTCAGGCGGCGGCACTGTTCGCCATCCGCGACCCGCTGCGCGAAGATAGCGTGGCGGCATTAGCCAGGCTGCACCGCCAGGGCTATCGTCTGGTGATGCTGACCGGAGATAACCCCACCACCGCCCACGCTATCGCCAAAGAGGCGGGCATTGATGAAGTGATTGCCGGAGTGCTGCCGGACGGGAAAGCCGATGCGATTAAGCGCCTGCAAAGCGAAGGGCATCAGGTGGCGATGATCGGCGACGGTATCAACGATGCGCCCGCGCTGGCGCAGGCCGATGTGGGGATCGCCATGGGCGGCGGCAGCGATGTCGCCATTGAGACGGCAGCGATTACCCTGATGCGCCATAGCCTGAACGGCGTTGCCGATGCGCTGGACATCGCCAAAGCCACGCTGCGTAATATGAAGCAGAACCTGCTGGGGGCATTTGTTTATAACTCGCTGGGCATTCCGATTGCCGCCGGGATCCTGTGGCCGCTGACCGGAACGCTGCTCAACCCGGTGGTGGCGGGCGCGGCCATGGCGCTCTCTTCGATTACCGTCGTGAGCAACGCCAACCGTCTGCTGCGCTATAAGCCCAAAGAATAAGGCAGCCTCTGGCTAGGGCGAAAACAGGCTTCTCCTCTCCCCCTTCGGGAGAGCGGAAGCCTCAGCCGATCTATCTATTCGAACTCGCGGCCAGGATGCGGAAGCGGATAATCAAAATCGACCTTGATCGGTGCCGCATAGCGGCTATTCCACAGCTGGCTGTAAAGCGCGTCCACGCGCGCGGCCATCGACGCATTATTCAGCACCAGCTCAAGGTTGCGTGAGTTATCGAAATAGCCTCCGCTCCAGTTGCTGGTTCCGATCCACGCCGTCGTACCGTCGATGGTCATCAGCTTACTGTGTACCACCCTGGCAAAGGGGATAAACCCTCGGCTGGCGGGAGATATGGTCACCACTTTTAGCTGAACGTTTGGCACCAGAGAGAGACTCTTCAGCCAGAATACCTCCGGCTTTTTCAGGTTCCAGTTCGCCACCATCAGCTCCACCTGTACGCCGCGGGCTGCCGCGCTGCGCAGGGCGTTATCAATGGGCGCATAAAAGGGCCGGCTCCCCTTTTCTCCCCACGCCAGCGGCGCATAGTCCATCACCTGCACCCGGATCCGCGATTTGGCGCTCGCCAGCAGCCTCGGCAGCGCCACTTGCGAATCTATCACCCCGCTCGGGTTATAATCGCGCGGGCTGGCAACCAGATAATTGCCCTGCGGGGCCGACGCTACCGCCTGCCGCGCCGGCTTCGGTACCGTCTTACCCTCCGCCAGTAGAGCTTGCGCCTGCCAGTCCTGATCGAAAATAGCCTGAATCTGCTGCACCGTTTGCGGATCGCTGATGCGCAGACCGGTCTCCTGGATCTGTTCCAGCGCGCGCCAGTCAAAATTCTGGCTACCGACAAAAGCCTCTTTGCCATCCACCAGCAGATACTTGGCGTGAACAATACCGCCGGTCAGCCGATGGAACGGGATCACCCTCAGCTCCAGATTCGGGATCGCTTTCAGGGCCGTCAGCGTTTCCGGCGTTGAAAGGCCCACGCCCTTCTCCTCCATCAGAAAACGAATTTTTACTCCACGCTCCCCGGCGGCCCGCAGACGTGCCAGAACCCCATCCAGCAGAGAGCCTTTTTCATTCGCCACATAAAACTGCGCCAGATCGATATGGCTGCGCGCCGCATCGAACATCTGCTGCCAGACTTCGGCGGCATGACGTAAATCGTTATCCTGTAAGGTGGTTTCCTGCGGCGCGTTATACACCAGCTCGTAGCCGGGTATAGAGAACGCCGCCCATACCGGATGGCTTAACAGCATCCAGCTCCCCGCCAGCACGCTCATCAGGCGGCCAGTTGGCCACCCGCATTGACCATGTTCAGGCATAGCGCTGCGCCTCGTGGCCTTCCCAGCGTTTGCCGCCCTGCTCCGGACGGCTGACCGGGCTGCCGGCGCGGATCAGCAGCACCTTCAGCAGTTCGTTGATTCGCTCCATGCGGCTTTGCAAATAGTTATTGCCCACCAGGCACAGCAGCGCAATCGCAATGCCCAGGCCGGTGGCGTACAGGGCGGTTCCCATACCCGCAGAAACCATGCTGGCATCGGAGACGCCGGAGGCGGAAAGGGCCTTAAAGGTATCCATAATACCGAGGATCGTCCCCAGCAGGCCCAACAGCGGCGCGGCGGTGACAACAGTTTCAAGCATCCACAGCCCACGCGACATCTGCGGTTTGCTGAGCAGATACTGAGCGTCGATCAGATCGCTCATCGCCTCACGGTCTTCCGCCGTCTGCTTTTTCTCCAGCACCGGCAGAATGAGGGTCAGCGGGAGGCTACTGCGGCCGGTCAGCGATTCCGGCAGATCCGACGCGCGACGAACGTCCGGCGTCAGCGCCTTTTCAAAGCGCAAAGCCTGACGCTGGGCCCACGAAAAATAGAGGCCGCGTTCAACCAGTATCACCACGGCGATCGCCAGCGCGGCGTACATAACGTAGAAAATAATATCGTGAATCAGATTGGCATCCATCAGAGTGCCCTCCGGTTAATTAAAAGGTTGCTTCCAGCGAGACGCTAAAGGTGCGCTCTTCGCCAACGTTGTAGTACGGGGTACTGGCCTTCACGCCGTCGTAAGCCGCCGCGTTAAAAGTCGTCGAGCGGACGGAGGTCAGGTACTGTTTATCGAACAGGTTATCGATGCCAAAGCGCAGGGTGGCGCTTTTGACAATCTTTTTATCCACCGGCAGATGCACGCCCGCGGCGACATCAAAGACCGTGCGCCCGCCGATTTTTTCGTCGTTGGTCAAATCGCCGTAGAACGAACTGACGTATTTGCCGCCGAAGCTGCCGTAGTAGAGACCATCGTCATAGCCCAGCGACGCGTTAAGCATGTTTTTCGGTACGTTTGGCACCGTTTTGCCCGCCGTTGGCAGCGGATGTCCGCCGTTGCTCACAATGTCGTCTTTTTGTTCGGAATGGGTGTAGGTATAAGAGGTGTAGTAGTTGAAGTTGTACGGCAGCTTACCGCTCCACTCCAGCTCCAGACCTTTACTCTCCACGCTGCCGATGTTCATCATTTCGTAGTCACCATCCGCATTGGTGGTCGAAATCTGCCGGTCGGTATAGCGCATATAGAACAGCGTCGCGCTCAGCAGCATATCTTCGCGCTGAAAACGCCAGCCCAGCTCATGGTTCCAGCTCAGCTCAGGTTTGGTGCTGATCGAATCGCCGACGTTGTAGAGCACGTAGTTGGGTGGTGTACGCATGTTGCGCGTCAGGTTATAGAACAGCTGATTTTCACTATCCGGCTTATAGCTGATGCTAAAGTTCGGCAGGAATTCATGGTAGGTCGCCTGGCGTTTTTCCGCAGCGCTATACAGGCTGCCTTTATTATCGCCTTTACGTTCAACATACTGATAAGCCAGCCCGCCCACCAGCGTCCATTCCGGCGTCACGAACCAGCTGTCCTGAAGCCATACTTTGTGCGCAGGAGTCACCGTGTACTGGTTACGCCCCTGTACCGTATTGCCGTTCGCATCTTTAACCTGATCGGAACCGCCCGGTTTGCCGGAAACGTTCGCCGGGTTGCCATCGTCCTGAATGCTAATAAACGGCTGGGTCTGCGACTGACGCGCGCGCTCGTACCAGTAGCCAATATCCAGGCTGTGTTCGTCGTTAATATCCCACTTCAATTTCGTAGTAACGCCCGGCCGCCAGGTCTGGGTCCACGAAGGCCGGTAGTAGGTATTGGAAGTCAGGTTGCTGAGATCGTACTGTCCGGCGGTATCAGACGTATTGGACAGCACCGAGGCCGTTTGTCCGGTAAAGCTGCCGCCGTTACCCCAGTAGTAATAGGGCTGAACGGTCAACGCGAGGTTATCGCGCAGCTGTAAGCGCTGGGCAAAAGAGAGGGTGAAGGTTTCAAACGGATTACGGTTCAGCTTGTAATATTTGCTCAGTTGACCTTTGCTGTTGTAGACCGGGGTGGTCGAGTAGTCCTGACGCGGGTCTTCTTCGAACTGCGCTTTACTCAGGGTGTTATAGTTGCTGTTATCCTGACGGTTATACTTCATGATCAGGTTGCTGCTGTTGCCGTTGCCATCCTCGTACAGCGAGTTCATTTCGAACTTATCGGAATAATTACGCCCCTCCCCGCGCCATTTTTTGGCTTCAGTATGCGAGTACGAGAGCCAGTTGCTAAAACCGTTGTACTCCCCGGTCTCCAGACGAGCGAAAGTTTTGCTGAGGTTATGGCTGCCGAGCGTTTGTTTGACGAAGCCGCCAAACTCCTTTGAGGGACGCTTTGTCACAAGGCCAATATTACCGCCGCTGGAACCAATATGCGGGCCGTCAGCCTCGGAAGAGCCCTGGGTGACAAAGATCTGCTCAAGGTTTTCCGCGTCGCCCAGCAGGTTGGGGTAGACCGCATAGTTGCCCGAGTCGTTAATCGGGATGCCGTCCATCGACAGGCCGATCTGATCCGAGTTCATCCCGCGCATGGTGTAGTCGATACCGCTCAGGCCGCTGGCGTCATTGCTGTTGACGTTCATTCCCGGCGTATATTTCAGCATGTCGATAGCGTTGCTGGCGCCGGGGGCTTTTTCCATCGCCTCTTTGGTCAGGGTGGAACGCGCTTTGCCGCTGTCTTCCTGCACCATCAGACCGCCGCCGAGCGATTGCCCCTTAACGTTAATCTCCCCCACGTCGCTGCTTTCCGCCGCCAGCGAGGCCCCCGATAACAGGGCCGACACCACGGCTAACGCAATCCCGGAATAATTAAAGTTTTTCATTTCTTTTCCTGTAAAAACAAATGATTAATTAGGCTTATGGCGCCTGGTAATTAAACGTCGCGGTAAATTTTTTGCTGCTTTGTCCGGCAAAAGCCTCTTCAGGAAAGGGCTTCAGCTGGCTGATGCTTTGCAGGGAACTAAGCGCAGCGCGATTGAGCAGCATGTTCGGCGCCCTGCTGGCAATACCGGAAGCCAGCACTCTGCCGCTGCGGTCAACCTCCAGCCAGACCTCCACGTTGCCCTGCGGGCGCTCCAGCGAAGCCTGACGGCCGCTCGGGTAGCGCTTGCGCTGCTCCAGCTCCCGGCGCAGCGCCTGCAGATAGCCGTTTTCCACCGCCTGCACGTTCGCCTTCGGCGCCGGGGGAGAAGGCGGCGGGGCCGGTTTACTCACCGGGCGACGAACGGCGGCGGGCTGCGGAGCCGCGATCGCCTGCGGTTTCGGCGCGTTTTCCTTCACAATCGGTTTGGGCCTGGGTTTGGCTTTCGGTTTAACAACCGGTTTGGCCTGGATAATGGGTTCTGGCGCAGGAACGACGGGTTCAGCGACCGCCTCCGGTTCCGGCTCAGGTTGAATTTGCGGCGGTATTTCCGGCTGCGGTTCCGGGACAGGCTCCGGCTGCGGCGGTTCGGGTTCAGCCAGCGACAGTTCCATGACCGTATCGTCGTAATGCGGTTTGACCTGCAGCACTGCCTGCTGGCTGACAAACAGTAAACATCCGGCGACGACAAGGGCGGGTAGCCAGCTAACAACGTGACGTGAGCGATAAAGCAGATACATATCACTGCTTCCGTGTGGCAATGGAAATGGAGAAGAAACCACCCTGACGCAGGGTATCCATCACGGCGATCAGGCGTTCCACCGCAACCTCTTTATCGCTGTTCACGATAATGGTGGTGGTTTGGTTTTCCTGCTGCTGTTGCTTCAGGGTATTGACCAGCGCATTCAGGGGCAGCGGCTGGCCATCAAGCTGCAGCTGGTCGCCGGCACCGAGGGTGATAATGGCTTTTTTTTGCGGTTTAAGCTGTTGGGCGCTGCCGGCCGACGGCAGCTGCGTTTTCAAGCCCAGAGCCGGGATCACATTCAGGCTAATCAGGACAAAGAAAACCAGTAGAAACATCATCACATCGATCATCGGGATCAGCTCGATATGGGCTTTATTCTTTTTAGGCTCACTCCAGTTACGCATGTCACTCCCCCCAAAAATTGAAGGGGCCAATATAGAAGCGTTTTGTTTATCTTTTGTTACAGATTTTTTATTTTATTATCACAATCGAGGAATATTTGAGAAAAAAACACCATAGTCATTCACGTTATAAATAGTCATTCCATTGTTTTTTAAGTGATAATTAATTTAAAAACGCCATTAAAGAAATGACGAAAAAGAGAACATCAAATTTTTTTGTTATTTTCGTGACATTGCAAAACGCCTCTTCCGTCGCGCACGTTGAGTCCCCTTGCGCCCCAGCCCCCCGCGCGCTAGCATGGCTTCCTCACACTACGGAGCACGTATGGGCCTGTTAAACCGAATAAAAATGCTGTGGCAAGCCGCCGTCGGCTCGTCTTATTCCTGGCCCGCGCTGGATATCACGCTTCCCGGCGAGCGCTATCTGCACCTGGTCGGCAGTATTCATATGGGCACCCGCGACATGTCGCCGCCGCCCGCCAGGTTATTAAAAAAGATCCGCCAGGCCGATGCGCTGATTGTGGAAGCGGATATTAGCGGCAGCGAAACGCCGTTCAGCAATCTCCCCTCATATCCGCCGCTGGCGGAACGCCTGAGCGCCTCCCTGCTTGCTGAACTGCAAGAGCGGGCGGGAGTAATGGGGCTGTCCATCGCGCTGTTCGACAGCCAGCCGCTGTGGCAGGTGGCGATGGTATTGCAGGCGACTCAGGCGCAAAAACTGGGGCTAAGGGCGGATTACGGCATTGATTATCAGCTGCTGATGGCGGCGCGCGAGAGCAATATCCGCGTGATGGAGCTGGAGGGAGCCGACAGCCAGATAGCGCTGCTGCGGGATCTGCCCGACGGCGGCCTGGCGCTGCTGGAGGATACCCTCACCCACTGGCGCACGAATGCCCGTCTGCTGCAGGTGATGATCGGCTGGTGGCTGGAGCAGCCGCCGTCAACGGGCGCAACCTCGCTGCCGACAACGTTTAGCCAGTCGCTATATGATGTGCTGATGCATCAGCGCAATCTCGCCTGGCGCGAAACGCTGCTGGCGCTGCCGCCGGGGCGCTACGTGGTTGCCGTAGGGGCGCTTCATTTGTACGGGGAAGGAAATCTGCCGGACATGCTGACGTAAAAAAATGGCCAATATTGCTATTGGCCCGTCAAAGAGGAATTTCATCATTATTATTATCCCGGGGTTCGCGCCCCGGATCGTCTGATTGTCGCTCAAAGTGACCATCACTGCCAATACTATTGCGCAAGATGATACTATTTTTTAGACAGCCGTCGGGCGTATGCTTATGTCACATTAAATCGGTTGGTAAGAAGGATAACGATGACTCCCGCCGTAAAATTACTCGAAAAAAACAAAATTAGTTTTCACATTCACAGCTACGATCACGATCCGAACGAAACCAATTTTGGCGATGAGGTGGTGCGTAAGCTGGGGCTCAACGCCGACCAGGTCTATAAAACGCTGCTGGTCGCCGTCAACGGCGACATGAAGCATCTGGCCGTCGCGGTGACGCCGGTAGCGGGTCAGCTGGATTTGAAAAAGGTGGCGAAGGCTTTAGGCGCTAAGAAAGTCGATATGGCAGACCCGATGGTCGCGCAGCGGGTCACCGGCTATCTGGTGGGCGGTATCAGCCCGCTCGGGCAGAAAAAACGTCTGCCGACGGTGATTGACGCGCCGGCCCAGTCGTTTGCCACCATCTATATTTCCGGCGGCAAACGCGGGCTGGATATTGAGCTGGCGGCCAGCGATCTGGCGAAGATCCTTGAGGCAAAATTCGCCGATATCGCGCGTCGCGATTAATTGACGGTTTTTCGTCAGAGAACACTCCCGGAGGCGGCGCTGACGCGCCTTGTCCGGGCTACAAAATCCCAAACCGCTCAGACCTGTTGCCCCGGTAAGCGCAGCGCCACCGGGGCGCTGCTCTGACGTTACTGCCAGCTGACCTCGCCTTTCGGTTCATAAGCTGCCGCGTCCAGCGGTGAGTTTTTCTGGATATACTCTTTCAGCACCTCGGCGTCGATAAAGCCGGTATTCACATAGCCGGGCCTGGTATCGATATGCGGGTAGCCGTCGCCGCCGGTGGCGTTAAAGCTCAGGGTCGCCATACGGTAGGTCTTCGCCGGATCGACCGGTTCGCCTTTGATGGTTAAATTATTAAGCTTACCGTCTTTGGCCACAAAACCGACGTTGGCAAACTGCGGATAGGCGCCAGAATCGGGCTTCATCTGCGCCACGGCGGTCAGATACTCCGTCACTTCCTTACCGCTCATATCGACATACACCAGCACGTTGCCGAAAGGTTGTACCTTCATCACGTCTTTATAGGTGATATCGCCCGCTTCAATCGAATCACGCACGCCGCCGCCGCTCATCACCGCGAAATCGGCATTGCTGCGCGCCATTTGCGCCGCCAGCAGCAGACGTCCCATATTGGTTTGCACAAAACGCACTTTGCTGCGATCGCCCTCCAGGTGCGCGTTTACGCTACCGATTTTGACCTGCAGCTGCGCTTTGCCCTTATTCTGGAACGGCGTCAGCAGGGAGAGCATCTGCGGATTTTCGGCGATTTGTGGCGTATAGAGCACGCGCTCACTCTCGCCGTTGTCGTAAGTGACCTTTTTCTTCAGGTTGACCGGGATCAGCTGATAGTGCACCAGCTTCATTTCGCCGTTGCGGAATTCGAAGTCGGCGCGGCCCACATATTTGCCCCACTCATGGGCCTGGACGATCCAGATACCGTTCTGCTTGTCCGGCGCGCACGGGCTGCCCGGAACGTAATCCACCTGTTTTTTATTCTCAGAGGCCATGCATACCGGGTCCTGCGAGTGGCCGCCGACGATCATCGCCAGCGAACCTGCCGGCAGGCTGCGCGCCATCTCGACGTCGCCCGGCGCATTCGATCCGTGGGCGCCGTTGTCATAATGGCCCATGTGGGTGGTGGCCAGAATAACGTCCGGTTTTTCATTCTGCTGCAGCTCCTGGATAACGAGTTTGGCCTCTTCCGCCGGTTTGCGGAACTCGATATCCGTAAAGTACTCAGGGTTACCAATTTTGGCCGTATCGTCGGTCGTCAGGCCGATAACCGCAATATTCAGCCCGCCGCGTTTGAACAGCGCCCACGGCTTAAACAGACGCTCGCCGGTGCTTTTCTGGTAAATATTGGCGGAGAGGAACGGGAACTTCGCCCATTTTTCCTGCTGACGCAGTACGCTAAGGGGGTTATCAAACTCGTGATTGCCTACCGCCATCGCATCATAGCCAATCAGGTTCATCCCGCGAAAATCGGGTTCCGCGTCCTGTAAATCGGATTCCGGCACGCCGGTGTTGATATCGCCGCCGGATAACAACAGCACGCTGCCGCCCTCTGCTGCCACCTCTTTGCGAATGCTGTCTACCAGCGTTTTTTGTGCCGACAGCCCGTATTCGCCGTAGTCGCTGCGCCAGAAGTGGCCATGATGATCGTTAGTATGCAGGATGGTAATTTTATAGGTTTTATCCTGCTCATAAGCTTGCGCTGACAGGCTCCCCAGCGATAACGCCGTGAATAGCGCCAGCGCGACGCCTCGTTTAATAAGGTGCATATTTCTCTCCCTGACAAAGTAACAAGTGCCGAAAGTATAGCGAGTTAGCGGATTAGACAAATATGTTTTCAGAATTGCGACTTCCTTCAAACCTTAGCGGCAGGTATGTTAGGCAGATAATAATTCCACCTGCATCCTCTATAAAAAACACTTAAGCGAACCTATGGCAATGAATCAGACCGCACAACCCTTATCCGGCCCTGCTGCTGCGCCGCAAAAAGCACGCACCTCGTTTCGCATTCTCGGGGCCATCAGCCTCTCGCATTTGCTGAACGATATGATCCAATCGCTTATTCTGGCTATCTACCCGCTGCTCCAGGCCGAGTTCTCGCTGACCTTTGTGCAGATTGGGATGATCACTCTCACCTTCCAGCTGGCCTCATCGCTACTGCAGCCGGTTGTCGGCTACCTGACCGACAAACATCCGATGCCGTGGTCGCTGCCGATTGGCATGTGCTTTACCCTGAGCGGTCTGGTGCTGCTGGCAATCTCGGGAAGCTTTGGCATGGTTCTGCTCGCTGCCGCGCTGGTCGGGACCGGATCGTCGGTCTTTCATCCGGAGTCTTCTCGCGTGGCTCGGATGGCCTCCGGCGGGCGCCATGGCCTGGCGCAGTCGATATTCCAGGTCGGCGGCAACTTTGGCAGTTCGTTAGGCCCGCTGCTTGCGGCCCTGATTATCGCGCCCTACGGCAAAGGTAACGTTGGCTGGTTTGTCCTGGCGGCGCTGCTGGCGATCGTCGTACTGGCGCAGATCAGCCGCTGGTATGCCGCTCAGCACCGTATGAACAAAGGTAAACCCAAAGCGGTCATTGTCAATCCACTGCCGAAAAACAAAGTCATTCTGGCGGTTAGCATTCTTTTGCTGCTGATTTTCTCAAAATACTTCTATATGGCGAGCATCAGCAGCTATTACACCTTTTATCTGATGCAAAAGTTTGGATTATCGGTGCAAAACGCGCAGTTTCATCTGTTTGCTTTCCTTTTTGCCGTCGCGGCGGGAACGGTGATTGGCGGGCCTGTAGGCGATAAGATTGGGCGAAAATATGTTATTTGGGGCTCTATCCTTGGCGTAGCGCCGTTTACTCTTGTTTTACCCTACGCATCGCTGGAATGGACCGGCATTTTAACGGTGATAATTGGTTTTATCCTCGCGTCGGCTTTTTCCGCCATTCTGGTCTACGCTCAGGAGCTGTTGCCGGGTCGGATCGGTATGGTTTCTGGTTTGTTCTTTGGATTCGCTTTTGGCATGGGTGGCCTTGGCGCCGCGGTGCTGGGGCTGTTAGCTGACCATACCAGTATCGAGCTGGTCTATAAAATCTGCGCTTTCTTGCCACTGATTGGCATCCTGACGATATTTCTGCCTAACAACCACCAAAAGTCCTGATTCTTTGGCAGCCAAAGTGTAACTTTGGCTGCCTCAATCCCTTACCCCACCAGCGTTACCCCGCATAAGCTGCTGCCATTTTGCTGTCCGTGCTTTTTTGCATGCCAATTCCATCTTTCTGCAAAATTCAACGATTATTCATAAACAAAACCGCTGAAATTGTCATAAACTATTATTCGGTTTTTTTGGTTTTATACCCTAAATAATTCAAGTTGCAGGAAGGCGGCGACGCAGGGAATCCCCTGGAGCTTACTGAAGTAAGTGACTGGGGTGAGCGAGGAAAGCCAACGCCCATGCAAATTGAAGTATGACGGGTATACGCCGAAAATGGATCAGCTCACCACTGCAAGGAGACGGAATGCACCACGCAACACCGCTAATCACCACCATTGTCGGCGGCCTTGTGCTCGCCTTTATTCTCGGCATGATTGCCAATAAGCTACGTATTTCTCCTCTGGTGGGATATCTATTAGCGGGCGTGCTGGCCGGACCTTTTACCCCAGGTTTTGTTGCTGATACCAAGCTGGCGCCGGAGCTGGCCGAACTCGGCGTGATCCTCCTGATGTTCGGCGTGGGTCTGCATTTCTCCTTAAAAGATTTGATGGCGGTCAAGGCCATCGCCATTCCGGGCGCTATCGCCCAGATTGCAGTGGCGACGCTGTTGGGTATGGCGCTCTCTGCCATGCTGGGCTGGTCGTTAATGACCGGGATCGTTTTTGGTCTGTGTCTTTCTACCGCCAGTACCGTGGTGCTGCTGCGCGCGCTGGAAGAACGACAGCTTATTGATAGCCAGCGGGGGCAAATCGCCATCGGCTGGCTGATTGTGGAAGATCTGGTAATGGTGCTGACGCTGGTGCTGCTGCCGGCGGTCGCCAGCATGACTGAGAAAGGCGACGTTGGCCTGGCTACCCTGGCCCTCGATATGGGCATTACCATCGGTAAAGTCGTTGCCTTTATCGCCATTATGATGCTGGTAGGCCGCCGCCTGGTGCCGTGGATTATGTCACGCAGCGCGGCAACCGGCTCGCGCGAGCTGTTTACGCTGTCGGTGCTGGCGTTAGCGCTCGGCATCGCCTTCGGCGCCGTTGAGCTGTTTGACGTCTCCTTCGCCCTCGGCGCCTTTTTCGCCGGTATGGTGCTCAATGAATCCGAGCTCAGCCATCGCGCGGCCCACGATACGCTGCCGCTGCGCGACGCCTTCGCCGTACTGTTCTTTGTTTCCGTGGGAATGCTGTTTGACCCGATGATCCTGCTCGATCAGCCGCTGGCGGTGCTGGCGACTCTGGTCATCATTATTTTCGGTAAATCGGCCGCCGCTTTCTTCCTGGTACGAATGTTCGGCCACTCGCCGCGCACCGCGCTGACCATTGCCGCCAGCCTGGCGCAAATCGGTGAATTTGCCTTTATTCTCGCAGGGCTGGGAATGGCGCTGGATCTGCTGCCGCAGGCCGGGCAAAACCTGGTGCTTGCCGGCGCCATTATCTCCATCATGCTCAACCCGGTCCTGTTTACCCTGCTGGAAAAATATCTCGATAAAACGGAGACGCTGGACGAACAGACGCTGGAAGAAGTGCTTGAAGATGAGAAACAGATCCCCGTCGATATCTGTAACCACGCGCTGCTGGTCGGTTTCGGTCGCGTCGGGAGCCTGCTCGGTGAAAAACTGATGGCGCAGGGCGTGCCGCTGGTGGTTATCGAAACCTCGCGTACCCGCGTCGACGAACTGCGCGCACGCGGTATTCGCGCGGTATTAGGCAACGCCGCCAATGAAGAGATTATGAATCTGGCGCATCTGGACTGCGCCCGCTGGCTGCTGTTGACCATCCCTAACGGCTATGAAGCCGGGGAAATCGTGGCTTCCGCGCGCGAGAAGTGCCCGAATATCGAGATCATCGCGCGCGCCCACTACGACGATGAAGTGGAGTATATCGTTGAACGCGGCGCCAACCAGGTGGTGATGGGCGAGCGGGAAATCGCCCGCGCCATGCTGCAGCTGCTCGAAACGCCGCCAGCAGGCGAGCTTATAACCGGTTAATGCTTCCGGCCCCGACGTCTCGGGGCCGGCTTTACTTACCGGCTTAGCGATCCCAGTAAGCCTCTTCCAGGCTATCTTCACGCTCCGGCAGGCCGCGGGTCAGACGCGGCGAGTGCTGGTTCAGCACCTGATAGCTCACGCGGTTAGCGTATTTACACACCTGCGCCAGCGATGAATAGGTCAGCCACTTGCACTTGTGCTTGCTGGAGTTCGGCACGTTGTTGCGATGATAGTTATTGGCGGTGATATCGTGCAGCAGCGCCGCCAGCGCGCCATCGCCCGCGCCGTTGGTATTCATGATCTTCTCCGGCCCGCCCATATAGGGTGCAATATGCGAATAAATACGCAGCGGATTTTCGCAATCCTGATGGCGCATCGCGCGGCTGAATTCATACTGGTTAAACTCGGCAATCGCGCCCGGCAGAAGCGGATGCTGCGTTTTGCGCTTAGCCTCATCCTCGGTAAAACTGGCCATATACAGCCCGGCAGGCCCGGCGGTGCATAGTACCAGGTCAACCCACTCCAGCGCCTTGTCGGAAGCCAGCAGCGGATCGGATAGTCCGGTCAGCGCTTCCGCCTCCTCTTCGTTCATCGCCAGAATAGAGACGTGCTCCTTGAGGAACGCCTGCCACCACGCAGGATTATCGGCGATAACGTATTTGGTCCCCAGAGTCAGGACCACCGGTACATCGTGCTTTTTCGCATATGCGATGGCCTGCATCGTCGCGTCCGGCATCGGCTCGCCCGGCTTGCAGCGCACGAGATAGGAGGTCAGCACCAGCGCGGAGGCGCCGGCGATGACGCTTTCCGGAATGCTTTCCGGACGGAGCTTGTTCATATGCCCGGGGCTGATCGCAAAGGTGCGCTCGCCGGAGTCGCTAATCAGCGTAAAGCAGCGCCCAATCGCCCCATCCACCCCCTGCAGGTAGTTCAGATCGGTACGGCTGGAGGTGTTGCACAGATAGCGGTAGGCGTAGCCGCCGATTTCAATATTGCTGCACATGACGCCAAGCAGAACCGAACGGTCATCCGCCAGCACCGAGTAGTTGTGCATGGTGTTACCGATAGTGCCGCCGGCAAACTGGTGGGTAATCAGGTCGTTGCGAACCAGTTCCTGATACAGCGCTTCAGCGACATCATCTTCAATCACCAGCGAATGCCCGGCGCTCAGGCCGTAGCGTACGATAAACGCCTCATCCACTTTCGCTTCGATATCGACCAGGGTTTGATCGATGCCGACCACCCAGGCGACGTTAGACTCATTGTCCGGCTGAATTTGCTGCAGCAGCGGATCGCGAGCGTTGACGGGAAAATAGTGTTTGGATTTGCGTTTACCGGGAAATTTCATAGTGGCGATTTATTGACAGTGAACAAGCGGGGAATAGTAGCATACTCCCCGCCGCACGCGCGATCAGCGATATTTCGCCGTCAGGTTGACCATCATTTCAATATGCGCGGTGTCCGCATTAAGCGCCGGAATGTACTCATATTGCTGGCCGCCCGCTTCGAGGAAGATTTCCCGGTTCTGCACCGCGATCTCCTCCAGCGTCTCCAGGCAATCGGCGGAAAATCCGGGGCAGATAACCTGAATATGCTTCACCCCTTTCTCACCGAGCATTTTCAGCGTTTCGTCGGTGTAGGGCGTCAGCCAAGGCTCACGACCAAAGCGCGACTGGAACGTCATCATCACCCGGTCAGGCGGCAGCCCCAGGGCTGAAACCAGCTCACGGGTGGTATCGCGACAGCGCTGAGGATAGGTATCCCCTTGCTGGGCGTACCGCTGCGGGATGCCATGATAGGAGAGCAGCAGTAAATCTGGCTCACCGTGCACCGCAAAGGACGCGCGCACGCTGGCGGCCAGCGCGTGAATATAGTCCACGTCATCGGCGTAGTCGCGAATAAAAGAGATGCCGGGGATGGCGCGCTTTTTGGCAAGGATACGCCCTAGTTCATCCCAGACCGCCGCCACGGTGGAGCAGGAGTACTGCGGATAGAGCGGTAGCACCACGATGTGATCCACGCCCTGCTCCAGCAGTTCATCAACCGCGCTCTCCAGCGACGGCGAACCGTAGCTCATCCCCAGCGCCACCGGCGTATCCGCAAGCCGCGCGGCCAGCGCCTGCCGCTGCTGCTGGCTATAGACCATCAGCGGAGAGCCGTCTTCCATCCAGATAGACTGATAGAGCTTAGCGACCCTGGGCGCGCGCAGGGGCAGTATCACGCCGCGCAGCAGCGGCCACCACAGTACACGGGAGGTATCCACCACGCGCCGATCGCTAAGAAACTGTCGTAGATAGCGCTTTACCGCGTCGGGCGTGGGCGCATCGGGAGTGCCTAAATTGGCTAATAAGATACCTGTTTTCGTCTGATGCATTACCGCCTCTTAACCATTTGAATCGCTGACAATTGTAGCTGAAATGGCGCTAAACGGAACCAATCATAGAAAAAGGTAAAATGAGAGGAGTTCTCACCCCGCCGCGGCGGGATGAGAACTAACGGAATTAACCGAGGATTTTTTCCAGTTCAACGCGAACGTCGGCCACCGCTTTGGTGCCATCGACTTTCGCGTACTGGGTATTGCCCGCTTCCGCTTCTTTCTGATAGTAGCCGATCAGCGGAGCCGTCATCTGATGATACTCAACCAGACGCTTACGCACGGTCTCTTCCTGGTCGTCTTTACGGGTGGTCAGCTCTTCGCCGGTCACGTCGTCTTTGCCTTCAACTTTCGGCGGATTAAATTTGATGTGGTAAACGCGGCCGGAAGCGGCGTGAACGCGACGCCCGATGATGCGGTCAACGATCAGTTCGTCAGGAACATCGAATTCCAGCACATAATCCACGGTGATACCCGCTTCTTTCATGGCGTCAGCCTGCGGAATGGTGCGTGGGAAACCGTCCAGCAGAAAACCGTTGCGGCAATCTTCCTGAGTAATACGCTCTTTGACCAGGGCGATAACCAGTTCGTCGGTGACCAGCTTACCGGCGTCCATAATATCTTTCGCCTGTTTGCCCAGCTCGGAGCCTGACTTCACCGCGGCACGCAGCATGTCGCCGGTGGAGATTTGCGGAATACCGTATTTCTCCATGATGAACTGAGCCTGAGTTCCTTTACCCGCGCCCGGAGCGCCAAGCAGAATAATACGCATTACGAAAATCCCCTCAAAAGTTGATTCAATTTTTCAAAAAACGCTAAACCATACCACCAGAACGCGGATGGCTCAAGGAAGGCGGGGCGGCTGAAACGGTTAATGGTGAGATATTTTACGTAGAGTGCGGTTTGATGCCCTCACCCCGGCCCTCTCCCACGGGGAGAGGGTTAGAGTGAGGGTAAAGATTACGACGCCAGCAGCTGGTTCATACGGCGGATAAACTGGTTCGGATCTTCCAGCGTACCGCGCTCGGCCAGCAGCGCCTGATCGAGCAGCAGCTCAACCCACTCGCCGAACTGCGCATCATCCTGGGTATCCGCGGCGCGTTTTACCAGCGGATGCAGCGGGTTCAGTTCAAAGATGTACTTCACTTCCGGCGCGGCCTGGCCCGCAGCGGCAAACAGTTTTGCCATCTGGGTGCTCATTTCATCCGCGTCGGTGGTGACGATGGCCGGCGTATCGGTCAGACGATGGGTCAGACGAACCTCTTTCACCCGGTCGCCGAGCAGCGTTTTGGCACGCTCAACGAACGGCTCCAGCGCCTTCTCGGCTTCTTTAGTGGTTTCATCCACTTCGTCCGTCAGCTTATCCAGCGACTCATCGGCTTTCGCCACCGACTGGAACGGCTTACCGTCGAACTCGGTCAGATAGCTCATCATCCACTCGTCGATGCGATCGGAAAGCAGCAGCACTTCAATGCCTTTCTTACGCAGCAGTTCCAGATGTGGGCTGCTCTTCGCGGCAGCGTAGCTGTCGGCGGTAATGTAGTAAATCTTCTCCTGCCCTTCTTTCATGCGGGAGACGTACTCTTCCAGCGACACGGTCTGCGCGGCGGAGTCGGTATGGGTACTGGCGAAGCGCAGCAGTTTGGCGATGGCCTGCTGGTTAGCCTGATCTTCCGCTGGCCCCTCTTTCAGCACGAGGCCAAACTGCTGCCAGAAGGTCTGATATTTTTCCGCGTCGTCTTTCGCCAGTTTCTCCAGCATCTGCAGGGCGCGCTTGCTCAGCGCGGTGCGCAGATTGCGGGTGACGCTGCTGTCCTGAAGGATTTCACGCGACACGTTCAGCGGCAGATCGTTAGAGTCGACCAGGCCGCGGACGAAACGCAGGTAGTTCGGCATAAACTGCTCGGCGTCATCCATGATGAAGACGCGCTGCACGTACAGCTTCAGGCCGTGTTTATGATCGCGATTCCACATATCCCACGGCGCCTGCGACGGGATATACAGCAGGCTGGTGTACTCCTGCTTACCTTCAACGCGGTTGTGGCTCCAGGTCAGCGGATCGCTGTAATCGTGGGCAATGTGCTTATAAAACTCGTTGTACTCGTCGTCTTTGATTTCCGACTTATTGCGCGTCCACAGCGCCTGGGCTTTGTTAATTTTCTCCCAGCTAATGACGGTTTCACCGTCAACGTCTTCGCGCTTTTCAATTTCCACCGGCAGCGCGATGTGATCGGAGTATTTGCTGATGATCGAACGCACGCGCCAGTCGTTGAGGAAATCGTCCTCGCCTTCGCGCAGGTGCAGCGTGATCTCGGTACCGCGATCGGCTTTGTTAATGTCGGCAACGGTATATTCGCCTTCGCCAGCGGATTCCCAGAAGACGCCGTTTTCGGCGCTGTCGCCCGCCGCGCGGGTACGGACGGTAACTTTATCGGCAACAATAAACGCCGAATAGAAGCCTACGCCGAACTGGCCAATCAGTTGGCTGTCTTTCGCCTGGTCAGAGCCCATGGACTCAAGGAACGCTTTGGTGCCGGACTTGGCGATGGTGCCGAGATGGTCGATGACCTCATCACGATTCATACCAATGCCGTTATCGGCGATGGTCAGGGTGCGGTTGTCTTTATCAAATGAAACACGCACGCGCAGTTCGCCGTCGCCTTCGTACAGATCCGGCTGGGACAGCGCGCGGAAGCGCAGCTTGTCGGCCGCATCGGAGGCGTTGGAAATCAGCTCACGCAGGAAAATTTCTTTATTGGAGTAAAGAGAATGGATCATCAGGTGCAGAAGCTGCTTGACCTCTGACTGAAAACCACGAGTTTCTTGTCCTTTCATCTAAATCAACCTCAACAATGCCATTGTTAATGGTAAAAAAACCGTTGAGGGTGAGATGGGGACAGAGGGAGAAGTTTTCAAGCGGAGGCCCCGAAAAGCGCCTCCGTTTGATTAAAAACGAATCTTATGCCGCCCGGCGAGCGAGTGGGATAGCGTGGTGCCGTCAACCATCTCCAGCTCGCCGCCGACCGGTACGCCATGGGCGATACGGCTCGCGTCTACGCCATACTGCGCGCAGAGCTCGGCGATATAATTCGCCGTCGCCTCTCCTTCCACCGTTGGGTTGGTCGCAAGGATCACTTCCTGCATCGATTCGTCACGCAGACGCTGTTCCAGACGATCGAGCCCAATGTCATCCGGCCCAATCCCGTCAAGCGGCGACAGGTGGCCCATCAGCACAAAGTAGCGACCGGAAAACTGCCCGGTCTGCTCGATAGCGTAGATATCCGCTGGGCTCTCTACCACGCAAATCTGGCCGTTTTCCTTGCGCCGAGGGTTGCTGCAAATATTGCACACCTCCTGCTCGGTGAAGGTGCGGCAATCGGCGCAGTGGCCGATTTCCGACATCGCGCGCGTTAGCGCCTGCGCCAGGCGCATTCCGCCGCTGCGGTCACGCTGCAGCAGGGTAAACGCCATGCGCTGCGCCGACTTCGGGCCAACGCCCGGCAGGCAGCGCAGTGCTTCCATAAGCTGCGTTAACAGCGGACTGGTCTGCATCAGAACGGCATCTTAAAGCCTGGCGGCAGCTGCATACCGGCGGACACGGACGCCATTTTTTCTTTCTGCGTCTCTTCGATGCGGCGGGCTGCGTCGTTAAACGCGGCAGCCACCAGATCTTCCAGCATCTCTTTGTCGTCTTCCAGCAGGCTCGGGTCGATCTCAACGCGACGGCAGTTGTGCGCGCCGTTGATGGTGACTTTTACCAGGCCTGCGCCGGATTCACCGGTCACTTCCAGTCGGGCCACTTCTTCCTGCATCTGCTGCATTTTTTCTTGCATCTGCTGGGCCTGCTTCATCAGGTTACCCAGACCGCCTTTTCCACCAAACATAGGCTTCTCTCTCAGTAAGTCATCGTTAAGGATGCTGACCGCAAGTCAGACTTGCAATCAAATGGGGCGAATACTCTCTTCATCCAGGTCCGCATCGAAGAATCGACGCAGCGTCTGAATGTTATTATCCGCAATAATCGCTTCACGCGCCTGCGCGAGCTTTTCTTCATAAATTGCCTGCCGCCACTCAAGCGGCGTGCGCATCGCGGGATTATCATCTTCCACGATGGTCAATTCAACCGGCGTACCGTACAAAATGCCGAGCGCTTCCGCCAGCTTTTGCTGCGCGCCCGCCGAATTCAGGTGACGCTGGCTCGGACGCAGATGCAGGCAGACGCGATGGCCCTCCTGCTCTTTCCAGGCGTTAAGGGCCACCTGCTCCACCAGTTTTGGCACCGCGAGCCGGCTGACTTCCGCCGCCCAGCTATCGCGCTCGACCGCTTCGACTGCCAGTTTCGCCGCCAGTTCCGGCGTTTTTTCATGCTCCAGCGCTTTTTTCAACGCCTTCGGCGTCGCCACTTCTTCTTTTACGGTTTCAACAACCGTCGTCGATTTCCAGCGATAGGCTTCTTTTTTCGCCGGAGCTTTTTCCAGCGCAGCCGCAGCCGGACGCGCCTGCACGCGCTCGGTAATCGAGCTCAGTCGTTCCAGCGCAGCGTTATTCACCGGCCGCGCGCGGGAAGCGGCTGCCGGTTCACTCTTTTTTGGGGTGGGCGCTCCCTGGCTACGCTGCAGCTGGCTGCGGGCCGCCAGCACCTGGCTGGTGGTCTGCGGCAAATTCGGCGGCGGCGCGGATTCCGGAACGGCCTGCTGGACGGGGGCGGCCTGAATAGCCTGCACCGGCGGCGCCTCCGGTTCCGGCAGCGGCATACGCGGATGGAAAGCCAGCGCACGCAGAAGCGTCATCTCGACCCCCATTCGTCTGTCCGGGGCGTACGGGAGCTCTTTACGGCCAATCAGTAGCGTTTGATAGTACAGCTGAACATCGGTTGGCGGCACCGTCCGCGCCAGCTCGCGCATGCGCAGCTCAATCGCGGCCATATCCGTTCCCAGCGCCGACGGCGAGAGCTGAACCATCGCAATACGGTGCAACAGGCTCTGCATCTCCACCAGCAAGGCCTCCCACTCTACGCCGCGGGCGGCAGCCTCATTCACGCCGGCCATGACCCGCTCGCCGTCGGCAGCCACCAGCGCCTCAATCAGCGATAGGGCCTGATCGTCGTCAAGGGTGCCGAGCATGGCGCTAACGGATTCTGCCGTCAGGCGACCGTCGCCGCTGGCAATGGCCTGATCGGTCAGGCTTAACGCATCGCGCAGGCTACCGTCCGCCGCGCGCGACAGCAGCTGCAGCGCGCGCGGTTCAAAAGCGATCTGCTCGGCGCCGAGAATATGTTCCAGCTGATGGCGAATCTGTTCGACGTCCAGCGCCTTGAGATGAAACTGCAGACAGCGGGAAAGAATCGTTACCGGCAGCTTCTGCGGATCGGTCGTCGCCAGCAGAAATTTAACGTGCGCCGGCGGCTCCTCCAGCGTTTTTAACAACGCGTTGAAGCTGTGGCGCGAAAGCATATGGACTTCATCGATCAGATAGACCTTGAAGCGACCGCGGGCCGGCGCGTACTGGACGTTATCCAGCAGATCGCGGGTATCTTCGACTTTGGTGCGCGAGGCGGCATCGATCTCAATCAGATCGACAAAGCGCCCCTGTTCTATTTCTCGGCAGTTGTCGCAGACGCCGCACGGCGTGGCGGTAATGCCGGTTTCGCAGTTTAATCCTTTTGCCAACAGGCGCGCGATAGAGGTTTTACCGACTCCGCGGGTACCGGAAAAAAGATATGCGTGATGAATGCGCCCTAACGACAAGCCGTTCGCCAGTGCGGTCAGCACATGTTCCTGGCCGACGACGTCAGCAAAGGTTTGTGGGCGCCATTTACGGGCTAAGACCTGATAACTCATGGGCTGGCTCTGAAACGCTGGAAGGTGAAATCACGAGGGGTCATGCTATCACAGCCCCGCTCAATCAGCGAGGCTATGTGGCGGGAAATGCTTAGTGGCCCGGGAAAGGGACCAGGCTATAGCAGTTGATTCCCAGTTTTTCCAGGCGCTGCTCGCCGCCCAGATCGAACAGATTGATAATAAAGGCCGCGTCATGCACTTCACCACCCAGACGACGGATGAGCTTCACGGTGGCGTCGATGGTGCCGCCGGTCGCCAGCAGATCGTCAACCACCAGCACCTTATCGCCTTCTTTAATGGCATCAATATGGATTTCCAGCTGATCGGTGCCGTACTCCAGCTCGTAGCTTTCCGCGATGGTTTCACGCGGCAGCTTACGCGGCTTGCGTACAGGAACAAAGCCTACGCCCAGCGCCAGCGCAACCGGTGCGCCAAATAAAAAGCCGCGCGCCTCGGTACCCACCACTTTGGTAATTCCCGCGTCTTTATAACGCTCGGCCAGCAGCTCAATGCTGAGCGCATAGGCCTTCGGGTCTTCCAGCAAGCTGGTGACATCACGGAAAAGGATGCCAGGTTTCGGATAGTCCTGGATGCTTTGGATGCTGTTCTTCAGATATTCAAGCTGCTGTGCTGTTGCGGTCATAAGTGTATGCCTGATTAAAACGGTGTTACTCACGGGCATGCCAAATGGGCCAAAGAAACTTTTGTTTAACCTTTGACCAGGCTTACCCGCGCTCGAAAACGCCAGAATTTACTGGCTGTCAGCGACAATTGCAACCATCATTATTGCGCATCAGTGCTTTTGTTGCTTTGCATCAACCACCGGAATGCGCCACATAAATATCAGCAGACAGGTCAGAATGATCAGCAGCAAGATGCGCACCCAGGTAAGATTAACCAGCCACAGCGAAATGGCAAAGGTCAGCAAAATCATCGCGACCGCCCGCGGCTTCGCGCCCGGCGGCATGGCGCGGTATTTCTGCCAGTGACGCAGGTAGCCGCCAAACCATGAGCGATACAAAAGCCAGTGGTGAAATCGCGGCGACGAGCGCGCAAAGCACCAGGCGGCAAGCAGGATAAACGGCGTCGTCGGCAGTAGCGGTAAAAACACGCCCAGCGTTCCCAGCGCTACCGCCAGCCAGCCAATGATGATCAAAATAATACGTGGCATAATGCGAATCGTTATCACGAAGATAACGCTAATGTAGCACAGTTGCTTATCAGGGGATGGAGGAGTTATTTGAAAACCGCCCGGCTTTTACATTCACTGGAAAACCAGCTTGCGGAGCTGGCCGCTCAGGTGGCGCCCATGGCCAATCACGCGACCCTCAGCCCGCGCTTCGATCGTCAGTTGTTCCGTACCCGCAGCACGCAGATGCAGGCTTATCTCAATGAGGCCAGAGACGGCTTTACGGCGTTAAAACAGGCGGCCGAACGCCAGCAGCTTGCACAAGTCGCCTGGCTGGCAGAACGTCTCGTTGCCCAAATCGCCGCGATTAACCGGGAAACGGCGACCTGGTCATTACGCGCCTGGGATAGCGCGTCGCCAACGCTTAGCCGCTGGCAGCGCAGACGTCTACAGCATCAGGAGTATGAACGGCGCCTGCTGGCTATGCGCAACGACCGACAGAGACGACTGGCGCAAGCCATAAGCCTTGATGACCAGCAGCGGCTGGCAAAGGAAGTTGAAGCCTATACCGGGCGCCTGGCCCGCTGTCGCGACGCGCTGGAAAAAATTGAAAACAGACTGGCCCGCTTAACGCGCTAATGGGAGGAAGAAGTATGTCGCTGGAAAATGCCCCTGACGAGGTCAAGCTGGCCGTCGATTTAATTATGCTGCTTGAGGAGAATAAAGTTCCTGCGCGAACCGTGCTAGCTGCGCTGGAAATTATCCGTCGAGACTATGAAAACAAAGTAAAAAGTGCGGAAGAGGCCTCGCATAACGCACAGGAGTAGTCTGTTGGCGGATCGTTGGGGGTGGCAGAGTTGTACCCTGCCCCTTACCACAACGGATAGATGCTCATGGAAAGATTCTCACGTACGCCGCACGATGCTATTTTCGTCAAATGCTGGCCCAGAAAGAGGTCGCTCGCGATTTTTTACAGCTTTATCTTCCCGCACAGTTTTTAAGTATCTGCGATCTCAATACGCTGCCGCTGGTGGTCCCGATTCTGTTTTATCACGGCACCGTCAGCCCCTGGCCACATACGCTCAACTGGCTCCAGCTTTACCTTAATCCGCTATATGCTGCAGGCGGGATCCACGGAAAAGCCCGGGCCACTCATTCGCGAACTGGCGAAGCAGTCGCCCGGGTACAAGGAGCTAATGATGACGATTGCCAAATGGCTGGAAGAGAAAGGTTGTAAAAAAGGTAGAAAAGAAGGAAGGCTCGAGGGGCGTAAAGAAATCTCCCGCAGCATTGACCTGAAAATGCTCGCCAGCAGGCTGGAACCAAAGATGGTGATGGAGCTGACCGGTCTGAGCCAGGAAGAACTCTCCTCGCTCAGCCATTAATACCTGCGGGGCGGAATCTCCGCCGCCCCATTATGCTTAGCCCATCGTCGGCGAGGCATCGCCGCCTTTATCCCGCTTCACCTCTGTCACTTCATCGCCTTTCTCATTGCGCAGATGAACCTCAAGCTGGTTAAAGGCGATATCAATATTGTTCTCGCGGCACAAACGATCGATAGCGCGGTTAAGCTCATCCACCGCATAGCTGCGATCGCGAAGTTCACGCACGTACAGGCGCAGTTCATGATCGAGCGTGCTGGCGCCGAAGGTGGTAAAGAAGACCGAGGGCGCGGGCTCTTGCATCACTTTCGGATGCTCATGCGCGGCCTGGAGCAGCACTTCTTTAACCTTATCCAGGTCGGAACCATAGGCCACGCCAAGGCGGATGACCACTCGGGTGACGGTGTCGGAGAGCGACCAGTTGATCAAGCGTTCCGTCACGAAGGCTTTGTTCGGGATAATGACCTCTTTACGGTCAAAATCGGTAATGGTCGTGGCGCGAATGCGGATTTTGCTGACGGTACCGGAGAAGGTACCAATGGTCACCGTATCGCCAATACGCACCGGACGCTCAAAGAGAATAATCAAACCGGAAACAAAGTTACCGAAGATCTCCTGTAAGCCAAACCCTAAACCAACCGACAGGGCGGCCGCCAGCCACTGAAGTTTGTCCCACGAAACGCCCAACGAGCCAAATACCGTCATCGCGCCAATAACAATAATGGCGTAATTAAGGATAGTCGTAATCGCATACGACGCCCCCTGGCGCATATTGAGTCTCGATAGCACCAGCACTTCCAGCAGGCCCGGCAGGTTGCGAATTAACGCCCAGGCGACCATCGACGCGACAATCGCGAACAGCAGGCTTCCCATAGTGACGCTTTTCACGGCGCTGACGCCAGCTTCCGTACCGTTGTAATGCCACAGCGTAATACTGTCGAGATAGGCGAAGACGGTGATCAGATCGGACCAAATCGCCCAGAACAGCACGGCAAACAGCGCAATCATCACCAGCATCGTAATACGCAGCGTTTGCTGGTTAACCTGCTCGAGGGCAATCGTCGGTTCTTCCTGGGGTTCGGCCCCTTCCGCGCCCTCTTTAACCAGATGCTGACGACGCGCCAGCGCACGGCGCCAGGCAATACGCCGGGCGGCCACGCTCAGGCCGCGCAGAACGGTCTGGTACAGCAGGTTCCACAGCATCACCAGGTAAACGGTTTCAATCCAGCGGCCGGCCAGACGCAGCGTGGTGTAGAAGTAGCCGGTTGCCGTCAGCACCATCAGGGCGATGGGCACTATCGATAGCACGGTGACGGTGATAAGGCGCAGGCTGTGGGATTCTTTATCGCGCCAGCTTTCGCGGCACATCGGCAGGACAAGCACCGCGATCAGCAGCAGGTTGAGGAAAATCACGAACTGCCCGAGCACGTCATCCATCAGGTGCAGCGGCGACAGTTCCGACATCACCGACCAGAAATTGAGCGGCAGTAGCGCAAGGCTGACGCGGACAATCTGCCGCCGCCAGTGGCTGGTCAACTGCGACGGCATATTAAAGTGGCGCACCGCCACGCCGTCTTTCTCCAGAACCTTCCAGCACAGGCCAAACACCAGCCAGAACAGCGCCAGCTTCTTACTATAAGCCCATAGCAAATCGCTGATATTCAGCTGCATGGTCAGCAGAATCAGGCCAATGGCCAGAATAACCAGCACTACAGGCAGCGCGCGGATCAGATCGATAAGAATCGCTTTCGGCGTGTGAAGCTGAGTGTCATTGCGCAGTTGCCCCACCTGTGAAGCCAGCTTCGCCTGATACGCTTTCAGCCAGTTAAGGCGCCAGCGAATCAGACCGGCAATCAGTAGCAACGGCAGGCCGGCAAGGAAAGCGATAAATACCGCAGGCCAGGCTTTTTCCCAGTTTACGGTGATTTTCATCGCCTTAAACTGCCCTTTCAGCGCTTCCGGGAAGGCTTTAACCCACTCCCAGTCCATCGGACGGTTACTGTTTACCCAAAAAATCTGCTGCGTCAGAATGGCTTTCAGGTTGGTCGACACGCTCATTAACTGCTGCTGATTGATCTGCAGGTTAATGGCCATCATCAGCTGGTTACCCAGCTGTTTGTTGAACTGATCGAGCAGCTCCCGGCGCATATCAACGATTTCGAGAAGCGCGCTATGCACTTCGGCATTGACATCACTGCCGTGCCCTTCCTCCAGCTTCGCGACGTACGCATCGCTCTGGAACAACGCATCGCGCTGCTGGTTAACCTCAAACTGTTCGAGGCGCAGGTCGGCGATGCGGTTCGTCATATCACTCAGCTCCTCCGCAGAGGGCAGCGTTTGCTGTTGCTGATAAAGGATACGCGACAGCAGCAGGCTGCCTTTCAGCACGGAAATCTGCTCTTTTATGTCACGCTCGGATTGCAAAGCGCGATCGAGCCAGGTCTTCACTTTGATGTTGCGCTGAACCAGCTGATTACCATTTTCCGTCGCCGAAATCAGTCTTTGGCTAAGCTGGTGGTTAATCTCCAGCTCCTGCTTCACCAGCGGGTTTGCCTGAATACGCGCCGTTTCGTCCGGAGAAACCGCTTCCTGAGCCGTCTTTTCCGTCAGCGTCAGGCGCTTGCTATTTACCGCCTCCTGCAATAACTGAAGCTGGTGTTCAAGACGGTTGCTGTAGGCGGTGATGTAATCACGCTGCTTTTGCAGTGTATCCTGCAGGACCGTGTTACCTTCCAGGCTTTTGCGCTGCTGGTCTATCTGCGCATTCAGCAGAGCCTGCTGCGCCAGCAGCAAACTTTGCTGGGTAGGACGCAGCGCCTCCTCCCCCGTCGAGGTGCCATTCAGGCGGTTACGGATCTGCTGCAGCTGCTGCGAAGCGGAGTACATCGCGTTCTGCACGCGTTCCGGCTGGGTTTGTAGGGAGACTAACTGGCTGTTATAGGTTGCCAGATCGTTCTGCGCGTTTTGCAGATCGTCCAGCGTCTGAGAGACGCGCGATTCCAGCTGACGCAGCGATAACGTGCTCAACGTTTTACGCGTCGCCTCATCATCGGAAACATCGCTTAGCGCGTTGAGGCTATCGATAGCCTGATTCATTTTCGCTGGCGCCTGGGCCACCTGCTGACGCAACTGCGTCGTTTCCGACTTAATGCGTTCGATTTTATCGAGGGTTTCCAGGGTCTGGGTCAGGTCCTGCTGAACCAGCTTGTCCTGCGGGGTCAGTTCTTTTTGCTTATTCAGCGTCGTGAGCTGGCTTTGCACCTCGGAACGTTCAGGTAAATCAGCCGCCAGCGCCGTGTTAACGCTAACACAGCCGATGAAAAACATCAGGGTAAGAACAAAAGCGGATATGGCGTTTCGCCAACGAATAGTATGCAGCATAGTGTTAACATGAGTGATTGCAAAAGCCGGAGAATACCGGGGATCGTCGCAGCGCGAAGGATAGCACTTCTGTTATCGCGCGAATAGCGGCGGACAGCAGGAAAAATCCCCCTTTTGTCCGCGAGGGTACTTAAGCTTCCGCGCCTTCAGAACTGCGCAGGGAGGGGCACAATTGATACATTTCAAGCAGCGTTTCAACATATGCCCGCGCTTCATGCTGCAGATCGAAGGCGTTGGGCGCCAGCAGCCAGTTCTCCATCAGGCCAGAAAGATAGCTGCGCATTAAAATCGCCGCCCTCCGGGTGAGTAAATTTGCGGGCAGCATCTTCGCCGCAATGCACTCTTTTAATGTCTGCTCGATACGATCGTAGCTCTCAAGGCATAAACTTCGCTGCGCTTCTTGCAGCGTGACCATCTCTCCGACGAACTCGCATTTATGGAAAATGATTTCCATCATCAAGCGCCTGCGTTTTTCTGTCACCGTTGCTTCAAGGATATACACTAAGATCTCTCTGACAACTGACAGTGGATCGTTGGGGAATTTTGCCCGATACTCAACTTCGAGATCGTTGATGTTGGCTTCTGAAAGCACCCATATTTCATTAAATAAATCTGATTTATTTTTGAAATGCCAATAGATAGCGCCCCTCGTCACACCGGCCTCTTTTGCAATTGCGGCCAGCGAGGTGGATGATACGCCTTGCTGCGAAAACAGACGTAGAGCAACATCCAGAATATGTTGCCGGTTTCAAGCGCCTGTTGTTTGGTTTTTCGTGCCATAGGTCGATGAGTTTACAGAGGTTACGTTTACATACATTTGTGAATGTATGTACCATAGCATGACCATAATAGAAACACAGCAGTGGGTTTGTGGTCGATTGAGCCACTGAACAATTTGAAATTGGACACTCGAGGTTTACATATGAACAAAAACAGAGGGTTAACGCCTCTGGCGGTCGTTCTGATGCTCTCAGGCAGCTTAGCGCTAACAGGATGTGACGACAAACCGGCTCAGCAAGGAGCCCAACAAATGCCGGAAGTCGGTATTGTGACGCTCAAATCCGCTCCTCTACAAATTACTACCGAACTGCCAGGCCGTACCAGCGCCTATCGCGTTGCGGAAGTTCGTCCTCAGGTCAGTGGCATTATTCTTAAACGTAACTTCACCGAAGGGAGCGATATCCAGGCAGGGGTATCTCTTTATCAAATCGATCCGGCGACCTATCAGGCCACTTATGAAAGCGCGAAAGGCGATTTAGCCAAAGCGCAGGCCGCAGCAAATATGGATCAGCTGACGGTTAAGCGTTATCAGAAACTGTTAGGCACTAAGTACATCAGTCAACAGGATTACGATACTGCCGTCGCGACCGCGCAACAGAGCAACGCCGCCGTGGTTGCCGCCAAAGCAGCGGTTGAAACCGCGCGCATTAATCTGGCCTACACCAAAGTCACCTCGCCAATCTCCGGCCGCATTGGTAAATCCGCGGTCACAGAAGGTGCTCTGGTGCAAAACGGCCAAACTACCGCCCTGGCGACCGTGCAACAGCTGGATCCTATCTATGTTGATGTGACGCAATCGAGCAACGATTTCCTGCGTCTGAAACAAGAGCTGGCCAACGGCAAGCTGCAGCAGGAAAACGGTAAAGCGAAGGTTGAACTGGTGACAAACGACGGTCTGAAATACCCGCAAAACGGTACGCTGGAGTTTTCTGACGTCACCGTTGATCAGACCACCGGTTCTATCACGCTGCGCGCCATTTTCCCGAACCCGGATCACACTCTGCTGCCGGGGATGTTCGTCCGCGCGCGTCTGGAAGAAGGCGTAAACCCGGATGCGCTGCTGGTTCCTCAGCAGGGCGTAACCCGCACCCCGCGCGGCGATGCCAGCGCGATGGTCGTCGGCGAAGGTGATAAAGTCGAAGTTCGCCAGATTACCGCCACTCAGGCTATTGGTGATAAATGGCTGGTCACCGAAGGGCTGAAAACGGGCGATCGCGTCATCATCACCGGTCTGCAAAAAGTCAGACCTGGCGTGCAGGTTAAAGCGCAGGAAGTCGTTTCTGACGATAAACAGCAAGCCGCAGGCAACGCTCAGTCAGAACAACCCAAGTCTTAACTTAAACAGGAGCCGTTAAGACATGCCTAATTTCTTTATCGATCGCCCCATATTTGCGTGGGTGATCGCCATTATCATCATGCTGGCTGGGGGGTTATCGATCCTCAAGTTGCCGATAGCGCAATACCCGACGATTGCGCCGCCGGCAATTTCCATTACAGCCATGTACCCCGGTGCCGATGCTGAAACCGTGCAGAACACCGTGACCCAGGTTATCGAACAGAACATGAACGGTATCGATCACCTGATGTACATGTCTTCAAATGGCGACTCCACCGGTACAGCAACTATCACCCTCACCTTTGAATCCGGTACCGATCCGGATATCGCCCAGGTACAGGTACAGAACAAGCTGGCGCTGGCAACACCGCTGCTGCCGCAAGAAGTTCAGCAACAGGGTATTAGCGTTGAAAAGGCATCCAGCAGCTTCCTGATGGTTGTTGGCGTTATCAATACCAACGGCACCATGAATCAGGATGACATTTCTGACTATGTTGCCGCCAACATGAAGGATGCGATTAGCCGTACCAGCGGCGTCGGTGACGTGCAGCTGTTCGGTTCCCAGTACGCGATGCGTATCTGGATGGATCCGAACAAGCTTAATAACTTCCAGCTTACGCCGGTTGACGTGATCAGCGCCCTGAAAGCGCAGAACGCCCAGGTTGCAGCAGGACAGTTAGGCGGTACTCCACCAGTGAAAGGTCAGCAGCTGAACGCCTCCATCGTGGCGCAGACCCGTCTGACCAATACTGAAGAGTTCGGCAACATTCTGCTGAAGGTTAACCAGGATGGTTCCCAGGTGCGTCTGCGCGATGTTGCGAAGATTGAGCTGGGTGGTGAGAACTATGACGTTATCGCGAAGTTTAACGGTCAGCCCGCGTCCGGTCTGGGTATTAAGCTCGCGACCGGCGCGAATGCGCTGGATACCGCCAACGCCATTCGTGCCGAACTGAAGAAAATGGAACCTTTCTTCCCGTCAGGCCTGAAGATTGTTTACCCGTATGACACCACTCCCTTCGTGCAGATCTCCATTCACGAAGTGGTGAAAACGCTGGTTGAAGCCATCATTCTGGTGTTCCTGGTGATGTACCTGTTCCTGCAGAACTTCCGCGCAACGCTGATTCCGACTATCGCCGTGCCGGTTGTACTGCTGGGGACGTTCGCTATCCTCGCGCTGTTCGGCTTCTCGATAAACACCCTCACCATGTTTGGTATGGTGCTCGCCATAGGCCTGCTCGTGGATGACGCCATCGTGGTGGTAGAAAACGTCGAGCGTGTAATGGCCGAAGAAGGGCTACCGCCGAAAGAGGCCACGCGTAAATCAATGGGCCAGATTCAGGGCGCGCTGGTGGGTATCGCGATGGTGCTTTCCGCGGTATTTATCCCGATGGCCTTCTTCGGCGGTTCTACCGGTGCGATTTACCGTCAGTTCTCGATCACTATCGTTTCCGCGATGGCGCTGTCGGTACTGGTGGCACTGATTCTGACCCCGGCGCTCTGCGCCACGATGCTGAAACCCATACAGAAAGGCAGCCATGGCGCCACCACCGGCTTCTTCGGTTGGTTTAACCGCATGTTCGATAAGAGCACGCATCACTACACCGATAGCGTAGGCAATATCCTGCGCAGTACCGGTCGTTATCTGGTGCTGTACCTGATCATCGTTGTCGGCATGGCCTGGCTGTTCGTTCGTCTGCCAAGTTCGTTCCTGCCGGACGAAGACCAGGGCGTCTTCCTGAGCATGGCGCAGCTGCCTGCTGGCGCAACTCAGGAGCGTACCCAGAAAGTTCTGGATGAGATGACCGACTATTATCTCACCAAAGAGAAAAACAACGTTGAATCGGTATTCGCCGTAAACGGCTTTGGTTTCGCGGGTCGTGGGCAGAACACCGGTATCGCGTTCGTTTCTTTGAAAGACTGGAGCCAGCGTCCGGGCGAAGAAAACAAAGTTGAGGCGATTACCGGTCGCGCAATGGGGTATTTCTCGCAGATTAAAGACGCAATGGTCTTCGCCTTTAACCTGCCGGCAATTGTTGAACTGGGTACCGCAACGGGCTTTGACTTCCAGCTTATCGACCAGGCGGGACTGGGACATGAAAAACTGACCCAGGCACGTAACCAGCTCTTTGGTATGGTCGCGCAGCATCCTGACGTCTTAAGCGGCGTGCGTCCAAACGGACTGGAAGATACTCCGCAGTTCAAAGTGGACATCGATCAGGAAAAAGCGCAGGCTCTCGGCGTGTCTATCAGCGACATTAACACGACGCTTGGCGCGGCATGGGGTGGTAGCTACGTCAACGACTTCATTGACCGCGGTCGCGTGAAGAAAGTGTATATCATGTCTGAAGCGAAATACCGTATGCTGCCGGAAGATATCGGCAACTGGTACGTACGCGGCAGCGATGGACAGATGGTGCCCTTCTCCGCCTTCTCGACTTCACGCTGGGAATACGGCTCGCCGCGTCTGGAGCGTTACAACGGTCTGCCATCGATGGAAATCCTCGGCCAGGCGACACCGGGTAAGAGTACCGGTGAAGCGATGAACCTGATGGAAGAGCTGGCGGGTAAACTGCCTGCGGGTATTGGTTATGACTGGACCGGTATGTCTTATCAGGAACGGTTGTCAGGCAACCAGGCACCAGCGCTGTATGCTATCTCGCTGATTGTCGTCTTCCTGTGCCTGGCGGCGCTGTATGAAAGCTGGTCGATTCCGTTCTCGGTCATGCTGGTTGTTCCGCTGGGGGTTGTGGGTGCGCTGCTGGCGGCCACCTTCCGTGGATTAACCAACGACGTCTACTTCCAGGTTGGTCTGCTGACCACCATCGGCCTGTCGGCGAAGAACGCGATACTTATCGTTGAATTCGCCAAGGACCTGATGGATAAAGAGGGCAAAGGCCTGATCGAAGCCACGCTGGAAGCCGTTCGTATGCGTCTGCGTCCGATTCTGATGACCTCGCTGGCGTTCATCCTTGGGGTCATGCCGCTGGTTATCAGCTCCGGCGCAGGCTCCGGTGCGCAGAACGCCGTCGGTACTGGCGTAATGGGCGGGATGGTGACCGCGACGGTGCTGGCGATTTTCTTCGTGCCGGTGTTCTTCGTGGTGGTTCGCCGCCGCTTTAGTAAGAAAAATGAGGATATTGAGCACAGCCATCCGGTTGAGCATCATTAATCTCTCCTCTCAGGGCCGCATTTGCGGCCCTTTTCTTTTGTTCCACGTTAAAACGCACGGATTGTTATTGTCTAATTTATAAGCTGAGATATAATATTTAATGATGAGTCGCGGTGCTTATCTCCATTTTTTCCACAATTTTCTTTCCCGTGCCCCCAACTCAGAATATTCTTAATCACTGATTTTATGTATGGTTGTCTCTCTATAACGGCTAAACGCGTCGGCTAACCTGATGAAATATAAGGTCAGCATTCGTTTTTTCCGATCGGGGTAACGGCACGATATAATAAAGTCCGAGGCATTGAGGATAAAAGGACGCTGATAATTGTAATTTTTCGTAATAGCACGATGAAATCTTTTTAAGAGTGGATTATAGTTAAACAGCAAGATTACAATGTATGTGTCAGGTCTGTTAGTCGTGTTCATCCCACAACGGTGTCGATAATCGTCGTTTAAACCACTCAAAAGGGGATGCGTTATGGACGAATACTCGCCAAAAAGGCATGATATTGCGCAGCTTAAATTTCTCTGCGAAACCCTGTATCATGACTGTCTTGCAAACCTGGAAGAGAGCAACCACGGCTGGGTTAATGACCCGACCTCGGCTGTCAATCTTCAGCTTAATGAATTGATCGAGCACATTGCCGCGTTCGCACTTAATTATAAAATTAAGTATGCAGAGGATAATAAGCTGATTACCCAGATTGACGAATATCTGGATGACACTTTCGTCTTGTTCAGCAACTACGGCATTAACAGCGCAGATCTGCAGAAATGGCGTAAATCGGGCAATCGGTTATTCCGCTGTTTTGTCAACGCCAGTCGGGAAAACCCGGTCAGTCTTTCTTGTTAGTATTATTACAATCAAAAGGTGAATTTATGTCTGATAAAACATTAACCAAAGTAGACTATTTGATGCGTTTACGACGCTGTCAGACAATTGATACGCTGGAGCGCGTAATTGAAAAAAATAAATATGAACTTTCTGATAATGAACTGGCGGTATTTTACTCAGCGGCTGACCATCGTCTTGCTGAGCTGACGATGAATAAACTGTATGACAAGATCCCCCCTTCAGTCTGGAAATTTATCCGCTAGTTTATTTCAAATGAAAGTTATACATCTCGTGCCAAAAACGCCCCTCTCTTGTGATGATAATAAGTGTGACAGCGCTCACAGATGTTGGCTCGATGTGAATATGAAACCGGTTTCTTTTTTATACTATGGCGACCTAACGATAAGGAAATAAGGAAGCCTCCATGAGTGAAGAGAAACAAAAAATGATTGCCGGCGAACTGTATCTGGCAGGTGACGCCACGTTGAAAGCCGATCGTCTGCGGGCCAGACAGCTGCTGCACCGCTACAATCATTCAGCGCCTGAAGAACGTGAATTAAGAAACGCATTACTTTCTGAACTGCTTGGGCGCGCCAGTGACGCGTATATCGAACCCACATTTCGCTGTGACTATGGCTACAATATCCTCCTCGGCAAAAATTTCTACGCTAACTTTGATTGCGTCATGCTTGACGTCTGTCCAATTCATATTGGCGATAACTGCATGCTGGCGCCGGGCGTGCATATTTATACCGCTACGCATCCCCTTGACCCTGTCGACCGCAATAGTGGTCAAGAGTACGGAAAACCCGTCACCATTGGCCACAATGTGTGGATTGGCGGCCGGGCAGTGATTAATCCAGGCGTCACTATCGGCGACAATGCCGTGGTGGCGTCGGGGGCCGTCGTAGTAAAAAATGTGCCAGCTAACGCCGTCGTCGGCGGAAACCCGGCGCGGATAATCAAAATGCTGGAGAGCGAAAAACGGTAACTGTTATGCTTTTATGCAACCAATCTGTTACTTTCCCCATAGATTTACGCAACATAAAATAGCCTTCAGGCTGAGCCCGGTTTGTCACGCCTGGATACGGGCTCATGGCAGAATTTGGGGAATAAGATGACAGAAATACAGCTGCTGCTGAAGAGCACCATTGATGAGCTTAATGTGAAAGAGAAGCGTGACAACCGTCCGCGTTTTAGCATTAGCTTTATTCGCAACCATCCATGGCTTTTTGTCGCCATGTACGCGGCTTTCCTGGCCACGCTTATTGTAATGCTCCGTTCCGAAACGCTGGTAGATTCTGTCTGGCTGTTAATTGTGTTATTTGTTCTGCTAAACGGTTTCTTCTTCTTCGACGTCTACCCACGCTATCGTTATGAAGATATTGACGTTCTTGATTTCCGCGTGTGCTACAACGGTGAATGGTATAACACCCGATTTGTCCCTGACCAGCTGCTTGAACGCATCCTGCAATCGCCACGCGTTGGCGGCGAACAAAAGGCCCAGCTACAAAAAATGATCGCCACCAAAGGCGAACTCTCCTTTTACGATGTGTTTTCCCTTACCCGCGTCGGTCCAGCACAATAAGACGGTTCAGCGTCCGTACCGCAGCCATAAAATGTGAGGCTGACGTATTACCGTAACCCAGAACAAAGCCGCTTCGCGCCGTTTTTACATCCAGGTAAAAACGGCTTAATGCCCCGGGTGCAAGCTGAAACCGCCGGGCCTGCTGCACAATCGCCTGGTCATCTACGTTGTCGATAGCGACGGTCAAGTGCAGGCCCCCCTCTCCGCCAAACAGTTTATAAGGATGCCTGAGCTCTTGAGCCAGAATCTCCCGCAGCTGCTGCTGACGTTTGCGGTATAAACGGCGCATGGCGGCTAAATGACGTGCGTAGTGCCCCTCCTCAATGAACAACGCCAGCGCCCTCTGTTCGGCCCGATGGCCGCCGCGTAATAGCGAACCAACGGCGCCACGTGCGGCCTCCGCCAGCGCGGGAGGCATCACCATAAAGCCAATGCGCAGCGCCGGAAATAGCGTTTTGCTGAATGTCCCCAGATAAACCACCGGCGCCTGCCTGGCCATCCCCAGCATGGCCGGAATGGGCTCACCGCTGTAGCGAAACTCGCTGTCGTAATCATCTTCAATAATCCATGAATCATGCCGGCGGGCATACTCCAGTAGCGCCAGTCGCCTCCCGGCGCTCATCACTGCCCCGCAGGGGTATTGATGGGAAGGTGAAGTAAAGATCAATCGCGGCGCTTCACTATCATTATGGCTATCAAAACGCATCCCTTCATGATCAACCGGCACGCCCTCTATATGAAGTCCGGATTTGAGAAAGATGCTTTTTGCTCCCGGATAGCCGGGTTCTTCTACCCATGCCGTATCGCCAGCGACGCTCAGCAAATGCGTGCATAAATCGACGCCTTCCAGCGCACCTTCCGTAATCACAATCTGGCTGGCTTCACAGCGGATCCCCCGCGAGAGCGCAAGGTGGCGGGCAATGGCTTTTCGCAGTACGAGCTCTCCCTGCGCATCGCCGTAGCCCAATAATGCGCTTCCCTCTTCACGCAGTACGCGATCCAGGAGCCGGCGCCAGATGGAAAGCGGAAAGTAGTTAACCGCAGGCATTCCCGGCGTAAAGAGCAGCGTGGGTGAATCACGATGGATTGCCGCCGGTAATCCCTGTAAGTATTCAGGGAGCACAATATGGCGCGCCTCAACGTCTCCCTCTCCCTGAGTTCCTAAAGGCGCGACGGACGTCCCCTGGCGGCTACGTAATAAATACCCCTCTATCGCCAGCTGCTCCAGCGCGCCGTTGATGGTGTTGCGCGACAGTCCCAAACGCTGGGCCATGGCGCGCGAGCCGGGTAAACGGCTATCACCTGCCAGCACCCCCTGCAAAATCGCCTCGCGTAGTGTCTGATAGAGGGTACGCTGTAGAGTTCCACCTCCCCTGCCGCGCAGGGCCTGCTCCAGTAAAGCAAAAAAAGCATCATCAGGAATATTCATCATCGCTCCTCGTGGCACCATAAAAACATACTCATGTGGTTCTTTTTATGGAACCAACAAGCGCCTAATCTTGCAGCATTCACCTGCCAAAGGAAAACCTCATGAGCCATCTTAATCAGTTCGATCAACCCGTTGGCGCAGCCCTGCCCGACTGGCAGCCCCGTCCACATCCTGAAAGGTTGAATCTGCAAGGTCGCCTTTGCCGGCTTGAGCCATTGCGCTCCACGCACGCCGGTGCGCTGTTTGACGCCCATCGGCTGGCCCCGGATACCCGAAGCTGGACGTGGCTGCTGCATGAGCCGGATAACAGCGTAGAGGAATACCGCGCGTGGATAGAGCGCGTTTCCGGGCATGCCGATCCCATTCACTTTGCCGTGATAGATCAGCAAACTGACCAGCCCGTCGGCTCACTGGCGCTGATGAGAATCGATGCTAAAAATGGCGTTGTTGAAGTCGGCCACGTTCACTTCTCGCCTTTACTAAGCCGGACGGCGATGGCCACTGAGGCCCAATGGCTGCTGATGCATTATATTTTTGCAACGCTCGGCTATCGTCGCTACGAGTGGAAATGCAACAGTTTGAACGAGCCTTCACGCCAGGCGGCGCTGCGGCTGGGATTTCAGTATGAGGGGCGTTTTCGTCAGGCGCTGGTGATAAAGGGCCACAACCGAGATACCGACTGGTTTTCGATTATCGATTCCGAGTGGCCGCATATTGACAAGGCAATGCAGCAGTGGCTGGCCGCCGACAACTTTAGCGCCGACGGCCGGCAGTTACGAACGCTGGAGAGCTTCCGTTAACGTCTCTTCTTGCGCCCCTGGACGGCCTTAAAGCGAGGATTACTTTTGCAGATAACATACAGCCGCCCTTTACGCTTGACGATCTGGCAATCCGGGTGGCGCTGTTTCGCGCTACGCAATGAGTTGAGCACCTGCATTATTTACTCCTTTTCGCATCAATAAAACCGCCGAAGCGCTGGCGGAAACGCGCGGTGCTGCCTTCATTGTTGAAGGCCTTCTGTTTACCGGTGTAATACGGATGCGATTTGGAGGAGACATCGAGCGTTACGTAGGGATACGTCTCACCTTCCAGCTCAATTTCACGCTCAATTTCACGCTCGGTACGGATCGTTGATCCGACTTTGAAGTATTCGTTGGCGCTGGTATCGTGAAAAACCACCGTGCGATAATGCGGATGAATATTGGGTTTCATAGCGACCTCAATCATTACGTTATAACATAACATTATGGTACGCCGGGTGAATACAAAGATCAACCCTGAGAATGGAAGGGGCTAAAGGGCGGCCCAGGCCGCCCGTTGCGGATTAAGGATTAAGCTGATGCGCCAGCGCTCTGAGCTGTTCGGCAATAGACTGCAGGTTTTTGCCCGGCTCCGTTTTCGGCCCGGTAGAGTGGCGCACGACCAGACGAGCCGGAAGGATAGAAGAAGTATGAGATGTCTCGCGATCGCCGCTATCGAGAAGGCGCCGGACGGCCTCTTTTCCTTGTAAATCAAGATCCAGCGAAACGGTGGTGAGCGCCGGGTAAAAGAACGAACTCTCATAGGTGTCATCATAACCAATAACCGATTTTTCCCCCGGAATCGGCACCTGGTGCTGGTGAAACGCGCTCAGTACGCCCAGCGCCATCTGATCGTTACCCACCAGAACGGCGGTAAAGTTTGGCGTCTCCCGCAGCATTTGTAGCGCCCCGGCATAGCCGCTCTGCGCATCCCAGTTACCGCGAATCACCGTGACCGGCTGTAGGCCATATCCCTCAAGGGTCTCAATCCAGCTCTTCAGACGCAGTTTGGCCGATACCGAGCTTTCCGGGCCGGCTAGCAGCGCGATCTCCCGATGCCCCATTTCATAGAGATATTTGACGCTGGCCCGGGTGCCGTCAGCCGGGTTAAACGAAACGTTAAACACGGAGCTGTAGGGGTCAACATCTAAAAAAAGACAGACAATATCATCGTTATCAGCGGCAATTTTTTGAGCCAGTTCAGTCTCCAGCGGCACGTTGATGATGACCTTATCCACCAGTTGAGACTTCAGTTCATTAATGGAATCTTGAATGCTTTGGTTGACGCTCTCATCGATCATAGAGATGAGTACCTGATAGCCTTCCACATTCGCATAGCGTTTTACCGCAGCAGCCACCTGAGAAGGCGCGTGCAATGCGAGGGAGATGGTGACCAGGCCCACGGTGCGGCTTTGCTTTCCTACCAGCTGTTGCGCCAGGCGGTTTGGGACATAGCGCAGCTCCTCGATGGATTTCTCCACCTTGCTGCGTGTGGCTTTGGATACATTAGCAGATTTGTTGAGTACCCTGGACACGGTCTGATAGGAGACGCCCGCATGGCGAGCAACGTCTTCTAAGGTCGCGCTTTTAGACTTCATAGTCCGGTTCCTTATGTTGTTATCCCTGGATTGTAACAGGGGCAATGTGAAAAAACGCTCATCACCGCGTCCCCCGAACTACAATCATCAAAAAAAGTATTACGCTCACAATACAACAAACTGTGAATAGACTCACTGGCTGTAACAAAATCCGCCAATTTATTTGCAGTTAATCACACTATAGCGATCATTCAATTGCCTGAATTCTGGTTTAGGCATTTTATGACATCGGTTATGTGAACGTAATACAAAAATAAGAGGATAGACATGAACACTACGCTACGCACACTCTCCGCTGCGTTGGCCGCTGCGCTGATTTCACCATCCGTGTTTGCTGCTTCCGCCACGCTTCCGGGTATCGATTTTCATGGCTATATGCGCGCCGGGGTTGGGGTCTCCGGCGACGGTAGTCAGGCCGAATGGCAAAAAAACAAAATTGGCCGTCTGGGTAATGAGTCCGATACCTACGGCGAGCTGGAGCTGGGATCAGAGGTCTATAAGAAGAATGACGTGAGCTTCTATCTTGATAGCATGGTCAGCATGGTCTCTGACGGTTCTAACGATAACGAAACCACGCTCGATGATGATGCCCAATTCGGCCTGCGCCAGCTCAACCTGCAAATCAAAGGGCTGGTCCCCGGCGATCCGAACGCGGTCATTTGGGGCGGTAAACGCTACTACCAGCGCCACGATCTCCACATCATTGATACCAAATACTGGAACATTTCCGGATCCGGTGCCGGGATCGAAAATTATACGCTCGGCCCGGGGGCCGTTTCATTTGCCTGGATCCGCGGCGATGCCAATGACGTCGACTACCGCGTCGATGGCGATAGCAACGTCAACATTAACTACCTCGACCTGCGCTACGCAGGCTGGAAGCCGTGGGCCGGTTCGTGGACCGAATTTGGTATCGACTACGCGATGCCGAATACCACTAAAAAGCAGGACTCCTACGGTGGTCTGTACGATGCTGAAAACGGCGTCATGCTGACCGGTGAAATCAGCCAGGATATGCTGGGTGGTTACAACAAAACGGTGCTGCAATACGCAAACAAAGGGCTGGCGCAGAACATGGTTTCCCAGGGCGGCGGCTGGTACGACATGTGGAACTACGTCAATGACGCCACCGGATACCGCGTGATTAATACCGGTTTAATTCCGATTACCGAAAAGTTCTCCATTAACCACGTTCTCACCTGGGGCTCCGCGGACAACATCACCGATTACACGGATAAAACGCGCATGCTGTCGCTGGTGGCTCGCGGGCAGTATCAGTTCACCGAATACGTGCGCCTGATTGGCGAAGTGGGCGGCTTTTACCAAAAAGATAGCTACAAGAACAATACTGATTATAAGCAGGCCGGTGAGAAATATACCATCGCGCTGGGCCTGGCCGATGGCCCTGACTTTATGTCTCGCCCGGAACTGCGCATTTTCGCTTCGTATCTTAATGACTCTGAAAACGGTAAACCGTTCGAAGATAAAACTGCCAATAATACGTGGAACTTTGGTGTACAGGTCGAGGCCTGGTGGTAGTCGTCATTTAACTGTTTTATCTCCAGCTGTAAGGTCGTTAATTACCCTCCGGTAATCATTATTGCCATTGAATGCTTTGTTTTTTTCGGGATAACTCATTATTGCGTTATCCCGTTTTATTTTATTTACGGCTGGCAAAGTGTTCGTCAAGTAATTGACGCAAAGCATCCGACTGTTTACCGAAAATAGCATGTACCTGCTGCCCAAGGATAATAACGCCAAGCGCTCCCTGCTGCTGTAGCCTCTGAGAGTCAACAATCGACAGATTATTCACCGTGACGCGTAAGCGGGTGATACAGGCGTCAACGTTGACAATATTCGCCTCGCCGCCAAAAGCCTGAATTAAACGTTCAATCTGTTGTTGTTCCGCCGGGCTTAACGTTACCGCCGGACGAGACTGGGAGAAGTAATTCAGAAAGGATTTTAAACTCACCATAATAGACTCCTGATAAGCAGATAAAAAAACGCCTGCTCTTGTGAGCAGGCGTGGATAGAGAAAAATTACGCGTGACGACTGAGAATGCGGCAATCCCACGCTTTTAAGGTCAACGGCGCGTTCAGTGCCGTGCCGGTGAGACTGTCCTGATAGCCCTGCGGTAAGGTCACCTGCTGCTGCTGCGCGCTGTAGTTTTGCAGGAACACGTAGGTGGTCTCACCGTCCGTCCGTGCGGTCGCCACCACCCCCGGCGGGAAATCGGCCGCCACCGCACGCGGCAGCGACAGCTCTTTACTTATGGCGGTGAAGAAGTCCCGCTGGAAAGCCAGATCGTTGCGCGAAGCGACGTGCCAGGCCTTACCTTTACCCACGTGATTGACGGTAACCGCTGGTCTTCCCGCGTAAAAATCATCGCGGTAGGTCGCCAGAGGCTGCGCCGTTTCGGCATGGATCAGTTCACACAGATGGCGTACCTGATACGGTCCCTGCAGGCCCCCTTCATTGCCCGCCAGCCCCTGCACCAGATTGCGTTCGCCGTCGTTCAGGCAGTCAATCTCTTCCGCCCAAATGCCCAGCAGTTTACGCAGCGGGCCCGGGAAACCGCCGAGATGGCAAAGGTCGGATTCGTTAACAATACCCGTCCAGTATGTTGTAACTAAATAACCACCGTTAGCCACAAAGGCCTCGGCGCGTTCGGCAAAGCCGTCGCGAACCATATACAGCATTGGCGCAATGACCAGTTGGTAAGCGCTCAGGTCAACGTCGGCATCGATGATATCTACCGCAATTCCCTGTTCCCAGAACGGACGATAGTGCTCATTGACGGTATTTTCATACTCCATGCCGAGATTTCGCGGCCCCTGTGCATCATCCAGCGCCCAGCGGTTTTGCTGGTCGAAGATAATCGCCACTTTTGCATCCGTCCGGCAGCCCACGACGCCCGGCAGCTGGCTTAATATCTCGCCGAGCGCCGTCACTTCACGACCCACGCGCGTATCCAGATGACCGACATGATCGATAATCGCACCATGAAACTTCTCAACTGAACCGCGGCTCTTACGCCACTGGAAGTACTGCACCGAATCCGCGCCGTGCGCCACTGCCTGCAGAGAAGAGAGAATATGCATTCCCGGTTTCTTCAGCTTACTGGTCGGCTGCCAGTTGGTCGCACTCGGGGTGGATTCCATTAATACAAACGGTTTGCCGCCCTTCAGGCTGCGCATCATGTCATGATACATAGCGGTGTAGCAGGCCAGCGTGGTTTCATCTTTATCACGGTGCCACATGGGGTAGCTGTCCCATGAGATAAAGTCCAGCACCTGCGCCAGCTGCCAGTAGTCGTAATCGTAGAAATACTCCATAAAGTTGGTTGTTACCGGCAGCGCAGCATTCGCCGCTTTCAGCGGCGCAATTTCGTGGCGGCAGAAGTCCGTCACCTGAGCGGTATTGAAGCGATGCCAGTCCAGGTTCAGACCATGAATGGAGACTTCCCCCTGCGGGGCCGGAGATTCGATCTGCGACCAGTCGCTGTAGGTGTGGCTCCAGAAGGTGCTCCACCAGGCGTGATTGAGATTATCCAGCGTTTCATAGCGCGCTTTCAGCCAGTCGCGGAAACGCTCCTGGCACAGGCTACAGTGGCACTCTCCGCCGTATTCATTGGAGATATGCCAGCCCAGCACCGCCGGATGCTGCGAGTAGCGCTCCGCCAGCAGGGAATTTATTTTCAGGGTTTTATCACGGTAGACCGGCGACGACATACAGTGGTTATGACGCCCACCGTGCAGCGCAGGCACCCGATCGCGACCGACGCGCAGGACCTGAGGATATTTCTGCGACATCCAGGCCGGGCGCGCGCCGCTTGGGGTCGCGAGAAAGACATGAATGCCGGCGGCATAGAGTTTATCCAGGATACTGTCCAGCCAGCCAAACTCAAATACGCCTTCCTGAGGTTCAAGTTTCGCCCAGCTAAATATCCCTACCGACATGACATTACATTTTGCCTGCTGCATCATGGCAATATCTTTATCGATAATATCGGGATAGTTCTCCCACTGCTCCGGGTTATAGTCGGCGCCATGCAATAGCGCATTGACCTTCGGACTCAAAGGCGCAAATTTTTTCATAATAAACATCCTGAAGTGTAAAGCTGAATAATTAATTGAATACCTTCATCGACGGCAATGCTTTTCCCTGGCAATCAAACAGCGCCTGATTTTCCCGGGCATTCCCCTCTTTCCATTCATCATGGATATATTTCATTCCGGCAGGCGTCGCCCAGGTATTTCCCGGTACGGCAATCCACGTCGGCTCCCAATAAAAAATACCTTTACCGCGGTGGTCCGGTACGTCCGCAACGGCCTGCATTAAGTCGTGAATATAATTATATTGCCCCTGTACGGTGGCAGGATAACCGCCATCCTTTTCCTCTTTCGCCTGGAAACTATTTTCGGCGTTGTCGCAGTTTTCCAGGGTATAGGCGTAAGCGGCTTCCACCACTATCACGTCTTTGTTATAGCGCTTGCTGATATCATCCATATTGGCTTTCAGCGCGCTAATCGGACCATTCCAGTAGGTGTACATCGAAAGACCAATGATGTCGTAAGGCACGTTGCGCTTGCTGATTTCATCAAACCACCAGCGGAAGGTGTCGTTTTTCGTGCCTTCGGCCAGATGAAGCATAATTTTAATCTGCTCGCCGCCGGTGAGGTTTTCCTTCAGGCCGTCAATGGCGGCGTTAAGCAGCCCCGCCAGGCGATCGAACTCGCCGCCGCCCTGCCCCCAGCTTTTGCCCTCCGGCCACAGCATACCGCCGTTGATCTCGTTGCCGATCTGGACCATATCCGGCAGCACCCCCTCCTGCTTAAAGCGGGCAATCGTGTCGCGGGTGTAGTCGTGGATCGCGGTTTTCAGCTGCGGATAATCCATTTTCTCCCAGGCCTTCGGCTTGAACTGCTTGCCCGGATCGGTCCAGAAATCGCTATAGTGAAAATCAAGCAGCAGCTTCATACCCTGCGCTTTTGCGCGCTTCGCCAGCGCCAGCGTCGCCGCCAGATCGTTATCGCCGCCGCCGTAACGCTGACCCTGGGCGTCTTTTGGATCCACCCACAGGCGCAGGCGAACATAGTTCACGCCGTCGGCCTTCAGAATCGCGATCGGATCCTGCGGCTGATTACTGTGGTTAAAGAACTTCGCGCCGTGCTTTTCCGCATCCAGCAGCGTGGAGATATCCGCGCCTTTAATAAAATCAGCGGGCATATTGCTAAACGCCTTCGTTTGCAGCGCATCTGCCGCCAGCGTACCGGCGGAAAAACAGCATGCCAGAGAAACAGCAAGCCACGCGGGTGTTAATCTTTTCATGGGGTTATCCTTTTGTACTGCCAGAGGTGAGGCCGGAAACAAAGTATTTTTGTAACGCCAGATAGAGAATCGCTACCGGCACGGCAATCAGCACCGCGCCCGCCGCATAGGTGGTGTAGCTGGCGCCCATTTTCTGCGCCACCAGGTTATACAGGCCGATCGGCAGCGTGTACTTATCCGGGGTACGCAGAATGGTGCTGGAGAGGATGAAATCCCCCAGCGGGCCGGTAAATGAAAACAGCGCCACCACCGCCAGAATCGGCTTCGACAGCGGCATAATGATTTCGATAAAGATGCGGAAGCTGCTGGCGCCATCCATCCGCGCGGATTCATCCAGATCTTTGGGGATCGCGTCCAGATACCCCTTCATGAGCCAGGTATTCATCGGGATCATGCCGCCAACGTAGATCAGCACCAGCGCCAGATGGCTATTGATCAGCCCCAGCAGCTGAGAGAGAACAAAGATCGCAATCAGCGCCGAGAACTGCGGGATCATCTGCAGCAGCAGAAACAGCATCAGCCCGTTCTGCCGCCCTTTGAAACGAAAGCGGGAGAACGCATAGGCCGTGAAGCTCACGCTGATTAAGGTCAACGCCATGGTCATGAAGCTGATTTTCATCGAGTTCCAGTACCAGGTGAGATAATTCACATTGCCGTTAAACAGATCCGCGTAATGCTGGAACGACAGGTTTTCAGGAATAATCGACGTACTCAGCAGACTGTTCCCGGCGTTCAGAGACGCCCCTACCGTCCAGACCAGCGGATATATAATGATCGTCGATACAAAGAGGACCACCAGCCAGGTGAGAGACAGGCGAATCCACTTTTCGCGTTTAATACTCGGTGATTTAGCCATGTTGCTTCCCTTACGCCATGTCGTCGTTTTTGAAGGATTTCGTGGCGCGGAACTGCCACAACGCCAGGCCGACGACAAAAATCGACAGCAGAATCGTGATGGTGGCCGCGATGGCGTATTGCGAAGACGACATTGTTAATTTGTAGATCCACGACACCAGAATATCCGTACCGCCGGCATTCGACCCGGCTACTGCCGGCCCGCCGTTATTGAACAGGTAGATGATATTGAAGTTGTTAAAGTTGAAGGTGTACTGAGTGATGATGATCGGCGCAATGGAGTAGAGCACCAGCGGCAGAGTAATGGTCCGCAGGCGGGTAAACGCGCTGGCGCCGTCCATGGTGGCCGCTTCATACAGATCGTCCGGGATCGCCTGCAGGACGCCGGTGGTCATGGCGAAAACAAACGGAAAGCCCAGCCAGGTTTGCATCATGATCAGCGCCGTTTTAGTCCAGAACGGGTCGGTCAGCCAGGCCTTCGGCGTGATGCCAAAGAAGGACAAAATGGCGTTGTTAATCACCCCGAATGAATCATTGAACATGCCGGCAAAAACCAGAATCGTCACGAAGCCCGGCACCGCCCACGGCAGAATGAAAATTGTGCGGATCATCGGCTTAAAGCGCAGATCTTTCTGGTTGACCAGAATCGCCAGCAGCACGCCGACGGTACATTGCAGGGTCGTCGCCAGTAGCGTCCACACCACCGTCCACTGCAGTACGTCAAAGAAGGTCGAGCGCCAGATGGATAATGTGAAGATATTGATGAAGTTTTTGAATCCCACCCAATCCACCAGCTTCGCCGGCGGCGTGTGATAAAGGTTGTAGTTAGTAAAGGCGATAGCAAAACCAAACAGGATCGGGAAGATGACCACAAACACCAGCAGTATGAAGCCGGGCGTGATCATCAGATACGGGAAACCCTCGCTGAGCAGCATCTGATACTGCTTGCGTACGCTATTCAGCGCCATGCCTTCATCGCGCTTTTTGCCGTTAACCCAGGCATCGCGCAGCGAGAGGAAATAGACCAACAAACCGAATGCGATAATCAGTACGCTGATTATCCCTTCCGCCAGCAGGAAAATAGAGTTATCCCGCGGGACTTCCTCGCCTAAGGTATATAACCCCCACAGGCCTTCGCTGAGAAAGTCATAGAAAATGCTCATAAAACTGCTCAGCAGCACCAGGAAGACAATCCCCTTCAGCCACTGGCGGTGATAAAACTGCCCAAAACCCGGCACGATAGCCAGCAACAGGCCGCACCACGCATGGCGTCCTGCGCCGCGCGCTTCGGCAATATTTTCGCTGGGATTGATAATCACACACGACTCCTTCTGAAAACGGGAGGACGGCCCTCCCGTTCTGTTACATCACCGGATTATTGATTGCTGGCCTGCATGGCTTCGATCTGCATTTTGATCTGCTTTTCAGCGTTATCGAGCGCTGCCTTCGGCTCCTGTTTACCGGTCAGGCTAAGCTCGAGCGCGGCGTTCGCCGGGCCCCATACCTCTCCCATTTCCGGGATCCCGGGCATCGCCGTCGCCCGCGCTGACTGCACCGCCACCGCGCTGGCCTTTTCGTCATTCTTAATCAGCGGATCGTCAATCATGGCCTTCAGCGGCGGGATTTCCCCGGTGGCGACATAGCGCGCTTTCACGTACTGCGGCTGGTTGATGAACTCGATAAACTGCTGCGCCAGCGCTTTATCTTTACTCCACGTCGAGACGACATAGCCCTTCACGCCGAGGAAGGAGCTCATCGGTTTGCCATCCGGCAGCGTCGGCAAAGGCGCGACGCCATAATGAATGCCTGCCGCTTCATACGGCTGGAAGGCCCACGGGCCGTTAATCACCGCAGCCGCTTTCTTCTCGGTGAACAGCGAGTCGATGGCGTTCAGCCCGTTATCGCCGAGGATCCCCGCCGGGAATACCTTGTCGGTGTAGAATTTTTTCAGGAAAGTCACCGCTTCCACCGCGCCGGGCTTATTCAGGCCGACATCCTGCGGGTTGAAGCCGCCTTTGTCGTTTTTGCCAAAGATATAGCCGCCCATTGGGCCAATAGCGCCCCAGCTGTAATAGATCTGGTCAAACTTCGCCAGCAGGCCGTACTTACCCTCTTCGCGCTGCTTCTTCGAATAGTCGAACCACGCCTGCAGGCTATCCAGCGGCTTATCGATCAGGTCTTTGTTGTAAATCAGCACCAGGGTTTCCACCGCTTTCGGTACGCCGTAAAGCACGTTATCCATATGGAACGCGTTGATTGATGCCGGCGTAAATGCCTCCTGCTTCGCCTGGTCCAGCGTCAGGGGAGACAGCAGTCCCTGTACGACCGCACCGCCTAGCTGGTCATTAGGGATCACCAGCACGTCCGGGCCAATGCCCGCCGGGCCATCAAGGCGCAGCTTTTCCAGCTGCTGGGCGTACGGCATTTCCTGCACGTTCACCTTAACGTTGAACTGCTTTTCAAAATCGCTTACCGCGGCCTTAATGCCGTCGGATTTTTTGATGTCTTCCCAGACGTTGAGCTGTCCGGCCGCGTGCGCCTGCAGGCTAACCAGCTGCCCGGCAGCCAGAGTAGTAAGGATCAGTGCAGCAAAAGTGTTCTTTTTCATTATCAACCTCATGTGAAGGTATAACAATTTAATGGTTTTTATTGGGCGATGTGACTTCCGAGAATCTTTCAGTTAACTGATAAACGGTGATTCATCAACAAATATGCCGTTATTCCTGATTTGTTATACGGTACGCTTTGAATGCTGACAAAACTACTGAAAGCTGCCAGTTGTGTGATCGTGATTGCAGAAATGAAACATCGATATAGGGCGCTAAAACTCTGGAAGTTATAGTCACTGCATGATTTTAGTGTCGTTGAGCATCGCCAGGCTGAATTGTTACACGTTATACAAATAATGCGTCACAGCCCAAATCCCAACGGCAAAAACGGCTACTAACCCGGGGAATGTTGATGTCCAATATACGACTGAGGAATGTCACCAAACGGTTCGGCAGTACAGTGACGCTGCATCAGGTAAATCTTGATATTGAAGATGGCGAGTTTGCGGTTTTCGTCGGTCCGTCAGGCTGCGGCAAATCGACGCTACTGCGAATGATTGCCGGTCTCGAAGAGGTGAGCGAAGGTGAAGTGCTTATTGGCGATGAGGTGATGAATGATGTCGTTCCTGCCCATCGCGGCGTCGCCATGGTATTCCAGTCCTATGCGCTCTACCCGCATATGACGGTAGCGGAAAATATGGGCTATGGCCTGAAGGTGAATAAAGTGCCAAAAGATGAAATTCGCCGCCAGGTTGAAATGGTGGCGAAAACGCTGCAGCTCTCTCATCTGCTGGATCGCAAACCTAAGCAGCTTTCCGGTGGCCAGCGCCAGCGCGTGGCGATCGGTCGCGCCATCGTGCGTAATCCACGGGTGTTTATGTTTGATGAACCCCTCTCCAACCTGGATGCCGAGCTGCGCGTTGAGATGCGCCTGCATATTGCTAAACTGCATCATGAACTCAAAACCACCATGGTTTATGTCACCCACGATCAGGTTGAAGCGATGACGCTGGCCGATAAAATCGTGGTAATGAACTACGGCAAAGTTGAGCAGATGGGTTCGCCGATGTCGCTGTATTACAACCCGGTCAATAAGTTCGTTGCGGGATTTATCGGTTCGCCGAAAATGAACTTCCTGCCCGCGACGGTCACCGCATGGCAGCCGGGCCAGCTTAGCGTGAAGATGGCGCAAGATCATAATCTGACGCTCAATATCACTACATCGCCGCTGCAGCCCGGCGCTGCCGTTACCCTCGGTATTCGCCCTGAACATCTCTCAACTGATGTGAATATCGGTACCGTGGTTGAGTTTCAATGTGAAGTCGTGGAGAGACTGGGTAACAACACCTATCTGTTCGGCCAGTGCTACGGCCACGATAACGTCAAAATTCTGCTGCCCGGCGACGTTCATTTCCGTCCATGGCAGAAGATAAGGGTCGCGTTTGACGATCGCTACTGCATGGTCTTCGACGAAAACGACCAGCGGATTAGCGCTGACATCGCTGCGCCGGACGCCCATTAAGCGCAACATATGACTGTCATGATTGCGCTTTAGAATATGAATCTGTGCTGACAACGCTTATTGCCAGCATACCAGCCCTCGTTTTTCTCCGCGACGCTCCAGGCCTTGGGCGTCGCGGTTCATCCACTGTTAGCCCGAATTCGTTGCTATCTTGCGATTCGGGCCTTTTTCTACCCCGTGCTGAACCCTCTTTTATCTTTCGCGTATACTCATCGAACCCCTCAATAAAATAAGGAAATACTCATGACGACCCGGCATCAGGTGAGTCTGGTTACAGGGGTATTGATACTCGCCATTATCCTGCCGGTCGCGCTGAGCATCTGGCTGGCAATGCAGCAGGCCAAAGAGCAATTTTATAGCGAACTGGACAACTTTTCCGTCCGCGTACTGGCCCGCGTTCAGCAGGTTGCCGATCAGGCAAGAGAGGCGCTGAACGAAGCTGATGCGCATGCGGCTACCACCTGCAGTCCGCAGCATTTGCTCACGATGCGACGGATCGCCTATACCCATCGCTACGTTCAGGAAGTGCTGTGGTTACATGAGGGTATTCCGCAGTGCTCTTCCCTCGAAGATCATCAGGTTTCGGTTACCTTTCCTGCACCCGACCATATCACGGCCGATGGCTATCGTACCTGGCTTACCTCAGTTAACGACCTGGGTCTGAAACATAAAATGACGGCCATGGGTAGTGAGCATCACGTGGTGATGATCGATCCCGTGTCGTTTATCGATGTCATTCCATTAGGCCATGAAGAGATTCACACGCTCTTGTTCGGCACGCAGCGCTATCAAATCATCATTAGCAGTAAACCGCTCAACGCTGCCGTCTGGGAGAAAATTAAGCATCAGTATGCCAGGACCCTAACCCTCGATAGCACCGTTTATCGTCTTCATCGTCTCCCGGATCTGGGGCTGGCCATTGCCACCTGGTCCTCGACGGTGCCGCTGCAGAAAAAGCTACATCAGCAGCTGATGCTGTGGCTGCCGATCGGTCTGTTCACCAGCCTTCTGGCCTCATTTCTGCTGCTTCGCCTGCTGCGGAGGCTGCGCTCGCCGCGTAATGGGATGCTGGACGCGCTGAATTCCCATGCCATTCAGGTCTATTACCAGCCCATTATTTCGCTACAGAGTGGAAAGATCGTCGGCGCGGAGGCGCTTGCTCGCTGGAGGCAGCCCGATGGCAGTTTCTTATCGCCAGATATTTTTATTCCGCTTGCCGAACAAACCGGGCTGATAACCCGCTTAACCGAAGATATTGTACGGAAAATATTTACCGATCTCGGTACCTGGCTGCGGCAGCGCCCGGAGATACATATCTCGATAAACCTGTCGGTTGATGATTTGCGTTCGCCAAAGCTGCCGATGCTGTTACAAGAGCAGCTTCAGCGCTGGGGAATCAGCGCTCAGCAGATCATTCTGGAAATCACCGAGCGCGGTTTTGTCGACCCGCAAACCACTCTGCCAGTCATCGCCGGCTATCGTCAGGCCGGACACCGTATCTCCATCGATGACTTCGGCACCGGCTATTCCAGCCTGAGCTATTTACAAAAGCTGGACGTTGACACTCTAAAAATCGATAAAGCATTTGTCGATACGCTGGAGTGTGAATCGCTGACGCCGCACATCATTGAAATGGCGAAAGCGCTCAATCTGGCGACCGTCGCAGAAGGCGTCGAAACCGAAAGCCAACGCGACTGGCTGCGCATGCATGGCGTGCTGTATGCCCAGGGCTGGCTTTATAGTAAGGCGCTGCCAAAAGAGAAATTTATTCTGTGGGCCGAGAATAACCTTAAGGCGTATTCATCGCCGTCCGGAACACATGATGACTGAGCCTATTTCAGATAGGATTTTATCACCTGCATCACCACATCAAGGTCAGCCTCACGCTGACCTTCTTCCGGCTCCTTCACGACATGATCCGTTAAATACCCCTGGATAACCTGCATCATCATGCCGTTTACCGCACCGCGAATGGCAGCCAGCTGCTGTAGAACCTCTGCGCATTCATGCTCGCGGTTAAGCATTTTTTCCAGCGCGGCGCTTTGCCCCTGAATTTTCTTCAATCGGGTCAATAACATCTTCTTGTGACGAACGGTATGTGACATTTCGCAATCCACTATTTGATTAATCGATCGTTTCCACTAACGACCCTTGTATGCAATCAGAACAGCATAACATGCCCTACTCCCCCGGAGTATTTTTCTACTGGGGGGTAGTATTTATGTACTGGGGGGGAGTAGCATACAAGCACTTTTTAGTTAGGGATCACGTTATGAACGATTTCGCTTCACTCCTGCAGCAGGGCAACGCCTGGCTATTTATTCCCAGCGCGATTCTGCTGGGCGCGCTGCACGGCCTTGAGCCCGGGCACTCAAAAACCATGATGGCGGCATTTATCGTGGCGGTGCGGGGAACATTAAAGCAGGCGGTGCTGCTGGGGCTGGCGGCAACGGTATCGCATACGGCGGTGGTCTGGCTGGTGGCCATGGCAGGCCTGTGGCTCGGCCGCGGCTGGAATGCACAAACGTCGGAACCCTGGTTTCAGCTAATCTCAGGGGGCCTTATCGTACTGATTGCCTGCTGGATGCTGGCGCGTACCTGGCGCGAATCGCGTTCACATACCCATACCCATGAACATGAACATGAACATGAACATGAACATGAACATGAACATGAACATGAACATCATCACGATCGCCACCTTGCGTATCAACATCATCCTCACGCTCACCAACCTTCGCGGGTTGCCGCCGATGACTGGCAGGACGCCCATCAGCGCGCGCATGCGCAAGCGATCAATCGCCGCTTTAACGGCCAGCGGGTCACCACCGGGCAGATCGTCTTGTTCGGACTGACCGGGGGACTCATTCCCTGCCCGGCATCCATTACCGTGCTGCTCATTTGCCTGCAGTTGAAAAAGTTCTCGCTGGGGGCAACCCTGGTACTGGGGTTTAGCGTTGGGCTGGCGATCACCCTGGTGGCTTCCGGCGCAATTGCCGCCCTCAGCCTGAAGCACGTGGCAAACCGCTGGCCCGGGCTGAACGATCTCTCGCGCAAAGCGCCGTGGATTTCCGGCACCCTGATTATGGTGGTGGGTTTTTATATGCTGCTGCATGGCTGGAGTCATCTGTAGCGCGTCTATCGCCATCCCCAAAAGCTATGGGGATGGCAAAGATGAATTACTCATCCAGAAGCGGGGCAAAGCCGCCGTATATCATTCGTTTTCCATCAAAGGGCATCGATTCGCCAAACTCTTTCATCCGCGGGTCGGCCATCATTTTGGCATTCGCGGCATCGCGAACCTCTTTAGAGGGATACTCAATCCAGCTGAACACCACCTCTTCACTCTCCTCCGCTTTCACCGCCAGGCGAAAATCGGTCAGCTTGCCATCCGGGACATCATCCGCCCAGCATTCGACCACGCGGAGTGCGCCAAACTCTTTAAATAATGGCGCGGCCTTTGCTGCCATCTCGCGGTATGCCTCCTTATTTTCCGCCGGTACGGCAACGACAAAACCATCAACGTACTTCATGAGTCTGCTCTCCGAAGTGAACAGTACAGCCGGAGAATCCGGCCGTATCTGAATTGATAAGTTTAGTCTCCAGGTCTGATGGCAGCGTAAAATCAGGAGATAGCCTCACCGGGTTTCGCCAGAGCCTTCCGCGCGGCTGGCTGATGAAACCACGGCAGGCACAGCTGGATTAGCGGGCCGATAGTTAACGCATAGAGTACGGTTCCCACGCCAAACTTGCCGCCCATCATCCAGCCAATCAGCAGGACCGAAACTTCAATCGCGGTGCGGATACCGCGCAGCGACCACCCCGTACGAGCATGCAGACCGGTCATCAGCCCATCGCGCGGCCCGGGACCAAAACCCGCGCCAATATACATCCCCGTCGCCAGCGCATTCAGTACGATAGCGCCCGCCAGCAGCAGGCTACGCGCCACCAGCGAATCCAACGGCGGCAGCACGGCTAAGGTCGCGTTTGCCGCCAGCCCCAGCACAATCACGTTGCTCACCGTACCCAGCCCCGGCATTTGCCGTAGCGGGATCCACAGCAGCAGCACTGCCGCTCCCGTCAGGATCATGACCGTACCAAAATCCAGATTAAACTGCTTACCGATCCCCAGATGAAAAACATCCCACGGATCGGCCCCCAGATTGGCATGCACAAATAACGCGGTCGACACGCCGTACAGGACCAGACCAATATAAAGTTGCAGCAAGCGACGTACCATTTTTCACCTCAGGACAATTGCGATTTCCCTTATCATCAGTAAAAATGGATTGATAATTAATGGCCAGTTTTTAAAAAGTGGATTGCTATGTTATCTCGTCGCTTTGGTGCACAATCGCTGGTACGGCTGCTCGGCCACTGGCAGGAGTCCACTTCTCGCACGCCTATCTGGCGTCAGCTTGCAGAAGCGCTGCGCCTGCTCATCCTCGATGGCCGCCTGGCGCTGGAAACGCGACTGCCCGGCGAACGTGAACTGGCGGCTGCCCTGAATATCAGCCGCACCACGGTTGCCAGCGCGCTCGGTCAGCTTCGGGAAGAAGGCTATCTCTACAGCCGTCAGGGAAGCGGTTCGCGGATCGCCTTGCCGGAGCGTCCAGTAGAGGCGGCGGCCAAACAAACGGACCCGCTATCGGTGAATCTGGCCGTTGCCGCCCTTAGCGCCGGCCCCGAGATCCATCAGGCCTACAGCCAGGCCTTAAAGATCATGCCTGAACATTTATCCAACACCGGTTACGATCAACAAGGGCTCCCGCTTCTGCGCGAAGCCATCGCCCGCCGCTATAGCGAACGCGGGCTGCCAACCCGCAGCGATGAAGTGATGATCGTCAACGGAGCCCTTAGCGGCTTTGCGCTGGTACTGCGTTTATTCACCGGGCCCGGCGATCGAGTGGTGGTGGATGCGCCAACTTACCCCATGGCGCTTAGCGCGATACAGGGCGCATCATGTCGTCCGGTTAGCGTGGCATTACCGCAGCATGGATGGGATTGCGACGGTCTGGCGGCAACGATTGCCCAAACGGCTCCGCGTCTGGCATGGCTGATGCCGGATTTTCATAATCCCACCGGCCGCTGTATGGATAGCGCTACGCGCCAGCGGATAGCGGACATCGCCGCACAAACCCGCACCACGCTGGTGGCAGACGAAACGATGGTGGATTTATGGTATGACGCCCCGCCGCCGCCGCCTTTAGCGGCATTTAATCCTGATGCCCCGGTGATAACCATCGGTTCAGCGGGAAAAAGCTTCTGGGGCGGCCTGCGCATAGGTTGGATCCGCGCATCTTCGCGAACCATTGCTTCGCTGGTTCAGGCCCGCGACTCTCTCGATCTCGGCTCCCCGCTGCTGGAACAGCTGGCCTGCTGCTGGTTGCTTGAGAATGAGCACAGGCTGCTGCCGTCACGGCGCGCCATGCTGGCGACTCGCCGGAATATGTGCGGCGCGCTGATGGCGGAATATTTTCCCCACTGGCGCTTTACGCCGCCGGAGGGAGGACTCTCTTTTTGGGTGGAATTACCGGGAATGCTGGCGACGCTCTTTTCCGTTCGCGCTGAAAGCCGGGGAATTCACATCGGGACGGGAACTCGCTTTGGCCTGGCCGGCGCGTTTGATCGCTATTTGCGTTTGCCCTTTACCCTTTCGGATGACGAACTGCGCAGCGCATTTACGACATTGCAGCCGTTGTGGCATAGTCTGACTGAGCAGAAAGAGAGCTTCCGCCTGAGGAAAATCATTTAAGAAAATATCGACGGGCTGGAGCCAGCCCGTCAAAAACCATCATCCATGACGCATATGAGATGTTTTTATAAAATTGCGCTTCAATTTTGTCTTTCTGACGTGTCAGCCCGATGACAAAATTGCAATAGTTTCATTAATGCTGACGCGGGATCGGAAACCCTTTCAGAGAAATAATAAAGCCGTCTTCATCTTTTTTTATTTTTGCCCCTGTGTCACACCAGTCGGAGGCAATGCGAAAGAACTCATCGCTACCGATATTCCAGTTCAGGCGTACGTGCTTAACGTATCCGGAACGTAGCATATCGCAGGCTTCGCTATAGTTGCTGGCTGTAGAGAGTTGTTGTTTCATTTTTTCTTCTTCAGAATTTTACGTAATGCTTTGATTTCTTTAGGGGTTAATGGAGACGCTTCCTCTTCGGTATGCTGGCTATCGATATCTTCTTCCGAAACCCCCGCCTCGTCTGCTGATTCCGCTACCTGAAAGGCCAGCAGCAGCAGTTTCTCCGTAGCTGTTCCTAAATTTTCGTTATTTTCTTCCGCATACTGACGCAGCTTTTCTTTTAACTCGCCATCAATTTTTACGTTCAGAACCACAGTGGTCATAGTCACGCTTCCCGTGAAATAAAATCATCATATAATTAATACACGAAGTTAACATGCTGATCCAGAGATATATTTTTAGCTTATATCAAACAACATTTTCCCATGAATAATCTGCACGTTATATATGACATAAAGATGACAATAATATTTCAGTTAAATTTCAAATTTATGACGCAGTGAATTTTTGGCATAAAAAATAGAGAGTTTAGAAACGAAAAATACTCACAATCTATTTGTGGATATTAAATATGAAGGCTGAGGGAAACCATGGAATGAATGCGAATAGCGAGAGGGTCCCCTGAAATGGGTGGGGGCCCTGCCAGCTACATCCCGGCACACACGTCGTCTGCTCTGGCTGCTTCCTTCCGGACCTGACCTGGTAAACAGAGTAGCGTTGCGGGAGAACCAACAGAGCCCCCATTGAGAGCGCTAGTTACCTAACGCGCTGGCGCATTATCCCTGCTGAACCCCTGAATTGCAAGCCGCCGGTGATTGGGTGCTGGTTTATTGCGCAAAGGCGCGTCTACAGCGGCTTTTCACCGTAAAATGGTCCCGATCCCTTTATGAGATTGCGAGCACACTCTCAGCGGAAATCCTCGCCAGCGGCCATAATGAGGCTTATCTACCGTCTTTTTTAATCAACGCACTATCTCAATGGTATATGAATGAGTGAATCACCGCGTTTAATCACTACCCTGGCGATGCCGGCCATCGCGGAAGTGACTGTTCCCTTCCGCGATTTAAACTTTCTGCGTCCGGAGGTCATCCTCGATTTTGTGACGATTAGCAATAATCAGCTGCTCGCCGTCACCCCGGTCGCGCTGCTCTACTCTACCGTCGGCGTCCTTCAGCACATTGAATTACGTAAACTCCCTATCGACGTCAGCGGTCGCGTGGTGTATCCGATATCAACGCTTAAGCTTCCGGCAATGCGCGCAAAGCTGGTGATTAACGCCCAGTCAAAACGCCTGAAGTTTCTTGAAACACTGCTGAGCAATTCGGCGAATGAAAATGTTCATGGCATGCAGGTGCTGGGTCTGGCGCTGGAATTTACCGTCGTTAAATCGGCCTGACCCGCTATCTGTACAGCCCGTCATACAACGCTTATCCTGAGCCTTTTCCGGCAACAGGACGTACTATGGATTCTCACGATACTTTTCCGCAGCGGGTCTGGCAGATAGTCGCCTCGATTCCAGAGGGATACGTTGCCACCTACGGCGACATTGCTCAGCTAGCGGGTTCACCGCGAGCGGCTCGCCAGGTGGGCGGAGTATTAAAGCGCCTGCCGGAAGGATCGACTCTCCCCTGGCATCGGGTCGTCAACCGCCACGGCGATATCTCCCTTACCGGACCAGATCTGCAGCGCCAACGCCAGGCGCTACTGGCGGAAGGCGTCCAGGTTTCAGGCAGCGGACATATTGATCTGCAGCACTACCGCTGGATTTATTGAAGGCAAAAAAATGCCCCTGTAAAGGGGCATGGTGGGGAGTTACTGGGCAGCAGGAGCGCTGTTGTTCGCCACCGGCACCGCCGTTTGCTGAACCGGCACCAGCACCAGATCGGCCCGGTTACCGCCCTGGTTAATCACCGTCTGCACGGTATCGGTAATAAACATCAGCTGACCGTTAACGGTAATCGCCGCGCTGAGAAGAATGCGGGCATTAGGCTGAATTTGCGCCTGGTTATAGGGCAGGACAAAGTTAAACGGCGCCTGCTTCCCTTCGGTCCTTACCGCTTTTTGCGACAGCACGTGCGCTGGCGCATCGGCCAGAGACGCATCCGACAGGGTTACGGTCAATACCGCGTCCGGCGGTAACGCCACGCGCTGTCGAATATTGATGGTCCCGGATACGTTAGGCTGCTGCTGCGAGGAGCTTAGTGAGGCAATGCCATAAGGATCGGGCGCCGCCTGGTTCGCTGCATTGCTGTTGTGGTTGTTCGCACAGGCAGACAGCGTAGCCGCTACGGCTAAAGCACTTAACATATAGGCAAATTTCATTCTTTTCTCCTTTTCATCCCTTCTTTAACAGGAGTACATCCAGCCACAATCGGGGACAGGACATTAGTATCGTGAATAAGTGTGGCACAGATCTCAGATCTCTTCCTGGAAAAGAGCCCATATTCAGATTATTGAACCCATCGGACCACTTGCGATTCCAGGTTATACTTTGCCTCAATAACGCGCTGCGCCAGGCAGTCATCATTGATTGAGGATAACTATGAGTCAGGCACTAACCCATTTACTGGCATTGTTAAATCTGGAAAAAATTGAAGAGGGATTGTTCCGCGGACAGAGCGAAGATCTGGGATTGCGACAGGTCTTTGGCGGCCAGGTAGTGGGTCAGGCGCTGTATGCGGCAAAAGAGACGGTGCCCTCAGAACGCCTGATTCACTCGTTTCACAGCTACTTCCTGCGTCCCGGCGATAGCCTGAAACCTATCATCTATGATGTTGAAGTCCTGCGCGATGGCAATAGCTTCAGCGCCCGCCGGGTGGCGGCGATTCAAAACGGGAAGCCCATTTTCTATATGACCGCCTCTTTCCAGGCGCCAGAACCCGGCTATGAACATCAGAAAACCATGCCAGCGGCACCCGCTCCGGACGCGCTTCCCTCCGAAACGGATATTGCCCGCAAGCTGGCCCACCTGCTGCCGCCGCAGGTCAAAGAGAAATTTCTCTGCGATAAACCGCTGGAGATTCGCCCGGTCGAATTCCATAACCCTCTGAAAGGGCACGTTGCAGAACCAACGCGTCAGGTCTGGATCCGCGCCAACGGCGCAGTGCCGGAAGATCTCCGTACCCATCAGTCTCTGCTGGGCTACGCTTCAGATTTTAACTTCCTGCCCGTTGCCCTGCAGCCTCACGGCGTCGGTTTTCTGGAGCCGGGCATGCAGGTTGCCACCATCGATCACTCAATGTGGTTCCACCGCCCGTTCAACATCAACGACTGGCTGCTGTACAGCGTTGAGAGCACCTCCGCCTCCAGCGCGCGCGGTTTTGTGCGCGGCGAGTTCTACACTCAGGACGGTACGCTGGTGGCTTCCACGGTGCAGGAAGGCGTCATGCGTAATCGCAACGCATAAAAAAGCAGAGCCTCCCCGAGGGGAGGCTCTGCAGCTTCAGGAGATAACTCGTTTTATCAGGCGTTGTAGGCGTTTTCGCCGTGGCTGTTTACGTCCAGCCCTTCACGCTCTTGATCTTCCGGTACGCGCAGGCCAACGGTCATATCGGCAACCTTGTAACCGATAAAGGCGACGACGCCGGACCAGACGATGGTGATACCGATGCTTTCCAGCTGTACCAGAACCTGATGGCCCATGGTGACGCCTTCCGTGTAGCCCACACCGCCCAGAGAAGTCGCGGCGAAGATACCGGTCAGAATGCAACCTACGATACCGCAGACGCCGTGGACGCCAAACACATCGCACGGGTCATCAACGCGCAGCCAGCGTTTCAGAACGGTGACGCCCCACAGACCCGCAAGGCCCGCAGCGATACCCACAATCAGCGAGCCGCCGACGCCAATGTAGCCACAGGCCGGAGTGATGCCGACCAGACCGGCAATCGCCCCTGAACAGGCGCCGAGCAGTGACGGCTTGCCGCGGGTTGCCCACTCGCCAAAGGTCCATGCCAGGATAGCCGCCGCCGTTGCAACCACGGTGTTAACGAACGCCAGACCGGCAATTTCGTTCGCCGCGCTTGCTGAACCGGCGTTAAAGCCGAACCAGCCAACGTAGAGGATAGCGGTGCCGGTGAAAACCATCGGCAGGTTATGCGGTTTGAACGCTTCTTTACCAAAGCCGACGCGTTTGCCCATCATGTATGCGCCCACCAGCCCCGCAACCGCGGCGTTGATGTGAACAACCGTACCGCCGGCGAAATCAAGCGCGCCGTGTGTAGCCAACAGACCGCCACCCCATACCATGTGCGCAATCGGCACATAAGAGAGCGTCATCCATACCACAACGAATATCAGTACCGCCGAGAAGCGAATACGTTCGGCCAGAGCACCGACGATCAGGCCAACGGTAATACAGGCAAAGGAGCCCTGGAAAGCAACGTGGATGTACTGATAGAAGCTCCCCATCAGCGCTTTCAGTTCAATATTTTTCAGCAGTACCCAGTCGAAGTTGCCGAAGAAGCTGCCGCCAGCGCCGAAGGCCAGCGTGTAGCCATAAACCACCCACAGTACGCAGACCAGCGCAAACGTCACGATGACCTGCGTCAGCATGGAGAGAACGTTTTTACCGCGGATCAGCCCGCCGTAGAACAGCGCAATGCCCGGAATCGTCATAAACAGCACCAGCGCGGTGCAAATCATCATAAAAGCGTTGTCGGCTTTGTCCGCGACCGCCGGTGCGGCCATCGCCAGCCCCGGAAGAAGAGCCAACGCTCCCAGACCTGTTTTCATTGTTGCTATCTTCATTGTTTCGTTCCCCATCACTGTGTGGTCTGAAAGTTACAGTGCCGCTTCGTCTGATTCGCCGGTACGGATGCGAATCACGCGCTGCAGCTCGGCGACAAAGATTTTGCCGTCGCCAATCTTTCCGGTGTAAGCCGCTTTACTGATGACATCGACGACTTCGTCCAGCTGATCGTCGGCAATCGCGACGTCAATCTTCACTTTCGGCAGAAAATTGACGCTATATTCCGCGCCGCGATAGAGCTCCGCGTGGCCTTTCTGACGGCCGAACCCTTTAACTTCAGTGACCGTCAGGCCCTGAATACCCATTGAAGATAATGCTTCACGCACATCTTCCAGTTTGAATGGTTTGATTACCACGGTAACCAGCTTCATAAGTCCCCTCCAGTCAGAATTCGGTAATGGCCGCAGCTAACACGTCTCTAATAAAGCAAGGGCTATGCCAGAAATGAAAAAGGACCGCCAGGCGGCCCTTTTTGAGGAGGAAGGAGAATAATTCGGCGGAAACGAAGCGGCAAAATGCCTCTTTTGCCTGAAACTGCACCATTTCAGTGCGCAGCTTGTGACGATTTTGCACCACCTCAGGCCGCGGCGGCGCCGCTGCCTGTTTATGGTGCATCAGGCGATAAGCGACTCTTCCTGCGCGCTGGCCGCCAGCTCTTCGCCAGCCAGCTGCAGTTGATACATCTGCCAGTAGCGGCCTCTGGCCGCCAGCAGCTGCTGGTGGCTTCCGCGCTCAACGGCCTGACCGCGGTGCAGTACCAGGATCGTATCGGCCTCGACGATGGTCGATAAGCGGTGCGCAATCACCACCAGCGTGGTGTGCTCGCGCACCCGAGCCAGAGCCTGCTGAATCGCCTGCTCGGTACCGGAATCGATATTGGCCGTCGCCTCATCAAGAATCAGCACCTGCGGCGTATCGACCAGCACCCGCGCCAGCGCCAGCAGCTGTTTCTGGCCAACGGAGAGGTTATTCCCCTGCTCGCCCAGCTGCGTATAAATACCGTTTTCCATTTCACGGGCCAGCGCCGCCAGCTGTACCGCTTCCAGCGCTTCCCAGACCTGCTCTTCGCTGATATCGCGACCGAGGGTGACGTTGGCATAGAAGGTGTCAGCCAGCACCACCGGATCCTGCTGCACCATCGCAATCCCCTGACGCAGCGCGCTGTGGCTTAAGGAAGAAAGCGGACGACCGTCGATGCGAATCTCTCCCTGGGTTAACGGGTAGTAGCCCATCATCAGGCTGGCCAGGGTGCTTTTACCGCTCCCGGTATGACCAACCAGCGCCACAAAGCTGCGGGAGGGGATATCGAGATTAATATCCTGCAACACCAGGCTATCGTCGCGGTAGGCAAAAGAGACATGATCGATACTCATCGCCCCGCTGCGCAGCGGCTCGCTATCTTCTCCCCACGCCTGACGTGGTTTGTCCATGAGCTCGAAGACGCGCTCGCCCGCCACGACCGCCTGCTGCAGCATTGACTGCTGGGTGGTCAGCTCGATCAGCGGCTCGTTCAGTCGCCCAAGATAGCTAATAAAGGCGTAGAGCACCCCGACTTCGATCGTTCCGCTACTGCTGAAACCAAACAGCATCAGCAGGCCGCAGAGTATTAATGAAGAGAACAGGCTTAGCAGCGGACGCAGCAGGAAGCCATCAAGACGCAGAGTTTGCATGCGCGCCAGATAGTGGGCGTAGCTGGCCTCGCGCATCCGCTCGCCGAACCGCGCCTGCTGGCGGAACTGCTGGATAACGCCCATGCCGTTAATCACTTCATTAAAACCATCGTTGATATCCGCCAGCCAGGCGCGGACCCGTCTGACGATGGGCGTGCTGTAGCGCTGATAAATCATCATCACGATCAGCACCGCCGGGAAAATAGCGATAGCCACCAGCGCCATCCGCCAGTCAAGGCTGAACATCGCCACCAGCATCGCGCCAATCAAAGCGGTGCTACGCAGCACGGTCGCCACCACGGTCACGTAGAGATCGCGAATCACTTCGGTATCGTTGGTAACCCGCGAGATGAGCTGCCCGACCGGCTGCGTATCAAACTCGCTGAGCGGCTGACGCAGCGCGGCGTCCATCACGTCGCTGCGCAGCTGCTGCACCACGCCGACTGCCGCGCGATTAAACAGCAGCGCCTGACAGTAATGCAGACCCGCAGCGAGGATTTGCAGGCCAATGTAGGCCGCGGCGAGGCCGCAGACCAGCTTCAACGGCAGCGAGTGCTTTGCCACCATATTGTCGATAAAGTAGCTGATCAGCAGCGGACCGCTGACTTCCGCGACCGCCGCAACCCACATAATGGCAACCGCTATCATCAGCGGTTTACGCCACGGGGAGCCGTAGGCCAGCAGGCGCTTTAGCGTCGGCCAGAGTTCAGTAAAACTACGCACCGGCGACCTCCTTATCTTCCTGCGGGACATCATCCAGCGCCGCTTCCAGCTGCTGATAACGGTACATATCCCGATACCAGCCCGGCTGCGCCGCCAGCGCCTCATGGCGACCGCGCTGGGCAATATGCCCGTGCTGCATCACCAGAATTTCGCTGGCCTCGGTCAACGCCGACAGGCGATGGGCGCTAATGATCACCGTCCGTCCCTCTCCCCACTGCCGCAGGTTATGCAAAATCTGGTGCTCCGTTCTGCCGTCCACCGCCGACAGCGCATCATCAAGGATCAGAATCTCCGCCTCCAGCAGCAGCGCGCGGGCGATGGAAATTCGCTGCTTTTGCCCGCCGGAAAGCATCACGCCGCGCTCGCCGACTTCGGTGTTATACCCCTGCGGCAGGCGCAGGATATCCTCATGCACGCTGGCAAGCCGCGCAACGTGCTCGATTTGCTCCTGCGTGGCATCCGGTTTACCGAGGGCGATGTTGCTGGCGACGGTATCGGAGAACAGGAACGGTGTCTGATTAACCACCGCCAGCCGGGCGCGCCAGCTATCCAGCTGTAGCCGGGTCAGGGGAACGTCGTGGAAGCGGATATCGCCTTCAGTCACGTCAAAGTGGCGCTGAATCAGCGCCAGAATGGTGCTCTTGCCGGAGCCGGTCGGCCCGCAAATCCCCAGCATTTGCCCGGGCTGGAGCGTAAAGTTGACCTTTTCCAGCGAAGCCTTATTCGCCTGCGGATAGATAAACTCGCGCACGGCGACGCTAAGCGCACCTCGGCCTTCCGGCGTCGGCTCGCTGCCGTCGTTCACCACCGGCGCCTCCTCCAGCATGGTGCGAATGCGCGCATAGGCCGCGCTGCCGCGCTCCACGATGTTAAACATCCACGCCAGCGCCAGCATTGGCCAGATCATCAGGCCGAGGTACATCACAAAGCTGGTGAGCTGACCCAGGGTCAGGCTGCCCTGGATCACCATCCAGCTGCCGCCGCCGATGGCCAGCAGGTTAGCGGTCCCGATAGCGATATAAATCGTCGGGTCAAAGCGGGCGTCGATACGCGCCACGCGCATGTTTTTCGCCCCGGTATCTGCGGCGTCGGCGGCAAACAGCGCCGACTGTCGATCTTCGAGACCAAAGGCTTTGATCATGCGGATGCTGGTCAGGCTCTCCTGGGTGCGGTCGTTGAGGCTGGAGAAGGCCGCCTGCGCGACGCGAAAGCGCTCGTGTAAAGCATCGCCGTTACGCTTAATCGCCAGCGCCATCAGCGGCATGGGCAGCAGCGCCAGCAGGGTTAACTGCCAGCTGATTTGCGTCGACATGACAATCAGCACCGCGCAGCCCATCACCAGCGAGTCAACCAGGGTTAGTACCCCCTCGCCGGCGGCGAACACCACCCGATCCACATCGTTGGTGGCGCGAGCAATCAGATCGCCGGTACGGTGGCGCAGGTAAAAGGCCGGATGCTGGCGGCTGAGCTGGCGATAGAAATCCTCGCGCAGTTCGACGGCCAGCTGATAAGAGGCGCCGAAAAGCAATACGCGCCAGACGTAGCGCAGCAGATAGACCATCACCGCAATAACAACCAGCAGGCCGATCCACATCCACACCTTTTCCGCGGTGTAATGTTGTTTTGTTACGCCGTCAACTACGATGCCCACCACCTTTGGCGGCACCAGTTGCAGAATGGCAATCACGATCAGCAGAGCAATAGCGCCGAGGTAACGACGCCACTCCCGGCGGAAATACCAGCTAAGTTGGGCAAATAATCGCAAGCAGTTAAATCCTGAGTGTATAATTCGTAGCGGCTGATGCCGTTAATCAATCGGCAAGGCAGTGGTGTATTTTATCTGTTCCATGGCAAAACTCGAAGTCACATCCGAGAGCCCCGGCACGCTGTTTACCAGGCGTTTATAAAAATCGTCGTAGTTCTTCATATCCGCCACCTGAACCCGCAGCAGGTAGTCATACTCCCCCGCCATACGCCAGAAACCGAGAACCTCCGCCATCTGCGTGACCTCGCTGACGAAGCGGCAATACCAGTCGCTACTGTGATGCTGAGTCTTAATCAGCACGAACGCCGTCAGCCCAAGGCCGACCTTTTCCGCGTCCAGCAGCGCAACGCGTCCACACAGAATACCTTCGTCTTCCAGCCGCTTCAGGCGCTTCCAGCAGGGCGTGGTGGTCAGATTAACGGCATCGGCCAGCGCCTGCAAAGAGAGGGTGCAATCGGTTTGCAGTAAAGAAAGCAGCTTACGGTCAATTTTATCTAACATTCGGTGCCTCAGGAGAAAAATTTACTCCATTCATTGTAATTGAAAGGCTAAATGGCAACAATTTTTCCTTCGATTTCCGCTAAGCTGGGCACAAAATGACAAACAGGAATTTGAGATGAACAGCGCCTGGGTAAAACACGCGATTAGTGAAATTAATGCCGATTATCAGCGTTCCGCCGACACGCATCTTATTCGTCTGGCGCTCCCGGGGTTCCCGGGGATCCAGCTCTACCTGAAGGATGAAAGCACCCATCCAACCGGTAGCCTGAAGCACCGCCTGGCCCGCTCGCTGTTTCTCTATAGTCTGTGCAACGGCTGGATTAAAGAAGGGACAACGATTATCGAATCCTCTTCCGGTTCGACCGCCGTTTCTGAAGCCTACTTCGCCCGTCTCTTAGGCCTGCCGTTTATCGCCGTGATGCCTTCCTGTACGGCAAAACGTAAAATTGAACAAATTGAGTTCTACGGTGGCCGCTGCCACTTCGTCGATAGCGCCTGCGAAATCTATGCCGCCTCCGAAACCCTGGCCCGCGAGCTGAACGGCCATTATATGGATCAGTTTACCTATGCCGAACGGGCGACCGACTGGCGGGGAAACAATAATATCGCCGACAGTATCTTCCGTCAGATGAATCACGAGCCGCATCCGCAGCCGTCGTATATTGTGATGAGTGCGGGCACCGGGGGCACCTCTGCCACCATCGGACGCTACATTCGTTGTCAGGGCTACGATACGCAGCTGCTGGTGGTTGACCCACAAAACTCGGTGTTTATGGACTACTGGCAGAGCCGCGACGCCAGCCTGCGCAGCCCGGTCGGCAGTAAAATTGAGGGCATCGGTCGCCCGCGCGTCGAACCATCGTTTATTCCCGACGTGGTCGATGAGATGCTGCGGGTACCGGATGCCGCCAGCGTCGCCACCGCGCTATGGCTGGAAACGCTGCTCGGACGTAAGGTCGGCGCCTCCACCGGCACCAACATTTGGGGCGTACTGCAGCTGGCCGTGCGGATGCGCGAAGAGGGGCGCACCGGCTCTCTCGTCACGCTGCTGTGCGACAGCGGTGAACGTTATCTGGAAACTTACTACAACCCGCAGTGGGTAGCGGCCAATATTGGCGATATCTCCCCATGGCAGGCACAAATCGCCGACATGCTGCAGGCAAAATAAAAGAAGCCAGATATCACAGGATATCTGGCTTGCTGGCAGGGTCTCTTTATTCGGGGGAATAAGGAAGATCGGGATTATCCAGCCAATGAGTCAAAAAGTGGGAGACGGCCTGATGACGGCAGTCGCCAATAACCGGTAGATGTGGGAGTTCCGCTTTCAGCTGATTCATCGCATTGCCCATAATCACGCCGCGCCCGACGCTGCCGAGCATTTCCAGGTCGTTCATGGCGTCACCGAACGCCATACAATCCTGCATCGTCAGCCCCAGATGCTGGCTTAATACCGCCAGCGCCGCGCCTTTGTTACAGCCGCCAGGCAACACTTCAAGGCAATCCATCGCCGAAAAACAGAGATCCGCTCGGCCGCCCAGCGCTTCACTCAGTTGAAGCCTTAGCCGCCGCAAATCGTCATGATCGCCGCAGAAGCAGATTTTAGTGACCTGATGCGCCGGCATTCGCTTTGGATCGTACAGCTGATAACGAAAACCGCTAAAGACGTGCGCTTTCAGTAATTCCGGGATCGCCTGCCCGGTGTACCAGCCGCCGTCGTTAAAGAAATGCATACTTGCCGTGGTTTCCCAGGCGCTGTGCAGCACCTCTTCCGCCACATCGGGAGCCAGATCGCGGCGATACAGCTCCTCACCTTCCAGAGAGTGAATGCGCGTCCCGTTGCCAGTGATTAAAAACGCATCCAGAGAGAACTCGCCGATAACGTGGCGCATTTCCAGAGCATGACGACCGGTGGCGAAAGTCAGGGTGATATCGCGATCGCGCAGACGTTTGAGCGTCGAAAGCGTTTTTTCTCCCAGACGATGGTCCGGCATCAGTAGCGTACCGTCCATATCGAATGCAGCCAGTCTTGCCATCTTCTGTTCCCCAAATCGTGGTGGATTTTGCTTGTGTTGCAGTATTGCCTGAGATATACGGAAGTAATAGTGAATAGATAAATTTTATTGTTCCGGGTTTACCAATCTACGCAGGATTACACAGCGATGAGGCTATTAAACCGTCTGCATCAGTACCAGCGACTCTGGCAACCCTCCGCCGGAGAGCCGCAGCAGGTAACCGTCGGCGAGCTGGCCGAACGCTGCTTTTGCAGCGAACGCCACATTCGAACCCTGCTGCGCCAGGCGCAAGAGTCCGGCTGGCTAAGCTGGCAGGCCAGCTCCGGTCGCGGAAAGCGCGGGCTACTCCAGTTTTATAAAGCGCCGGAAGCGCTGCGCAATGAGATGATGGAGCAGGCGCTGAATAAAGGGCAGCAGCAAAATGCCCTCGAACTGGCCCAGCTGGCGCCGGTGGAGCTTAAAGCGCTGCTTTCCCCCTTTCTCGGCGGCCAATGGCAGAACAATACGCCGACCCTGCGTATTCCTTACTACCGTCCGCTGGAGCCGCTGCGCCCGGGTTTTATGCCAGGACGCGCGGAGCAGCACCTGGCCGGGGAGATATTCTCCGGTCTGACCCGATTTGATGCGCAGAGTACCTGTCCGATAGGCGATTTAGCCCATCACTGGGAGGTGTCGCCTGACGGCCTGCGCTGGCACTTTTATATTCGTTCTACCCTGTTCTGGCATAACGGCGATCCGATTAAAACCTCACAGCTGCAGCAGCGGCTCCTGATGCTGCTGCAGCTGCCCGCGCTGCGCACGCTGTTCGCCAGTATCAGCGAGATTAGCGTCACCCACTCCCAGTGTCTGACTATCACCCTGCATCGCGCCGATTACTGGCTGCCGTTCCGCCTTGCCAGCTACTGCAGCGTGCTGGCGCATCCGGACGATCCGGCGATCGGCAGCGGACCGTTTCGCCTGAAGCGATTTACTCCGGACCTGGTGCGGCTGGAAAACCATCAGAGCTATCATCTCACTCACCCGCTGCTGCAGGCCGTGGAATACTGGATCACGCCGCAGCTGTTCGAGCAGGATCTGGGCACCAGCTGTCGTCATCCGGTACAGATAACCATTGGCGATCCTGACGAGCTGACCAGACTACGTCAGGTCAGCAACAGCATTAGCCTCGGCTTTTGCTATCTGACGCTGCGCCAGAGCCCTCGTCTTAACAAAGCGCAGGCGCAAAGGCTGGTCTCGCTGATTCATCGCTCCACCCTGTTAGAAACCCTACCGCTGGATGAGGATCTGATCGCGCCCAGCAACGAAGTATTGCCGGGTTGGTCTATTCCGCAGTGGCCAGAAAATGATGATACACCGCTGCCCGAGCGGCTAACTCTGCTCTATCACCTCCCCGTAGAGCTACACGCCATGGCGGATCGGCTTCGTCAACGGCTGGCGGAGCTGGGCTGCGAGCTGACGATTATTTTCCATGATGCGAAAAACTGGGATGGCTGCCAGCAGTTTGCACAGGCGGACCTGATGATGGGCGACCGCCTGATTGGCGAAGCGCCGGTCTATGCGCTGGAGCAGTGGCTACGCTGCGACGTGCTGTGGCCTAATTTGCTGACCGGGGCGCAATATGCGCATCTCCAGGCGACGCTGGATGCTGTTCAGGCCTTACCAGACGAACGCAGCCGTAGCGAAGCGTTGCGCAACGTCTTTAACAGCCTGATGAACGATGCCATCATGACGCCGCTGTTCAATTATAATTATCGCATCAGCGCGCCGCCGGGGGTCAACGGACTACGGCTGAACGCGCGCGGCTGGTTTGATTTCGCCAGCGCCTGGCTACCGGCCTCTACGCCGTGACGGGGCTGGTAGTCACGTTCATCAGGCGCTACCATATGCGCCTCACTTCAATTGTCAGGAATTACCATGAAACGCGCCGTAGTTGTCTTCAGCGGAGGACAAGATTCGACGACCTGCCTGGCGCAGGCTCTGCAACAGTATGATGAAGTGCATTGCGTCACTTTTGATTATGGCCAACGTCATCGCGCGGAGATTGACGTTGCTCGCGAACTGGCGCTAAAGCTGGGGGCCGTGGCCCATAAAGTCCTTGATGTCACCCTGCTTAACGAACTGGCGGTCAGCAGCCTGACCCGCGATAGCATTCCGGTTCCGGATTATGAACCGGACGCCAGCGGTATCCCGAATACCTTCGTACCCGGGCGCAACATTCTGTTTTTAACCCTGACGGCCATTTACGCGTATCAGGTGAAGGCGGAAGCCATTATCACCGGCGTTTGCGAGACCGACTTTTCGGGCTACCCGGACTGCCGCGACGAGTTCGTGAAAGCGCTGCACCATGCCGTCAGCCTCGGTATGGCGAAAGATATCCGCTTTGAGACGCCGCTAATGTGGCTTAACAAAGCCGAAACGTGGGCCCTGGCAGATTACTGGGGCCAGCTCGACCTGGTGCGCCATGAAACCCTCACCTGCTATAACGGCATTAAAGGCGACGGCTGCGGGCAGTGCGCCGCCTGTAACCTCCGCGCCAACGGGCTGAGCCAGTATCTGGGCGATAAGGTTGGGGTGATGACGGTGATGAAGCAGAAAACCGGGCTCCAGTAACCGGTTACTTCCCGGCGGCGTGGCGGGATCGCAGGCGGCTCACGATGCATAGCCCGGTCAGATACGCAGCACCGCCTCCGGGACATCCCCCTCCGGCTGGGCTGTTAGCGAGGCTCAAGCTGCTCCAGCTTCTCCCGCAGTTCGCCCTCAAGCGGCAGCGCTTTCTGCGTTTTTAGATCGATACAGACAAAAGTGATAAGCGCATCGGCGACCACTTCGCCGTTAGGGTTGAGGGTGACCACCTGGCTTAGCGTCCCGCTTTTTCCGTTCAGCTGTTCGAGCTTGCTGGTGACGGTTAACACATCGCCCAGTACCGCCGGTCGGCGGTAGTTGATATTGATATTGACCACCACAAAGGCGATATTGCGAGCGGTCATCCAGTGGAAGGCCGGGCTGCTTTCCAGGCCATCCCAACGCGCTTCTTCGAGAAACTCCAGATAACGCGCATTGTTAACGTGCTGATAGACATCCAGATGATAGCCGCGAACTTTGATTTGTGTCTGCATAGCGCAAATGCCTTATCTTTAATTGTTGTTGTGAGGTCAGAGGTCATACCACTGGTGTGACCTCTTCAGTCTGGCAAATAATGACGACTGTGCAAACTTTCGCTGAAAATTTACAGCTTCAGATGTGACAGATTTCTCTCTACCAGCGAGTTGCCCATTCCGGGCACCTGTTTAAGATCGTCAACGGTTTTAAATGGCCCGTACTCTTCGCGATAGCTCACTATAGCCTGCGCTTTCTTCAGGCCGACGCCATTCAGCGCCTTAGCCAGCTCTTCCGCGCTGGCGTTATTGATACTCACCCTGGTGCCTTCACTATCCGGCGCATTTAACGCATCCGGCGCTTTTGCCTGCGGCGACTGCACGCTTTCCTTTACCGGCGCCGACGCTTTGCCGGCAGAAGGCGCCGCCTGCGCTATCTGACTCCCCGCCGCGCAAACCAGTACGGCGGCAATAAGCGTTTTCATTCCTCGTTTCATGCTGTTATCTCCTTGTTTGTAGACAGCAAGGTCACGATAGCGACGAAGGAAAAAGAGTACAAAAGGCAAAATGCAGAAATGGAAAAGGCCGCGAAAGCGGCCTTTGAGAATGACATCACGTTACTTGCTTTTGCGAAGCAGCACGTAATTATTGTTGCTGATCGATAATGTCGCCGAGCTTAATTTTCGCCGCTTTACGCAGGTTGCTCATCAGCGCTTCGAAAGCGATCTGGGCGTTATTCTGGGTGATCCCCTGAATCATCGCTTTTTTCTGCTCTTCCGGCATCGTACCCGCTTTCACTTCGTCCAGCGCCAGCAGCACCACGTTGCCCTGCAGATCGGAGCCCACGCCGTAGCTTGGCTTACCCGCCTGCGGCAGCGGAAGTGCAAAGACGGACTGGCTCAGCGCTTCCTGACCGGTGCGTGACAGCGTCTGCGGCGCACCAAAGCTCAGGCCTGCGGCTTTCATAGCTTCATCGCCTTTGCCCTCTTTCAGGGCCGTCAGCAGCTTGTCGGCATCCAGCTTCGCCTGCTGTTCCGCTTTCGTGTGCTTCACAATATCGCTCACCTGCGCTTTTACATCCGCCAGCGGTTTCACCGCTTCCGGTTTATGCTCGCTGATGCGCAGAACAAACGCGCGATCGCCGTCAACGGTGATGATATCGGAGTTGCTGCCCGGCGTGCCGTTTTCGCCCACCAGGCCGCCGTTGAAGATAGCTTCAGAGACCGGCTTGAAATTCAGCTCTTGCGGCAGGCTGTCGCGGCCAAACCAGCCGGTTTCAACCACTTTAAGACCGGCAACCTGGGCTGCGCCCGCCAGCGACTCGTTATCGTTGCTCGCCGCGTCGCTCACTTTCTGCTGCAGGGCATAGTACGCATCCAGGGCTTTTTCCTGCTTCACTTTCGCCGCAATATCGTCGCGAACCTCAGCCAGCGGTTTAACCTGTGCTGCCTGAACATCGTCCAGACGAGCGACCAGGAACCCAACGGAGGATTTAATTACACCAGAAAGCTGGCCTTTTTCTTTCAGACCGGCCTCTTTCAGCTCTGGCACGGTCGCTGCATCTTCCAGCCACCCCATATCACCGCCGCTGCGGGCAGAGATAATATCGGTTGATTTTTCTTTGGCCAGCGTGGCGAAGTCAGCGCCTTTCTTCAACTCATCAAGCACCGCCTGAGCATCGGCTTCGGTTTTGGTCTGGATAATGCTGTAGCGGTTACGCTGCGGCTGAGTGAACTGATCCTGATGCTGGTCGTACCATGACTGAATTTCTTCGTCAGAGACGTTTTCCTGCATGCTGGCAGCGTCCAGCTTGATGTAGCTGACGCGGAACTGCTCAGGCGCCATAAAACGCGCCTGGTTCTGCTGGTAGAACGCGTTGATTTCATCGTCGGTTGCGGTTTGCTTCGCCGCCAGGGCGTTCACGTCGAGAGTGGCTTCACGGACGACGCGCTGTTGAGAAACCAGCGCCGCCAGCTGGTCGGATTCGCCCGGCAGCATAAAATCGGTACCGGCTACGGCGTTGATCAGCTGCTGAGTCGTCAGCTGATTACGAAGCGCCTGCGCGTACTGATCCGTCGTCATCCCCATCTGATTAACAATACGGCTGAAGCGCTCGTTATCAAATTTGCCATCCGCCTGGAAAGCCTGGGTCTGGAAGATAGCCTGCTTCACCTGGTCGTCGCTGATGTTGAGACCCAGCTCACGGGCATACTGATCGAGCAGCGCCTCGTCAATCAGACGGTTCAGCACCTGCTGACGCATGGTCTTCATGTAATTTTCATTGGCCGCCAGTTCTGAGAACTGGTCGCCAAGCTGCTGCTGCATGCGATTACGCTCGCTGGCAACGGCATTTTCAAACTGTGCGCGACCAATCTCCTGGTCATTAACTTTTGCGGCATAGTTGTTACCACCGCCAATCAGGTAACCACTCACCCCGGTCAAAATGAACGAGACGATAATGATACCGAAAATAATCTTGAGCACGACGCTGTTGGCGGCCGTGCGTAGGTTGTCCATCATGGTGTAACAACGCTCCGCTGTAGATGACTTTAGCTCGCGCAGCATAGCATGTGATGGCCGCCGCGCGTGAGGACGTATTTTGACAAGAAAACGGGGTGATTGTCAGCCCACAAGTGCGTATAAAGTCACATTAAGTCTCATTCTGGCAAATAAAAAAGGCACATCTTACGATGCGCCCTTGTACTTCGTCACAGACCCCAGTGGGGAAGTCGATCAGTTTACCGCGTCTTTCAGCGCTTTACCTGCACGGAAACCCGGTACTTTAGCAGCAGCAATGGTGATTTCTTTGCCTGTTTGCGGATTGCGACCGGTACGGGCAGCGCGCTCTTTAACAGCAAAAGTACCAAACCCTACCAGCGCAACGTCATCCCCAGCCTGCAGAGATTCAGTAACAGAAGCGATTAAAGCATCTAACGCACGTCCAGCTGCGGCTTTAGAAATGTCCGCACCGGCAGCAATTTTGTCAATCAGTTGAGATTTATTCACTGTTCTCTTCCTCTCTTTATAATTTATATCGCACCAGAATCCTTCGTGGTGCGACCGCGCAGCAGTTATATCAGGACTGTCATGCCCTTACAACAGAGTTGTAATTGACCCCCCTGCCAGCGATCTAAGTTAGCTACACAAAAAAAGGCTGGCAAGTACGAATTTACTTACCAGCCCTATTTTTCTTAGCGCAATTTGCGCGAAATCACTATTTTGCCGTGACGACTTCCATACCAAACGGCTCGTTCTGCAGTGCAAGTGCCAGAACTTCCTCGATTCGTTTCACCGGATGGATATCTAAATCGGCGATAACGTTATCTGGAATTTCTTCAAGGTCACGTTTGTTTTCATCAGGAATCAGAACAGTCTTAATGCCGCCGCGGTGCGCAGCCAGCAGTTTTTCCTTCAGACCACCGATTGGCAACACCTGGCCACGGAGGGTAATTTCCCCGGTCATGGCCACATCGGCGCGCACCGGATTGCCCGTCAGACAGGAAACCAGCGCGGTACACATCGCGATACCTGCGCTTGGGCCATCTTTCGGCGTAGCGCCTTCCGGCACGTGCACGTGAATATCGCGTTTTTCGTAAAAGTCTGAGTTGATACCCAGCTTATCCGCACGCGAACGCACCACGGTCAGCGCAGCCTGGATGGACTCCTGCATCACCTCACCCAGTGAACCGGTATAGGTCAGCTTACCTTTACCCGGAACGCAGGCGGTTTCAATGGTCAGCAGATCGCCGCCCACTTCCGTCCACGCCAGACCCGTCACCTGACCCACGCGGTTTTCGCTATCCGCCCGGCCATAGTCATAGCGCTGCACGCCAAGGAAGTCATGCAGGTTGTCGCCGTTAATCTCAATGTGCTTCAGCGATTTATCCAGCAGCAGCTGTTTTACCGCCTTACGGCACAGTTTCGAGATTTCGCGCTCCAGACCACGCACGCCCGCTTCACGCGTGTAGTAGCGGATAATGCCGATAATCGCGCTGTCATCCACCGTCAGCTCGCCTTTTTTGAGCGCGTTACGCTCAATCTGTTTTGACAGCAGGTGGCGTTTGGCGATGTTCAGCTTCTCATCTTCGGTGTAGCCGGAGAGACGGATCACTTCCATACGATCCAGCAGCGGAGCCGGAATGTTCATGGAGTTGGAGGTCGCGACAAACATCACGTCGCTGAGATCGTAATCCACTTCCAGATAGTGATCGTTAAAGGCCACGTTCTGTTCCGGATCCAACACCTCCAGCAGCGCCGAGGCCGGATCGCCGCGCATGTCCGAAGACATCTTGTCGATCTCATCCAGTAAGAACAGCGGGTTTTTAACGCCCACTTTGGCCATTTTCTGGATCAGTTTGCCCGGCATTGAGCCAATATAGGTACGACGGTGACCGCGGATTTCCGCTTCATCGCGCACGCCACCAAGCGCCATACGCACGTACTTACGTCCGGTGGCTTTGGCGATGGATTGGCCGAGAGAGGTTTTACCGACCCCCGGAGGCCCAACCAGGCACAGGATCGGCCCTTTGAGCTTGTTAACACGGCTCTGCACCGCGAGGTACTCAAGAATACGATCCTTCACGCGCTCGAGGCCGTAATGATCGGTGTCGAGGATCTCCTGAGCCTGACGCAGGTCTTTTTTGACCTTGCTGCGGGCGTTCCACGGTACCTGCACCATCCAGTCGATGTAGCCGCGAACGACGGTCGCTTCCGCCGACATCGGGGACATCATTTTCAGCTTCTGCAGTTCCGCTTCGGTTTTCTCTTTTGCCTCTTTCGGCATTTTCGCCGCGTCGATCTTACGCTTCAGCGCTTCGTTCTCGTCCGGGGCGTCGTCCATCTCGCCGAGCTCTTTTTGAATGGCTTTCATTTGCTCATTCAGATAGTACTCGCGCTGAGATTTCTCCATCTGTTTTTTCACGCGGTTGCGAATGCGCTTCTCAACCTGCAGCAGATCGATTTCCGACTCCATCATCGCCATCAGATATTCCAGACGTTCGTTAACGTCGGACATCTCCAGCACGGACTGTTTGTCCGCCAGCTTCAGCGGCATATGCGCAGCGATGGTATCCGCCAGGCGCGCCGGATCGTCAATGCTATTCAGCGACGTCAGCACTTCCGGTGGGATTTTCTTGTTCAGCTTGATGTAGCCTTCAAACTGGCTGATGGCCGTACGAACCAGCACTTCCTGCTCGCGTTCGTCAATGGCCGGCGATTCAAGATATTCAGCCTTCGCCGAAAAATGCTCGCCATTATCAGACAGCGCAGAGATGCGCGCGCGCTGCAAACCTTCGACCAGCACTTTGACAGTACCGTCCGGTAGCTTCAGCATTTGCAAAATAGACGCCACGGTCCCGACGGTGAAAAGATCGTTTACACCCGGCTCATCCGTCGAGGCTTCTTTCTGCGCAACCAGCATGATTTTTTTATCATGATCCATGGCTGCTTCGAGGCAACGGATAGATTTTTCCCGCCCTACAAACAGGGGTATGACCATGTGCGGATAAACCACCACATCGCGCAACGGCAATACGGGGATTTCAATGCGTTCAGAACGCTCAGGATTCATAGAGCTCTCTCTTAGTTTAAAGTCCGCCAGGTAGCCGACGACGCAACTCAACGACGCGTCGCCGTTAATATGTAAACCAGTATATGGGGATGTATTCCATACATTCAACGGCGGGAATGCAGGAAAAATAAAAGGGGAGATAAAATCCCCCCTTTTTGTTAACTGCTTGAGCAAAATGGTTAATTATTCACCAGATGCCTGCTGCGCTTCCGGTTTGCCGTAAATCAGCAGCGGCTTGCTCTGGCCATCGATAACTGAAGCGTCGATGACCACTTTTTCTACGTCTTCCATTGACGGAAGATCGTACATGGTATCGAGCAGCGCGGCTTCAACGATAGAACGCAGACCGCGAGCCCCGGTTTTACGCGCCATCGCTTTCTTAGCGATAGCGTCCAGCGCTTCGTCGCGGAATTCCAGCTCAGCGCCTTCCAGGCTGAACAGCGCCTGATACTGCTTGGTCAGGGCGTTTTTCGGCTCTTTGAGGATCTGAATCAGCGCTTCTTCGCTCAGCTCGCTCAGGGTCGCCACAACCGGCAGACGACCGATGAACTCAGGAATCAGGCCAAACTTGATCAGATCTTCCGGCTCAACCTGAGACAGCAGCTCGCCTTCGCTGGCTTTGTCAGACTTCGCCTTGACCGTCGCGCCGAAACCAATACCTGAACCGGTTTCAACACGGTGGGAAATGACCTTATCCAGACCGGCAAAGGCGCCGCCGCAGATGAACAGGATCTTAGAGGTATCAACCTGCAGGAACTCCTGCTGCGGATGCTTACGCCCGCCCTGCGGCGGAACCGCGGCAACGGTACCTTCAATAAGCTTCAGCAGCGCCTGCTGCACGCCTTCGCCGGAAACATCGCGAGTGATCGACGGGTTATCCGATTTACGGGAAATTTTGTCGATTTCATCAATGTAGACGATACCGCGCTGGGCTTTCTGTACGTCGTAGTCGCACTTCTGCAGCAGCTTCTGGATGATGTTCTCAACGTCTTCACCCACGTAGCCGGCTTCGGTCAGGGTGGTGGCATCCGCCATGGTGAAAGGCACATCCAGCAGGCGCGCGAGCGTTTCCGCCAGCAGCGTTTTACCGGAACCGGTCGGCCCGATCAGCAGAATGTTACTTTTGCCCAGCTCAACGCCGTTGCTGGTGTCGCCATTGCGCAGACGTTTGTAGTGATTGTATACCGCCACCGCCAGCACTTTTTTCGCCGGCTCCTGGCCGATAACGTAATCGTCCAGATGGTGGCGAATTTCGTGCGGCGTCGGCAGCGCGCTGCGCTCGCGATGCGGCGCGACTTCTTTAATTTCTTCGCGAATGATGTCGTTACATAAATCAACGCATTCGTCGCAGATATACACGGATGGCCCGGCGATTAGCTTACGCACTTCATGCTGGCTTTTGCCGCAAAAAGAGCAGTACAACAGTTTGCCCGAACCATCTTTGCGTTTATCTGTCATGAGTCCAAACCTCTTATTAAGTTCTTTGTGCCGCACACGACGACGCAAATGCCATTCTCAGGCGCAAACCGCTGTGAAGCGTTGTGCCGCCCTCTTTCAAACAAGTATAGCGGCACCCTTGCGCCTGGGGCATCAATTACGATGAGTCAAAATAGAGTCAACGAGGCCGTATTCCACTGCTTCTGAGGCAGACAGGAAGCGATCGCGCTCGGTATCGCGCTCGATCTGCTCAAGGGATTGACCCGTATGATGTGCCATCAGTTCATTCATGCGACCTTTCACTTTCAGGATTTCGCGGGCGTGGATTTCGATATCCGTCGCCTGGCCCTGGTAGCCGCCCAGCGGCTGGTGAATCATCACGCGGGAGTTCGGCAGGCAGAAACGCTTGCCTTTCGCCCCGGCGGTCAGCAGGAACGCGCCCATTGAGGCCGCCTGGCCCATACAAATGGTGCTCACATCAGGCTTGATGAACTGCATGGTGTCATAGATAGACATCCCGGCGGTAATCACCCCGCCCGGAGAGTTAATGTACAGATAGATATCTTTTTCCGGGTTTTCCGCTTCCAGAAACAGCATCTGCGCCACGATCAGGTTAGCCATGTGGTCTTCTACCTGGCCGGTCAGAAAAATGACGCGCTCCTTGAGCAGACGGGAGTAAATATCAAATGAACGTTCGCCGCGTGAGGTCTGTTCAATGACCATCGGCACCAGGGCCATATGGGGTGCAAAGTTGTCTCGTTCGCCACTGTATGACATTTCCGTCTCCTGGATTAATTTGAAAAAAACCGCTGCACTGATTGTAACCTTACGGACGGATTATCAGCCAGAATTTCTGCCATAGGGCAGAAGTGCATAGATGCACGCTTCATTACGGCGCATGATTATGCCAATGCAGTTACGTCTCCCGGTTATGGGGATGACGTTGCCATAATTCAAGCATAACAATCTTTTGTCGTAACGCTATCACTGAAATCGCCTTTTCGCACTCATCCTAAGGCTATCATTGCAATAAAAAAACCCGCAGCCTTTCGGCAACGGGTTTTTGCTCAAACCTTAAACCTTGGGGCGAAATTACGCCTGCTGGTTCATCAGTTCGCTGAAGGAAGTGGCTTTTTCAGACACTTTAGCTTTCGCCAGCACGGCTTCAACGGCCTGCTCTTCTAGCGCGACGTTGCGCATGTTGTCCATCAGCTCTTTGTTTTTGCTGTAGAACTCAACCACTTCTTTCGGATCTTCGTAAGCGGAAGCCATCTCTTCGATCAGGCCTTTAACGCGATCTTCGTCAGCTTTCAGCTCGTTGGTACGAATCACTTCGCCCAGCAGCAGGCCAACAACAACGCGGCGTTTAGCCTGCTCTTCGAACAGCTCGCGCGGCAGCTCCAGAGCCTGTTTCTCGTTACCGCCGAAACGCTGAGCAGCCTGACGACGCAGAACGTCGATTTCGCTGTCGATCAGCGCAGCCGGAACGTCGATATCGTTAGCTTTAACCAGACCTTCGATAGCCTGAGATTTAACGCGGTTACGCACGGCGCCTTTCAGCTCGCGCTCCATGTTTTTACGCACTTCAGCGCGCAGCCCGGCTACGGAACCATCTTCAACGCCGAAACGTTTGATGAACTCTTCAGTCAGCTCTGGCAGTTCACGTTCTTCAACTTTCTTCAGGTTGATAACGAACTTGGCCGCTTTACCTTTCAGGTTTTCAGCGTGGTACTCTTCCGGGAAGGTCACGTCGATGGTGAACTCTTCGCCAGCCTTGTGACCTTTGATACCGTCTTCAAAGCCCGGGATCATACGACCCTGGCCCATCGCCAGTACGAAGTCAGAGGCTTTGCCGCCTTCGAACTCTTCGCCGTCAACGGAACCGGTGAAATCAACGGTAACGCGATCTTCTGCATCAACAGCGCCGTCTTTGTCTTTCCAGTTCGCCTGCTGCTTGCGCAGAGTATCCAGCATGGTGTCAACGTCAGCATCGGTCACTTCAACAACCGGTTTTTCAACTTCGATCGCTTCCAGACCCTGCAGTTCAACTTCCGGATAAACTTCGAACTCTACCGCGTAGGTGAAGTCTTCACCCAGCTTGTATTCGCCCGGAACGTAGTTCGGCGCGCCGGCCGGATTAATTTTTTCTTTGATGATCGCGTCAACGAAGTTACGGCTCATCAGGTCACCCAGCACGTCCTGGCGAACAGATGCGCCATAACGCTGAGCAACAACATTCATCGGCACTTTGCCTTTACGGAAGCCGTCAATGCGAACTTTTTTCGCTACGTTGACCAGCTCGCTTTTGACAGCATTCTCGATGCTGTCAGCGGCGATAGTAATCGTTACACGGCGCCCAAGGCCCTGAGTGGTTTCAACTGAAACTTGCATCTTGTTACCTCAAAAAAATCACAGTGCTCGGTCAACTCTGGAAGCGCGAACAGGTTGCTTCGCAGAACCGGGATGCCCTCTTCAAATCAGAAACACATTCCCTGTCGTCAGAATCATCCCGAAGACATTCATAATAAAAGACGCGGCATTATAGCGGCATCACTTTTGTGAGTCGAGAACGGTTGTCGCCCACTGCTGCGGCTTTTTTCACATTTCCCGAGCAAATTTGCCTGTAAATATGCGTGAATTGCACATTTTTCAGGCAAAACAAAACGGCCCGCAGGCCGTTTTCTCATAAATCTTCACGCAACATACTGGAAAAGCTCCAGCGGTTGCAAATGCGATTTCTACGCGATACTTCCAGCCCCGCGACAAGGAGGAGAAGCAAAGACGGTATCCTGTAGCCCTTCCCACTCTTTGATTGTATAGGTATGCAACGCCAGAGCGTGCACGGTGCTTGATAGTTCCTCAGTCAACGTTCCGTAAATCATACGGTGACGATTAAGAAAACGCTCGCCAAGGAAGCGATCGCTCACCAACACCACTTTAAAATGACTTTCAGAGCCCGCAGGAACGTTGTGGCGATAGCTTTCATCCACGACTTCAAGATACACCGGGTCGAACGCTGCCCTAAGTTTTGCTTCGATCTGTTCACGTATCATCATGAATTTTCTCCTCCGACAACGCTGTATTGCCGCCATTCCCTTTAAATGTTAGCCGCTTTTACCGCTTCCATTGGGCGAAAACAACAAAAAATTAGCATTCCTCTGATATTTTCATGCAAAAGTATCGGCTTTAGTGGTTCGGTGTCCTGAAAGCCCTGCCTGCGTTGCGATAAGAGATGCAGTCAGGACAGAAAACGCACAAGGCGATGAATTTACATGCGTTGCCACTTCCCCTTGCCGTTGGCGATGTTATGATGGCGGGAATTTTCCTCATTACCACTCCACCATGCGTTGAGACCCTGAACATGTTTAAGAAAATTCTTTTTCCTTTGGTCGCGCTGTTTATGCTGGCCGGATGCGCCACTCCGCCGACCACCATTGATGTTTCACCGAAAATCACCCTGCCACAGCAGGATCCCAGCCTGATGGGCGTGACCGTCAGCATTAACGGCGCCGATCAGCGTCCGGATCAGGCGCTGGCGAAAGTCACCCGCGATAACCAACAGGTTACGCTCACCGCCTCCCGCGACCTGCGCTTCCTGTTGCAGGAAGTGCTCGAGAAACAGATGACCTCGCGTGGCTATATGATTGGCCCGAACGGCGCCGTGGATCTGCAAATCATTGTGAATAAACTGTACGCCGACGTTTCTCAGGGCAACGTGCGTTACAACATTGCGACCAAAGCCGATATTGCGATCGTTGCCACTGCCGCCAACGGCAATAAGATGACGAAAAACTATCGTGCCAGCTACTCTGTTGAAGGCGCCTTCCAGGCCTCGAATAAAAATATCGCCGATGCGGTTAATAGCGTCATGACCGATACCATTAGCGATATGGCGCAGGACACCAGCATTCACGATTTCATCAAGCAAAACGCGCGTTAATTTAAGTCGCAGACCCGGCTTCGCGCCGGGTCTGCACGACATGCCATGTCTAATCATTACTTACGCATTTTCACGCAGCCAAAATCAGCTATCCTGCTGATCCTCGGTTTTGCCTCGGGATTACCGCTCGCCCTCACCTCCGGCACGCTGCAGGCGTGGATGACCGTTGAAAACATCGATCTGAAAACTATCGGTTTTTTCTCGCTCGTCGGCCAGGCCTACGTCTTTAAGTTCCTCTGGTCGCCGGTGATGGACCGCTATACGCCGCCGTTTCTCGGCCGTCGTCGCGGCTGGCTGCTGGCGACCCAGTTACTGCTCCTTATCGCCATTGCGGCGATGGGTTTCCTTGAACCGTCCACGCAGCTGCGCTGGATGGCGGCGCTGGCGGTGGTCATCGCCTTTTGTTCCGCCTCTCAGGATATCGTATTTGACGCGTGGAAAACTGACGTGCTGGCCGCGGAAGAGCGAGGCACCGGAGCGGCAATCAGCGTGCTGGGCTATCGTCTGGGGATGCTGGTCTCCGGCGGGCTGGCGCTCTGGCTGGCCGATCGCTGGCTGGGTTGGCAGGGGATGTACTGGCTGATGGCCGCGCTGCTGATCCCCTGCATTATCGCCACGCTGCTGGCGCCGGAACCCAGCGACGTTATTCCGGTGCCGAAGACGCTGGAGCAGGCCGTCGCCGCACCGCTGCGCGACTTCTTCGGCCGCAATAATGCCTGGCTTATTCTGCTGCTGATCGTCCTTTATAAGCTTGGCGACGCGTTTGCCATGAGCCTGACCACCACGTTCCTGATTCGCGGCGTCGGTTTCGATGCGGGTGAAGTGGGAATGGTGAATAAAACGCTCGGCCTGTTCGCCACGATTATCGGCGCGCTTTACGGCGGCGTGCTCATGCAGCGCCTGACGTTGTTCCGCGCGCTGCTGATTTTCGGCCTGCTGCAGGGGGTATCCAACGCCGGATATTGGCTGCTCTCAATTACCGATAAACACCTTTTCTCCATGGCGACGGCGGTGTTTTTCGAAAATCTGTGCGGCGGGATGGGCACCGCGGCGTTCGTCGCGCTGCTGATGACGCTGTGCAATAAATCGTTTTCAGCCACCCAGTTTGCCCTGCTCTCAGCGCTCTCTGCCGTTGGGCGCGTGTACGTTGGGCCTATCGCCGGCTGGTTTGTTGAAGCCCACGGCTGGCCTACCTTCTATCTCTTTTCCGTCGTCGCCGCGGTGCCGGGGATTTTGCTGCTGTTAATTTGCCGGCGTACGCTGGAACACACTCAGCGCTCAGAAAGCTTTATGCCGCGCACGCGCTTTCCGCAGACCTACGGGCTGGCATTAATTATTCTGGCTGCTGGCTGCCTGATGCTGGCGATTTGGCTGCTGCTGCTGGCGCTCAACGCGCTGGATTACACCAACTTCTCCTTCCTTGCCGGCCTGCTTGAGATCGCCGTACTCACCGCCGTCGCGGGTATTTTACTCGGCGCCTTCCTTGACTATCTGGCATTACGTAAAACCGAGCTGATTTAAATCAGCGCAGAAACGTACGTGGACGTTGTAATTACTAAACGTAATTATAACGTCTTATTAACGATTTTATATTCATCGTAGCCGATTTGTTGTTTTGTGCGTTTTAGATTTCTGGAAATTATTGACAATTTTCATGCGAATCTTTAAATAATTTAACCGATTCAGCTCTGCAGGTTTTATTTTCCGCTTTTACGATGTCTTTTATTTGATAATTAATTGTTAATTATTTGTGTTGTTTTGCGGGTAGTTATGCTCATTCTCTTATAAAGCCTTTCGTTCTTATCCCTTTCGTTATCAATCCCGCCTAAATCAAGGTTTGCAAGCGATAATGTCACACTCCGTAACATATGTGACAGGGCAAGCAGAAGCCGCTAACATAGAGCAGACACAGCTCCAACTATGTTTACAGTAATGCAACCTTCCCGTAAAATGCCCGTACACTTTAAGCGCCACCAGATTCCGTGGAATTGAGGTCGTTCAATGAGACTTAGGAAATACAATAAAAGTTTGGGATGGATGTCATTAATCGCAGGCACTGTATTACTCAGTGGTTGTGATTCTGCACTCCTCGACCCAAAAGGACAGATTGGACTGGAGCAACGCTCTCTGATTCTGACGGCCTTCGGCCTGATGATGATCGTCGTTATTCCAGCCGTCTTGATGGCAGTAGGATTTGCCTGGAAGTATCGTGCGAGCAATAAAGATGCGAAGTATAGCCCGAACTGGTCACACTCCAACAAAGTGGAAGCTGTGGTCTGGACGGTTCCTATCCTGATCATCCTGTTCCTGGCCGTTCTGACCTGGAAAACCACTCACGCATTAGAGCCGAGCAAACCGCTTGCTCACGATGAAAAACCTATCACTATCGAAGTCGTTTCGATGGACTGGAAATGGTTCTTCATCTATCCGGAACAAGGCATTGCTACCGTCAACGAAATCGCCTTCCCGGCGAACGTACCGGTACACTTCAAAGTGACCTCCAACTCCGTGATGAACTCGTTCTTTATCCCACGTTTAGGTAGCCAGATTTACGCAATGGCCGGGATGCAGACTCAGCTGCACCTCATCGCGAACGAAGCTGGTACTTACGACGGTATCTCCGCCAGCTATAGCGGCCCGGGCTTCTCAGGAATGAAGTTCAAAGCTATCGCCACGCCGGATCGTGCAACCTTCGATCAGTGGGTAGCGAAAGCCAAACAGTCTGCGAACGCCATGGACTCCATGGAAACGTTCGACAAACTGGCTGCGCCTAGCGAATACAACAAAGTGGAATACTTCTCTAACGTGAAACCAGATTTGTTTAAAGATGTTGTTAACAAATTTATGTCTCACGGTAAGAGCATGGATATGACCCAACCTGAGGGCGAGCACGCAGCGCACGAAGGAATGGAAGGCATGGACATGAGCCACGCGGAAACCGCTCACTAAGGGGCCGAGGAAGAAAACGATGTTCGGAAAACTTACACTGGATGCAGTGCCCTACCATGAACCCATTATTGTGGTTACGGTGGCTGCAATTATCATTGGGGGACTGGCGCTTCTGGCGGCCATCACTTACTTCGGTAAGTGGTCCTACCTTTGGAATGAGTGGCTGACTTCGGTTGACCACAAACGTCTCGGTATCATGTACGTTATCGTAGCAATCGTCATGTTGCTGCGTGGCTTCGCTGACGCCGTTATGATGCGTAGCCAGCAGGTGCTGGCCTCGGCCGGGGAAGCAGGCTTCCTGCCGCCTCACCACTACGATCAGATCTTTACCGCCCACGGCGTTATCATGATCTTCTTCGTAGCGATGCCGTTTGTTATCGGTCTGATGAACCTGGTGGTTCCGCTGCAGATCGGCGCGCGCGACGTTGCCTTCCCATTCCTTAACAACCTGAGCTTCTGGTTCACCGTTGTGGGCGTGATTCTGGTTAACCTCTCTCTGGGCGTCGGTGAATTCGCGCAGACCGGTTGGCTGGCCTATCCGCCGCTCTCGGGAATTGAGTACAGTCCGGGCGTCGGGGTCGATTACTGGATCTGGGCTCTCCAGCTATCCGGTATTGGTACAACGCTCACCGGTATTAACTTCTTCGTAACGATTATCAAGATGCGTGCCCCTGGCATGACCATGTTCAAGATGCCGGTGTTTAGCTGGGCATCTCTGTGCGCCAACATCCTGATTATCGCCTCCTTCCCAATTCTGACCGTCACCGTCGCGCTGCTGACCCTGGACCGCTACCTGGGCACCCATTTCTTTACCAACGATATGGGTGGCAACATGATGATGTACATCAACCTGATTTGGGCCTGGGGTCACCCGGAAGTGTACATTCTGGTTCTGCCGGTATTCGGTGTCTTCTCCGAAATCGCCGCAACCTTCTCACGTAAGCGTCTGTTTGGCTACACCTCGCTGGTATGGGCAACAGTGTGTATTACCGTTCTGTCGTTCATCGTTTGGCTGCACCACTTCTTTACTATGGGTGCGGGCGCGAACGTAAACGCCTTCTTCGGTATTACGACCATGATCATCGCTATCCCGACCGGGGTTAAGATATTCAACTGGCTGTTTACCATGTACCAGGGCCGTATCGTCTTCAACTCAGCAATGCTGTGGACGATTGGCTTTATCGTAACCTTCTCCGTAGGGGGTATGACCGGCGTACTGCTGGCGGTACCGGGCGCAGACTTCGTGCTGCACAACAGCCTGTTCCTGATCGCGCACTTCCATAACGTCATCATCGGCGGCGTGGTGTTCGGTTGCTTCGCAGGTCTGACCTACTGGTGGCCGAAAGCCTTTGGCTTCACCCTGAACGAAACCTGGGGCAAACGCGCTTTCTGGTTCTGGATCATCGGCTTCTTCGTCGCGTTTATGCCGCTGTACGTACTGGGCTTCATGGGCATGACCCGTCGCCTGAGCCAGCAGATTGACCCGCAGTTCCACCCGATGCTGGTTGTTGCAGCCTGCGGTGCGGCGCTGATTGCTTGCGGTATTCTCTGCCAGCTGATTCAGTTCTACGTGTCTATCCGCGATCGCGAGCAGAACCGTGACCTGACCGGCGACCCGTGGGGCGGCCGTACGCTGGAGTGGGCAACCTCTTCTCCTCCGCCGTTCTACAACTTTGCTATCGTTCCTGTCGTTCACGAGCGTGACGCGTTCTGGGAAATGAAAGAAAAAGGCGACGCGTATAAGAAACCGGCTGGCTATGAAGAGATTCATATGCCGAAAAACAGCGGCGCGGGCATCGTGATTGCTGCTTTCGCAACGGTGTTTGGTTTCGCAATGATCTGGCATATCTGGTGGATGGCGATTGCAAGCTTCGTCGGTATCCTGGTGACCTGGATTATTAAGAGCTTTGACGAGGACGTGGATTACTACGTGCCGGTTGCAGTAGTCGAAAAACTGGAAAATCAGCATTTCGATGAGATTAACAAAGCAGGGCTGAAAAATGGCAACTGATACTCTTGCGCATAACGCCCACGCGCACGAACACGGGCACCATGATACAGGACCGATGAAGGTATTCGGTTTCTGGATCTACCTGATGAGCGACTGCATTATCTTCGCCACTCTGTTCGCTACCTATGCCGTTCTGGTGAACGGCACGGCGGGCGGTCCGACCGGTAAAGATATTTTTGAACTGCCGTTCGTTCTGGTTGAAACCGCGCTGCTGCTGTTCAGCTCCATCACCTACGGCATGGCGGCTATCGCCATGTACAAAAACAACAAGAGCCAGGTGGTTTCCTGGCTGGCGCTGACCTTCCTCTTCGGGGCTGGGTTCATCGCGATGGAACTCTATGAATTCCATCACCTGATTGTTGAAGGTATGGGCCCGGATCGCAGCGGCTTCCTGTCAGCGTTCTTCGCGCTGGTCGGCACCCACGGTCTGCACGTGACCTCTGGTCTGATCTGGATGGCGGTGCTGATGGTTCAGGTTTCTCGTCGCGGCCTGACCAGCACGAACCGCACCCGTATCATGTGCCTGAGCCTGTTCTGGCACTTCCTGGACGTCGTGTGGATCTGCGTGTTCTCTGTTGTTTATCTGATGGGGGCGATGTAATGAGTCATTCTACCGATCATAGCGGCGCTTCTCACGGCAGCGTGAAGAGCTACATGACAGGTTTCATCCTGTCGATCATTCTGACGGTTATCCCGTTTGCAATGGTGATGAGTGGATCTGCATCGCATGCGGCTATTCTGGGAACCATCCTGGTCACTGCGGTTGTGCAGATTGTGGTACACCTCGTGTACTTCCTGCACATGAACAGTAAATCGGACGAAGGTTGGAACCTGACCGCATTTATCTTCACCGTAATCATCATTGCTATCGTAGTTGTCGGCTCCATCTGGATTATGTGGAACCTGAACTACAACATGATGATGCACTAAGAGCGGCGAGTATGTTTAAGCAATACCTGCAAGTAACGAAACCAGGCATTATTTTTGGCAACCTGATCTCCGTGATTGGCGGTTTCCTGCTGGCCTCCAAGGGCCACATCGACTATCCGCTTTTTATCTGGACGCTCCTCGGAGTATCCCTGGTGGTCGCCTCGGGTTGTGTTTTCAACAACTATATCGACCGTGATATCGATCGTAAGATGGAACGGACGAAAAACCGGGTGCTGGTCAAAGGGCTGATCTCGCCAGAAGCTTCGCTGGTATACGCCACCCTGCTGGGTATTGCTGGCTTCATGCTCCTGTGGTTTGGCGCGAATCCCCTGGCCTGCTGGCTGGGGGTGATGGGGTTCGTGGTTTATGTCGGCGTTTACAGCCTGTACATGAAGCGCCACTCCGTCTACGGCACGCTGATTGGTTCTCTCTCCGGCGCTGCGCCGCCGGTGATTGGCTACTGCGCGGTTACCGGTGATTTTGACAGCGGTGCCGCGATTCTGCTGGCGATTTTCAGCCTGTGGCAGATGCCTCACTCTTACGCTATCGCGATTTTCCGCTTCAAGGATTATCAGGCAGCGAACATTCCGGTACTGCCGGTAGTGAAAGGCATTTCGGTAGCGAAAAACCATATCACCGTTTACATCATCGCTTTCGCCGTTGCCACGCTGATGCTCTCCCTGGGCGGCTACGCTGGATATAAATATCTGGTTGTCGCTGCGGCGGTGAGCGTCTGGTGGCTCGGAATGGCGCTGCGCGGTTATAAAGTGGCGGATGATAAAGTCTGGGCGCGTAAGCTGTTCGTCTTTTCCATCGTAGCCATTACCGCGCTGTCGGTGATGATGTCCGTCGACTTTATGGTGCCGGATTCACACAACCTGCTGACCATGGTCAGATAGTGTCTCTCAATGGCGTATCGCACGATACGCCATTACTTATTTCCCCCTGTTAATCTCGCATCGCCGATGGTTGTAAATCATTCTCCCCACCCTATTATTCTGAGATTGTGCCCTCAACCCTCTCAACGCTTTCTCTGCCCCTGGCTAAATTCCGCTTCAGCGTCCTCGATCAAAGACGCCCCCCGTACATGCCTTTCTCCGCTTACTGCCGGAACGCGTTTAGCCATACTGATGCGATAATAGTCACGCAGTACTGCCAATTCGTTTCGACAAATAGCCGCATCAGATTCATCAGCAGCAATTCATTATCCTGCAGCCATCGTTTATTTAGATGAATTAAAATTGGTTTTAACGCTGGTACTGTCAATAAAATGAGCACTATATACCGGCTAATGATTCCGTTGTTTAACGAATCATCGCTAAGCACGGTTTTCCCACTGCGGTCGGCAATGGTATCTTTGAGATATGAATCCCGCCGCCGCGCTACCCCGTACGGCGCCGAGTGGTTTAGCTGCATATATACGGTAAATAAATTTATTGTGCGCAAAATAGTATAAGAGATATATCGCGAAATTTTTGTTTCGTCGAACGCTGACGTCATTCGGGTTAGCAAACCATAGACAGGCTCTCGTTCATTCAGCGGGCTGCGCTTCCTTCATTCCCGGTGGGCGAATGTGAAATCGAAAATTAACATATTAACGTGAGGTATGGTGCCAGGGTGATGTTCTCTTGCCCTCCCCTCCTCCGCACGAACAGGCGGTCTTTTGCCATGAATATTTTTCTCTCCGGTTCATATAGCATCTCTATTGAACAATAGTAAAGTTTTCAATGAAAAAAAAGCTGTCCGTCTTATTTCCGCCTGCAACCACTTTCAGCGCGTTTTTCTTTATAAGGCCCTCATGCAATTTCACATTAAAGCCAGATGTGCCGAATAAAAAATTCATACTCATGGCTTACGCCGTTATCTCTGAAGAAAACTTCATTTTATTAAATTTGTATGAAATTGAATATTTCACATATTAATACTCTGGATTAACATAATTTAAGAGTGTTAGTATTTCTTCCGTGGGTAAGAGACCCACTAATAAAAATTAATCAAACTTAACAAGGAATACCAATGAAAGAATTAACTATTGGCGAAATGGAATCTATTTCTGGTGGTTTTAATGTGTTCGGCAGCATTGCTAACAGCATTTCCAGCATTATTAATAATACAGCAAGCCATCTGAGCGATTTTATTACCTCCGCAGGTGCTACCATCGCCAATGCCATCGTTAACGATACCATTGCGTTCGGTGATTACCTGAGCGGCACATCTACGTGGCAGGATTTCGTTGCCTCAAGCAACGAAAACTGGAGCAATTCTGTGCACGACCTGTCGGGCGAGTGGAACACTTTCACTAACAGCGTCACCGCCTAATATCGGTTCGTCATTCTCAGGGCAGGATTCTTCCTGCCCTTTTTTTTGCCTACCGTAAGCTCTCTCGGCACGAGGATGAGTGAATCGTCTGCGCCTTTGGTTTTAACCCACCAGCATCGCCTGAGCGCTATAGAGCAAATCCAGATGATCGCGGCATAGTGCCTCAATCGAGGTTCTTGACTGATGGCTGGTTAAACTCAGCGCTCCCCAGTAGAGCCCTTCCCGATCTGACAGCGGCACGGCCAGGACCAGCATGCCAATTTCAAACTCCTGCTCAATCGCGGCGTATCCCTGGCGACGAACCTGAGCGATCTTTTCCATTAACGCCGCCACGTCCGTCACCGTATAGGGCGTACGCTGCTCGCGGCGGATCCGCTGCAAAACGGTTTCACACTCGGTTTCCGCTAAGGAAGCCAGCCATAGTCGCCCTCCGGCGGTACAGTAAATCGGCACTCTCTCCCCCAGACGCACTGAAGTCGAGTTAAACGGCGTGTGTTTACTGCGGGCGATATACACCAGCTCGTCATCATCTATCACGCCGACCGAAGCGTGCTCTTCCGTCCGACTGGCGATGTACTCCACGATCGGTCGTACCATGCGTGGGAACTGCGCCGAATCGACATACGCCTGCCCCAGCCTTAACGCTTTAGGCGTTAGCCAGTAATGACGTCCGTCGGTTTGCAGATAGCGCTCGTGCAGCAGGGTAAGGAAAAAGCGCCGCGCGGCGCTTTGCGTCAGGCCGCTCATTTTCGCCGCCTGCGGCACGGTGAGCCGGGGGAACTCTTTTGAAAATAGCTGGATCAGCGCCAGCCCTTTTTGCAGGCCGACGATCAGATCGCGGGTATGAATCTGGTTTTGCATACTTGTTCACACTTTCGCAACAATACAATCAGTTTAGCGCGATTATCGCAGTGGTAGTGCGATTAACAACCAGTATGGCCGAATTCTGCGTTGTCGCTCTCAGCTTCCGCTGAAATACTTTCACAACATTCATTTAACAAAATGAGGTTTGAAATGGTCAGTGGATTCACTCAGGTCGTCGCCGTCATCGGCCACCCGATTACCCAGGTTAAGTCGCCGGAGAATTTCAACCGCTTCTTTGCTGACCAGCAGTTGGACAGCGTGATGATCCCGGTTGATATCGCCCCCGAAGCCGTTGCTGACTTTCTGCAGGCCCTGCGCGGCTGGCACAACATGAGCGGCGTCCTGGTCACCGTTCCGCACAAACAGCGGGCCGCCGCCCTGGTCGACGAGTTAACCCCGCGAGCTCAGCACCTCAATGCCATTAACGTCATCCGTAAGCTGGCCGATGGCCGTTTACAGGGCGATATGCTAGACGGCGTCGGTTTTCAGCTTGCCGCAGAGGCGCACGGCTTTAGCGCCGCCGGTAAAAAGGGGCTGCTCTCCGGCTGCGGCGGTGTGGGCAGCGCTATCGCGTGGGGGCTTTGCGAAGCGGGTATCCGCCAGCTGGCCCTTTATGATCAGAATCCCGCCACCCTTCAGCTGCTGCATAACCGGCTGGCCACCCATTTTCCGCACGTTCATCTCGTCGACCTGCCCGCTACGCTTGCCGGCCTGGATTTGCTGGTGAATGGTTCCCCGGCGGGAATGGCCGGTTTCGAGCCGTTGCCGCTGCCGCAGACGCTGCTGGAAACCCTTCCGCTATCCACGCATGTCGCCGACGTGGTGACCGCCCCGATCATCACCCCGCTCCTCGCCTTCGCCCGGGATCGCGGCTGCGCGATCCAGACCGGGCCGGAGATGGCGCTGGCGCAGATGAAACTGATGGGGCAATTCATCGGCGCCATCGCGCAGGAACAAGGAGCGGCGGCATGAAAAGCTGGGATGTCATCGTTATCGGCAGCGGCGCCGCAGGTTTTGCCGCGGCGGTGACCGCCAGCTGTAAGGGACTGTCGGTGCTGATGCTGGAAAAAGCCCCGCAGTTTGGCGGCACCTCCGCCATTTCCGGCGGCGCGGTGTGGATCCACGATAGCGATCAGGCGCGGAAAATGGCCGTGGGCGGCAGCCCGCAGGCCATCGAAACCTATCTGCGGACGATTATCGGTGAGCCTCATTATCGTCAGGATCTGGTGGATGCCTTTATCGCTTCAGGGCGCGAGGCGCTGGCATTTCTTGAAAAAGAGGGCGCGGTGAAATATAGCCTGCGCCCGCTCTCTCCGGATTATTACCCGGATGAGCCCGGCGCCGTCGATGTCGGGCGGGCGCTCGAGGTGGTGGAGTTTGACGGACGGGAACTGGGTGCGCATTTTCGCGACCTCCGCTCTCCCCCACCGGGAATGCTGCTGTTTGGCGGGATGATGGTTAACCGGGTTGATATCCAGCACTTTCTCGATATGCGCCGCTCCCCGCGCTCGTTCGCGCACTGCAGCAGACTGTTGCTGCGCTTCGGTCGCGATCGCCTGCGGTACCCTCGCGGTACCCGCCTGGCGATGGGCAACGCGCTGATCGCCCGCATGGCGACGCTCGCCTTTCGCAAAGGTATGCAGCTCAGGCTCAACGTCAACGTGCTTTCGCTGAGCGAACGCAATGGCGAGGTGACCGGCGTAGAAATTGAGCACGAGGGACAAAAGCAGGCCCTTGAAGCCCGCTGCGGGGTGGTACTGGCGGCGGGTGGTTTTGCCGCAGGCAGGCTGGCTGAACGCTATCGCCCCCAGACCCGCGAGCACTACACCATGTCCCCCGCCGCCAACGACGGCGCCGCGCTGCGCCTTGCCGCCGCGGTCAATGCCCGGGAAGGGGCTGACCTGCCGTCTAACTTTTTCTGGGCGCCGGTCTCGGTTTTACAGCATCCCGACGGCACGCAAGAGCGCTTCCCTCATCTGGTCACCGATCGCGCCAAACCTGGAGTGATTGCCGTCAACCAGCGCGCGGTGCGCTTCGTGAACGAATCTAACTCTTATCACCACTTCGCCAGCGCCATGCAAAGCCGGGCAGAAAATGCGCCCTGCTTTCTGATTTGCGACGCCCTGGCCATGAAGCGCTACGGCCTCGGCCTGGCGCGCCCTGCCCCGGTCAATAATGACGCGCTGGTGAAAGCGGGCTATCTGCATAAGGCCGATACGCTGCCTGAACTGGCGCAGCGGCTCGGCCTGGATCCGCAGACGCTCGCTGACACGGTGGCTCGCTACAACCGCGACGCCGCTCAGGGCCTCGACCCGGCGTTCACCAAAGGCGGCAACAGCTATAACCGCGCGATGGGCGACCCCGGCCACCGGCCAAACGCCTGTAACGCTCCGCTGACCCGCGCGCCGTTTTATGCCGTCACCCTCTATACCGGCGATCTCGGTACCTCGCGCGGCCTGGTCACTACCGCCGATGCTCAGGTCATTAACCAGCACGGTGAACCGATTAAAGGCCTCTATGCCGTGGGTAATGATATGGATTCGATGATGGCCGGAACCTACCCCGGCCCAGGTATTACGCTCGGCCCGGCGCTCACCTTCGGCTATCTCTCAGCCAGCCATATGGCGCAACAACACGCACTATAAACAGGAGAAAATCATGATCTATGAAAAACGCACCTACACCATCAATCCGCTGAAAATGGCCGACTGGCTGGCGCTGTACAAAAGCGATGCTTACGCCGTGCAAACCGAGCACCTCGGTAAGCTCATCGGCTTCTTCTTTACCGAAATTGGCGTGGTCAATCAGGTGGTGCATATCTGGGCCTATGAAAGTCTGGACGATCGCCTGGCGCGTCGGGCGCGCATGGCGCAGGACGAACGCTGGCTGACGTTCTCGCGCAAAAACCGCGAGCTGGCCGCCGTCGAGCGTCTGGAGTCGGTGCTTCTGCGCCCCACTGATTTTTCACCACTGCAATAAGGAGAGGGTCATGAGCGGGCAGATGAACGTGGATGTTCTGGTCGTCGGCTCCGGCGCGGCGGGGCTCTCTGCCGCCGTCACCGCCGCGCTCGGCGGCGCCAGCGTACTGGTTGCGGAGAAAGAGTCGGTCATTGGCGGCACCAGCGCCTGGTCCGGCGGCTGGCTGTGGATCCCGCGTAACCCGCTGGCTCGTGAAGAAGGGATTGAAGAAGAGCCGGGCGCGCCGCTCGCTTATTTACGCCATGAAATGGACGGTGAGCCTGCCGATGCGCGTCTGCTTGCCTTCTTACAGTACGGACCGGAGATGATCGACTTTTTCCGCCGCCGTACCGCCGTGCAGTTTCTTTCCGGCAGCAAAATGCCCGATTTTCACGCTTCACCGGGCGCTGCGCTGGGCGGCCGCTCGGTCACGGCGCAGCCTTTTGACGGACGGCTGCTGGGCGACTGGCTGCATCGCCTGCGGCCTCCGCTGGAGACCATCAGCCTTGCGGGTATGGGCATTGCCGGCGGCACGGACATGGCGCACTTTTTCAACGCGACCCGCTCACCGGGCTCGGCGCTGTATGCGACCCGCCGCCTGCTGCGTCACGGCTGGCAGCGGCTACGCGCCGGTCGCGGACAGCATCTGGTTAACGGCAACGCGCTGGTCGCCCGCCTGCTGCGTTCGGCGCTGGATGCGGGGGTTAATTTTCAGCTTAACGCGCCGGTAGAACGTCTGCTTGCCGACAACAACGGCGTTGCAGGCGCGATATTACGCAGCGACGGCGGCGCGCTGGAGGTTCGCGCCGGCGCGGTGATCCTCGCCTGCGGAGGCTTTCCTCACGACAGGCAGCGTCTGGCCGAAAATGTGCCGCACGCCGCCAGCGGCTACGGCCACTTCTCCGCCGCGCCCCCGGGCAATCAGGGGGATGGCATTCGGCTCGGCGAAACGGTCGGCGGCCAGTTTGATACCTCACTCAGGCACGCCATGGCCTGGGCGCCGGTGTCGCGCGTTACCCTCGCCAGCGGACTGCAGCTGCCGTTCCCGCATCTGGTTGAGCGCGCCAAGCCCGGCTTTATTGCCGTGTTGCCCAACGGTAAACGCTTCACCAATGAAGCCGACTCTTATCATGATTTTATTGCCGCGCTGCTGGACGCGACGCCGCCGGACGAAACGCCGCAGGCGTGGCTAATTGCCGACGGCCGTGCGCTGCGGCGCTACGGATTGGGCCATGCTCGCCCCTTCCCGTTTACCCCCGAGGCCTGGCGACGGACCGGCTATCTGTACGTCGGTGAGACGCCGGAAGCGCTGGCGAAAACATGCGCCATCAATCCGCAGCAGCTAACGGAAACGATCGCCCGGTTTAACGGCTTTGTAGACCAGGGAGAGGATAAGGATTTTCAGCGCGGCGCCTCGGCCTATAACCGCGCGCAGGGTGACGCCAGCCGCTCGCCCCACCCCACGCTCGGGAAACTCAGCCATGGGCCTTTTTATGCGGTACGTATATTGCCCGGCTCGCTGGGTTCCTTCAGTGGACTAATCACCGATGAAAATGCCCGTGTTCTCAACGCGCAGCGGCAGCCGATCCAGGGGCTTTTCGCCATCGGCAACGATATGTCGAGCGTGATGCGGGGATTCTATCCCAGCGGCGGTATCACGCTGGGTCCGGCCATGACTTTTGGCTATCTGGTCGGAAAAAACCTGGCAGAAAATCTCAATAAAACAACGCAGTAAAAGCATTCCACCAGGGACGGCAATACGCATAACAACAATCACCTGCAACTGTACTGGAGTCCTTTATGAACATGCGAACCCTCTCACTCGCCGCGCTTACCCTCCTCGACGTTCCGCCGCCGGAACAGGTACGCATTGCGGCCCAGGCCGGATTCACCCACGTTGGTCTGCGCCTGCTTCCCGCAACCCCGTCAGATCCGGATTACGACATGCTCGGCGACACCGCCGCCGTACGCGATACCCTGGCGGCGCTGATGGAAACCGGCGTTCGCGTTTCGGACGTTGAGATCGTCCGCCTGACGCCCGATTTTTCAGTGGACGCTCGTTTGCAGCTTTTTTTTACTACCGCCGCGCGCCTTGGCGCAAAGCAGGTTTTAGTGGCAGGAAACGATGATAACCGCGCGCGCAGCGCGGGAAATCTCGCCCGGCTTGCCGAAGCCGGTCAGGAGCATGGATTAACCATGAACCTGGAGCCCATGCCCTGGACCCACCTGCGCACCATTGCCGAAGCCCGTGCGCTCATCACCGCCAGCGGCCGCAGCGATATCGGTATTTTGATTGACGCTATTCACTTCTGGCGGGCCGGCGAATCCCTGTCCACGATCGCGGCGCTACCGCAAAATTGCCTCAACTATATGCAGCTTTGCGATGCCTTACCGCAACCACCCGCTGACGAGCAGGAGCTGATTTACCAGGCCCGCGCCGCGCGCCAGGTCCCCGGCGAAGGCGGACTCGACCTGCACGGTCTGATGGCGGCGCTTCCGGCCACGCTGCCGGTATCCATCGAGGTCCCGCTAAGCGGCGATCGGGGTGCGCTGCCGGCGCTCGCTCGCGCTCAGCTACTGTTTAATGCCGCGCAGTCCTACCTGCGCCCTTGCGCTTAAGGAGAGTCCCATGACACAGACTCAACGCCTGGACGTCAGGGAGTTAATCAACGCCAATCCGCTAAGCCGCTTTCAGAAGCTGGTGGTGTTTTTAGGCTTCTGCGTTATCGCGCTGGACGGCTTTGATATCGCCATCATGGGATTTATCGCCCCGACGCTGAAGCAGGAATGGGGAGTAAGCAATCACCAACTCGGTTTTGTCATCAGCGCCGCGCTGATAGGCCTGGCGCTGGGGGCCATTTTCTCCGGGCCGCTCGCCGACTGGCTGGGACGGAAAAAAATTATCATTAATAGCGTCTTCTTCTTCGGCTTCTGGACCATCGCCACCGCCCTTTCACAAGATATTGAGCAGATGATGGTTTTCCGCTTCCTGACCGGGCTGGGATTAGGCGCCGCCATGCCGAATATCGGCACCCTGGTGTCAGAGTATGCGCCGGAGCGCCAGCGCTCGTTCCTGATTACGATTATTTTTTGCGGCTTCACCTTTGGCGCGGCGGCGGGCGGTTTCTCCGCATCCTGGCTAATCCCGCAGTTTGGCTGGCACTCGCTGATGCTGCTTGGCGGGCTCCTCCCGCTGCTGTTCGCTCCGGTCCTGATCTGGCTGTTACCGGAATCGGTGCGTTTTCTGGTCGTTAAGCGCGCGCCTGCCGAACGTATTCGGCGGATTATGCAGCGCCTCTATCCGGGACAAATCCCCGATGAGGCCGAGTTCAGCCTCCCGGCCCAGCCCGTTCAGGCAAATGCCATGCGCATCGTTCTCTCCCGCCAGTATCGCTTCGGTTCGATGATGCTCTGGCTGGTTTACTTTATGGGGCTTTTTTTGGTTTACCTCCTCGGCAGCTGGCTACCGACGCTGGTAAAAGAGGTGGGCTTAACGGTCGGCCAGGCGGCGGTAATGACCGCAATGTACCAGGCTGGGGGAACCCTTGGCTCGCTGTTTGCGGGCTGGCTAATGGACCGGATCAACCCACATCGGGCGCTCGGGCTGATTTACGCGGTTGGCGGCCTGTTTACGATGGCGATGGGCTATGCCGCGGCAAGCTTTGCGCTCATCTGCCTGCTGGCGTTTATCAGCGGAGCCTGCTTAAACGGCGCCAATACCGGCATGAACGCGCTCTCCGCCCGCTACTATCCTACCGAAGCACGGGCTACCGGCTCCAGCTGGATGCACGGCGTTGGCCGCATGGGCGCGATCCTGAGCGCCTTTGCCGGGGCGGAGATGCTGGCGCTGAATATCAGCTTCGAAAGCGTTTTCCTGATCCTTGGCATTCCCGCCGCGATAACCGTCGCCGGGCTGGCGGCCAAAGGTATTTTCGCGGCTGGCCCGTCGGCAAGGGCCACCGCGTCAACCGCGCCCGTCAGAAGTACATTTTAAACGTTGACGCTAAGGCAGGCGTGTTTCAAAAACACGCCTGCCCAAAAAAGAAAAATTAATTTCATTTAAATGAGAAATGAAAAATAAAAATGCCATGAAGTATCGATTCACCTCACAAAATCACAGCGCAAAATCATTAAATACATACATGAAACAAATAAAACATCGTTCAGAAAAACACTTAATAACCTTATCAATCAGAATGGCTTGATAGCTGTAACCAAAAAATTTACGGCTCAATTTTTACGGTTTTTCGATCCGCCTCGCATATACAGAAATTAAATTCCAAACAAACATTGAAATGAAATAAATATTTCCTTATGTTCTGGCTGATATTCAGGATAAGGTCGTGCCGGTGGAACTGGCGCAGAGGTCCTGACTTGTCCTTCCAGACAAAGGAATTGACCATGAGTGAACAGCAGATTCTTCTCTCTCCCGCGGCAGCACGCGGCGATAAGCTAAGCTGGGCTACCCGAATCGCTTACGGCGGCGGCGATACCGCTTGTAACGTCGTGTTCGGCATGATCGGCACGGTTTTAACCCTGTTTTATACCGACTATGTCGGCATCAGCATCGCCACCGTTGGCCTGGTGATGCTGATCTCACGTCTGTTTGACGGCGTTTCCGATGTCATCATGGGCCTGATGGTGGAACGCACGAACTCTCGCTGGGGTAAATCACGCCCCTGGCTGCTGTGGATGAGCGTGCCCTACGCCGTATCGGCAATTTTACTGTTCACCGTCCCGCAGACCACCGGCACGCTGCAGTTTCTCTATCTGCTGGTCGCCTATAACTTCTGCACCACCGTGTGCTATACCGCCATCAACCTCCCCTACGGCAGCCTCTCTGCGATGATGACCCGCGCCTCCTGGGAAAGGGATATGCTCAGCATCACCCGAATGTCGATGTCGCCTTTTGGTCGTATTCTCGCCGTTGCCTGCACTTTGCCGCTGGTGAAGTACTTTGGCGACGATCAGGCCGCGTGGATCAAAACCATGTCTATTTGGGCTTTTCTGGCGCTGCTGCTGTTGCTGTTTTGCTTTTATAAATGCGAAGAGAAGGTGGTCATCAAAGCGCGAGAGAAACAGGGAAACGTACCGGTAAAAACCCAGCTTTCCGCGCTTTTTCGTAACCAGTACTTCTGGGCCAGCGCCATCCTGTGGACCGCGCAAAGCGTGTACTACACCGTGGTAGGGATCGCGCTGCCTTACTACTGCCGCTACGTGCTCGGTGACGATACCTTCTATAGCTCCATTTTCGTTGCCGAAACCGCCTGCATTATTATTTTCACCTTCCTGAGCTCCGTGCCCATCCGCAAATACGGTAAACGCAACGTTGCCCTCTGCGGCATCGTGCTGGCGACCATCGGCCAGGTGCTGTTTATGTTTAACTCTGATGATTACCACTGGGCGCTGGCAAACGCGATTATTCGCGGTATTGGCTTCGCCCCGCTGAACGCCGTGCTGTTCGGATTCTGCGGCGATGCCGTCGAATTCGGCCAGTGGAAAACGCGCGTCAGACAGGAAGGGATGATCTTCTCCGCCGGTTCCGTTGGGACGAAACTCGGCGCAGGTATTGCCGCCGCGGTTATCTCCGGCCTGCTGAGCATGGCGGGTTACGTCAGCTCCAGCAGCGGCTCCGGCGTTCAGCCGCAAAGCGCTATCGACATGATTAACCACGTTTATCTCTACGGCTCTTTCTTCCTGTGGATCGTGGTCATTATCACCCTGCTGTTTTATCGCCTGGATAAGCAATACCCGCAGATCATGCATGACCTGAAAGAACGCGAAGCCCGTGGCGAGATGTAAAACCTTAGAACCAGGCCCGCGCTCGGCGAGCGCGGGTACACAGAAGAACATCTGAAATCCGTAGGATCTCTATCATTGAGGAGTGCACCATCATGTTAAACGGCATGAAACCCTTATCCCGCTCCCTGCGCTGGGGCATGGTCGGCGGCGGCGGCACCAGCCAGATTGGCTACAGCCACCGCTGTGCGGCGCTTCGCGACAACGTCTTTACTCTGCTCGCCGGCGCGCTTGATATCGATGCCGAGCGCGGTCGTCAATTCGGCGAGCAGCTCGGCATCGCTCCTGAACGCTGCTACGCCGATTACCAAACGCTGTTCGCGGAGGAGGCCAAACGCCCTGACGGCATTGAAGCCGTATCGGTCACTACGCCGAACAATACTCACTTCGCTATCACTAAAGCGGCGCTTGAAGCCGGGCTGCACGTTATTTGCGAAAAACCGCTGTGCTTTACCGCCGACGAAGCGCGCGAGCTGCTGGCGCTAAGCAAAAAGCAGAATAAAATTATCGGCGTCACGTACGGCTATGCCGGGCACCAGATGATCCAGCAGGCGCGACAGATGATAGCGGAAGGGATGCTCGGCGAGATCCGCATTATTAATATGCAGTTCGCCCACGGTTTTCATAATGAAGCCGTTGAGCTACAGGCTGAATCCACCCGCTGGCGGGTAACGCCCAAATATGCCGGCCCTAGCTATGTGCTGGGGGATCTGGCGACCCATCCGCTATTTATTGCCGAGACGATGGTGCCGAACCTGAACATCACCCGCCTGATGTGCGCGCGTCAAAGCTTCGTCAAATCTCGCGCGCCGCTGGAAGATAACGCCTTTGTGCTGATGGAATATAACAACGGCGCCGTTGGCTCACTGTGGACCAGCGCGGTCAACAGCGGCGCGATGCACTCGCAAAAAGTCCGCGTCATTGGCAAAAAAGCCAGCATCGAATGGTGGGATGAGCGTCCAAATCAGCTCAGCTATGAGGTACAGGGCGAACCGGCCCGCGTCCTCGAGCGCGGGATGCCCTATCTCAGCCAGCAGGCGCTGGCGGACGACCGCATTGGCGGCGGTCACCCTGAAGGGCTGTTCGAGGCGTGGGCCAACCTCTATCGCCGCTACGCTATCGCCATCGACGCGATGGATCGCGGGGACCAGGCGTTCCTGGAGACCTTCTGGTATCCGGACGTCGAAGCCGGTCTTCACGGCGTTTACTGGGTTGAGCAGTGCGTCAAATCCGCCGACGCAGGCGGCCAGTGGGTTGACTTTAACTGCCAATAACCGCTGAACACCAGTGGAGGCCCCTCCACTGGTTTTTTCTTTCTACCGTACTCACCTCATCATGCAACACAGTCGTAATATCTGTTAAACAAACATTTATTTACGCTTCTGTTTCCCCCCACTACACTATGCGCAGTTTTTATATTGAGGTGGTAATGAACGATAATAAAATGACGCCAGGCGAACTGCGTGCGACCTGGGGTTTGGGGACCGTATTCTCTTTGCGCATGCTCGGCATGTTTATGGTCCTGCCGGTTCTGACCACTTACGGCATGGCGTTACAGGGCGCAAGCGAAGCCCTTATCGGACTGGCAATTGGTATTTACGGGCTGGCCCAGGCGCTATTCCAGATACCTTTCGGGCTGCTTTCTGACCGCATTGGCCGTAAGCCGCTGATCGTCGGCGGCCTGTTAATCTTCGTTGTCGGCAGCGTTATCGCCGCGCTTTCTGACTCTATCTGGGGCATTATTCTTGGCCGCGCGCTGCAGGGCTCCGGGGCGATTGCCGCTGCGGTCATGGCGCTGCTTTCCGATTTAACCCGCGAGCAAAACCGCACTAAAGCCATGGCGTTTATCGGCGTCAGCTTTGGCGTCACCTTTGCTATCGCCATGGTTCTCGGGCCTGTCGTTACCCACCAGCTCGGCCTGCACGCCCTGTTCTGGATGATTGCTGTCCTTGCGACGCTCGGCATCCTGCTGACGCTATGGGTGGTGCCGAACAGCCAGAATCACGTGCTGAACCGCGAGTCCGGTATGGTGAAAGGCTGCTTCAGCAAAGTTCTTGCTGAGCCAAAACTCCTGAAGCTCAATTTCGGCATTATGTGCCTGCATATCATGCTGATGTCCACGTTTGTCGCTCTGCCGGGCCAGCTTGAGGCCGCCGGTTTCCCCGCCGCCGAGCACTGGAAAATCTATCTGGCCACCATGCTGGTCTCATTTGTCGCGGTGGTGCCGTTTATTATCTACGCCGAAGTGAAGCGCAAAATGAAGCGCGTCTTTCTGCTGTGCGTCGCCATCCTGCTGATTGCTGAAATCGTACTCTGGGGTGCCGGAGGCTATTTCTGGGAGCTGGTCGCCGGCGTTCAGCTATTTTTCCTCGCGTTTAACCTGCTGGAAGCGCTGCTGCCGTCGTTAATCAGTAAAGAATCACCGGCCGGATATAAAGGCACCGCGATGGGCATTTACTCCACCAGCCAGTTCCTTGGCGTGGCCATCGGCGGAGCGCTCGGCGGCTGGGTGGATGGCTTTTTTGATTCGCAAACCGTCTTCCTGCTCGGCGCCCTGCTGGCGATGCTGTGGCTGCTGGTGGCCAGCACCATGAGCGAGCCGCCGTACGTTAGCAGCCTGCGGGTCGAGATCCCGGAGGATATCGCCGCGGACAAAATGCTCGAGGCGCGCTTACGGGCTAAAGAGGGCGTCAAAGAGGTGCTGGTGATTAGCGAAGAGCGTTCGGTGTATATCAAAATCGAAAGCAAGATCACTAACCGCTTTGAAATTGAGCAGGCAATCAAAGGGATATAAAAGCGAGCACCTTTGCTCAGGCAGGCAAAAACAGTTCTGAGCGGAGCTTTGTGTCCTGCCGGGCGGCGGCTAACGCCGTGCCCGGCCGACAGACGGGACTCTTTTAATCGCGGAAGTTTTTGAACTGGAACGGCTGGCCTAAATCACCGCCGCGCACCAGCGCCATAACCGCCTGCAGGTCGTCGCGAGATTTACCGGTAACGCGAATCTCTTCGCCCTGGATCTGCGCCTGTACTTTCAGCTTGCTGTCTTTAATCAGCTTGACGATTTTTTTCTGCGTCGCGCTCTCAATGCCCTGCTTCAGCTTCGCATCGACAAACCAGGTTTTACCGCTGTGCACGAACTCGTCCGGCACTTCGATAGAACTGCCCTCAATTCCGCGTTTCAGCAGCTTGGCGCGCAGAATATCCAACAGCTGGTTAATCTGGAAATCAGACTCGCTGAGGACCTTGATGGTCTCGTTTTTTTCGTTCAGCTCAAAGCTCGCTTCGACGTTACGGAAATCAAAACGCGATTCAACTTCGCGGGTCGCGTTCTCTACGGCGTTTCGAACTTCCTGAAGATCGACTTCAGAGACAATATCGAAAGATGGCATCTTTTCCTCTCCTTCAGTTTCTTTTGCGTTGCATAATACCCGCAACGCGACATAACTCAACTTGTTATCCCGAAAGGATAACTGATAACGCTATACTTTAGCCATGAGCACCTGATGCAGCACTCACAGGTGAGGAGGAATAATGAAAGTAACCGTACTCGGATGCGGTGCACTGGGACAGTTGTGGCTAACTGCGCTGTACAAACACGGACATGAAGTCCAGGGCTGGTTACGCGTCCCACAGCCATTCTGTAGCGTCAATGTGATTGAAACCGACGGCAGCGTGTTTAATGAATCTTTTACCGCTAACGATCCTGATTTTCTCGCCAGCAGCGACCTGCTGCTGGTCACCCTCAAAGCCTGGCAGGTCTCTAACGCGGTAAAAAACCTGAGCGCCATCCTGCCGTCGTCAGTACCTGTTCTGCTCATGCACAACGGTATGGGTACCGTTGACGAGCTTAAGAGCCTCAAACAGCCGCTGCTTCTGGCTTCGACAACGCAGGCGGCCCGCCGCGACGGCAACGTGATCGTCCACGTCGCCAACGGCACCAGCCATATTGGCCCGGCGAAAGCCTATCCTGAGGATTATAGCTATCTCGCCGATGTACTGCAGAGCGTGCTGCCCGACGTCGCCTGGCATAACAATATCTACCCCGCGACCTGGAGCAAGCTGGCGGTAAACTGTGTGATTAACCCGCTGACGGCGTTAAAAAACTGTCAGAACGGCGATTTACGCGAATACCCGCAGGAGGTCGCCGCGATTTGTTATGAAGTTGCGGCGGTGATGGATCGCGAGGGGATGCATACCTCGCCGGAAAACCTGTTATTCTATGTACATCAGGTTATTGAAAGTACGGCAGAAAATACCTCCTCCATGCTGCAGGATATTCTCGCCCAGCGCCATACGGAAATCGACTATATCACCGGTTATCTGTTAAAACGCGCCCGAGCCCACGGTATCGCCGTACCTGAGAATACCCGCCTGTTTGAACTGGTAAAGCGTAAGGAGAATGAATATGAGCGCGTCGGCACTGATTTGCCTCGCCCCTGGTAGCGAAGAGACCGAAGCGGTCACCACCATTGATTTACTCGTTCGCGGAGGCGTAAAGGTCACGACCGCCAGCGTTGCCAGCGATGGCAGCCTGACCATTGTCTGCTCGCGCGGCGTTAAGCTGCTGGCCGATGCGCCGCTGGTCGAAGTGGCCGATGGCGACTTCGATATCCTTGTTCTGCCCGGCGGCATTAAGGGTGCGGAGTGCTTTCGCGACAGCCCGCTGCTGGTTGAAACAGTACGTCAATTCCATCTTTCCGGGCGCATAGTTGCGGCGATTTGCGCCGCGGCGCCGACCGTGCTGGTGCCGCACAACCTTTTCCCCATCGGCAATATGACCGGCTTTCCGGCGCTGAAAGAACGCATCCCCGCCGAGCAGTGGCAGGATAAACGCGTCGTCTGGGACGCTCGCGTTAAGCTGCTCACCAGCCAGGGGCCGGGAACCTCAATTGATTTCGCCTTGAAGATGATCGACCTGCTGGTTGGACGCGAAAAAGCGCACGAAGTCGCTTCACAGCTGGTGATGGCGGCAGGAATTTATAACTACTACGAATAAACGCAAAACGGCAACCCAGGGTTGCCGTTTTCATGATTGCGCCTTGCTCCTGAAGAACTAGGGGCGATATACCTTCACGTTTTCAAATCCCTGCTCGCGCAGATACAGCGCCTGCAGGCGGCTCATCACCCCGCGCTCGCACCACAGCAGCCAGGTTTTACTCTGGTCGAGATCGCCAAATTTGGTGCTCAGCTTATAGAACGGTAGAGAAACCACGTCCACGCCTTCCACCTTCAGCGGCTTATCGTCCTGCTCGTCGATAGAGCGGATATCGAGGATCGCGTCGTCAGGGCCAAAACCGCTGACGGTTTCCACTTCTACTACGTCCTGCTCGGTCTGCTGAGCGATATCGCGGATATCAATGTTGCTCGCTTCCGCCACCACTTTCTCAAGGATGCTGAAATCGAAGTGCTCTTCTTCCGCCTCGATCTTCGCCTTCACCGCTTTCACTGTGGGGCTCTTCGAGATAACGCCGCAGTATTCCGGCATGGTGCGGGCAAAATCTTCGGTGCCGATTTCACGCGCGAGGTCAATAATGTGCTCTTTATCGTGCGAAATCAGCGGACGCAGAATCAGCGTATCCGAGACGTTGTCGATCAGGCGCAGGTTGGTCAGCGTCTGGCTGGAAACCTGGCCTAACGCCTCGCCGGTGACCAGCGCCTGGACGCCGTAGCGCTCGGCGACTTTTGACGCCGCGCGTACCATCATGCGCTTGAGCACCACGCCCATCTGACCGTCGTCGACTTTCTCCAGGATCTCACCTACCACCGGCTCGAAGTTAATCGCCACGAAGCGCACGCGGTGTGAGCTGCCGAAGCGGTTCCACAGATAGTGCGCGACCTGACGCACGCCGATTTCATGGGCCGCGCCGCCGAGGTTAAAGAAGCAGTAATGCACGCGGCAGCCGCGGCGCATCAGCATATAGCTGGAAACGCCGGAGTCGAAACCGCCGGAAATGAGCGACAGCACGTCTTCCTGGGTGCCGATCGGGAAACCACCGATACCTTCGTAGCGCCCTTTAACCAGCAGCAGGCGATCGTTTTCGATCTCGAGGTTAACCGTCACATCGGGGTCGGTCAGCTTTACGCGCGCCGTTTCAATATGCTGGTTCAAGCCGCCGCCGACGTAGCGCTCCACTTCGATTGAGGTAAACTCATGCTTGCCGCGACGCTTAACGCGCACGCAGAACGTTTTACCTTCCAGCGCGTCGCGCCACAGCGGCAGCGTCTGCTCGAAAATATCGTGCAGGGAGGTATAAGGAACGTCTTCGACTTCCAGAATATGGTGGATACCGGGGATACGGGTCAGGGCATCGCGAATAGCCGGGCGCTGGTTTTCATCCTTCGCCCGGACCTCGATATGATCCCAGTGACGAACGACGGCAAGCGTCTCATCATAGTTTTTGAGAACGTTACGAATGTTCCCGGTTAAAATTTTAATGAAGCGCAATCGCACAGATTGGCTTTTGATGGTGATTTCCGGGAACAATTTAATGATAAACTTCATGGCGACACTATTCGTTGGCAAGCCCGACGGGGCTTTAAGCATAAAAAGTTGTACAGGCGCGACTGGCGTCTGCATCCAGGGCGCGGAGTATACCACTATTGGACGCTTTTCACCTGGCATTGCGCGTTATTTGATTAACCGCGCGACTTCGTTACCATATTGATAGCCATCGAGACATTACAAGAGTCTATATTCACTATGCCAAAGAAAAATGAGGCCCCGGCCAGCTTTGAAACCGCCCTGGGCGAGCTGGAGCAAATTGTTAATCGTCTGGAAAGCGGCTCGCTGCCGTTAGAAGAAGCGCTCGGCGAATTCGAGCGCGGGATCCAGCTGGCGCGCCAGGGGCAGGCAAAGCTGCAGCAGGCCGAACAGCACGTACAAATTCTGCTGGCGGATAGCGAAGACGCGCCGCTTACCCCTTTTACGCCGGACGCTGAATAAATGGACTTCCCGCAACAGCTACAGGCGTGCGTCGAGCAGGCTAACGAAGCGCTGCGCCGTTTTATCGCTCCGCAGCCCTTTCAGAACACTCCGCTGGTCGAAGCCATGCAGTATGGCGCACTATTAGGCGGCAAACGCCTGCGCCCGTTCCTGGTTTACGCGACCGGCGATATGTTTGGCGTTAGCCGCGCTACGCTGGATGCCCCTGCCGCCGCCGTCGAATGCATCCATGCCTATTCGCTGATGCACGATGATCTCCCGGCGATGGACGATGATGATTTACGCCGCGGCCAGCCGACCTGCCATATAAAATTCGGCGAAGCGAACGCAATTCTTGCCGGAGACGCCCTACAAACGCTGGCGTTTTCTATACTGAGTGATGCGCCGATGCCGGAAGTGCCGGATCGCGATCGGCTGGCGATGATTTCTGAGCTGGCCCAGGCCAGCGGCATCGCCGGTATGTGCGGCGGTCAGGCGCTGGATCTGGAAGCGGAAGGCCATCAGGTTGATCTGACGTCGCTGGAACGAATTCACCGCCATAAGACCGGCGCGTTGATTCGCGCCGCGGTACGAATGGGCGCGCTGAGCGCAGGTGAAGCCGGACGCAGGGCGCTACCCGCTCTCGATCGATACGCCGAGAACATCGGTCTCGCCTTCCAGGTCCAGGATGACATTCTCGACGTGGTAGGGGATACTGCCACACTTGGCAAACGTCAGGGAGCCGACCAGCAGCTGGGCAAAAGTACCTACCCCGCCCTTTTGGGACTCGAGCAAGCCCGGAAAAAGGCCTTTGACCTGATTACCGACGCCCGCCGGTCGTTAACTGAGCTGGCCGCGCAATCTCTGGATACCACGGCACTGGAAGCGCTCGCGAATTACATAATTCAGCGTGATAAATAAACAATAAATGAGTCTCTGATGAGTTTTGATATTGCCAAATACCCGACCCTGGCGCTGGTGGATTCCACCCAGGAGTTGCGTTTGTTGCCGAAAGATAGCCTGCCGAAACTGTGCGACGAACTGCGGCGTTATCTGCTGGACAGCGTCAGCCGCTCCAGCGGACACTTTGCCTCCGGGCTCGGTACGGTAGAACTAACCGTGGCGCTGCACTACGTCTACAACACGCCTTTCGATCGCCTAATCTGGGACGTCGGCCACCAGGCTTACCCGCATAAAATTCTGACCGGACGCCGCGATCGGATCGGCACCATCCGCCAGAAAGGCGGGCTGCACCCCTTCCCGTGGCGCGGAGAAAGCGAGTATGACGTCCTGAGCGTCGGCCACTCGTCGACCTCCATCTCTGCCGGAATCGGCATAGCTATCGCCGCAGCCAAAGAGGATAAGCAGCGCCGCGCGGTTTGCGTTATCGGCGACGGGGCGATAACCGCCGGGATGGCGTTTGAAGCGATGAACCACGCTGGTGATATCAAACCCGATCTGCTGGTGGTGCTCAACGACAACGAAATGTCGATCTCCGAGAACGTCGGCGCGCTAAACAATCATCTGGCGCAGCTGCTCTCCGGCAAGCTCTACTCCACGCTGCGCGAAGGCGGCAAAAAGGTCTTCTCTGGCGTGCCGCCGATTAAAGAGCTGCTCAAACGCACCGAGGAACATATCAAAGGGATGGTGGTTCCGGGGACGCTGTTTGAAGAGCTGGGCTTTAACTACATTGGGCCGGTGGACGGTCATGATGTTAACGGTCTGGTAAATACGCTGAAGAATATGCGCGACCTGAAAGGGCCGCAGTTCCTGCATATTATGACCAAAAAAGGCCGCGGCTATGAGCCCGCCGAAAAAGACCCGATCACCTTCCACGCGGTGCCAAAATTCGATCACACCAGCGGCGTGCTGCCGAAAAGCAGCGGCGGCCTGCCCTCTTACTCGAAAATCTTTGGCGACTGGCTGTGCGAAACCGCCGCGAAAGATGACAAGCTGATGGCCGTCACGCCAGCGATGCGCGAAGGTTCAGGGATGGTCGAGTTCTCGAAAAAATACCCCGGCCAGTATTTCGACGTGGCCATTGCCGAGCAGCACGCGGTGACCTTTGCCGCCGGCCTGGCGATCGGCGGCTATAAGCCGGTGGTGGCGATCTACTCCACCTTCCTGCAGCGCGCCTACGATCAGGTGATTCACGATGTCGCCATCCAGAAGCTGCCGGTGCTGTTCGCTATCGACCGTGCGGGTATCGTCGGCGCCGATGGGCAAACCCATCAGGGCGCGTTTGATATCTCCTTCCTGCGCTGCATTCCTGACATGGTCATCATGACCCCCAGCGATGAGAACGAGTGCCGCCAGATGCTGTATACCGGTTATCACTACAACGACGGCCCGAGCGCGGTGCGCTATCCGCGCGGCTCCGGTACCGGCGCGGCGTTTGAACCGCTGGCCTCGCTGCCTATCGGTAAAGGCGTAGTGAAACGCGAAGGTGAAAAAATCGCGATTCTGAACTTCGGCACGCTGCTGCCGCAGGCGGCAAAAGTTGCGGAAAAGCTTAACGCCACCCTGGTGGATATGCGCTTTGCCAAACCGCTGGATGAAGCGCTGGTGCTACAGCTGGCCGCAGAACACGAAGTGCTGGTCACCCTGGAAGAGAATGCCATTATGGGCGGTGCGGGCAGCGGCGTGAATGAGCTGCTGATGTCCCGCCGCCGCGCGGTTCCTGTGCTCAATCTCGGCCTGCCTGATTTCTTTATCCCGCAGGGAACCCAGGAAGAAGCGCACGCCGACCTCGGCCTGGACGCCGCCGGAATAGAAGCCAAAATCCACGCCTGGCTGGCATAATTGCCGCCACCGCTCCTGCTATGCTTAAAGGATACCCTTTACCCGTAGCAGGAGCGCACTATGCACTATATCCCTCTTGGCGATACCGATCTCCGCGTTTCCCGACTCTGCCTCGGCTGTATGACCTTTGGCGAACCGGACCGCGGTAACCACGCATGGACCTTACCGGAAGAGAGCAGCCGCCCGCTGATAAAATATGCCCTCGAGGGCGGCATTAACTTCTTCGACACCTCGAATAACTACTCTGACGGCAGCAGCGAAGAGATCCTCGGGCGCGCGCTGCGTGAGTATGCCCGTCGCGATTCCGTGATCGTCGCCACCAAGGTTTACCATCAGGTGGGCGATCTGCCGCAGGGACTGTCGCGCGCGCAAATCCTGCGCTCCATTGACGACAGCCTGCGCCGCCTCGGCATGGAGTATGTCGATCTGCTGCAAATCCATCGCTGGGATTACACCACGCCCATTGAAGAAACTCTCGAAGCGCTAAACGATGTCGTCAAGGCGGGTAAAGCCCGCTATATCGGCGCATCGTCAATGCATGCCCGTCAGTTTGCCCAGGCGTTAGCGCTACAGCGGCAGAATAACTGGGCCCGCTTCGTCACCATGCAGGATCACTACAATCTGATTTATCGTGAAGAAGAAAACGAAATGCTGCCGCTGTGCAGCCGTGAAGGCGTCGCGGTGATGCCGTGGAGTCCGCTGGCGCGCGGTCGCCTGACCCGTCCGTGGGGGGAAACCACCGCCCGTCTGGTATCCGATGAAGTCGGTAAGGCGCTTTACAATGCCACTGATGAGAATGATGAACTGATCGCGACAAACCTGGCCGAAGTCGCGGAAGAGCTTGACGCCAACCGCGCGCAGGTGGCGCTGGCCTGGCTATTGAGCAAACCCGGCGTGGCCGCGCCGATTATCGGAGCCTCAAGGCAGGAGCAGCTGGATGAGCTGCTGCATGCGGTCGATTTAACGCTGACGCCGGATCAGATTGAAAAGCTGGAGATGCCGTATAAACCGCATCCGATTGTGGGGTTCAAGTAACGCGCGGTTCCCTGCCGATTCCCGGCTCGCGCTGCGCTTAGCCGGGCTACAGTTTCACCAGCATCTGCGGACGACGGGTTCACCAACGCCTGCAGGCCGGTAGCCCGGACAGGTGCGCAGCACCGCCTCCGGGAAAAGCCTGCCTGCTCCATTTCCCAGGGGCGCCAGGCCAGCCGGGCCAGACTGGTTTAAAAAAGCCCAATCGGCCAGTGGTGGCCAATCACGTACAACACCCCGGCGGAAATCACCCCGGCGACAATATCGTCCACCATGATCCCCATCCCGCCGTGAATATTGCGGTCGAACCAGCGGATGGGCCACGGCTTCCACATATCAAAGATGCGGAAAATCACAAACCCGGCGGCGACCCACTGCCAGTCCATCGTCGGTAGAGCCATCAGGGTGATCCACATCCCGACAAACTCATCCCAGACAATGCTGCCATGATCGTGGGTACCCATATCTTTCGCCGTACGGTGGCAAATATAGACGCCAATGCAGATGCTCATCATCACCGCCAGCGAATAGAGCTGCCAGGGGAGTAAGGTCAGCAAATACCAGAAGGGGATCGACGCCAGCGATCCCATGGTGCCGGGAACCACGGGGCTAAGGCCGCTGCCAAATCCCGTGGCCAGCAGATGCCAGGGGTTGCTCATCTTCAGTCGGCTTTTCGCCACATCTCTACTACGCGCCAAAATGATCGTATCCCTTAAAATCGAACGTGACGGGCTTACCTTCGCGTGTGAACTGCAGACCTTCCGATTCCGGCAGGATCTGCCCAATGCAGGTAAAACGCGCGCCGAGATTGGCAAGGGCCACGTCCAGCGCCCCGCGATTGAGTTCAGGTACGGTAAAGCACAGCTCGTAATCTTCACCGCCGGAGAGCGCCCAGCGCAGCGCCTGCTCAGGCTCAACCTGGCGCAGCATCGCATCCGAGAACGGCATCGCATCAAGATCGACGCGCGCGCCGCAGCCGCTGGCCTTGAGAATATGCCCCAGGTCAGAAATCAGGCCGTCGGAGAGATCGATGGCGGCGTTCGCCAAATCGCGCAGCGCCTGCCCCTGCAGAACCCGCGGCAGCGGACGCAGATGGCGCGCCAGGAGATAATCCGCGTCGGCGTCATCTTCAACCTGCAGCCGATCCTGCAAAATCGCCAGACCCGCGGCGCTGTCTCCCGGCGTGCCGGTGACGTAAATCCAGTCGCCATGCTTTGCCCCGGAGCGCTTCAAAGCGCGTCCCGTCGGCACATAGCCGTGAATACCCAGCGTCATCGACAGCGGTCCGCGCGTGGTATCGCCGCCAATGAGCTGCATATCATAATAATTGAGCTGCACGAACAGGCTATCGCTAAAGGCCTCAAGCCAGTCTTCGTCCGCTTCCGGCAGGGTCAGGGCCAGGGTTAGCCACGCCGGTTCAGCGCCCATTGCCGCCAGGTCGCTCAGGTTGACCGCCAGCGCTTTATAGGCGAGGTCGGCAGGGTCGATATCGGGTAAAAAATGGTTTCCCGCCACCAGGGTGTCGGTGCTGATTGCCAGCGTTTTTTTCTCGGGGATGTTCAGGAGCGCGCAGTCGTCGCCAATGCCGGTTTCAACATCAAGACGTGCGCTTTTTACGCGATCAAAATAACGGGCAATCAGGGAAAATTCGCCGCATGCCATACGTTATGCCTCAGAAAAAGAAAAGAATAAGGCCGGTTTGCAGAAGTGAGACTCTGCAAAAACCGGCCCTGGAATTTACTTTTTGTTGGGACGAATTACCGGGGCAGCTTTGTCCAGCACGCCGTTGACAAACTTATGGCTATCTTCAGCGCCAAAGGTTTTCGCCAGTTCGATGGCTTCGTTAATCGCAACTTTGTACGGTACATCGCTACGCTTTGACAGCTCAAACAGTGCAATACGCAGCACCGCTTTTTCCACCTGACCCAGCTCGTCCAGCAGACGAGAAAGATACGGCTTCATCAGGCCGTCGAGATACGCGCTGTTAGTCGCCACTCCGGACAGCAGTTCGCGGAAATACAGAACGTCTACATCTTTCACATCCTGTTCCGCCAGGAACTGGTATTCGACATCAGCGATGTCGTTTTTGGACAACTGCCAGGAGTAAAGCGCCTGGACAGCACACTCACGGGCGCGGCGACGAGCAGCAGGTTTCACGGAATTCCCCTTACAAAAATCAGGCCTTGATGGCTTTCAATACGTTAATCATTTCCAGCGCGGTCAACGCGGCTTCAGCGCCTTTGTTACCGGCTTTGGTGCCAGCGCGTTCGATGGCTTGTTCAATACTTTCTGTGGTCAGAACACCGAAGGCTACCGGGATTCCGCTGTCCTGAGCGACGTGCGCCAGGCCATTGCTTGCACCGCCAGCCACATATTCAAAGTGCGCGGTGCCGCCACGGATAACGGTACCCAGCGCGATCACTGCGTCATACTTACCGGTTTTCGCCAGTGCGTCAGCCGCCAGCGGCAGCTCATACGCGCCTGGAACCCAAACCACGGTAATGTTTTCATCTTTGACCTGGCCAATACGCTTCAGGGCGTCAATCGCGCCATCCAGCAGGCTGTCGTTGATAAAGTTGTTGAAACGCGCGATGGTGATGGCGACGCGAGCGTCCGGGGTAGCAACGTTAGCTTCAATAATGTTCATACTCTTCCTTCGGGTTCAGTTCATTTGGCCCCGCAAGGGGGGCGGATTCTATCATAATAATCGGCGCACTGCTTTCCCTTTTGTCCGGGGAAATCAAGCGTTCACTAAATGCAGGCAAATATCCGGGCCTACATGACGTATCTCATTGAATTTGAAATGGGGTGCTTGCTCAAGTTTCTCAAGCCCCGGCAGTACACATAATCCGCGCGCATCGCTGCCTAACAGTTTAGGCGCAATATAGACGATAAGCTCGTCCACCAGCCCGGCCTCCAGCAGCGCGCCGGCAAGGGTGGGGCCAGCTTCCACCCAGATCGAGTTAATTTGCTGTTTGCCCAACAGCATCATCAGGACCACCAGATCCAGGCGACCGTTATGCTCCGGCACCAGCAGCGCGCGTACGTTCTCCGGCCACTGTCGTTCATCTGCACGGGTACGGGCAAACAGCGTTTCACCCGCCTGCTCCACGATACGATGCTGCGGCGTGACGCGATTCTGACTATCGATAACGATGCGCAAAGGCTGACGAAGGTTTTCCTGCGGGTACAGCGCCTGGGTGTCGGCGTTGAGCTCGTCCCAGCGTACGGTTAGCGCCGGGTCATCCGCCAGCACCGTCGCGCTGCTGGTCAGGATGGCGTGGCTTTGCGCGCGCAGGCGCTGCACATCGCGCCGCGCCTGCGGTGAGGTGATCCACTGGCTCTCTCCGCTGGCCATCGCCGTGCGCCCATCCAGCGATGCGCCCATTTTTAACTGAATCCAGGGAAAACCGGTGCGCATCCGCTTAAGAAAGCCTTTATTCAGCGCCTCGGCTTCGTTCATCATCAGCCCGTGACCGACGTCGACCCCTTCCTGCTGCAAACGGTACAAACCGCGACCCGCGACCTGCGGGTTCGGGTCCTGCATCGCCGCAACCACGCGGGACACTCCTGCGGCAATCAGTGCCTCGCAGCACGGCGGCGTGCGCCCGTGATGGCTGCAGGGCTCCAGCGTGACGTACGCCGTCGCGCCTTTCGCTTTTTCGCCCGCCATGCGCAGCGCGTGCACTTCCGCGTGCGGTTCACCGGCGCGATAGTGAAAACCTTCGCCGACGATCTGGCCATCTTTAACGATCACGCAGCCGACATTCGGGTTTGGGTGCGTGGTGAAGCGTCCGCGCGCGGCCAGCTTCAGCGCTCGCGCCATGTATATTTCATCCTGCATGGGCTCAGTCCTGTAAGCGGGCGATCTCTTCGCCAAACTCTTTGATATCTTCAAAGCTGCGATAGACGGAAGCAAAGCGGATGTAGGCGACTTTATCGAGCTTTTTCAGCTGCTCCATCACCAGGTTGCCGATCATTTTGCTCGGCACTTCCCGCTCGCCGGTCCCGCGCAGGTGGGTTTTTATATGGTTAAGCGCCATTTCGACATCGTCTGAGCTGACCGGGCGCTTCTCCAGCGCTTTCAGCATACCGCTGCGCAGTTTGTCCTCATTAAAAGGCTCGCGCACGTCGTTGCTTTTTACGACTCGCGGCATCACCAGTTCCGCCACTTCAAACGTCGTAAAACGTTCATTACAGACCAGACACTGACGACGACGACGCACGGAAGAGCCCTCGCCCACCAGACGAGAGTCGATAACTTTGGTATCTACGGCGAAACAGAAAGGGCAATGCATGGCGCGTCCTGACATGTAGTTAAACTAACGGGTAGTTTACCGCGAAGTGACCCGACAACAAAGAAAGAGCTTTTGAGACAAAGGATCTATAGTGCGATTATCCGATCGGTCTACCATTAAGCATCCTCTGTTAACGGAATCCCAACTATGACAAGACGTTATTTAAAGCTGGCCATTGTGGGTAGCATTTTCACCCTCAGCGCCTGCGCGCAGCAAAGCGAAATCCGCCAGATGAACCAGAGCGTGAGCACGCTGAGCAAAGAGATGACCCAGCTCAACCAGCAAACGGTCAAAATTACCCAGCAAAACGTGCTGAATGCGAAATCGAGCAGCGGCGTATACCTGCTGCCGGAAGCGAAAACGCCGGCCCGTCTCAAAAGTCAGATTGGTACCCTGCGCATGTCGCTGCTCAATATCGCGCCGGATGGCGACGGTACCCGCCTGACGCTGCGTATTCAGGGTGAATCAAACGATCCGCTGCCGGCCTTTAGCGCGACGGTCGCCTCCGGGCAGATCAGCGGCACCACCGATAGTTATCAGGAAGTTAACGTACAAAATCAGCTAATTAGCGCGCCGGCAAGCGTTCTGGCGCCGAGCGACGTCGATATTCCGCTACGCCTTAATGGCGTAACGCCCGAGCAGGTTGGCTTTGTCCGCATCCACGATATCCAGCCCGCAAACACGCCGTAACGCCCTCAGCCGGATGCCCAGAACATCCGGCTCCCCTCCCCTCGTGGTAATCCACTTACAGATTTTCCATTCAGTTCACTAAAAATTGCCAGAATTTATGAATTTCGGTGGCATTCCCGCAGGAAATGCATAAAATCGTGAACGCAATCGATTACGTAAATGTTCGTTATGTGAAACAACACATATTTTTGTGAGCAATGATTCCTATAATAGACGCCACAGAAATACGAAATATTTAGAAACGCTTCGGCGCTTCTTTTAACGCCTTCAGGCTTAATTTAAACAGTGGCATCATTATGAAAAAAACATTACTGGCAGCCGGCGCAGCTCTGGCGCTCTCCGCATCTTTCTCTGCCAGCGCGGCAGAAAACGACAAACCGCAATACCTGTCTGATTGGTGGCACCAGAGTGTAAACGTGGTGGGTAGCTACCACACTCGTTTTGGGCCGCAGCTCCGTAACGATACTTATCTGGAATATGAAGCGTTCGCCAAGAAAGACTGGTTTGATTTCTATGGCTATATGGATGCGCCGGTATTCTTCGGCGGTAACACCAACGCGAAAGGTATCTGGAACCACGGTTCTCCGCTGTTTATGGAAATTGAGCCGCGCTTCTCCATCGACAAACTGACCGGTACCGACCTCAGCTTCGGCCCGTTCAAAGAGTGGTATTTCGCTAACAACTATATCTACGACATGGGCCGCAACAAGTCCGGTCGTCAGAGCACCTGGTATATGGGTCTGGGTACCGATATCGATACCGGCCTGCCGATGAGCCTCTCGCTCAACGTCTATGCAAAATATCAGTGGCAAAACTATGGCGCATCAAACGAGAACGAGTGGGACGGCTACCGCTTCAAAGTGAAATACTTCGTGCCGCTGACCGACCTGTGGGGCGGTTCACTGAGCTATATCGGCTTCACCAACTTCGACTGGGGCTCCGATCTGGGCGATGACAACGCTTATGATTTGAACGGTAAGCATTCACGCACCAGCAACTCCATCGCGTCCAGCCATATCCTGGCGCTGAACTACGATCACTGGCACTACTCCGTCGTGGCGCGTTACTTCCACAACGGCGGCCAATGGGCTGACGACGCGAAGCTGAACTTCGGCGACGGCGACTTTAACGTCCGTTCTACCGGCTGGGGTGGTTACTTCGTGGTCGGCTACAACTTCTAATCGGCTCGATGATCCCCGGCAACTACGCCGGGGATCATAAAAGCTAATGCTCTTCGCATCTCACCTTACGCAAGAAATCACTCAATGAGCGATCGGCTCGTTCGCTGAAATGACGCCCGGTGGCGGAAATCTCCAGACAGCGGTCGAGGCGAAAACAGCGATAATCTTCCCGCAGTTCGCACCAGGTCACCAGCAGCCAGCGCTCGCCCCAGAAAAAAAGCCCCAGCGGCAGTACGTCACGCTGCGACACGTTTCCCGCTTCATCGCGATAGCGCAGCCCCAGCGCCTGCTGGGCGGAGACTGCCCGATGCACTATATCAAACTGATCTTTACTATAGCCCTGCGCACCAAAGTCCGGCGCGAACACGCGCGACTGCTCAGCCTTACGCCGGCTCTCGGCAGGCAAAATAGCCAGCACTTTTTCCTGCGCCGACTCCAGCGCCTGGGACAGCGAGGCGCCGCCCCAGGTTTGCAGCAGCCGTATAGCGGCTATCAGCGCTTCCGATTCCTGAGTTGTCAGCATCAGCGGCGGTAGGTCATAGCCCGCCAGCAGTCGGTAGCCGCTCCCTGCCTCCCCCTCAACCGGGACGCCGGAGAGCGAGAGGTCGCGAATATCGCGGTAGATGGTGCGCTCTGACACGCCGAGCCGCTCGGCCAGCAGCCCGGCGGTGGTTAATCTCCGCCCGCGCAGGATCTGGACGATTTGAAAAAGGCGGTCGGCGCGTCGGCTCATTTCTGTTGTCTCATTTACGCTGGTTGGTGAAGGCCAATCCGATTACCCTCGCTGTCAATAAACAGGGCAATCGTGCCGATATCGTCCGCCAGCTCAAGGGGGCCAAACACGCAGCTTCCGCCCGCCGAGTTGACGCGATCGAGCGTGGCCGCCAGATTGTCAGTATGCAGATAGATAATACATCCCTGATCGGAGGGCTTAACGTCATCGAACTTTGCCAGCGCGCCGCCGGGAGCCGGATCCTCATGCGGGAAAACGGCCATCTCGATGCAATCCATTTTTTCCCGACGCAGCGTCACCTGCATCACCGGCTCGTAAAACGCCACGGCACGATCCATCTCCGCAACCGGGATCTCAAACCAGTTAATTACGTTGTTCATACATCCTCCTGTCCATTGTTTGGGTTCAGGAGGAGTGTAAGACAGGCCTACTGACAGCATTGTGTCAGTATGGTGCGCACACCAGCGCGCGCTCGGGACTCAGCAGCCACGGACGCAAGTATCCCACGGTACTGGAAAATGGCAGCACCTCTTCAGGAAGCACAATGCCAAGCTGCTCGCCGATGTACAAGCGCCGGGCGACGATACGCTGCCAGAGTTCGGGATAGCGCTGCGCCAGCTCCCGACGCATCGCGCTATCGGCAAGCGCCACGGTATCTTCAATGCTTGCCCCGCCGTAGCCCGGGCGGGAAGGAATGATGTCGATTTGCAGTATCATCCCGCTTTGCAGGCAGGCGGTTGAATGGGGGCCAATGGGCGAACAGAGCCACTCCTCATCCGCGACCAGATGCCCCGGATTCAGGTGCCAGTGATATTCCGCCTTCGGCAACGCTTGCTCTATCAGCGCATACATATCGCCGCCGCGCATGCCGATGCGCAGATTTTCCAGCCAGTTCACCACCGCGTTGAAATAGGGCTTCGCCACGACCTCGAGGTAATGAGCCACCTCGGGCGCCAGTTCGCCCTCATCGGACACCACGTAGGCGGCGCGGCTGCTCAGGCCGCCTTTAAAGCCGGTGGTCAGCGAGAATTTATCTCCGCGCTGAATCACCTTATCGCCCGGATAGAGATTCGCCCAGGTAAAGCGATCGCCGGTAGCGGCAATCATCACCACGCTATTAGGCTGCCCTTCCGCCGCCAGCAGCGCGCCGATTTGCTTTTCCGTTTTACCCGGCGCAACGGCGTTAAGCGCGGTGAGAATCGCGGTGGAAGCCAGATTTGCGCCGTACTCATAGTGCGCCAGCTCGTTGGCATTATTGGTGACTCGCGCTCCGCTTGCCGGGTCGATAAAAATGCCGGTGGCGTTAGTTAATCTTGCCTGCGGGCCGGCGGCCTGGCGAATAGCGTCCACGATAAAGGCAGGCAGATCGAACATCTGCGCGCGGTCATCCGCAGCGCCGGTAAAGAGCTTCCAGCCCGCCAGGCCGATACTTTTTCCCGCGGCGACGCCGGCCTCCTGGAGCAGCTGAGCCAGGGTTTTGCGGGTATCCATCGGCTGATTGGGCAGTGAAAACCACGGGGCGTGAATCACACGGTTTTCCAGCCGGGCATGGCCTGCCAGCTTGAGATTCTCGTTACCCAGAACCAGCACCGCCTCGCCGTCCCGATGCAGCACCAGCAGCGCCTCTTCGAAACGGGGAATAAAGCCGGTGAGATACTCAAAGTTGCCGCCGTGCTCTTTGTCGGCATAGACGATAAGCGTGTCTACGCCGGACTGACGCATATTTGCCAGCACCCTGGACTTGCGCAGCCGCAGCGTGCCGTCGTTAAGCGTAACGGAAGGCACATCGTGCCAGAGCGGGGGTTGAGGAACGGTGGAAAGCGTTACGGCAGCCATCGGCATTTCTCCATGTCATTGCGTGCTGATACGGGAGAGTAACCAAAATCCGGGCGGCTGTAATAAAAAAATCCCGGCCTTGCGACCGGGATTCGTTTTATCGCTACGCGATTGCCTTACGGCAGAATTGACGGCTGATCCGCCCCTTCTTTCTCGACTTTCTGCTGCAGCATGTGCTCGCGCTTCATGCCCAGCTTCAGCGCCAGCGCGGACGCGACGTAGATAGAAGAAGCCGTACCGATGGAGACACCGATCAGCATGGTCAGCGAGAAGCCTTCCAGAATCGGACCGCCGAAGAGGTACAGCATCAGGATAACCATCAAGGTTGTCCCGGAGGTGATCAAGGTACGGTGCAGCGTTTGCGTCAACGACACGTTAAAGATTTCGTACGGCGTACCGCGGCGAATCTTGCGGAAGTTTTCACGAATACGGTCGGATACCACGATACTGTCGTTCAGCGAGTAGCCGATAACCGACATCAACGAGGCCACAATGGTCAGGTCGATCTCGATATGCAGTAGCGACAGCACGCCCATGGTGATCACCACGTCGTGCGCCAGCGCGATAACCACCCCTGCCGCCAGACGCCACTCAAAGCGGAAGCCGACGTAGATCAGGATACACACCAGCGCGGCTATCAGCGCCAGCGCGCCGGTCTGCGCAAGGTCTGCGCCAACGCTCGGCCCCACAAACTCAATACGTTTGACCGTCGCGTTCTGGCTGGTCGAATCGTTAATCACGCTAACGACCTTGCTGCCCAGCTCCTGGCTGCCGTTGGCGTCATGCACCGGCGGCATACGCACCATGATGTCGCGGCTGCTGCCGAAGTTTTGCAGCTGCGGCTCTTCAAAGCCCGCCTTCTGCAGCGACTGACGCACCTGGTCCATATCGACAGGTTTTTCGAGGGTGATCTCAATCACCGTACCGCCGGTGAAATCCAGACCCCAGTTAAACCCGCGCACGCCAATAATAGCGATGGACAAAATCAGCAGAAAACCTGAAATGCCGAAAGCCCAGTAGTCCCAGCGCATAAAGTCCCAGACTTTACGGCCGTGGTTCAATTGTTCAACAGTATATTCCTGTGCCACAACGCACTCCTCAGATAGACAGCTTTTTAACGCGCTTGCCGCCGTACAGCAGGTTCACGATGGCACGGGTGCCGACGATAGCGGTAAACATTGAGGTCGCAATACCGATACCGGTGGTAATCGCAAACCCTTTAATGGCACCGGTACCGACCGCGTACAGGATAATGACTTTGATAAGCGTCGTAATGTTGGCATCAAAGATGGAGCTGAACGCGCCGCGATAACCTTCGTCAATCGCCTGCTGCACGGAGCGCCCGTTGCTCAGCTCTTCTTTAATACGTTCGTTAATCAGAACGTTCGCATCGACCGCCACCGCAAGGGTTAACACGATCCCCGCAATCCCCGGCATGGTCAGCGTCGCCCCCGGAATCAGGGACATAATGCCGACAATCAGCACCAGGTTAGCCACCAGCGCAGAGGTCGCAATCAGGCCGAACTTCTTGTAGAAGAAGATCATAAACAGGATGGAGACCACCAGACCGGCCAGACACGCTTCCAGGCCCTGCTTGATGTTCTGCATACCGAGGGTTGGACCGATGGTCCGTTCTTCAACAATCTGAATCGGCGCAATCAGCGCGCCTGCACGCAGCAGCAGGGAGAGCTGGCGCGCTTCGGTCGGGTTGCTGATGCCGGTAATACGGAAGCTGTTACCCAGACGAGACTGGATGTTGGCGATGTTAATCACCTCTTCCTCTTTCGCCAGAATCGCGCGCCCATTGGCATCTTTCTTCCCGCTGTCTTTGTACTCCACAAACAGGGTCGCCATCGGTTTACCAATGTTGTCCTTGGTGAAGTTAGACATGATGTTGCCGCCAGCGCTATCCAGGGAGATATTAACCTGCGCCTGGTTATACTCATCCATGCTCGACGTCGAGTCGGTGATGTGGTCACCGGTGAGGATGACGCGCTTGTACAGCACAACCGGCTGGCCTTCGCGGGTATATTTCACTTCAGAGTCGCCCGGAACGCGACCGGAGGCCGCCGCGGCGCTATCAACGTTAGTGTTAACCAGACGGAATTCCAGGGTCGCGGTCGCGCCGAGGATCTCTTTCGCACGCGCGGTGTCCTGGATACCCGGCAGTTCAACCACAATACGGTCGGCGCCCTGACGCTGAACCAGAGGTTCGGCAACGCCCAGCTGGTTTACACGGTTACGCAGGATATTGATGTTCTGCTGAACGGCATATTCGCGGGCTTCTTTCAGACGGTCATCGGTCATCACGGCTTTCAGGCCAGTGCTGCCCTGAGTGGAGATAACCAGATCGCGGTGACGAGGGCTAAGGTAGGAGATAGCCTGGTCGCGCGCGGCGCTGTCGCGGAAAGCGATGCTCAGGCCGTAGTTGTCTTCTTTACGCACGGTCGCGTAAGGAATGCCTTTATCACGCAGTTCGCTGCGCAGGCTGTCGATATTTTGTTCCTGCAGTTTGCCCAGCGCGGTATCCATGTCGACTTCCATCAGGAAGTGCACGCCGCCGCGCAGATCAAGACCCAGCTTCATCGGCTCGGCATACAGGGCCGCCAGCCACCGCGGGGTTGCCGGAGCAAGGTTAAGCGCCACGACGTATTTGTCACCCAGCACGCCCATCAGCGCTTCGCGCGCGCGCAGCTGGATATCAGTGGTGTCGAAGCGCGCAAGAATTGCGCCCTCTTCCAGTGCCACAGACTTCGCGGTAATTTTTTCTTCTTGTAGTGTTTTCTGGACCTGGATCAGCGTTTGCTCACTGGCGGCGACGCCGCGCGCGCCAGTGATTTGAACGGCCGGATCCTCACCATACAGGTTGGGAAGCGCATACACTAAGCCGACGACAATGACGACGACCAGCATGACGTACTTCCACAAAGGATAACGGTTTAACACGGCAGTTCCCTTAGGGAAAATGGGTAATTACAGCGCCTTCATGGTGCCTTTCGGCAGAACGGCAGCTACGAAGTCACGTTTGATAACCACTTCAGTGGTATCATTCAGCGCGATAGCGATGTAGCCACTTTCCGCGACTTTAGTGACGCGCCCAACCAGGCCACCGTTGGTCAGTACTTCATCGCCTTTGGCAATGGAGTTCATCAGGTTTTTATGTTCCTTGGTGCGTTTCTGCTGTGGGCGCAGGATCATGAAGTAAAAAATCAGACCAAACACCACCAGCATCAGGATCAGAGACATCGGGCTGCCCTGCGCCGCGCCACCGGTTGCTGCTACCGCATCAGAAATAAAAAAGCTCATTGAAATTCCCTCATTATTAAAATTAGTCAACGTTCAAAGGTGGAACGGTTCGACCCTGACGTTGGTAAAAATCGGTCACGAAGCTCTCTAATTTACCCTCTTCAATAGCCTTGCGTAAACCAGCCATTAAGCGCTGATAGTATCGCAGGTTATGAATGGTATTGAGTCGCGCGCCCAATATTTCGTTGCAACGATCAAGATGATGCAAGTAAGCGCGTGAATAGTTGCGACAGGTGTAGCAATCACATTCTGCATCCAGCGGCGAAGTATCGCTCTTGTGCTTCGCGTTGCGGATTTTCACCACGCCGTCGGTGACGAACAGGTGGCCGTTGCGCGCATTGCGCGTCGGCATGACGCAGTCGAACATATCGATCCCGCGACGCACCCCTTCAACCAGATCTTCCGGCTTACCGACGCCCATCAGGTATCGCGGCTTGTCGGCCGGGATCTGCGGGCAGACGTGCTCCAGAATACGGTGCATATCTTCCTTCGGCTCGCCGACAGCCAAACCGCCGACAGCGTAGCCATCAAAGCCAATCTCTACCAGACCTTTAACAGAGATATCACGTAAATCTTCGTAAACGCTGCCCTGAATGATGCCAAACAGCGCGTTTTTGTTGCCCAGACCGTCAAAACGGTCGCGGCTGCGCTTCGCCCAGCGCAGGGACATTTCCATTGAGCGCTTAGCGTAATCCCAGTCCGCCGGATACGGCGTACATTCGTCGAAGATCATCACGATATCGGAACCGAGATCGTACTGAATCTCCATGGATTTTTCCGGATCGAGAAAAATCGGATCGCCGTTGATCGGGTTGCGGAAGTGCACGCCCTGCTCGGTGATTTTGCGAATATCGCCGAGGCTGAAGACCTGGAAGCCGCCTGAGTCGGTGAGGATCGGTCCTTTCCACTGCATAAAGTCGTGCAGGTCGCCGTGCAGCTTCATAATTTCCTGGCCCGGACGCAGCCACAGGTGGAAGGTATTGCCGAGGATGATTTGCGCGCCGGTCGCTTCAACTTCCTCCGGCGTCATTCCTTTTACGGTACCGTAGGTGCCGACCGGCATAAACGCTGGCGTTTCAACGACGCCGCGCTCAAACACAAGACGGCCGCGACGCGCGCGACCATCGGTAGTATCTAACTCAAATTTCATTATCACTCCTGCGTCAGAAAAACAGTCTGACGTTAAACACGCGCATCGCGGACTTATTCCCCGACACGTTCAAAAATAGCCTGCGGATTGTACGTGATAAACATCGCGTCCCCGTAGCTAAAAAAGCGATATTTTTGTTCTACCGCAGCCTTATAGGCGTTCATGGTGTGCTGATAGCCGGCAAATGCGGAAACCAGCATAATCAGCGTGGATTCAGGCAGATGGAAGTTGGTCACCAGCGCATCAATGACTTTGTACTGATAGCCCGGGTAGATGAAAATCTGCGTATCGCCGAAGAAAGGCTCGATCAGGTCGTTTTTCGCCGCCTGCGCCGCGCTTTCCAGCGAACGCACAGAGGTCGTCCCGACCGCAATCACCCGGCTGCCGCGCGCTTTTGCCGCCAGCACCGCATCGACCACCTCCTGCGGCACTTCCGCATATTCAGAGTGCATAATGTGCTCTTCAATGCTGTCTACGCGTACCGGCTGGAAGGTCCCCGCTCCGACGTGTAGCGTAACAAACGCCATCTCAACGCCTTTTTCGCGCAGCTTAGCCAGCAGCGGCTCGTCAAAGTGCAGGCCGGCGGTTGGCGCCGCAACGGCGCCCGGTTTTTCGCTATACACGGTCTGATACAGCTCGCGGTCGGCCTCTTCGTCCGGACGCTCAATGTACGGCGGCAGCGGCATATGGCCGATAGCGTTGAGAATATCCAGTACGCTGCGCGCGTCGTCGAACGCCACTTCAAACAGCGCGTCGTGGCGTGCAACCATGGTCGCTTTAATGCTCTCATCGTCGCCAAGCAGCAGCTCGGCGCCGGGTTTCGGCGCTTTAGACGCGCGAATATGTGCCAGAATACGTTTATCATCGAGCATACGCTCGACCAGTACCTCAATCTTGCCGCCGCTGGCTTTACGGCCAAACAGGCGGGCCGGGATCACGCGGGTATTATTAAAAACCAGCAGATCGCCTGGGTTGAGCTTGTCGAGTAAATCGGTGAAAGTACCGTGCGTCAGCGCGCCCGTCGGCCCGTCTAATGACAGCAAGCGGCAGCTGCTGCGCTCGGGCATGGGATAGTGGGCAATCAGGGATTCGGGTAATTCAAAGGAGAAATCGGCGACGCGCATGGCATATACTCATGACTTAAAAACAGGCGGCTTAGTCTAGTGCTCACACCTCTTCGCTGCAACAACTAGCCGTATCCGGATAACGAATCGCATGAATTTTCTCGCACACCTGCACCTCGCCCATCTCGCTGACAGCTCCCTTTCCGGTAATTTACTGGCCGATTTCGTTCGCGGCGACCCTGCCGGCGAGTGGCCCGCTGACGTCGTGGAAGGCATTTTTATGCACCGCCGGATCGATGTACTGACGGATAACCTGCCCGAAGTCACCGAAGCCAAAGGGTGGTTTCGTCCCGAAACGCGCCGGGTCGCGCCGATTACGCTGGATGTGATGTGGGACCATTTCTTGTCACGCCACTGGACGCAGCTGTCGCCCGAACTGCCGCTGCCGGAGTTTGTCCGCTACGCCCACGCCCAGGTCACGTTTATTTTGCCCGATTCTCCGCCGCGTTTTGTCAATCTCAACGAATACCTGTGGTCAGAGCGCTGGCTTGAGCGCTATCGGGATATGGCGTTTATTCAGCGCGTGCTGAACGGGATGGCCAGCCGCCGTCCGCGGCTGGACGCCCTGCGCGACTCCTGGCAGGATCTGGATACCCACTACGACCGGCTGGAGGAGCAGTTCTGGCGCTTCTACCCGCAGATGATGGCGCAGGCGAAAAAACGCGAACTGTAAAAGATTGCGCTTTTTTCAGAAAACGCTATTCTGAAAAGCGCTTTTAAATAACGATTGATAGGCAAAAACTATCTCATCGATTGTCAGCGTCACGTTGAGTTCCTCCGCGCCGCTCCCTATACTTGCCCGCGTTGCGTTCCAATTAACCTTAGTATTAACAGGAGAATCATATGGTTCTGGTTACTCGTCAGGCTCCGGACTTCACCGCGGCAGCGGTTTTAGGTAACGGCGAAATCGTTGAGAAATTCAATTTCAAACAGCACACCAGCGGTAAAGCCACCGTTCTGTTCTTCTGGCCGATGGACTTCACCTTCGTTTGCCCGTCTGAACTGATCGCTTTTGACAAGCGCTACGAAGAATTCCAGAAACGCGGCGTAGAAGTGGTTGGCGTTTCTTTTGACTCCGAGTTCGTCCACAACGCATGGCGTAACACCCCGGTAGACCAGGGCGGCATCGGCCCGGTTAAATACGCCATGGTTGCTGACATCAAACGCGAAATCCAGAAAGCGTACGGTATTGAGCACCCGGACGAAGGCGTTGCCCTGCGTGGTTCCTTCCTGATCGACGCCAACGGCGTTGTTCGTCACCAGGTGGTTAACGACCTGCCGCTGGGCCGTAACATCGACGAAATGCTGCGTATGGTTGACGCGCTGCAGTTCCACGAAGAGCACGGCGAAGTTTGCCCGGCGCAGTGGGAAAAAGGAAAAGAAGGTATGGCCGCTTCTCCGGAAGGCGTCGCTAAATATCTGACCGAGAACGTATCCAGCCTGTAATTGGCGTACGTTCGGCAAAAGGCTCGCAGATGCGAGCCTTTTTTGTTTTATACGGAGCCGCTTTTTTTCACTTCGCGCCAGATGCGCCACGCCATCAGCGCCAGCACCAGGACGCCCACTATTAGCGCTCCCCATACCAGCAGCGTTTTCCAGCTGCTTTGCTGCTCGGTAGCCGACGTCGCCGTCAACCGCGCTTCGCCGCCCAGCATGACGTCTTCTTGCGCGACCGCCAGAGGGAGATCATTCACAGACTGCGTCTTACGCAGCGACGGCGGGATCAGCATGTCCAGGGCGACATCTGCCTTTGGCGCCGCCCGGTTTCCCCAGGCCAGCATATAAGGCCCTTTTCCCTGGGTATTAAAGACCAGCTGGTATTTATCGCGCGCGCCGCTTATCGCGGGCAGCGACGTCGGTAATCTGGCGTTAATCGTGGTGATCCGCACCGCTTCAACCGGCTGGCCTGAAAGTTGAATATCCTCCGAACGCTTGCCGTCCAGTCGATAAAGCACGGTTTTGGTCAGCGGCTGCCAGGCTTCTTTTTCGCCGCTGCGCCAGGAGAGCGCGACCGGCAGAACCCCTTCGCTGGCCATCGATATCCTGAGCGAAGTCAGCGGCTGAGGCCGTGCCCAGCGCCAAACGGCTTCCTCATCTGAAATCTTGTTCGCCTGCGCATCAAGCTCAATGCGCGTAGACTCGGGCTCTCTGCGTTCGGCCAGGGCCGTCACGCTATTTAACGCCGGCGCCTTGCTTTGCGCATCGAGGATCAGCAGCAGATAACGATTCCCGTCCGCGGAGAGCGTCAGGTCAGCGCTAATGGTGTCCATTTTCAAACGATCGCTATCGCGCGCCAGATCCATAAGAGGCGCATCCTCCTGAACAGAGCGCCAGTACTTCAAATCGCGGCTGGAATACAGCGACGCTTTCCCCTGCCAGTTAGCCGCCAACGATTCCCAGTTCAGCCGCAGCTGAGCCAGCGCGAAAGCGTCCGTCTTATCCGCCGGCAGCGTCAGTAAATAGCTCTGCCCGAGCGCTCTGGCATCATCGGTTTCCAGATGAATTTCGATCCCCGTTGTTGAACGCAGGACCAGCGATTCTCCGCCGCGTCGCCCCTCTTCGCGCGGCGGAACCGGCGACATCTGCAGAGGGAAAAGCCGCAGCGTCATCGCTTCAGGCGTAACGGGTTGCGCCTTCTGCACCTGCAGCGCGAACGGTACGGTCTCTCCCTGATGGTTAAATACCCGCACATCGCGCAGGTCAGGCCACGCCGTCCCCTGATAGAGCAGCGGGGAAAGCTCGACGCGATACCAGGGCGACGCGCCGGTGGTTTCCAGCATCACCCCCTGCATATAGTCCAGTGGTTTTTCTCGCGCTTCATCGCCGCTGACAGCCGCACCCGTCACGCCCAGCAGCACGCCGCATAACACCGCTTTCATCCATTTCATTTTTCTTCTCCTGCTTTGGGCGGTAACGGGGAAAAATACCCAACGATCAACACCAAAATAGCCACGCCGATAAACGCGACAGCGCGCGCCAGCCCGCCGCCGCGCGCGCTGTCCACCAGCATGAGTTTCACAATGACAACGCCTAACAACGCCGCGCCGCACAGCCATTCGCGGCGGGAGTGTCGCCGCGTCGCGCGCAGCATGACCGCCAGTGCCGCCAGCGTCCAGACCAGCGCGAAAGTGGTCTGAATTAAGCGCGAATGCCACAGCGCCTCTATATTCCAGGCCACCTCGCCGTACCAGGCCAGGGCGCGCAGCAGCAGGCCATTCAGCCACCAGAAGCCGAGCGCCAGCAGCGCAACCGCGGGCCAGGGGCGGCATACCGATAGCTGCAGCGGAAAATAACGCCGCGAAACGCGACAAAATATCGTCAACCCAAGCAGCGCAAAAGCGGCGCCCTCTTCCAGCGGGTTAATCAATGGCAAATAGGTCTGACCGTAGACCGTGCCATCCTGCAAGTTCGTCAGCGTTAGCAGACATCCCAGCGCAACCACCACCGGTATCATGGCCTGAGAGGCATACATCCCAGGCCATACCCGGAATGGCCATATTTGCCGATGAACGGCTTCCGAGACGAGGAAAATCAGCATCCCGCCCGCCGCCATCATTAATCCGCTCGCCCAGGCCGACATGCCCCACGGCAAATCCCGGGTAAACCAAAACAGCTCCATCGCCAGCGCCAGCAACACCATCCAGAACAGCGACAGGTGGGCGAGCCTGTTTATGCGCGGCGGGAGCGAAGACCCATCACGCCAGAGCAGCGCCACCGCCGCGGGCAGCGCCGCGCACCAGGCCAGATTTTGCCAGCCAGCAGCGAAAATCTGCTGCCGGGATAGCTGGTAACACAGCGCAATCAGCATCATTGGCCACAACAACCATTTGCTGGCATCCAGCTCTTGCCAGACTAAACGCGCAGCGACCGTGCGCCAGCACCATACCGACGCGGCCAGCGTCGCCAGCACGCCAAATATAATCTGCGAGTCTTTACTCAACGCCAGCTGCGATGCGCCAACCAGCGCCACCACCCAGAACAACAGCCCGCCGATAAGCAGCCCGCCACTGGCCTGTATCCGAATGGTTCGCCACAGCCAGGCGGCAACCAGCCAGCTAAGGCTGAGTACAGCGAAAATCAGCAGCAAAGAGAGCGGCGTGGCGTCATTTGCCTGCGCCCAGAGCGCACTGCCAACCGCCAGCACGAGCAACCCCGTACCGCTGTAGCTCATACGCCGCTGCTGCTGCTGCACGCCCAGCCAGAGGATCCCAAGCCCCTCCAGCGACCAGGCCATCGCGGTCCAGCGAGCCGAAAGCGCAAGGGGAATAGCGAGGGTGGTAAATGCGCCGCCGAGCGCCAGCGCCGCCAGCACCAGCGGCTTCCCTAAAGAGGGGTAGCGACGCAGTGCCAGCCAGGCTAAAGCCAGATAGAAGCCACCGTAGCCCAGCGCGCTGAGCGCCGGACCGTATGCCATGTGCCGGGTAATCGCGTACTGCATACCAAAGCCGACCAGCGGCGGTGCAAACAGCAGAACGCCGTCAATAATCTGCTTACCCTTTTCCTGCGCCCGCAGCGACAGCGCCACGCTTAACACGCCAAAAATAATCGTATTGGCGATTAAGAACAGCTGGCAGCTCAGGTAATACTCTGGCCGATAATCATTCAGCCCCCACAGGCCACCGACGCCAAAGGTAAACAGCAGGCCAAGCAGATTAAGCTCCCGCCAGTGCTGGCGGATGCTGATGGCAAGAATGCCCACCGACAGCAGAAGATAGAATGAGAACAACGCCACATGACTGCCGCCGCCGGTAGAGAGCAGCAGCGGCGCAAGATAACCGCCAAGACTCGCCAACATGGCCAGACTGAGCGCTTTTTGCACAATCGCCAGTCCTACGCTCGCCGCGCAAATCACCACCAGCAGCGCAAACGCCAGGGTCATCGGCAGCATCTGCCACAGGCGAAAGGCGCCAAAAACGGTGAGATAGAGCGCCCCCGTTGCCCCACCCTGTAAGATCAGAGCGTACATCGGTTGCTTATGCCGCAATCGCCATCCGACAGCCAGCAGGACAATGGCGAACAACGACGCCGCGATCAGACGTAACTCGAGGGGGAACAGCGCGTGCTCCACGGTATAGCGCAGCAGAAAGGAGAGGCCAAGAAACAGCAGCAGGATCCCGAGCTTCGCCAGCGGGTTGCCCTGCATGAACCAGCCTGCCAGTGACGATATCATTCCGCCAAACGCAGAAGGCGGCTCGCTTTCGGGAGGTGATTTTGCCGTTGGCTCTGGCTGCGGTTGCGGCGTTGGCTGCGCGCGCCACGGATCGATGGCTTCAGCCACCGGCTCCGGTCGCGGCTCACTGGGCTCCGCCGTCATCGCATCAGCCGCGATAGCGGCCGCTGACGTTGTCGGCACGACGGCGGTGGCCTCTGCCGCAGGCGCCTGCGCAACACCGCGCAGCTCAAGCTCCTCAACCCGACGCTGCAAAGCCGCCAGTTCCACACGGACCGCCGCGCTGCGCCTGAGCGCGGCAATCGCCACGAGCGGCCCAACCACCAGCCCGCAGAATAAAATCACAGCGCCAAAGATCAGTAGATCATCCATGTTCTCACCTTCACTGTTTGAAGAGGGAGCAGAATGACACACATTGTCTTACCAGCGCTATCCGAGAAAATGAAAAAGGCCAATGAGGGCGTTGATGCTCTCATTGGCCTACCGGTACTAATAAGCGCCCGTCGCGCTAAAAAGCAAAGCAGGAGCAGCCGAGTACGCCCCAGAACGCCTGCTCATCGGCAACCGGAATCGCCGATTTGCGCGCAATATCATGCTGATGCCCGTGTACGCCGCAGCTGCCGCAGCACTGGTGCATCTGAACTATCGCGCCGATTTTCGCGGCCGTCGGCGGCGCGGAACGGTAATGGCCCGGAACTTTCACCACCGGCGACCACTCGGGCAGCACCGGAATGGGCGGCGGCGCCAGCGGCGAAAAGTGTCCCGCTGCGTACACCACCTTGCCGTCCACCACCGTCAGCACCGACTCGATCCCCTTAATTTCCTCTTCCGCGACGCTGAAATAGTCTTTCGACAGCACCACCAGGTCAGCAAGCTGGCCTTGCTCAATGCGCCCTTTCTTGCCCTGCTCGCTGGAAAACCACGCGCTTCCCGCCGTCCACAGCTCCAGCGCCACGTCGCGCGGCAGGCGGTTGCTGTCATCGTACATCGCCATCCCACCAACGGTACGCCCTGATACCAGCCAGTAAAGCGCGGTCCACGGATTGTAGCTCGCCACGCGGGTGGCATCCGTCCCCAGACCCACCGGAACCTCCAGCTCGAGCATTTTCGCGACCGGCGGCGTATGTTTGACCGCATCTTTACCGTAGCGGTCAACAAAATATTCGCCCTGGAAAGCCATACGGTGCTGCACGGCAATGCCGCCGCCCAGCGCTTTAACGCGTTCGATATTGCGCTCGGTGATAGTTTCCGCATGATCGAAGAACCAGTGCAGCCCGTTGAACGGAATATCGCGATTCACTTTCTCGAAGACATCGAGCATCCGGCTGATGGATTCATCATAGGTGGCATGCAGGCGGAACGGCCAGCGGTGTTCAACCAGATGGCGCACCACCCGCTCCAGTTCATCTTCCATCCCTTCCGGCAGATCCGGACGCGGCTGGAGGAAGTCTTCGAAATCCGCCGCCGAGAAAACCAGCATCTCCCCGGCGCCGTTGGCGCGGTAAAAATCGGTGCCCTGTCCCGGCTTGAGCATATCGGTCCAGCGCTCAAAATCTTCCAGCTCCTGCTTAGGCCGCTGGGTAAACAGGTTATAGGCGATACGTACGGTCATCTGCCCTTTGGCGTGCAGCTGTTCAATAATTTTATAATCTTCCGGGTAGTTCTGGAAACCGCCCCCGGCATCAATAGCGCTGGTCAGCCCCAGACGATTAAGCTCGCGCATAAACTGTCGCGTTGAGTTGACCTGAAGTTCCAGCGGCAGCTTCGGCCCTTTGGCCAGCGTCGAGTAGAGGATCATCGCATTGGGTTTGGCGATCAGCATCCCGGTCGGGTTGCCGTTACCGTCGCGAACGATCTCGCCGCCCGCCGGATCCGGGGTCTCTTTGGTGTAGCCCACCGCCTTCAGCGCCGCGCGGTTTAGCAATGCGCGATCGTACAGATGCAGGACAAATACCGGCGTATCCGGCGCCGCATCGTTAAGCTCTTCCAGCGTCGGCATCCGCCGTTCAGCGAACTGGAATTCGCTCCAGCCGCCGACCACCCGCACCCACTGCGGCGACGGCGTACGGTCGGCCTGATCTTTTAGCATCCGCAGCGCGTCCGCCAGCGAGGGAACCCCCTCCCAGCGAAGCTCCAGATTGTAGTTCAGACCGCCGCGGATCAAGTGCAGATGGGAGTCGTTCAGGCCGGGGATCACCGTATGGCCTTTAAGATCGATAATTTGCGTCCCGTCCGCGGCAAAGCTCATGATCCGATCGTGGCTACCGGCGGCGAGAATTTTACCGTCAGCGATCGCCACCGCATCGGCCAGGGGATGTTGACGATCGAGAGTATGAACCCGACCGTGGGTCAGGATCAGTGTGGCAGTTTGCGACATAACGCACTCCTTCAGGAGGCTGGCTCAGTTTTTCTTTAACCAGCCAGCAAACAGACGGGTCACGATGGGCATCCATAACCAGACCACCAGCGCGACCACACAGGCATCATTGATCAGATGCAGCAACAGGCTTCCCTTCAGCGAGGGCAACAGTATTCCGGTTATTGACGGCACCAGATTCGTACTGGGGAAAATCACCAGCAGGGTGATTAAAAATTGCTTCCAGCGTCGCGGCTGGCGCACGTTCGCCGCGGGCGGCGTAAACCAGAAAGCCGGTTCAGTCCGGACTTCGGTACGATCGCCTTCGCTTAGCAGCGGCGCGATTTCCGCCACCAGCTGGCGACGGGTCTCAGACTGGGTCCAGGCATAAAGATGCTCAATGGTGTCGAAGCGAATAATCACGCTCCATAAATTCTGCCCGGGGGCCGGACGAATGACGTTTGCGCCAAGATGGCCGGGAAACTCTGCCGCAATCGGCATAATTTTGCCCAGCCACGCTTCATACCGCTGGCCATGCTCCGGGTCGAGCACATGGCTGATCACCAGGGTCACCGATTTCTGTTGCGCCATTAAGAGTTCCTTGCTTCAGGGAATGGCGGGTTGTCCGCCGCCATTCGCTATACATGACCATACACAAAATCATTCACGCTGCGTCGAGGCGGCAAGGTTGTTCGTCCCCGGGAGCTGACATGAGTCAGTGACCGGGGCGGGCAAACGAAGCCAACAAAGAGGCAGCTTGAAGGATGAAGTGTATTTAAGCTTTACGCTCTGGCGCGCCGTGCACCATGGTATAAGCGTAATCCACGCCCATCCCGTAGGCGCCGCTGTGCTCGCGCACCAGGTCCATCACCGCGTCATAGGTCTCTTTACGCGACCAGTCGCGCTGGTACTCAAGCAGCACCTGCTGCCAGGTCACCGGCACCGCGCCGGCCTGCACCATACGGTCAATGGAGCGCTCGTGGGCATCAACCGAGGTGCCGCCGGAAGTATCGGTCACCACGTAAACTTCATAGCCTGCGTCCAGCGCCATCAGCGCCGGGAAGGTCAGGCAGACTTCCGTCCACAGTGCGGAAATAATCAGTTTCTTGCGTCCGGTCGCCTTTACCGCTTCAACAAAAGCCGCGTCTTCCCAGGAGTTCATCGAGGTACGTTCAATAGGTTTCACATCAGGATGCACGGCCAGCAGTTCCGGCCAGATATAACCGCTGAAGCTTTTAGTTTCTACGGAAGTATAAATCACCGGAACATTAAAAATTTTGCCCGCTTTGGCTAAGGCCACCGTATTATTTTTCAGGGTCTGACGGTCAATATTGGCCACGCCAAAAGACATTTGCGGCTGGTGGTCAATAAAAATAAGCGCTGAGTTTGAGGGATCGATCAGTTCACGAATAGACATAACATATCCTGTTAATCAATGAGTTAAAAAGATACTACCGTTTCCGTTGTGCTGTCTGGATCCTGACTGATAAAGCATGATGAGTATAGTCAGTAATTTCTAACGAGTTATTAAAGATTTTTTTCTGATTTATTTCAAAAGCGAAAAGTTATGGTTATTCAATTAACCATTACAAGATGCGCGAAATTATGTTTATCAAATTTTTACGGTTAACCGTTCTAAATTATTCACTGGAATTGAACAGGATGCTCCGGTAAAACGGGGGCACTCTTTTTTTACCGGAAGCTGACGCATGCGCCTGAACCTTGATGTCCTGTTGATTCTCGACGCGCTGGACAAACATGGCTCTTTTGCCACCGCCGCAGAATCGCTATTTAAAACTCCTGCCGCGTTGAGCTACATGATTCAAAAGCTGGAAAACGATCTGAATATCACCCTGCTGGATCGCTCCGGACACCGGGCGAAATTTACCGATACCGGCAGAATGATGCTGGAGAAAGGCCGATTGCTGCTGAATGCCGCCAAAGATCTGGAAAAGCAGGCGGTACAGCTCAGCGCCGGTTGGGAACGGGATCTGGCTATCGCCCTGGATGACTCTTTCCCGTTTAGCGCGCTGCTGCCGCTGATCGACGCGTTCTACGCCCAGCACCCGCAGACCCGCCTTAACTTTACCCACCATACCCTTGCGGGCTCGTGGGAAGAGCTCACCCACAACGGCGCAGATATTATTCTCGGGGCTATCAATGAACCGCCGACCTCCGCCGAATGGTCGTGGAAAATGCTCGGCGCCATGGACAATATTTTCGTCATCGCGCCGGGGCATCCGCTGGCGGAAACAACCCAACCGCTGACCAACAAGCAGCTCAGCCTGCATCGCGCGGTGGTTATCAGCGACAGCGCCCGCTACTGCCATCCGCTCAACAGCAACCTGCTCGACGAGCAGCCGCAAATCCGCGTCGATGATTTCGCCAGTAAAGTCGAACTCTTGCGCGCCGGGCTGGGCTGCGGCTTTTTACCGCGCCATATTGCCCGGCCGTGGCTGGAAAAAGGCGAGCTGGTCGAAAAGGCCGTCATCTCCTGCCGCGAGAAAGATATCACCTATATGGCCTGGCGCAGCGGCAACGACGGGCTGGCCCAGCGCTGGTGGCGCGAGGCCATTTTGCAAAGTGAAAGCCTGGGCCAGCTCTACGACTAGCGGCTAAACCAGACGCTGGCGGAGATCGCCGGTAGCGTCAGCACGCCGTCGTGTAGCGCCCCGGCGCCCTCTTTCAGCTGCCAGCCGTTAACGTCGAGCAGCGGCGAATTCTCCACCACCACCTCGCAGGCTTCGCCGCGGTTGATCGCCACCAGCACGCGCTGCTGTTTATAGACGCGCACGAACACCACCACGTTATCTTCGGCATAAATCACCTGACAGCCGCCGTAGCGCAGCGCCTGATTGGCCTTACGCAGCTTGCTCATCCGCTTGTACAGTTCGAGCAGAGCGCTATCCTGCAAAGCCGGATCCCACGGGAACGGCTTACGGCAGAACGGATCGTTATTGCCGTCCACGCCCACTTCATCGCCGTAGTAAATGCACGGCACGCCCGGCCAGCTAAATAGCCACACCACCGCCAGCGGCAGGCGCGCGACATCTTTACCCAGCAGAGACTTAAAGCGCGCGGTATCGTGGCTATCGAGCTGGTTAAACATCCTCAGCTGCTGCTGGTGCGACAGTCCGGCGCGATAGTTATCCATCCACGCCATACAGGTCTGCGCATCGATTTTCTGCGGATCGTAGGAGATATCGGTGTTCGCGAGAAAGCCCCACAGCGGAAAGGTAAAGCCGCGGTAGTTCATCGCCGAGTCTTCAACGTCGGCCTGTAGCCACTGGCGCGCGTCGCCGAAATGCTCACCGAACACGAAAGCGTCCGGCCGCTCCAGCTTCGCCGCCTGGGTAATGCCGGCGATATGGCGCAGGTTATTGCGCGCTCCGCCCTCTTCGCCCAGCATATGCACCACGTCCAGGCGCCAGCCGTCCATGCTCCATGGCGCTTTCAGCCAGTGGCGCACGATACTATCTTCCCCGCCATAGATTTCATCGATCAGCGTCGACGACCGGTAGTCCAGCTTCGGCAGGCTGGCGTATCCCAGCCAGTCGTGGGCAACGCCCTCGGGGGAAAAATTATACCAGTCGCGCCACGGCGAATCGGCGTTATGGCAGGCGCCGCCGCTACCGCGCTGGTGGCGGTCGAACCAGGCATGCGAATCGCCGCTATGGTTGAACACGCCATCGAGGATCAGACGCATCCCCTCTTTTTGCGTGTTGTGACGCAGGCGCAGCAGCGCCGCATCGCCGCCAAACTGCGGATCAACGCGGCGGTAATCCTCGGTATCATATTTATGCACGCTGGGGGCGACAAACACCGGGTTGAGATACAGCGCCGTGACGCCAAGCTGCTTCAGATACGGCAGCTTCTCGCTGATACCATCGAGATCGCCGCCGTAAAAGGTGGAGCCACCCGCCTCGGCGGTTAGCGGTTCATCCCACGCTTTACGCACAATATCGTGACCGGCGGCGTGGTGGTAGTAAGTCACATCCTGTTCCGCTTCGCGGGACTGGCTGCGGGCAAAACGGTCAGGGAAAATTTGATAAAACACCTGATCGGCCACCCACTGCGGTCCGCTGTCCGGCAGATCGACCGCAAACTGCTCCAGCCTCGCCGGCGGAAAGCGGTTGAACCCCTGCGGCGTGAACCACAGCTGGCGATCGGCCCACAGCAGCTTGAAGCTGTAACGCCGACGCGGCTGCCCATTGACGAGGCTGATTTCCCCGCGCCACGCCACCACGCCCGGATGCGGCTCCTGCCGCAGGCGGTGCATCGGCAGCGACAGCTCTTCGTTATCCTCTTCCGCGCGCAGCGTGACCCGCGGCGGCAGATCGTCGCCGCTTAACCATAGCGTAATAATCAGTCGTTCCTGCTGTTCCTTAATAAACGGAGCAACCGGGAGGTGCCATGCCTTCAACATCATTATTCCTCTCTTTGCAGAATGGGCACACCTTGCCACAGCGTACTGGCGTATGACTCATCATCGGCAGAATTATTGGGGGAGGATGGCGGGGGTGGAGGGATAGCTTGCCGGATAGCCCGTGCGTATCCGGCAAGAAGAGAACGAAAATGACTAGGCTTTCGCCAGTTTTCGCTCGCGGCGAGTTTTAAACTGCCAGCCAATCAGCAGCAGGAGAATCCACGCAAAGCCAACGTACAGCGAGATGCGGGTATCAGGATGGTAGCCGATCAGACCGATAATAAAGACCAGGAACAGCAGGCCAATCACCGTGGTCGCGACCCCGCCAGGCACCCTGAACTTCAGCGCCTTTGCCTCTTCCGGCGGCAGGCGGCGACGGAAGGCGATCTGCGACAGCAGGATCATAATCCACACCCAGACGGTGGCGAAGGTCGCCAGCGAGGCGATCACCAGGAAGACGTTCTCCGGCATAATGTAGTTAAGATAGACCGCGAACAGCAGGGCAATCGTCATCACCGTCACCGTCACCCACGGCACCCCGCGACGGGAGGTTTTCGCGAACATCTTTGGCGCGCTGCCCTGTTCCGCCATGCCGTGCAGCATACGCCCCACGCCAAAGACGTCGGAGTTAATCGCCGACAGCGAAGCGGTCAGCACCACAAAGTTCAGGATGCTGGCGGCAAAGGTGATGCCGAGATGCTGGAAGGTCAGTACGAACGGGCTGCCGTTGGTCCCCACCTGGTTCCACGGATAGATAGACATAATCACAAACAGCGTCCCGACGTAAAACACCAGGATACGCATCGGCACCGAGTTAATGGCGCGCGGAATGGATTTCTCCGGATCTTTCGCTTCGCCGGCGGTGATACCGATGATTTCGATCCCACCATAGGCGAACATTACCATCTGCAGCGACATCACCATCCCCAGCCAGCCGTTGCTGAAGAAACCGCCGTTACTCCAGAGGTTGTGGATACCCGTCGGCTGCCCGCCGTTGCCAATACCCCAGATAATGATGCCGAAACCGGCGAGGATCATGATGATAATCGTGGCGACTTTGAAGAAGGAGAACCAGAACTCCAGCTCGCCGAAGACCTTCACGCTCATCAGGTTGACGGCGCAGATAATCAGCACCACGCTGAGTACCCAGATCCAGTGCGGTACCGCCGGGAACCAGACGCCCATATAGATACCGAAGGCCGTGACGTCGGCGATGGCGACAATCAGAATTTCGAAACAGTAGGTCCAGCCGGTGATATAGCCCGCCAGCGGGCCAAGATAATCCTGCGCGTAGCGCGAGAATGAACTGGCGGCCGGGTTATGCACCGACATCTCGCCCAGCGCGCGCATAATAATGTAGGCCGCGACGCCGCCGATAATATAAGCCAACAGAACGCTCGGACCCGCCATTTTAATCGCGTCAGCCGAACCATAGAAAAGGCCGGTACCGATTGCCGACCCCAGCGCCATAAAGCGAATATGCCGGGTACTTAGCCCGCGCTTAAGCTTGTTACTACTTTCCATCGTGTTCCATGCCGTTTTTCTCCTCTGGCCTTCGCGGGGGCAAAGAACAAAGGAGGGTGACCAAAAAAACAAAAAACCACGGGACCTGAAGTCCCGTGGTTAAACACCTGTGTAAAGCGTCGGTTAGTGCGCGCTGGAAGTCACCTGACGTCCCGCTGCGCGATCCCAGATAACCGCCAGCACCACCATAACGGCGGTTGGCATCAGCCAGGCCAGGCCCTGCTCCGCCAGCGGCAGACGCGCGGTCCAGGCCGGCATAATATCTGCAAACGCCGACGCTTTAATGCCGTCAATGATACCAAACATCAGGCTGATAAACATTGCCGGGGCGATAACGCGGGACGAATTATGCCACCAACCGCGGGTAAAGCTTAATACAACCAGTGCGATACACGGCGGATAGATAGCCGTCAGCACCGGAATCGAAATCTGAATCAGGTGGCTCAGGCCGAGGTTGGAGACCGCCATCGAAAACAGGCCGAGGATAAACACCAGCGTACGGTAGGAGAACGGCAGGTACTGGGCAAAGAACTCCGCGCAGGCGCAGGTCAGGCCCACCGCCGTCACCAGACAGGCGATAAAGATCAGCGCCGCCAGCAGGAAGCTTCCCGCGCCGCCGAAGGTGTGCTGGACGTAAGCATGCAGAATCGCCGCGCCGTTAGCGGACTGCTCCACCAGCGCGCCGCTATCGGAACCTAAACGGAACAGCGCCAGGTACAGCAGCGTCAGGCCCACGCCGGCCATCAGGCCAGCCCAGACGGTGTAGCGGGTCAGCAGGCGGGCTTCGCTCACCCCGCGAGAACGCGCAGCGTTGACAATCACGATACCGAAGACCATTGCACCGAGGGTGTCCATGGTCAGATAGCCGTTGACGAAGCCGTTAGAGAACGGCGCGGTACGGTAGGCTTCCATCGCGTGGCTCAGCGGACCGGCAGGCCAGACGATTGCCGCCACGGCGAGAATAATCAGGGCGATAATTTTCAGCGGCGCGAGGAAATTCCCCACGGTGTCCAGCAACTTGCCCGGATAGAGCGAAACGAGGATCACCAGCGCAAAATAGATAACGCTATAAATCAGCAGCGGCAGCGGACCGTCGCCGGTCAGCGGCGCAATCCCCACTTCAAAAGAGACGGTCGCGGTACGCGGGGTCGCGAACAGCGGCCCAACGGCCAGGTAGCAGACGACCGCCAGCAGGATACCGGCGACTTTACCAATCGGCGTGCTCAGGCTCTCTACGCCGCCGCCGACCTTAGCCAGCGCCACGACCGTTAGCACCGGCAGACCCACAGCGGTAATCAGAAAGCCAATAGCCGCGGTCCAGACGTGCTCGCCGGCCTGTAAGCCAACCATCGGAGGAAAGATAATATTGCCTGCGCCGACGAACAGCGCGAAGGTCATAAAGCCCAACGCAATGATGTCGCGAGATTTTAACTGATGGGTCATAAATTCATTACAGCCTGTGGATGTGGTGTTGTAAAAACGGATTAATACCGCGCCTTTCCCCTGGGGATGATACAGCGGCCATTGTCAGTAAACTCAGCGGGATATGCTCCCAAAGCGGCGTGGAAAAGAATTGTTTTTTGAATTACCACGCAAAAACAGTCTGTCTGCGACCGTAGGGGGGCAATTTAAACGCTTATAACGTTTTAAAGCAAGGAGGGATCGCAAAAGCAGATGATTATGCTGACTCTATTTTGATGTGTAGAATTATTTACCTGATGGATAGAAAACATCTGGCTTATCATGCGAACAAAAAAGCAGCGAGCGTTCGTTAATTACGCAGCTGGGATTGCGCTGCAAAGGAAAATGACCAGCCGAAGCTGGTCATTGGCAAGTTATTCTGACACCCGGCCGCTCGGGCTCAATTTTTGGCAATTAAACGTTCCGGTAACAGAAAGCTAAAGCGAGTGCCTTTCCCCAGCGTACTCTCAATTTCGAGGCGGCTATCGTGATGGCTGACGGCGTGTTTGACGATCGCCAGCCCCAGACCGCTGCCGCCGGTCTGTCTTGAACGCGCTTTATCCACCCGGTAGAAACGCTCGGTCAGACGCGGAATATGTTCCGGCGCGATGCCCGGCCCGTTATCTTCGACGCTGAACAACGCTCCGTGCGGCGCGCGCTGCCAGCTTACGGTAATGTCCGTTCCCGGCGGCGTATGGTTGACCGCGTTATAGACCAGGTTGGAAATGGCGCTGCGCAGCTGTTCTTCATTACCCAGTACTTTCAGCGATTCATCGACCGAAAAATGCAGCACCTGCCTCTGCTGGCTTAGCGTTTGCGCCTCGCGCTCGACCACGCGCAGCATCATCGGCACATCGATTTTATCGTTCATCGCCAGTACCGGCGCGGCTTCGATTCGCGACAGCGTCAGCAGTTGCTTAACCAGGCCTTCCATGCGCTGGGTTTGTTCACGCATGGTGTGCAACGCTTTTTCGCGCGTTCCCCCTTCCAGCACCTGCTCCTGCATCATCTCCAGATACCCCTGCAGCACCGTCAACGGCGTGCGCAGTTCGTGGCTGACGTTGGCGAAAAAGTTTCGCCGCGCCCCTTCCAGCTGGTGCATCTGCGTGACATCGCGCGCCACCATCAGCAGCTGTTTATCGCTATAGGGCATCACGCGAATTTCAAGATGACGGCCGTTATTCAGCACCAGATTGAGCGGTTTGGAAAAATCGCGGTATTTCAGATAATTGGCAAATTCAGGGTAGCGCAAGAGGTTAAGGATGTTCTGCCCGTTATCGTCAGGCCAGCGCAGATTCAGGATCTGCTGGGCCAGACCGTTGCACCAGAACATCACCCCTTCTTCGGTGGTCAGCACCACCGCATCGGGCAGAGACTCCGCCCCGCTGCGAAAGCGCTTAATCAGGCTTCCCAGCTCACGGCGGCGCTTTTTATTACGCATCTGCATCTGGTGCAGTCCGTAAAGCAGCGGCTCCCAGCTGCCGCTGCCCGGCGGCGGCGTCATGCTGCGATCAACCCACAGCCACCACGACAGGCGCATCAGATTCCAGAAATGCCAGACAAGAAGACCGGTCACTGCCGCCAATAAAAACCACGGCAGGTAACCTAAAAACGCCCCGAGGATCAGGGCCGGGATACAACACAAGAAAAGCTCAAGCGCCAGCCTTTTCCATGACAGCCGTTCCAGCACGGTTCACACTCCTGTCAGCATTCAGAAACGGGCGGAGAAACGATATCCCGTACCGCGAACCGTTTGTACCATCCGGTCATGGCCGCTATGTTCCAGCGCTTTGCGCAGACGGCGAATATGCACGTCTACCGTTCTGTCTTCGACATAAACGTTGGTTCCCCAGACGTGATTCAGCAGCTGTTCGCGGCTATAGACTCGCTCCGGGTGCGTCATGAAGAAGTGGAGTAATTTAAACTCCGTAGGCCCCATATCCAGCGGATTTTCGCCGGTCATGACGCGATGCGAAGAGGGGTCGAGGCTCAGCCCCTGCATTTCAATCACCTCCTCCACCGCCATCGGCGAAATGCGCCGCATCACGGCTTTAATTCGCGCCACCAGCTCTTTCGGGGAAAACGGCTTAGTGATGTAGTCATCGGCGCCGGTCTCCAGGCCGCGGACGCGATCTTCCTCTTCGCCGCGGGCGGTCAGCATCACCACCGGAATATCGCGGGTCATCGCTTCACGCTTGAGCTGTTTAATAAACTGCAGACCCGACCCGCCCGGCAGCATCCAGTCAAGGAGGATCAAATCAGGCCAGGGTTCATTGAGCTGATTGACCGCGCTGTCAAAATCTTCCGCCTCGACGGGCTGAAAGCCGTTTTGCTCCAGAACAAAGCAAACCATTTCGCGGATTGGAGCTTCATCTTCAACGACCAGAATTCTTCTCGCCATTATTTACCCTGTATTTTTTAGCCATCAGTATAGAAGTGCGCGGCCATTATGCGTCAGATTTATGACAGATTTATGAAAAAAATGACCGCCAGATGAACGCGGATTTCGAATTGTGACACGGACTTAACTCAGCGAAGAGCGGCGTTGTCCCCCCCAATAATTCAGGTTTCACTCCCCACAAGTACAGGTAACCAGGTGGCTGGACGTAGCCAACGCATAAGCAACTTGAAGGATGACGGGTATATAATGCCGCTTACGCTTTTTCTCCAGGGAACAACTATGCGCATCCTTCACACCTCTGACTGGCACCTTGGGCAAAATTTTTACAGCAAAAGTCGCGCCGCCGAACATCAGGCGTTTCTCGACTGGCTGCTGGCCAGCGCGCAGGAGCATGACGTCGATGCCATTATTGTTGCGGGCGATATTTTTGATACCGGCTCACCGCCGAGCTACGCGCGCGAGCTGTATAACCGCTTTGTCGTTCAGCTGCAGCAGACCCGCTGCCGGCTGGTGGTGCTGGCAGGAAACCACGATTCGGTCGCCACCCTCAACGAGTCGCGAGACATTCTCGCCTTCCTGAATACGACGGTGGTGGCCAATGCCGGCCACGCCCCTTTTATCCTGCCGCTGCGCGACGGTACGCCGGGGGCGATTTTTTGTCCGGTACCGTTCCTGCGCCCGCGTGAGCTGGTGACCAGCCAGGCCGGGCACTCTGGCGGCGAAAAGCAGCAGCTGCTGCTCAGCGCCATCAGCGACTACTACCAGCAGCAGTACCAGCTGGCCTGCGAACTGCGCGGCGACCGGGCGCTGCCGATTATCGCCAGCGGCCATTTAACCACCGTCGGTGCCAGCAAAAGCGAGGCGGTTCGCGAAATCTATATCGGTACGCTGGACGCCTTCCCGGCGAACCGCTTTCCGCCCGCAGACTATATCGCCCTCGGCCACATTCACCGGGCGCAGGTGGTCGGCGGCTGCGAACATATCCGCTACAGCGGTTCGCCCATCCCGCTGAGCTTTGACGAAACCGGGAAAAATAAGAGCGTCAATCTGGTCACTTTCGCTAACGGCTGCCTGAAGGACGTCACGCCGCTTATCGTCCCCGCCACCCAGCCGCTGGCGGTCCTGAAGGGCGATTTCGCCAGCATTAGCGCACAGCTAAACCAATGGCAGAATAACGACCAGCAGCCCTCAGCGTGGCTGGATATCGAAGTCACCAGCGACGAATATATGCATGATATCCAACGTAAAATCCAGGCGCAGACCGAAACGCTGCCGGTAGAAGTGCTGCTGGTGCGCCGCAGCCGCGCCCAGCGCGATCGCATTCTGGCCGGCGCTCAGCGAGAGACCCTCAGCGAACTGCAGGTGGAGGACGTCTTCGCCCGCCGTCTGGCGCTGGAAACGCTGGAAGCGACGCAGCAGCAGCGCCTGGAACAGCTCTTTAATGAAACGCTGCATAGCCTGAACGGTGAGGATCGCCTGTGAAAATACTCAGCTTACGCCTGAAAAACCTCAATTCACTCAAAGGCGAATGGAAAATTGATTTCACCGCTGAGCCCTTCGCCAGCAACGGACTGTTCGCGATTACCGGGCCAACCGGCGCCGGAAAAACCACCCTGCTGGATGCTATCTGTCTGGCGCTGTATCACGAAACCCCGCGCCTGAGCAGCGTGTCGCAATCGCAGAACGATCTGATGACCCGCGACACTGCCGAATGCCTGGCGGAAGTGGAGTTTGAGGTAAAAGGCATCGCCTACCGCGCCTTCTGGAGCCAGAACCGGGCGCGAAACCAGCCGGACGGCAACCTGCAGGTTCCGCGCGTCGAGCTGGCGCGCTGCGAGGACGGCAAAATCCTCGCCGATAAGGTCAAAGATAAGCTGGAACTGACCGCCTCGCTCACCGGCCTGGACTATGGCCGTTTCACCCGCTCGATGCTGCTGTCGCAGGGGCAGTTCGCCGCCTTCCTGAACGCGAAACCGAAAGAACGCGCCGAGCTGCTGGAGGAGTTGACCGGCACCGAGATTTACGGCCAGATTTCGGCACAGGTCTTTGAAAAGCATAAGCAGGCCCGCGTCGAACTGGAGAAAATTCAGGCCCAGGCCTCCGGCGTGCTGCTGCTGAGCGACGAACAGCAGCAGGCGCTCCAACAAAGTTTGCAAGCGCTTACTGATGAAGAAAAACAGCAGGTTAGCGAACAAACCCGCCTGCAAAATGCCCGTCAGTGGCTGGTACGCGGCGCAGAGCTGACAACAGAAGATCGGCAGGCTCAAACCGCGCTACGCGAAGCGCAGGCTGCGCTGGAGCAGGCGCAACCGCAGCTTACCGTATTGCTGAATGCCCAGCCCGCGGAGCAGCTACGCCCGCAGTGGACGCGTCAACAGGAGCAAATCGCCGCGCTGGCGCAAACCCGCAATCTGAGAGAAGAAGTAAATACTCGCTTACATGAACGACTGCGGCTGCGGGCGGGGATTCGCCTCGCCGCCCGGCAGCAATCTGAACGCCTGCAGAACCACCAGCAAACGCTCGCCGCATGGCTAAAAGAGCACGACCGCTACCAGCGATGGGGCAATGCGCTGGCGGGCTGGCGGGCCGCTTTCCAGCAGCAGGCCCGCGATACGCAGCAGCAAGCCGCTCTGCAGCAGCGTCTGGCAGAAACCAGCCGCCGGCTGGGCGAACTGCCGCCCGACGGGCTGGCGCTGGATGCTGAGCAGGTCAGCGCCGGCCTAGCGCAGCACGCCGCGGCGCGCGCTCTGCGCCAGCAGCTCGCGGCCCTGCATGGCCAGCTGCAGCCGCTGAGCCAGCGATTATCACAGCTTCATGCCGCCGGGCAGGCCAGTCAGCAGGAGCAGGAGCGGCTGGAAACCACCCTGGCCCAGCGCCGTCAGGCCTATAAAGAGAAGAATCAGCAGTTTAGCGATGTCAAAGCCCTATGCGAAATGGAAGCGCGCATTGCCGGCCTGGAGGCCGAGCGAGCCCGCCTGCAGCCCGGTTCCCCCTGTCCGCTCTGCGGTTCCGCGCAGCATCCGGCCGTCGCCGAGTATCAGGCGCTGGTTCCCGGCGTAAATCAGGCGCGGCGCGATGCGCTTGAGCGCGAAGTCAAACAGCTGGCGGAGGCCGGCGCCCTGGTGCGCGGCGAGCTGGACGCCCTGCTTAAGCAGCAGCAAAAAGAGGCCACCGAGAAAGCATCGCTTCTGCAGCAGGAGCAAGCGCTTACCTCACGCTGGCAGGCGACGATCGCCGGATTAAATATCGATCTGACGCCAAATGATGACATTCCCGGCTGGCTAAACGCGCAGCAGGAGCATGAACAGCGGCTGTATCAGCATCAGCAGCGTCTGGCCTGGCAGGCCCAGCAGCAGGAGTGCCAGCAGCAGCTCCAGCAGCTACAGCGGGAACAAGCGCAGCGCAGCGCCGCGCTGGCGGCTGAACTGGCCGCATTTGCGCTGAGTTTACCGGCAGCAGAGCAGGCCGCAGGCTGGCTGGCGCAGCGGGAAGACGAGACCCGCGGCTGGCAGGCCAAACAGAACGAACTGATCGCCCTGCAGGAACAGCTTCAGCAGCTGACCCCGCTGCTGGAGTCCTTGCCGGAAACGGACTTAGCGGCGGAACCCGCGCCGCTGGACGGCTGGCGCCAGGTGCACGACGACTGTCTCGCGCTTCAGAGCCAGTGGCAAACCCTGGGGCAGCAGGAGAGCCAGCAGCAGGCTCAGTTGAAAGAGAGCGAAGCGCAGTTCAGCGCGGCGCTGGCCGCCAGCCCGTTCGCTGACCAGCGGGCGTTTCTCGCCGCGCTGCTCGATGAGGAGACGCGCCAGCGTCTTGAACGCCTGAAGCAGACGCTGGAAAGTACGCTACAGCAGAATCAGGCGCTGGCGATGCGGGCCCGCGAGGCGCTGGATAGCCACCGCCAGCAGCCGCCGGCGGAAACGGATATCAGCCAGCCTCTTGAGCGGGTACAGGAACAGCTTCAGCAGCTGACGACGCTGCTGCGGGAAAACAGCGCCCGCCAGGGAGAGATTCGCCAGCAGCTGAAGCAGAATGCCGAAAACCAGCAACGTCAGCAGTCGTTACGCCAGCAGATGGAACGCGCGGCCCAGGAAGTGGAAGACTGGGGGTGGCTGAACGCGCTTATCGGCTCCCGAGAGGGCGACAAATTCCGTAAGTTTGCGCAAGGGCTGACGCTGGATAACCTGGTATGGCTGGCCAACCACCAGCTTAACCGCCTGCACGGCCGCTATCTGCTGCAACGCAAAGCCAGCGACGCCCTGGAGCTGGAGGTGGTCGATACCTGGCAGGCGGACGCGGTGCGCGACACCCGGACGCTTTCTGGCGGCGAGAGCTTCCTCGTGAGCCTCGCGCTGGCGCTGGCGCTCTCCGACCTGGTGAGCAATAAAACGCGGATAGACTCGCTGTTTCTCGATGAGGGCTTCGGCACGCTGGACAGCGAAACCCTGGATACCGCGCTGGATGCGCTGGACGCGCTCAACGCCAGCGGCAAGATTATCGGCGTCATCAGCCACGTTGAGGCGATGAAAGAGCGCATTCCTGTGCAAATTAAAGTTAAAAAAATCAACGGGCTGGGCTATAGCCGTCTCGATAAAGCTTTCGCCGTCGAATAATTTTCTCCCTCCGCACCTGTCTTCAAGCCTCTCCCCCACGGGAGAGGTCGCGCCGTTTCCCGGGCTCAGCATTCACGATAAATCTTGATGTTGCACGAATTTGCATTATAAATTTAAATACATTGCTTAAGCGATGAATAAAAGGCGAAATAATGCATAAAAAACGAGCTTCGTATCTTAATCACATCCTTTCGTGCAAAAGCGTGCATTCATGACTTTTTCTGACGGGCGTGCAGCAGCCTCCGGCAGCATCGTCCCATCCCCTCTGGCCCATTAAGAAGGTCTTCACCATGAAAAGCTTACTTATTTTGATTGCCGGCCCGGTACGCAGTGGCACCCACAATCGCGCGGAACTTATCGACGCTAACCTGAACAATATGGCCCAGGTTGCGCTACGCGTTTATCAGAAAGGGCATATCCCCGTGGTCGGCGAATGGCTGGCCCTGCCCATCGCCAAAGCTGCGGGTTCAACGGAAATGGGCGATGCGATTAGCGAGGAATATCTCTACCCGGTCGCTCACCGTCTCATTAGCCGCTGCGACGCTATATTGCGCATGCCGGGTGAATCCCGCGGAGCGGACCTGGATATTGAGGAGGGCAAAAAAAGGGGGCTGTCGATTTACTACAGCCTGGAGGAGATCCCGGACCGGTAATCCAGGGGGTACCCGCTGCGCCGTTCAGGCCGCGCAGCGGATTGATGATTACAGCGGCCACAGCCAGGCCGCGCCGCGCACGCCGCTGGAGTCCCCGTGCGCCGCCCGGCGAATCGGCGTCTCGCATTCACCGCCGAATACCCATGGTTTTAGCAGATTCGGCACCGTCTGGTAGAGACGGTCAACGTTGCTCATTCCGCCGCCTAGCACAATAACGTCCGGATCGAGGATGTTAATCACGTGAGCCAACGACTTCGCCAGCCGCATCTCATAGCGGCTCAGCGCCAGCTCCGCCACCGGATCCCGCTCGCCCACGCGCTGCATAATCTCGCTGCCTTTTAGCGAATGACCGCTTAACCGCCGGTAATCGGTCGCAAAGCCGGTACCGGAGATAAAGGTTTCAATACAGCCCTGCTTGCCGCAGTAGCACGGTACTTCAGCGCGATAGCGAAGTTCATCTTCATCCATCCACGGCAGAGGGTTGTGCCCCCACTCGCCCGCTGTACCGTTGCCGCCAATATGGGCGCGTCCGTTAAGTGCCACGCCTGAACCGCAGCCGGTGCCGATAATCACCGCAAATACCGTTTGCGCCCCGGCCGCCGCGCCGTCGACCGCTTCCGACACCGCGAGGCAGTTGGCATCGTTGGCCAGACGCACTTCCCGTTGCAGACGCTGGCTAAGGTCTTTATCAAACGGCTGACCGTTGAGCCAGGTTGAGTTAGCGTTTTTGACCACGCCGGTATAGGGCGAAATCGACCCGGGGATGCCGATGCCGACCGTGCCGCTCTGCCCGGTAGCCTGCTCGGCCATCTCGACCAACGAGGCTACCGTCTCTATCGTCTGGCGATAATCGCCCCCTGGCGTAGGCAGGCGATGACGAAATAGCTGCGCTCCCTGGTCGCTCAGCGCGATGACTTCCGTTTTGGTTCCGCCTAAATCAATGCCAATGCGCACCGTGAATTCCTCTCCCGATTAACAATGCAAGCATAGCGACAATTCGCTATCATGCCCGCTGGATTTAACGACTAAGCCGTGGAAATTATCATGCTGTGGTTCAAAAATTTAATGGTTTATCGTCTCAGCCGCGACATTTCCCTGCGCGCCGAGGAGATGGAAAAACAGCTGGCCGAGCTGACCTTTACCCCTTGCGGCAGCCAGGATATGGCCAAAACCGGTTGGGTACCGCCGATGGGATCGCACAGCGATGCGCTGACGCATACGGCAAACGGCCAGATCGTTATCTGCGCGCGTAAAGAAGAGAAGATCCTGCCGTCTCCGGTGATCAAACAGGCGCTGGAAGCAAAGATCTTCAAGCTGGAAGCCGAGCAGGGCCGTAAGCTGAAAAAAACCGAAAAAGATTCTCTGAAGGATGAAGTGCTGCATTCCCTGCTGCCGCGAGCCTTCAGCCGCTTCAGCCAGACCATGATGTGGATCGATACCGTCAACGGGTTGATCATGGTGGACTGCGCCAGCGCCAAAAAAGCGGAAGATACGCTGGCGCTGCTGCGTAAAACCCTCGGCTCGCTGCCGGTGGTCCCGCTGGCGCTGGAAACCCCGATCGAACTGACGCTGACCGAGTGGGTGCGTTCCGGTACCGTGGCTCAGGGCTTCCAGCTGCTGGATGAAGCCGAGCTGAAAGCGATGCTGGAAGACGGCGGCGTGATCCGCGCGAAAAAACAGGATCTGGTGAGCGACGAGATCGCCGTGCACATTGAAGCCGGTAAGGTCGTCACCAAGCTGGCGCTCGACTGGCAGCAGCGCATTCAGTTCTTAATGTGCGATGATGGTTCGATTAAACGCCTGAAGTTCTGCGACGAACTGCGCGATCGGAATGAAGATATCGATCGGGAAGATTTCGCCCAGCGTTTTGACGCGGACTTTATTCTGATGACCGGCGAGCTGGCCGCGCTGATTCAGAATCTGGTGGAAGGGTTAGGCGGTGAAGCGCAGCGTTAATCTCGTGAATTCCTTCCTGCCAGCGCAGGAAGGAAACGAACATTACAGGTAGCGGCACAGATAAGACGTCGGCTCAGCCACCTGCAGATTAAACTCGCTATTCCCCGGAACGTTGAATACTTCCCCGGCGGCATAGACTTTCCACTCGGTTTCTCCCGGCAGAAGTACGTTCAGCGCGCCGCTGACTACGGTCATCTCTTCCGGCTGCGCGGTACCAAAGGTATATTCCCCTTCCGCCATCACGCCCACGCTCGCACGACCGGTGCTGCTGCTGGTGAAGCCGATAGATTTTACTTTTCCGTCAAAGTATTCATTGCTTTGAAGCATAAACTCGCCCTTATGATCTTGTGTTGAAGGCACAATATAGGGGGCGCTCCTTGCCCCTGTCACGCAAAATTAACGCGTTACATCAGGTTAAACTAATAGTTCTGCCGCCAGCCGTGAAACCAGCACATTTGACAACAGAACCGGGATATCCAGCGCCTTTTGTAATATGTCGCGATGCTGCTGGTGGTAGCAAAGGCAATCCAGCATTAATACGTCTGCGCCCTGTTCAATCAACTCCCTGCCCGCAGCGATTAACTCCTCTTTACCGCCGCTCACCGGATTGGAAATGGCGTAAAACGGAGTATTCTCTAATACCTGCCATTTATTCCGCTGCAGCGGCAAAATCTCTTCAACCGGAACAATCACCCCCACCTGATGGCCGTCGACAATCGACGCGACCAGCGGCGGAATAATTCTTTGCGGCTCAAGCAGGATCGCATTATTCGCCGTAAATCCGCTAAAGGGATGAGTGCTCATGAGTAAAATAAGGTCGTAATTTTGTTTATCGAGCATCGCAATGACGCTACGTAAATCACGCTCAACCTTCTGCCGTGAGACCTGCGCAATTTGATTATCGTTAAGCAAGGTCAATAGCATCTCCTCGCCGGGCTCTATGCTGTAGTCCCGCATAACGTCTTCGCGCGTCATTTTGCCGAGCAGGCTAATGTGGGCGATCTCGTCTTCCCTGATATGTTCAGTTAAAAGCGGCAGCATCTCCGCCACGGGTACGACCCCAATGGTCAAGATTGCCATCGATGCACTACTCATATCGTTTACCTTTTCACAACCGCTGTTTCAAAACAGGCTTTTATTTACAACTTTTGCCCCCTGGTGACCCAAAGCAACCGTCGAGAAGCGTAGCAGGTTACGGCTGATATGGAATGTAAAGATTCCAGAAGCGTTAAAAACGCTCCTGAAAATCCGTACCTTAGGTAATCATTAGTACCGTTAATAGATTAAAAATGTGATACATGTCCGGTAGCGATCTTTTCAGAACGAATCCCGGACATTTAAGAGGAATTAAGACTTATCAGGATCTTCGTAACGCCGTTTGGCGTCCAGCGCTTCCTGTTCTGTAGGATGTTCGCTGATGAGTGAGTTTGGCGTCGGGTGATCGGCGCGCAGTTCATACCAGGTGACCGTTTGGCCCTGCGGGCCCTTTTCAACGGCGACAACACGCGCTTCCCTTGGATATGGAGGTCTGGTCGGCATAGCGTTTCCTTTTTTTACCTTAAGAGCTTTAAAGTATAGGCGCTGCCGATCCGTTTACCCCAGGCAAAGTCTTAACTGGTATAGGTTTCGCCGCAGACGGTGGTCATAATCTGTTCTACGACCTCATCCGGCGTGGCGGTCGCATTAATAATATGATGCGCGGCCGCGCGATACAGCGCTTCCCTCTGCGCCAGCACCTCACCCACTTCATCGCGGATGGGCTTTCCGGTCAGCGTCGGGCGCTGTTCCGCCTTCGGATAGGCTTCAAGGCGGTCAATCAGTGCGGAAACCGAGGCCTCGAGATAGATAACGATGCCATTTTCCCGCATAAACTGTCGGTTGTATTCGCTGAGGATAATGCCGCCGCCGGTGGCGATGATCGTCGCGGGTTGAGCGACGCGTTCTAAAGCCTGCGTTTCCAGCGCACGAAAGCGTTCCCAGCCTTCCTGCTGGACGATAGCCGCTACCGTGCGCTGCTCATGCTCCTGCAGCTCATGGTCCGTGTCGGCGAACTTAAAGCTGCGAGCTTTCGCCAGCGCGTGTCCGATGGTCGTTTTACCGCAGCCGCGAGGCCCGACAAGAAATATTAGCTGTGTCATTACCGAAGACCCCTTGGTTCCGCATTTTGCGGATAAATGAAAGCGAAAAGAGAAACAATGGTACCGCAAACTTCCCCGACGCAAATCGTAAAATAAACGTTACACACCATCTGCAAACCCTTTCACCTTAGTATTAGAAAGGACATTTAATGTAAACTTATCATTGCATTTGGTGTTATGCCAGCTTTACTTTTGTACAGAAGTTATTTTTGTTCGCAGTCTGGCGTAAACAGTAACACATTTCTGCACAGCTTTACGCTGCCACATATTTACAACATGCGTGCTTCGGAGCGAATCTGAAGCTAATCAATCAGTATGACAGAGGTATGTAGTATGCAATCTGAAGAACAACGCCTTATCGATGGACTGTTTTCCCGATTAAAAGAGGCCGAGAGCCACAGCGCATCACGGGATGCCAGCGCTGAGGAGCGGATTGCCGGGCACATTAAAGAGCAGCCGTTCGCCCCTTACTATATGGCGCAAACGATTCTGATTCAGGAAGCGGCGATCAAACAGCTCAACGACCGTATTCAGGCGCTGGAGAGCCAGGTCACCCAGCTTCAGGCCGCGAAGCCGAGCAGCGGCGGGTTTCTCTCAGGCCTGTTTGGCGGCGGTCAGTCGCGCGGTTCCGACCCGATTCCTGGCGCCGAGCAGTATGGCCGACCGCAGGCTGGCGCCCAGCCTCAGTATGCTCCGCAGGCGCAGCAGCAGAACTATGCCCCTCAGGCGTCGCGCAGCGGCGGCGGTTTTATGGCCGGCGCGCTGCAAACGGCGGCAGGCGTCGCGGGCGGCGTGGTGCTGGGAAACATGTTGACCAATATGTTTAGCGGCTCGCATCCGCAGGAGATCGTCAATATCATCGAAGAGAAACCGCAGCCGGATCTCAGCCAGGCGCAGGATAATAGCGTCGCTGACGATACCTTCCGCCAGGATGACGGGCAGTTTCTCGCCAACAACAACGATTATGACGCCGACTTTGACGCCGGTTTCGGCAATGATGATTTCGGCAGCGACGACGACAGCTGGGTTTAACCCTGCTGGCGCTTAACGTCTAACAGCCATTTCTCCAGCGCGGCGGCAAACTGCTGCCGATCGCGCTGGGATAAGCTATCCGGGCCGCCTGTCTGCACGCCGCTGGCCCGCATCGTTTCCATAAAGTCGCGCATCGTCAGGCGTTCGCGAATGGTCGCCTCGCTGTAGCGTTCACCGCGTGGATTCAGCGCCGCCCCGCCTTTCTCCAGCACTTCCGCCGCTAGCGGGATATCGGCGGTAATCACCAGATCTCCCGGCTCGCATAAACGTACGATTTCGTTATCCGCCACGTCAAACCCCTGCGCCACGCGCAGCGTGCGGATAAAGCGCGACGGCGGGACGCGCAGCGGCTGGTTTGCAACCAGCGTCAGCGAGATTTGCGCGCGCTCGGCGGCGCGGAACAAAATATCTTTAATGACGTTCGGACACGCGTCCGCATCAACCCAAATAGCCATTGCGGCTCCTGTCGATGAAAAAGAGATGCCGTATTGTCGCCTGCTTTTGCCTTCCGCGAAAGCAACAAGATGTTAAGCTATATCGCTAACGATAAAACAAACAAAGGGGATTGGTGATGGAGAAGAAAATCGGCTTTATCGGCTGCGGCAACATGGGCAAGGCCATCCTGGGCGGCCTGATCGCCAGCGGGCAGGTGCAGCCAGGTCAAATCTGGGTCTACACCCCGTCGCCGGATAAAGTGGCGGCCCTGCACGACCAATACGGCATTAATGCGGCGCAAAGCGCGCAGGAAGTGGCTCAGGTGGCGGATATCGTTTTTGGCGCCGTAAAGCCGGGCGTGATGGTAAAAGTGCTCAGCGACGTCGCCTCCAGCCTGAATAAGGACTCTCTGGTGGTTTCTATCGCCGCGGGCGTGACGCTCGACCAGCTGGCGCGCGCCTTAGGCCATGACCGCAAAATAGTCCGCGCGATGCCCAACACGCCTTCGCTGGTCAACGCGGGGATGACGTCGGTCACGCCGAATGCGCTGGTCAGCGCCGAAGAAACCGCAGAGATCCTGACCATATTCCGCTGCTTTGGTCAGGCGGAAATCATTGCTGAGCCGATGATTCATCCGGTGGTCGGCGTCAGCGGCTCCGCGCCGGCTTACGTCTTTATGTTTATCGAAGCGATGGCCGACGCCGCTGTTCTTGGCGGAATGCCCCGCGCGCAAGCTTATAAATTCGCGGCGCAGGCGGTGATGGGCTCGGCCAAAATGGTACTCGAAAGCGGCGAGCATCCGGGAACGCTGAAGGATATGGTGTGTTCGCCCGGCGGCACCACCATCGAAGCCGTGCGCGTGCTGGAAGAGAAAGGCTTCCGTTCCGCCGTCATCGAAGCGATGGTGAAATGCATGGAGAAATCAGAGAAGCTGAGCCGTTCCTGATTGCAATAGCGAATAGCGAATAGCGGGTGAGGTTTCCCTCACCCGCCCATTTCTTACACCTGTTTTTTCAGGCAGGCGCTCATAAATTTGCTGCGATCGTCCCCTTTCAGGGACTGCTGGGTCGCCTGAGCGTTACACTCGCGCATTTTCTGCTGCTGAGGCGTTAGCCCCTTACCGTCCTGCGCAGCGCCATCTTTCTTCAGGCAGCTACTCATAAACGTTTTACGCTCATCCCCTTTCAGCGACTTCGATGACGCTTCTTTATTACAGACGCTCATCTTTTGCTGCTGAGGGGTCAACTCTTTTTCCGCGGCACTCACCGCTGTCATAAATACCAGGCCAAAAAGTAGGGTCACAAGTAATGTTATTTTCATCGCACCATCCTCTATGAGTGGATCTCTGTAAGTCTGGTCGCTGATGGAGAAAAAACCAGCCGGTAACGAAAATTCATCACCGGCGCCCGGTTATTTCAGATTAAGTGCGGCTTTCATGGTGTAGAACAGATCGGTCTGGTCGGTTAAACCCACCACGTTGGCCGCGTGCGGCCCGTAGGCGGCAATACGCAGCTGGGTGCCGGTATGTTCCATCGACTCTTCTTCAGAGTTGCCGTAGCTCATCACCATCACCGAACCATCTTTGGTGTTCAGCGCCTGCGTCAGGCCCGGCGCTTTGGTATCTGCCGGGATAATCTGGCTGGCGTGAGCGTGGTCGGCGGTGACGATAACCAGGGTATTGCCCTCTTTTTTGGCAAATTCCAGCGCCTTCTGTACCGCTTCGTCCAGATCGACGGTCTCGCCAATCTGACCGCACGGATTCGCCGCGTGATCCTGTTTATCGATAGAAGCGCCTTCCACCTGCAGGAAGAACCCCTTCTCACTGCTGCTCAGCAGATCGATGGCTTTTTCGGTCATCTGCGCCAGCGTCGGCACCGATGCATCGCGTTTCGGGTTCGGCGTACAGGTCACCGCCGCCTTATCGATATTGCCGTGATAAGACGCCTTTGGGCCTTCCCAACGCACCGGCATATTGCCTTCCGCGAAGAGACCGAGCAGCGGTTTGTCCTGATTAGCCTGACTAATGGCGGCCAGCGAGCTGGCGTCGGTGACGATCTGGTAGCCGCGGGCTACCGCCTGATCGTGCAGCGTTTTGCCCTGCCATTCACCGGCCGTCGCGCTTTCCGCGAAGGTTTTCGCGCCGCCGCCCAGGGTCACGTCGGGACGGGCGTTCAGCAGCTGTTCGGTAATCGAACCTTTACCGCCCTTTTCCAGCGCGTTGCTGGCGCATTTTTCGCTGGTCACGCTCGGGCCGTAGCATTTACGCGACGTCACATGCGCCACCAGCGCAGCGGGAGTGGCGTCCTGCAGTTCCGCCGTGGAGACGTTACCGGTGGCTAAGCCCGCCGCTTTCGCCAGCTCAAGGATGGTCTGATGATCTTTTTCATGGATATCCACGCCCAGCGCGCCGTTATAGCTTTTCACGCCGGTGGTCCAGGCCGTTGCGGAAGCGGCGGAGTCGGTGACATAATCCGGCTTGCCGGTTTTCTTATCCAGAGAGTAATGGGTGTACTGGCCGGTCAGCGGCAGCGCGTCAATGCCTTTAAAGAAGCCGCCCGCCCCTTCTGCATAATTTCGCGCGGCGGTGATTTCAGAATCGCCCATTCCATCGCCAATCAGCAAAATAATATTTTTAGCCGGTTTATTGATTAACGAAGCGCGCAGCGCCTCGGTCTGGTCACCGCTTAAACGACGCGCGCCGCCCGGCGTGGTGATATCGCCCTGCGCGGCACGATTTTCCAGAACCGGTGCGGTTGTTGTTTCTGCATGAATAATCGGGGAGCCCAGCAGAGGCAGCAGGGCAATAAACAGGGCGCTTAATTTCACTTTTATCGTCTCCATGTAAAAATTACTTTAAAAAACAAAACGAGGGAGACTGTATAAAAGCGATGTGACAGTAAAATGACAGCATCCATACCCTGTCACAAAACTAACTACGAGGATGCCGTAACAGCTTCTTTATATATTGCTGCAGTAGCTGGGTATCGCGGTCATCCACCAGCGGGCCGGGGCTGGCCTCATCGATGGCCTGCTCAATATCGGTGATGAGCGCCTGCTGGGCGTCCTGCTCCATATGACGTAGCAGAGCGGTCACCACCACTTCCAGCGCCTCAACCTGGGCCGTCAGTTCCTTCGATTCTTCTTCCTTTTGGGCGAGTTTTACCAGTAGCTCAGCAATGAGATTCTTCACAGCACTTTATCCTTATGCGAGGTCCGTAGTCTGCTATTTATGTCATACATTAGCCGTCGGTTGCCACTATTATTTTTTAAAAAAAGTTCGCCACACCGGTGAATAACAAGCGAAACGTTTTGCTCTTTGCATGCCACCCGCCAGGAATTTACTCAATGCGGATTAATAAGCATCATAACCAACTTTAACAAATAAGAATAAAATGGAATATCGCTATTCTATCGATAACTATAACGTATCGCCATAATATATCTGGTAGGCCAGATTCACGCTGTCCGGCGCGTCTTTACCGGTCAGGCGCGCAATAAGTATTTCGCTCGCCGTTTTACCGATTTCATAACGTGGAGTAATGACGCTGGCTATTTTTTGCAGCCGCGCACGGCCAATTTCCAGCCCGTGAAAACCGGCGATGGCGATCGCCTGCGGGACGGCTTTCCCCTGCGCCTGGCACTCGAGCAGCACCCCCACCGCCAGATCGTCGTTGGTACAAAAAATGGCGTCAATATCCGGGCGCGTCTGCTGCATCTGGAGGAACATCTGCCGGCCAAGCGCAACCGAGGAGATGGTTCGCGGCGCCATGTGATACGCCTTCAGGCCGTGCTCCGCCAGCGCCAGCTCGGTGCCGCGGAAGCGGCTCAAATCGCGGGGATCGTCCATTGAACCAAAAAAGGCGATCGCCCGTTTGCCGCTCTCAAGAAAAGCATGGGTCATATCCCACGCCGCCTTTTCGTTATCGAACCCCACCTGGATATCCAGCTGCTGGCCGCCGTAGTCCATCAGTTCAGCGACGGGGATACCGCTGGCGCGCACGTACTGCACCATGCGATCGCTGTGCTGCTTCCCGGTCAAAATCAGCCCATCGATATTATAAGAGAGCAGATTGAGCACTTCGCGCTCTTCGCGCTGCGGGTCATATTCGTAGTTGGCAATCAGGGTCTGATACTGGTGCGCGGAGGTCACCGACTCAATGCCGGCCAGCACATCGGCAAAAATCTGGTTGCGGAAGGAGGGAATAAGCACGCCAATCGTTTTACTCCGGGCGTTAAGCAGGATTTCCGGGGCGCGGTTAGGGATATAGTTGTTCTCTTCCATGACCTTTGAAATCAGCTCACGGCTGCGCTCAGAAACCTGGCCGGGGTCACGTAAATAACGGCTGACCGTCATTTTATTCAGCCCCGCCAGGTTGGCGATATCCTGCAATGTCATCCGGTTGTTTTTCATCAGGTTCTCTACGACAAGCGACTTTTATGCTCGCAGAGAACCTTACCACAGCAGCGGCGGTTTATGTTAGCCGGCGACCTTTTTTGCCGTCACCGGGGAAACGGGTTGCGGGTTAGCGCGCACGTTGTACATCAGCACGACGGAGGATAGCAGCGCGACAGCCATAAAGGTATAGGAAACCCCCGGCCCGCCGGTAATCCCGTTGAGATACCCCACCAGCCACGCGCCAAGGAAAGCGCCGAGCGCGCCAAAGCTGTTGATTAAACCCATCGATACGCCGGAAACGTTGCGCGGCAGCAGTTCAGGAATAAGCGCGAAGAACGGCCCATAGGGCGCATACATGCAGGCCGCGGCAATGACCAGTAGCGCATAGGAGAGCCAGAACGCCTGGTTGCCCACCAGCCAGGAGCCAAAGAAAGCGATAGCGGCAATCAGCAATAACGGCCAAATAAACAGTTTACGATTCTGGAACTTATCCGACATCCAGGAGACCGTCAGCATCAGGATAATTGCCGCCAGGTACGGCACCGCCGCCAGCCAGCCCACCGCCACGATATCCATCTGCGCGGCGTTCTTCAGAATCGACGGCATCCACATCATAAAGCCGTACACGCCGATGCTCCACAGCGCGTGCACGGCGCAGAGCATGATCACATTACGCGAGCGCAGTGCTTCACCGTAGTTGCGCACCGGCTTGATATGACTCTGCTCTCTGTCCATCACCTTCTGCAGGGTCTCTTTTTCCTGCTCGTTCAGCCAGGAAACCTCGGACGGTTTATCGCGCACCAGTTCCACCAGCATACCGCCCACAGTACCGCCGGAATGCCTTCGATGATAAACATTTCGCGCCAGCCCCACGCCTGAATCAGGTAGCCGGAAACGATTGACATCCACAGCACCGTTACCGGGTTTCCGAGGATCAGGAACGTGTTGGCGCGCGAACGCTCGGTTTTCGTAAACCAGTTGCTGATATAAATCAGCATCGCCGGCATCACCGCCGCCTCAACCACGCCAAGGGTAAAGCGAATCGCCATCAGCATCGGAATATTGCTGACGAACCCGGTCGCCGCCGCGCAGAATCCCCATAAAATCAGGCTAAAGAAAATCATTTTTCGCACGCTGCGTTTTACCGCATATATCGCGCCGGGTACCTGGAAAAAGAAATAGCCGAGAAAAAATAACGCACCAATAAGCGATGCCGTTCCTTTGGTAATACCCAAATCGCTTTCAATTCCCGCCGCAGCGGCAAAACCATAATTCGCACGGTCAAGGTAGGCCAGACTATAGGTAATAAATATAATCGGCATTAAATACCACCAGCGACGCGCGGGTAATTTCGCGAGCATGTGCATAAGCACTCCTCAGATATTAATATCATCACACGGGTTTAATACTCCGTCCTTCAGGCAGTGCGGGCACGCTGCTGTCCGAAGGACGCGAAGTGATTCAGACAGCGGCGAGCATTCCGCCGTCCACAAACAGCAAATGACCATTAACAAAGTTTGCCGCCGACGAGGCCAGGTATACCGCGGCGCCAATCAGTTCTTCCGGTTTTCCCCAGCGCGCCGCAGGAGTACGCTGGTACAGCCAGGCGGAAAACGCCTCATCGTTGACCAGGGCGGCCGTCATGTCGGTGGCAAAATATCCCGGCGCGATGCCGTTAACCTGAATATTATATTCGGCCAGCTCAACGCACATGCCGCGGGTCAGCATTTTAACCGCCCCTTTCGAGGCCGCATAAGGCGTAATGGTTTTACGCCCCAGCTCGCTCTGCATTGAGCAAATATTAATTATTTTCCCCGCGCGGCGGCCCATCATATATTTCGCCACCTGCTGAGAAACCAGGAAAACGCCCTTCTGATTGACCTCAATAACGTTATCCCACTCCTCCTCCGGAAATTCGATAAAAGGGAAACGCCGCTGGATCCCGGCGTTATTAATTAAAATATCAATGGCGCCGACCTCCTCTTCGATGCGGGCTATCGCCTGCTCGACCTGCGCCGCCCGGGTGACATCAAATGCATACCCTACCGCGCGAAAGCCCTGCGCCACCAGCGCCTGCGCCGCCTGGTCCGCGCGCGCCTGCGTTCGGTCGTTAATGATGATCTCCGCGCCGTACTCGGCGAGGCCGCCGGCCAGTAGATGGCCAATTCCCTGAGCGGAGCCGGTGATCAGCGCGCGCTTCCCTGACAAATCAAATAAATTTCGCATAAAACCTCTTTTTCAATAACTGTTACGCGTAACTGTATACGCGTAACAGTCAGGAATAGAAGAGGATGAGAAGGGAAAATGATCGTTTTGTGATCGGTGATACATTTAAAGTTTCGGGAACACCGAGGCCGCTACTGACGCTGTCGCATCCATCGCGGCCGAGGAGAAAGAGCGGAATTAAGCCGCAGAACGGCGGCTGCGGCGCAGCATAATGGCCAGCTGCCAGATATTGATCAGCACAATAACCGCCGTGGCGATAAACACCCAGCGGAAGCCGGCCATGGCCGAGACCGACGCGCCGATCAGCGGCCCGGCCACGTTGCCAAGATACATAAACGACTGGTTATAGCCGAAAATACGCCCGGTGACGCTGTCGCTGCAGTATTTGAGCAGAAGGGTTTGCACCGCCGGCAGCATCGCCCCATCGGCAAAACCGAGCAGGAACCGCAGGACGCCAAGCTGGAATGGGGTCGTAACGAACGACATGGCAAAGAACATCACCACCGCGCAGCACAGCGTCGCCAGCAGTATCCGCGAGGTGCCAATCCTGTCGCCCAGTTTCCCCAGACGGGGAGCCGAAATCAGCGCCGACACGCCCGGCACGGCGGCGATCATGCCGGCGAGAAAGGCGATGTTATTGCTATCCGGCGCCATCGACTTGATAAACAGCGCCAGAATCGGGCCGATTGAGCCGTTGCACAGTTGGATCACCAGAGTGGTGAAAAACAGGCTGATCACCAGTCCCGGATAGGGCAGCGAGGCAAATACCGCCTTGCCGCTCAGCCGCTCCGCCTTGCTGACCTGCGGCCGGGCGCCCTCTTTAATCAGAAAAAGCGTGACCAGGAAGCTTACGGTCAGCAAAATCGCGGTGATGATAAATACGGCGCGCAAACCGACATGGTCTGCCAGGAAACCGCCGAGCAGCGGCCCGCCAATCACGCCGCTTATCTGCGCCGTCGACAGCGTGCTCAGCGCCCAGCCGCTACGCTCGCGCGGAACCTGAGACGCCACCAGCGCCATGGCGTTGGGAATATAGCCGGAAGTCAGTCCCATCACCGCGCGCAGGATAAACAGCTGCCAGACGTTGGTAGCGAACGCCTGAAGTAAAATGGCGATGGCCATCCCCAGCGAGGCGCGCAGCAGCATCAGCTTGCGCCCTTTGCGGTCGGCGAGGCTCCCCCACATCGGCGAGACAATCGCCGACACCAGAAAAGTGACGCTAAACGTCAGGCCCGACCACATGGATAACGCTTCATGTGAGGTCACGCCCAGTTGGGAAACGTACAGCGGCAAAAAGGGAAGAATTTGGCTGATGGCCAGGCCGGTAAAAAAACAGCCAAACCAGACGGAGATAAGATTAACCTTCCAGGATTCCATAACTACGCGTATTCATTAATTTTTTGGCAATTATTAACTAGCTTAGCAATTTCCCCTGTCCGACGTACTACCAGAGATGCGCTGACGGCGAGTTTAGTGTTTTATGACACCAGATTGCCCTGTTGCGAATAATTTCGTGGTGAAAAGCGTGGTATACAGCGAGTTATGCTCAGAAACAGAACCCCTGGCCGCGCATACCGAGGTGAAAATGGTTCGCATGGGCCGCGTTATAGTCCGGCCCTAAAGCGTTGCCGTAATAGCCACAGCCGCCGGCCAGTAACGCCTGCAGCCAGGGGTGATACTGCGCATCGGGCCACCCTTTCAGCACGCTGATGCGTCGGCCATCGGCCAAACGAAAGCCGCTAATATCCAGCGCCTCCGCGGTAGCGTGCTCGCTGCGCCGCGCGTTCTGACGATGGTAAATATTACGGCAGGCATAGCTGCCAAAATGGTCGACCTGGCGGAGCTCTTGCCCAAGCATCCGCCGAGTCAGCGGTTTCGCCTGCTGTTGCAGATACAGCGCGCTGCTTAACGCCAGCGGGCAGCTGGCGAGGAAGCTGCTGCTGAGCTTTACCGCGCCAAAATCGCGTACCCGAACCACGTTTTGCAGGGGGCACTCTCCCCCGCTATCGGTCACCGCCCGGCTGGTGATGAGATTTCGCTGATTCGCTTCCTTCAGCAGCCTGGCGCACTGTCCCGGCGTCAATCGCCGCAGCTTATAGTGGGTGATGAACCCCGGCGGATCCTCCAGACGCAGCGGCGCCAGCGGGTTATAGTGCGCGGGAAGATAACGATAGCCGTAATATCCGGCCGCCAGCAGCGCCAACAGAACGATAAGCCCTTTTCCTTTCACGCGCTGCCTCCCAATGCTTTACCCGGTGAATATTATGGCAGCCAGGCGGCCGTTTCACATGCTATGTTATGCCCTTTGATGTAATCATGATGGAAGTTGAAATGGCTAAGATGAGGGTTGGGATCGTTTTCGGCGGTAAGTCGGCAGAACATGAAGTATCGCTACAGTCAGCGAAAAATATCGTGGAAGCCATCGACAAAACGCGCTTCGACGTCGTTTTGCTGGGGATTGATAAGCAGGGGCAGTGGCATATCAACGACGCCAGCAACTATCTGCTCAATCCGCAGGACCCCGCCCATATTGCCCTGCGCCCATCCGATATTACCCTGGCGCAAATTCCCGGACGCGAAGCGCAGCAGCTGATTAACGCCGATAGCGGCCAGCCGCTGGCGGCCATCGACGTCATTTTCCCGATTGTTCACGGCACCCTGGGGGAAGATGGTTCTCTGCAGGGTATGCTGCGGATGGCTAACCTGCCCTTCGTCGGCTCCGACGTCCTCGGCTCCGCCGCCTGCATGGACAAAGACGTGACCAAGCGTCTGCTGCGCGATGCCGGGCTGTCGATTGCGCCTTTTATTACCCTGACCCGCGCCAACCGTCATCAGGTGAGCTTTGCCGAGGTGCAGGCGAAGCTGGGCCTGCCGCTGTTCGTCAAACCGGCGAACCAGGGCTCCTCGGTGGGCGTCAGCAAGGTCAACAGCGAAGAGCAGTATCAGCAGGCCGTCGCCCTGGCCTTCGAATTTGACCATAAAGTGGTGGTTGAACAGGGGATTAAAGGGCGTGAGATCGAGTGCGCGGTATTGGGCAACGATAATCCCCAGGCCAGCACCTGCGGTGAAATCGTCCTCAACAGCGAATTCTACGCCTATGACACCAAGTACATTGACGATCAGGGCGCGAAAGTGGTGGTTCCGGCGGCCATCGACAGCGATGTAAACGATAAAATTCGCGATATCGCCGTTCGCGCCTACCAGACCCTCGGCTGCAGCGGCATGGCGCGCGTCGATGTGTTCCTGACCGCCGATAACGACGTGGTGATTAACGAAATCAATACGCTGCCGGGCTTCACCAACATCAGCATGTATCCGAAGCTATGGCAGGCCAGCGGTCTGGACTATACCAGCCTGATTAGCCGCCTGATTGAGCTGGCGCTTGAGCGTCACGCCGCCGATCGGGCGCTGAAAACATCGATGAATTAATCCCTGAAACGGGTTCACCACCGTCTGCCGGCGGTAGCCCGGGTAAGCGTTTACGCCGCGACCCGGGGAGTCCGCCGGGGTTGATGTATCATCCCGGCATCTTCCCGGCTCGCGCTGCGCTTAGCCGGGCTACGGGTTCACCCCCCTCCGGTTCACGCTTCCTCTGCCGGGCGGCGGCGAATAATAAACCCGGCAATCCAGAAGCTAATGACCCACGTCACCAGCCCAACCGCGTAAGAACGCCAGCCTTCGGTTTCATACCCGAGCAGCCCGACCACGCCATTCATAATAAAAATTAACCCCAGCGCTACCGCGTAGTAGTGCCAATCGCGGCGGATTTTTTCCGTGAGTTTCATAACCACTCCGACAACAAAAAAAGCATCTTCGCATAGCCGCCACCGCGGGTCTGTAGCGGCGTTGAGAATTGTCGCACATTGCGATATCGGTCTAAATTTCACAAATTTGTAGCAAACTCACAACCCGATGAAATCAGGAATATTCCTGGGCGGAAATTACCAGCAATCTGATACTGAAATCCCACCTTCGTTGCCAGAATTACCCTCTACGTCGCCGTGGAAAAAACGGCAAGAAAGTGAAGTACGGAGGTCAAGATGGCAGAGTTCACCTTTGCAAAGACCGTCAACGGCGGCAAAAAGAGGGGCTCTCTCACCGGCAGCAACATCGCTTACGCTCTGTTTGTGCTGTTTTGCTTCTGGGCCGGTGCGCAAATGCTGAGTATGCTGATCCACGCGCCCGGCGTTTTTGAGCATCTGATTCAAATGCAGGACAGCAGCCGCCCGCGGGTCGAGATTAGCCTGGTGGTCGGTACCCTGTTCGGCCTGATTCCCTTCCTGGCGGGCTGCGTGCTCATTGGTATACCTGGGCTGATATTCCGCTGGCGCAGCCGCCGCTAACGGCGCGCCATACAGCTGGCCCGCCGGTCGTCAACGCGTTTGGCAAACCAGGCGGTCGTCAGGTTACGGGTGATTTTCGGGCTCTCAAGCTGAATGCCCGGCAGCACCTCCCGCGGGAGCGCTTTGCCGGCTTTCTTATCGGCGATGCGAAACACCTGCTTATAGAGATCGCTCTCTTCAAACGCCAGAGTATCGCCCTTCTTTAACTGACGATGGATATCATCATCGCTCATTGCCAGCTGTGAGGATAACCGGCGCACCGCCAGTTCGGTGGTTCCGGCCTCGTCGCTATCGTAGCGAATCAAATCGCCATCCAGCGCCAGCTTCACGCCCGTCGCTTTTGCAACGGCGTTCTGGAAGGCGGCGTTGCGGCTGGCGTACCATCCGGCGTTGAAATCGGCAAAACGGTACAGCGGTACGCTGTAGTTCGCCGGATAGTTCAACAGATGATAGGTGCCGAACCACAGACCGCCGCGCAGGCTGAACACCTCCTGGCGCACGGTACCGTCGATTTTCCACGGGTAGCCGTCGGTATGCTGCTCGGCGAAGGCGATGCTGACCTGCATCGGGCCGCCGGTATGCACCGGGTTCAGCGAGCCGAACAGCTTCTGCCCCATCGGCACCATGCCGATAAAATCATCGAAAATCGCGCTCAGCTGCTTTTCGGTTTTCACGCTATCGAGGCGTTCGCTATAGCTTTTGCCGTTGGGCGATTTGATTTTCAGCGCGGTATGCACCAGAAAAACCGGGATATGCATTTTCTCCGCCCGGCGGTCAATCTCCTGCCAGGCGATTTTGTTTAGCCCGGGCACCGCCGGGTCGGCCTGATAGTTGGATTCCTGCTGCGCCACCGCCAGCACCGAACAGACGTTCTCTTCCGTCGGCGCCAGCTTCTGGCTGGCAAAGGTTTTGGCGATGGCCTGCGCCCAGGCCTCGCGATCTTTCACGCTGGCGGGCATTTTCTGCCGCACCACCGCGGCAACATCAATCGCCTTTTCGCCCTTTTTCAGCTCCGGCTCCGGCTTGCTGGAGCAGGCGGTGAGGACAATCCCTGCCAGTAGCGTCAGGGTGAGAGAAGTGATTCTGGATTGCGCTACCGGCATGGTTCATCCTTGTGTTGATCAACTTAATGTTTGCGTCACGGTCTGCAGCTCTTTGCCATCCAGCTCGCGCTCGAAGCTGCGCAGACGTTTGTAGATAGACATCAGCTCAACCAGTGTAGTCCATGAGCTAATCAGATACTGGAACGAACCGCGAACCTGGCCAAAGACGTTGGTGATCTGGGTCATCAGGCCCAGCGTAATCGTACCGGCAACAATCGACGGAAACAGCAGGAACAAACCGAAAACGTTATCCACCTGCAGATACAGAATACGGGCGATATTGAAATACATGTAGTGGAAATAGAGGCGGAAATAGTTGCGGCGCACGGCGCCAAACAGCTCACGCACCGTCGGCGGCGTCGCGCGGTTGGCGTCATCTTCGCCGTACACCAGCTCTTTACGATAGGCGGCCTCAACGCGCTGGTTTTTGAACTCCAGGCCGGGCAGCTTGATCCCCACCACCGCCAGCAAGCCGGTACCCATTAACGACCAGATGATGGCGGCAATCACCAGGCCGTAAGGCAGGTGGCCGACAATCGGTAAATCCGGGACGTGCGCGGAGAGCGTCACCAGCACCGGCAGGAAGGCGATAAGGGTCATCACCGCGTTAAGGAAGCTGACGCCCATGCTCTCCAGGGTGGAAGCAAAGCGCATGGTATCTTCCTGCACACGCTGCGCGGCGCCTTCGATATGGCGCAGATGCTGCCAGTGCGCCATATAGTGTTCGTTCATGGCGGTACGCCAGCGGAAAACGTAGTGGCTGACGAAGAAGTTGTTCATTACCCCGATGACCACCGCGATAAGCGCGATGCCGAGAAAGATGCCAATCTCCTGATAAAACTGGTTAATGCTGACCTTATGCGGCGTCGCCAGCGCGGCCTGAATAAGATCGTAGAACGGGGCGTACCAGGCGTTTATCGCCACCCCGACCTCGACCAGAAACCAGGTGACGAAAATAATCAGCGAGGTGCCGAGGATCGACCAGTACTGCCAGCGGTGGGGGCTGTAAATAAACCAAAAGAGGGCGAAAACGCCCACGCAGAATACGTAGAACGCGTAGAACACCAGGTAGTTGAGCGACCAAAAGCGCGCCGCGCTAATCGCCACATCCTGGGATGCGCCGGTGACCCGCAGCAGCCAGTCGCCGCCGCCCGCCTGCCAAAAGATCACCGCCAGCAGCGACCAGATAAAGGCAGAAATAAAAAACGGCCCCGGTTTGGGGAAAAAGGATTTAAACATCATGCTCTCCTGCTAACTTCTTTTTCGTTTTGCTGTGCTGTGTACCACAAAGACGCCCGCCGCAAAGCCGTCGCAGCGAAGCAAAGTGGGCGGATGATGAGACCGGATATCAGCAGCTTAGTTCGCCGACCATCCGTTCAGAATTGTTTCTGTCGATTTCACCTGTAAAGGATTGCCCGGAACGGTCAGCGTACGCCACACCTCGTTGTAGTGGGCGATCAGCGTGACGGCCTGCGCCGCCGGGCGGTTGGCTGTGGTATGGGCATCTTCAGCGACGGTAATCGCATAGCCCCGGCTGGCGCCGTTTTTGATGGTGGTATCTACGCAGTAGTCGGTGGCGCAGCCGCAAATCACAAACTGAGTGATGTGATGTTCGCGCAGCACCTCTTCCAGGCGGGTGCGGTAAAAGGCGTCGCAGGCGGTCTTGGTCACGAACAACGCGCCTGCCGGCTGGTGCAGTTCAGGCAGCAAAGCAAAACCTTCGCTCCCCTCTTCCAGACCACCCTCTTCGCAGTGCTGAATGAAGATAACGGTATCCGCGGCGTTTATCAGGCGGTTAATTTGCGCCGCGCAGCGCTCGCGCTCAATACGCGGCGTCGCGAAAACGCCGTTTTGCATATCCACTACCATCACTACCCGTTTCGCCGCCATCGTCTCTTGCCACCCATGTTTAGCCAAAACGAGTATCATACGCGCCCGCAGGCGAAAGCCGCTATCCGAAAGCAAAAAAAGGATTTTTTACGCCAGGTTACGTTTTTCCGCACAGAATGGCGTTATTAGCGCTTTGCTCGGCGGCGCTTCGTAGTATAAATACGCTCTATATTTTTCTTCACCATGATGGATGCCCCCGTTGAAACGTAGTCTGCTCATTTTTGCTGCGCTGTGCGCGGCGTCGTTGACATCGGCCCAGGCCGCGCAGCCGAGCGTCGACCCGGAATTCGCTGCGGATGTTGTCGACCGTTACGCTAACCATATCTACTACGGCAGCGGCGCGATAGGCATGGCGCTGGTGGTTATCGATGGTAACCAGCGCGTATTCCGCAGTTTCGGCGAGACGCGCCCGGGCAATAATGAGCACCCGCAGCTCGATTCGGTGATTCGCATCGCCTCCCTGAGCAAGCTGATGACCAGCGAAATGCTGGTCAAACTTCTCGACCAGGGCGTGGTGAAGCTCAACGATCCGCTGAGCAAATACGCCCCGCCGGGCGCGCGCGTGCCGACATATCAGGGAGCGCCCATTACGCTGGTGAATCTGGCGACCCATACCAGCGCCCTGCCGCGCGAGCAGCCCGGCGGCGCGGCGCATCGTCCGGTGTTCGTCTGGCCGACGCGCCAGCAGCGCTGGAACTGGCTCTCCACGGCAACGTTAAAAGCCGCGCCGGGTTCGCAGGCCGCCTATTCCAATCTGGCGTTCGATTTACTCGCCGATGCGCTCTCTACCGCCGCGGGCAAGCCCTGGCCACAGCTGTTTGAAGAGCAGATTACCCGTCCGCTGGGGATGAAAGACACCACCTTTACGCCTTCGCCCGATCAGTGCCGGCGCCTGATGATCCCGGAGAAAGGGGCCAGCCCGTGCAACAATACCCTGGCGGCCATCGGCAGCGGCGGCGTTTACTCCACGCCTGGCGATATGATGCGCTGGATGCAGCAGTTCCTCTCTTCCGATTTCTTCACCCGCGGTCAGCAGGCGGACCGGATGCAGACGCTCATTTATCAACGCAGCCAGCTGACGAGGGTGATCGGGATGGACGTGCCGGGCAAAGCCGATGCGCTGGGTCTCGGCTGGGTCTACATGAAGCCGAAAAACGGCCAGCCGGGCATTATTCAGAAGACCGGCGGCGGCGGCGGTTTTATCACCTACATGGCGATGAACCCGCAGGCTAACGTCGGCGCCTTCGTGGTGGTGACCCGCTCTTCATTGACGCGTTTCAACAACATGAGCGACGGGATCAACGAGCTGGTCAGTGAATTAAGCGGCGTCCGCACCGGAATTGAGACCGCCAGCCAGTAACCTGTTGGGATGTTTTGCCGACGATAGATAAGGATCGTTTTGGCGAAACATCCCGCCGCCAATTGAGGTAAACTCGCTTTTTTCATTTCACAAAATCAGGCAAACCATGACAGATTTAATCACTCGCCCTCGCCGACTGCGCAAGTCCGCTTCGCTACGTGCCATGTTTGAAGAGACAACACTGAGTTTGAACGACCTGGTGTTGCCGATCTTTGTTGAAGAAGAAATCGACGATTACAAAGCCATCGAAGCGATGCCCGGCGTGATGCGTATTCCGGAAAGACACCTGGCGCGCGAAATCGAGCGCATTGCCAACGCCGGTATCCGTTCGGTGATGACCTTCGGGATTTCCCATCATACCGATGCCGTTGGCAGCGATACCTGGAATGAAAACGGCCTGGTGGCACGCATGTCCCGCATCTGTAAAGAGGCGGTGCCGGAGATGATCGTGATGTCCGACACCTGCTTCTGCGAATACACCTCCCACGGCCACTGCGGCGTGCTGTGCGACCACGGCGTCGATAACGATTTAACCCTTACCAACCTCGGTAAGCAGGCGGTGGTCGCCGCTGCCGCAGGCGCGGATTTTATCGCCCCGTCCGCCGCGATGGACGGCCAGGTGCAGGCCATTCGCCAGGCGCTGGACGCCGCCGGATTTACCGATACGGCGATTATGTCCTACTCCACCAAGTTCGCTTCATCGTTCTATGGTCCGTTCCGCGAAGCCGCGGGTACCGCGCTGAAAGGCGATCGTAAAACCTATCAGATGAGCCCGATGAACCGCCGCGAAGCGATTCGCGAATCGCTGCTGGACGAAGCCCAGGGCGCCGACTGCCTGATGGTCAAACCGGCCGGTCCCTATCTCGATATCCTGCGCGATCTGCGCGAGCGCACCAACCTGCCGCTCGGCGCGTACCAGGTGAGCGGTGAATACGCGATGATTAAGTTCGCCGCCCAGGCCGGCGCTATCGATGAAGAGAAAGTGGTGCTGGAAAGCCTCGGCGCAATCAAGCGCGCTGGCGCGGATCTGATCTTCAGCTACTTCGCCCTCGATCTCGCCGAAAAGAAAATCCTGCGTTAATTCGGCTATTACCGTTCCCCGGTCGCGCTACGCTTACCGGGGCTACAAACCTGCTCCGGTAGCCCGGGTAAGGCGCTAGCCGCAACCCGGGGAATTCCTCTGCTGCAAAAAGTTGCGAGACTCTTTCCACCATTATCTTTGGATTCTTACCAGACTGTTACCCCGACTCTACCCTGCCGCTTAAGAAGCTATCTTTTGCAAAGGAGCGCTCCGTGGTCGCCTACCGTCGTTATTACCTGAAGGGCGGAACCTGGTTTTTTACCGTTAATTTGCGAAACCGAAAAAGCAGACTTCTGACCGAGCACATCGGAGCTTTACGTCACGCCATCCTCACCATCAAACGGCGAAAACCCTTTTATATTGATGCATGGGTTATCCTTCCTGAACATCTTCATTGCATCTGGACATTACCCGGAGACGATAGCGATTTCTCCGCCAGATGGCGGGACATAAAAGGTTGCTTTAGCAAAGCATTAAAACAAGAAAATGTCTGGCAACCGCGTTTCTGGGAACATGCAATCCGCGATGAAGAAGACTACCGCCGGCATATCGATTACACCTACATTAATCCTGTAAAACACGGTTGGGTACGACAGGTTTGTGATTGGCCTTTTTCAACCTTTCACCGGGATGTACGCCGCGGGTTATATCCCGATAATTGGGGTGGCGAAGTTCACGATTTATTGTGCGGCGAACGCCAGTGACCCCCGGTCGCGCTACGCTTACCGGGGCTACGGGTTCACCACCGTATGTGGGCCGGTAGCCCGGGCAAGGCGTCAGCCGCAACCCGGGGAAATAAGCTCCCGCCAATCCCAAATCTTCACTCAACTGTAATCTGAGCGACATCTGCGCCTTCTACTGTCTGGGCAGGACGGAGGAGGTGCCGCTATGTTTAGTCTCGACAATGTCATCGATGACCTGTGGCCTCAGGCAAAGCCAGCGCTCTGGCAGAAAAAGGTGCTGAAAAAGCTCCTGCATGAGGAAGAGTTTCAGCAGTTTGCCGCGCGCCATCATCACCTGAAAGGACTGGATACGGTCGAACAGGTGCTCGAACATCTTAATATCCGCTGCGCTATCCCGGCGCACGATCTCGAACAAATCCCCGAACATGGCCCGCTGGTCATTATCGCCAACCACCCCACCGGTACGCTTGACGGCCTGGCCCTGCTCTACGCGGTGTCCCGCGTGCGCCGCGACGTCAAAGTGGTCACCAACCGCATGCTGACCCACCTTGAACCGCTGAGCTCGCTGTTTATTCCGGTCGATAATATCAACGGCCGAACCGCCAAAGCGGCGCTGCAGCAGATGGACCAGCAGCTGCAAAACGGCGGCGTGCTGATTTTCTTCCCGGCGGGAGAAGTTTCACGCCTCACCCGGCGCGGTATTCGCGATAAAAAATGGCACTCCGGATTTATTAAGCTGGCGGCGAAATACCGCGCCCCGCTGCTGCCGGCGTGGATCCGCGCGCGCAACAGCGCGCTGTTTTACGCCAGCACGCTGATTTCCGATAGCCTGCCGCTGCTGCTGCTGATGCAGCAAATGTTTCGCCGCCGCAACGGCAGCCTGCCGGTTAATTTCGGCCAACAGATTGCCTGGTCAAGCTGGTTCGATCCTCAGCATTCTGTTCGCGAGCTGACCGAACGCTGCTATCGCCACCTGGAGCTGCTGGCAAAAGGGCAGCCCGGCGTATTTAAAAGCGAAAGCGCTATCGCCCGACCCGAAGACCGCGCCCTGCTCAAGCGCGAACTGGGACGGGCGGAAACGCTGGGGCGCACGGCGGATGGCAAAGTGATTTATCTCTGGCAGCGCCGTGGCCAGGAAGATGCGCCGGTGCTGCGCGAACTGGGCCGCCTGCGGGAAATCGCCTTCCGCGCGGTGGGCGAAGGCAGCGGCAAACGTCGCGACGTTGACGGTTACGACGACGACTATCTGCATCTGATTCTGTGGGATGAAGAAGACCTGGAAATCGTCGGCGCTTACCGCTTTATGCCGACCGCGATGCAGTTGGAAAAGCGCGGCCTGAACGGCGTCTATAGCTACAGCCTGTTCCATTACGACGCGCGCATGGACGATATTCTGCAGCACGGGATTGAGCTGGGGCGCAGCTTTATCCAGCCGCGCTACTGGGGCCGCCGCGGACTGGACTACCTGTGGTCCGGCATCGGCGCGTATCTGGCGCGCTATCCGCACTATCGCTATCTGTTCGGCCCGGTGTCGATTTCCGGCGGGCTGCCGCCGTCGGCGCGCGATCTGCTGGTCGCGTTCTATCGACTGTGGTTCCCGGCGACGCATCCGCTGGCGGAGTCGCGCCGCCCTTATCCGGCCTCGCTGCCCGATGTGCTGGCGCAGTTTGGCGGAGAAGATTACAACGACGATCTGGCGCGGCTGAAGTCCCTGCTCGGCAACCTCGGCTGCGCGATCCCGCCGCTGTATAAGCAGTACTCGGAAGTTTGCGAGCCGGGCGGCGTACAGTTTATCGATTTCGGCAGCGACCCGGATTTCAACAACTGCGTGGATGGTCTGGTGCTGGTGGACTTGACCTACCTGAAGGCGAACCGCTATCAGCGCTATATTGGGGTACATCTGGACGCGCAAAAATCGGCATAAAAGCTTTTTCCCGCAGGCGGCGCGTTTATCGTAGGTTGTTTCCCGGCTTGCGGCGCATTGCGCCTTAGCCGGGCTACGGGTTTACCGCTTTCTGCGGATCGGTAGCCCGGACAGGGGCGTTAAGCGCCGCCTCCGGGAAGCCACGTGCAATACCGCTTCCGATGTTCTCCACGGCGCGCGACCGGGCTACAAGCATTACCCCGCCCGATAATAGGGTTTATCCCCGAGAATCGTCGCCCGGTGCATAATGCGCCGCTGCGGCAGGTAATCGGCGTTGGCGTAGTGCTGGGTGACGCGGTTATCCCAAATCGCCACGTCGTTCGGCTGCCAGCGCCAGCGCACCTGGAAGTCCGGTTTGGTGATGTGGGCAAACAGGAAGCCGAGCAGCGCCTCGCTCTCTTTCTCCGTCAGGTCAACGATGCGGGTGGTAAAGCCCTCATTGACAAACAGCGCCTGCTTCCCGGTCACCGGATGGGTGCGCACCACCGGATGCAGCAGCGGTGGATTTTTCGCCACCGCCTCCAGCCAGCGCTGATGCTCCTCTTCGCTTTTGCGATATTTATACTCCTGAAACGATTTGCGAAAATCATGCTCCGCGCGCAGGCCGCTTAACAGCTGGCGCAAAGGCGCGGAGAGCGCCTCATAGGCCGCAATGCCGCTGGTCCACAGGGTGTCGCCGCCGGTTGACGGCAGCTCTTTTGCCGCGAGGATCGCCCCGGCGGGCGGCGTCTCAATAAAGGTGACATCGGTGTGCCAGTTATCGTTATCCGGCGGATTATCGTCATGGGTATCGAGCACGATAATCTCATCCACGCCGGGCGCATGCGGATAGACCGGATGAATATGCAGGTCGCCAAAGCGCAGGGAGAGCTCCCGCTGCTGCTCGGGAGTGATGTTCTGCTCGCGCAGGAACACCACCTGATGGCGCAGCACCGCGTGATACAGCTGCTCAAACTGGTTGTCGCTCAGCGGGCGGGTAATATCGACACCGGATACCTGCGCGCCAATATACGGCCCCAGCGGGGTAATGCTTAAACGTTCGCTCATTGTACTTCTCCATGCCAGGGCGTCAGGCGACGCTGCAGCGCGCGCAGCCCCAGTTCCAGTAAAAAGGCGATGATGGCAATCACCGCGATCCCGGCCAGCACCACGTCGGTGGCAAGGAACTCACCGGCGGACTGCACCATAAAACCTAACCCGCGGGTGGCGGCAATCAGCTCCGCGGCCACCAGCGTCGACCAACCCACGCCGAGCCCAATGCGCAGGCCGGTGAGGATCTCCGGCAGCGCGCCGGGCAGGATCACCAGCCACAGCACCTGCGCCCGGCTGGCCCCTAAAGATTGCGCGGCGCGAATGCGCACCTGCTGGGCACTCTTAACCCCCGCCAGCGCCGACATCGCCACCGGCGCGAATATCGCCAGGTAGATCAGCAGGATCTTCGAGGTCTCGCCGATGCCGAACCAGATCACCATCAGCGGTAAATAGGCCAGCGGCGGCACCGGGCGATAAAGCTCGATCAGCGGGTCGAGGATCCCGCGCACCGTGGGGCTCAGCCCCATGGCGATCCCCACCGGCACGCCGAGCAGTACCGCCGCCAGCAGCGCGATAACGATACGCGTCAGGCTCGCCGCCAGGTGCTGCCAGAGGGTGGCGTCCATAAAACCCTGCGGACCGGCAATAGCGATAAGTTTCTGCAATACCTGTCCCGGCGGCGGCAGAAACAGCGGACTAATCAGCTGCAGGGCGGCAACGGCCCACCAGATAGCCAGCAGTACCGCCAGGGTCGCCACGCTCAGGCTGAGCTGACGCGAGAGCGGCCAGCGCCACTTCAGCCCCCGCTGACGCGGTTTGTCATTGATGACCACGCTCATGAGAAAGCCTCCCGTTGTTCAAATACCCGGCTGAGGACGTATTCGCGCTGTTCGATAAACCGCGGGTCCGATTTAATGCTGCGGCAGGATTCACCGGCGACGAAGCGGCGGCCAAAATCGAGCGGAAGCCGTTCGAGCACCCTGCCCGGCCCCGGCGAGAGCAGTACCAGTTCGGTGGCCATAAACACCGCCTCTTCGATATCGTGAGTAATCAGCAGCACCTTCTTACCGGTCTCATGCCACAGGCTGAGCAACAGGGTTTGCATCTGCTCGCGGGTAAAGGCATCCAGCGCGCCAAACGGTTCATCAAGCAGCAGCTGCTGCGGGTTGGCCGCCAGCGCGCGGGCAATCCCTACCCGCTGACGCTGGCCGCCGGAGAGCTGCCAGATAAAGCGCTTTTCCGCTCCCTCAAGGCCCACTTTTTTCAGCATCTGCGCGGCGGTGGCCCGGCGCTGCGTTTTGTCGACTCCGGCCAGCTGCAGCCCGAGCGCGACGTTATCCTGCACGTTGCGCCACGGCAGCAACCCTTCGTGCTGAAACACCACGCCGCGATCGGCTCCCGGTCCTTCAACCCGCTGGCCTTCGAGAGTGATGCTGCCGTGCTGATAAGGCACGAATCCGGCAATCAGGTTCAACAGCGTGGTTTTACCGCAGCCGGAGGGCCCCAGGACCACCAGCAGTTCGCCGCTGTCCAGCGTCAGGTTGATATCCGCCAGCGCCGGTTTACCGCCGTAATCGGCGGAAAGATGCGAGATTTGCAGCATCATGACCTCCTTTACTTCACAAAACGGTCGGTGACGTACTGGCTGTAGTCGCTGCCGGCGGCGGGCACTTTGCCCTGCTCTTTAAGGAACTTCGCGGTATCGATGATGGCTTTATTCACCGGCCCGTTCAGCTCCTGCGCCTGCTGGGCGGCGGTCAGGTAGGTATTGCCTTTCACCAGCCCCGGGACGTCGGCTTCCGGTACGCCGCTTAAGCGCGCCAGCTTGCTGATGTTTTCCGGCTGCTTCAGCCATTCGTCCGGGTTAGCGATATAGGGCTGCTGCGCGTCAATGGCGCTTTTGGCGAAGGCTTTGACGATGTCAGGATGCTTTTCGGCAAAGTCTTTGCGTACCACCCAAACGTCCAGCGTCGGCGCGCCCCACTCGCCCACCTGCGACGAGTCGGTGAGAACCGTGCCGTCTTTTTCCAGCGCGTTAACCGCCGGCGCCCAGACGTAGGCGCCGTCAATGTCGCCACGCTGCCAGGCGGCAATAATCGCCGGCGGCTGCAGGTTGAGGATCTGCACCTGCTCCGGTTTAATCCCCCAGTGCTTCAGCGCCGACAGCAGGCTGTAGTGAGTCGTAGAGATAAATGGCACGGCGATGCGTTTGCCGATCAGGTCCTGCGGTTTGGTGATACTCTTCTTCACTACCAGCGCTTCGGAGTTACCGAGCTTTGAGGCCAGCAGAAAGACTTCAATCGGCACCTGCTGGGTGGCGGCGACCGCCAGCGGGCTGGAGCCGAGGTTGCCGATCTGCACGTCGCCGGAAGCCAGCGCCCGCACGATGCTCGCGCCGCTGTCAAACTTGCGCCAGTCGACGGTCGCCCCGCTCGCTTTGGCGAAGGTGTTGTCCGCCTGGGCGACTTTCGCCGGCTCGGCGGAGGTCTGATACGCCACGGTAACGTTGACCGCCTGGGCCTGGAACGCCGCCAGCGCCAGCGCGGCAATGAGTGTGATACGCGATGAAAAAACCATGTTGTCTGCTCCCCTGTCTTGTTATGGGGGCAGTATTTCGTTGCGCCTGAATTTGATAAAGGAATTAAAACATCTTGCTAAGAACAAAGCGTTTTTAGAAAAAAAGCGGCAATGCTTATACACAAAATCATTCATGCTGCATCGAGGCGGCAAGGTTGTTCGTCCCCGGGAGCTGACATAAGTCAGTGACCGGGGCGGGCAAACGAAGCCAACAAAGAGGCAGCTTGAAGGATGAAGTGTATTGCGATTTTGTTACATTCGTTGCATAACTGCGCCTGATTGATTGCCAGCGTAGCGGCGGCAGGCATCATAGAACCATGATGCGCAGAGAGAGAAGAAACATGATTCGAGTGGTGCTGGTCGATGACCATGTGGTGGTGCGTTCAGGCTTTGCGCAGTTACTCAGCCTCGAAGAGGATCTCGAGGTGGCTGGCCAGTTCAGCCGCGCGGCGGAAGCCTGGCCGGTGCTGCTGCGCGACGACGTCGACGTGGCGGTCATGGATATCGCCATGCCGGATGAGAACGGCCTGAGCCTGCTAAAGCGCCTGCGCGCGCAAAAGCCGCAGTTCCGCGCCATTATTCTCAGCATTTACGACACCCCCACCTTCGTGCAGAGCGCCCTTGATGCCGGCGCCAGCGGCTATCTGACCAAACGCTGCGGCCCGGAAGAGTTGGTCCAGGCGGTGCGTTCCGTCGGTATGGGCGGACACTATCTGTGCGCCGATGCGCTGCGGGCGCTGCGCGGCGGAGAACAACCGGCGCAGGTGCTGGAAGTGCTGACCCCGCGTGAACGCGAAGTGTTTGATTTGCTGGTTAAAGGCGACAGCGTCAAGGAGATCGCCTTTAAGCTCGAGCTCAGCCACAAGACGGTACACGTCCATCGCGCCAACGTGCTGGGCAAACTGCAGTGTCACAGCACCATTGATCTGGTCCATTTCGCCCTCGACCACCAGCTGCTGGCGGGTCATTAATGTCGCGCAGCCTTCGCCACGGGGTGATTTCGCTGTTCATCGTGCTGGCCTGGGGAAGCGGCTGGCTGATGCTGTGGACGCTCGGGTTTTACCTGACCCATAACGGCCAGCAGGCGGCGCTGTTCCTGCCGCACGGCGTCTATCTGGCGCTGCTGATCCTGCTTTCGCGCCGCTACTGGCCCGCGCTGGTGCTGCCTCCGGTGCTGATGCTGCTCTGGCTGCACGGCGAACAGCTGCTGAACGGCTATCTTCTGCTGGCTGCGCCCTTGATCGGCCTGCTCCCCGCCGGCATCGCCCAGCAGTTCTGGCATCGCTTTCCCCTTTACTGGCAGCGGCTGACGCTGCTGCTGGCGACGGTTACCGCCAGCGCATTGCTCAACACCGCCCTGCTGTCGCCGTTTGTGAAAAGCCCGGCGATGATGCTCGGCCTGGCCTCGTTTACCGGCGGGGTGCTGCTGACGCCGTTTGTCTATCTGATTTTTGAATTCCTGCGCCAGCAGCACCGCTACCATCTGCTGGGGCTGGATACCAACAATCCGCCGCTGCGCACCTCATTGATCATCTGGTGCAGCCTGTTCTTTATCATCGGCATCGGCACCCAGATGGTACTGTCGCCGGAAATCGAGCGCCTGCTGTTAATTGTGGTGTTTCTGCCCAACGTGGTGATGGCGTGGAAGTTCGGCTGGCAGGGCGGCGTCCTCTCCGGCCTGCTGGGCAGCATGATGATCACCATCGCCCGCCAGGTTGGCGTTGGATTCAGCAATTTGGTGGAGCTGGAGATTTTTCTGGCCACCCAGGCGCTGCTCGGCATCGGGCTGGGCATTGCCATCAGCCGCCAGCAGCACCTGGCGCAAAACCTGCACCACTACCGCCAGCGGCTGGAAACGGAGCTGGCGGCGCGGCGGGCGCTGGCCGAAAAGCTGATCCATACCGAAGAGGATACGCGCAAAAGCCTGGCGCGCGAGCTGCACGACGAAATCGGCCAGAATATTACCGCCATTCAGATCCAGTCGCAGCTGGTGAAGCGGGCGCGCGATCCGGCGCAAACCCAGGCCGCCGCCAGCCAGATTAACGATCTCGCCCGGCGTATTCACCACTCCACCCGCCAGCTGCTGCGCCAGCTGCGCCCTCCGGCCCTCGATGAGCTGTCGTTTAAAGAGGCGCTGCACCATCTGCTCAATGAGTTTGCCTTTGCCGAGCGCGGTATCCGCTGCCGCTTTGACTACCGGCTCACCGCCACGCCGGAGAGCGAAACGGTGCGCTTCACTCTCTATCGGCTGCTGCAGGAGCTGCTTAACAACGTCTGTAAGCATGCCGACGCCAGCGAGGTCGCCATTGCCCTGTTTCAGCAGGGCGCGCTGCTGCGCCTGGAGGTAAAAGACAACGGCATCGGCCTTCGCGCCGACCAAATGGCCGGCTTCGGCATTCAGGGCATGCGCGAACGGGTCAGCGCCCTCGGCGGAGAGCTGACGCTGGAGTCGCAGCGCGGCACACGCGTAATTGTTAACTTGCCCACAAATTTGCAACAAACAGCCGGCTAACCAGGAAAAAGTCTTAGTCACTCCGGACTTTCTCTCATCCCCTTTCGATTTCACTTTCCTATAGTCAGCAAAACGGAGACGGCTATGCACGCACGCTCAGCAACCGACATTAATCACCATTACCGAACGCTGCGTCCGCAGCTGCTGATGTACATGGTCATCGGGTATGCGGCGTTTTACCTGACGCGCAAAAGCGTCAACTACGTTCTGCCGGCGCTGCAAACGGATCTGGGTCTGGATAAAGGCGACATCGGCCTGCTGGGGTCGCTGTTTTATCTGACCTACGGCCTGTCAAAGTTTGCCGCCGGACTGTGGCACGACAGCCACGGACAGCGCTGGTTTATGGGCGCGGGCCTGTTCGCCACCGGTCTGCTGAACGTGGTGTTCGCCTTCGGCGAGTCGCTGACGCTGCTGCTGGCGGTCTGGACGCTGAACGGATTTTTTCAGGGCTGGGGCTGGCCTCCCTGCGCCCGCCTGCTAACCCACTGGTACTCGCGCAACGAACGCGGCTTCTGGTGGGGCTGCTGGAATATGTCGATCAACATCGGCGGGGCGATTATCCCGCTGATTAGCGCCTTTGCCGCCCACTGGTGGGGCTGGCAGGCGGCGATGCTGGCACCGGGGATAATCAGCATGGCATCAGGCATCTGGTTAACGCTACAGCTGAGAGGAACGCCCCGCGAAGAGGGATTGCCGTCGGTGGGCGCCTGGCGTAACGACCCGCTGGAGCTGCGCCAGGAGCGGCAAAGCCCGCCGATGGGGCTGTGGCAGATGCTGCGCACCACGATGTTGAAGAACCCGATGATCTGGCTGCTGGGCGTCTCTTATGTGCTGGTCTACCTGATCCGCATCGCGCTCAACGACTGGGGCAACATCTGGCTGACGGAGAGCCACGGCGTCAATCTGCTCAGCGCCAACGCCACGGTGATGCTGTTTGAAGCGGGCGGTCTGCTCGGGGCGCTGTTCGCCGGATGGGGCTCGGATCTGCTGTTCAGCGGCCAGCGGGCGCCGATGATTTTACTGTTCACGCTGGGGCTGATGGTCTCGGTCGCCGCGCTCTGGCTGGCGCCGGTGCACCACTACGCGCTGCTGGCGGTTTGTTTCTTTACGGTGGGCTTCTTCGTTTTTGGCCCGCAAATGCTGATTGGCCTCGCGGCGGTGGAGTGCGGACACAAAGCGGCGGCGGGGTCAATCAGCGGATTTCTCGGCCTGTTCGCCTATCTGGGGGCAGCGCTGGCGGGCTGGCCTCTGTCGCTGGTCATTGAACGCTACGGCTGGTCGGGGATGTTCAGTTTACTCTCCGTCGCCGCGGTACTGATGGGTTTATTACTAATGCCGCTGCTGATGGCGAGCATTACTACCTCTGCTGCTCAAAGGATAAAATAATGAAAAAAACGCTGGTCACTACCCTGATTGCTTCCGGCATTGCGCTGGCGACGTTAAGCGGCGCGGCGCACGCCAAAGGTCGTCTGGTGGTCTATTGCAGCGCCACCAACGAAATGTGTGAGGCGGAAACTAAAGCTTTCGGCGAAAAATATGACGTAAAAACCTCGTTTATTCGCAACGGCTCCGGCAGCACGCTGGCGAAGGTCGATGCCGAGAAGAAAAACCCGCAGGCGGATGTCTGGTACGGCGGCACCCTCGACCCGCAGTCCCAGGCCGGCGAAATGGGCCTGCTGCAGCCCTATAAATCGCCCAATCTTACGCAGGTGATGGAGCAGTTCCGCGATCCGGCGAAGCTGAAAGGCAACTACTCCTCGGCGGTGTACGTTGGCATTCTCGGCTTCGGCGTGAACACCCAGCGCCTGAAAGAGAAAAATCTGCCGGTGCCAAAATGCTGGAAGGATTTGACCAAACCGGAATACAAAGGCGAAATCCAGATCGCCGACCCGCAGAGTTCCGGCACCGCCTACACCGCGCTGGCGACCTTCGCCCAGCTGTGGGGAGACGATCAGGCTTTCGATTATCTTAAACAGCTCAACGCTAACGTCTCCCAGTACACGAAATCCGGGATCGCCCCGGCGCGCAACGCCGCCCGCGGCGAAACGGCCATCGGCATCGGCTTCCTGCACGACTATTCGCTGGAAAAAGAACAGGGCGCGCCGCTGGAGCTGATCTCGCCGTGCGAAGGCACCGGCTACGAAATTGGTGGCGTGAGCATTCTGAAGGGCGCACGCAACCTCGACAACGCCAAACTGTTTGTCGACTGGGTGCTGTCGAAAGAGGCCCAGGAGCTGGCGTGGAAGAAAGGCAAGTCTTATCAGATCCTGACCAACACCACCGCCGAAACTTCGCCGAACTCGCTGAAGCTCGACGACCTGAAGCTTATCAACTACGACATGGACAAATACGGCTCAACGGACGTGCGTAAAGCGCTCATCAATAAATGGGTTAGCGAAGTGAAGATGGGTAAATAAGCCCACATTTTGCGGTTAATGCCCGGTGGCGCTCACGCTTACCGGGCCTACATACAACACCGGAAAACTTATGTCACACACACTTGCACTCCATCCCGTGAAAAAGCGGGATGCGATATTCCTTTGGGTTTTATTTGGCTGGCTGGCGTTCGCCCTGCTGCCGAGCTGGAGCCTGGATTACGGTCTGCTGGAGTCCACGCGCGATGAAATTCTCGCGGCCTACGGCTGGTCACAGTTCAATATCAGCTGGCTGTGGTATCTCCTGCCGAGCCTGCTGCTGATTCGTCCATGGCAGGAAGCCAGACGAGAGCAGCGCAGCCGCCACTACCTCGACGCCGGCTGGGCATTTTTATGTATGGCGTTTATTGTCGTCAGCGCCACCCTGGAAGGCCGTGGGTTAGGCTACGCCACCCTCGTGCTGTTTGTCGCGCTGGGCGCCATCATGACCCTGGCGCTCACCCGCCTGGAATGGCTGGGCGGCGACCGCTTTGTGATTGGTTCGCTGGTCACCATCGTGGCGTTAATCGGCGTCTTTATCGTCTGGCCGAGCATCGCCATTTTTATCCCGATGTTCACCAACGACGCCGGCGAGTTTGCCCCGCTGGCGTTTATGGCCGTGCTGTCGCAGGCGCATATTGTCCAGGTGATCCTCAACTCCATCGCCCTGTCGATTGCGGTAGGCATCGGCTGCACTTTCTTTGGTCTGGTGCTGGCGATTTACACCACCCGCATCGCGAAGCGCAGCGCGATTATCGGCCGCATTTTCTCGATTCTGCCGATCGTCACCCCGCCCTTTGTCGTCGGCCTCGGCGTTACCCTGATGATGGGCCGTTCCGGCTACGTCACCGAACTGATGGTCGACTGGTTCGGCTTAACCAACACTAACTGGCTGTACGGATTTACCGGCATCTGGCTGGCGCAGGTGCTGGCGTTCACCCCGATGGCGTTTATGATCCTCGACGGCGCGATTAAGACCATTCATCCGTCGCTGGAGGAGGCGTCGTACACCCTGCGCGCCAGCCGCTGGCAGACCTTCAATGGCGTCTTCGTCCCGCTGCTGAAACCGGCGCTGGCGAACGCGTTTTTAATCGTCATCGTTCAGTCGCTGGCCGACTTCAGCAACCCGCTGGTGCTCGGCGGCAACTTCGACGTGCTGGCGACGCAAATCTACTTCTATATCACCGGTTCGCAGCTCGATTATCAGGCCGCCAGTACCCTCGGCGCATTCCTGCTGCTGTTCTCGCTGCTGGTGTTCTGCATTCAGTATATGTGGATTGGCAAGCGCTCTTACGTCACGGTTTCCGGCAAGTCTTATCGCGGCGACGTGCAGCCGCTGCCGGTGACCCTGGTGTGGAGCGTGATCGCCATTCTGGCGGTGTGGATCGCCTTTAACGCCCTGCTCTACGGCAGCATTTTCTACGGCAGCTTTACCGTTAACTGGGGCGTGGACTACACCCTGACGCTGGATAACTTTATCAAGCTGTTCGGCCAGGGGATGAGCGACGGGGCGTGGCCTTCACTGCTTGATACCCTGCTGTATGCCGGGATCGCCGCGCCGATCACCGCCGCCTTCGGCCTGCTGATCGCCTGGATCGTGGTGCGTCAGCAGTTTAAAGGCAAAAAGACCATCGAGTTCACCACCATGCTGTGCTTCGCGGTGCCGGGCACCGTGGCGGGCGTCTCCTATATTCTCGCCTTTAACAGCGCGCCGGTGTACCTCACCGGAACGGCGGCGATAGTGATTATCTCGATGGTGATGCGTAACGTGCCGGTGGGCATTCGGGCAGGCATTGCCGGTTTAGGCCAGATCGACAAATCGCTCGACGAAGCCTCGCTCAGCCTGCGCGCGGGTTCCCTGCGCACCATCACGCACATTCTGCTGCCGCTGCTGCGCCCGGCGATCCTCTCGGCGCTGATCTACAGCTTTGTACGCGCCATTACCACCGTCAGCGCCATTGTGTTCCTCGTGACGCCGGACACCCGCGTCGCTACCGCCTATATCCTCAACCGGGTGGAAGACGGCGAATATGGCGTGGCGATCGCCTACGGATCGATTCTGATCGTAGTGATGCTGGCGATTATTTTCATCTTTGACTGGCTGATCGGGGAAGCGCGTATCTCCCGGTCAAAAGCCAAAAACCAGGCGTAATGGAGCGCTCTATGAGTCAGAAAAATTTTGTTGAGCTGCGCAACGTCACCAAGCGATTCGGCAGCAACATGGTTATCGACAATATCAATCTCACCATCCCGCAGGGGCAAATGGTGACGCTGCTCGGCCCTTCCGGCTGCGGCAAGACCACCATCCTGCGCCTGGTCGCCGGGCTGGAAAAACCGAGCGAAGGGCAGATTTACATTGACGGTGAAGACGTCACCCATCGCTCCATTCAGCAGCGCGATATTTGTATGGTGTTTCAGTCGTATGCTCTGTTCCCGCATATGTCGCTGGGGGACAACGTCGGCTACGGTCTGAAGATGCTCGGCGTGCCGCGCGGCGACGTCAAAGCGCGGGTGAAAGAGGCGCTGGCGATGGTGGATCTGGAAGGATTCGAAGACCGCTATGTCGATCAGATCTCCGGCGGCCAGCAGCAGCGCGTGGCGCTGGCGCGCGCCCTGATCCTCAAGCCGAAGGTGCTGCTGTTTGATGAGCCGTTAAGTAACCTCGACGCCAACCTGCGGCGCAGCATGCGCGATAAGATCCGCGAACTGCAAAAGCAGTTTGATATTACCTCGCTGTACGTGACCCACGATCAAAGCGAAGCCTTTGCGGTTTCCGATACCGTGCTGGTGATGAATAAGGGGCATATCATGCAGATCGGCTCGCCGCAGGATCTTTACCGCCAGCCCGCGTCGCGCTTTATGGCGAGCTTTATGGGCGATGCCAACCTGTTCCCGGCCGCCTTCAGCGAGGGTTTCGTCGATATTTATGGCTATCGGCTGCCGAGGCCGCCGCATTTTGCCGCCCACGGCGAGGGCAGCGTCGGCGTCCGCCCGGAGGCGATCACCCTGAGCGATCGCGGCGAGGAGAGCCAGCGCTGCACGATCCGTCACGTGGCCTATATGGGGCCGCAGTACGAGGTGACGGTAGAGTGGCACGGGCAGGAAATTTTGCTGCAGGTGAATGCGACGCGGCTGCAGCCGGACGTCGGCGAGCATTACTATCTCGAAATCCACCCGTACGGGATGTTTGTGTTAGCGGATGCCGGATGATTGATGCCGGGTAGCGCTTGCGCTTACCCGGCCTACGATTCGTGCACGTTGTCCGCCGGGTAAGGCATCAGCCGCCACCCGGCGTAAACTCAACGCCGCGCGTTCAGTTCAGCAATATCCTGCGGCGTCGTGCGGCAGCAGCCGCCAATCAGCTTCGCCCCCGCCGCCAGCCACTGGGGTAAATATTCCGCCAGCGTTGCACAGGCTTCGCCGTGGTGATGCCAGGACTTGGATACCGGGTCATAGTGCTCCCCGGAATTAGGATAAACCACCAGCGGCAGCGCCGTCAGGCTATGCAGATGCGCCAGCGCGGCGGTGGTGTTCTCCAGCGCGATACAGTTAATGCCCAGCGCCACCACCTGCGGATAGTTTGCCAGCACCCCAACCACTTCCCGCAGCGGCGTGCCGTCACTGAGATGCTGCGCATCGCGGAGGGTAAACGAGAACCACGCCCGCGCGCGCGGATAGGCGGTCAGTAGCTCCGCCAGCGCCTTCATCTCGGCGAAGTTGGGCATCGTTTCGCAGGCCAGCAGATCGGCCCCGGCATCGAGCAGCGCTTCCACGCGCGGACGATGAAACGCCTGAAATTCCTCATCGCTGCGGAGATAATCGCCGCGATACTCCGAGCCGTCCGCCAGGAAGGCGCCGTACGGCCCGACTGAGCCGACAACCAGCAGCGCGCCCGCCAGCGGGTTTTCCGCCAGATACGCCTCCCGCGCCTTGCGGGCCAGCTCAACGCTTTTGCCGATCAGCGTTTTCGACTGCGCTTCATCAAGGCCGCGGGCGGCAAAACCTGCCGGAGTGGCCTGATAGCTGGCGGTGATCGCCACCTGCGCGCCGGCGCGGAAATAGTCGAGGTGAACTTCGCGGATAAGCTCCGGGTTGTCGACCAGCACTTTCGCCGACCACAGGCTGTCGGCAAGATTGCAGCCGCGCGCTTCCAGCTCCGTCGCCATCGCGCCGTCCAGCAGGATAAAGGGCTTTGCCTCAAGGAGGGCGGTTAACGGATTATTCTGCGACATGTTGAGGCTCCTGGGTGAATTTCCGTGAACGAGTCAGATAATACGCACCATAACACAGTGCCACGAACGGGATCCCGCACCACAGCGCAATCCTCTGACTCGGGTCAAACGCCAGACCCACACAAGCCACCAGGCAAAGCACAAATCCCAGCGCCGGCACCAGCGGATACCACGGCGCGCGGTAGTGCAGTTCGCTTAGCGCCTTCCCCTGCTGCAGATGACGGCGGCGGAACATAAAGTGCGAGGCGCAGATGCTCAGCCATACCGCCACCACCGCGAAGCCGGAAATCGCCGACAGCGCAACAAACACCGTATCCGGGGCCACGACGCTGGAGAAGAGCGCCAGCACGCCGCCGAGCATGCTCACCGAAATCGCCGTCAGCGGCACGCCGTTTTTAGTTAATTTAGTAAAACAGGCCGGCAGCGTTTTTTCATTGGAGAGCGACCACAGCATCCGCCCGGAGGCGTAGAGGCCAGAGTTGGCCGCCGACAGAATCGCCGTCAGGATCACAAAGTTAAAGATATCCGCCGCGTAAGGGATCCCCACCTTTTCGAACACCAGCACAAACGGGCTTTTCTCGACTCCCGCCTGCTGCATCGGGATCAGCGCCGCCAGCACGAAGACGGTACCGATAAAAAAGATAATCAGCCGGGCGATGGTGGTGCGAATGGCCACCGGAATGACTTTGTGCGGATTCTCCGTTTCCCCCGCCGCGATGCCGATAAGCTCGGTGCCGGAGAAAGCGAAGTTAACCGCCACCATGGTCATCAGGATCGGCAGACCGCCGTGCGGGAACCAGCCTTCGGCGGTGAGATTGCGCAGCCCCGGCGCCGGGGAGCCATCCTGCATCGGAATGATGCCGAAGATCGCCGCCCCGCCGAGAATAATAAAGGCAATAATAGTGACCACCTTCACCAGCGAGAACCAGAATTCACCTTCGGCAAAGAAGCGGGTGGAGATAACGTTGAGGGCGAAAATCACCGCGCAGAACACCACGCACCAGACCCATACCGGCACCTGCGGGAACCAGTACTGCATGCAGAATCCGGCGGCGGTGAAGCTTGAGCCAAGCGCCACGGTCCAGGTCAGCCAGTAAAGCCAGGCGACGGTGTACCCTGTCGCCGGGCCGAGATAGCGCGCGGCGTAGACGTGGAACGCCCCGGTTTCCGGCATCGCCACCGAGAGTTCGCCCAGACACTGCATCACCAGCCAGACCACCAGCGCGCCAATCAGATAGGCCAGCAGCGTACCCGCCGCTCCGGTGGTGGAGATGATATAGCCGGTATTAAAAAATAGCCCTGTGCCAATAACGCCACCCAACGACAGCATGATCAGGTGGCGGGTCTTCATGGTGCGCTTAAGCTGCCCACCTTGTTGTTGTGTTGTTTGCATTTGACCTCATGGGCGTATAGACATCTAAACATCCAGATAAGAGATTCCTTATACCCCGCCTGTCGCCAAATTGCAAAGCGGCCTGGCGCGATGGCGCAAAAAAGAAGCTGGCGCCAGTAACGCCACATTTGCGAGCAGCTGCACCACGGCGACTCTCCCGCCGGGCGCGGTCTGCACCTTTTTTGATCCTCGTTGGCGTAAACCGCCGCGTTTATCGGTGGTATGCCCTGGCATTCTCTTTGCAACCCTCCCGATATCTTTATCGGGCGAGGCAACGAACATGACAGAGCAAACCACAACGCTAAAAAGAACGCTCGGCAGTTTCCGCTTATGGGGGATCGCCGTTGGACTGGTTATTTCCGGAGAGTATTTTGGCTGGAGCTACGGCTGGTCCCAGGCCGGGACGCTGGGCTTTATGATCGTCGCGCTGGCCATCGCCGCGATGTACTGCGCCTTTATTTTTAGCTTTACCGAGCTGACCACCGCCATTCCGCATGCGGGCGGGCCTTTTGCCTACGCCTACCGCGCCTTTGGCCCGACCGGCGGATTTATCGCCGGCTTCGCGACCCTGATTGAATTCGTCTTCGCCCCGCCCGCCATCGCCATGGCCATCGGCGCCTATCTTAACGTGCAGTTTCCGGCGCTCGACCCCAAATGGGTGGCCTGCGGCGCCTACATCATCTTTATGACGCTGAATATTCTCGGCGTGGGTATCGCCGCGACCTTTGAGCTGGTGGTGACGTTATTAGCGATTTTCGAACTGCTGGTGTTTATGGGCGTTGTCGCGCCGGGCTTCTCCTGGAGCCACTTTACCGCTAACGGCTGGGCGGGCGCGGAGAGCTTCAGCGGCCTGGCGCTGCCGGGGATGTTTGCCGCCATCCCGTTCGCTATCTGGTTCTTTCTGGCGATTGAAGGCGCATCGATGGCCGCCGAAGAGGCGAAGGATCCGCAGCGCACCATTCCCCGGGCGCTGGGCGGCGGCATCCTGACCCTGACCGTGCTGGCGATTGGCGTGATGATTTTTGCCGGCGGCGTGGGCGACTGGCGAACCCTGGCCAATATTAACGACCCGCTGCCGCAGGCGATGAAAATGGTGGTCGGCAACAGCAGCGGCTGGCTGCATATGCTGGTGTGGCTGGGACTCTTCGGCCTGGTGGCCTCGTTCCACGGGATTATCATGGGCTACTCGCGGCAGATTTACTCGCTGGCGCGCGCGGGCTATCTCCCCGCCAGCCTGGCGACGCTGAACCGCCGCACCCGCACGCCGCATCTGGCGATCCTCGCCGGGGGCGTAGTGGGCATCGCCGCCATTTTCTCCGATTCGCTGATCACCATTAGCGGGATGCCGCTGACCGCCTGTATCGTCACGATGTCGGTATTTGGCGCTATTGTTATGTATATCACCTCGATGGCGGCGCTGTTTAAACTGCGCCGCAGCGAGCCGAAGCTGATTCGACCGTTCCGCGCGCCGCTCTATCCGTGGGCGCCGGCCTTCGCGCTGGCCATGGCGGTACTCTGCCTGGTGGCGATGGTCTGGTACAACACGCTGCTGGCGCTGATTTTCGCCGCCATGATGCTCGGCGGCTACCTGTGGTTTCGCAAGACCGCAGCGGCCCGCCAGCGCGCGGCGGTGGATCCGCAGCTGCGTACGGTCTCCTGAGGAGGCGACACATGTATAAAACCACGCTATCGGGCCAGGTATGGCGTTTTGATAGTCTGAAAACCTTGATGGCGAAGGCCTCTCCTGCGCGTTCCGGCGACGCGCTGGCGGGCGTTATCGCCGGCTCCGCTGAAGAGCGGATGGCGGCAAAAATGGCGCTGGCGGAGGTTCCGCTCACGGAGATTCTCGATAATCCGCTGATTCCCTACGAGCAGGATGAGGTGACCCGGCTGATCCTCGATACCCACGACGCCCGGGGCTTCGCAGCGATTCGCCATCTGACGGTCGGCGATTTTCGCGACTGGCTGCTCGACGACGCCACCGATGAAGCGGCGCTGCGCCAGGTCGCCCGCGCGATAACCCCGGAGATGGCCGCCGCGGTCAGCAAGCTGATGCGCAATCAGGATCTGATCCTCGCCGCCAGCAAATGCCGGGTCGTCACCCGTTTTCGCAACACTATCGGCCTGCCGGGGCGCCTGAGCGTGCGCCTGCAGCCCAATCATCCGACCGATGATATGAAAGGCATCGCCGCCAGCATGCTCGACGGCCTGCTGTACGGCGCCGGGGACGCGGTGATCGGCATCAATCCGGCCAGCGACAGCTTGCCGGTGCTGGCGCAGCTGAACCATATGCTTGACGATATTATTCAGCGCTTCGCCATCCCCACCCAGTCGTGCATTTTGACCCACGTCACCAACACCCTGCAGCTGATTGAGCGCGGCGCGCCGGTGGATCTGGTGTTCCAGTCGGTGGCCGGTACCGAAGCCGCCAACAGCGGTTTCGGCATTAATCTGGCGCTGCTGCAGGAAGCGCGGGAAGCGGCGCTTAGCCTGAACCGCGGCACGCTGGGCAACAACGTAATGTATTTTGAAACCGGCCAGGGCAGCTGTCTTTCCGCCAACGCCCATCACGGCGTTGATCAGCAGACCTGCGAAGCCCGGGCCTACGCCGTCGCCCGCCATTTTGAGCCGCTGCTGGTCAATACGGTGGTGGGCTTTATCGGCCCGGAGTATCTGTACGATGGTAAGCAGATTATCCGCGCCGGGCTGGAAGATCACTTCTGCGGCAAGCTGATGGGGCTGCCCATCGGCTGCGACGTTTGCTACACCAATCACGCCGAAGCGGATCAGGACGATATGGATACCCTGCTGACGCTGCTCTGCGCGGCCGGGCTGACCTTTTTGATCGGCGTTCCGGGGGCTGACGATATTATGCTCAACTACCAAAGCACCTCGTTCCACGATGCCCTTTACGCCCGCCGACTGCTGGGCTTGCAGCATGCGCCTGAGTTCGCCGACTGGCTGACGAAGATGCAGATTATTGACCGCCACGGCGCGCTGCGTCTGACCGATGCCCGCCATCCGCTGCTTTCCGTCCTGCCGCAAGGAGAACCGGTATGAATCCTCCCGACGCCTGGAACCCGCTGCGTGAATTTACCGATGCGCGGATTGCGCTGGGGCGCAGCGGCGCCAGCCTGCCGACCCGCGAAGTGCTGAATTTCGGCCTCGCCCACGCCCGGGCGCGCGATGCCATTCACCAGCCTTTCGCCAGCGACCAGTTAGTCCAGCCGCTGGCGGAACTGGGGCTGTCGACGCTGACCGTGCGCAGCGCCGCCAGCGATCGCCATGTCTATCTGAATCGCCCGGATCTGGGGCGACAGCTGAACGAAGAGAGCCGCGCCGACCTCGCCGCCAGCGGCGCGCGTCCCGCCGACCTGCTGCTGGTGATTGGCGACGGGCTGTCGTCGTACGCCGTGCAGCGCCAGGCGGTGCCGCTGATTAGCGCCCTGCTGCCCTATCTGAAAACCCTCGGCCTGAGCCTGGCCCCGGTGGTGCTGGCGCACCAGTCGCGGGTCGCGCTGGGCGATGATATCGGCGAAACGCTGAAGGCCAGAGCGGTGGCGATATTGATTGGCGAAAGGCCCGGGCTCTCCTCGCCGGATAGCCTCGGGGTGTATTTAACCTGGCAGCCGCATCGACAGCGGCTGGAGTCGGAGCGCAACTGTATTTCTAATATCCGTCCGGAAGGGCTGAGCTTTGATGCCGCCGCATTTAAGCTGGCCTGGCTACTGGAGCAGGCCTTTTTGCGGCGGCTTACCGGAGTGCGCCTGAAAGATGAAAGCGATAATCCGGCGCTGCATGGAAAAATAAAACCGTTGAGCCAGTTAAAATAATAATTCACGCGGGCAGCAGAATAGATTTTTAATATTATCGGGCGCACCTGGATATTATATTCGGGCGCGCGCTGAAATTGCGGGTTTTCCAGGCCGGGTACGGCGTCAGACGCCACCTGGCAAAATGCGTTCACCGTATCAAAAACAGTATTTTCATCAGCCTTATGCCCTTTCCTGCAGGTAATAAGAATATTGCATGAGTAAAAACGAAACGGACGTTGTAAGGTAATTCTGCGCATTAAATATATCTCGTTATCTATTCAACATAACAGCCAATAATTCGCCGGATATCCTGGTGAATTATGTCTCAATGTTATGCAGTCATTGATAGTTAAAGATATACCCAAAATAATTCGAGTTGCAGGAAGGCGGCGACGCAGTGAATCCCCAGGAGCTTACTGAAGTAAGTGACTGGGGTGAGCGAGGAAAGCCAACGCACAAGCAACTTGAAGTATGAAGGGTATAAATAATCGACCGACGGTGAGGTAACAATGAACAAGTTTTCCGGGAAAGCGTCTTTAATGGCCACGCTGGTTGCCGCGTGGGTCGGTGCCAGCAGCGCGCAGGCGGCTGAAATTAAAATCGGCGTGGTCTTACCGCTGAGCGGCGCGCTGAGCGGCTACGGTCAGCCTTCGCAAAAAGGGCTGGATATTATCCAGAGCATTACGCCGACGTTAAAAAACGGCGACACCGTGAAGCTTATCGTGATTGACGATAAGAGCGACAAGGTCGAAGCCGCTAACGCCATGCAGCGCCTGGTTTCCAGCGATAAAGTCGACGCGGTGATCGGCGAAGTCACCTCCTCCAATACCCTGGTGATGACCAAAATCGCCGACGACAGCAAAACGCCGCTGGTCTCCTCAACCGCCACCAACGACCGCGTTACCCGCAACCACCCTTACGTCAGCCGGGTCTGCTTCTCCGACAGCTTTCAGGGCGTGGTCGGCGCTAACCTCGCCTCGCGCGATCTGAAAGCCAAAACCGCCGCCATCGTCTTCGACAGCAGCAACGACTACTCCGTCGGCCTGGCGAAGGCCTTTCGCACGCAGTTCCTGAAAAACGGCGGCACCATTCCTATCGAAGTTCAGGCTCCCGGCGGCAGCAAAGACTTTAAGGCCCAGCTGGCCAGCGTGAAGGCGAAGAACGTCGACATGATTTATATGCCGATTTACTACACCGAAGGGGCGCTGATCGCCGTACAGGCGAAGCAGCTGGGGCTGAGCAAACCGGTGGTCGGCGGCGACGGGCTGGCGGCGGATCAGGTCTTTTTTGACGTCGGCAAAGACGCGGTCAACGGCTATATGACCACCGACTACTACTCGCCGAATGCTAAAGAGCAAACGCCGGCGGGCGAGGTGTTTATCAAAGCCTGGGAAGCCAAATACCAGCAGCCTACCCACACCTGGGGCGCGATGGCGGCGGACGCCTATAACGTCATTATCAACGCCATGAACCAGTGCAGCGACCCGCACGACCGGGTTTGCGTTAACGAAAAAATTCGCGCCACTAAGGACTTCCAGGGCGTAACCGGCACGCTGACGTTACAAAACGGCGACGCTATCCGCAGCGCGGTCATCAACGAAGTGAAGGATGGCAAGCTGGCGTTTCGTACCGTGGTTAATCCTTAACCCCGTCATACTTCAAGTTGCATGTGCGCTGGCTGTGTTACTCGGCTCATCCATGAGCCTCGCTCCTATAGGGCCAGCGCAAGCGCTGTTCAAAACGGTTAACCGTTTTGTCCTGCAACTCGAATTATTTAGGGAAAATAAGAGAGATATCAGATGGATGGTGCCATTTTTCTCCAGCAAGTGGTCAATGGAATGAGCCTTGGGGGCATGTACGCCCTGATTGCCATCGGTTATACGATGGTTTATGGGGTGCTGCGCCTGATCAACTTCGCCCATGCGGACGTAATGATGGTCGGGGCGTTTACCACCCTGTTTTTGTTTTCTTCCATTGGGCTACCCTTCGGGGTAGCCGTTTTCCTGACCCTCGCGCTGTGCGGCCTGTTCGGCATGCTGATCGACCGGGTGGCCTATCGCCCGCTGCGTCAGGCATCAAAAATCTCCATGCTGATCACCGCCATCGGCGTCAGCTTCTTCCTCGAAAACCTGTTCAACGTGCTGTTTGGCGGCAGTTCGCGCTTCTTTTCCGCACCGGAATTTTTCAACAACACCCGCGCCTTTGGTGACGTGATTATCACCAACGTGGCGTGGATCGTGCCGCTGATCACCGTTCTGCTGCTGCTGGCGATCCTCTGGCTGCTGTACCGCACCCGCTACGGGATGGCGATCCGCGCGGTAGCCTTCGACGTTAATACCGTGCGCCTGATGGGCATCGACGCCAACCGCATTATCTCGCTGGTATTCGCCCTCGGCAGCAGCCTCGCGGCGCTGGGCGGGGTGTTCTACTCCATCAGCTACCCGACCATCGACCCGCTGATGGGCGTGCTGATCGGCCTGAAGGCCTTCGCCGCCGCGGTGCTCGGCGGAATCGGCAGCGTCACCGGCGCGGTGCTCGGCGGCTTTATTCTCGGCTTTACCGAGGTGGTGGCGGTCGCTCTGTTTCCCGAGCTGGGCGGTTACAAAGACGCCTTTGCCTTTATGTTCTTGATTCTGGTCCTCTTGTTCCGCCCGGTTGGCATTATGGGCGATGAACGTCTGGAAAGGAGCCGTTTCTGATGCTCAACGCTACGACTACCGCCGGGGCGCAGCTGCGCAACCTGGTCATTATTGCTCTCTGCGTCGCGCTGCTGGCCGGGATCAACGTCGTCTTCAACGACTACATTATTCGCGTCATCAGCACCATTTTCGTCTTTATGATCCTCGCGGTCAGCTATAACCTGATCAACGGCGTGACCGGCCAGCTGTCGCTGGAGCCCAACGGCTTTGTGGCGGTCGGCGCTTACGTCACCGCCCTGCTGATCCTCCCCAGCGACAGCAAGCTGGATATGTTTGAGATGGCCGCCCCCAGTCCGTGGATCCTCGTGCTGCACGCCGGGTTCCTGCCCGCGCTGCTCATTAGCGGCCTGTGCGCGGCGGCGCTGGCGGTTTGCCTTGCCCTGCCGGTCTTCCGCGTACGCGGCGACTACCTGGCGATTGTGACCCTCGGCTTCGGCTTTATCATTAAAATCCTCGCTATCAACAATCCGCAGATCACCAACGGCGCGATTGGCCTCAACGACATTCCGCAGCAGCCGCATCTCCTGCTCTGGTGCGGGCTGTTCGCCCTGCTGGCGACCGGGATGATTTTGCAGCTGGTGTGGTCGAAGTACGGGCGAATGATGAAAGCGGTGCGCGACGACGAAGACGCCGCTATCGCCATGGGCGTGAACACGTTTCGCATTAAAACCTGCGCCTTCGCCACCAGCGCCTTCTTCGAAGGGATCGGCGGCGGCCTGCTGGCCTCGCTGCTGACCACCATCTCGCCGGGCCTTTTCGACTTTATGCTCACCTTCCAGCTGCTGATTATTATCGTGCTCGGCGGCCTGGGCAGCACCACCGGCGCGCTGCTCGGCACCGTACTGGTGGTCGGCAGCGGCGAGTGGCTGCGCTTTCTCGACCAGCCGCTCCAGTTCTTCGGTCACGATCTCGGCGCGTATCCGGGCCTGCGGATGGTGGTGTTCTCGCTGCTGCTGCTGATCATCATGCTGTTCGCCCGCGAAGGTCTGCTGGGCAAAAAAGAGATTTGGCAAGTGGGCAAAAGGGGCCGCGGCTATGGCGCAAAATAAGGTCATTTTACAGGTGCAGGACGTGACCATGCAGTTCGGCGGCCTGCGGGCCATCGACAGCGTCAGTTTCCACGTCGACGAAGCGGAAATTTTTGGCCTGATTGGCCCCAACGGCGCGGGCAAAACCACGATGTTCAACGTCATCACCGCCAACTATAAGCCGACCAGCGGCAGCGTGACCCTGGCGGGAAAGTCGCTGAAGGGGCTGAAGCCGAACCGGGTGGTCAACGCCGGGATCGCCCGCACCTTTCAGAATATCCGCCTGTTCAACTCGATGACGGTATTAGAAAACGTGATGGTCGGCCTCGACAGCGCCAGCCGCTATTCGCTGCTGGAAGCGGCGCTGCATATTGGCCGCTACTTCCCCGCAGAGCGGGCAGCAAAGGCCAAAGCGATGGCGATTCTGGACGATATCGGTATCGCCCATTTCGCCAACGTGCAGGCCACCAACCTCAGCTACGGTAACCAGCGCAAGGTGGAGATCGCCCGCGCGCTGGCGACGTCGCCAAAATTGCTGCTGCTCGACGAGCCCGCCGCCGGGATGAACCCGAAAGAGACGGAGGATCTGGCGGATCTGATCTTCCGCATGCGTAACGACTATCAGCTCAGCGTACTGCTGATCGAGCACGATATGCCGTTCGTCAACAAGCTGTGCGAGCGGGTGATGGTGCTGGAGTACGGCAAACCGCTGTTTAGCGGCCTGATGTCCGAAGCCATTCAGGATCCGGACGTGATTTCCGCCTACCTGGGGGACGTTCGTTATGCTTAGCGCGCGCGAGTTAAAAGTGTTTTACGGCGTGATTCAGGGGCTGAAAGGGGTGGATATTGATATTCACGACCGGGAGATTGTGACCCTTATCGGCAGCAACGGTGCCGGGAAAACCTCCACCCTCAACGGGATCGTCAACCTGGTGCGTTCCACGGGGCGGGTCAATTTTCTCAACGAGGATATTTCCCGCAGCCAGACGCATCAGATTGTGCGTAAGGGGCTGGCGCTGGTGCCAGAAGGACGGCGCATCTTTACCAACCTGACCATCGAAGAAAATCTGCGCATGGGGGCCTACAACAATCTCGCCGGCTTTACCCGCCTGCGCGATCGCATGTACAGCCTGTTTCCCCGGCTGAAAGAGCGGCGCAGCCAGATGGCGGGAACCATGAGCGGCGGCGAGCAGCAGATGCTGGCGATCGCCAGAGCGTTGATGAGCGAGCCGGTACTGCTGATGCTCGATGAGCCAAGCCTCGGCCTGGCGCCGAAAATTGTCGGGGAGCTGTTTGCGACGATTAAGCAGCTGCGGGAAGAGAATATTACCGTGCTGCTGGTAGAGCAGAACGCCACGGCGGCGTTGACCATCGCCGATCGCGCCTATGTGCTGGAGAATGGGAAGATTATGCTCTCTGGTCCGGCGCCGGAGGTGCTGGCGAATCCGGAAATCAAACGGATGTATCTGGGGGGATAAAGCTGTTCAGGGCTGCGGCTTCGCTTCCTGCGTCGCCGCAACCGCAAACAGCCTCGCGCTACACAAAGCACACCTCGTTCCAGTAGGCTTCTCGCGTCCTGCGCCGCTCAGTATGTTTTATCATGGCGAAACCACCTTGTTTCAACGTTGCCGAGCTCAATTCCGTAGAGACTGGCGACCGGTAATATTGCCTCCATGATGCGTTGGGTATCCTGCTGACCGGCTTCACCGCCGGATCCAGATAAAGAAGCCAGCCAGCCCGTTATGCGTTGCCACAGCGCCACTTTCATTTTTCTCCTCCGTCGGGAAGCATTTTTGCCTGTGTCTATTTCAACCACAGTTGACGGCGGCCGGGAAATATCAATTCCGGATTTGTAATTCTGTGGGATGCATATTGGGGCCTTTCCCGGATTGCGACGTAAACGTCTTATCCGGGCTACTTTTCCTCGGTTTGGTAGCCCGGACAACCGCGTCAAGCGCCGCCTCCGGGAGAGTTTCATACAGCAGCGGGGATATCTCTGAAACAACGTGATATGCAGGCTCCGTAGCGCAGCGCAGGCTGGGAAGGACCCGCAGCGTTTGCCGGAGCCTGATTTGTAATTCTATGCGCAAGGGTTCCGTTCACTCGCAATCTGCAGAAAATGCCTCACCTTTTACCCGTGAACGGGTAAAGGGGGAGAAAACCGTCTCCCCCTTTACAATCCCCGCGGTCCC